>Ga0208297_1000026_pt1 | contig 418249 bp, 370 predicted proteins | sample LMS_cellobiose_e_FD_187367 | JGI IMG/M metagenome (GOLD analysis project Ga0208297, IMG submission 187367) | Rumen-fistulated moose microbial communities from Alaska, USA - LMS_cellobiose_enrichment (SPAdes) (version 2) | ecosystem: Host-associated > Mammals > Digestive system > Stomach >...
TTGACGGTGATCCGGGCGGAGAGCGCGCCCTCCGCCGCCGTGGCCCGGGTGACCTCTGCCGTGATGCTGTCCGCGGTCTGGGTAATACGGCTGCCCAGGGAGCCCTCCGCCGCCGTGGCCCGGGTGACCTCGGCGGTGATGCTGTCCTCCGTCTGGGTGATGCGGCTGCCGATGGTCTCCTCCGCGGCGGTGGCGCGGCCCACCTCGGAGGTGATGGATTCCGCGTTCTGGGTGATGCGGGAAAACAGCGTTTCCCCCTCCTGCAGCCCCGCCACGCCGCTCTTTTGCGCCAGGCTGGTGATGCTGTCCGCCGTCTGGGTGATGCGCGTGCTCAGGTTCCCCTCGGACGCCGTGGCGCGGCTGACCTCCGCGGTGATGGCGTCCGCTGTCTGTCGTATCCGGCTGTATGCTTCGCCCTCCGCTGCCGTTGCGCGGGAAACTTCCGCTGTAATAGCATCCGCCTGAACACGCAAATTGGCCTGCATTGTGCCAAGTGCTCCCTGCTCTTTGGCAAACAACCATACACCGTGGGGGTCGATTTCCAAGCCGGCTTCATGCAGAATAGTGCCTTGGTCGGTTACATGCTTGTCGATGGCCTTCCAGCTATATTTGTTTTTTTCGATTTCCTTGTTATGACTGTTGATTGCCGACGAATTTGCGCTTGTACTTTTTGATAGGCTCGAAAACGATTTGCTGGCATCAAGCTTTCGGTTGGCCAAGGAGACTGTGACGCGCTGCGGCTGCCGTAACAGGTCTGGATATTTCATGGATACGATCCGTTCGCTGAAAAACGTATCATAATCGGGTAGTGCTACGCGGCAGAGACTCCCCATGTGCATCGCGTCCAGCGTTTCGCCTGTAAGCCGGTTCAGCTCCAGACCGTCCACCGTAATCTGCACGCCAGGCTGGGCGTAGCGGGAGAAAAATTTCTGCACCCAGGCTGTCTTGTTCGGGACGTCGTTTGTTGATATGCCGCGCTTTTTGCACACAACACCCCAGATAGCTTGAGAGGCAGTGTCATCGTGGATCTCCTGAATGGTTGTGGTCTGGCTGCCGTACTCGTCTGTGACAGATGTATCCACGGACAGATACAATCTGTTGCACATGTCTTTGTCGTCTTGCGTCACCTGGCAGTTCTCCACGTTTCGGGGAAGCCGAAACTCGCTAAGCACGGTATTATCTTTTGCCATGAAATTCAACCGCCAGGGGAAGACGGAGAAATCGTAGGTGAAGAAATAATCGTTTTCATCCTCTGCCAACTTTTTCAAGACGTCGATGGCGTTATCGTATTTATTGTCGATGGTATAGGTAGCTGTATCCTGCACCGTACCCACTGTCCAATAGGCGGTGTTGCCAAGCCTTGCGGTTTGCGCAGCGAGAATCTGGGTCAGTACCTGAGAGATAGAGCCTGTGATCTGCTCGTCGCCAGGGATGATGGCATCATTGAGCAGGTCAATGGCGTGATTTAAGCGGATTTTCCGCTGCTGCCGGTAAGTGGTGCTAATGTTCGCTACGCGGAAAATGCCCAGCGACCCGTTTTGGCCGTAGATCTCCACAAGATCGTGGATCTGCACAGGAAGGTCATCTTCTGTCAGTATCATGTCCGCTGTACTCATGGGCTCCAGGTTCAGGTCGACGGACAGCTCACAGGGATGAAGCCGCCCAGTCTCCAGAAAAGCACCGCTCTGCACGGCAGTTCGCAGGAGCCGGGGCAGCCGAACAGGATCACTTGTCAATCATATCGCCCCCTTGCGTATAGTGTGACGTTGCATGTGGCGCTGGATATGAACTGCACGGTGTTTGATGCCAGCGGTTTCAGCCGGAGGTCGTCCGCGCTGGCGGGCGTCCGGCATGCGAGTTTTCCGACGCCGTTGATTGATGCCTGCAATATGTCGTGCTCGTCGCAGAAAATTTTGAGCGTTTTTCCAGCTGCCAGACCCAGCCCGTTAAAGGCCAATGTCTTGCCGCCTACGGTTAATGACACGCTGGATATGGAGGAGGAGCTTCGGTTAACAATATCGGCTTCGAGCATGCAGGCAGAAGTTCCCAACGGGCGGATGCTTGCGCTGCCGCTGCTGCCAGATATTGTGGCGTGTACAGGGTTGATGTCCTGGAAACGTGCATCTCCATAGGCCGTAAATACAATGCTCATATCCGCAGACCAGGAGAAAGCCTCGCTATTCGCGGGCTGAGTGCAATGCGCATATATACGCTGCCAGGGCCGGGTGCTGATGGTCAGCCACCCTGATTTTGCCCAGCCGTTAACCTTGTTGATGATGCCCTGCCGCTGGGAACGGTCCTGCGCCTTAATCATAAAGCTGATGCTGATCTGCAGTTCGTCCCTGCCTGGATTTCCAAGGGGTGTTTTCCCATACGCGGGCCGGTTGGCTGTCTGCACGGTATATTTCACCTGCTCCTGAATGTCCTGAATGCGCAGACGCGGATCAAGCAGGAGAAAATCTTCGCCGTTCAGCGAGCAGTTGAACATCTCGCGCATTGAATCACCCCCTCATAGCGGCATTGGCCGCAATATTTTCACTCACAGTTTGCGTAACCAGATTGCCAACTGCTCTTCCATCCATCATTACGCTGATATTCGCAACGCCTCTTGCTACGGCGTCTCCGATCTCCTTAGCTGTTGAGTTCCCAGCTGCGGCTGTTGCGGACGGGCCAGAAGAAGGCATTCCGGGCGTCCCGCGATAATACGAAGGTGCGGACATCTGTCTGGATGCGCTGCTGACCATATCCTGCGCTGATTTGAGGCTGGCCGTCATGTTCGCTACCTGCTGGGCGACATTGTCTGCAGCATCTGCGACTGCACTCGCAACAGCGTCTCCGAACGTACTGCCGATGGAGGTTCCTGCTTCTGCGCTTAGGATGGTCTGGAAGGTTGTGATGACGGAATCAGCTGCTGTTGTTGCGGCCGTGGAAAGAAGGTCGTCGGGATCAGCGAGCGCTGCTTCGAGGCCTTCGATGAAAGACATTGCAATCAGCGTTCCGTTCTCCGCGCTCATGTTTACAAGAAATTCCTGAACGGCTGCGTCTTCCAGAGTGTGCGCCGCCTCTGTCACCCGATCTGTTCCATCCGCAAATGTCCCCTCAATGGCCGCAACTGTTTCAGCGGATTGTTTCGCGGCTTCCTCGGAAGAATCAAGCATCGGTTTTATCAGAGCGTTATAGGTTTCCGCAACGCTTTGGGAAACGCCTTCCGTTGTGCTTTCGGCTGTTTCCGCGCCTAAGGCTGTGGCCTCTGTAAGCTGTGCAAAATAGGCCTCAATGGCTTCTTTCGCGTTCTCCTTCTCCTTTTCAATGGAAGCGGCAGATTGTCCGAGGGCTTTCCCTTCTTGCTCGATTGCCTGATACGCAAGCGCAATCGATTCTTCCATTGTGCGGAGTTGCTGTGTGGGATCGACCCGGACAAAATGCTCGCCGCCGGTCAGCGCTTCCGTAATGGCCGAAGCATTGTACCATTCCCCGTTTTTGATTTCCTGGAGTGCTGCATACAACTGGCTATAGAATTTGTTTATATCCTCACCGTACTGCGGGAAAAGGTCCCTTATGGGAAGCCCGCCGGCAGTGTTGACGGTTCTGCTCATTGTCTCGAAGAAGGTTTGGAGCGGGTTTTCACTTGCCGCTGCCTTCTCCATGGCATCAGACATTGAAGAAGCCCAGGCTTCTGCTGTGATGCGGTTGACGCCTCCGTACAGCTCCGATATGTCTGCATCGGACAGGCCATCGAAGAAGCCGCCGAGGTATGCGAGACCGGCATTGATGCCCTGGGCGGTTGCGTCTTTGGATGTCGTATCCGGGATAGCCAGAGAAATGAGCTCATCTCTTGCTGCTTCCAGTTCCTTCTTTTTGCTGGGGCTCAGGAAGTCAACGCCATCCTTCAATCCGAGCGCTTCCAAAAGGCCTGTGGTGATTCCTTCTCCGAAGCTCCAAACACCTTCCCAGATCCCCTCGATGAATACTTTTCCCAAGGCCAGGCCCGCATTGAGAATTTTTTGCAGCCCTTGGACAGAAGTGATGTATTTCAGAATTTCCCCTGTAATATCCCCGATTGCATGTCCGGCTGCCCGCAGGCTGTTGCCAAGGTTCGACATGAATGTTTCGTATGCAGTGCTGCTTGACATGTCGGATGTCCAGCCTAGGATTTTATCCAGGAGCGCGGAGAAATTGATGTCCTCCATCTTCCCGATGGCCCCCTGCAGTCCATTACCGAGGCGGTTCATAAAGTTGATCACGGATTCGCTGTTGGCGAAGTCCGTAAAACTGTCAAGGAAGCTCCCGATAAGATCTTCCAGGCTGATCTCCCCGAAATCGAAGCCGAGGTCAGGCATTTCAATCCCGATGGCATCGCCTACGTTTCCGAGGCTTTTTTTCATCCGGTCAATGGCTCCACTGATCTTTCCCTCACTGTCCATTGTATTCAGCGCGAAAGCGCCGAGCGCGGCAACTACGATACCGATGGGGCTGGCGAGGAAACTGAAAGCGCTCCCGAGGGCTGGAAGCAGTTTAAGCAAGGAGCCAATGCCTATAAGCGCCGGACCGATGGCTGCAGCCATGCCGATCATCTGCATAATGGTCGTTTTGGTCTCGTCGTCCATGCTGATGAAATTTTGAATCACCTCTGTGGTGGATTGCAGCAGGCCGCGAAGATCCTCGCTGATTAGGCTGTAAATGCTCTGCTTGAGGGTATCTATGTTGGAAATCAGCAGGTCCAGATCGCCCTTGGCGGAATCCAAGGCCGTTTCTTTCATCTGGTGCGTTGCGCCTTCCGCGTTGTAGATCGCCTCTGTCAGGCCGTTGAATTCCTCCTCCGAAGAAGCGATAATCGCGAGCAACGCAGGCAGGCCTCGCGCCCCTGCGATCTGCGAGGCATATTGCATGATGTTGAGAGCCTCTGGCGTGTTAACCGAGGACAGCTCCGCGATGCTCTGCGCAAGAATTGTTACTTCCTGTTCGTACGCGGATACGAGGGTTGGGTCTAAGGCCTGCTCAGCTGCCTCCTGAAAATCATTCAGCTCCTTGGTCGGAAGTTCCCCTTCAGTCAGCGAATCCAAATAATCCTGGTAGTCATTCTTCGCCGTTTCGGTGGCCTCGATGATCGCATCATAGTACTCCTGCACTTTCGTGCTTTTGTTGAAATGATCGAGCGCCTTGTCCATTTCCGGCAATTCATTGAAGCCAATGCCGACATTGCTGAAACTCTCACGGAGCTGCTGCATGACGCCCATGAAAGACAGCATCTCTCCCTCTCCGTCATCCAGCGAAAGGCCAAGCGCTTCGATGGCTGCCACCGTGTCATCTCCGCGTGGGTTGATCAGGTTGCTGAGCACCCTCCTGAGCGATGTACCGGCCTGGCTGGCTTTGATACCTCGGTTAGCCATCAGCCCAAACGCCACTGCGACGTCGTCAATAGAATAGCCCATAGAACCAGCCATCGAGGCTGCGTACTTGAAAGACTCTCCCATCATGCCGACGTCAGTATTGGATCTGGTGGCCGCTACGGCAAGTACATCCGAAAAGTGTTCAACCATTCCCTGGAAAACGCCAATGGCGTCCTCTGTGTCTCCTTCCGTCTGATTCAATGCGCTTTCCCAAGTATAGCCAAACGCGGTCATGGCGTCCGTTACGATGTCGGAAACGCGGACAAGCCCTTCTCCTGACGCGGCAGCCAGGTCTGCGATAGGTTCCAGCCCGCCGACCATGCTTTGCCACTCCCAGCCTGCCATTGCCATCTTGTCATAGGCTCCGGACATTTCTGCCGTGGTATATACGGACGCCTGGGCGACGCTCAGCACTTCTTCCCGGAGCGCCTGAAACGCTTCCTGGCCCTCCGTTGTGTTGATATCAATGCCGGATTTGGCCCGAACGGCTGCCATTGTCTCGTCAAACTCCATGCCGGTATTGACAACATCCTTCATGCCGTTGATGATCGGGCGCGTAAAAGCATGTTGCCACAGTGTCCCGATCTGAACGATCTGGTTTCCAATGCCGGTCAGCGAGGTACCTACGCCGCTGAGGGTGCTCTCGGCAGAGGTGGAATCAAGGGTAAAAAGTGCATAAAGTTCGCCTACGTCTAAAGCCATTCTTTTTCCGCCCCCTTAGATGTTGAAAGTGCGCGCGAAAAAAAATCCGCGGCGCCGGCCGCGTCGCCGGAATCCTCGGAATTTCCTGTTTCGTTGTTTTTTCGAAGCTCGTCCGCCCGGAATGCCGTTGCTCCATATGGGGACAGATTTTTAAAAAGAACGGTAAACAGTCGCCAGCTTATGGTGTCGATCTGCTCCACCAGGTTAATACCGTAGTCCCGTCGGAAGTCCGCCTCTACAGCGTCCCACAGGTGGAGCAAGCTTACTTTTTTGGGCTATTTTTCTTTCTCACCACTTTGCCGGAAGCGTCGTCTACGTTCTGTTCATCTTCCATATCGTCGCCGTCAATGTCCTGGCCGGATACCCGGGAAAAGACGGTGCGAATGAGCGCACCCATTTCCTGAGCAGACATGCCTTTGTTGCACAGCTCGGTGATGGCGTCTTTCCCGAACATGATGTCGCCTGCACGCATGATCGCGTCCCCGATCAGGCTCTTGTTCGCGCTCTCGCCTGCGCGGGCAAGCAGGATCGGAACGAGGGCCGGAACCTCATCTTTGATCTGGTATTCTTTGCCATACACCTTTACGGTGATATAGGTCTGCTTCTTCTCAGCCAGAAAACGGTCAAAATCGATTACTTTATTCGCCATGCATTGACTCTCCTCTCAGCTTGCACAAAGGGGGGGAAACGCTTTTGCGTTCCCCCCCCTGGCGGTTTACTCCGCGGTGACGGTCACTGTGAGGCTGGCGGTTTTTCTGCCGTTCATGCTCGTGACCATGATGGTTGCCGTGCCGACGGAAATGGGCGTGATGGAGAAGGTGTTTTCCGTCACGTTGGAAATCTCAGCATAACGCTTGCCGGACAGGCTGACCCGGAAGCGCTGATTGCTGGCGTCGTCAGGCGTGAAAGCCACCGTGATGACCTTCGGCGTGCTGCCTTCCGCCAAAGACAGCGTGGTGATGGCATTGGTGCCGTCTTTCAGCGCGATAGAAGACACCTGCACGTAAGGAAGCGTCTCCGCTTCGCCTACCTGCCGCATGCCCCAGCTCACGGTGTTTTCCGTGTCTGTGGCGTTGGTTTCGTTGCTTTCAACGATATAGTCCGCCACCATCGCGTGCCCGTAGGGGTCAATAAATTTCAGGGTGCAGTCGCCGTCGCAGCCATCGCGCTCCGCGTAATCGTTCAGCATTTCCTGGCCTTCGTCGAGGTTTCCGGTGGAACCATCCACAACGGGGTTGCCTTCAAGATTAAACGTGGCGCTGCGCTTCGTGATGTAGGGTTCCTCCCACAGATCAGATGCAGCACTGCCATCCTGCGTGGTGCTGGAAGCAGACCGGCGGATTTGGGTTATGCCATAAATCCGCACCCACGTTTCTTCCGCCTGCGCCTTGTCCTGAATAGCGATTACCCAATCGCGGACGTTCGTCGGGCAACCGCTTTTGCGGCCTTTGCTCATATGTTTTTACCTCCATTCCTTAACAATAAGTGACGCGAATATTCGAGACGTAAATTTCCCGCATCATCGTATCCGGGCCAAGGCCCTGGGCGGAATTGGTGATTGTAATGAATGCCTCTGATCCGTCGCCGCCGAGGAATCCTCTCCAACCGTCCAGCTCCGCCGCGATATTTGCGCTGGTCTCGAATGCTTCCCGCGGGCTTTTCGCCCGGTTCATGATCTGGATGCGAGCGCCGTCTTTGTCTCCCGGCACAGCTGCGTTTGTGCTGTATACACAAATGCAGTTGTCCGGCTTATCCGGCATTCGCCCCCAGTGGATGTTGCCATCCGTTTCATTGTCCGCTGCCGTTCCGAAGCCGAAAAGCTCGAGTTGCCGGGCGATTTGCTCTATCAGGTTCATAGATCAAAACTCCTTCCTGCACTCTTTGGCGAGCAGTTCCAGCATTTCATTCTGGACAGCTTTGTCGTTTACGGGATCTTCCAGGTACTTCGCCTTGCGTCCGCGTTGGTGCTGAAACTCGGTGTGTTCATGCTGCGGAATGGCATAGGTAGTATCGTATGAATAGCAACCGGTTTTCCCGTCTGCCGATACGCTGGCATTGCCAGAATCCCGCAGTGGGCCATCCCGCAAAGGCACCTGCTCTTTGGAAATGGTGCCAAGGTGATCCATTGCTGCATACATACCCCTGCGGCTGCCCTTCTTGATGGCTGCGCTGAATTTGGCGGTGTCGAGCCGCACGCGTACTCTCGCCGTGCTCACTGCAAATACACCTCCAAATGGTCGGGGCCGTTCAAGCCGTGGGCGACATAACATTTGATCACGATGTATTCCTCGCCATCGATGGTGACAACGCTTCTGGTGGGAATTTTCTCTCCTACGCAGAACATCTTGGCGTGGGCTTCGACTTGATCGAGCACACCGCTGGGGTTCTGATACGTGTGCCGTAGGTATGCGCCGTTCTGGACGCGGCATTTACGGGTTTCCTCCTGCCCATAGATATCCTCACCGTTGGCAACACGTATCCAAGGCTTGATTATGCATTCCTGGCGGAGACACCATTCGATCATGGATTGCTTCACGCTACCGCCTCCCCTCCACGCCCCTGTACAAAAGCCCATGCCGCAGTAAAAGCCCGTATGCTCCGGGGCAAATGGTGGCACGGGTCAGCGCCGAGGTATTGAATCCCTTTTCCCATGTCAGGTGGAAATCGCCTGCGCTGTATGATGTAACGCCTTCTGGCAGCGCGGAGGCTGCCGATTGCATAGCCGCCGATGCGTCATGCGTGTACTGCATATTCACGGCTTGCTCGAAAGCTTCTTTTTCCTCATCCGTCCTGGGGACGTTTGGAAAAATGAAGGCATATATCTTTTCCTTGTACACTTCCATTGTAGTGGCGTTTCCAAGGGGCCCGTTATAGGTGTGATTATCGATCACCTGGCTTCACCTGCCTTGTTCTTTCCTCCGTTTTTTCTGGTTGAAAATGGCAGGGGAGCAGGGGAAGGAGGCGGAACCTGCTCCCCTGCCGGGTGATCGGCCCACACCGCCGCCCCCTGACGAACCAGCCTTTCCATCAGTGCCTCTGGGGCGTCTGACAGTATTACGCCAGCGGGGATTACTCGCCCGATTTGCCGAAGCGGCTTAGTGAGTCTTACTTTCATGGATTTCCTCCGCTTTTAGGCGCCAGGCGCGAACACAGCGAAGGGATAACGGGTGGCCTCGGTGCCGTTGACGCGATTGATCGGGTTCGCCATGGCCCAGCCACAGCGGAACACCACACGCAGGCCAACAGCATCCTGCTGGGCCAGGTTGATCAGCACTTTGCCGTCCGCGTCGCTAATGACGGATTCGGTCAGCAGCTTGGTGGTAATATCGGTGCGGATGGCCCAAACAGCCTTGTTCCAGTCGCCGCCGATCAGCAGCGCCTGGCTCGCGTCCATCACGTCGCTGTTGGGGAAGTAGATGTCCGCGCCATCCAGCTCATAAGTGGCCTTTCCGTGGAGGCCGTCGCGGTAGGTGGCACGACCAAAGATGGGCAGACCGTTCTCATCCACACAGCCGCGCAGCTTGCTGCGCATCTGGATTGCGCCGACATAGCCGTTGGGAACGTAGCCATCCTCCTCAATCTTCGCGGCCAGGCCGCCCTCGCCCAGCAATTGCTGGTACAGGTTCTGGCTGGCATCCAGCGTCACGATATTGCCAGCGGAGGTCGCTCCAACCACGATGCCGGCGGGGAAGTTGGCGGGCTTTTGGGTGCCGAACAGCACCGCCTTGTCAAAGGCCGCGCCGATGGCCTCATTGATCCGGGGCAACACGTTGGCCCAGATGTCGTAGTCGGAATCATCCAGCACGTTCTCGGGGATGACCACGATGGTGGCGACTTCCTCAGCGTGCAGCTTCACATCCGACCAGGCCATGTCGGTGGTAGGCTTCATGCCGGTGTCGCTGTTGATCCACTCTGCAGTAGGCAGGGCGGACAGCACGGGCAGGACACGGGTCTTGCTGGTCATGTCGGGCAGGCGGCGCATCATGCGCATGCAGATGCTGCTTTCGGGCACAGACTGCAAAATCTCCCGGGATTTTTCCTCGGGAATCAGTACTTCGGCACCCGTGCGGTCAATCAGTTTAAGAGCCATATTGTAAATCTCCTTTCTTAGCTGCGGCCAAAGGCGGAACGAATCGCCTGGTTGACCTCATCGTTGCTGGTGTTCGGTTGCGCTTTCTGATCTTTACTCCCGCCGAAGAAGCCGCCCTTGCCGGACGTTCCTTCGCCGTCGGAGAACAGATAGGCGTTCTCCTCTTTGAGCGCTTTGATCTGATCGTCGATTCCGGTCAGGTTACCCTTGTCGTCCTCTCCGATCTTCTGCCCGTCGAGCAGCTTTTCCACGATGTCGGGATTCTTCGCGTGGGCCTTGACAAGCGCCGCGTGAACCTTGCTGGAACGTTTCAGCGCGGCGATTGTGGCCTCTCTCTCCGCAATCGTCTGCTGTGCCTGTTCCAGCTGGGTGGTCAGCCCGGAAGAAGCGGTGGCTTTCTCCTCCGCTTCCTGCAGCTGCTTTGTCAGCGTTTTGATGGTTTCTTTCAGGCTGTTCCGCTTTCCGATTTCATCGTCCAGCCTGGCCTTGGGAAGCCATGTTCCGTCGTTTGTGGCGATTACCGCGAAGCCCTCCAAATCGCCAAGCCTCTCCTGCACCTGCGCGAACAGATCGTCGCCAAGGTGCGCTTTGAGCAGATTAATATCCATTTCGATTTTCCTCCCATACGTTTTTTGACCGGTACGTCCGGCTTTTGGGGTTCCGCGACGACCTCGCGGACAGGCAATATAAAAACGCAGTGCGGAAATACACAGCGTTTCTATCGGGATTGCGTTTTGGGCGCGAAATATGCCCGCTGGGCGGCCTTGCTTTTTGCCTAGATAAATTCAAGGGCCAGCCATATGCATGTGTATACGGGCGCAGAATCGGCAAACTGGACGCCTTACGCCTCCGCCCCGATCATTTCTGCCAGCTTTTCAAAGGCCGCTTTCACGCGCGGAGCCCTGATGCAGCTTTTGGCGTGCTGCCGGAAAGATTTATCCTGGCAAGCGCGGAACATCTCGTCCGCCGTTTTGATGCTGTGGAAAAATTCCACGGCGCTCTGGATTGTAGCGCGGTCTGCCGTGACCGTGTCACGGGCGGCTTCGGTGTTGGTTGCAGCCGCGGCATATGCTCCTGGGGCTGCCTGGGTGTTAAGGGCAATATCGCCCGCCGCGGTATCAATGGCTGCTGTGATCTTTTTCATGCTTTCCTCCTATATGGCCTCGGCTTCCTGCCAGGCTTTGTAGATTTTCGGCCCGATCAGGGCAATCCAGTCCACCATTTCCTCATTCTTCGCCCAAGGGCCGTCATAAGACAGCGCACTGTCTCTCAGGCCGCTTTCGTCCAAAAATGCGTGGACGATCTCGTGCCTCAGCGTCTCTTTCTCCGAAGCGGTCTTAAAAAACGCGCTTTCATCGGCATAATCTGGGTGCTTCGTCAGGTCGCAGATCACGATCCGCTTTGTGACCGCACAACAGTACACAACCATCTGAGGCGTTTTCTTGAAGATGGGGTCTGTGTCGATGCTTCTGTAATTGATGGTGTATTCCGTCGAAAGAATATTGATGATCTTCGTCATAAACTCTCCTTATTGCAGAAGTAGTTTCACGCTTCCGCCCTCCCTGCCGTAATCGCGCAGCAGGGGCAGACTGGCATTCTCTGCCAGGTGTTCCCGGAGCTTCGCTTGCCAGCCTTTGACCATGCTGTACGCTTGCCGCTCCGCCTGCTGTGTGACGGATACACGCATGCGATCTTTGTACTTCCTGATCTGGCGCTCCATGTAGCGCTGCCTGCTGCGGGCTGTGTACTCCTCATTTGGCGGCTCAATGTCCCGTGGGCTGCTGCGAAAACCTCCCTCTGGAGCGTGGGAAATGCCCTCATAATAGGTGGCGATCAGGTGGATGCAGTTGGGATGGAATACGCCGTCATCCTCCGCGTCGCTGAGGGAGGGATAATCCGTGTTGTTGCCGGATACGCTGACGATCACGCCCTCCCAGGCCTGACAGACCGGACAGCTTCCCGCGTGGCCGTCGATAAATGCCAGATCGTATCCGTAGCTCTGCATGGTGTCCGTGTAGCCTGAAACGGAGGCGCGGTTTATGGCCGTCAGCGTCGCCATCTGCGCATATGTATCCATCTGCCAGTGCCGCCCTGCACGGTCTATAAAACCGTCAATCCCTTCGTCCGCAAACTGCGTCAGTGCTTTTTGAATAGCCTGCCGGCCGGTAATGGTTCCGGTGGCAAGCTCCGCGGAAGCGCTGCCAATAATATGGGAGTAAGCGTCGTCGAATTGCCGAAGGATGCGCCTCTCCGCTGCATCCAGGCTGTTGTTCAGATCTGCCAGGATGGCTGCGACCTTTTCGGCGTTGGGGTGGATATGGACAGCTCCGCCCACCACGTCCTGCATGTCCCGGTAAAACTTCTCACTGCCTGTCAGCGCGGCCCTGCCCGGCACATCCTGCAAAATCCCCCTGCGTTCCTCTTGGGCATAGGCGTAATGCCGTTCCACTTCCGCGTGTGCGGCCAGGATTTCCGCTGCCTTCCGCTCTGCCCATCCGGGCTTGGCAATCCCCGCCGCTGCCCTCCTGGCGGTGATTTCCAGCATGTTTTCTCTGGCCCGCTCGTAAATCACGCGCAGGCCATCCGCGATCTCCATTGCCTGGGCCTCTGTCAGCGGCCGCATGTTGTGGCCATCGAGGCCTATGATGAATCCAGTTCCGGCCACTGTTTACGCCTCCTTAATGCCCGTCGCCCAAGTCGGTGCGAGGCGTGAAGGTCGGGATACCCATTTCCATCTGGATTTTCTGCACTTCCTCGTCGACCTGCTTTTTGCTCCAATCGGGGTGCAAGGTGCGGACTTTCACTTCCGTGCTGGCCGCCTGCGCATTATGCATCAGACTGACCGCAGAAGCCATTTCCGCCGGATCGTTGATGATCGGGTCCTTCAGCTCAACGCGCACGCTGTCATCCTCGCTCAACGCCTTGTTCCCATACAGCGCCTTGTCCAGATGCATCACCGCTGTTAGGAAAGTTTCCAGAGGCTTTTTCCAGTAGCTTTGCTTCTTGGCATTGGTACTAAGGCTCTTGCGCTCCATGATCCGCCTGGCTGTGCCGCTCTGAGCGCTGCCCTGGATGTCCAGACCAAAGGTCTGCGGGCTATATCCCGCCATGCTGATGATGGTGCGCAGGGTGCTTTCAAACGTGGCCGCATGCTCTGCGGATCGGATGTTGAATTGGCTTGGCGTGATCTTCTGCTCGACGCCGTCTCCGCCGATGTCCAACGCCGTAAGTGTTTCCACATCCTCGTCGAAATCGTAGGTATACCGGTTTTCACCGAACATGTCTGCCGGACTGCGCCGCAAGAATTCGGCGGGCACGATCAGGCGGCTTTTTGCCAGGCGAATGTCCCGCATCCAGCTCGTGTACACTTCGTCCAGGCTGTCCATCATATCGCGCAAGCCCTCAAAATCGCTGCGGCCCTTTTCGTCTGTGGCCCATATGCGGCTAGGCTTCAGGTTGACAATGTGCGCGGCCAGCAGCATGTCCACTGGCGTTTTAACCTCCGGCTCAAGGCTCAGGGCCTGCATAGTCTGACGGTCTTCGATGCCGAGGTTACTCGCGTCGCCTATGTACACCATCGACGCGATGAGGCCCTGCTGATAGCACTCGTACACTCGCCACACCTTCCCTGTTTTCGGTTCAATACGCAGGGTGGTAAAAAAATGAATGCATTGCAGATCATCGAACATGTACTCCGGCAAGGCGTCCTGGCCGCGCACGACGGCAATGGAGGGCATATCCTTGCGGGCTTTGTCGTACCGGCATTTCAGGAACACGTCGCCAACGGCTGCGCCGTTCTCAGCGGCCTCGTGCAGCTTCTGATTCAGGCCGTTTTCCGTGATGATCGCTTCCAGGCGCTGCTGACTCCCTTCCTCGGTGTCACCAAGCGATTCGTCGTAGATGGTGAAACGCGGTTCCTCACCAAACAGAAGATTGGCCGAGGTTCCGGCAATGTCCGCCGCAACTGGGACATGCAGCTTCACCTTGCCGCCCCGCTTCCAAAAGGTGCCGGGAAAGGCCGTCCGGGCCAAATCCCTGTGGTCGCCGCTGAAAGCTGCCGCATACTGGTCGAAATATGCTTTGCGCCTGTATTTCAGCGTGTCCCAGGCTTCTTCCGGTGTGTATAAGGTCATCATATCGTCTGCCGCCATAATTCCTCCCTCACTTGATCTCGATAAATCGTTTGTACGGGTAGAAGCCGTACTCCGCGCTGTCCAGACAGTCAATGGGATAGCTGCCGTCGTCCATCCGTTCCCACTCACCCTTTTCAAAGGCTGCCGGGTTCCACGTTGCATCCTGGTATGCCTGCCGCCACTGCCGCATGTGTTCTGCAACCCGGAAGCGGCCTGTGTTAATCAGCATGGCGTTCATGCTGATGCGGTTATTGATTCCATCCTTCTTGTCGAAGCGCTTGACCGAGAAACGCTGTATATGCCTCCTGTTCAGTTCATCCCGAAGGCCAGCCCGGAAAAGCTTTGCTGCGCTGTCTACGTAAATATCGCCTATGGCAGGGAAAGCTTTCGCCCACGCGTCTATCCATTCTGCGATCAGTTTCACGTATTTGTCCTCGCTCATTTTGTCGCTGAGGCCTTGCTTGTGGTACAGTCCATCAATTAGGTGGACTTCTTTGTATCCTGCGGTGAATCCGCACAGCGTCGCTGCGGTGGCGTCCGTTCCGCCCACGTCAATCCCGATTGAAAGCTCGTGGTAATGGGTCTTCGTGATCTGCTCCTGGGTGATTATGCAGGCGTCTGTCCAGCCGGTATATATGCGCCCGCTGGCCGCCGTGCGCTGCCCCAGGATATCCGCTTTGTACCAGACCGATTGTTTGTCGTAGGTGCGAAGCAGTGCACGGAGCTGGGAATCGCTGATGCTCATATTGTCCGCGATGGTGAAGTGCGCATAATTATAGCCGGGATTCTGTCCGGCCTTTCTTTGTGCGTCCTGATAGTCCAGGAAATCCGTATAGAACCAATGCCGCGGCGGTTTCGGGTTCAAATCCATGAACACCTTGCGGTTCCTGCTGGCCAGCGTTCTGTCCAATACCTCCTGGACAAAGGTGCGGTGGCACTCGTTCGCCTCGGTGATGTACGCGCTGCCGTAGCTGTTGCCCTTAATTAAGGGGGCGTCGCTGATCTTTCCGCCGCCAGCGAAAATGACGACCTTTTCGCCGCTGCCGGTGCGGATGAACAGCGCCTCCTTTTCCATGTACTTTCCGGTGCGGCAGCGCCCTTCGAACATAAATCGCAGCCCGAATCCGTTGCTGTCCAAAATGTTCATTTTTGCACTTGCAAGACTGACGCCAGCCGCAAGGTGCAATTTGTCCGGGTGCGTTTCCAGGCAGGCGGCCCAGGCCAGCAGGTTGATGATGTTTTTTCCCGCGCGCTTGCCGCCCTCAGCCACAGAGAGCCAAGAGGCGCGGGAGGCGTGAATATAGGAGAGCTGCTTTCCGTTCAGCGGGGAGTAATCGATCATAGGTCGTCACCATCCACTTCGTCCAGCGTGCGAGTGTGCGCGGGCGTGGAGAAAAGGCGGTCATAGCCTATGAACTCCTGGCCGCTCCAGCTGCCATCCCTGTCACCGTTCTTTTGCTCTTGCTCGTTGATGGCGTTGATCAGCCGCTGCTTTTCCCGACGCACACGGGTCAGCGCTTCTTCGATGTCGCCAATCCGGTCGATCACAGGTGTGATCGATGTGTTGGTGGAATCCGTTGTTTCCGTGTTCCCCGCTTTGATGTGTACGGTGTGATGCCGGGTGATCTCGTTATACATCATATCTTTTTCCGCTGTTTCGCGCAGCCGGCGGATTCTTTCCAGCATCCTTTTTTCACGCACGCACAGCAGGGCCAGGTCCCGGCGCATCAGATCGACGGTGCACTCCGGCACCGACGCGATCAGCGCCCTTTCGTCATCCGTAAGATCGGAAAAAAGAAGGCGGGCATACTCGCCCGTCGTGACTGCGTTCCTGTTTCCAATGGGGGCGCCGCCCCGATTATGGACGGCGTTTTTGTTTCCCTTCTGGCCGCCCCTTTTTCGCTTTGGCGCGGGTGCATTTTCTGGTGCAACCTCGGTTTCGGGTGCAGTTGCAGGCGCGGTTGCGGGTGCACCCTTTGGGATGGCCTTTGGATCGTCGTCCCATTTGTCCCGCCGCTTCCAGCTTTTGACGGTGTTCAGCGGCACCCCGATTTCCTCGGAGATAATTTGAAGCGACTTTTTGCAGCCGCTGCGCAAATACATCAGTTTTGCCCGTTCCCGCGGGTTCACGTCGCTGCCGCTTTTCATCGCCTCACTTCCTGTTCATGTTGTATTTGGAAAATATTATTCCTTCTTGCGGTCACAGACGCGGCCCAACCGGCGGGCGAGGTACAGAAACGGCGTATCGCAGATGGCGACGATGATCTCAATGACGGAGCAGCAGAGGGTGAGCGTCAGAATGTCGGTGAAGGCAAATATTCCGCCGAAAGCGATCAGGAAGAAGAAGAAATTCTCCGTTACCTGGGAAATGCATGTGGCGGCGTTATTTCTCAGCCACAGCATTCGTCCATCCGTCGCCTGTTTGAGACGCTGGAAAAGCCACACGTCCATAAGGTTAGAACAGAGGAACATAGAGACGCTGGCGAGGCACGTCCTGGGGGACAGGGCGAAGAGCACCTGCATACTGCCGTCCACCATATCCAGGGCGCTGGGAATGAAGCGAAGGGCCAGCTGGGAAAGCGCCAGGAACGAGAGGATGGAATACAGGCCGATGAATACGCCCTTGCGGCTGGCCTTGTATCCGTACAGCTCGTTCAGAATGTCGGTACAAAGAAAAGCTGTGCCGAATAGCACGTTGCCGAGGGTGGCTTCCATGCCGAACAGACGGATGCATTTGGTCACCAGGATATTGGCGAAGACCACCGCGAAGGCGATCCAGGCATACAGGCCATTTTTGCCGAAAAAATAGTGAGCGCCGACCACCAAGCCGAAGGTCGTCAGGATGGTGGCGAAGAAAAGAATTTCATTCATGGTATTAACATCCTTTCAGTCGTTGTTGACAGATTGCCATTTGGCGTGGTAGTGCAGCTGCATGAGGCGGTATTCCTCGAAGCTCTTGCGCTCCAGGGCGTAGGTGCTGGTGCCGCGCGGGAAGCGGGCCTTGATGGCGGGCTCCGTCTCCTTGAGGTACAGCGGGGCGGTCCCGTATGCCGCCATCTGCAGCCATGAGCTGCTGTCAGCGAACTCAAAGGGCACTTTGTCCAGCACAGTGCGGCGGGTCATGCCCAGGCAATGCACACGGCAGCCCGCCTCGTGGGCATAGCGCCAGAACATGCCGTACTGCTCGTCCCGGATATCCTCATTCCGAAAGCCGGTGATGGCGATGATCCTGCCGCTGTATTCGGCGCACATCTTCTTGAACTCCGCAATGCCTCTGTTCTTGTGCCATACCGGGATGATCTTATCCGTGGCCGCCAGCAGGATTTCCCGCAATTCCAGCACTTTGTCGTATCCGATCACGTTATCGACGTCCATTTCAAAGTAACCGTGGATCTTCGGCTGATCATTCCGCCGTATCCAGTCCGCGTATTCCCGGGTGTAATCATCCCAGGGAACGACGACACCCTTCTGAAAGCTGTGCGCCCCGGAGTCGATCATGATCTCCTGCGAGCGCCGGATCAGCTCTTGACAGTTTTTCTCATTCTTCCGAATGGAGAAATATGAGAGCAGCGTCCATAGCATGTCCCGGCCCTCCGGCCACACCTTGTCGTAGGTGCTTTCCATGCCTGAAAGAAATATCTTCATAGAACCCTCTTTTTGACAAACAAATATAAAAATACTTGTTTTTCCCTATTGACAAATATAATTATATTTGTTATAATATCATCGTAAGGAGGTCAGACTGAGATGCGAAGCTACTCATCCCGCGAAGTGATTGCAGCACTCAAAGCGGATGGCTGGTACGAGGTCAACACGGTAGGAAGCCACCACCAGTTCAAACATCCAACCAAGCCGGGGCGAACAACGGTGAAAGACCCCGTCAAGGACATTCCCAGAAGGACGCTGGACAGCATAGAGAGGCAATCGGGGCTACGGTTCAGGTAGCCCCCCGCTTCTCTCCCAATAAAGGAGGAGGACAAAATGAAAAAGCCCGATCGTTACTTTTATCCCGCAGTATTCACCTATGAAGCCGGCCAGGAAATCGCCGTTGTATTTCCCGACCTGGATTGTGCTACCAGCGGCGCGACCGATGACGAAGCCCTGCTCTCCGCGCGTGAATTGCTTGGCATTGTTCTGTATGGTCTGGAGCAGGACGGCGAAGTCATTCCCGCGCCTTCGGAGCTGCGCGATATTCGTCTGGAAGCAAATGAGCGTGCCGTGCTGGTGGATGTGTATATGCCTTCCGTCCGTCTTGCACAGACCAATAAATCCGTAAACCGCACGGTGACGCTCCCCGCATGGATGAACGCCGCAGCGATTGAAAAAGGGATCAATTTCTCCCAGGTTTTGCAGGATGCGTTGCGCGCGCAGCTTCGCTGAACCCTTGCTGAAAAAATCCTGCTCATTATTGGGCAGGAATTTTTTTGAATCGTTTTCGCTCGTCGGTGAAGCCGCAGCACGGGCATTTATACATGGCGTGGACGGGCGGGTCATAGGTCAATTCGGAAAGCGCTGGGACGGAGGAAAAATCAAAGCTGCCCGTCAGGGCGGCGATCTCAGCCTGGGTGACGCCTGCTTTGATGCTGTCCATTCCGGCGTCCGCCATCCGCTTCAATGCCGCCTGATATTTCACGGCGTCGAACTCTCCGGCGATACGGTTCAAGGCGATGTTCAGCGTCATTTCATCCTCAATCGGCAGATCGACCACATTGGCGGGGACGCGGGTCACGCCCAACAGCTGATAAGCCATCAGACGGATATTGCCGCCGACGGCGTTCCCTGTGCGCCTGTTCCAAACGATGGCAGCCAGAGCGCCACCATCCTTGATCGAATCCCGCAGGCGCTTCACCAGCACGTCATCGTGTGTCAGCGTGACGCGGGGATTGTACGGCGCCGGGTGTATATGCTCAATGGGGAGGATGATACATTCAGAGAATCGGATCATGCTTTCGCCTCCTGTTCCATTCCCGGGCGCGGCTCGGTGTCGGCTGTCTCGAATTCCTTTGGCGGGCCGGTGTGCCCACAATGCGGACAGATCACGTTCCGGGCGGGCGTCTTCGGCGCAGGCGGGTCTTCCAGGAAACGGCGCATGATCGCGCCGGCGTCATCCCTATCGAAACCCGTGGTTTTCAGCGCGGCGAAATCCTGATCGGCTTTCAACATCCGAAAAACGTCGGCCAGTTTCGTATCGTCAAATTCATTGTGAATACGGTTCAGAGCAATGCAGAAGCGCACTTCCTGTTCGGCGTCGCATTCCATCAGGATCGTGGGCACCAGAGCGTCGTGATCGCTGTCAAAGATCACGCGCACGCGCTGTTCGCCGCCCACCAGGTTATGGGTAGTCAGGTTATAGACGGGATCTTCCACCAGACCATAGTCGGTCAGGCTGCCCGTCAGATCGGAATACAGCTTGTCACCGCGAGTGACGGGCTTTCTGGGGTTATAGTCCGACCTATGCTCCCAAAGGTGCTGCACTGGCACCAGGGCCCGGATGAACTTATGGCCCGCGATCTCGTCCTCGATCAGGATTTTCCAGCCGTTTATGGATTTTGGCTGCTCGTTTCTGACCAAAAGGATCAGCCTCCTTTGCATAAGGGCAAGATGGGAACATGCAGAAGATTTTCGTGGAAGTGACGGGCGTGGCCGCCCAGCAAAGTTCGCAGGTATGCGTCTGTTTCTTTTTCCTGGGCATTTGGCCTCCCCCTTTCCGCAAAAATAGGTACAAAAAAAGAGGGCGTGATGCGAACGCCCTCTTGGCCAGAAAGGAAGCCGGGAGAACTCCCCCAGGGCTTTGCCAAGGCCCTCGTTTAAGGGTTTTCAGTGGTGATTGCAGAATAACCCATGCACATCGTACCATATTTTTGTGCACCTGAAAAGTGCATCATTTGTGCAACCGAAATGGGCAAATGGTTAGATGGCGAAAACGCCGTACAGCCGAACTGAAATGATGCTGGTCAGACGCTTGCGGTTCCTACGGATCGTACTTTCCTCGCAGTGCATTTCTTCGGCCAGCTGCTCGTCAGTTTTTTGGTCGATGTAGGTGCCGATGACGGTCTGGTAATAGTAGTCGTTTTTCACCGATTCCAGCGCCTTCGTAACGATAGAAATTTCCTCCTCGTCGGCAGCGATATGGGCCTCAAGGGTCTGAATTACCGCTTCGAGCATTTCCTCGGGATCGACACGGACTCCTGAAGCGGTAAAGCGGACGATGCTCTTGCTCTTTTCCGGCATGAGGTTGCCATCCTTGCCGAGCCTGGCTTTATTCTCCGCCACGCGCTCCTGCAGAACGGGCAGCGACTTGATGCGCTTGATTGTCTGCTTATAGCAGTCCCTGGGCGCAGCATCGCGCTCGGCCATCATCTGCGTGATGGTGCGCCTGACCGTTTCCTCAATGACAGCCACGATGGCCGCCGGCACCGGCTTTTTGCTTTTCGGCATGTCTTTGCCCTCCATTTTCTGAATCTTTGCGCGTCCGCGCCGCTTTTGCTGACGGTTTGCGGCCCGGGCAGGGCAGTTTGTCTCTGGCCTTATAATGTACCCAGTATCGGCGCTGCGCGTGGGAGAGACTGTGCGCAACGGTGCTGCGGGGCGCTCTGGGCCATTCATGAATGTATGTTTGGCGCTTGTCGTACTTTCCCCGCGCAATATCTATGGCTTCATCCATCTGCGCCAGGAAATCTTCAATGTGCTGCATTAATGAAACAAACGCCGTCTGGATGTCTTGGTTTATTTTCTGAACGGAATATGTGAGGTACAGGTCTTTCAGCAGTTGCCGCTCGGCGGCTTCCAGCACCACGGCCCCGGGCGTACCGGCTCTCAGCATATCATAGATGCCTGGAACCAGCCATGCGTAATCATTATCGAGATAATTTTCTTGCACAAGTATATACAGCTTTCTGGCATCACTCACGCCGACGATATCGGATATCGCGATCCACAGATGACCGTAAGGAACCCGCTCCATTGCGTACAGAAAACCTTGGTCGGTTTCCATATAGCGCATGGCGTTCTCCACATCGTTATATATTCGGTTCAAGGCTTCCTGCATGGCTTTCCGTACTTCGTCAATGTTCATGCATTCCCTCCTCCAAGATCGCGGACAGGAAGGGTGAGCTGCAGATGGCTCTTGTCCTCCGGGTTGCGGATCACTGCTGGCCGGACGCCGTTGATCATGCTGATTTCCAGCGCGCCCGCATCCTCATTCTTGAGGGCGTCCAGCACATAGACGCAGTTGAAGGCGATATCCAGGGGATCGCCCTGCAATTCGCAGTCCACTTCTTCCGCAAAGTCACCGCCCGGTGCGTTGGCCGTCACCGTCAGAACGTCCTGACGGAAGGAAAGGCGGATCAGGTTGCTTTTTCCGTCACGGGCCATGATCTGGGCGCGCTCGATGCTGCCTTTCAGATCCTTGGCCTTTACCAGCGCCAGGGTCTTTTCTTCCTTCGGCACAACGGAATTGTAAGGAATATACTCACCGGCCACCAGAAGGGTGTAGAACTCGCAGTTCTCGATCCTTGCCTTGAGATACATCCCGTCCGTCCGCAGGGTGATCTCGTCGCTGCCGGCGCTTCGCAGGAGCTTCGCCAATGCCGTGGCGCTCTCACGAGGAATAATTGCCTTGACCTCTGGTCCGTCGTACTGGCAGTCCGCGTCCATGATCGCCATGCGAAAGCCGTCCAGGGCCACTGTGCGCAGCTTGCCCGGCGCTACTTCCAGCAGAATGCCGGTCAGCACCTTGCGGGTCTGATCGGTGCTCACGGCATACTGCACAAAGTCGATGCAGCGTTGCAGGCTGCCGGCGGGCAGCGTCACATCCATGGCATCGGCTTTCAGCTTGGGAGGGTCGAGAAAGGTGGAGGCATTTCTGGCCGCCATCCGCATTTTTGATCGTCCTGATCTGATTGCAGCGCCGGAACCGTCCGCTGCTAACGAAAGCTCGAATCCGGGCTGCTTTCGCACGGCCTCAGACAGCAGCTTTCCGTCCAGGGCGGCGATGCCGGACTGCTCCACGGTGGCGGGGATTTCCGCCGACATGTAGACGGTGCCGTCCGTAGCGAATATGGTCAATTTATCTTCCACCGCCGCCATGAGGATGTTTGCGTAATCCTGCATGACAGGGCGGGAGGATAGGGCGTGAGATACGGTGTCAATTGCCTGGGCGATGGCCGATGTTGCGCAGGTGAAATCCATAAACGTTCCCCCTTACAGATCGTTGACGGAGAAGACAAGGCCTTGGCTGAATACCCGCTCGTCTTCATAGATGGAAAAGCGCTCGCAGGGGATTTCCGTCTCAAAAGACCAGCAGCCGCCAAATGTGCCCCTTATCGTTCTGCAGGCCTCCATCGCCGCCTTGATGTACGGGCAGTCCACTTCGTCGCACAGGTCGTCAGGCTTGCGGAATAGCCTGTTTTTTGTCAGATAGACGGTAGCGCCGCCCCATGCGCCAACCTCGTCATAGATAGCTCCTTCAAGCTCGATCAGGTCGTCCGACGCACCATACACCACCACCAGGCCGGCGGCCTTGGCTTCGTTCTTTTCTTCGAGGGTCATTTCTTGAAGATACTGCCGCCCGTCCAATTTCTGGGCCAATTCTCTTGCCGTCATTTTCTTTACCTCCCTGTACTTCCAAGCCCGTTGTCGCCACGCGGTCCGCCTTCGATTTCCGGTACGATTTCCGTAGGTTCGTAGCATACGGGACTGACTACAAGCTGCGTGATCTTGTCCCTGATGCCGAAGTGGTAGGGCTCCGGGTGAAGGTTGATCAGGTTGGCGAAAATCTCTCCCGTATAACCCTGATCAATCGTTCCGAAGCAAACGATGTTGTGTTTGGTATACAGCCCGCTTTTGCATTCGAGATTCCCCTTGGTTTGCGGCGGGAGCTGCACATGTACGCCGGTTGAAAAGACATGGCTTCCCCACCCAGGGATGACCACGTCTTCCCGGGAGTAGAGGTCGAGGCCCGCGTCCATCTCATGGGCGCGTATGGGGCAGATGGCCCCAGGGTCAAGTTTGATCTTCATGTTGTGCCTCCTATCATACGGCACGGGGCGCGATATGGCACGCCGCGCAAAATTCTTTTTCAAACTTCGCTACGTCAGGCGTTGGGGCACAGTTGTATTTGCCCCGCAGCTGCACCACGCGGTTGTCCCGGATTTCCATGGTGTAGAAAGGCGTCTCTGGATCGTCTGCTTTTCTGACGAAAACGATGGAAGTTTCCCCGTTGGCCATGCGCTCCGCGTAGGTACGCACGCAATGGCTCAGGGCCTTGCCCTCTATTTCCAGGTCGCCGCTGCTTTCCGGCGCCACGATCATCAGCCCGCCGGCGGCGAAGGCGAAGCGTTTGGCAGCTTCCCGGGCTGCGATGGCGAACCCTTTGAGCATCATTTCGTCCTTGCGCTTGTTGTAGGCCCTCACCGCCTCGTCGTGGGCTTTCCGCAGGTTGTCCGGGAACAGCACCCGCTTTTCGGTCATGTTGGCGCCCAACTTCTTTTGCATATCCCAGTAGTCCGCCAGCTCCCGCATATCCCGGCATTTATATTTTCCCAGGTAGTCGTTGATGTGTTTCAGGTTGGCGTATTGCATCAGGGTGCCGAGGGTCCTGTAATCTGCGTTGTCATCCGTGAAGCGAATAACCTCTCCGGCATCATAGCGCAGGCGGCACTTGTCCAGGTGCTCGAAAGCCAGCAGAGCGTGGTATCCGCCGTTCATCGTCCGCAGCTCCCGGGCATGGCGTTTCAGGGTCTCCGCGTGAACCTTCGGTTTGTCGTAATGATACCGCTGCTGCTCGGAGATCTCCGCGGCCAGCCGGTACAGGCCGCCCTTGGCGATGTATTCCATTTCCGGATGATTGGCCCAGTAATCGAAGTATCCGTCAATCTTCACCATATACCGTCCACGTGCGAAGGCGTCCAGGCCGCTATATTGTGCCCAGGTACCCCGCAGCTCGTCGGCCAGGCCGTGTTGGTATATCCTGTGCGGCGGGTGCGGCGCGTCGGTGTATGGCATCCAGTCCCAGCCGTTACGCACATTGCCCTTATAATGGCCCATCTGGTAATCATCGCTCATAACCTTTTTCCCGTTGCGGCTCCAAATGGAGCGCACTCTCTCCTGCCATCGATCTTTGCAGGTCAGGCGGTGCAGCAGGGTGTCATGCTTATACTCCCGCGCAACGTTGAAATGACGGGCGATGATCTCTTTGTCGCTGTACCGCTGGATCACGCAAAAGCTGATATTGTCGGTGAAGCCATACTTGGAAACGCGGCCCTCAGCCAATGCCTGAGCATGGGTGCCGCAGGCCGGACAGGTCGTGAATTGCTGGTGCCGAAGCCCTTCCGTCTCAACGAAAGCGCCGCAGCGGGAGCAATGGGCGGTCTGTTTCTTCTTTCCCGTGTACTGGTACAGCAGATAGCGGCTCTTGAACAGCAGGTCTGCGTCGATCCATTCTTCCACGCCCTCCGGCAGCGCCGGCACGGCGGCCATCTTCTGCCGGGTGGGCGCCAATGCCCGCTGGTGGCGGGCGTAGAGCTTATCGGCGTTGATCTGCTCCTGGTACCGGAGGATGGCATTGTACAGGTGATCGTCGTCAAAGTCCGCATCCGGCAGGAAAGCCCGCACCGCCTCTGCCGATTTGGCGTCCGGGATAGGCTTGCCGTTGCGATCCGTCCACCACAGCACGTTCAGGATCGCCGGAATCATGGCTGTGCGCCATTTCCAGGCTTTCTGAGCGGGGTCATAGCTATGGGTGGTAAAATCCCCGACCCAGAAAAACGAACGGCGCATGAGGGTTTTGCAGGTCGCGTCGAAGGCGTCCATGACCAGCACCTTTTCGCCCGATACTTCCCGCATGCGGAAACAGGTAACGAAGTTGACGGCCTTTCCGTCCGCTGGCATCGGATCGGGAACCGCCACCGGCAGGGCCAGCAGATCAGCTTTACGCATCGCCGAAACCTCCCATCAGGTCAAAAAGGGAAAGCTGGCCCTCGGCAACGGACTTTGCCTTTTTCGTTGGCTTGATAACAGGATCAGCGGATTTGGTAACGGTTTCCGACTTCTTGGCCACGGTTTTCGGGGTCTTGGTTTCGGTTTTAGGTGTTTTGGGGGTGGTGGACACCTTGGCCGTGCCCGCACCGGCCAAGGTCTTTTTGATTTCGTCCCGGCTGGCGTGGTAGTAATCCGTGGCGTAGCCATAGACAACCTCGTCTGGCAGGCCGCCGTTCCTGCTATTCAGCTGCTTCCTGGCCTTTCCGATCACGAAACGGCCCATTTCGCCCGCCGTGTAGTCGGGTCTGTCCACCAGGGCGGCCAGTTCGTCGTCCATGATCTCAGCCAGGTGCCCGGCGATAGCCTCGGTCAGCAGATCGCCTTTGGCTTCCTTCTGCAATTTCGCTTTTGCCGTATCAATCGACATGTTCATTCCTCCCGGTTATTTGGTTGGTTCCTCCAAAGGGTTTTGCTCCTGGATTTCCAGGGCGTTGAGCAAGGTCTTTTGGCCTTGGCGTTGTACACGCACCCGGCGCACCATGTAGCCCATTTCTGTCAGCAGCCTGGCGGCATCCATCAGCTTTTGTAAATCAATGGTGTAGCCGCTCTGCGGACAGATGGTGAATTTTTTGTTTTCCGTCGGCATCCGCATCCCGCCTTTCGCATTTTTCGCCGCGCCGAAGCGCATCTTTATAACAGGCCTGACAGCACGCCGGGCAGACGATTTCACCGCACGGCGCGGCCGCGACCCTTTTCGCGCCCGGAGGCACATAGACATCGAAGACGTAGCCGCAGTCCGAGCAGCGCCGTTTCTGAAGAGTTCCCGTCATGCGCCGTCCTCCGCCCTGTCCGTGAAGCGGACGCAGTATGCGGCCACTTCGTCAACCTGCCCGTCCGGGTATTCCACCACGGCCATGATGTTGGCGATCTGGCCGCCGGCATGCCCGCTCTTCAGCAGGCTGGGCGCAACGACCTCTGCAAACTGCCCGAAGCAGTGGAATACTGCCCTCCGCGGATTCCTGCCGTGTATCTCAACGATGCAGGGCCGCATCTCTGCCGCACTTTCCGGCATTTGTCATCCCTCCGTTTTTTTCAGGTAGGGGGCCAGCCTGCGAAGCCTGTCCCCGTAATTGATTACACTCTCCTGCGCCCGGCGGCGCTTTTCCAAGAAGTCCTCTGCGAATACCTCGGCCACCTCCTGCGGACGGTACAGGCCCTTGCGGCGCTTTCCGTATCCAAGGTATTCAACGGGGCTGATATCCTTGGTGACCTGGGAAATCAGGCTTGGGTGAATGCCCCATTCCTCGGCCATTTCGTCCCGTGTCATCAGCATCATGGCGTTGTCCCCTTCCGCACTGTTCTTTCGTGGTATCTTTGTTTTTCTGCTTCGGTCATGCGTGCCGTAACTTCATCCGTCGTCTCAAACAGTCCACAGGTGCTTACCCCGTAACGAATCCATCCGGTCCCGGAATAGCGCTTTTCTTTTCGCGGCTCCGTGTATACCATGTTTCCGGTCAGGCCGCAGATGTGGAAATAATTCCCGAAGACGTCAAGCTCTCCCGGATAGCTGTCCTTGCAGTATGGGCAAGTGTCGCAGTGAATCATCTTGCCCACCCCTCCGGCCTCTCGGTCCTTGTGAATTTGATTACCCATACCCAGGGGTTGGAGGCCCATCCGAAACGGGGCAGAGCGGCGGGCTTGATAGTGCTGTCCCACAGCCTTGCGAAGTCATCCCGAATATCGTCAAGGACACCGCATTCGGATTCCGAATCAATGCAGCACGGACAACCGTATGTATCGATACACTCCCGGCATTGAACTCCGACGTCTATTCCCTCAGCGGCGATGGTGAGGACAATATCTCCATAACGGAAAAATGACTTATGCAGCCTCTCAGCTCGCACTTCATCCACCCGCAGGAAGATTCTCGCGGCCTCCTTGGGCATGTGGATCGATGGCCGCCACGGCACCGGCGTTCCGTCGCTGTTTTTTACTTCGTCCCGGGCGAAGTAGAAGAATCCGAGTTCCTTCCAGTCCACGGGTACGGCGCTTTTCGGCTTGTCGAAGCGCCCGGGCATCCAAGTTTCCCGCACCCACAGCACGTCGCCGGCCACGCAAGGGGCCTTGATCCCCAGGGTGAAGCGCTTTTTCACGTCCGTTAGCGTGCCGTTGATCTCAGCCTGCCAAAACCTGCCGGGTAGATCAGGATTGGGGTGCACGTCCAGCAGCTCCCAGTCTTTGTTTTTCGGCAGCTGCACCAGCCGCCGGGTCTGCGTCTTGGTTCCGTCCTCGATGGCGCATACCATCGGGGTGTTAAAGAGCATCGGTCTATACGTCATTTCTTGTCCCTCCCGAAACAGGCATCGACAAAAAGTTTTCCGAGGACTGGCGTCGATTCTCGCTTGCTTCCTCCTTGCTCCACTCCCGGATGCGTTTCCTGATGCTTGCCCCGCACTCCGGGCAGTAATTCAGCCTTATGCGATAGCTTCCTTGGCGCTCAATGGTGTTTCTGTACACGTCCTGGTGGATGATCCCGTCATGGTATGTAGCGTCTACGATGGCCGAAATCTCATAACGGCCCATGCCGTGATCTATTTCGTTCCACTTCCAGAGCCGAAGAAGCTCTTTCTTGATGCCAGCGCATGTGCGGCATTGATTTTCACTCATGGCGTACCCTCCACTATCTCCACTTGATCCAGATCAAGCGCAAATGCGCCCGGGACGTCCGCGGTTTCTTCCCGCCATTGCCGGATAAATTCCTCTCTGTCGTTTTCGTCGAGAAATCCAGCCTCAATCATGGTCTGGACGAAGGTGAGCATTACAGCCTCGTCATCCTCTTTTTCCCAGTCGTACAAATGCCACGCCTGGCGCTTATCGTAGTCCCACAGGGCAAAGCGCAGCACATGCCCGTCGATGGGCCATCCCGTGCCGTGCACCTTGCCCTTGATGATGTTGCTCCTTCCAAGCATTATGTTCCCTCCTTGCTCAGTTTTCCGCTCATATACGCCTCGATCAGGTCAGCGGCGGGATGGAAGCCCTTGCAGATCTCCACGCGGTAGCCCTGGGCGCGCAGTTTTGGGATCATGTCCTTCTGCCCCTCCCGCATCTTGCCGCCCCTTTGGCGCTTCATTTCGATATAGAGGCCATGATAGCCACCGCGAGGCACAGAGATGAAGATATCAGGCACCCCAGCCTTGACACCCTGGGCTTTCAGCCTGGCCGCCTCGATCTTGTTCCGGCTCCCGCCGTTGGGAATGTGGAAGGCAAGCTCCAGTTCCGGCCAACGTAGATATGCCATCTGCGCGATCCACTCGAACAGCCAGGTTTGTTCGGTTGCCTCACTCGGCACTGGCAGCTGATTCTTTGGCATTCTTCATTTCCTCCGTTTTCCTGGTGATCCATCTGTCCATGTAATCGAACATCTGCAGCCCCTGTTCGCCAAAGTGCTTTTGAATGGCCGCCCGGTTGCACTCATAGGTGTTGTAGACGCATAATCGATTGGCCCATGCGCGGCCCTTCGTCATGCAGGGCTTTTTTCTGTGGGCGCGCTCGCACTCCGAGCAATCCAGCAGCCGGCCATCCAAAATGCTTTGGTTATTCTTTACGTCCCTGATTTCCGCCGTAGCGAGCTGAACGAATTTGATGTACGCCTGTTTGGCGTAGGATTTCAGCTTTTCGTTCTCAGGGAAGAGCCTCGCAAAGAGGAGCGCCATCTTTGTGAAGTGGTATATGGCTTCGACCTCGTACTCCCGCTGATAACCGACGCTCATTTTGTGCTCCAGGGGTATTCCGTGCGGAAGTCTGCCCCCATCATTTTCCGCAGGCTGGACTTCATGAAGATGGGGATGCCATTCCTGTCGCATGCCTGGGTGATATGATCAATCCATGCTCGCTGCGGAATGACCTTGTTTTTTCGGTTTCCGGTTTCCGCGCCGATGATGGCCCACCCGAACCACTGATCTTTGTCTGGGGCGAAATCTGTCAAGATCGGCTCAATGCTGGCGAATGTGTTATGCTTGTCGCTGAAAAAGTATTCGGTATCGGCTGTGGTAACGCTCGTCCCATACCACATGAAGTCCCAAGCGGGCAGCAGGCGCTTTTTGTGCAGCTCCATGTACCGTTTCGGGTTCTTGGTCAGAAACAGGTAGCGATGTCGCCCAGCCTCTCCGCAGGCCTCGAATACCTCCGTGATCCACTCGTCCGGTACCCAATCGCCAAACAAGTCAGCCATGCTGCATACAAAGATGGTGCGCGGGCGCTCCCAGCGTTTGGGAATATCCAGCCGGTAACGGTGGAAGGTGGGCTCGAAGTCGTAGGGGTACGTCACCGCGACGCCGTTCTTCCTCATGGGCTCCGCGAGGTCGTGGTTTTCTTTCTGCAACGGGTCTCCCAGGTGATCGCCGAACCGGTTCGCCATGCGCTCCGCATAGCAGTACGAGCACCCGTGCTGGCAGCCCGTGACCGGGTTCCAGCTGGCGTCGCACCAGTCGATTTTTGTTTTATCTGCCACGAATTCGGCCCCCTCTCTTGCATTTGTTGAAGTTGTCGGTGGGCTCCCATTCCTTCACTACCAGGAATTGGCTTTCCCGGTCGTTCATATAAGGATTGGTGCAGTAAAAATTGCCCTTGCCCGTATCCTTGCAGTAGCCACACATGCCGGGATCGCAGATGCGTGGCTTGTCTGTCCAGGTGTTTTTCTTCATAGGTCCGCCCCCTTGAAGTCAGCCGTCCGGATGGCCTTGAGAATGACTTCCACCGGGCAGCCGTTATCCACCAGCGCTGACAAAAAGCTGGTGAAGGCGCCCGTAATGTCGTAGGCTTTCAGACCGAATATGAGGACGTCGAGGTCTCGCTTGTCTTTTTCGTCCATTGTTTTGCCTCCTGATCGAAGAAGAAAAAGTACTTCTCCGGCTTCTTTATGTCCTGGACTTCATTCGGCTTTGAGCCGATGCCCCTGAACAATGACTTCATCTGTTCGCAGACCCGCCGCATGTGCCATATCTCAGAGAAGAACATGGGCATGTAGTAGACGTTTTCGCTGTTTTCGCCGAACAGCGGATGCCCGACCAGCGGATCGGTCAGGGCGTTGCCTACCTTGATGTAGCCGGCGCAGCCCAGCAGGGACAGTTGGATGTAGGCCATCATCGCCACGGTTGGGTCAATATCCTGGCCGATGACGATGCAGCTGGTCTGGTAGTTGATCTTCATATCCCGCAGGGCCTGAACCGCACCGATCATCATGGCGCCGCCGCCGATACAGGGATCGCAGACGCTGATCCAGCCCTTTTCCTCAATCTCTTTGTCTGTCTCCGCATGTTCGCCGATGACGGCCTTGGCCATGAACTCGCACAAATGGTATGGGGTGAAGAACTGGCCCGCGTGATCGTTGCCCAGGTCGCATCGCATGTAAAGCTCTCCCAGGAAGTCTTGGTTGGGGTTCTTTTCCAGCGCCATCGTGGTCACCGCTGCCAGGTGGGCGAATTGCGCAGATAGCGCTTTTCCCGCTCCTCGAAATGAACCTTGTCCACCGCGTTGACGATGGCAAGAGCGAACATGTGCACGAAATCGTCCCATATCTTGTAGCGGGATTGGCCGTAGCATAGGCCGTCAAAGGTCTTGATGAACTCCTTCTCATCCTCGTTTCTGGCTGTTAATCCCTTCATGGTTTTTCCCTCGTTTGCTGTGATGAGCGTTTACGCGAATGCGTCGCTGTCCGGTACCGGCGTGGGCGCCGTCAGCCGCTTCGGCGCGTCCTCCCGTTCGATCATGGTGTATCGCATCCGGCCTGGATTGAAGGCCACGGCCAGGGTGCCGATCTCGCCCTGTCGCTGCTTTGCCACGTTGATGGCAATGTACTGCAGGCCGCTTTGTTTCATGGATGCGAACAGTTCCCGGTCCCTTGGATGCACGTATTTGTCGGTTGCTTCGCTGGGCCGGTGCAGGAAGATCACGTTATCGGCATCCTGTTCCAGATCGCCGGAGCCGCGAAGCTCGGCCAGGGTCGGCATGCTGGCGTCCGCCTGGCGGCCCACCTGGGCCAGGCCGACCACGGAAATATTGAAATCGGTGCTCATGTCCTTGAGCATTTTGCTGATGTAGGCGATGCGCAGGTAGTCCTTGTCGAAGCGCTGTTTGGTCTGCATCTGCTGAATGTAATCGACCACCAGCATGTCCATTTCGCCGCTGTCCACCTTGCGCTGAACTTCCATGCGCAGATCTTCGATGTATTTGGCTGTGAAGATGAAGCAGATGTTCTGCTGCCCGTACAGGTTAAGGGCCTGCGCGATCTGCATCCAGTCGTCCTGGTCCAGCTGTCCGGTTCTCAGCTTCTTTGGATCAACGTCCGTCGCGTGGGCGTAGATGCGGGTGCCGTACTGTACGGCGGTCATTTCGCGGGAGCAGATGCCCACCTTGTAGCCGCTGCGGGAGGCGCCCAGCGCCACTTGCGCGCCGAAGGCGCTTTTGCCAACGGCGGGACGCGCGCCGATGATTGTAAACTCCCCGCCGTGGAAGCCGGCTGTGATGCTGTCCAGGCCGCTGACGCCCGACAGCATGGACGCCTCGATGCCCTTGGATTTCTTGTCCAATGCCTCGAAAGTTTCCATCAGTACGGTTTGCATAGACTTCCAGGCGTGCCGGGTGATGACCATATCACGCAGCTGCTGGCGCATGGCTTCCAGGACTGCGGCAGGGTCGTTTCCGTCTTCGCTCAAGTCCTTTTTGCCCTGTTCAAGCGTAAGGTATATCCGGCGGCGCAGGGAGCATGACTTGATGATGTCTATGTACTCCTTGAGCATAAACCGACCGGGGAAAGTGCTGTTCGTGGCGATTTCCAGCAGCCGCGCCTCCGCGGGCTTTGCTGCCTGGCCCAGTTTTTCCGTCAGGGCCGCATCCGCCGTTACCAGGTCGATGGGCTTTTTTTCTGCAGCCATCGCCTGGATGACGGAGAAGATCACCTGATGTAGAGGGTCGTAAAAGTCCTCCGGCGTCAGCTGCACGATCTCGGATTGGCAATCAAAGTTGAGCATAATATTCAGGGCGCCGCGCTCCACCAGATCGTTATTGAAAGCTCCCATCAGCTCACCCACCTGACGCCATCGCCATCATCCTGCGCGGGCTGTTCCTCCTGCTTGGCAGGCTGCCCGCGCCTGGACTTGACTTCGTGCTCCGCGATTTGGGCCTTGGCCTGGGCCACGGTGGCGACACCCGCCTTTTCCCAGTTGCTGAGAACCTGCGTCAAATACCGTTTGGGATTATCCGCCTGTTTTCCGTTGGTGTGCTCAATGGCCGTGATTACGATGTCCGCGCCCATCTTTTCATAAAATGCCATCAGCTGATCCAGTGCCTTTCCCATCGGCAGCGCGCCAATCTGTTCGGCATAGTTTTCTTCCACCCGTGCCCAGTCGTGGTCGATCTCCACTGGGCCGAAGCTGGTTTCTTCCACGGTCACATCGCGGTGGCGGATATCAGCGTCCACGCTGCCGGCAGCGCGCTGTTCCTCGGGAAGCGGTGGGCCGAAGGCCATGCCGCGCCGTGGGAGCACGGTCAAAACGCGTTCCGCCAGGTTGGGGCACCAGATGATTTTCCTCTCCTCCCAGCACTCCCGGTCTATGGCACCCATCGTAATCAACGTATGGATGCAGATGTTGGCGTCCTGTTCGGTCATCCGCGCCCGGGAGATCAGCCGGAGCCATTGGTCTGGCTTGGAGCAGTCGATGTACATGCTGTCCGTACCGGCGAGCATTTCCAGCAGCTTGAACCAGAAGGCGTAGCCGTTGTTCCCCAGCGGCTCCCCGTCTGCCCCCCGCACCATTTCCAGCGCCTCGATGGTGCTGGACTGGCGGGAAGCCTTCACGTCATGTGGAAACCATTCGACATATCGTTTAAGAGGCCGTCCCATTATTGAGCCCCCTTTCGTTTTGATGGGGAGAGTGGCCCCGGTGCGGTTGGAGAGTAAGCATCATCCCTCGGGAAGTTGAGAGAGATTGTTCCGCACCGGGGCGTGGGTATCAGATCATTTCTTCATACCGTCACCCCCTTATGTTGCTGCCCTTTTAACGGGCATAGCGGAGGATCTGGAAAAGCCGGTACACTTCATTACCGAGAAGCGTAACGGGCGCGAGAACGGCGAAAATCGGGAAGAGCAGAAAATATGCTACTGCCTTTCGCATGATCCTCGCCGCTGTCCAGCGGAAATAGTGGCATGTCTGCATTACGCGATGACCTCCACATTACAATCGGCCAGGGCTTCACGCAGGAAGGCGCCGATTGTCTGCACGGCCCTGATCTTCCACGCGCCGCCGTCGCACTCATGTAGGGCCACGGTGGCGGGCGTCTTCTTTTCGGCATCCCCGGGCGTTACGCGCAGCACGAAGGGACTTTCCGGCTGCTCGACCTCCGTAAAGGTGCGGATGGGTTGCAGGTAGGCAGGGTTCTGGAAGCTCACCGTGCCGTTGGTTACGACGCCCTTTTTTACCGTCAGCTGCTGCGTAACGCCGTCGTCAGCCGTGGTGTTGCTCTGCTGGTCGGACATGTTGCCAACCACTTTCAGTACCAGCGCCCTGCTGGTCGTGTCTTCGAAGCGGCTCTGCAGCATGACAACGAAATCTTCCTGGGTCATCTGCCGGCCGAAGCCGATGTGCTCCGCTTCGTAGGTGCAGCGGGCTACCTCATGGCGAATGTTCTCTTCGCCAGTCAGCGGGGAGTAAATGCTCACGCATTCAGGGCTCATGACGCTGACAATGTAGCGGCGGTCCGGATCGCCGAACAGGTGATCCACGTCGGCCTTGATGAAATCGACCAGGCCCTGCAGGGTGAAGATGGTTTTGCGCTGGGGGACATGCGGATCGCGGATGCGGATCTCTTCCGACGCTCCCGCCAGGATCATGTACTGTTTGCCCTGAATTTCAAAGCGCTGCGGCTGGCTTTCCGCCGTGGCCATATCGTGGCCCAGGTTCACCAGGTATTCGCACAGGTCGCGGTTGATGCTGTTTTGCTCGCTCATTGCTTTAGCCCTCCTGTTTTTTCTTGAATTGCACTAAGCTGGGGATTTCCCCGGTATCTGGATCGGGAGCGTTGAAGGTGGCCTCTCCCGGCTCGTTGATGTTGCCGTACATATCTACCTGGCCCGGAAGCTGGCCGTTGTTTTCCAGGGCGTGTACGCTGCCGTCGTCGTTCTGGTGGACGTACACCGTCTGCTGAATTGGAACGGGCGGTGCCAGCTTGACGGTGACTTCCGCTTCCATTTCCGCCGCGTCGCGGTTGGCGTTGGGCTTCATGGTGATGGTCATGACCAGCTTTCGCTTGGCCTTGGGGTCTGTGTTGGGGTCGAGGACGTTCTTCCACACCTTTTTGATTTCGCTGTTGAAGCGCTCATTGAGGGCGCCGTTCATTAGCTGATCGAGGTTCGTGATCTCTTTCACGATGCTGCCTCCTTGCTGTTTTTGAATGGGATTTCACCCATGGGAATTTGCGGACGCAGGTCGATCACCAGGGAATTGTCAATGCCGAGGCTGACCGGCATCCGTTTTCCCAACGCCCATTTGGGGAAGCCAGCGTCCAGGATCGAGAGCAGGGCGTTGTTGGTCTCAATCCGGCGCGCTCCCTTGGTTTCATTCACATGGGAAAGGTGAAATGCGGTATCGCCTTTGCCTGCCTCCGGGGTAATGGTCATTACATAGCCGCCGGGATTCACGCGGATACTGATGTATTCCGTTTCGGGAATCATCCCCATAGCGTCCGAGCTGATGTAGAGCATTTTAAGGTTGAAGCGGACGAAGGCGCCGCTTTTGCCTTTCGTGGCCGATTTCTTCGGCCTGACGGTTGCGATATTGATCATGAAGCCGCCTCCCCTTTAATCATCGAACGACCTGCAGCAGAACGGACAGCCGCAAATCAGCTCTTGTCCGGCCCGTTCGACGCTAATGCCAGGAATTTTCTTGTTGTAGTCAAGACGGACGCGGCCCCTTTTCAGGTGTTCAGCCACAGGGTGGCCGTATTCCGCGTAGATGTCCTGTTTGCAGCGGAAGCACCGATATTGGAGATTCCTATTCGGCGCGAAGTGCGGGGCGTGATGATCCGAGCAGTATTTCTCCTGCGCGGCGTCCGCCTTTACAGAGTCGAACATGTCTTGTCCCCCTTTCAAAATGGATCGATGTTCAGGTCGTAGGTCTGGCCCGGCTCAGCCATGATCACAGGCTTGTGGGCCGCGTCAGAAACGCGCTGAAGCATAAGCTGACGGTTCCCGCGCTCCTGGCTGGTGTGGCAGAGAATGATCTTCTTGCAGGCCTTGAGGTCGTTGTCCCGGAAGACCGTGCACAGCCGATCAAGGCTCATGTGGCTTTCCCGGAGCCGATGAAGCAGCTGGGGCGGCGTGTCCTCGGTCAGGCATTCCTCGCAATAATTGCACTCAATGAGCCAGTAGTTGACGCCGGGGTACTTGTGGGACAGGTAATAGGTGTCGGTGGCATAGATCAGCCGCTCGCCGGTGCGCAGGCTGTTGATCAGGAAGCCGCAGGGCTGGGCCGCGTCGTGGTTGGTGCGAAATGGCATGATCAGCCATTTTCCAACCTCCGTGGCGATGTAGGGCGCGATGGCCTTCATCCCGTGGCCCACAGCCTCCGCCGTCCCCGGCGTCCCGAAGCATGGGACGCCGAGACGGGACAGGTCTTTGACGGCGCTGGCATGATCGCCGTGCTCGTGAGTGATCAGGGCCCCGATCAGCGGGGCGGGTCTGATGCCGTACAGCGTCTTGGTGATCCGCTTGATGTTCACCCCGGCGTCCAGCAGCAGGGCATCGCTCTCCTGGCCCTCATAGCCCACGTCGGTCAGCAAATATCCGTTCCCGCTGCTTCCAGTTCCGATTACTCGCAATCTCATGCTCATGGCCGTTTCCCTGCCTTTGGACGGATATTTTTCATCTGGGTCGATTGATCTACGAAGCGGCAGTTTTCCGGACAATAGTTTCCGTTTACGTCGATCCGGTCTATCGTGCATTTTCCCCGTTTTGCCGTTTCATCGTAGCCATTTGCATACGCCCATGACCTGAAAACCTGGTAATCGTCCCATTCCCTGCACATTCCGATGCCTCGCCCGCCATAATGCTTGTATACTGGTTCGTGTGGGTTGTAAATCCTGCTCCGCATCGAAAGCCACACCTTGTAAAGCCTTTCGACTTTTCCTCTGGATGCGTGACCATGAACCACGTTTCGCGCAAGCAGAATATCGTGTGTCAGGCAACCGCACGATTTTTTCCTTCCGTTAAGAAGCAATTTCCCGGCTGCTTTCGTAATGTTCCCGCACTCACATTGACACTCAAAAACCGCACGTCCGTCAGCATTAGAGCCGCATCTTCGGATGACATTCAGTTTTCCAAACCTTTGCCCGGTGAGGTCTTTCGCATGGGACATTTAGAATCCCGGCCCCCTTTCGTTCTTCTGCTGGTCGCGCAGGAAGTCAGGCATATCATCGTCCGGTGCCGGGACGGGTGCTGCCTGGGGCCTTACGGGCGCTTTCTCGGCGGCGCGAGTGGTCTGCTGCACGGGCATTTCCCTGGGAGGCTCAGGCAGAGCCGCTGTTTGCTGCGCCACGACGCTCCCTTCCAAAACCAGGTCGATGCCGTTCTCGTCGCTGGGCGTGCTGCTGTAGTCGGCGTAGTCGTCGGCTTCCGCGACGGCCATGGCCGTCGCATTGACCTTCTTGGGGTCGAGGATCACCTTGCCGGCGGCGGCATGCACCAGGGTCTTGTACTGCATTTCCTGTTCCCACTTGGACCAGAACTCGCTATTGCCGGGCTTGCGTTTCATAATCTCGTCCAGGCTCATGACGACCAGCACGTTGCTTTGGCTGTCCTCATACTCGATGTAGGCGTATCCGCCCACAACGGGGCCGCGGTTAAATGGCTGGTTTACCTTGAAGGTATAACCCTCTACTTTGGTAGCGCTGTCCTTTTTGTAGACCGTGAATTCGTCTGTCTGATGAACCAGTTCCACGCGTATTTCGCGGATAGGGTGAAGGGCCGCCTCCTGGATGTAGTACATTTCGCCTTTGTAGCCGATGCGCAGATCCAGGTCGTAAAGCCCTTTTTCCTTCCGCCAGTAGGCGATGGGGTACATATGACCGGGAATCAGAGCGTCAATGCCAAGCTGCGCGCGGTTCACGGCGTCGAGGGCCATTTTTTTGATGTCGATGTTCTGCCAGGTGATCGGCGGCTGATCCTTCTTGTAGCCCTTGGTCTGGGAAGCTTCAAGGCTGGTGTTCATGTCCTGCAGCGACATATCCGCCTTGATGAAAACGTGCTGAAGCAGCGTTTTCTCAAAGTCGCTGATTGCCAGATTTCCGGCATTGGCTGCGTACTGCCGCAGCGATTCAGCCATGAAGCGCTCCGACGGCGTCATTTGCCGGGTAGCCACGTTAGTGCTTTCAGTCATGGGTTATCCCTCCAAAATCATGGTCAGTTGTGGGTTGTTGGAAACGGTGAGCCTAAACATCTGGCCCGGCGCGTACGCCAGGTCGTTCACGGCCTCTGCATTGTCCACGAAGCATGGCACAATGGTATTGGATGCATAGGAGAGCACGCGGATGGCCTCGATGCCGGCGTTGATCATGGCGCCGTTGTTAAGCGTGCTGTCGTAGCTGACGCCGCCAACATAGGGGATGCAGCAGTCCACGGGCGTGCCGTCTTTGAGGTAGTCGGTCAGGTGCCAGGCGATGGTATCGAACATGGCGTTGATGTCGCTTTCCATTGCGTCGCAGCAGGCGTGGATATAATCGCCCAGCATGGCGATTTCGCCATCGATGCGCACGGCGTCCTGCCCAAGCTTTTGCCGCTGGTCTTCCAGCTCCCGGATGCGGGCCTTGGCCTTTTCGTACTCGTCCTTGCGGTACTTTACCAGCCCCAGGGCGCTGATCTGCTGGCTCAGGCCGTTGCGGCGCTGAATGAGCTCGTCCCGGCGGTTGTCTTTGGCGGGGGCAGCGATCTCGTCCCGTACCTCCTGCAGCGCGTCCAGCAGGCGCTTATACTCCGGGTCGGCCTCGTAATCGGGGGCCTGCACGGGCTGTTCCATTTCCTCCTGCAGATGGGCGATGTCCCCTTCCGCCTCGGCGATGGCCGCCTGCTTGCGCTCCAGGCTTTCGGCCACATTGGCGCGTTCGCTTTGGCAGCGGGTGATGCGCTCAGCGACGCTCTTGCCCTGTTCCCCAATGCCGGCCAGTTCTTCATCCCGCTTCGCGCTCCAGGCGTCACGCTCCATGCGCTGAGCGCTCTCGATCATGTGAGCGGGCAAAGGCTGACCGCACAGGCTACAGGTAGTCATCGTTGGCTTTGGCACAAATACCTGCTGGTCGCAGGCGTTCCACTGGGCAAGCAGCTGCTCCCGGCGCTGCTGCAGGGTTCGTATATCCCGATCCACCGTATTCAGATCGTCGCCCATGTGGTTCGCTTCCCGTTCCAGGCTGTTTTTGCGGCTCCTGGCGTCGGCCATCCGCGCCTGCAGATTCTGCCAGCGTTCGGCGTTTGGCTGATCCAGCGCTTTTTTGCGCAGGTCCAGCTTGCCGGTGATCTCCCGTTCCTGGGCCATCAGGTCGCGGGCGCGTTTGAAACTTTCTTCGGTACCGGCCAGCTGGTCGTTGATCAGATCCATTTGCAGGGTCAGGGCGTCGATCCGCTCCTGGGCCTTCTGCACGTCCGCGTCGTACACCGGGTCAAGGGCCTGCTGCAATTCGTCCAGACGGGCGGGAATCTGTTTCAGCTCCGCGTCCACCCGCTTTTTTTGCTCGGCCAGGCGTTTCTTGGCCTCGTCCGGGGTATGGCCCTGAAGAACCTCCTGGATGCCCGCAAACTCCGGGCGGCGGCAGACCTCGGATTCTGCGTTGCCGCCGGCCGCATCCACCAGCATCTTGCGGCGCTCTTTCCAGGGCTTACGCATGAAATAGCCGTGGATGGAAAGCACCTTGAAGCGTTCCTCGTCCCCGATCAGGCCGGCAATGTAGGGTTTGTAGTCCTTTTCCAGCTTCACGGGCACGTCGTCAATCCAGCACAGCGTTTCGTCGCCCTGATAGATCGGGGCGGGATTGCCGGGGCGCTGCACCCATTTTTCATGCATCGCCCGGCGCAGGCGGATAACCTTACCGTCTACGATGATGGTGGCCTCGACCTCCGTATCGGTGCCGGTGCGGGGCTGTCCGTTCTCGTCCAGGGGTTTATAGTCGAAGGTTGCGCTGTTCCTGCTGTCCTTGCCGAACAGCAGCCATGTCCAGGCGTCGAACACGGTGGTTTTGCCCGTACCGTTCCGGCCTTCAATGATGGCGCTTTTGCCGCCAGGGTCCAGGGCAAGGTTTTTGATGCCCTTGAAAGCCTTGATGGTCAGCTGCTGAATGGTGATCTGCATTTCGTTCCTCGCTTTCTTTTTTCTTGACAAATTGCTGTGGTTGCGGTATGATTTTTTAAACCCCATTCTTGACGGACTTTCTTCGTCTTGACCATTGCTGTGGTTGCGTGGGGTAGCATCCTCCGAGCACAATCATTTGCTGTGATGAGCGCTTACGGATGTGTAGACCGTTCCGGGTCCAGCCGGGCGGTCTTTTTTTGTGCCTGCAAGTCCGCTGGACATACAGGCTGCGAACAGATCGCGCCACACGTATTCCATGTCTTGCAGAAAGTTAAGCGTGCTCTGGAGCCTGGGAATCTCATTTCTGTCCACCCGCCCGTCATCCATGATTTCTGCCAGCTGATCGGCGTGATCTGCGGCCTGTCGCAGGCGGTTGGAAACGCGGATTGCGGTGATCGGCAGCGATTCGTAATGCTGTTCCTGCGTGCCGAAAAGCTCCTGGCGGATGGCACATTCTCCGCAGTACGTCATCAGCAGAAGGGGACTGTTGTATGCCTCGGCATACGCGATCACGTCCAGCATTTGCAGGGGCACGTCCCCGCGCTCATGGCGGCCTATCACTTCGGGGCTGCGGTGGGTGGCGATCCCGGCCTGGCCGAAGTTCTGGTAGCCCTTGGCCTTGCGTGCCTCCCGCAGACATGTGCAGGTGTTTGGCATGGTGTTGTTAGACACGTTTTTAACCTCCTTTCTCCGGTACAATGGGAAACGAAAAGGGGGTGATTACTGATGGTTCAAGATGCGGAGCGAAACGGCGCCGCCTTTTCTCAGGCTGCTGTAAATGGTGCTGCTCACGCCGGCTGAAAGGCTGTCCGCTTCCAGATCGCGGCAGGCGGTCCGGTATCCGTCCTCATAGCCCGCCGCGTTGGCTTCCAGCTTTTCCATTTCCTGCATCTTGGCCGTCATCTGCTGGTACAGCTTCATGTAGCTGTCGCGCTCGGCGCGCAAGCGTTCCTCGCGCTTTTCTGCCCGCTGGCGCTCATAGGCCACCGCGCGGCCGACGGCGAAGCTGTGGGCGTGCATGCAGGTCGCGCCAATGGCGAGGCAGGCCACGCACAGTCCGATGATTTGCAGTACATCCAATCCAAACATGTTTCTTTACCTCCTGGTTTCTGTTTCCTGGCCTGTGCTGCCCCCTCCGGGGCTTTGGGCAGTAGTTGTAAGGGTTCGTCTAAAAACGGCTCCAGGGGCCGTTTCCGGGGAAAACAGAGCGTTATAGTTTATCGGGATACAGCTCAAGGGCTTCTTTGGGAAACAGCTCAAAGGCTTCTTCCAGTGTGCTGGGAATGGCCAGCATCTGTTTGAGCTGAATCGCCTCGTCCAGGGTAAATGGTGTGATAGCGTACAGCTTGTTGTGCAGGGTGCCATAGCTGACGCCCAGCCGGTCGGCCACCTGGCGGCGGGTAAGGCCCAGCAGCGCGATGCGCCTCACAATTCTGTAGTAAACAAAGGGAGTATCTTTCATGTTGAGCTCCTTTCTATGCGCGGCGGCGCTTCAGCGTGCCGTCAGGTTCAAACAGCTGCGGATTCGGAATCACGCGGCGCTGGGGCCTGGGAGATTTTGCTTTCCTGCCCTCGACACGCGTATGCTCCAGGAGCCATTGGTCGAAGTCCGTTTCCCGCACCCGCTTGACGCGGCCCAGCACCACGCATGGCATCTGGCGGACATACTGTCCGGCGGTGTGACGCTCCACGCCCAGCTTTTCCGCGATATCCTGAATCGTCAGGAGCCTGCAGGACTGCATGGGGGTACCTCCTGCGTAGGCGGATGGCCTGTGCCGGCGGGCAGCGCCAGGTCGTTCTCGGGATAATTGCTGCGCAGCAGCTCATCCACCGTGACGCCAAACAATTCGCTCATGCGCTTGAAAACCTCCACGCGGGGCGTGGCCTTGCCCAGCTCCCAGTTGGATACGCTGGTGGGCGTCACGTCCAGCAGGGCTGCAAGCTGCGCCTGCGTCATCAGGCTTTTCCGGCGGAATCGCTCGATTCCAGTCATTTTTGGTTCGCTCCTTTCTCTTTTTCCTGCTTTTCAAGACCTTTCTGCACGTAGAAAAGCACTTGCTGATTCACCGATCGCTTTTCCTTTTCCGCGGCTTTCCGCAGGCTTTCAAGCAGTTCTCGGTTCAACCGAATTGTGATTTTAGCCGTCACTATGCCGTCACCTCCTTTCTAAGTATATCACGCCGTCACTGTGCCGTCAACATGCCGCCTTGAAATATTTTTGATTACAATGATCCTCAGGAAAGGAGGAAGACATTATGCCATCAAATCAGCCAAAATTCACGCTCAGGACGGACAAGGTAACGCTGGAAAAGTTCAGGTACATCGCGGATGACAACTTTCGCACTGTCAACAAGGAGCTGGAAATGCTTATGCTCAGGCACATCGCGGAGTATGAAGCCAAGCATGGTCCCATCGTGCTGCCGGTGGATGACAACTGATCGTCACTCATACGCCTTGAAAGGAGTTGATCTCATGCTGCCCGCGTCTTTCCCCATCGTGCAAGTTGTTGAAGTCATTGGCGCGTCAGATGCGCAGCGGTATCTCGATTGTGGCTGGATGCTGCTGTGCGTTGTGCCGTCTGGCCGGGATGATGAAGGCAAAATCATTTATTCCCTTGGCCGTCCATCTTCTGTGACGACGGCTCCAGACAACCCAGTACAATGGTTATAGGCCACTTCGTTGTCGCGCAGATTGCTATCCATTTCCCGCTGGCCAGCATCTGCGCGGCCTCCTGAATATCTGTCGTCTCGTACACCTGCCTTATCAGGGATAAAACCAGCTGCCGTGCCTGTTTTGGGTTCATATTCTCACCTCCAAATATAACTTGTAGTTGTATTATAACCGATAATTTTAAAAAATACAACCCCTATTTTTGTTATTTCCAAAAATAATTGCCGTAAATACAATCTGAATTTATATTTTGGGGTATGGAGGTGATATTTTGGACGGAAGATTCCTGAAGCAGCTGCGCAAAGAAAAGCGGATATCCCAGGTGCAGCTTGCCAGTATGCTCAACGTGACCCAGGCCGCGGTCAGCAAATGGGAGTGTGACAACGTCCCTCCCGAAACCGAAAACATGAGAAAGCTTGCCGCCATCCTGGGCGTCTCGGTGGACGAGCTTCTGAGAGGTGAGAGGGCGACGCCGGTCCATGAAATCCATTACGTCCCCTCCGACCGCTCGAAACGTTTTATTCGCATCCCCGTGCTGGGCCGCATCCCCGCCGGCATTCCCATCGAGGCCATCGAGGATGTTGAGGATTGGGAGGATTTTCCCGTATCCGATACCATCCAGGGGCGGCGGTACTTTGGCCTGCGCATCAAGGGCGACAGCATGGAGCCCGAATACCGGGACGGGGATGTGATCATCATCCAGCAGCAGGAGGATTGCCGCAGCGGGGACGACTGTGCGGTGATGGTCAACGGTGACGACGCCACCTTCAAGCGTGTCCGTTTGCAGGATAACGGCCTCACCCTGCAGCCCCTGAACAACAAATATGAGCCGCGCTTTTTCACCGCCCGGCAGGTGCAGGAATTGCCTGTTCGCATCCTGGGCGTGGTGGTGGAGATCAGAAGGAAGGTGCGGCGCGTATGAGCCCACGAAAAAAGCAGCCGTCTCCGGCTGCCTGTGGGCGGGTGAGTGTATTCAACGCCCGCAAGGAAGGGCGCTATTGGGACGCGATCCTGTACGGCGCCCAGGTGTATCACCACGAACGGCTGTGGCACATGCAGTATTATCAGAGCGCCATCAAAATGGCCGAGCAGATGCGCGCCATCGTATCCCCGCAGAAATACGAGGACGAAATCGATTATCACACGCAGGAGGTGGCCAGCTGGACGGGCGAAACGGGCGTCCGGTTGCAGATCGGCCGCGATCTGGAAGCCCTGCACCTGGAGTCATCCGTGGAGGCGGCGCTGGTGCACGCCATCGCGGCCTGGTCCGAGGCCGGCGGTGTTCCCGATCAGCTGCCCGCGATACTGGCCCCATATCGTGATGACGCGAAAGGAGAATCCGAACCATGAAAAAGCAACTTGACGCCGTATGCGCCGCCCTGGCACTGGCTGACGTGGAAGCGAGTGCGGGGAGTATCACGATCACCCGCTCAGGCAAGTGATGATACTATGTGCAACATGGTATGGTATCGATACGCGCGCGCGCGCGTACGCGATAATATATATATTAATATAAATATCTTCTTCGTCCAACTTCTTTCTCTTTTGGTTCTTTTCTCTTTCTTTGGCGCAGGTAGTTTTTACATGAAAAATACCCCTTTAAAGGTAGTTTTTACTGCAAAAACCCACCTTCAAGCATAGTTTTTACATGAAAAACCCCCCTTTAAAGGTGGTTTTTACATGAAAACCCCCCCTTAAAGGGTAGTTTTTTCTGCAATAACTCAGCACAATTTTTGATGCCATAAATTTGGGGTTATTTCATGTTTTACTCCCCTTTAAAGGTAGTTTTTACTGTAAAAACCACCCTTTAAGCATAGTTTTTACTGCAAAAACTACCCTTTAAGCATAGTTTTTACTGCAAAAACCCTTATGTTGGTGATCTTCACCAGATAAAGGCGGAAATGCTGTCTAATAATTATTACATGAAAAACCCACCTTTAAGGGTAGTTTTTCATGTAAAAACCCCATTTAAAGGTAGTTTTTACTGTAAAAACTACCCTTAAAAGGGAATAAAACTGGTAAAAACTCTCTTTAAGCGCACTTTTTCATGCAATAACGACATTTGAAAGGGAGGAAATCGGAATGAATATCTATCGCCCCATCATCGATGAATTTGATCTGTCTGAGCTGGACATGCCGGACGCTTTCAGGGAGGCTGTGCGCCCCGCCGTGGAATACCTGCTGGATACCCATGCGTCGTTCAGCGTTGCCATTCGCATGGCGGCCCTCATGCTGGAAAGCTACCGCGGGCAGCTGCGCGTGACGGACGCCTTTGCAGCAGCCCATCCGGAGAACGTGATCTCGATGTACTCGTCGCCGGACGTTTTTCTGGCATTCTACCTCCTGATGCTGGCGGCCAAGGCGTACAACCTGTACAACGTACGGGCCGAGCAAAAGGCGGGTGTGTGCACCGCGTTTTCCCTGAGCTGCGCGGAAGACAATGAAAGCTGCTTTCTGTGCCGGGAGAAGTACCAGGCCGGTCCGATCAGCGCCTGCAGCTATCAGACCGTGCCGCCCTTCCATGTGGGCTGCCGGTGCGGTTTACTTTTTTCAAAATAATCTTGAGATTATCCCAAGACTATTGAGACATGAAAAATCAATAATTTTATTGATTTTTATTGACGATTGCAGAAGGGAGCGCACGCATGGGGAGACCGAAGAAGCAGAAGCCGACGCGCAGGAAGGATGGGCGCTTCGTGATCCGCTATGACGGGCAATGGTTTTATAGTACGCCCTGGGCGCCGGACGCCAGCGAGTGCTTCGAGCAGAAGGAAGAATATATCCGCATGAAGGAGCAGGGGCTTCTTGCCGCTGCTCAGGGGCCGACGGTGCGGTACTTCGCCGCAACCTGGCTGCCGAATTACAAGCCGGACGTGAGCAGGCAGACCTACAACGAGGCTGTGATCCTGATGGAAAAGCTGCTGCGGCACATTGGGGACGAGCATTTTCAGGATGTGCTTCCGTCCGAAGTAAAGGCGGTGTACGCCGCCGAATACTCAGGCATGAGCGACACCTATATCCGGGCAGGCAAGCGCCTGTACTGCGCCCTGTTCGATGCTGCGCTGGCGGATGGCCTGTGCAAAAAGAACGTTGCCCGCGAGAAAGCCGCCGCGCCTCACCGTGGAACGGTAGGAGGGCACAGGGCGATCACCAAACAGGAACGGGAATGGATTGAAACACTGTGCACCGATCACCGGGCGCACCCGGCTGTGATAGCGATGCTGTACGCCGGCATCAGGCCGCCGGAGGCGAAGGCACTGATTATCGACAAGTCGGTGGACTTTGAGCACGACGAGATCCATTTGACTGACTTCGCCCACAAAGATGGGCCGTACCGGTACAAGATCACCGACGAGGGGAAGACGCCCAAGGCGAAGCGGACGATCCCGCTTTTCCCGCCACTCAAGAAGGTGCTCAAGGGGAAGAAGGGGAGACTCATTTCCAGCGCCTCCGGCAAGTTGGTGACGAAAAGCGCCTGGGACTGTGTGTGGGAGTCCTATGTGTTCTGCATGGAGACCGCCATCAATGGCGTGCAGGAAAGATGGTACGGCAGGACGAAGGAGCACAAGGCCATCCTGGCCAGGGGCGAGCAGCTTCCCGAGTGGATCGAGTTTACCGTCCTCCCCTATGACCTCAGACACTCATTCGTGGCATGGTGCCGAGACAACGGCGTGGAGCTGAATACTGTGGTCAAATGGATGGGGCACGCGGACGCGAAAATGGTCCTGAAGATCTACGACGAGGTATCAGACGACCGCTCAAAGGCGGAGGCTGAGAAATTAAAACTCAGGGCGTTTGGTAGTCAAAATGGTAGTCAAACAGCATCCGAGGAGCCGAAACCCATTGAAAAATAAAGGCTGCCAGCTTCTCGGGATTCTCCTGTTAACCGAGTTGTTGTAGGTTCGAGCCCTACCTGGGGAGCCAAGAAAAGCTTTGAAAATCGTTGATTTTCAAAGCTTTTTGTTTTGCTTCACATGTTAATCTGCGTTAAATCGCGTTAACCTTTGTTAAATGATTGGTATGCAAAACGGTATGCAAAGAGCCGCACCCTTTCGGATGCGCCTTTTTTTATTCTTCCATCTGCTTCATGAGCTTGCGGATTGTCTTGTGCTCTTGCTCGCCGGTGGCCGTTATCATATGCTTCCTGGAGCTTTGCCATAGGGTCCACCATCATGGTAGCTGTACCCATTGCCCCTGCGGCTGTTGCCTCAGTAGGAAGGATACATGGGATAGGGATACATGGCGTGGCGGTAGAAACCGCCACGGCCATTGCGGGAATACCGGCCTATGCTGTCACGTTTGCCGTTGCAATAGGAGGTTTCGCATTCCTTGTCCATGGCGTCCTTTATCTTCAAAGACACAAGCGTTTTAGACTATGTTTTCGCGCATTCGTACAAGGTTTCTCCGATTGCTTCCGCCGCTTCCGCAAACCCACGCTGAACATTGCGCGCATGGGCTGTGGCCGCACTCAAATCCACCTGAAGTTTTAAGGCTGTGCTGCCTGTGGCATAAGTCTTGGAATCTGTATCAATGGCGCGGTACAGGGCAAGCATCTGCTTGATCGTTTCGCGCTCAATCTGCAGGGTTGTTTTCCTGGGCTTGTTTTCTCGCATGGATTACACCTCCTCCCCGATCAGATCGGCGATCTTCTGAAAAGCACGCTGTATGTTCACAGCACCGATGCAGGACTTCATGTGCTGACGGAAACTCTTGTCCTGGCAAGGCTTGAAAATGCCATCCGCAGCGGTGATGTTTTTATATCAATCCAACGCCGCATGAAATGTGGCGCGGTCTACGGTGAGGGTTTCACTGTCCATGGGAACCTCCTGAATGCATGAAAAAAAACCGCCCCGTTTATTTAAGGCAGTTTTATGGATGGTTCTTCTGCTTTCTGAGAACAGCCCTGCCACCTCCGCGCCAGGAATGCCGGGGAAGCACTTTCTCGGCGTTGTTTTGCAGGTGCTCGCGCACTGCGGTCTGCCACTGGCGCATCCTGTTATATGCCTGGCGTGCTTCCTGCGGCGTGATGGATGCTGCCATTCGGCGCTTGCATCCTGCCCATCAGACCATGCAGCAGACAGCCCTTCCACGCGAACAGCTTTAAACCTTTTCATCCGGCAGTTCGCGAGGCAGGCCGGTGATTAAAAAAATATTATTGGAAGGAAAGCGAAAACTTCTGTCGAAAATTATATTATCTTTGCGGATTATTATATAGTTAGGTTAAACTACTGATATTACATGGAACATTCATAGAGGGCACTGAAATGCTGGATGAATATATTGCGCAGAAAATGGTCAATCAGTTTTCGAAAGCCATTGACTATAATATCAATATCATGGATGAAAAGGGCATCATCATCGCCAGTGGCGACCCAGAACGGGTGGGCACCTTTCACGAGAGCGCTTATCAGATGCTGACTTCCGGGCGCAAGCAGATGGAGGTATATGACAATCAGCAGCTGATGGGCACCAAGAGCGGCGTGAACTTGGCGCTGGAATACCGCAGCTCCGTCATCGGCGTGGTGGGCGTGACCGGAAAACCGGAGGACGCCCGCAGGGTGGCCACCCTGCTGAAGGTGGCGGTGGAAAACCTGTACGAGTTTGAGATGCGGCAGAAGGACGTGATGGCCCACACTACCATGAAGGATAAGCTGTTTCAGCAGCTGCTGTACTTTGACGAGCCGGTTGCCAGCGATCTGAACCACCAGGCCGCGGAGCTGGGCTACAAGGCGGACTGCATGCGCATCCCCATTCTGATCGTGGCCGGGAGCGAGCAGCACCACAACGATCTGGCCTCCGCCTGCAAATCCAGCGAGCAGCACACCAAGCAGGATATGATGATCCGCACGGTGGACGGCTATCCCCTGGTATTCCTGAATCTGCGACAGGCCGGCACCGGCGCGGTCTCGTACCGGTCGGCGGTGGAGCATTACCTGCTGCCCATTCAGCAGGCCGCGGAAGCTCAGCACATTGCCTGCCGCTTTCTGGTGGGCACCATGCAGAACGAGCTGCGGATGTACCACGTGGCCTATCAGCACTGCCTGTGGCTGATGCATAACGTGCCATCCGCCGAAAACACGGTTTATTTTTACGATCATGTGCAGGATTATCTGCAAAGCCGCGTGCCGCTGTCCGAGCTGCGCGACATCTTCCGTGCCTACACCACCCAGGAGCCGGAAAAATTCTGGAACAGCTACATCGCCGTGATCCGCACCATGAAAAGCAACATGAATAACATGGTCAAAAGCAGCAAAGCGTTGCATATGCATAAAAATACCTTGGTTTACCGGTACAACAACATTCGCGCCACCCTGGGTATCGATCCGCTGAATAACGTTTCCGATGAAGATTTTGCCTATAATTTATGCTGCTTTCTGGAAAAGGACAAACCCTGATCGTTCCTGGAATATTGGTTTCTTTTTAAAATTTGTGTTGTTGATACAAATTAAGGGGTGTTTTTTGGTTTCATAAGGATTCCTGCCCTATCTGTTTTTTGTTAGAATGATTTTAGGAAAAAATTTGACCAGAACAAACAAATTCAATAACAGACAGGAGGAACATGAGCATGGGCATCATGGCAATTCAATCCATTATTGATGGACTGCTCATAGGCGGCGTTTATGCTACGATCGCAGTGGGCCTGAGCCTGGCCTTTGGTGTTATGCGCATCGTCAACTGGGCGCAGGGCGAGCTGCTGATGATCAGCATGTATATCTCTTATTTCGTCTTTAATTGGCTGGGCATAGACCCTTATCTGATCATGTTCTTTACCGCCATCGTTATGTTCTTTGTGGGTTTCTTTCTGCAGAAAACAGTTATTTCGAATATGCTGGCGCGAGAGACCGCGGTGGAGCCCATCACCGTACTCCTGTTTACCGCCGGCCTGGGCATTGTGCTTTCAAACGGCGTGCTGGCTTTTATCGGCCCCAAATACTTGTCCGCTGTCACTCCCTACACCGCCAAATCCATGAAGGTGCTGGGCATGTATATTTCCATTCCCAAAGCCATCTCCTTTGTGATTGCCTTGGCCTGCACCCTGGGCCTTAACTTCTTCCTGAAAAAATCCGAAGTCGGCCGCGCCATCCGCGCCACCAGCCAGAACCGCCATGTGGCCTCGCTGATGGGCGTGAACATGAAACAGATTTACAACATCGCCTTCGGCATTGCCATCGCCATGGTGGGCCTCTCCGGCGCGCTGCTGCTGCCCTACTCCACCCTGAATCCGGACATCGGCACCGTGTACAGCTTCAAGTGCTTCGTCATCGTCATCCTGGGCGGCATGGGCAGCACCATGGGCGCCCTGCTGGGCGGCCTGCTTGTGGGCGTGATCGAACGCCTTGGCACGCTTTTCTTCTCCGACTCCGTGGCTCAGACCGCCGTGTTCGTTGTATTCATGCTGGTTCTCTTGTTCCGGCCTTACGGTCTGCTGGGCAAGAAGATCTCAATGTAAGAAAGGTGGGCTGGGTTGCTGATATGAAAAGCAAGATAAAACAGTATCTCTTTCTTGGCTGCCTGCTGGTCGTTCTTCTGCTGATCCCGCAGTTCATCACGGACGCGCTGCTGCTTCAGTACATGATCAACATTCTGATCTTCGCTTATTTCACATCCATGTGGAACATCATCGGCGGCTACGCGGGGCAGATGGCCCTGGGCAACGGCGTGTTCATTGGCATCGGCGCCTATGTATCCGCGGTGCTGTTCACCTATGAAAACGTGAACCCGTGGATCGGCATGTTTGCGGGCGGCGCCGTGTGCGCGCTGTTCGCCCTGCTCATCGGCTCGCTGACCTTCCGGCTCAGCGGTTCCTATTTCGCCCTGGGCACGGTGGCCATGCTGCATATCATCCGCCTGATCTTCACCAGCAACAAGGTAATCCTGGGCTACAAGACCAAGGGCGCGCTGAGCTTTGCCCTGCCCTGGCGGGGCGGGGGCCTGCTGAACATGCAGTTTAACAGCAACGTGGGGTACTTTTACCTGCTGCTGGGGCTGCTGGTGGTGGGGCTGCTGGTTTCCTGGTACATCAAAAACTCCAAAATGGGCTATTATCTGCAGGCGCTGAGCACCAACCCCGCCGCAGCCAACTCCGTGGGTGTCAACGTGATGGGCATGAAACTGAAGGCCAACATGATCTCCGCTTTCATGATGGGCCTGGGCGGCACTTTTTACGCCCAGTTCATGAATACCCTGGACCCCAACCGCGTGCTGGGCTACGATATGTCCGTACAGGTGCTGCTGTTCTCCATTATCGGCGGCGCGGGCACGCTGACCGGCCCGGTGCTGGCCGCCGTGCTGCTGGTACCCTTCCAGGATATCATCCGTGGCTGGGTGGGCTCCTCCATCCAGGGCCTGGCGCCCATGCTGTACGGCATCGTGCTGATGCTGGTGGTGTACTTCATGCCCAAGGGGCTGTGGCCCACCATCGTGAAGCTGTATAAAAACCATACCTTTAAAAAGCAGCAAAAGCCGAAGGAAGGGCAGGTGAAGACCCCATGAGCAGGATCCTGGAAGTGAACGGACTGACCAAGCGTTTTGGCGGTCTGACTGCCGTGAACAACGTGAGCATCTATGTGGACAAAGGCGAAATCGTGGGGCTGATCGGCGCCAACGGCGCGGGCAAAACCACCCTGTTCAACATGGTGGCCGGCGAGTTCCCGCCCACGGCCGGCAAAATCCTTTTCAAAGGAAAAGAGATCCAGGGCCAGCCGGGATATAAAATGTGCCACATGGGCATTGGCCGTACCTACCAGATCGTCAAGCCCTTCAGCACCCTGAGCGTGCTGGACAACACGGTGGTGGGCGCGCTGCTGAAGGACAGCAACGTGAAGCGGGCCCGCGAAAAGGCCCGGGCCGTGGTGAACATGGTGGGACTGGACTACCGCATGGACGTGGTGGGCGCCGATCTGAACCTGCCCGAGCTCAAACGGCTGGAGCTGGCCCGCGCCCTGGCCACCGAGCCCGACCTGCTGCTGCTGGATGAAGTGATGGCCGGCCTGAACCCGGCGGACAGCGACAAAATGATCGAGCTGGTGCGCGAAATCAACAAAACCGGCATCACGATCGTCATCATCGAGCATGTGATGAAGGCCATCATGCGGCTCAGCGACCGGATCTATGTACTGAACCAGGGCCGGCTGATCGCTCACGGCACGCCCGAGGATGTCAGCCGCGATCCGGAAGTGATCAAGTCCTACTTTGGGGAGAAACGCTATGCTAAAAATTGATGATCTTTCCGTCAATTACGGCCACTTCTCCGCGCTGCGCAACATCAGCCTGGAAGTGGAAAAGGGCGAGATTGTGGCGCTGCTTGGCAGCAATGGCGCTGGCAAAACCACGCTGATCAACACCATTTCCGGCATGGTGCCGGCAGCGTCGGGCAGCATTTATTTTGAGGGAAAAAAGATCAACGACGTCCCCTCCCACGACCGGGTGAAGCTGGGCATCGTGCAGGTGCCCGAGGGACGCAGGCTTTTCCCGCAGATGAGCGTGTACGAAAATCTGATGATGGGCTCCTATCTGCCCCAGAACCGGGCCAGCCGCAAGGAGAACCTGGAAATGTGCTACGAGCTGTTTCCCAAGCTGAAGGAGCGCAGCAATCAGCTGGCTGAAAGCCTGTCCGGCGGCGAGCAGCAGATGTGCGCCATCAGCCGCGCGCTGATGAGCAATCCCAAGATCCTGATGCTGGATGAGCCTTCCCTGGGCCTGGCTCCGGTGGTGGTGGATCAGGTGTTTGACAGCATTGTGCGCATCGCCAAGGGCGGCATGACCGTGCTGCTGGTGGAGCAGAACGCCCTGGCCACCCTGGAGATCGCCAACCGCGGTTATGTGATCGAAGTTGGTCAAAACGCCCTGAGCGGAGACAGCCAGTGGCTTTTGAATAATGAAGATATGAAGAAGGCATATTTGGGAATGTAAAAACGCAAAAACAAAAAGGAGGCGTTGCATATGTGTGATTCTATGATTGCCAACCGGGATAGGACGCGCTGCGGCTATTCCATCTTTGGCAAAGCCAGCGACCGTGCGGTCAATGAACCGCAGCCCTTCATCTTTGTGCCTGCCGCGGATCACGTGCCGGGAACGAAGGTAAAAACCACCCGTATCGAGGTGGAACAGGTGCCTCATACCTATGCCATGATTCTTTCCAAGCCCAGCTGGATCTGGGGCGCGGAGATTGGCATCAACGAAAAGGGCGTCATCATCGGCAATGAATCCGTATTCTCCCGCGAGATGCGCACCGATACCGAAGCGCTGCTGGGCATGGATATCCTGCGCCTGTGCCTGGAGCGGGCCGACACCGCGGAAAAGGCCGTGCATGTGCTGGGCGAAGTGCTGGAGCGCTACGGCCAGGGCGGCAACTGCTCCTTTGACGGCGTGTTCTATTATGACAACGCTTTCCTGATTGCAGACGCCAAGGAAGCCTGGCATGTGGAAACAGCGGACAGTTTCTGGGCTGCTAAACGTATTCCCCAGGGCAGCTACAGCATCTCCAACTATCTGTCCATCAATTATCCCGACCTGATGCACAAGGATGCTGTCCGCAATGCCATCGAAAAGGGCTATCCGGTGGACGATCCCTTCGATTGGGCCAAAGCGTATGTGGATTGGACCAGCGTGGTCAACACCAGCGGCATGCTGCGCCGCGCCTGCTCCTTCCAGCAGATGAACCGCCCGGGCAACAAGTTTGAAGTGGCCGATGTGATCACGGCCCTGCGTTCCCACAACACCAACGACGAGTGGCAGAACGGCGGCAGCTGCGTTTGCATGCACGCCTTCCCCCACTTCGAGGGCGATCTGGACTGCCAGACCACCAACAGCATGGGCGCTGTGCTCAAGCCCGGCGATTTCATGATTTTCGGCCCCGGCATGTCCACTACCTGCGTGGCGCCCTTCCAGCCCTTCTGGTTCGACGCCTATTCTGACCGTCAGGTGTTCGCCTATGACAAACAGGAACAGGCCATGAACTGCTGGATCCATCGCGAGGGCATCAACCGCGCCATCCTGCAGGGCCGTATCGACCTGAAGGAATACAAGGCCGAAATGCACGAGATGGAGAAGCGCTGGTTCGCCCAGGCCGAAACCGTCGCCAAGAGCGACCGGCAGGCCTTTGTGGACGCCAACGCCGCCGAAGCGGACGCCTTCATCGACAAGTGGCTGGCCATCGCCGAGAAAACCGCTCCCCGTCTGATGGGCACCGCCGCTTTCCAGGCCTGGTGGCGCGTCAAAAACGATGCCCTGGGCAAGGACCGCCGCATCGCCTATTGAGGACGATTGCGCACAGTTGATTCTATCCGCAGAGCATGCGGAAGAAATATAAGAAATGGAGGAAGAAACCATGAAACGCATCATCAGTTTGCTTCTCTGCATCGTGATGGTTCTGGGTGTGTCCAGCGCGTTTGCTGAGACCCAGCCCGAAACCATCAAGATCGGCGCCCTGCTGTCCTTCACGGGCGGCGCTCCCTATGAGTCCAAGATGCTTGAACAGGGCTATAATTTCGCCGCTGATTACTGGAACAGCCAGGGCGGAATCAAGTCCATGGGTGGCGCTAAGCTGGAGTTCGTCTTTGCTGACCATGCCGACGACCCCGAAATCGGCAAGACCGAGTTCGAGCGCCTGCGCAAGGAAGGCTGCGTCCTGTTCACGGGCGACTACTCCTCCGGTAACGTGGTTATCGCCCTGCAGCCCTTGCTGGCCCGCTATCAGATTCCCTTCGTCGTGTCTCAGCAGTCCTTCCTGGACATCTACACTGAGGACAACAAGTGGGTTGTGAACCCCACCAACGACGCTGCCACCAACGCGCAGGGCCTGGTCGGCGTTGTGAAGATGGTGGAAGAAAAGTTCGGCACCAAGATCGATGGCGTTGCCATCCTGGCGCAGAACAACGAATGGGGCCAGTCCCAGATGGATTCCTTCACCAAGTACTTTGAGGAAGGCGATGTGCCTGTCAGCTTCAAGGAAATGTTTGAGCCCGGCTCCTCTGACTTCTCCGTGCAGATCCAGAAGATGAAGAACGCCGGCATCCGCTTCGTGGTGCCCTGCATCTCCAACTTCAACGATGCTGTAACCCTGTTCCGTCAGTGCGAAGAATATGAGTTCAACCCCGGCTGGCTGTGCGTTGGCGGCGTTATCGTCACCAAGGAATTCCAGGAAGCTCTGGGCAAGACCGACTCCCTGATCTTCTCCACCGACACCTGGAATCCCGGCTTCCTGCCCGCCCGTGGCGAGAAGGCCCTGGCCATCCATCAGTCCTATGTGGATAAGTATGGCTATGCCATCAACGAGAACGCTGGCTGCGCCTGGAACGCTGTGGCCGTGATCGTGGCCGCTCTGGAAGCTGCCGGCACCACCGATGGCGCCACCGTCATGCAGGCTTTGTATGATATGGATCTGCCCGAGGATTCCGAATACATGATCATGACCTCCTTCGAAGGCATGAAGTTCGGCTATCCCGACAACAACGGCGTCTATGGCCATAACATCTATGGCTACTCCTCCATCTCCCAGCTGATCGACGGCGAATGGCGCATGGTATGGCCGGACCGTCTGCTGGGCGATAACAACCCCATTATCTGGCCCGAAGAGTAATTCTTAGGCAAACCGGGTGCCGCACCGCCCTGTGCGGGCGGCACCTCTTTTATGCCATCACCGCTGCAAGGAGTTTTTTGATGAAGCACATCGACATTCCCTATGGACGGGGAACAATGCCGCTTGACGTGGAAGAAAACCGCCTGCAGTCGGTGATTCTTCCGGGTGCGCTTCCCGCGGGAAGCGCCCCGGAGGATATTGTGCGCCAGGCGCTGCAGTTTCCTGTGGGGGCCAAGCGCCTGAGCGAACAGGTTCAGGACAAGCAAAAGATATTGATGATCACCAGCGATCATACCCGCCCTATGCCCAGCCGCGTCACCATGCCATTGCTGCTGAAGGAGATACGCCTTGGAAATCCCAAAGCAGAAATAACCATTCTGGTAGCTACTGGCTTGCACAGACCCACGACGCAGAACGAACTGCTGGAGCGTTTTGGCCAGGAGATCGTAAACAATGAACGCATTTTTATCCATAACGCAAAAGACGCTGCCCAGATGTGCTTTTTCGGCATTCTGCCTTCCGGCGGGGAACTGTGGCTGAATCGTCTTGTGGCGGAAGCGGATTATGTGCTGTCTGAAGGTTTTATCGAGCCGCATTTTTTTGCCGGTTTTTCTGGCGGCAGGAAAAGCATCCTGCCCGGCGTCGCTTCCTTTGAAACAGTATGCTATAACCATAATGCCAAATTCATCGGCGATGAAAAAGCCCGCCAGGGTGTTTTGCAGGGAAATCCCATTCATCGGGATATGCAATTTGCCGCTGAAACGGCGCACTTGGCCTTTATCTTGAATGTCTTGCTGGACGAGAATAAACAGATTATTGCAGCAGTGGCGGGTGATCCGGAAACGGCGCATCTGGCCGGCTGCAAGCAATGTAAAAAAATATGCAGCGCCCAAGCTGTATCTGCTGACATTGTCATTACTTCCAACGGCGGGTATCCGTTGGATCAGAATATATATCAATCCGTAAAAGGCATGACCGCTGCGGAAGCCTGTGTAAAACCCGGCGGAGCCATTATCATGTGCGCGGCCTTGGGAGACGGACATGGGGGAGAGGCTTTTTATCGTTGGTTTGCGGAGCGGCAGAATGCCGATCAGGTGATCCGCGACATCATTGGCACACGCCCTGAAGAAACCCAGGCAGACCAATGGCAAGCGCAGATTTTGGCAAGAGTGATGCAAAAAGCGCAGTGCTGGTTTGTAACGGATGAAACCAATCGCTCTGCTGTTGAGGCTATGCATATGCACTGGGCCGCTACTGCCAATGAAGCCTTGGCACAAGCTACACAGGCTTTGGGCATACACGCTGCCATTACGGTGATTCCCAATGGGGTCAGTATGATCCTGTAACAAAAAGGACCTTATGCATATGTTCTATTTGTAGGAGGTGCAGCAAATGAATGTGCAGCTTCGAGCAGATGCAGATCAGATTATCCGCCATGCCATTCATGCGGTTCAACCCAACGAGGCTGTTTTTCGTGCGCTGCGGGATGCAGAATTGACTGGCCGTGTTCTGCTGGTTGCCGTGGGCAAGGCGGCCTGGCAAATGGCCAAGGCGGCTTCTGATTATCTGGGCGAAAGAATTCATCGCGGCGTAGTTTGCACCAAATATGGGCACTGTATGGGAAATATCGAACGGATCCAATGCTATGAGGGCGGACATCCCGTGCCGGATGAAAATGGTTTTCGCGGAACAGAAGCAGCCTTGGAGCTTACCCGCAACGCTATGCCGGAGGATACCGTTCTGTTTCTGGTGTCAGGCGGGGGCAGCGCTTTGTTTGAAAAACCGTTAATATCCCCGAGTACGCTGCAGAATATAACGCAGCAGCTGCTGGCCTGCGGCGCTGATATTGTGGAGATCAATACAATTCGAAAGCGCTTTTCCGCAGTAAAAGGCGGACGGTTTGCTTTGCATTGCGCGCCGGCAAAGGTGTACCAGATTGTACTGTCGGATATTTTGGGCGATCCCCTGGATATGATTGCGTCCGGACCCGCGTGTCCGGACAGCGCAACGACGCAGGACGCCCTGGCTATTGTACAAAAGTATGGCCTGCAATTGGACGAGAATGCCCGAGAACTGCTTTCTTTGGAAACGCCCAAGAAGCTGGATAATGTAAAAACCTGCATTACCGGCAGCGTGCGGGAACTGTGCACAGCAGCGGCGCAGGCCAGCTATAAATTGGGGTACGAGCCTGTTTTGCTGACGGACCAGCTCAATTGTGAGGCGCGGGAAGCAGGACGCTTTTTATCCGCTGTGGCGCGTACTCATGCTAACCAGCAAAAAAAATTGGCTTTTATAGCTGGAGGAGAAACCGTGGTGCATATAACCGGCACCGGTTTGGGCGGCCGCAACCAGGAGCTGGCCTTGGCTGCCGCGCCCGGAATTGAGGGGTTGCCTCAGGTGGCTGTTTTTAGTGTGGGCAGCGATGGCACAGATGGCCCAACGGATGCTGCAGGAGGATATGTGGATGGGGATACTGCGGCGCAGATACGCAGACAGGGATGGGACATCGATGAGACGCTGAAAAACAACGATTCCTATCATGCGTTGGCTCAAGCGGAAGGCTTGGTGATCACCGGACCTACGGGCACTAACGTTAACGATTTTTCCATGGTGTTGGTATCGGGCTGACAGGCGCAAATTGTTTGTTATCGCGCCCAAACCGCATCGCCATCTGTCTTCTTTGCAGCTTTCTTCCCCGGGAAGAAAGCGCGTATTCTCTTTTCCCAATTTCTGTTTATCCATTTGGTTTTTAAAATGATAAACAGGAATATGGTATATCCGGCCCTTTCTTTTCCTTTTCCGGGCTTGCATCCCAGGCGCGGTTATGATATGATAAAAACGGCGTGAATATGAAACTTCATGCAGCACATACTATGGGGGAACCACCCCGTAATTGAAAGGAAATCAGCATGAAAAAGATTATTTGCAAAGTGGAATACGATACCGAGGCCTCCGAGCTGGTGCAGAAGAAGACCGTGGGCGAATTCGGCGACCCCAAGGGCTACGAGGAAACCCTGTATAAGACCCAGGATGGCAAGTTCTTCCTGTATGCCAACGGCGGCGCGGAATCCCCCTACGCGGAGGAGACCATCAAGCGCATGTCCCCCGCCAAGGCCAAGGAATGGCAGAACGCGTAAGCAGCAAACGCCCAAAGCAGGGTTGCCGGCAGGCCCCTGCTTTTTTTCTTTTCTGCCAAATGATCTTGAAAAAGCGCTAAAATGCAATATAATAGAAGCACTGGACAACAATAATACTTCGGAGGACAGAACCATGCGGACAAAGCGATTTACCAAAAAGGAATGGAGCTGGATCATGTATGACTGGGCCAACTCCATTTACGCCACCAACATCATGGCCGCCATTTTCCCCACCATCTTCGTTTCCATCGCCGGGGAGGCGGGGGATATCTGGTGGGGCTACGGCACCTCCATCGCCACCTTCCTGGTGGCGCTGATGGCCCCGCTGATGGGCGCCGTGGCCGACTACAAGGGCATGAAGAAAAAGCTGTTTACCGTTTTCATGCTGTGCGGCGTGGTGTTTACCTTCTTCATCGCCCTGGTGATGAACAACTGGCGCCTGATGCTGCTGGGCTACATCCTCAGCCGCATCGGCTTTAACGGGGCCAACCTGTTTTATGATTCCTTCCTTACGGATGTGACCACCGACGAGCGCATGGACAAGGTTTCCTCCTGGGGCTATGCCATGGGCTATATCGGCGGCAGCACCATTCCTTTTGTCATTTCCATCGCCGTGCTGCTGGCGCTGGGGTACAGCAGCCCCATCGCCCAGAAATTCTCCGTGCTGATCGTCAGCGTGTGGTGGCTGGTGTTCTCCCTCCCGTTCCTGAAGAACGTGGAGCAGGAGCATTACATCGAGCGCACGGCGGAAAACAGCATCGGCCAGATCTTCCGCAACATCGGCCACACCGCCCGGGATATCTTCCGCCGCCGGGGCCTGTTCCTGTTTGTGCTGGCCTACTTCTTCTACATTGACGGCGTGGGCACCATCATCAGCATTTCCACCGCCTACGGCACGGTGCTGGGGCTGGGCACGGTGGGCATGATCCTGGCCCTGCTGGTTACCCAGATTGTGGCCATGCCCTGCTCCATCCTGTTTGCCAACCTGGCCGCAAAGATCACCGCCCGGCGGGCGCTGATCGGCGCCATCATCGTGTATACCCTCATCTGCGTGGTGGGCTTTTATATGGGCTTCAGCCTGGAGCCCCACCAGGAGGCCTACCAGGAGGCCCTGAAGGCGGAATACACCGACGCGCTGGCCGACCTCACCGATGAAAACGCCATCGCCCTGCGGGATCAGGCCGCCAAGTATTTTACCGATCGGGATGCCCAGGGCAAGCTGGATGCCTATCTGGCGGAGCATGCCCTGACCGCGGAATCCAGCCCCGATGCGGGGCGCGTGCTGGACGCCTTTGCCCGGTTCACCGGCAATCAGGCGGAAACCATCCAGGGCTTCCGGAAGGCCGTTTCCTTCTCCACCGTGCTCTTCTGGGCCATGGCCTTTATGGTGGGCACTGTGCAGGGCGGTATCCAGGCCGTCAGCCGCAGCTATTTCGGCAAGCTCATTCCCAAGGACCGCAGCAACGAGTTCTTCGGCTTCTTTGATATCTTCGGCAAGTTCGCCTCCGTGCTGGGCCCCTTCCTGTATTCCCTCATCGGCAACTGGACAGGCCGCAGCAGCTATGGCGTGCTGGCGCTGATCGTGCTGTTCCTGGTGGGCCTGGTCATCATGGTTGCGGGCAAAAAGGAGTTTGCCGCCCTGGATACGGATACCTCCGCGGCCTGACCGGGCGAAGGGCGGGGACGGGGGAAGGACGGGGGCCTTCTCTCTTTGCGTCAAAGAGAGAAGCAGAGAAACCCCGTTTATCGCCGTAAATGCAGCAGACAGAAATTGGACGGAAAAGGGGAACGCTTCTCTTTTGAGTCAAAAGAGAAGCAGAAAACCCCGTTTATCGCCGTAAAAGCAGCAAACGCAAGCTGAAACAGGAGCGCTGTTCCCCGCTTCCGGGCAGGCCAGCAAAGCTGGCCCTGCTGTGCGCAAGGCGCACAGGGAAAAGCCTGAAAATTGCCGAAAAACAAGCAAGCTTGTTTTATCGGAAATTCTCAGGCTTTTCTTATGCCCGGAAGCTCTCTTGGCGGCGTTCAAGTTCCAGGCGCAAATTGTTTGTTTTAGCGCCCCAGCCGCATCGCCGGCTGGCTTCTTTGCAGCTTTCTTCCCCGGGAAGAAAGCGCGTATTCTCCCCACCCAATTTTTATTAGTGTATGCGGCGGCAAAAATATTCGACAAATAATTGCCAATTATTACAAAATGGCTTGATTTTGTAATAGAACTGTAATATAATAGACGGGAAGTGAGCGTTTCATCAATACGATAGCATGAGGTGTACCATGAACAAACGCAAGCAATGCAGCAATACGATACGGCGGATGGCGCTGGGCGTTTGCGCCGTGCTGCTGGCCTGCCTTTGGCTGGCCGGGCACGCCGTTGCCGAGGGAAAGCAGTATGGCTGGGTGAACCAGAACCAGGTGCGCTTTCGCCGCCAGGCAGACAGCACGGACGTGTGGGCCATGCTGGATAAGGGCTGGCGGGTGGAAATAATGGGCACCAAGAAGGCGGACGGCGTTGCGTATTACTTTGTGGTAAGCGGAACGCCCAAGAACCCAACCCGGGAATACTGGGGGTATATTGCCCAAAGCTGCGTGAACCTGGAAGCCTCCTCTGCCGCAGCTGCGCCCACGGCGGCGCCTGCCGCGGCACAGCCCGCGCCGGCGGCGTCCGCGGGGAACGGCGTGCTGGGCTATATTCAGTTTGTTGAGCGGAACGTGAACCTGCGCAAGGGCCCCAGCACGGGCAGCGAAGCCCTGGGGCGCTTTGACAAGGATGAGGTAATTGCCTATTACGGCACGGCGGAAAGCCACGGCCGCACCTGGTATCTGGTGCAGAAGAATGGCCAGCAGGGCTATGTGCTGGGCACCTGCGTGCAGCTTGCGGGCAGCGGCACGGCCGCGCCGGGGGCTACGCCGGCGCCCGATGCTGCGGCCACCCCGTCGGGGAATGCCGACTATATTCAAACAACCAAGGACAAGGTGTGGATTCGCAAGGCGCCCTCCACCGAGGCCCACACCAAGGGCCAGGCCGCCCTGGGGACGGTGCTGCACACCACCGGGACGGTTGCGGAAAACGGCGCCCGGTGGTACCTGGTGGAGGTGGAAGGCACGGTTTGCTACATCATGGCCAAGTACTGCCAGCCGGTGACGGAGGCGGAATACAAGGCATATCAGGCCGCGCATACCCCGGCGCCTGTTACAGCTGCCCCGGCAAAGGCGGATCAGAGCAACCTGGCGGCAACCACCAAGGAGCGGGTGATCCTGCGCGCCGCCGGCGAGGCTGACGGCACAGAGCTGACCGTGCTCAACAGCGCGGGCAAGGTATGCACCCTGCTGGGCGGCACCAACGTATCCGACGGCTACACCTGGTATCAGGTGCAGGTAAAAGGCATGACAGGCTGGATTCGGGGCGATCTGCTGCGGGTGCTCAGCAAAGCGGAGGCCGCTGCCTATGAGAAGTCGGCAGCCGCGGGTGTTGCGCTGAACAAGCCCGAGCTGGCGGACTGGAACACCAGCGATATCCAGCGCGTGTTCTACAAGGGCTGCGTGGCCACCCTGACCGACGTGAAAACGGGCATCAGCTTCAAGATCAAGCGCTGGTCCGGCGGTCAGCACGCCGACGTGGAGCCCCTCACCGCGGCGGACACCGCCGCCATGTGCAAGGTGTACGGCGTATCCAAATCCCAGGAGATCGAGGAGAAAAACCTCTACCAGCGCCGGGCGGTGCTGATCACCGTGGGCGGCCGCACCTTTGCCGCCTCCATGTTTGGCTTCGCCCATAACTACCCCGAGGGCGATACCATCGCGAACAATGAGTTCAAAGGGCAGTTCTGCATCCATTTTGTGAACAGCAAAATCCATAAATCCCAAAAGGTGGATCAGGACCATCAGAACGCCATCCAGTATGCCTACAAGAATGCCGAAACCATGCTGGGCAAATACGGCTATACCTTCCAGTAAGGCATACGATTGCTCGGGGGCGGGGTACGCGCTTTCTTCCCGGGGAAGAAAGCTGCAAAAAAGCCAGCCGGCGAACCAGCTTGAATACAATAACAAACAATTTGCGCCTGTTACTTACATGGCGTCCAGAGAGCTTCCGGGCAAAAGAAAAACCGAGGGCCAGCCAGAAAATGAATGCATTCATTTTCTGGTCTGTCCATCGGTTTTTCGCTGTGCGCAGGCGCACAGCAGGGCCGGCTTTGCCGGCCTGCCCGGAAGCGGGGAACAGCACTCCTGTTTCAGCTTGCGTTTGCTGCTTTTACGGCGGCAAACGGGGTTTTCTGCTTCTCTTTTGACGCAAAAGAGAAGCGTCCCCCGTGCCGCTTCCTGGGTTATACCCGCATGCCCTTGCCGATGACCACGGGATAGGTTTCGGGGGCGCACAGCGTAACGCCGTCGCGCACGGTCACCTGCTTGTCCAGGATGCAGCCCTCCACATGGGCGCCGGGCATGATATAGCCATCCTGCATGATCACGGCGTTTCGTACCACCGCGCCGCGCATCACATGGACGCCGCGGAAGATCACGCTGTTTTCCACCGTGCCCTCGATGATGCAGCCGTCGGCCAGCAGGGAATTGCTCACCTTGGCGTCGGGGGTGTAGCGGGTGGGCATTTCATCGCGCATCTTGGTCCATACGGGGCGGTCTGTCCGCAGGGTCTGGCTGCGGATTTCGGGCTTCAGCAGGGCCATGGAGCAGTCAAAGTACGCCTGCACGGTATCCAGCCGCCAGGCGGGATTGGTGTTTTCCCAGCCGTAGATCTTCAGCTGGTTTTCCCGGATGGCCTGCTGCAGCAGCTCCCGGGTAAAGTGGTACTGGGCGCGGCTGACGGCGCGGTCGGCCAATTCAATCAGCAGGTCGCGGCGGATGAGGAAGGCCTCCATATAGGTGGCGTCATAGCTGGGGGTAACGGGCTGGTTTTCCAGCTCGGTCACGCGGCCGTCCTCGGTCACGCGGATGTAGTGCCCGTTGCCGCTGCGGCGGATGCCGGGAAGCCTGGTATACATCAGGGTGATATCCGCCCCGGTGCGCACGTGCTGGGCCAGCATCTCGTCATAGTTGGCGGTATACAGCAGGCCGGAGTCCGTCACCACCACATAGCGCTCGCGGCTGCGGTGCAGGAACACCATGTTGCTGCGGATGGCGTCCATCAGGCCGCTGTAAACGCCAATGTTATCCGGCGTCTGGTAGGGGGGCAAAATCACCAGGCCCTGGCGCTTGCCGTGCAAATCCCATTCCTTGCCGCTGCCCAGATGGTCAATCAGGCTGTGGTAATTTTTCTGCATAATGATGCCGACATTGCGCGCGCCGCTGGAAACCAGGGAGGACAGCACAAAATCGATCACGCGGTACCGGGCGCCCACAGGCAGGGCGGCCACCGCGCGCATGGCGGTCAGCTCGCTCAGCCGCTCGCCGTTATCACCCGTATAAATCAGGCCCATCAAATCGCTCATGGCTGCATCCTCCTTACTGCTCGCGCTGGGTGCCGGCAGGCACCTTATCGCCGGCGGGCACGGTGACGTGCTGGCCCACCACGGCAATGCTGCCCTCGGGCTCGCCCACCACGGCGTCCGGTTCAATGACGGAATTTTCGGCCACGATGGCGCGCTGCACCACGGCGCCGCTGCGGATAACCGCGCCGGGCATGATCACGCTGTCCACCACCCGGGCGCCCTCTTCCACGATGGCGCCGGTGGAGACCACGCTGTGATACACCTCGCCGTAGATTTCGCAGCCCTCGGTGATCAGCGAATGGGTCACCTTGGCGGAAGCGGCGATGTACTGGGGGCCGGAGCCGAAGTTGCGCGCATAGATGCGCCACTTCTTGTCGTGCAGGTCAATGGGCAGCGGCGTGGTCAGCAAATCCATGTTGGCTTCCCACAGGCTGTCAATGGTGCCCACATCCTTCCAGTAATCGTTGAAGCTGTAGGCGGTGAGCACGCAATGGTCGTTCAGCATCATGGGGATGATGTTCTTGCCAAAGTCGTTGCTGCTTTCGGGGTTCTTTTCGTCCCGGATCAGGTAATCCCGCAGCTTTTCCCAGGTGAACACATACACGCCCATGCTGGCGTTGTTGGATTTGGCGTGCTTGGGCTTTTCCTCAAACTCCACAATGTTGCCGTTTTCGTCGGTGTTCATGATGCCGAAGCGGTGGGTTTCCTCCCAGGGCACCTGGCGCACGGCGATGGTGGCGTCGGCATGGTGCTCAATGTGATGGCGCAGCATGGCGGCGTAATCCATCTTGTAGATATGGTCGCCGGACAGAATCAGCACGTATTCCGGGTCAAACTGCTGGATGAAGGGCAGGTTCTGGTAAATGGCGTTGGCCGTGCCTTTGTACCATTCGCCGGTGGCGCCGGTGTGGTAAGGGGGCAGCACATAGACGCCGCCCTGGCTGACGTCCAGATCCCAGGGCGCGCCCGAGCCGATATAGGCATTCAGCTCCAGCGGCCGGTACTGGGTGAGCACGCCCACGGTATCGATGGCGCTGTTGGCGCAGTTGGACAGCGGGAAATCAATAATGCGGTACTTTCCGCCAAAGGGCACGGCGGGCTTGGCCATTTGCTTGGTCAGCACCCCCAGACGGCTGCCCTGGCCGCCAGCCAAAAGCATGGCGACACACTGTTTTTTGCGTATCACGGTTTTTTCCTTCCCTTCGCTGTATTTTCTTTTTTTATAAGGGCTGATATGGAATGTTTGCCTATGATTATTGTATCAGCATGCCGCTGAGCCTGTCAATGGCCTGAATGGTTGCCAACAAATACAATCCGCCGCCTGCGGCGGAAATTTCATCAAGAGAGGGCGGCAGCGCCGTTGGCTGTCGCCCTCTTTGTTATCCATTAGGAGAAGCTGAATCTGTCAATCTAAAATAAACTCGTATTCCCGATAAATGAGGCCGTCCTTGAAATCGAAAATGTCCAGCGATCGGGCGCCGTAATCATTTACAAGGCAGGCAGCGATTCGGTTTCCGTCATGGGATACCTGCATGTCCTGACAACGAAATCGAACATCCGAGCGCTCATAGGCTTTTTGTATTGTCTGCATATAATCCTGTATGCCGCAAATGTTTCTTGCCTCTTTATCAAACAGCTGCCAAACGATTTCTTCATGCAGAAAATGCCGGTAAACCTCCCAATCGCGTTCGTTTTCAGCCTTGAAAAAAGCCTTTAAAGTATCTTTTGCTGTCATAGGGCCTCCTCAAACCGTCTTTTGTATTGTCGACAGAGGTTCAAGTTCCTTCCGCAAGGTCTGTTTCATTGCTTCAAGTTCCTTATTGGTCGGCTTGTTGCAATCCGAATACATCTTTTCCTTTGGATACCACCAGACGGGCCCCTTGCCATTGTTCCCATAGCCTTCAAGATCTCCTGCTATTCTTGGAAACAAATGCCAGTGCAGATGCGCGTCACCGTTCCCCAAGCATTCATAGTTCATCTTCTCTGCACAAAAAGCCCTTGAAACCGCTTTCGCAACGATTGTCATCTCTTCCAGGAACCGCGCTTTCATACCATCTTCAAGGTCAAAAAGCTCCGTCACATGTTCTTTCAGCAAAAACAGTGTGTATCCCCTGAAGTGCTGGTTATCCCCAAGAACAACATATCCGGTTTCAAGCTCCATTACAAAATATGGATTGGTGCCGTTTTTTATCATTTGTATTCTGTCACAAATAACGCACATTCGTTCCTCCATAAAGCGCAATGCATCTATGATTTCTTTTTTGCCACGATATAAAACCTGTGGATGCTTCCCTCGATCACACCATTTTTATCAAGAATTTCCTGCGCCTTGCACAGCTGTTCAAGGCATCCTTCCACGGAAAAACCGGGAAACTCCCATTCGATGATCCTGGCGAACCAGACAAGGGCGCCCACGTCAAAGAAGCGGATGGGCTGGCGGGCCTCGCCGCTCTCCAGCACTTCAAAGCCGTGCCCGAGAAGCTCCGCTTTTCTCACATCAAGGTATTGCTTGGGATAGGGTGCTTCCGTGATATGGGGAAGAAGAAGCTGAACCAACTCCCGGTCGTTTTCCGCGCCTACCTGCTGGGTCAGGAACAAGCCGTTCGGCTTCAATACGCGCCGCAGCTCCGCGGCGTCATAGTCGCCGTGCCGGTTTGTGACCATATCAAAGCTTCCGTCCGAGAAGGGAAGCCTATCGCCCCCGTCCGCCTCCTTAAAATCAATCCCCAGCGGCAGCAGAACCTTTTTGCATAATGCCACGTTGGGCGGGTAGCCCTCAATCGCCGCCGTGTTTTTGCTGGGGTGACGGAGGGAAAGCAAAAACTCTCCGCCGCCGGTTTCCATATCCATCAGCTTCATGCTGTCTTTCCGATAGTTCTGAATGACCGCGCGAAAGTCCCACGGCAAAACGTCCTCTTCCTCGTATCTGCCGCGGATGTGGGAAAAATCCCATCCGTGGATATGGGCAGCGGCTTCCTCCTGCTCCCAAAGCGCTTTTAATTGTTCTGTGTTCATTTTACTGCTCCTTTCAAAAGACGGTGCATTGTTCCCTTTGATCGGCACAGTCCCTGACAATCTCCTAAAGCTGAATTTGCCTGTTGTCCCTGACAGTATAACACAGAATTGGGAATCGTTCTATCCTCCCCGCCGCTGCGCCGCGAACGGCGGGGGATGCTGCCCGACGCTCTGACAGCCGCTTCTTTATCGCGCACAAGCATTTGCCCCGGCCGCGCAAATTGACCGCCCGTTGGAACTGTGATAAAATGCCTTCGGCAAGGGAGGGGCCATGCCCCGATCAGCCTTGTCGGGCCGGGGAAAACGTGGTACAATGAACCGGTATTTTCTTTAAATGGTAGGAGCAATCATGGAAGCAGCCATTTTAAAAGCGGAGCATGTAAGCTACGCATACGAGGAAGGCGAAGGGCTGGCCCTGCAGGATGTCAGCCTGGCCTTTGCGCCCGGGGAGATGACCGCCGTGCTGGGGCACAACGGCAGCGGCAAAAGCACGCTGGCCAAGCTGCTCAACGGCCTGTATATCCCCACCGAGGGCAAGGTGACCGTGGACGGCATGGACACGGCGGACGAGGGAAAAACCTGGGAAATCCGCCGCACCGCCGGCATGGTGTTTCAAAATCCGGATAACCAGCTGGTGGCCAGCATCGTGCGGGATGACGTGGCCTTCGGCCTGGAGAACATCGGCGTGCCCAGCGGGGAGATGCCCGCCCGCATCGAGGCGGCCCTGCAGGCCGTGGGCATGCTGGCGTTCATCGACCGCGCGCCCCACATGCTCTCCGGCGGGCAGAAGCAGCGCGTTGCCATCGCGGGCATCCTGGCCATGCGGCCCAAGGCGCTGATTTTGGACGAGGCCACCGCCATGCTGGACCCCAAGGGCCGGCAGGAGGTGTTCTCCATCGTGGAGCGCCTCAACCGGGAGCAGGGCATGACGGTGGTGTGGATTACCCATTTCATGGAGGAGGCCGCCCGCTGCCGCCGGGTGGTGGTGATGGACCGGGGCCGCTGCGTGATGGACGGCGCCCCCGAGGCCGTGTTCACCCGGGCGGAGGAAATCCGCCGCATGCGGCTGGATGTGCCGCCCATGGTGGCCCTGGGCGATCTGCTGCGGGCCCGGGGCCTGGCCATCCCCCAAAACGCCATGGATGTGGATACCATGGCCCGGGAGGTGCTGGCATGCCGATAAAGCTGGAAAACCTGAGCCACACCTATCAGCCGGGCAGCCCCTTCCAGGCGGATGCGCTGGAGCAGATTGATTTTACCATCGAGGATGGCGATCTGCTGGCGCTGATTGGCCATACGGGCAGCGGCAAAAGCACCCTGGCCCAGCATTTGAACGGGCTGCTGAAGCCCACCTCCGGCCGGGTGCTGGTGGACGGGCAGGATATTAACGAAAAAGGCGCCGACCGCCGGGCCCTGCGCCAGCGGGTGGGGCTGCTGTTTCAGTATGCCGAATACCAGCTGTTTGAGGAAACGGTGTATAAGGACATTGCCTTCGGCCCCCGCAACCAGGGGCTGACCGGCGAGGCGCTGGACCAGCGGGTGCGCTCGGCCTTCGCCCGGGTGCACCTGCCGGAGGACGCGCTGGAAAAATCCCCCTTTGAGCTGTCCGGCGGCCAGATGCGCCGGGTGGCCCTGGCCGGCGTGGTGGCCATGGCGCCCGAGGTGCTGGTGCTGGATGAGCCCATTGCCGGCCTGGACCCCAAGGGCCGGGACGAGCTGACCGACGTCATCCGCGAGCTCCACGGCAGCGGCGTCACCATTGTGCTCATCAGCCATAATATGGATGATGTGGCGCGCATCGCCACCCGGGTGGCGGTGCTGGAGCGGGGCCGCCTGGCCATGCTGGGCACGCCCCGGGAGATCTTTGCCCGGGGGGACGAATTGGAGGCCATGGGGCTGGATGTGCCCCAGACCGTTCAATTGTGCCGCAAGCTCCGGGCCGGCGGGCTGGATGTGCCCGACTGCCTGACCAACGAGGAACTGGCCGACGCCATCTGCGCCGCCCGGAAGGGAGGCGCCCATGCTTAAGGACATCACCCTGGGGCAGTATTACCCCGTGAAAAGCTTTGTGCACGATCTGGACCCCCGGGTCAAAATCCTGCTGACCGTCGCCTTCATCGTGGCGGTGTTCCTGGGCAGAAGCCTGTGGGGCATGGTGCCCGTTATCCTGTTTATCCTGGGGGCGGCCCGGGCGGCCAACCTGCCGCTGAAGCTGCTGGTGAAGGGCATCAAGCCCCTGCGCGTCATTTTGATTTTCACCTTTGTGCTCAACCTGTTCTTCACCGCCGGGGAAACCGTGCTGCTGTCCGTGTGGAAAATCCGCGTCACCCGGGAAGGGCTGGAAATGGCCGTCCGCTTTTCCGCCCGCCTGGTGTTCCTGGTGACGGGGGCCAGCCTGCTCACCCTCACCACCCAGCCCGTGGTGCTCACCGACGGCATGGAGCGGCTGATGAGCCCGCTGGCCAAAATCGGCTTCCCCGCCCATGAGCTGGCCATGATGATGAGCATTGCCCTGCGGTTCATTCCCACCCTGCTGGAGGAGGCCGATAAGATTATGAAGGCCCAGATGGCCCGGGGCGCGGACTTTGAATCGGGCAACCTGATGCAGCGCGCCCGCGCCATGGTGCCTTTGCTGGTGCCGCTGTTCGTCAGCGCCTTCCGCCGGGCGGGCGATCTGGCCATGGCCATGGAGGCCCGCTGCTACCACGGCGGCGAGGGCCGCACCCGCCTGCGGGTGCTGAAGATTACCTGGAAGGATGTTGTGGCCTGCGCCGCGGTGGCGCTGCTGATCGTGGCCGAGGTGCTGATCGGCTGACCCCGTTTTGACGGCGGCAAGAATGCCGGAAAGAGGGTACGCGCTTTCTTCCCGGGGAAGAAAGCTGCAAAGGAGCCAGCCCGGCGAACCGGCTGGAACATATTGCTTGCCCAAGTAAATTATGAATAATCTGCGGGCGATAAATCGCTCCATACAGCGTCACTCAACCTTGAAATACGTTCAGTATTCCTGCGGTTTCGTTCCTTGTTTGGAACGATTTCTCATCCCGCATCTTGATTCACGATTTACTTGGGCGAGCAATAATAACAAACAACTTGCGCCTGCAACTTGAAGGGCGCCAAGAGAGCTTCCGGGCAAAAGGAAACCGGCGGCAGTCCGGAAAATTGAGCTTGCTCATTTTCTCCGGCCTGCCGCCGGTTTTCCCTGTGCGCTTTGCGCACAGCAGGGCCAGCTTCGCTGGCCTGCCCGGAAGCGGTGGCCAGCACTCCTGTTTCAGTTTGCGTTTGCTGCTTTTACGGTGTCAAACGGGGTTTCTCTGCTTCTCTCTTTGACCCAAAGAGAGAAGACCCCCGTTCGTCCCCTCCCCGTCCGCTGCTTTTAAACCGCCTTCCGCTTGCGGATGTCGATGCCCATTTCGTCGGCGGTTTCCATCAGGGTGTCCAGGGCCTGGATGATCTGCTCCGGCTTGTGCTCGCTGATAACGCAGAAGCGCAGGCGGGCGCTGTTGCGGGGCACGGCGGGATACACGGCCGGGGGCACAAACACGCCCTTGTGGCCCAGGGCCACGGAAAGCTCGAAGGCGTCCGAATCGTTGCCGATCAGGATGGGAATAATGGCGGTATTGCCGGCCAGGCAGGTATCCAGCCCGCGCTTGTGGGCCTCCTCCACAAACACCTTAATGTTGCGCTGCATGCGCTCCATGATGGAGGGGTCGGTCTGCAGCAGCTCCACGGCCTTCAGGGTGGCGGCGGCCAGCACGGGGCTGAGGCCCACCGAGAACACGAAGCCCGGCAGGTTGTAGCGCAGGTGCTCGCACAGCGCCTTGCTGCCCGCCAGATAGCCGCCGCAGGTGCCCAGGCCCTTGCTGAGGGTGCCCATCTTGATATCGATGTCGGTGGGCTCCAGGCCGAAGTACTCGTCCACGCCCGCGCCGGTTTTGCCCAGCACGCCGGCGGAATGGGCCTCGTCCACCATCAGGAAGCAGCCGTACTGCTTCTTCAGCCGCACGTAGTCGGGCACAGGGGCGATGTCGCCGTCCATGCTGTAGGCGCCCTCGCACACGATCAGCACCTTGGCAAACTTATCCCGCTGGGTGCGCAGAATGCTTTCCAGGGCCTGCACGTCGTTGTGCGGGAAGGCCTTGCACACGGCGTCGCTCATGCGGCAGCCCTCGTGCACGCTGTTGTGGGCCAGGGCGTCATAGACGATCAGATCGCCCTTGCCGCAGAAATTGCCCACGAAGGTCACGTTGGTGGCATGGCCGGAAACCAGCACCACGGAATCCTCGGTGTGCTTCCATTTGGCGATGGCGGCTTCCAGGTCGGCATGCAGCTTCTTCTGCCCGCCCAGCAGGCGGCTGCCGCTGGCGGAGGTGCCGTACTTTTGCGCCGCCTCGATGGCGGCCTGCACCGTTTCGGGGCGGCCGCTCATGCCGGCGTAGTTGTAGGAGCCGAAGTTGAGCACCTCCTGGCCGTTGACGATGGAGGTATCCCGGATGGCGGAATCATGGCAGACGAAATAGGGGTTCTCGCCCCGCAGGCCGCGCAGGCGCTGCTGCAGGGCGGCGTATTCGGGCATATCCTCCACCCGGGTAATGGGCTTTACCTTGCCCGGGGCGTTCTCGGTGTGGCGGGCGGGCAGATCGCCGTGCAGCCGGGCGCGCACCACGTTGGCCACGTCCCGGGCGCAGGTGCACTGGGCGGTATCCTCCTCTTCCAGCAGCACGCCGTAGGTTTCCTCAATTTTCAGCATCACGCTGAGCATCTGCAGGCTGTCGCCCCCCAGGTCGTCAATAAAATGCGCCGTGGGCAGGATGGGCTCCTCAACGGACAGCGCCTCGGCAAAGAAGCGCAGCACGGTTTTTTCAATGTCGTCCTGGCTGGGCTGGGGCGCCTCGGGCACGGCCTCCGCCTTTTTGATCACCGGCACGGCGCCGTCATCCAGGGGCACGCAGGGGAAGGTGCCGTTTTCAATCTGCTGGCGCAGCTGCACCCGCTTCACCTTCAGGGTGCCGGACAGCGGCAGCCTCTCCGCCGTGGCCAGGATCACCCGGGCCTGCTTGGGGCTGGGCAGGGTGCGGTTGCGGGCCTCCACCTGGGCCTTCACCCGGGCGCGGGTGGGGCCGTCGTGCAGCTTATCGCCCAGGCTCAGCACCAGCGTCACCTGCTCCCGGCCTTTGCCGCCCGTGCCCAGCACGGTCATCATTTCCACACCGTCCATGCCGGTGAAGGCGTTTTCAACTTCATCGGGATAGATGTTTTCCCCCGACGCGCCGATGATCACATCCTTGACGCGGCCTTCGATGTGCAGGCGGTGCTTTTTGTCAAAGCGCACCAGGTCGCCGGTGTGGAACATGCCGTTTTCGTCCAGGTCGGGGGGCAGCAGCTTGCCGTCCCGCAGCTGGCCGATGTGAATGGCGTCGCAGCCGATAATCAATTCGCCCGCGTCGCTCACCCTGGCCTGGGCAATGGGCAGCAGCTGGCCGCTGCAGCCGCTCAGCCGGGCCTTCAGGCTTAAATCGCCGTCATAGGCGGTAACGGCGGTTTCGGTCATGCCGTAGCCGAAGGACACATTGTAGCCCAGGGCGGCCATGGTGCGCAGGTGCTCATAGGGGGCGTTGGCGCCGCCCAGGGCAATCTGCACCACCGTGGGGCCAAACAGCTGCTCGTTGATGGATTTGAACAGGATGTTGCGGGCCAGCCACAGCCCGCCCTCGGGCCACACCTTCTGGGCAAACAGCGAAATGCGCTGCATGGAGCGGAAGGCCGCGCGCTTGGGCGCGGGCTGGGCCGCCACCTTCTTTTGCACGCTGCTGGAAATGCCGTTTACCAGCATGGGCACGGCCAGCACGAAATCCACCTTGCAGACGCGGCAGGTTTTTAAAATGGTCTCCGGCGCCCGGTCGTGCAGGAACACCTGGGGATTGCCCTCCAGCATGCCGGGGAACAGGTTGGTCATCATGCCAAACACATGGTTGAGGGGCAGGAAGCACAGCATGCGCTGGCGGCCGAATTTTTCATTGGTCATGCAGCGGCGCTTCTGCTGCTCCACAAAGGCAATGGTCTGCAGGCAGGCGGAGCGGCCGTCGTACACATATACCCGGGAGGTGGAGGTGGTGCCCGAGGTGCACAGGGCAATGCGGTCTGCCCAGTCAGGGGTGAAGCCCTTGCTGAACACGCCCTCGGTCAGCTCTTTGGGGGTGCGCTGGGCGTACTCCGCCAGGCCCTCCTTGTGACGGCCCACAACCAGCGCGTCGGCGGCGGCCTGGGTCATCAGGTGGCGCAGGGCGCTGTCGCCAAGGGTGGGGTCCAGCAGCAGGGGCTTGCGCCCCGCGGCCAGCAGCGCCCAGAACAGCACGGGCCAATCCACCTGGGTTTCCAGGCACAGGCCCACCCAGCCGTCCGGACGGCCGAAGGCGGCGTCCCGGATGCGGGCCGCGGTTTGCAGCACGCGGGTGCGGAACTCGCCGTAGGTATAGCAGTGCTCGCCGTCCTTTTCCAGCCAGACCAGCGCCTCGGCCTCGGGCTCCTTGCACAGCACGTCAAAGAAATTTTCAAATGTCAGGTTTTTTTGCAGCAGTTTGCATCTCTGATCTCGGGACAGGGCCATCTTCCGCGCTCCTCTTTTGACAGTCATGGTTGATAATAGGATGTAATGATTCGGTTAAACAGCTTGCGAGGCAAAAACTTGTGCAGCCATACGGCGCTGCGCTGCTCCAGCGTGGCCACGATCAGCCGCGCGGGGGGATGCCTTCGGGCCACGGCCCGGGCCACGGCGCGGCCCACGCGCTCGGGGGGCAGGCCATGGCTTTCATCGTGGTGTATCTTCCGGGTGCCGGCCTCAAAGGCCGCGGCGTAGGGGGAATCGGGGGCGATGTGCTTCAGCCTGTACTGCTGGGAACCGCCCCGGCAGTCCCCCGGCTCCACCGCCGTGACACGGATGCCGAAGGCGCCGGCCTCCTGGCTCAGGGCCTCGGCATACGCCTCGATGGCGTGCTTGGTGGCGCTGTACGCCCCCTGGAAGGGGATGGAAAAGAGCCCGTTCAGCGAGGAGAACAGCACAATGTGCCCCCCGCCCTGGCGGCGCATGGCAGGCAGCACCGCCTGCACGCAGCGGGCCATGCCGATCAGGTTTACCCGCAGCATGTTTTCCAGCGTTTCGGGGGGCAGCTCCTCCAGCGGCGCCATGGTAAAGGTGGCGGCGCAGCATACCAGCACGTCAATGCGCCCGCGCTCCCGCAGCACGGTATCCACCGCGGCGCGCACGCTCTCCTCCCGGGTGACATCCAGGGAAAGGGCGCGGCAGCCCGCCGGAGGCTCCTTGCCCTGGCCGAAGGAGCGGGCGCCGGCATATACGGCGTGCCCCGCGGCGGCCAGCTGCTGGGCCACAGCCCGGCCCAGCCCCGAGGAAGCACCCGCGGCCAGGACGGTTTTTTCAGCCATAAAAGGCGCTCCTTTCCATAGGAATTCACAATCTTTTTCATTGTAGCACGCTGAAAAACGCACTGTCAACGCGATTGAGGAATCGCCATTTTTCTGACAAGGTTCCCTTCCCTGCTTTGCCGGATTTTGCATGGCATGGCGCGGATGCGGCCGGCGCACACTGGCCAGGGAAGGGAGCGAAAAGCATGAACGGTTATCATCATGGCGGCCGCAGGGCGCTGGCGGCGGCGGTGGCGGCGCTGACGGTATGGCTGTACGCGGCGCAGCCGCTGGCGGCCCTGAACGCTTCAGCCTCGGGGGATGAAACCCTGGGCAGCGGCGGGACGCGGCCGGCGGTTTCGGTGGATTTAACCCGGCTTTTTGGCGGCACGGCCCGGGAAAGCCAGGCCGGGCGGCTGCTGATGCCGGGCGGCGCGGCGGTGGGCGTGGCCATTGCCACCCAGGGCGTGCTGGTGGTGGGCCTGGCGGAGGGCGCGGGCATGCAGGCGGGCCTGCGGGCCGGCGATCTGCTGCTGTCGGTAAACGGCATTCCCCTGGAGGACGCCGCCCTGCTGACGGAGGCCGTCACCGCGGCGGAGGGCCAGCCCCTGTCCCTGCGGATTGACCGGGACGGCCGGGAGCGCACCGTGATGGTGACCCCCCGGTACGATCAGAGCGCGGGCAGCTGGCGGCTGGGCCTGTGGGTGCGGGACAGCACGGCGGGCGTGGGCACGCTGACCTATTACGATCCCAAACTGCGCACCTACGGCGCCCTGGGGCACGCCATCACGGATACCGATACGGGCAGCCTGCTGCCGGTGCGCCAGGGCGGGCTGCTGCAGGCGGACATCGTGGATGTGCGCAAGGGGCAGCGGGGCACCCCGGGGGAATTGCGGGGCAGCTTCCTGCGGGAGCAGCTGCGGCTGGGCACGGTGCGGAAAAACACGGTGTTCGGCATCTTCGGCCTGCTGGACGCGCCCTGGCAGAACCCCCTGTATCCCGATGGCCTGCCGGTGGGGGACCGGGCCGCGGTGCACACCGGGGCGGCCAGCATCCTTTCCACGGTCAGCGGCGAGGGCATCCGGGAGTTTTCGGTGGAGATCACCCAGGTGATGCGGCAAAACAGCCCCGCCCCCAAATCCATGGTGCTGCGGGTGACGGATGAACGGCTGCTGAGCGTCACCGGCGGCATCGTCCAGGGCATGAGCGGCAGCCCCATCCTGCAGGACGGCTGCATCGTGGGCGCGGTCACCCATGTGTTCGTCAGCGACCCCACCCAGGGCTACGGCGTGTATATCGACTGGATGCTGGAGGAGAGCGACGGGGTTGTATAACGGCAAAAAGTGTAAGTTCCTTTTTTGAACTTACACTTTTGTTTGTTTATTCCTGATTTACCGGAAAAACGCCATGATGCGCTGCCAGTCCAGGCGGGTGAAGAAATGGGTTCCCGGACGGCGGCTGTAACCCACGTCGCCTCCGTGGAGCAGCATATCCTCCCGGGGCTCGGCTTCCTCCACACCGCGCAGGCCCAGCATTTCGTATAGCGGGGATACCGCCAGGCAATCCAGGTACTCGCCCAGGGGATCAGCCCATAGATCGCCTGCGGCGCTCTCCACATAGAGCCTGCGGGGAGCCGCCAGGGACAGCAGAAAATGCTGATCGAAGGGCATGGTCTCCTCCTTGCCGGCGTAGGCCGCATAGGCCGGAGCAAACCAGAAGCCGAAATTTTTCGTAATATCCGCAACCTTTTCTCCTGTGTTGCCCCGGGCGATGGCCGCACCGCCGCAGCCGGAATGCACGGAGATGACGCCGCCGAAGCGCGTATCCGAGGCGCCTGTCCACAGGGCCGTTTTGCCCAGGCGGGAATGTCCCACGATCATGATCCTCTGGCTGTCAATCTCTGGTGCCTGGAGCAGCTGATCCAGGATGCGGGAGGCCGCCCAGGCCCACAGGGCGATCTTGCCGCCGTCATGGGGCTGGCGCACACCGTCCGGATAAAACAGGGCGGCAAGGCCGTTGGTAAAATCGTTGTCGTCCGAGCTGACCTCCTGGTAATCGAAACAGCAGATGCCGTAGCCGCCGTCGATGATCTCCTCGGTGGGGAGGAAATCCACCGGCAGCAGCCGGGCGAAGCAGGGCAGCAGGAAGAGGGGCACGGGCTGGTTTGCCTTGGGGATGGAATACCAGAACCGCCAGGAGAAGGGCTTGCCCTCCACCTCCACGGTCAGCTTATACACCCGCAGGATGGATTTGCCGCCGTGATAATATTTCTGCTCCTCCATGACCAGCTCGCAGCTTTGGGTAAACGGCTTTTGCGGCAGGCGGCCAAAGAGCTGGTTCTCAAGAATCCGGAAAATCTCCTGCCGCCGCTGGGGCCAGTTCTCCTCTGTAACGGGAGTACCGTCCTCCATACGCATCAGTTCGGGCAGGCCGCGCGCTTCTAACAATTCCTTCATCATCACAGATGCCTCCTTGCGTCATTCTTTCATGCCGGATGTGACCATGCCCTTGATAAACTGCTTCTGGAAGATCAGGAACACGATCAGCACCGGGATCATCGAGACAACGGACATAGCCAGCAGGCTTTCCCAGTCCACGGAGTATTCGCCGTTGAAATTGGCCAAGGCCAGCTGCAGAGTAAACAGCTTGTTGTCACGGATTACCAGCAGCGGCCAGAGATAGTCATTCCAGCGCCACATAAAGGAAAAGATGGCCAGTACGCTCATCACCGGGCGGGCAATGGGCAGCATGATATGCACAAAGGTGGCGGTCTCGCTGGCGCCGTCGATGCGGGCTGCCTCGTTGAGCTCGTTGGGTACGGAAAAGAAGAACTGCCTCACAAGGAACACGCCCATGGGCGTGGCCGCCGGAGGAATGATGAGGCCCAGAAAGTTGTTGTACATGCCCAGCCTCTGCACCATGCGAAAAATGGGGATCATCAGCACTTCCAGGGGCAGCATCAGCGTGCAGATGAAAAACATGAAGATGAATTGATTGCCGCGGAAGCGGTACTTGGCAAAGGCATAGCCCGCCATGGTGTTGATGATCACTGTCAGGATGGTGGAGAGCACGGATACGATGGCGGAATTTTTAAAATAGGTGAGAAAGTCGGCCCGGTGAAAGACGTCGCGATAGTTTTCCAGTGTCCAGTTTTCTGGAAACAGGGTGGGCGGATAGCGGAACAGCTCCGAACCGGGTTTGAAGGAGGCCAGCACTACGTAGATGATGGGGATCAGGGCAAAGAAGGCCAGGAAGAGGATCAGGAGATAGGTTCCGGCCCTGCGGAGCGTTTTCTCAATCATTGATTCTCCCTCCTTTGCTTAAAGCAAACTGCGCAATGGTGGCCGTTCCCAGCACCACGGTGAGCAGCATGGACAAGGCGGAGGCATAACCCATCTCTACATTTTGGAAGGCTTTTTCGTATACATATTGAACCACGAAGCGGGTGGCGCCTGCTGGCCCGCCTTTGGTCATGGAGATCACCAGGCCGTAGCTCTTGAACAGTCCCAGGAACCCCAGCACAAACACCAGAAAGATGGTAGGCCGCAGCAGCGGGATGGTGACATGCCAGAACTGCTGCGTTTTACTGGCCCCATCCACTGTGGCCGCCTCATAATAGGATTCGGGGATGCTCTGCAGGCCCGAAATATAATTGACCATAAAATAACCCGAGGTGGACCAAATGGTGGCCAGAATGACAATCCACAGCGCGTTGGTCTTGCTGGTCAGCAGCTCCACCTTGCCGATGCCCACCGACGTGAGCAGATAGTTGATCACGCCTGTGGATTCGCCGAAGATGAATTTGAAGGTCAGGCCGACGACGATGTAGGAGATCATGGATGGCCAATAATACACGGCGCGGAACATGCCGCGCAGCCGCACGTTCTTGGTCATCAGTACGGCCAGCAGCAGCGGTACGCATACTGTGATGGGCAGCGCGCAGAGCGTAAACCTGCCCGTGGCCAGGAAGGCCTGCCAGAAGCGCTTGTCCGCAAGGGCCTTGGTGTAATTGGCGAAGCCCACATAGGTCGGCGTACCGATGCCCTTCCAGTTGGTCAGGGAATAATAAATGCCCAGCACCACCGGCACGGCGATGAACAAAGTAAAAATCAGGAGGTTCGGCAGAATCATGGCATACGGGAACACGCGCATCTCCAACGATGTGATCCCGCTCTTTTTACGTTTCATAGCCCTCACCCCTTTCTTTGTTGATAAAAACGGCAGCGGCGCGACCGGGAAGCCCGGCCGCGCCGCGGCGTGTACGTTCAGTCGATCCGGCGGTCCGGATCAGTGAGGTTAGTTAAACAGGGGAGCGCTCAGCTCGTCCACGGCCTCCACCAGGTCTTCGGCGGTGCGGTCTCCCGCCACCACTTCATACATACCGTTGGTCAGTTCGGTGCCGATGGCGGCGGCCAGGCCGGGGAAGCCCCAGTCAAAGGCGGCGGCGTCCACTGTATTGGCCAGCTCGTTGGCAAACACGGCGAAGAACTCGGAGCCGAAGGGATAATTGAGCTCGGCGTTGTCCAGGCGCGGGCTGATGAACAGGGATTCCTCGCAATACTTCCTGTTGGCTTCGGTGCAGGTCACCCAGCGGACGAAATCAGCAGCTTCCTGCTCCACGCCCGTTCCGGCGCATACCGCCATTTGCTTGCCGCCGGGCACGGAGGAACGATTCTTTTGGATGGGCATGTAGGTGACGCCCCATTCAAAGTCCTTGATGTTCTCGTTGTAGTTGGTCAGCATCCAGTTGCCGCTCATGTGGGCAGCCACAGTGCCGGAACGGAACAGGTTGTTGGGATCCTCGCCGCCCAGCCAAGTGGACTTGGGGATGATGCCTTCGTCAAAGAGCTGTTTGGTCAGGTTGATGGCCGCAATAGATTCAGGACTGTTGAAGGCGGGGCCTTCGGGGCTGACCAGACGGCCGCCGAATTCGTACAGCATGGTGGACCAGCGATGGGTGGGGTTGTCGATGACCAGGCCGTACTGTACATCGCCCTTTTCCATCACGATGCGCAGGTCTTCCACAAACTCGTCCCAAGTCCAGATGTTCTCGGGGCTGGTGGGCACCTGGATGCCGGCCTTCTCAAAGGCGGTCAGGTTCACGATCAGGCCGTTGGCCGTCACGTCGGTGGGCAGGGCGCACACCTTGCCGTTCTGGACAAAATAGGTCTGGATGGAGGGCAGGAACTCGGCCAGCACATCGTCAATGTTGGGAATGTAATCCCGCAGATCCACATAGGCGTCGGCACAGTTGGAGGTGATGCCTTCCGTAGTGCGCACCAGGGCCGGGGGCTCGCCGCCGGAGACGGACATCATGATCTTTTTGCTCATGTCCTCAAAGGGCACTTCGATCAGGTTGATCTTTACGCCGGGGGTGATGGCCTCGTACTCGGCAATCAGGCCCTTCATGGATTCGGTTTCAACACCGTCGGTAAACCAGAACATGTCCAGCGTTTTGGTGTCATCCGCCAGCGCGCCGGCAGGCAGGATGAACAGCATGACGAGCAGGATAGCAAGCAGCTTTTTCATGGAACGGTCCTCCTTTTTGTATTTTGGTAATTTTAGTATAAAGCAGGGCAACTGTCCATGTAAATCCCAAATTTTTGTCTTATATGTTTATTTTTTTGCCTTTTGTTTCATCCTATACATCATTGGGGTCTGCTGGGTGTGCCTGCGGAACACCTGGCCGAAATAGCGTTCGTTCTCAAAACCCACCTGTCGGGCGATTTCGCCCACCTTCAGCTCCGTGTCCCGCAGCAGGACAGCGGCCTTTTCGATGCGTACCTGGGTCAGCATCTCCTGAAAGTTCTCCCCTGTCTCTCGTTTGAACACGCGGCTCAGGTACGCAGGACTCATGTCCAGCATCTCCGCCGCCTCCCCCAGACCAAAATCAGGGCGTGTAAAATTTTCCTCCACCGCCAGACGCAGACGCCCCGCAAGGTTCAGCCGCTGGGAGGCCCAGGCACATATGGTGCGCAGGTATTCCCTGGCGCTCTGGCAGCTGCGGGAGAAGCTCTCATCGTGCAGCCGCTCCGCTTGGGCAGGCTTTTCTGCCATTCCCAGCCGTGAGGCCGTATTGGTAGCCATGCGGTACAGCTCCCGCAGGGCATACTGGGCCTGCTCCGGGTCGGCGTTGGACGCCAGCCCGTCGCACAGCAGCTGAAAGGCGTCCTCCATGGCTTCTATTGTGCCATTACCCAAAGCCCCGGCGATTTTTTCCGGCAGGGCCTGGGTATCCCGACCTGCCCCCGGGGCCATTTCCCGGACGATGCCTGGTTTCTGTGCAAAATATCCCTGGGCGGCGGTGCGGGCGCACAGGACATACTGACTGCGCAGTTGCTCCAGTGGCACGGGCGCGGAGCCCATGGCCGCCACGCAAAGGGCCGTCTCCAACGGAATGCCAGTGATGGCCTCCTCCAGGCTCTCATGCACAAGCTGCCTGTCTGCCCGCCCCTCCATGACGCAAAGGAAAACCAGGGTTTCTCCCGCCATCCGCGCATGCACCCGGATGCCTGCGTTCCCCAGTGAAGCCCGCAGAGCATCCTGCAGCGCCACCATAATGGCGTAGGCGTTCTCCTCCCGGCGATTGAAAGCCCGGACGCATAGGATCAGAGTGTGCAGGCCGGAGACTTCCTGACCGCGCAGCGCCGCCGGACCGTACAGGGCGGTTTCAAACAGCAGCTCTCCTTCGGATCGGGCGGACTGCTGTCCCTGGGATCGGGGCAGGCGATCAATGGCCTTCCGCACGGCCTGCTGCAGCCGCGCCATGTCGATGGGTTTGAGGATATAATCGCACACGCCAATGCGCAGGCCCTCCCGGGCATACTCAAAATGATCGTAGGTGGAGAGCAGGATTACCTCGGTGTGCCGGTGCTCCGTCCGGATGGTCTCTGCCAGCTCCAGGCCGCTGAGGCCCGGCATGACGATGTCCGTCAGCAGGATATCGGGGGCCAGGGTTTCCAGCAGACGCCGGGCTTCCAGACCGTTTTCCGCCGTGCCCACCACCTGGCAGTCCAGGGCAGCCCAGTCGATGCGCTCGGACAGGCCGCTGACAATCAGCGGCTCATCATCCGCGATCAGTATCTTCCACATGCGCCGCTCCCTCCCTTTCTTCCTTGGTCACAGGCAGGGACACATCGAACACCGTGCCCCAGGCGGGGTCGCTGCGGCACCGCAGAACGGCCCGGTCTCCATAGACCAGCCGCAGCCGCCGGATCACGTTCCTCAGGCCCACGCCCATCCCTTCGCTTTCCCCCTTGCCCTGGGCAAAGGCGTTGATGGCCGCCGTCTTTTCCGCGCTCATGGCCACACCATCATTGAAAACCGAGATCAGGATGCCCTCGCTGCTGTCCGACACGCTGATATCAATGTGCCCTGGCTGCAGGCTGGGCTTTACGCCATGGATCACGGCGTTCTCCACCAAAGGCTGAATGGTCAGGCGGGGCACCATGATCTCCGCGGAGGTATACAGATTGATCTCATAGGTCAGCCGCTTGCCCAGCAGGATATCGTAGATGGTGAGGAAGCTGCGGGTATAATCCAGTTCCTCCCGCAGGGGCACGGAGCGGGGGGCGTTGGTCAAGGATTGCATCAGCCGGGAGAGGGAAAGGGTCACCTGACGGATATCCTGTTTGCGGTCAAATTCCGCCAGCCAGTTGATGCACTCCAAGGCATTATGCAGCAGATGGGGATTGATTTGGGCCTGCAGGGCAGCCAGCTGGCTTTCCCGCTGCAGCAGGTCGTTCTTGAGACCCTGGTTGATCAGGCTGTCCGTTTGAGCCAGCATGGTGTCCACTGAGTCGCCCAGCGCCTCCAGCTCGTCCCCGGTACGCAGACAAACCCGCTGGGCGTAATCTCCCTGCTCTGCCTGGCGCAGGGTGCGGCGAATGCGGCGGATGGGCTCTACAAACCAGCGCCGGGCTGTCAGCAGGCAGATTCCGGCAGCCAGGAAAAGGGAGAAGAGGCTCACGGCGATCAGCGTCCACTGCAGCAGGGTGCTGGGCTGCGTCACATCCGATACCCGTACCAGCGCCAGGGTGCGCCAGCCCTCCGGCTGGCTGCGCACCTGGGCGTAGAGCACATCGCCCACGCCGGGCACGTTTACCCGTCCCGCGTCCTCCGTACAGGCCTGGGTCAGCAGCTGCGCCTCCTCCAGGGTATCGCAGTTTTCGCTTACGATTTCCTCCCTTTCGTCCAGCAGAATCCCCTGGCCGCTCCAGTCCAGCTGGGCGGCAAAGGCGCTGCGATCATAGATCACCAGGCAGTAGCCCGTAAGCGAAAGGTTCGTCATGCTGTTGATGCGGCGTATGAACAGCAGGCGCTCCCCATCCATCCGGCTGGTGACGCGGCCGGATGGCAACGCCCAATTTGTAGGCATGTCGGGATAGAGGGGTACAGTGCTGCCCAGACGATAATTGCGGTGCCAGAAGGTTCGCATCCGGCCCGCCTGGTCATAGAGATAGATGGCCTCAATGCCATCGTTGAGCACGGTTTTTTCCACGATCAGGCTGCGCAAGGCACGGTTGTCGTTCAGCCAGCCCTCTGTGCCGGGCTCTGCTCGGTTGATGAGTTCCTGCAGTTCCTCGTCGATGGTAATCAGGTTGATGCCCTGGATCACCGCGCCGTACATTTCCTTATAGCTGCGGGCGATGCTGAGCGCCTGCTCCCGCACGCTCTCTGCCGCGGTTTCGATCTGCAGGCGGCGGAAAGAAATCAGCGTTACCAACTGGATCACCGTCACGGTGAGCAGCACCGGCGCCACAATAAAAGCCATGAGCTTTCCCCACAGCGACAGGTGCACGCGGTTTTGTCTCATGGCTTTTTCTCTCCTATTCTGTTCTATTCTATAATAGTATTACATGCCGATCAGGTCGTGGAGATGATAATCAATATGCAGGTCAAAATCCTGAGCGAGATTGCGGAAGCGGATGCACACCTCCCGGTTCAGGAGGGAAAAATACCAGCAGTCTTCCCGGGAGGAATCAAAGGCCTCGCGGCTCATGCACTGGCGCAGGACTGCCTGCTCCACGCGCACCGCCAGCGGGGCGATGAACCGTCCGGTCAGGCGCAGGTCATACTGCCGGATCCTGTCATCAAAGTTGCCCTGGCTGCGGAAGGCAAAGCGGATTTCTTTCTCCTCCGGCATCATGTCGATGCGCGTTTCAAGGCAGTCGCCCTGCTCAAAGGCCATGGTGCGGCCATCATCCTGATACAGGGTGAAGCTGGCTGCAGAGGAGGCCTCCGCCAGCAGCGTCACATGCTCAAATACCGAGGGATCCAGCTGCAGACGGCTCTCCACCAACGGGATGATGCTGCCACTGCGGCGGAACAGCGGGATGCGGCTGAGGGGAGCTTCCACGATGATACGCTGCCCGCCTATATGGCGGACGCCGGTATCCCATTCGATCCAGTCGCATCCGGCAGGAAGATACACGCTGCGGGTCATAGCCCCCTGCTCCACCACGCTGGCCACCAGCAGGCTGGGGCCAAACATGAAATCGAAGCTCTCGTCGGCCAGCGCGGGCTCGTCAAAATCATAGGCCATGGGCCGCATGACGGGGTCGCCCTTCCGGTGCGCCTGGCGCATCAGGCTATACAGATACAGCGCCAGGGAATAGCGCAGGCGGAAGGCCTCCCGTACATAGGCGGTGCATTCTTCCTCGTAGGCCCAGGGCTGAGTGATGGTGTTGTCGTCGTTGCAGCTGTGCAGGCAGAAACGCGGCTGGAAGATTCCGTTCTGCACCCAACGCACAAAGAGCTCCCCGTCCGGCGCGGGGCCCGCAAAGCCGCCGATGTCGCAGCCCTGGTTGGCCACGCCGGATACGCTCATGCCCAGCATGATAGGGATGTTGTATTTCAAGGCGCTCCATTCGCTGCGGTTGTCTCCGGCCCAGGTTTGGGCATAGCGCTGGATGCCCGCGTAGCCGGAGCGGGAGAGAACATAGGGCCGCATCTCCGGCAGGGAAGCGCGAATGGCCTCCACAGAGAGCCGCGCCATCTCGTTGGAGAAGGCAGGGCGCAGGGCGCAAGCGGGCCGCCCGTCTCCGGCAGTGGCTGCCTGGTTGTCATCCAGCTCATATTCGTTATTGTCATCCCATAAGGCGTTAACGCCCCGGTCCAGCAGCTGCTGCCGCAGATATCGGCTCCACAGGCGCTGGCCCGGCTCAGACAGCAGGTCCACAAAGGAAGCCATGCCGCCCCAGTAGCGGGTCAGATAGGGCTGGCCGGTGCGCTTGTCCGTCAGGAAAGCCCCTGCCTGGGCAAACTCATTATAGAGAGGATGCACCGTCAGCATGGCGGGCTTGATGTTGGGCGAAAGCAGCAGCCCCCGGCCTGTCAGGCTGCGGCAGAAGGCGTCCGGATCGGGGAAGCGCTGGCTGTTCCACTGAAAAACGCAGCGCTTGCCGTCAGTGGTGGTGTAGCCGGAGGACATATGGTAGCCGTCACAGCCAAAGCCCCGCCGATGCAATTCGTCAATATATGCTGTGATGGCCCTGTCGGCGTCCCGGTCCACCTCGGTAAGATACATGGTGGAAGCCATGTGTCCCATGGTGGCCAGAGGCGGCATGGCGGTGGTGCCCGTCAGGCGGGTATAGCGCCGGATGATCTGCGCCATGGAATCACCGGTGATGATATACAGGTCGATCTGGTCACTGTTCAGCGTCACCTTGCAGTATCGTGGCCAATAGCCGCTGCGCTCCCGCCCCAGATCCATTTCACCGCCGCACACCGCGTCGTAGAATAGGCCGCACCAAAGGCCGCCCTCCACATCCCGGCGGATGATGAAGGGGATCTGCTTGTACAGGGGATCGGTGGAGGAGGCATCATAGCCGATGGCATCCCGCAGATCCAGTTTGTAGCTGTGGCCGAAGCGGTTCAGCTGCCCGGCCCGCTCGCCTAAACCGTAGATATACCGATAGCCGTCCACCGCGAAGGTATGAACGAAGCGGCCAATGGCATCCCGCTGGAATGCGCGGCCTGACACGTCCTGATGCAGGACGCGTCCCCGGCTGTCCAGCACGGAGACGCTCAGATCCTCCGCCACAGACACGGTCAGCCCATCCTCTGTGCGCAGATTCTCACCGCAGGCTGCAAAGGCCCTTTCTTTCCGCTCCGGCAGCACGGCAAAGGAGCGGAAGGCGGGTCTGTCAGTCCCCAGGCAAGCGCGGACGCGCACCGTTCCTTCTCCATAATCCGAAATGTTCAGCGTGATCTCCTGGTTGGAAAATTGCACAGCCATAGTTTCCTCCGTTATGCGGCTGGCCCCAAAAGCGCCAGCGCGTTTTCTCTGCAAACACGTTTGTAGGCTTGGTCAGAAATCCTGCCCGCGTCTACTGCCTGATCCAAAAAATCACTCATGCCCTTCACGAAGGGCGCATGATGCACCGCGTTGGGGAAGGCGATATCCGTGCCATAGACGATCTGGCCGCTGAATTCCTCCAAAAAATCGCAGGCATAGGTCGGATTGCGCATAAGGGCGGCGTAGGCGGAATTGGCGGATAGATCGCATCGCAGGTTGGGGAAACGCCGCAGCAGCTGCTGTATCCGGCCTTCTCCCTGCAGGGGGCCCGTGATGTAGCCCTCCCGGTTGGCCTCCGTCACGTCCGTGCTGATCTCGTTCCACCAGATCGGGCTGTGGCCGATGAGAACCAGCCCCGGCACCTGCTCCAGCACCCGCTCGATCCGGGGCAGATGCAGTTCGTCTACCACGCCGTAGCCCCGCCCGGGCACGCCGAAATGCAGCGTTACCGGCAAACGGTGTTTGGCGCATGCCCGGAACAGGGCGATGAACCGCGGATCATCCAGGGGAATATTGGCTGTCATCTCGCTGATGCAGGCCGCACCCAATTCCTTATACCAGCCCAGCAGTGTGTCAAAATCCGAGGCCGGGGTATTGGTGATGTTGCGGGGATCCACCGGCGCCGCCCACCAGCCAATGGTATCCGCGTGGCTGCGCTTCATCTCCAGGATCTCCCGGACGGACAGGGGACAGAGGGCGCATTCAGAACTGGCACCCATGGGGAACACCAGGCCTCGCTCCACGCCGATGGCGTCATAGGCGGCGCGGAGATCCTCCGGCGTGGCGAAGTGCCCCCGGATGAAGGGGGGCTGGTATTCGGCGCTGCAGCAATGCATATGCATATCGATTTTCTGGAATTTCATCGGATAGTCATCCTTTCAGGCCGCCTGCGGCAATGCCCTCCACAAAATGCTTCTGCAGGCAGAAGAACAGCACCACGCAGGGCAGGATGGAGAGGGTGGACATAGCCATGATGTTGTTCCACTGCACGCCCGTGGTGGCGTCCAGCGACATGCGCAGGCCCAGGGATACGGTGTAAAGGTTGGTGCTGTTGAGGTACAGCATGGGATGGAAATAGTCGTTCCACGTCCAAAGGAACTGAAAGAGCCCCGCCGATACCATGGCGGGCAGACACAAGGGAACCAGGATGCGTACCAGGATACCCATGGAGGAGCAGCCATCGATGGTGGCCGCCTCGTCCAGGTCCCTGGGGATGCCCCGGAAGAACTGCACCAGCATGAAGATCAGGAAGGAACTGCTGGCGAACAGCGAGGGCACGATGAGGGGCTTGTAGCTGTTCAGCCAGCCGAAATCGCGGAAAAGAATATAGGTGGGCACCTGGATGACCGCGTTAGGGAGCATGAGCAGCGACAGCATGAGCATGAAGAAGATTTTTTTGCCCACGAAGCGGAAACGGGCAAAGCCGTAGGCCGTCAGCGTACAGGAAAGGATGGTGAAAACCACGTTGGGCACCACCACCAGAATGGAGTTTTTGATAAAGGTATCAAAATGCAGCGTGCCCACCCCATACCAGCCGTCGCGCCAGGAGGTCAGCACCCATTCTCCCCGGGGAAAGATATGGCTGTTGTTGTAGATTTCGCCGTTCTGCTTGAAGGCGGCGCCTACCATCCACAGCAGCGGGTAGGCCATGACGAAGCCGATCAGGATGCAGACCAGCAGATGCACCGCTGTCCACAGACGGTTCTTTTGCCGTGCCGTCATCAGAAATCACCACCGTCATCATAATAGGTCCACTTGTCCGACGTTTTGAAAATCACGATGGTCAGGACAAGGATAATAGCAAACAATATCCAGCTCTGGGCGCAGGCATAGCCCATCTTGTAGCTGACAAAGGCGTTGTCATAGAGCATATAGCCGTACAGATAGGTGGATTTCAGCGGGCCGCCGCCGGTGATCAGCAGGGCGGAATTGAACTCTTGGAAGGCGTTGACCAGGGCCATGAGCAAGTTAAAGAAGATGATGGAGGAAATCATGGGCAGCGTGATGCGGAAAAATACGGTGAGCCGCGGCACGCCATCCACCGCCGCCGCCTCATACAAATCCTTTGGGATGCCCTTGAGCGCCGCCAGGAAGAGTACCATGGTGGAGCCGAAGGTCCAGATATTGAGCAGACTGATGGTAAACAGTGCCAGACTGGGCGAAAGCCAGGTCTGGGCCCGGAGGCCGAAGGCGCCGATAAAGGCGTTGACCACGCCGGTCTCCGAAAACAGCACCCGCCAGATCATGGCCACGGCCACGCTTCCGCCCACGATGGAGGGCAGATAGTAAATAGTGCGGAAGAAATTCATCACCCAGGAGGTGCGGTTGAGCAGCATGGCCACCAGCAGGGCCAGCAGCAGCTTAATGGGCACCACCAGGATCACGTACCGCAAGGTGACCAGCAGGGAGGGCACAAAATCCTTGTCCTTGGCGAAAATACGGATGTAGTTGCCCAGCCCCAGCCAAACGGGGGCTTTCATCAGGTTATATTTGGTAAAGGAATAATACAGGGAATTGAAAAAAGGGTACATCTTGAAAACAAGAAAACCGATCAGCCAGGGCAATATGAACAGGAACCCCTTGTTGTTTCTCAAAAACAATTTAAATTTTGATTGTGTCATGACACATTCCTCATATAAGAGGAGATGCCGCATTCCCGGCGGGAATGCGGCATCCCGCATAGGTCGTCAGTCAGCATCGGTCAGAAGATTACTGCACGTCCTCCAGCGCCTCCTGGATATCCTCGTAGCACTGCGGGCCCGCCTCGGCAGCGGTGATCTGGCCATAGGCGATCTGCTCAATGTAATCGGCCAGCACGTTCTGCACCTCGTTCAGGCCAGTGGGCGTGCCGCGGTTGATGCAGGCGCGGGGACTGCCCAGCTCCACAGCGCGGGCGATGCCGGCATCCACCAGGTTTTCGGCCTGCAGCACGGAGAGCACCTCGGAGTTGGCGGGCAGGGAGCGCACGGTGCCCTGCGCACGGCCGGCATCCAGATCATTGAGCAGGAAGTTAATCAGTGTGGCGGCTTCCTTCTTGTGCTGGGATGCGGCGGGAATGTTGTAGAAGCTGGCCGGAGGCACCACGATGGTGTCGTTGTCGCCCTCGCCCTCGGGGAAGGAGAAGCAGTCCACCACGTCGATATGCTCTTTGAGGTATTCGTCATACACATACCAGCTGTAGGAGGCGGAAGAGCACATGGAGATGGCCAGCTTGCCGCCGTTCCACTTGGGGTTTTCCAGGGGACTGCCGTCGTAGAGCAGCTGTTCGCTGCGGCCCTGCAGGCCATTGGCGGCCCACATATCCTCCAGCCAGGTCAGATAGGCGGTCAGATCCTCGGCGGTGAACTCCATCTCGTAATTGTTGTTGATTACGGTGCCGCCCACCTTTTGCTGAATGTACATGGGGAAGAGCCAGTTGGTCATGGTCTCCATGGACACGTTGAGCATATAGGCCTCGGGGTCGGCTTCATGGAGCTTCCGGGAAGCCTCCACCAGCGCGTCCCAGGTCCAGCGCTGGGGGATCTCAACGCCGTTCTCCTCCAGCAGGGAAGTGTTCTGCAGGGTGGTCCAAGCCTGCACGCCGGTGGGCATAGAGATCAGCTGGCCGTTCACGGTGCAGTAGGATTCCAGCAGGGACTGGGAGAAGTGGGCGGTATCGATGATATCCAGATAGTCGTTGAGGTCGGTATACTGGGCACCGTAGATGATGTAGGTCTGGAAATGACCGCCGTCTTGCACCACGTCCGCCGCCGTGCCGCCCATGATCTGGGTGGTCAGCTTGTCGGTATAACCGTCCCAGCCGCCGTACTCGGCCTCCACATGGATGTTGGGATAGGCTTGCTCAAAGAGTTCGATGGCCTTCAGGGTCGCTTCGTGGCGCACGGCATCGCCCCACCAGGAGAAGCGGATGGTCACCGGCTCCTCGGCATGGACGGCGGGCATCACGGCCAGCAGCATCACTACCGCCAGCAGGAGAGAAAAGAACTTTTTCATTTTTATTACCTCCACATAGTCGTGATAGGAATGAAGCTATTTTTATTATAGAGTACAGCAATTCCTCTTTTCAACAATCAAAATCCGCAAAAATGTATCAATTATTGCATGCTTGCTTGATTTTGGATTTCCTTTATATTATACTCAAAACAGCTATTAAAACAGACAAAATCTGTATCCGGAATGCGGTGAAGCCATGTATACGCTGATTATTGCGGACGACGAGCAGGAGATAAGGGAAGGTCTCTCCCGGTTTATTGACTGGACCGCCATTGGTTTCGAGTGCGTGGGGACGGCAGCGGGCGGCCATGAGGCCATGCAGATGATCGAAGGCCTGCAGCCCGACGTGGCGCTGTGCGATATCCGTATGCCCGGCATGACTGGCCTGGATATCGCCCGCCAGCTCTATGAACGCAAAAGCAGCACCCTGCTGGTGCTGCTCAGCGCATACCGCGACTTTGAGTATGCCCGCACTGCCATGGCCTGCAACGTGCACTATTACATCATCAAATCCACCCGCTATGCCGAGCTGGTGGAAACCTTTCAGCGCATTCGGCAGGAACTGGATGAAAACCATCTGTTCGTGCAGACGGAGGACGGCCTGACTCGGGAAATCTGCCGCTATGTGGAGAGGCATCTGGACATGGTCTCCCTGGATTCGGTGGCCCTGCATTTTCATCGCAGCGCCTCGGGTATCAGCCGCCATTTTCATCAGCATACCGGCACCATGTTTTCCCAATATCTGCTGCGCCGCCGGATGCAACGGGCGGGCGAGCTGCTGCTGGACGGCAGGCAGAAGATTGCGGCCATCAGCGAACAGCTGGGCTACACCAACCCCCAGAATTTTGCCCGCACCTTTCGGCAGTGCTTTGGCATGACGCCCCGGGAATACCGCGACCGGCAGGGCGTGATCACACAGGAGCCTGACAATGAAGAGAATGCATAGGCCACGCTCCACTGCGTTTGAGATTTTCAAGAAGGCGCTGCACACACAGCTGATGGGCTTCCTTGTGCCGCTGCTGGCCTTTTCGCTGGTGGTCCTGGGTGTGGTATATGTGGTGCAGGCAAAGCAGGCGAACCAGGCGGTGCTCAGCACCGCCCAGGCTTTGCAGGACTACATGTACAACATCTATGAGCAGAGCGATTCCCTGTATCTGTCCATGTATCACAACGATGTGATGAAGGCCATGGACAACCTGCTGGGCAGCAAGACCATCGGCTACGCAGATGCCCGCAACATCAAAATGATCATGCCCTGGCTGCGGGCCGTCAGCAATGCGGGGCGGGTGTATGATTCCATCTACATCTATATGGATAATGACAGCGGACGGTTTCTGTCCTCTGCTCAGCAGAACATCTTCCATCTGTCCTCCTCCAGCGATAAGGAATGGCTGTCCGAATATGAGGAAAGACGCACCACCCAGGATATTACCTGGGTCTCCCAGCGCAGCTACGCCCCCTACGGAAGCGGCAGCACCCTGCCGCAAAAGCATATCCTTACCATTTATCGTACCATCGGCAGCCGATGGTGCCTGATGCTGAACCTGGATGCCGACATCCTGGCAGATATTCTGGATAACCTGTTTTTATACAAGAACGAATCCCTCTTCCTGATGGACAGCGGGCAGCATATCCTGCTTTCCGTTAACGCCGGAGCGGTGCCCGATCCTGTCGGGGCTCTTTCCGCTGCAAAGGAGGGGGCGGTCACCGGAGATCGACACTCCCTCTACACCGTCATTCCGCTGTGGAACGACCAGGTACGCATGCTGATCGCCGTGCCCCGTGCCTCCGCCTTTATGCAGGCGCGGACACAGATGCTGATACTCTTGGGGCTGTTGGTGCTCTGCATGCTGCTGTGCGTGCTGCTGGCCTACATCCATTCGCGTCGGGATCAGGCCCGGCTGATGGCCCTTTACCAGATGTTTAGCCCCCAGGAGGATGGCACACCTGACTCCGGCGACCTGTACACACGCATCGAGCAGAACATCGTGCACAGCTATATGCGCCAGGAAAGACTGGAAAAGGCGCTGCAGCAGGAGCACTACGATATGCAGTCCATGGAGCTGCTGGCCCTGCAGGCGCAGATTAACCCGCACTTCCTGGTCAATACCATCACCACGATCTTCTGGATGTGTCTGCGCCTGACCGGCGGCAAAATGAACCCCGCCTGCCAGATGCTGGAGAACCTCAACGGATTTCTGACCCTGCTGACTGGCAAGCCCAACGAAGCGATCTCCTGGCGGGAGGAGATGGCCTCGTTGCACTGCTATCTGGCCATCCAGAGCCAACGCTTCCAGAATCGGTTCTCCTTCTCGGAGGAGATCGACCCTGCTGTGCTGGACCGGCCCGTAGCCAAGCTGCTGATACAACCCATGATCGAAAACTGCTTCGTACATGCCATGCCAGAGGAAGGTGAGCTCCATATTGCCCTGCGGGTATCGTTGGAGGCCGACAAATCTATCCATATCAAGCTGCAGGATGACGGGGTTGGTATGACGCCTGAGCAGCTTCGCCTGGTGACGAAACGCCTGCACAACGACATGGCCTACCGCCATATCGGGCTGTATAATGTCAGCAAGCGCCTTAAGCTGCTGTACGGCCTGACGGATCCGATGCAAATCGATTCTGCCCCTGGCCAGGGCACTGCCATTTCCATCTGCCTGCCGGAAAAGCCCACGGAGGCCATGATCCTCCGGGAAAGGATGATGTAAACATGTCCACGCTGCGCTCCCGTTTTCTGACCCATCTGACCAATGACGAGATCGAGGACTATCTGCGGCGCAGCAGCGTAATTCTGGTGCCCGTGGGGGTGACCGAGATGCATGGCGGCTTTCCCGTGGACTGCGAAACGGTGATCAGCGAGGCCTTTGCCCTGCGGATTGCCCAGGTCACGGACACTCTGGCGCTCTCGGGCCTTAACTTCTTTTATGCCGGGGCCACTGCCACCGGCCGCGGGACCATTCAGGTCAGCATCCGTCAGGGCATCGATTATCTGGGCGCCGTGGCGCGGGATCTGCGCCGCCAGGGCTTCACAAAGCAGGTCTATCTCAGCATGCACGCTCCCGCCCATCTGACCATCGGGCCCATGCTGCGGGATCTCTGCGACGAAACAGACACCACGGCCATCCAGCTTGATCCTTTCAAATACCTGGGCGGCAAATGCCGGGATCTGCTGGCCGACGCAGGCCCAGAATGGTTCCATGACATCACCGTGGGTGCGTATCAGATCATGGGCCGGCTGGAGGACGTGCCGCTGACGGATGCTCACGCCCGGCCCGTTCCCCAGAGCCACGCCCATTTGGAGGAGCTGTTCTCCCTTTCCTGGCCCAGCGAGAGCGCCGGGTATCATTGTCTGGAAAAGAGCGATCATATGCCCACCCCGGCCATCCTGACCGATGCGGAACGTGCTCTCCGCGCCCAGCGCGGCGCCGCCCTTATCAATCAGCTTGTGGACCGGATCGATATGCCCCATCTCCTGGCAAAAATGGATGAGCTGGAAGCCTATAATCGGACGGTAAGGGAAAGATATCCCCACGCGCCGGGAGCCTGACCAAAAAGAGAACAGAAAAGTTCGAGATGTCAATAAAAACAATACAAACAGGAATTGAGAGGGGAGAGGGACGGGCGGGAGATCTTCTCTCTTTGCGTCAAAGAGAGAAGCAGAGAAACCCCGTTTGCCGCCGTAAAAGCAGCAAACGCAAGCTGAAACAGGAGTGCCGTTCCCCGCTTCCGGGCAGGCCAGCGAAGATGGCCCTGCTGTGCGCAAAGCGCACAGGGAAAAGCCAGAAAAATTGCCGAAAAACAAGCTCGCTTGTTTTATCGGAATTTTTCTGGCTTTTCTTATGCCCGGAAGCTCTCTTGGCGACGTTCAAGTTCCAGGCGCAAATTGTTTGTTATTGTATCCAAGCCGGTTCGCAAACTGGCTTCTTTGCAGCTTTCTTCCCCGGGAAGAAAGCGCGTATCCTCCCTTGTCAATTTCTGTTTATACAGTTATTTGGAAGCGGAATAGTTTATACACCGCTTGACAATGCCGTTTTGGAGTGTATAATATGACTTAGCAATATGACTAAGTCATATTGCCGGAAAACCATCTGCGGGATCGGCTATGACAATGCGGCCCTTAGCTTTTATCAGAAACTGGCCGCCTACGGCCACATGGGACGGGAGGAGCTGGGCGTCGGCTGGGAAAAAACGGACAGGACGGAAGCATTGAAAGCGGCGTTGAAGGGCTGACGCGCCGACCGAAACGACCATAATAAGATGCGAGGGTGCAATCAGCATGCGTACAGCAAGACAGACAGAGCCCCCTGAAGCGCCCACGAGGGAGCTGATTTTGAAAAGCGCGCGGAAACAATTCCTTGAACGGGGGTTTCAGGGCGCGTCCATCCGCAAAATTGCCGCTGACGCCGGGGTCACTTACGGGGCGCTCTACGGATACTTTGCCTCCAAGGAAGCGCTTTTCTATGCCCTCACCGATCCGCTGGTGGAAAGAATCATGAAAAAGCTGGACGAAACGGAATCGGCCATGCGTTCTCTTCCCGCCGAAAAGCAGCTTCTGGGAATGAGCGAGGTGTTTTATGTGCGCCTGCCGGAGCTGGTGGAGCTGATCTTCGAGGACCGGGAGATCGTAAACCTGGTCATCGGCGGCGCCAAGGGGACGAAGTACGAAAATTTTATGGCGGAGCTGGTGAGGCGCGACGCCCATGCCGTACTGCAGGCCGCCGGGCATGCGCAATCCCAGGGCATTCACATGTTTGACGGGCAGACGCTGGAGATCCTGCTGGAAGGCTATATGGCGGCGCTGTTTCATCTGATCGTATCCGGCAGAGATCAGCAAACGGTGCGGCAAAGCATGGAAACCTTCGCAAAGGTGTATGCCGCCGGGATGCTGGCGCTGATGAAAGACAGCGGAAACGAAAACAAACGGGAGGAATAAAGGCATGAGCGGAAAAATCAAAATTGAAAAGAACACGGTGCAGGAAACCCTGGTGATGCCGCTATACGGCAAGGCCTGGGCGGTCAGGAACTACCCGGACCTGTTCCACGACACGGATTGCCAAAAGATCATGGATCGGCTGGACTACGACTTTTCCACCATGCAGGCCCAGGAGGGCGGCGTCAAAATGAAGATTGCGGCCCTGGCTGCCGCCACAAGGCAGTATGCCCTTGTGTGCGAGGTGAAGGAATACCTGAAGGATCACCCCAAGGCGCTGGTGGTCAATCTGGGCTGCGGGCTGGATACCGCCGGGCATCAGGCGGATAACGGCCTGTGCCGCTTTGCCAACGTGGATTTTCCCAACGTCATCGAGATCCGCGAGCAGCTTATGCCCTCCACGGAGCGGGAGAAGAACATCGGTTCCGATCTGAACGATCAGGGCTGGTTCGATCAAATCGATTTCCGCAGGGAGGACGGCGCGGTCTTTATTGCCTCGGGCGTGTTCGTCTACTTCAAAAAAACGGATGTGAAGAAGCTGTTTTGCGCCATGGCGGAGCGCTTCCCCGGGGCGCGCCTGGCCTTTGACGGCCAGAACAAAAGCGGCATGGAGATGGATTTGAAGGCCGTAAAGTCCTCCGGCATCGACGTCAGCACCAATTTTTATCTGGAGAACCCGGAAAAGGAGCTGCTCTCCTGGAGCGACCGCTTTGCCCGCGTGCAGTGGAAGGGAATGTCCACCGGCTATATCAAGCCCGACAGGCGCTTTGGCATCCTCTACCGGCTGATGGCGCCCTATGCGGACAAAAAGGGCCTGTCGCAGCTGGATGTGATCGACTTCCGGAAGGGCTGACAAACCATGGGCTTGAGAGAATTGAATAGATAAAGCGGAGTTGGACGGGGGAGGGGGTACGCGCTTTCTTCCCGGGGAAGAAAGCTGCAAAGAAGCCATCCGGCGAACCGGCTTGGACACGATAACAAACAATTTGCGCCTGTCACTTGAACGGCGTCATGTGAGCTTCCGGGCAGAAGAAAAGCCTGAAAATTGCCGAAAAACAAGCTTGCTTGTTTTATCGGAAATTTTCAGGCTTTTCCCTGTGCGCTTTGCGCACAGCAGGGCCGGCTTTGCCGGCCTGCCCGGAAGCGGGGAACGGCACTCCTGTTTCGTTTTGCTGCCGCTGCTTTTACGGCGTCAAAGGAGGTTTTCTGCTTCTCTTTTGACTCAAAAGAGAAGAACCCCCGTTCGTTCCCCATCCCGTCCAATTTTCTGGGCAAAAATCCTGTTGCCATTCCCGCGGATTCCTTCTATAATGAATAGGAAAGAGCCATCGGAAGCATCGTGAAACAAAGCCGGAACGGCCGGAAATAACACAATTGCATTTGCGGAAGCATAGGAGGAAGCGCAATGACCAAACAAGAACTATTTGATCTGATGAAGGGCAGCATCATTGTTTCCTGCCAGGCCACGCCCGGGGAACCTTTGTATGATAAGGATCGTTCGGTTATGCCGCTGATGGCGAGGGCGGCAAAGCTGGCCGGCGCAAAAATGATCCGCACCAGCTCTGTGCGGGATATTGTCGGCATTAAGGAAGAAACCGGCCTGCCCGTTATCGGCCTGATCAAGCGCGAGTATCCCGGCTATTCCGGGCGCATCACCATGACCATGCGCGAGGTGGATGAATGCATGGAGGCGCTCAGCGATATCGTTTCCATCGACTGCACGGATACTGTGCGCGGCGACGGGCTGACCGCGTCGGAATTTTTGAAAAAGGTAAAAGAAAAGTATCCCAATATCATTATTATGGCGGATTGCGCTACGCTGGAGGAGGCGAAAGCGGCCCGGGAGGCCGGCGCCGACCTGGTGGGCAGCACCATGAACGGATACACCGCCGCCACCGCGGACTGCAAAGGCGATCCTAACTATAAACTGGTGCAGGAGATGGTGGCCGCGCTGGATTGCCCCGTGATTGCCGAAGGCCGGGTGCATACCCCCGAGCAGGCCAAGAGGATGCTGGAAATCGGCGCCTGGGCCGTTGTTGTGGGCGGCGCCATTACCAGGCCGCTGGAGATTGCGCAAAGATTTTTTGCGGCCATCAAGTGAGGAGAGGAAGCCATGATCCTTGCCATTGACATCGGCGGCACAGCAGCCAAAATGGGCTTGCTGGATCGCTCAGGCCGGATATACGCCCGCCAGGAAGTCAGCGTGAATTTTGATGGCTATGAAACCCCCATTTTGGAAACGGTGAAGCAGGCCGCCGTTCGCTTTGCCCAGGAAAATCATGCCGAGGTTGAGGGCGTCGGCGTTTCGGCAACCGGCCAGGTGGATACGGCAATCGGGGCGGTTGTGGGAACCAACGGGAAAATTGCCAATTATGAAGGCGCGCAGATCAAGACGGAATTGGAAGCGGTTTTTCATGTTCCCGTTTGGGTTCTGAACGATGCAAACGCCGCCGCGCTTGGGGAGTGCTTCCTGGGAGCGGGCAAGGGATATCAGAATGTGCTGATGATCACCCTGGGCACCGGCGTTGGCGGCGGCCTGATCCTGAACGGGCAAATCTATGGCGGCAGCCGGGGCCTGGCCGGCGAGCTTGGCCATTTTACGCTGTATCAGGACGGCGTGCAGTGCGCCTGCGGAAAGCGCGGCTGCTACGAATGCTATGCTTCCACCACCGCGCTTGTGAGGCGGGCCAAAGTCAAGGATGGCCGCACCTTGTTTGCGGAAATCCAGCGGGGAAATGACCGGCTGCGCGATGTGCTGGCGGACTGGCTGGCGGATGTGGCGGCCGGGGTAACCGGGCTTGTGCACATTTTTAACCCCGAGCTGGTGCTGATCGGCGGCGGCGTTTCCTCTCAGGAGGAATTGCTGCTGACCCCCTTGAAAAACAGGATTCTGCAGGGGGTGATGCCGCGGTTTGCCGAAAACCTTCGGGTTGAACGGGCCACCCTGGGCAATGACGCCGGCATGCTCGGAGCGCTGAAGTTCTGGCTGGATCAGGAAAGCTGATCGGAGACGGCGGCTTCCGGGCAGTCGGAAAGAGGAAGGGGAACGGACGGGGGCTCTTCTCTTTTGACTCAAAAGAGAAGCAGAAAACCCCGTTTTTCACCGTAAAAGCAGCTAACGCAAAGAGAAACAAAGCCGCTGTCCACCGCTTCCGGGCAGGACGGCGAAGCCGGCCCTGCTGTGCGCATGCGCACAGCGAAAAACTGTCGGACAGACCGAAAAACAAACAAGTTTGTTTTTCCGGCTGGCCTGCGGTTTTTCTTTTGCCCGGAAGCTCTCTTAGCGTCTTTCAAGTTTCAGGCGCAAATTGCCTGTTTTTGCACCCAAGCCGGTTCGCCGGCTGGCTTCTTTGCAGCTTTCTTCCCCGGGAAGAAAGCGCGTATCCCCTCCCCGTCCAATTTCTGCTTGCGCGCTAATTTTCCGCCAAGAAAACGCTGGAAAAGGGCTGCCTTTTACAAAAGGGCGGGAAACCATGCTATAATAAAAACACATTTCTGTTTCCGGAGGCGGGCCATGAAAAAGCGGGGGCTGCTGGATTTTTTGCTGTTTATGGGGATCATGGGCAGCGCTGTGCTGCTGTCCATGCTGCTTTCCGGCATCAATGACGACAACAATCCCTTTGCCATGGCGGTATTTATCCTGGCGGTGGCGCTGGTGGCGCGGTTCACCTCGGGGTATTTCTGGGGGATCCTCGCCTCGCTGGCGGGCACGCTGTGCGTAAACTATATTTTTACCTATCCCTTCTGGGCGTTTGATGTCACCTATCCCGGCTACCCGCTGACGATGGCCGTGATGCTGGTGGTGTCGGTCATTATCAGCACCCTGACCACCCAGATCAAAAAGCAGGAGCAGCTGCGCTTTGAGGTGGAGCGGGAAAAGATGCACGCCAACCTGCTGCGGGCCATTGCCCATGATATCCGCACGCCGCTGGCCTCCATGCTGGGCGCCAGCTCTGCCCTGCAGGAGCAGAAGCTGTCCCCGGAGGCCCAGGCCTCGCTGATTTCCGGCCTTCATCGGGATGCCTGCTGGCTGGTGCGGGTGACGGAAAACCTGCTGTCCGTCACGCGGTTTTCCGCCGGCGGCGTGTCGCTGAAAAAGCAGGAGGAAGTGCTGGAGGAGATCATCGGCAGCGCCGTGGCCAAATACCGCCGCACGGCAAACAATCCCCTGCCGGTGACGGCGGATACACCCAGCGAAATCCTGATGGTGCCCATGGACGGCACGCTGATCGAGCAGGTGCTGATCAACCTGTTTGATAATGTAAGCGCCCATGCGCAGGGGGCTACGCAGATCTGGCTGCACATCCGGCCCACGCCGGAGCGGGTGTACCTGTCGGTGGAGGATGACGGCGCGGGCATATCCCCTTCGCAGCGCAGCCATCTGTTTGATGGCAGCGCCCGGCCCGGCGGGCCCCGGGGGGACGACCGGCGCAGCATGGGGATTGGGCTGTCGGTGTGCCGTTCCATTATTCGCGCGCATGGCGGGGAGCTTTGGGCGGAGGACAGCCCCCATGGCGGCGCGGCGCTGCGGTTTGATCTGCCGGGAGGGAAACAGCCATGATCAGGAAGAAGATTTTGATTATCGAGGATGACCCGGGGATCCGGATGTTTTTAAAAACCACCGTCGCGGCGGAGGGATACGACGCGATCACAGCGGACAGCGGCAGGCATGCCATGAGCATCATTTCTTCCCACTGTCCCGATTGCATTCTGTTGGATCTGGGGCTGCCGGATATGGACGGCGGCGAAATCATTGCCAGCGTGAGAAGCTGGACCCAAATCCCCATTGTGGTCATTTCTGCCCGCAGCACGGAGCAGGATAAGGCGGAGGCGCTGGATGCCGGCGCGGATGATTACATCACCAAGCCCTTTGGGGCGGTGGAGCTGCTGGCGCGCATTCGCTCCGCGCTGCGGCACACCCATACCATGGCGGAAAACAATGCCGTTGCCCGCAGCGGCTTCTACCGGGTGGGCAGTATGGAAATTGATTATCGCCGCTACCGCGTAACCGTGGACGGGCAGGATATCCACCTTACGCCCAATGAATTCCGCATCGTTGCCCTGCTGGGCCGGCACGCGGGGCGGGTGATGACCTATCGGGCCATCCTGCGGGAGCTGTGGGGCCCCGCCGCAAGCATGGATAACAAGATTCTGCGGGTGCACATGGCCAGCATCCGGCGCAAACTGGAAGCAAACCCCAGTGATCCCCGCTATATCTTTACCGAGGTGGGCGTGGGCTACCGCATGGCGGAGGACGGGGACGACAGGGAAAAGAAAGGCTGATACAAGCGCCTGTTTCCAGATTCGGAAAGGCGCATTTTGGTATACTGGAAGCCCCGCGGGGGAGGGGTACGCGCTTTCTGAAGAAAGCTGCGCAAAGACTTTTGGCCGGCGAACCGGCTTGAGCACGATAACAAACAATTTGCGCCTGGAACTTGAACGTCGCCAAGAGAGCTTCCGGGCAAAAGAAAAGCCTGAAAATTTCCGATAAAACAAGCAAGCTTGTTTTTCGGCAATTTTCAGGCTTTTCCCTGTGCGCTTTGCGCACAGCAGGGCCAGCTTCGCTGGCCTGCCCGGAAGCGATGGACAGCACTGCTGTTTCTATTTGATATTGTTGCTTTCACGGCGATAAACAGGGTTTTCTGCTTCTCTTTTGACTCAAAAGAGAAGAGCCCCGTCCGCCCCCTCCCCCCAATTTCTGTTTGCTCATGCAGCTATTTGGAAGCGGAATCGTACGATTGACAAAAACAGGCTTGCGCCGTACAATAAACAGGGGATGTATACCAACAAAAACAGTGCCGCATCCCCGGGGAGCGTGCCATGCGGCGGGGATACCGAACTTTTACCACCATCGGGGCGGCGGCGATTGCCTGCGGGCTTTGTGCGGGCGCGCTGATTTTTGTCCGGATGGGGCTGTTTCCCGCGGTGGGAACGGCCGTGCTGGTGCTGTGGGGCATGCCCGCGTTTTTGATGATCACGGGGCTGACGGCGGGGTTTGTGCCCATGCTGCTGTGCCTGGCCATGGCGCTGCTGGCGCTGGCGAACGCCGGCGGGCTGCTGCCGGCGGGCTTCGGCGCGCTGTATCTGCTGCCCGCTGCCCTGGTATACATGGCCTGTCTCCGGCGGGAGGTTCCCTTCTGGAAATCCTGCGGCCTGCTGGCCGGAACGCTGGCCGGCGCGCAGCTGGTGATGTATCTTTGGGCCTGGCGTCTGACCGGCGGCGCGGTGTATCCGGCAGCCGGACAGGCAGCGGCAGCCGCCGTGGAGGCGCTGCCTTTGCGGAATCAGCTGTTTTATGCCCTGCTGTCCGTGGGCGTGCTGCAGGTGCCGGAGGCCCTGCGCGAGGGCGTGACGGTGGCCGCAAACGGCGCCCTTTCGCTGTCCGACGCCCTGGTGACGGAGCTGCTGGCCCAGGTGCGCTCCTGGGCGGAACAGCTGACGCGCTGGGCCGTGCCCGCGCTGATGCTTACCGGCAGCGCGCTGCAAACGCTGCTGGGGCTCGGTTTGGGCATTGATTTGGGCGGCCGCGCGGCCCAGCGGCGGGCCTTCCGTCAGGAGGAGGAAACACAGCCCATCCCCACCCTGAATATGCCGCCCCTGCGGCTGTGGCACCTGCCCCGGCCCTGGGGCCTGCGCATCGGCCTGCTGGCGGCGGGATACCTGCTGCAGGGGCTGAACGCCGGGGAAGGGGTGCGCATGCTGGGGGCGCTGATGTGGCAAGCCTTCTTCCTGTGCTATGGGGTGCAGGGGCTGGCGGCCATGAACTTTGCCCAGCACAGGCGCGGCACAGGCCGCCTGGGCCGCAGGATGACGGTGGCGCTGGCGCTGGTGTTCCGCTTTGTGCAGGTGGCCCTGGTGATCGTGGGCGTTTTCGATCAGTTTTCAAATACGCGGGGGCTGCGCCCGCCTTTGCGGCCCCGCAATGAGGAGGAATAAACAATGAAAGTGATTTTGCTGCAGGACGTAAAGGACATCGGCAAGCGGGACGACATTGTGAACGTCAGCGACGGATATGCCCGCAATTTCCTGTTCCCCCGCAAGTGGGCCATGGAGGCCACGGAGAGCGCCGTCAAGGTGGTGGAGCGCAAGCGGGAGGCCGAGCGCAAGCGGGAGGCAGAGGCCCGGGCCGCGGCGGAGGAAGTGGCTGCCAAACTGAAAAATAAGGTGGTTATCCTCAAGGCCAAGTGCGGCGAGAAGGGCCGCCTGTACGGCAGCGTCACCGCCCAGGAGGTGGCGGACGCCATCCGGGAGGGCTACGGCGTGGAGCTGGATAAACGCAGGGTGGAAATCAAGGAAGCCGTGCGCCAGCTGGGGGATTACGAGGTGGTTGTGCACGTGTATCCCAATGTGAACAGCAAGATGATTCTGCGGGTTAAGAATATTCAGGAGGCCTGATCCCTTGAGCGAGCAGCAATTGGCCTATCAGGCGCCCTTTGCGGGCGTGCCGCCCCAAAGCGTGGAGGCGGAGCGCAGCGTGCTGGGCGCGCTTCTGCAGGACAGCCGGGCCGTGGCCATGGCCATGGAAATGCTGCGGGAGGATGATTTTTATACCCCCGCCCACCAGGCCATTTTTGCGGCCATCCGCGGCCTGGCCCAGGAGAGCGTGGCGGTGGACCTGGTGACGGTGGATGCCGAGCTGTCCCGCCGCGGCACCCTGGCGGGCGTGGGCGGCTCTTCCTACCTGGTGGAGCTGCTGCAGTACGTGCCCACCACGGCCAACGTGCAGTACTATATCTCAATCGTGCTGGAAAAATCCACCCTGCGGCAGCTGATTCAGGCCGCCGGGGTGATCAGCCGCAACAGCTATGCCCAGCAGATGGAGCTCAAGGACATCCTGGGCGGGGCGGAGAAGGCCATATTTGATATCGTTATGCGCCGCACGGGCGGCGAGCAGCTGGTGCCCATCCGGGAGGTGCTGTATACCACCTATGCCCAGATTGAGGAGCTGGCCCGGCTGCAGGGCAAGGTGGCGGGCGTCACCACGGGCTTTAGCCAGCTGGACCGGGTGCTTACCGGCATGCACGGGGGCGAATTGCTGCTGATGGGCGCGCGCCCCAGCATGGGCAAAACCAGCATCGCCCTGAACATCGCCGCCGCGGCGGCCCGCAAGGGCTACGGCGTGGCCATCTTCAGCCTGGAAATGCCCCGGGAGCAGATTGCCATGCGCCTGCTGTGCGGCGATGCCCGGGTGGATATGCAGCACGTGCGCAGCGGCACCCTGCGGGATAAGGAATGGATGAAGCTGGCCCAGACGGTGAACCCGCTGTCCAACGAGCGGATTTACATTGACGATACGGCCGGGCTCACCCCCCTGCAGATGCGCTCCCGGGTGCGCCGCATGATGCTGGAAAAGGGCGTTGACCTGGTGATTGTGGACTACCTGCAGCTGATGGGCGCCGATACCAAAACGGAGAACCGCCAGCAGGAGGTCAGCGAAATCAGCCGCCGGCTCAAGAGCATTGCCCTGGAATTGAAAATTCCCATCCTGGCCTGCGCGCAGCTGAGCCGCGCCAACACCCAGCGCACGGTCAAGCGCCCCATGCTGAGCGACCTGCGCGATTCGGGCTCCATTGAGCAGGATGCCGACGTGGTCATGTTCCTGCACCGCGAGGCGTACTATGATCAAAGCAGCACCGAGACCAACACGGCGGAGATCATTGTGGCCAAGCAACGCAACGGCCCGCTGGATACCATCAAGCTGAACTGGCTGAGCGAATATACGCTGTTTGAGGATTTGTATGTGGAGGATGCGGGCATGTAACCCGCATGCCGGACAGGAGAAGGATGCATGGAACAGACCGCCGTGGCGACCTTTGAAAAGGATATCAAGTTTGAGGGCTTCCTGCTGGTGCGCAGCAGCGAGCAGCGCGCTTCCTCCAACGGCAGCCGCTACCTGGATATGACGCTGGGGGATCGCACAGGGGATATCAACGCCAAAATGTGGGATGGCACCGTAACCCCGCCCAAGGTGGGCGGCGTGGTGAAGGTGCGCGCCCAGGTGACGGAATACAACGGCCGGCTGCAGCTGCGGGTGAATAAGCTGCGGGACGCCCAGGAGGAGGAATACGACCTTTCCTTCCTGGTGCCCTGCGCGCCCTATCCGGCCCGGCAGATGTATGAGGAGATCACCGGCGCCGTGGACGGCATGCGCAATGAAACGCTGCAGCGGGTGGTGCGGGAGATGCTCAGCATGGCCGGGGAGGAGCTGATGTACTATCCCGCGGCCCAGCGGCTGCATCATGCCGAGCGCAGCGGCCTGCTGCACCACACCAGCACCATGCTGCGGGTGGCCAGGGCCGTGCTGCAGGTGTACCCCTGGCTGGATGCCGATCTGCTTTTTGCCGGGGTGATCGTGCACGATCTGAGCAAAATCCGGGAAATGAAATCCGACGAGGCGGGCAACGTGAGCGATTATACCGCCGAGGGGCTGCTGCTGGGCCATCTGGTGCACGGCGTCACCCAGGTGCGGGAGGCGGCGCGGCGCGCGGGCGTTCCCGAGGGGGATGAGTACGTGATGCTGCTGGAGCACATGGTGATCAGCCACCACGGGGAGGCGGAGTACGGCAGCCCCCGGCCGCCCATGTTCCCCGAGGCCGAAATGCTGCACTGGATTGACCTGGTGGACGCCCGCATGAACGAGATGGGCGGCATTGTGCGCCGCACCCCGGCGGGGGCCTTCAGCGAGAAGATCTGGTCCCTGGACCGGCGGGTGTACCATCCCCGGTATCAGGCGGAGCAGGCGGAGGAGACGCCGCCCGCCCGGGAGGAGGCCCCCGCGGCCCCGCGGCCGGACGCGGACAAGGCGTATCAGGGGCTGCTGTGATATGATGACGGCTTATTCCAACGATACCATCGCGGCGCTGGCCACCCCGCCCGGGCAGGGAGGCATCGCCATTGTGCGCGTAAGCGGGGAGGCTGCGCGCACTTGTTTTGATGCGCTGTTCCGCCCCGCGGGCCGGCAGCAGGCGGAATCCCACCGGCTGCTGTACGGCTGGCTGCGGGATGAAAAGGGCGAAACCATTGATGAGTGCATGGCGGTGCTGATGCTGGCCCCCCGCTCCTATACCCGGGAGGACGTGGCGGAGTTCCACGTGCACGGCGGCGAGCAGGTGGCGCGGCAGGCGCTCAGCGCCCTGTATGCCCTGGGGGTGCGCCCCGCGGAGCCGGGGGAGTTCACCCGGCGGGCCTTCCTGAACGGGCGCATTGACCTGAGCCGGGCGGAGGCCGTGATGCGGCTGATCGAGGCCCAGGGGGAGCAGGCTTCCCGGGCGGCGCTGCGGCAGCTGACAGGCGGCGTAAGCGCCTTTATCCACGGCCTGCAGCAGCAGGTGATCGATCTGACCGCCGGGGTGGCCGCCGCCCTGGATTATCCCGAGGAAATCGACGAAAGGGAGGCTGCCGGGGAGACGGCGCTGCAGGCCCGGGCCCTGGCGGCGCGGCTGCTGTCCGCCTGTGATGAGCGGGCGGCCCGGCTGCTGGAAACGGGGTTTGAGGCGGCGCTGTGCGGGCGGCCCAATGTGGGCAAAAGCTCACTGCTCAACGCCCTGCTGTGTGAGGAGCGCGCCATCGTGACGGATATTCCGGGCACCACCCGGGATGTGGTGCGCGGCAGCATCACCCTGGAGGGCATGCGCATTCACCTGAGCGATACCGCGGGCATCCGCGACCAGGCGGAAACGGTGGAGGCCATCGGCGTGGAGCGCGCCCGCCAGGCCATGCAGGCGGCCGATTTGATCCTGCTGGTGCTGGACGGCGCCCAGGCGCTGACGCCGGAGGATGAGCGGCTGCTGCGGGAAACCGAGGGGCTTCCCCGGCTGGTGCTGCTCAACAAGGCCGATCAGGGCAGGGCGTTTGACCTGCCCGGGGCGCTGCGGGTGTCCGCCCGGACGGGGGAGGGCATGGCGGCGCTGCGGCAGGCGCTGGCGGAGCGCTCCCGGGTCAGCGGGGAAATGCCCCTGACCAGCGCCCGGCACATCACCCTGGCGCGCCGGGCGGCGGCCCAGCTGCAAAGCGCGGCGGAGGCCCTGGAGGGCGGCGTGGCGCTGGATTTGGCGGCCATTGATCTGCATGCCGCCCTGGATACCCTGGGGGGCATCACCGGCGAGCGGGTGGACGAAAAGCTGCTGGACAGCGTGTTCTCCCGGTTCTGCGTGGGAAAATGACGGAGGAGGCGATCAGGGTGCGGACGGAAAAGCAAAAGCCGGCCCTGCCGGACCGGCTGCTGGCCAGGCCGTATATCTACCTGGTGTTTGTGCTGCTGGCGGTGCAGGTGAATAACCTGAAAAAAGCGGAGCAGGCGGTGTACGGCTGGCTGGGATATCCGGCGGGCTTTCCCTTCCTGCGGGTGCTGCTGTGGCTGCTGTGCGCTGGCATGATCGGCCTGTATCTTTGGCGGCTGGTTCGGGGCGATGTCTCCCGACGGCCGGGGATGGTTTTGCTGCTGCTGGCCATGCACGGGGTGCTGATTTTGATGACGCTGGTGTACGGCGGGGCCAGCGGCTACTGGCTGCACTGGGTCACGGCGCTTTCCCTGATGCTGGCGCTGGAAATGGGCCTGCAGCGGGAAAAGCAGAGCGTGCTGGAGGGCTTCAGCCTGGCGCTGGCCCTTTGGCTGTGCCTGAACCTGCCGGTGCGCCTGCTGGTGCCCTGGGGGCTGAACGGCCCGGACAGCAACCCGCTGTTTGTGCCGGAGTGGCTGCTGGGCAGCCGGGTAACCTATTACCGCGTGGCATTCCCCGCCCTGGGGCTGGAGATGATTCGCAGCCAGATGCGCCACGGGCGCTATACCCTGCGCACGCTGGCGGTATTCCTGCTGGTGGCCGTCACGGTGGCGCTGCACCGGGGCGCCACCGCGCTGATGGGGTACGCGGTGCTGCTGGGCATGCTGGCGGCGTTCAGCTGCCGGGCGCTGCCCCGCTACGCCACCCCCGCGGCGATGCTGGGGGTATCGGCGGCGCTGTTTATCGCCGTGCAGTTTCTGCACGTTCAATACCTGTTTACGCCCCTGCTGGAGCGGGGGCTGGGCAAGGACGCCACGCTGAACCTGCGCACGGAGATCTGGACGGAGGCGCTGAAGGTGATCCGCAATTACCCGCTGACCGGGGTGGGCCTGCTGCCTGTCAGCTACCTGCAGCAGCTGTTCCACGCCACGGCGGAGGCGCCCTTTAACCATACCCACAACCAGATCCTGGAAATCTGGATGCACGGCGGCCTGCTGGCGCTGGCGCCCTTCCTGGGCATGGTGGCGCTTGCCTCCCGGCAGGCGCTGCGCTTCCGGCAGAGCGCGGCGGTGAAAACCGCCGCCGTGCTGCTGATGGCCTTTCTGTTCATGGGCACGGTGGAGATTTTTCACAACGACGCGCTGTATTATCCGCTGTTTGTCCTGCTGGCCCGGGCGGACTGCCTGCAGGCCCCTGCCCGGCAGCTGCCCTGCATGAGCTTTCGGCGGCGCATAGCCAGGCGCTGAGCGGAACGGACGAGGAGGGGGAACGAACGGGGGGCTCTTCTCTTTTGAGTCAAAAGAGAAGCAGAAAACCCCGTTTGTCGCCGTAAAAGCAGCAAGAACAAACTGAAACAGGAGTGCCGCTCCCCGCTTCCGGGCCGGGCGGCGAAGCCGGCCCCGCTGTGCGCAAAGCGCACAGGGAAAAACCGCCGGACAGACCGGAACGGACGAGGAGGGGGGAACGAACGGGGGCTCTTCTCTTTTGAGTCAAAAGAGAAGCAGAAAACCCCGTTTGACGTCGTAAAAGCTGCAAACGCAAGCTGAAACAGGAGCGACGTCCACCGCTTCCGGGCGGGCCGGCGAAGCCGGCCCCGCTGTGCGCAAAGCGCACAGGGAAAAGCCAGAAAAATTGCCGAAAAACAAGCTTGCTTGTTTTATCGGAATTTTCCTGGCTTTTCTTATGCCCGGAAGCTCTCTTTGCGCCTCTCAAGTGACAGGCGCAAATTGTTTGTTTTAGCGCCCAAGCCGGTTCGCCCACTGGCTTCTTTGCAGCTTTCTTCCCCGGGAAGAAAGCGCGTACCCCCTCCCCGCCACGCTTGCCGATCTTTTTAACAAAATGAATCTTCACAAAAAATAGCCTCCCCCGTTGTTCACAGGGGAGGCTGTTCATGCTGATAACATCAGTCCGTGGTGATGCACTTGCAGGGGCACACCTGGGCGCAGGCGCCGCAGCGGGTGCACTTTTCGGGCAGGATGCGGGCAAAGCCGTTTTCCACCACGATGGCGTCATACTGGCATTCCTTCTTGCAGCGGCCGCAGCCGATGCAGGCGTCCATGCACACCGAGCGCGCCACCCGGGCGATATCGCTGTTGCGGCAGCGAACGATCACGTTCTGGCTGGCGGGCATCAGCTTGATCACGCTGCGGGGGCAGGCTGCCACGCAGGCGCCGCAGGCGGTGCACTTATCCGGGTCGATGCAGGCAATGCCGTCCTTCATGGTGATGGCGCCGAAGGCGCAATGATCGGCACAGTCCCCCAGGCCGATGCAGGCAAAGCGGCAATCCTTGGGGCCGCCGGCAATGCTGGCGGCGGTGGCGCAGCTTTTGTACCCGTCATAGGTATAGCGCTCCTTGGCCACGCCCTTCATGCCCTGGCACAGCACCCGGGCTACCTGGCGCTCTTCCGCGGCGCCGGCGTCCGTGCCCATGATGGCGGCAATTTTGCGGGCGCCCTCCGCGCCGGCAGGCTTGCAGCCGGTTACCGGGGCCTCTCCCGCCACCACGGCGGCGGCAAAGCCGTCGCAGCCGGGATATCCGCAGGCGCCGCAGTTGGCGCCGGCGCAGCATTCACGCACCTGGGTTACACGTTCATCCACATCCACGTGGAAGGCCTTGCTGGCAAAGGTCAGCACCAGGCCGAAAATCAGGCCGATGACCGCCAGCACAATACCGGCATACAGAATAGGCATCATAATTTGATTTCCCCCTTACACCAGACCGTTGAAGCCCATGAAGGCAATGGCCATCAGGCCCGCGGTCACCAGGCTGATGGGGAAGCCCTTCATGCACTCGGGGATTTTGCTGCTTTCCAGCCGCTCGCGCACGCCCGCCATCAGCACGATGGCCAGCAGGAAGCCCAGGGCGGAGAAGGTGCCGTTCAGCACGCTGAACAGCAGGTTGTAGCCTTCCTTCACATTCAGGGTGGCCACGCCCAGCACCGCGCAGTTGGTGGTGATCAGGGGCAGGTAAATGCCCAGGGCGCTGTACAGGGCGGGCATGGCCTTTTTGAGGAACATTTCCACAAACTGCACCAGGGAGGCGATGATGAGGATGAAGGCGATGGTCTGCATGTATTCCAGCTGCAGGGGCACCAGCACCCAGGTGTTGACCATGTAGGCGAACAGGCTGGCGATGGTCATAACGAAGGTAACGGCGATGCCCATGGAGGCGGCGGTTTCCACCTTGCTGGATACGCCCAGGAAGGGGCAGCAGCCCAGGAACTTGCTGAAGATGAAGTTGTTGGTCAGCACGCAGCTGATCATAAACAGCCAGATATTCATGCTTTCGCAGCCCCCTTCTTGCGGTTGGTCAGGGCATTGATGATGCCCAGCAGCAGGCCGTACACCAGGAAGCCGCCCGCCGGCAGAATCATCAGCAGCATGGGCTGATAGGCCGTGCCCAGCACATTGATGCCGAAGATGGAGCCGTTGCCGGCCAGCTCACGGATGCAGCCGATGAGGGTGAGCGCCAGGGTAAAGCCCAGGCCCATGCCGATGCCGTCCACAGCGGAGGCCACCACGGGGTTCTTGCTGGCGAAGGCTTCCGCCCGGCCCAGGATGATGCAGTTTACCACGATCAGGGGCAGGAAGATGCCCAGGCTTTCATACAGGGAGGGCAGGAAGGCCTGCATCACCAGCTGGATAATGGTAACGAACATGCAGATGACCACGATGAAGCAGGGGATGCGCACCTTGTCGGGAATCACCTTGCGCAGGGCGGAGATCACGATATTGCTGCCCAGCAGCACGAAGGTGGCGGCGGCGCCCATGCCCGCGCCGTTGATGGCGCTGGTGGTAACGGCCAGGGTGGGGCAGGTGCCCAGCACCAGACGGAAGGTGGGGTTCTCGGTGATGACACCGTTCATAAACACCTTGCCAAGGTTTGCCTTTTTCTCACTCATGGCTTATTTTCCCTCCTTCTTGGCTTTGGTGTGGCCGTAGATGCGCTGCACCGGGATGCGGTCAAACAGCGGGGCGGCAATGTTCATCAGCAGGATAGCGTAGGTAACGCCCTCGGGGTAGGAGCCGTACTTGCGGATGAGCACGATGATAACGCCGATGCCCACCGCGTAGAGGATGCGGGCCAGGCGGTTCATGGGGCTGGTCACATAATCGGTGGCCATATACACCGCGCCAAACAGCAGGCCGCCGGTGAGCACGGTGGTAAGCGGGTCGGTGCCCAGCAGCCAGCCCAGCAGGCAGGCGGAGGCCACGGTGATCACGGGGATTTCCCACCGGATGGTGCCGGTGATCAGCAGCCAGACAAAGCCCAGCAGGATGGCGATTTTGCAGGTTTCGCCCACAGCGCCGGTGACGTTGCCCAGCAGCAGATCCATGGTGGAGGCGCTGGAGAGCAGCGGGGTGGGGGTGGTAACGGCGTCAAACCTGCCCACGTTGTAGCCCGCGGTCATCAGCGCCGGCCAGGAGGCCAGCAGCACCGCGCGGGCGGCCAGGGCGGGGTTGAGGAAGTTATCGCCGATGCCGCCAAACAGCTGCTTTACCACCATGATGGCGAAGAAGCTGCCGATCACCAGCATCCACCAGGGGGCGGAGGGGGGAACGGTGAGGCCCAGCAGCAGGCCGGTCACCACGGCGGACAGGTCGTAAATGCGCACCTTTTTGCGGGCCAGCTTCTGCCAGATCAGCTCCGCCGCCACCGCGGACACGGTGCTGACGGCGATGACCAGCGCCGCGCGCCAGCCGAAATAGTAAATGCCGGCGGCCACGCAGGGCAGCAGGGAAATGATCACGTTGAGCATCAGGCGCTGCGTATTATCCTTGGCGCGGATATGCGGCGCGGAAGAAAGAATCAAACTCATTTTGCTGCCGCCTCCTTCTTCGCCTGTTCGGCGATCTTCTGTTTCGCAATCTTAAACGAAGGCGTCAGCCAGCGGCGGGCGGGGCAGATGAAGGCACAGGCGCCGCAGAGCATGCAGTCCATCACGTGCTTTTTCTTGCAGTCGTCCCATTTTTCCACGTCGGCGGAGATCTTCATATCATAGGGGTTCAGGCCGATGGGGCAGGCGTCCACGCACTTGCCGCAGCGGATGCAGGGATCCTCCTCGGCGCTGACGGCGTCCTCGCGGCTGAACACCACGATGCCGTTGGTGGATTTGGCCACCGGCGCGCCGTCGTTGGGGACGCACAGGCCTGTCATGGCGCCGCCAAAGAAGATCTTGCCCGGGTCCACGCTGTAACCGCCGCACTCGCCGATGATATCGGCGGTGATGGTGCCGATGCGCACCCGCAGGTTGGCGGGCTCGCGCACGGCGCCGGTGACGGTGAGCACGCGGTCAATCACGGGCCTGCCGTCGATGACGGCGTCGGCGATGGCCGCGCAGGTGCCCACGTTGACCACCACGCAGCCGCACTGGATGGGCAGGCCGCCGCTGGGCACCTCCCGGCCGGTGAGCACCTTGATCAGCTGCTTTTCACCGCCCTGGGGGTACTTGGTCTTCATCACCTGCACCCGCACGCCTTCCCGGCCCTGGCAGGCCTTTTCCATGGCGGCGATGGCTTCGGGCTTGTTATCCTCGATGCCGATGATGCCCTCCTTCACGTTCATGGCGCGCATCACGGCCCGCAGGCCGTCCACCACGCGGGTGGCGTTTTCGCGCATCAGGCGGTCATCGCAGGTGATGTGGGTTTCGCACTCGGCGCCGTTGGCCAGCACGTAATCGCAGTGCTGATCGGGCCGGATGGAAAGCTTCACATGGGTGGGGAAGCTGGCGCCGCCCATGCCGCAGATGCCCGCGTTTTTGATGGCAGGGATGATCTGCGCCGGGTCGACGGTTTCCACATTGCCCAGGGGATGCAGTTCTTCCCATTCCTCCTGGAAGTCATTTTTGATGGTAACGCACATGGCCGGTGCTTCCGTCAGGTAGGGCAGGGGCTCCACCGACACCACCTCGCCGGACACGCTGGCATGCACCGGGATGCCCAGGGCGCCCACGGGCTCGCCGATCACCTGGCCGATCTTCACATGATCGCCCTTTTTGACACAGGGGTTAGAGGGCGCGCCGATGTTCATATTCATTACGATCTGAACAGTGTCGGACACGAAATCCCGGATGGCAAGGGCCTGTGTCTGCCGCTTGCTGCCATGGGCCGGATGTACGCCCCCGCGGAATGTTGCTTTCAACTGCGATCCCACCTTTTACATAGTTTGTGTATTGAAGGAAAAATGGTTACACGTCCGGAACGTCTGCATCTGTGTTCTGCACCAGCAGCATCACATCCACCCGGTTGGGCAGGCAGATCACATGGGTGCCCAGCAGGCGCATGCGCCAGTTTTCATGGGTCACCGCGCCCTGGTAAATACAATCCTGGTTCTGGCAGGTGGAGGACTGCATGAAGAATCCGTTCTCCGTCATGCGAATCACGTTTACGCTGCCGTTTTCCTGGGCCACGGTCAAATCCTGCCCGGGCACCAGGGGCGATGTGGCGTACAGCTGGCCATCCACATAAATGGCAATTTCCTGTTTGGCCGTTTTGCCGCGGTTTTGCAGGGTATATACCAGCAGCACCGCCGCGGCGGCCAGCGCCAGGCACGCAATCAAAATCCAGTCTCTTCGTTTAATGGCTGTTCCCCCCGTTTTGCCGACGCATTGTCCCCGGCCAGACGCCGCAGCGCCTCCGGGTTCGTCACGTCGATCTGTCCGCGCCGCAGGGTGACAATTCCCCGGGCCGCAAAGTCCCGCAGCGTGCGGGTAATCACCTCCCGGCTGGAGCTGGCCTCCCGGGCCAGCCGCTCCTGGGTGATGCGCAGGCAGCAGGTATTCTGAAAATCGCACTGCCGAAGCAGGCTTTCCGCCACCCGCTGATGGATGCTTGAGAACAGCACGTGCTGTACCGCCCGCAGCATGCCGCTGATGCCAATGCTGATTTGCCGGAACGCCCAGCGCATCACCTCCGGATTATGCTGCAGCAGGTAATCCAGCGTCTGGCCGCCAATCACCGTCAGGGTGCTGTCGATGTCCGTTTCCAGCATCAGCCCCAGGGGCATATCCGGCGCCCGGGCCTCAGTGCCCACCAGGAAGCACTCGCCCGCTTCCACATGCAGAAGCATCACCGACCGGCCCTCGCTGCCGATCATGCTAAGGTGCAGCCGGCCGGCGTTTACCAGCACGGCGCCGATGGTTTCGCTGTGATCTTCCAGCAGCAGCGTTCCCGCCTCATAGCTGTGCACGGTGGCCCGGGCCAGCAGCAGCGCCTGTTCCTCCCCGGTCAGCATGGACCAGAAAGGCCAGGCCGGAGCCTTCCCCGCAGGGTGCATACCCGCGCCCTCCTTTCGGCTTACTTCAGTTCTCTCTGCTCCGCCTTTTCGTTTTTGATTTCCCAATGAATCAGGAAGGTCATGGCGGCGCGCAGCAGCACGATGGCGCCGGCGATCACCAGCTCGCCCATATCCCGCACGATGACGGTGCGAAGCACCTCGCTGCCCAGCTTGAATTCCAGCGCCAGGGCGATGCCCTGGGCCAGGTTCAGGCGCAGCCCTTCCTTTTTGCCGCGAAGCAGGTCAACCAGCGCCTTGAGGGCAGAAACCACAATGATGGCGCTGCCGATGAATTCCAGCAGGATGATGCCGTATTTTACCAGCATCTCAAACCCGTATTCAATCCATTCGTACATAAAACGCTATTCCCCCAGCCCTTTATTCCGCCTGCGCGGCAGCTTCCAGCACCCGGTTGACGCCGCGGAGGACAGCCTCCGAGCTGGCCGTGGCGCCGCTGACGGCATCCATGCTGTCCGCCGCCACCGGCGCGCCCGCGCCGGTAAACTGTGACAGGAAGGCTTCCTCCTGCACCTTGGACACAAAGGGAGCATCCGTCGCGGAGTTGGAATCCTGCACCGTTACATCTGCCACCACGCCGTCCTGCAGGGTGACAATCAGATACATCTGATCGGTGTATCCCTGCACCGAGGTGGCGTAAACGCCGTCCCGAAGCGCCGCGGCGGGCTCCTCGGCGGGGGCTTCCGCAGGTTCCTCGGCGGGGGCTTCCGCGGGCTCCTCAGCGGGGGCTTCCGCGGGAACCGCGCTGGCCAACACTTCGTTCACCGCCGCCAGCACGCCTTGGCTGCTGATGGTGGCGCCGGACACCAGATCGATGTCGCTTTCGGCGACGGCGCCGGTCTTGCCGATGAACTGGTTCAGGAAGGCTTCGTTGTCCTGCACCTGGGCCAGGAAAGGCGCGTCATATTCAGAATCGGTATCCTTCACCTTCACGGCAGCCACAGCGCCGGATTCGTCCAGCGTCACCACCACGGGGAAGGTATCGCTCAGGCCCTGGCCCTTCACCTTGTATTCAGTGCCGCTCACAGCCTCCGCAGCGGGAGCAGGCTCCTCGGCAGGGGCTTCTGCGGGTTCCTCGGCGGGAACCGCGTTGGCCAACACTTCATTCACCGCTGCCAGCACGCCTTGGCTGCTGATGGTGGCGCCGGACACCAGATCGATGTCGCTTTCGGCGACGGCGCCGGTCTTGCCGATGAACTGGTTCAGGAAGGCTTCGTTATCCTGCACCTGGGCCAGGAAGGACGCGTCATATTCAGAATCGGTATCCTTCACCTTCACGGCAGCCACAGCGCCGGATTCGTCCAGCGTCACCACCACGGGGAAGGTATCGCTCAGGCCTTGGCCCTTTACCTTGTATTCAGTGCCGAGCACAGCCTCCGCAGCGGGAGCAGGCTCCTCAGCGGGGGCTTCGGCGGGTTCCTCGGCGGGAACCGCGTTGGCCAACACTTCATTCACCGCCGCCAGCACGCCCTGGCTGCTGATGGTGGCGCCGGACACCAGGTCGATGTCGCTTTCGGCGACGGCGCCGGTTTTGCCGATGAACTGGTTCAGGAAGGCTTCGTTATCCTGCACCTGGGCCAGGAAAGGCGCGTCATATTCGGAATCGGTATCCTTCACCTTCACAGCGGCCACAGCGCCGGATTCATCCAGCGTCACCACCACGGGGAAGGTATCGCTCAGGCCCTGGCCCTTTACCTTGTATTCAGTGCCGGTCACAGCCTCCGCGGGGGAAGCAGGCTCCTCAGCGGGGGCGGGTTCTTCTTCCACAATGCCCTGGGACTGGTTGTAGGCCTTGTTCACGGCCTCCACCACGCCGTTGCTGCTGATGGTGGCGCCGGCCACCGCATCGATATCCGCCGCGCTCACATTGCCGGTGGTGCCGATGAACTGGCTGAGGAACGCCGCGTTGTCCTTCACCTGGCTCAGGAAGGGCGCGTCGGTATCCGCGCTGGCGTCGCCCACCCGGATGCCGCTGACGGCGGCGTTTTCATCCACGGAGATGGTTACATCGAAGGTGCCGGTGAGGCCCTTGGCTTCCGCCGTCCAGGTTTCCGCCCCCTCGGGGATGGACACGTCGGGCGCGTCGCCCGCGGCGGCGATCTGCGCGGCGAAGGCCTCGGGATCGTTGACGTACAGCAGGATCATGTTCACCGCGTCGTTCACCGCGTTGGAGGTGATGGTGGCGCCGGAGATCTGGTCCACATCCGTATTGAGCGTCAGGCCCGTGCCGCCCTTGCCGATGTACTGGCCATAGAAGCTTTCTTCCCTGGCGCCCGCGCCGTAGCCGCTGGTTTCGTTGAAGCGGTCATCGCCGATGACGATATCGGTGATGGCGCCGTCCACCACTTCCAGCTCCACATACACGGGGCCGCCGAAGCCCTGCTTGCTGGTGGCGTAGCGGTTGTTGCCCAGCTCATCCACCAGCACCACAGGCTCGTTGATTTTGAAGCCCGCCACGGCGGACATATTTTTGATGGTATCGTTCACGCCGCGCACCACGGCACTGGAGGTGATGGTGGCCGCGGTGATGGCGTCGATCTCGCCGCCGTTTTTGGTAAGATCCACGGGATATTCCTTGCCCGCAAACTGCTCATAGAACGCCGGCTCCTTGGCCTTGGCGCCCAGGCCGGCCGTCTCCTGGAAGTTGGCGCCGCCCACGCGCACGCCGGTGATAACGCCCGCCGCGTCGGTGCCCACGGTCACCTCCACAGGGCCGCCAAAGCCCGTGACGGTGCCGGTGGAAACATAGCCCGCCGCGCTGCCGTTTGCGTCCACGCCGCGGAACACCTGGGCGTCGCCGGTGTTATCCACGCTCAGATCCCGGCCCAGGCCGATGAACTGCTGGGCAAACGCGGGCTCCAGCGCCCGGGCGCCCAGGCCGTCGGTTTCGGCAAAATCCTCATCGCCGATTTTGATATCGGTGATCAGGCCGTTTTCATCCGTGGTCATTTCCACGCCCACAAAGTCGGCATAGCCCATGCTGGATGATTTGACCGTACCGGCCTTCACGCCCTGCTCCTCCAGCTTGACATAGTTCTTCTCAATGGATTTGAACACAGCCTCGGACGTGATGGTGGCGCCGGAAATGCCGTCCACGTGCTCCAGCAGCTTCACCTGCTCAAAGTCCGCGGCCTCCGGCAGCAGCTCCTGCCGCACGGCAACGGCCTTTTCGGCCTCCTGGGCGGCAATGCGGTCCTTTGTGCCGTTGTAGGTTGCGCCAAGGGCCAGCGCGGCCACCAGCGAAATCACGGTCAGCACAATCCATGCGGGCAGTTTCTTCATCATGTTTCTCATCCTCCAAGCAATGCCTCTTCCCTTGGGGAAAGAGGCCGATTGAGCATTTCTTCCGCCCGGCGGCGGTCGCCTTTGAGCAGGCTTTCCCGGATGGCGGAGCTGGATACCAGCTGGCCGTCGGGCAGGCACACCGGCGGCACCACCGTGATGCCCACCCCCTGCCGGGCGCAGAAGGCGCGCATCATTTCCGCGTCTCCCCGGGCAAACTGCCCGAAGTGATAATGAAAGCCGATGATCACGTGCCGGGCGCGGAGCCGGCGAAGCAGCAGCTCATCAAAGAACCACTCCGCGGAGCGCGCGGCCACGGCGGCGTCAAAATGGCTGTATATCACCGTATCGATGCCGCAGCCGGCCATGAGCGCCGCCTTTTCCGCAATGCCGGTAAGAACCTCCGCCTTCCCGCTGCCCAGCACGCTGGCGGGGGGCACATCGAAGGTGTAGGCGCAGGGCAGCAGGCCCTCCCGGGCGGCGGCCTCCGCCGTGGCGCGCAGCAGCGCCTGATGCCCCAGGTGCACCCCGTCAAAGGTGCCCAGGCACACCGCCGCCTCCCGGGCGGGGGCGGCGTATTCCTCCAGTTTGATCAGATGCATGAGCGCAGCGCCTCCCGTCAGTCCGTCGCGGATGCGCCCTGGCTTCTCAGCGCGGAGGCCAGGCCATCCGTAAACTGCACGCTGCCGTCGTTCAGCACCCAATAGGCTTCCACCCCGTTCAGGCCCTCCACAAAGGCGCGGCCCTGCTCGTAGGGCATCAGGAACACCGCCGTGCTCAGGGCGTCGGCATAGCCGCTGTCCCGGGTTACGATGGTCACCTGGCGCATATATGTGGAAGGATACAGGGTATCCGGGTCGATGATGTGGTGATAGCGCACGCCGTCCACCACATAGTACCGCTGATAATCCCCGCTGGTCACCACGGACATATCCGTCAGGTAGGCCACATCCAGGGTTGTATTCGCCTGCGAAAACAGCGCCTCGTCCGGGTTCTGAATGCCCACGCCCCACCGGGCGCGGCCATCCAGGGGCTTATGGCCGCAGCGCACATTTCCGCCTGCACTAATAATATAGGAAGGCATTTCACTTGTCAACAGCCAAGATGCGACAATTTCCGTGGCGTAGCCCTTGGCCACCGCCCCCAAATCCAGCCTCAGGTCGGGGTCGGCAAAAAAGACCGTGCCCGCCTCCTGATCGATGATCACCTGGTCATAGTCGGTATGCTCCGCCATCTTTTCCAGCCAGCTCTGCCGGGGCAGCGCTTCGCCGCCCTCCCGGCACTCGTGCCAGTAGCCCAGCACGGAGCCCATGGCCACGTTCACCCGGCCCTGCAAATCGGGCTGCAGCCGCTTCATATACAGCAGCAGGTCAATCAGCTCGGGCTCCGCGGGCACGGGGCCGCTGCCCGCGCCGCGGTTGACGGCATACAGGTTATGCACGCCTTCATAGCTTTTATACCCATCATAAATGCGATGGTAGTGCAAAAACATTTCCTTGGCCTGGCCGAACACCCGGTCAAAGGCGGCCTGGTCTTTGGCGTAGCCCACCAGCGTGATCACGGTATCAAAGGCGTCATAAAAAGAAGCCGTGAATTTCTCCAGCTTTTCCTCTTCCTTTTTCGCCGTGCATCCGCTCAGCAGCAGCGCCGCCGCCAGCAGCAGGCACAATAAGCGCAATCCTGATTTCATCCGGCTCTCTGTCCCATCAATAACTGAAAATAAACCCGGCATAAAGCCGGGTCTATTTTACCACGAAATAATCTTATTTGGCAACCTCGGCAGCAGCCTTCAGGGCTTCGATGTAATCGCCGACGGTCATGGTGCAGGTGGTCTTCAGCTCTTCCACATCGGGAGAGGTGTCATGGCCTTCGCTGATGGTGACGAAGGGGATGCCGGCCACTTCTTCAACGGTCTTGCCGATGCAGTAGGCTTCGAAAGCGGCGATCTGCTCAAACCATTCGCCCTTTTCCAGCTTGGAAACCTTGGCCATGCCGTAGTCATACTTCTTGGCTTCCTTGGACAGGATTTCGGTGCCCTGCTCGGTCACGCACTTGCCCTCGGCGTCAAACTGCACGGGAGCCTGCACAACGTCAAACTTCACATACTTGATTTTGCCTTCGTCATCCAGCACCAGGAAGCACATGGTGGTGTTGGTCTGGAATTTGCCGTTCTTGGCTTCGCCGTCTTTCACTTCGGCATTGGTGGCGGTGCCAACGGTGGTCAGGGCAGCGGTGCCATAGGTGTCGGCCAGTGCCACGGCGGCGCTCATGCACAGAACCAGAGCCAGAACAAGAGCCAGGATCTTCTTCATAAGATATACCTCCATATTTTCCGCTATTGCGGGAGTTTGAGTATATCTTAGAACATTTTTATCTGTTAGTATGTGATTAAGTCACAAATATGTACCTCTTTTTATCGATATTTTTCAACTGTTTGCGGGATGCTTCCCCGCTTCCGGCGCCAGGGGCCGGATGCATCCCCAATCCCTCGTCAAAAATTGACAAACAGTATACGAAAGGGTAGAATAGGACAGGATAAAAATCGGAGGATTTGAAAGCTATGGGCAGTGAATCTCGCAATGTGGAAAGCACCCGCCGGGAGGAAAACGGCGTTGAATACTTTGACCGCGGCGTCCTGACGGGCCGCGACGGCCGCAAATACCGGCGGCTGGCCATCCATACCCATTTTATCGAGGTGGGGGAGGATAAATGCGCGCTGATGGAGCGCTACATCCGCCCCATTTACCAGGCGGGCGATCTGGTGGCCTTCGGCGCCAAGGTGATGGCCATGTGCGAAAAGACCGTGCGCACCAAGGAGGAGATCAAGCCCGGCTTTTGGGCCAGGCTGCTGGCCCCCCGCGCCAGCGAAACCACCGCGGGCATCGGCATGCACGACCCCTATAAGCTGCAGCTGGCCATCAACATGGTGGGCGCGCCCAAGGTGGTGTTTGCCGCCATCGCCAGCGCCGTCACCAAGCTGTTTGGCATCAAGGGCGTTTTTTACAAAATCGTGGGCAAGGGCGTGGCCGGCATCGACGGCTTCTACTACCGCTCCAGCTTTGAGCGCTACAAGGACCTGGCGCTGATCAACCCGGAAAACCCGGTGGAGCTGTGCGACGAGATCATGCAAAAAACGGGCATTCCCGTGGTGCTGATGGACGCCAACGACATCGACCAGAACCAGCTGGGCAAGGCCACGGGCTTCCCCCTGACGGATGATCAGATTCAGGACGCCATGGCGGATAACCCCTCGGGCCAGGGCGGCGAGCTGACCCCCTTCATCCTCATCCGCCCGGTGGCGGAATAAGGCCATGGACAAGCCTTCCCCGCTGTCCCGGGCCCGGGAATATGAGCGCGCCCACACAGCGGACGATCCTTCGGAGCGTCCGCTTTTTCACCTGACCCCGCCGGTGGGCTGGATGAACGACCCCAACGGCTTTTGCCGCTATCAGGGCGAATACCATCTGTTTTACCAGTATCATCCCTACAGCACCCAGTGGGGGCCCATGCACTGGGGGCATGCCGTCAGCGGCGATCTGCTGTGCTGGCGGGACCTGCCCTGCGCCCTGGCCCCCGATACGGCGGCGGACGCGGGGGGCTGCTTTTCGGGCAGCGCCCTGCCCCTGGCGGACGGGCGGCTGATGCTGGCCTATACCGGCGTGGCGGGGGAGCCGCCCCGGCAAGCCCAGTGCCTGGCCTTTGGGGACGGCGTCGATTTTGAAAAATATCCCGGCAACCCGGTGCTGCCGCCGGAGCAGCTGCCCCCGGACTGCCGCAGCGCCGATTTCCGCGACCCCAAGCTGTGGCAGGGGACGGACGGCACGCTGTTCATGGCGGTGGGCGACCGGCACCGCGCTGATTCCGGCACGGTGCTGCTGCTGAGCAGCCGGGACGGCCTGCAATGGGATTTCCGCGGCGCGCTGGACAGCGGCCGGGCCCTGCTGGGGCAGATGTGGGAATGCCCTGATTTCTTTGCGCTGGACGGGCGGCAGGTGCTGCTGGTGAGCCCCCAGGAGATGCAGGGCGGCGGGGATTTCCACCCCGGGCATCATGCCCTGGCCCTGCTGGGCCGCTATGACGAGGCCGCCTGCCGTTTCACCCGGGAGGCGGCGCTGCCCCTGGACTGGGGGCTGGATTTCTACGCGCCCCAGACAGTGCTGGCCCCGGACGGGCGGCGCATCCTCATCGCCTGGATGGAAAACTGGGGATACTGCCAGCAGACGCCCCGCCGCCACAGCTGGTACGGGCAGATGACGCTGCCCCGGGAGCTGCGCCTGGCGGATGGGCGGCTGCTGCAGCAGCCCGTGGCGGAGCTGGCCCGGTACTGGCAGGGCACGGTACGGCGGGAGGCCGACCTCACCCCCGCGCCGCTGCGCCTGCCCGGCGTTTCGGGGCGGACGCTGGATTTGACCCTGCTTCTGACGCCCGGGGAAGGGCGGCCCCGCTTTACCCTGCGCCTGGCGGCGGACGAGGCGCATGAAACGCTGGTGCTGTATGATTTTGCCCGGCAGGAGCTGGTGTTTGACCGCAGCGCCTGCGGCTCCCGCCAGGATTTGGCCCATATTCGCCGCGTCCCTGCGGCGCCCCGGGCCGGCAGCCTGCGCCTGCGGCTGATTCTGGACCGGGAAAGCGCCGAGCTGTTCATCGGCGAAGGCGAAACCGTGCTGTCCTGCCGCATCGACACCCCGCAGCGCGCCGGGGATATCACCTTTGCCGCCGACGGCCCGCTGCACATTGCCGCCCAGGCCCATCCGCTGGGGATTTAGCGCCAGCTTCTAAAAACAGCCGCGCATACAGAAGAAACCCAAAGGAGGAAGCTGCCATGGTCTATGCCGTTTGCGCCGCGTTTGCGTGCATGTGCGTGTTCTATCTGATCTTCCAGCGCATGAAGCGGACGCCCGGGCAGTCCAAGGGGCTGCACATTGCCGTCAAGTGCGCGGCCACGTCCATGGCTGCGCTGGTGGCCCTGCTGGGCTGCCTGCAAAACGGCATCGCGGCCCATTGGGTGCTGCTGGCCGGGCTGGTGGTCTGCGCGATTGCGGACGGCGTGCTGTGCGTGCACTTTATGGCGGGCGGCGCCGTTTTCGCCCTGGGCCATGTGCTGTATATGGCGGCCTTCTGCCTGATGCACAGGCCCACCTGGCGCAGCGTACTGCTGCTGCTGGCGCTGATGGGCCTGGCCACGGCGGCCTTTTTCCGGTTCCGGGGGCGCATCGGCCGCCGGTACCCCTTCTTTTATGCCTATGCCACCATGCTCAGCGTCATGGTTTCGCTGGCCGCCGCCCAGGCGCCCCTGTACTTTGCCGGCGCGCTGCTGTTTGCCTTTTCGGATGGCCTGCTGGGCTATCTGCTGGTGGACCGCGGCCATGTCCGCCTGGATTACATCAGCCTGGGCGCCTACTACCTGGGACAGTTTTTGCTGGGGCTGGCCGTGCTGTTATAGGAAAACGGACGGAGAGGGAAACGCTTCTCTTTTGCGTCAAAAGAGAAGCAGAAAACCTCCTTTTAACGCCGTAAAAGAAACAAGCGCAGGCTGAAACAGCAATGCACCCACCGCTTCCGGGCAGGCCGGCGAAGCCGGCCCTGCTGTGCGCAAAGCGCACAGGGAAAAACCTGAAAATTGCCGAAAAACAAGCAAGCTTGTTTTATCGGCAATTTTCAGGTTTTTCTTATGCCCGGAAGCTTTCTTGGCGCCTTTCAAGTTACAGGCGCAAATTGTTTGTTATTGTATTCAAGTCGGTTCGCCCACTGGCTTCTTTGCAGCTTTCTTCCCCGGGAAGAAAGCGCGAACCCTTCCCTGCCAATTCTTGTTTACCGATTTAGTTTTTAAATCATAAACAGTATATCAGGGATTAACAGCAGGGCAAAAGAAAAAGCCCTTGAAGATCAAGGACTTTTTCTTGGTACGCCCGGTGCGATTCGAACGCATGGCCTTCAGAGTCGGAGTCTGACGCTCTATCCAACTGAGCTACGGGCGCATAGCTATATTATTATAGCCCAAACCGGCGCGGATTGCAAGGGGGGACGGCAAGGTTTTTATCGGCAGGGTTCGCGGGGCTTCGCCTCAGCGGATATCCTTTCCGACAAAATGCAGCACCTGGCAGGCTTGCCGGTCCAGCAGGCGGGAGAGGATGCGCTCGGTATAGCGCTTCTGCAGATCCGTCAGGGAGAGGTTGGTGGAAAGCACGGTGCACAGCCCGGCGTTCTGCCGCTCGTTGATCAGGTTGAACAGCTCCTCCACCGTCACGTTTTCGATCATGGGCTCGGTGCCCAGGTCGTCCACCAGCAGCAGCTCGGTTTCGTAGAAGGCGTCCATATCCTCCTGTTCCCGGGAAAAGATGGCCTTGCGGGCGGTGCGGATGAGGTGGTTGGCCGTAACGCACAGGGCGGGAATATCCCGCTCCCGGGCCCGGGCATGGATGCAGCGCAGCAGGAAGGTTTTGCCCAGCCCGCTGCCGCCGTAGAGCAGCAGGTTTTTCCGCTCGGGATGGGGCAGGGCGTCGGCGTAGGCCAGGCAGTAATCCCGGAAGCGGGCCATCTTTTGCCGCTGGGTGGTGCCGTCCTTGTCCACCGGGGTTTCCGGAAAGCGGGCAAGGTCGAACTGCGCAAAGGTCTGGGCGTCCTGAAAATCCTCCGCGTTTTCCAGCAGGGAGGAATACAGCGCCCGGGCGCAGGCGCACAGCTGCTTTTTGCCCTTGCCCACATAGCCGGTATCCTCGCACAGGGCGCACTGGAACACGGGGTCCAGGTAATCCGCGGCAAAGCCGTTTTGCACCAGCAGGGCCTTGATCTGGGCGTTCCACTGCGCCACCTTTTCGGGCAGGTTTTCATCCGCCGGCTGGGCGAAGGCGCTGTAAACGCTTTTCATCACCGCTTCCCGGCGGGCGTCCATGATCTGCCCGATCTCGGGACAGCGGGCAATCACCTCCGCCCGGCGGCGGTCCTCCTCCCTTTCGCCGCTGCGGCGGCGCTCCGCCAGGATATGAAGCATTTGGACAAAAACCTGATTGTTCATGCACGATCTTCCTTCTGCTTACAGCTGTGTAATGCGCTTTTCCAGCTCTTCCTCGGTATACGCCCGCTGGGTGTACTGCTGGGCGGAAACCTGCTTGCCCGCGGCGGGGGCGGGTTTGCGGGCCGCGGCCTGGGCGGGGGTGGAAACGCCCTCCCTGTGCCAATCCTCCAGGATTTTGTTGATATAGGGCATTTTCCGGGCGGCGCCCCGGGCCTGCTCCGCCGCCAGCAGCAGCATCTCCTCCCCAAAGCCCCAGTCCCGCCATTTCTGATACAGGGCGCGGTCGCCCACGGTGGGGGTGCCCTTGTGGCCGCAGGCTTCAAACAGGGGCAGCAGGGCCTGGTTCAGCCGGTGCACCTGGTCAAAATACTGCCTGGCCTCCTCCGGGGTGCGGACGCCCTGGGCATGCAGCCGCTCCAGGGTATGCTCCGCCTGGGCCAAATCGCCGCCCACCCGGTAGGTTTCCTCCGCCACCAGCTGCATCACCTCGGGGTGATACTCCTGGCGCAGGCGGGCATAGCTCCGGCGGATCAAATCGGTGGCGGAGGTATAGCCCAGGGCCTTGGCAAAGGCGCGGACGGACTTATAATTGCTGTTTTCCGAGGCCAGCTGGCTGTTGAGCGCGTCCTCCGTGGCGGGGGCGGCGCCCTGGGCGCGCTCCCGGATGCCCTTCAAAATGCCGTCCAGATACGCAAAGGAGGGGTCGCCCCGGGTGGTTTCCTCGCAGGCGGCCAGGATGACATCGGGGGCATACTGCCATTCATCCGTCCATTTGCGGTACAAATCCAGCTCGTTCTGGCTGGGGGCGCGGCGCTTGCCCATCTGGCGCAGCACGCTGCGGGCGCCGTCCTGCACGCTGCGGCTGTGGGAGAAATACGCCTCGGCGTCCTCGGCGGAGGATACGCCCTCCTCGCCCATGCGGGCCGCCTCCGCCTGGGCGGAGCGGAAGGAAAACTGGATGCCCCGGGTGGCGATCATGTGGGACAGCAGCATCATCACCGTTTCGGCGGGCAGGTTCATATCCTGCACCCATTCCCAGCACAGGGCGATATCCGAGGGGCGCACCTTGCGCCGGTCGCCAAACAGGGCGTACACATCCTCGGAAAAGGCCACAAAGTCCGCGTCCGCTTCCAGGCTGGGGCCGCCGCTGAGGGCGGCCTGGGCCGCGCCGCGGAACACGTATTCCGGCGGGTTGTCGCTCACCCGGGTCACCAGCCGGCGGCGCTCCCAATAGCGCAGGGCGGCCTCCACCTGGGCGGCGGTCATATCCAGCTCCCGGGCCAGGGTATCCAGCGACATGTCCTCGGCGGGGTGCAGGCTCAGGTACAGCCCGTAAATATACACCTTTACATATTCCCCGCGGGCGGCGGGCAGATACTCCTGGATAAACAGGTGATCCAGGGGCATCGCGCCATAGCGGAGCAAGCTTTCATCCGGCTTGAACATGGTTTCCTCGCTTATTTCTTCTTTTCGTATTCGCTCAGGGCCAGCGCCCGGGCCACGGCCGCCTCTACGGCCCCGGACAGATCGGGGGCGGCGGGGGGCGATGGGCACAGGCGCACATGCAGGAAGAATTCCCGGGTGCCCGTGTTGCCCGTCACCGGGGAATGGGTCACGTTGACGGCCCGGGCCCAGGGCAGGGCGTTGACATCGGCAATCAGGTCGGTCAGCACCCTGCCGTAGGCGCTGTCCGGCAGGATGCCCGTGCGCCGGGCCTCCATATCGTCCACCTCAAACAGCGGCTTCACCAGGCAGATCAGCTCCCCGCTGCGGTGCAGCACCTCCCCGAAGGCGGGAATGCCGCGGCGCAGGGAAAGATAGCTCAAATCCACCGTGCCCAGGGTGGGCGGAGGGTCCAGGGAGAGCAGCTTTTCATCGGAGATGTTGGTTTTCTCCAGGTTAAACACCCGGGGGTTCTGCCGCAGGGAGCCCATCAGCTGGCCAAAGCCCACATCCACCGCGTAAACCAGGGCGGCCCCCGCCTTGACCAGGCAGTGGGTAAAGCCGCCGGTGGAGGCACCGGCGTCGATGCAGACCCGGCCGGTCACGTCGACGCCGAAATCCCGCAGGGCGCCCTCCAGCTTCAGCCCGCCCTTGGCCACATAGGGCAGGGCCTGCCCCTTCACGTGCAGGGGCGCGTCGGGGGCCAGCAGCTGGCCGGCGCCGGTAACGCGCTGCCCGGCCGCGTAAACCTCCCCGGCCAGGATGGCGGCCCGGGCGGCCTTCTCCTCCGGGAAAAGGCCCTCCTGCAGCAGCCGGTCAAGGGCTTTCAGTTTCTTTGCCATTGCGTTCCTTCCCATGGGGCACCAGCCCCGAAAAAATGGTGCGGCCTTCCTCGCTGGTCACGTGGATTTCGCCGCCGTACTTTTGAAGGGTTCTGCGCACGATGTACAGCCCCATGCCCCGGCCCTCGCCGTGGCTGGATACGCCGGGCTCGAAAATGTGGCGCAGATCCTGCTCGGGAATCACCGGGCCGTTGTTGGCCACCGAAAAGGCGTAGCCGTGGGTATCCTCCCGCAGCATGACGCGCAGGCTGCTGTTGGCGGTGTGCTCCAGGGCGTCCATGGCGTTGTCCATCAGGTTGCTCAGCACCCGGCAGAATTCCCAGACGGGCATGGGCAGGGATTTCCAGCTGCCGGCGGTATCCACCTCGGTGAGGATGCCCGCGCTTTCGCACTCCGCCAGCTTGGCCCGCAGCAGGGCGTTGATGGCCGGGCTGTCCGTGCGCAGGGCCTTGGACACGCTTTGCATGTCGCCGTAAATCTTTTCGATGTAATCCCCGGCCTCCTGGTATTCCTCCATTTCGATCAGGGAATAAACCACCTGCAGGTGATTGAGGAAATCATGCCGCTGGGCCCGCAGGGCGCGGTTGAGCTCGTCCATCTGCCCCACCATATCGCCCAGGGCGTCGGCCTCCTCGCTTTTGCGGCGGGCGGCCACGGCCTCCCGGATATCCAGCGCCGCCCCCAGGGACACCAGCGCCGCCACCACCAGGATGAAGACATCCTGGATGTCGTGGGTATTGCTCAGCATCAGCGTGACGGCCAGGGCCCATACGGCGGCGATCTGCACGGCGTTGATCACAATGGAGTACACCGCGGAGCGCCTCACATCCATCTTTTCTCCAAAGTTGGGAATCCTCATGGCGCCGCCTGCCTTTCCCGCTTATCCACAATGCGCATATCGCCGCGGGGCAGGGTGGTCATCAGCGTGGCCAGCATATCCTCGGCGTCCTCGCACCACCAGTCCCGGGGGGCCAGCAGCGTAACGCCCTCCTCGGGCAGGTTCATATACACCGGCACCTTGCCGGGCTGGCGCTGCAGGGCCTCCTGCACCTCCGCCATCTGGGACCGCTTCATGCGCAGGTACAGCTTGACGGGGCTGCGTTTGGCCCGCTCCACATCCGGAATATCCTCCTCCGGCTCGGGGGGCGGGGACAGGGATTCCACCACATCCACCAGCAGCTTGGTATCCTCATCCTCCCGCACGCTCAGGCGGCCCGTGAGCATCACGGCGGCGTCCTCCTGGAGCAGGAAATGATAGCGTTCATAAATCTTGGGGAAGAGCAGGCATTCGATCTGCCCCGTCAGGTCCTCCAGGGTGGCAAAGCCCATCATGGCGCCCTTCTTGGTGGCCTTGGCATGCACCTCGGCCAGAATGCCGCCCATGGTGACGGCCTTGCCGTCCGCACCGATGCCGCCGTCGGGCTGCTCCTTCAAATCCAGCACCCAGGCGGTGGTGGCCTGCAGGTGCTCCAGCTGGCTGCGGTATTCGTCCAGGGGATGGCCGGAAACGTACACGCCGGTCATTTCCTTTTCCATTTCCAGCAGCTGCTTATGGCTGTATTCGCCCACATCGGGGTACACGTCGGCCTGTATCATATCCGCCGTGGGCTGGCCCATGTCAAACAGGCTGATCTGCCCGGCCACGTTCTGCCGCCGCTTGTTGGCGTTGGCCTCCATGGCCTGCAGGTACACCCGCATGCACTGCAGCCGGGTGGGCCCCATGCCGTCAAAGCAGCCGGCCATGATCAGGCTTTCCACGCAGCGCTTGTTGATCAGCTCGCTGTCGATGCGGCGGCAGAAGTCAAATACATCCCGGTAGGGGCCGGTGAGGGTGCGCTCCCGCACGATGGCGTCCACCGCCGCGTTGCCCACGTTCTTGACGCCGCTCATGCCCATGCGCACGCACTTGACGCCCGCGTCGCTGACCTCCACCGTAAACTTCCGGTCGGAGCGGTTGACGCTGGGGGGCAGCACGGGGATGCCCTTGTCCCGGCAGTACTGGATATAGCCTGCCACCTTGGTGGCGTTGCCCACCACGCTGTTCATCATGGCGGCCATGAACTCGGTGGGGTAATAGTATTTCAGCCAGGCGGTCTGCACGGCCACCACGGCGTAGCAGGCGGCGTGGGCCTTGTTGAAGGCATAGCTGGCAAAGGCGGTCATTTCGTCAAAGATATGCTCCGCCACCTCCGCCTTCACGCCCCGGTTCACCGCGCCGGGCACGTGCTCCTCCGGGGAGCCGTATACAAAGTTTTTGCGCTCCTTGGCCATCACATCGTGCTTTTTCTTGGCCATGGCGCGGCGCACCAGGTCGCTGCGGCCGTAGCTGTAGCCCGCCAGGTCGCGCACAATCTGCATCACCTGCTCCTGGTACACCATGCAGCCGTAGGTCACATCCAGGATGGGCTTGAGCTCGGGGGTTTCGTAATGCACGCTGCGGGGGTTCCGCTTGCCCGCGATATAGCGGGGGATGGATTCCATGGGGCCGGGCCGGTACAGGCTGATGGCGGCGATGATATCCTCAAAGTTGGCGGGCTGCATGCTGGTAAGGAAGGTGCGCATGCCGCCGCCTTCCAGCTGGAACACGCCGTCGGTATCGCCCTGGCTGATCATGGCGTAAATGTTGGGATCGTGCAGGGGAATTTCCTCGGGCTTCATATTAATGCCCTGGCTGCGCATCAAATCCAGGGTATCCCGGATAACCGTCAGGGTGCGCAGGCCCAGGAAGTCCATTTTAAGCAGGCCCAGCTTTTCGATGATGCCCATGGGAAACTGGGTGGTGATCACGTCGTCGTTGGTCTGCAGGGGAACGAAGTTCACCGCCGGCTCGCCGGTGATCAGCACGCCCGCGGCATGGGTGCTGGCATGGCGGGGCATGCCCTCCAGCCGGAGGCTCATATCGATCAGCCGGTGGACGCGGGGGTCGTTTTCCGCCTTTTCCCGCAGCTCGGTGCTGATCTTCAGCGCCTTTTCCAGTGTCATGCCCAGGTCGGTGGGCACCAGCTTGGCAATCTGGTCCGTTTCGCCGTAGGTGTATCCCAGCACCCGGCCCACATCCCGGATGACGCCCCGGGCGGCCATGGTGCCGAAGGTGATGATCTGGCACACGTGGTCCTGGCCGTACTTGCGGGCCACGTAGTTGATCACCTCCTGCCGGCGCTCGTAGCAGAAGTCCATGTCGATATCCGGCATGCTCACCCGCTCGGGGTTCAGGAAGCGCTCAAAGGTCAGGTTGTACTGGATGGGGTCCAGCTGGGTGATGTTGAGGCAATAGGCCACGATGCTGGCCGCGCCGCTGCCGCGGCCCGGGCCCACCATGATGCCGTTGTCCTTGGCGAACTTCACAAAATCCCATACGATGAGGAAGTAATCCACATACCCCATCTGGGTGATCACGCCCAGCTCGTACTCCATGCGCTCCCGGGCGGTTTGGTCATCCGCGGCATAGCGCTGGGAAAGGCCCTGCTCCACCAGCCTGCGCAGCAGGGAGGCGCTGGTTTCGCCCTCCGGCACGGGAAAATGGGGCAGGTGTACGGTTTTAAAGTCAAATTCCACCTGGCAGCGCATGGCGATGTCGTGGGCCCGCTGCACCGCATCGGCATGGCCGGGGAACAGCCGCAGCATCTCTTCTTCGCTTTTCACGTACAGCTGGTCGCTGTCCATGCGCATGCGGTCGGTATCGTCAATGGTTTTGCCCGTCTGGATGCACATCAGGGCATCCTGGGCCTCGGCGTCCTCCCGGGTAAGGTAATGGCAGTCGTTGGTGGCCACCAGCGGGATGCCGGTGCGCTCGCTCATATCGATCAGCCTGGGCAGCACCCGCTTTTCGTCGGCGATGCCGTGATCCATGATCTCGATGAAATAGTTGCCCTTGCCAAATATGCTTTCCATCTCCCGGGCGTATTTTTCCGCCTCGGCGATGCGGCCCTCCAGCAGCATTTTGGGCAAATCGCCCGACAGGCAGGCGGAAAGGCAGATCAGCCCCTCGTGGTGCTGCCGCAGCAGCGCGTAATCGATGCGCGGCTTATAGTAAAATCCCCGGGTGAAGGCCTCGCTGCACAGGTACATCAGGTTTTTATAGCCCGTCTGGTTCTCGCACAGCAGAATCAGGTGGCTGTATTCGCGCTTGGCATAGAGCTTTTCGTCCATGTTGGCGCACATATACACTTCGCAGCCGATAACGGGGTGGATGCCGGCGTCCTTGCAGGCCTGGTAGAAATCCACCACGCCGTACAGCACGCCATGGTCCGTAACGGCGCAGGCGTCCAGCCCAAGCTCCTTCAGGCGCTTGGGCAGCTGCTTGATGCGGCAGGCGCCGTCCAGCAGGCTGTATTCCGTGTGCAGATGCAGGTGCGCAAAGGCCATGGGCATACCTCCCCATTTTTTTATTCTTCTGTATTATATCATAGGATAGGCAATTGCGCCAGCAGCAGGCACAGGAAAAATGCCAGCCCCGCCCGCAGCAGCGCAAGGCCGCACAGGGTGGAAAGCGCAAGGCCGTTCTTTCGCCAAAAGACGGCGTTCTGCAGCAGGATGGCGCCCCCGCCAAAGGCGGTAAGGGCGGCCAGCAGGGGCAGCAGCAGGGGCGGGGCGGGCCGCAGCGCCGTCAGCGCCCGGCAGCCCAGGGTTACCTCCGCGGCCCCCTGGGCCAGGGCCCGGGGCAGCGGCCCCAGGCGGGGAAGGAGGGCCCCCGCCAGCCCGGCGCACACCGCTCCCATGGCGGCGCAGGCCGCCGCCGTCAGCATGGCCTGGGCGGCCTGGGAAACGGCCTGGGGCACCGAAAGGGCGGGCATGGTCACCGGGGCTTTTGTCCGCGGCCCGGCAAGCAGCGCCGCGCCCAGGGCGGACAGCCAGTGGGCCGCCAGCAGCAGCCTGCCCGCCGCCGGGCTTTCCAGCCATCCGGCCAGGGTGCCCAGGAAAAACATGGCGCTCATGCCGCCGGTGGCCGCGGCGCAGCGCCGGGCCGCGCCGGGAGGGAGCGCGGCGTCCTGAAACAGCCGGGCCCCGGCGGGGGAGCCGCCGGGCAGCGCCAGCAGGCATACCCCGGCGGCGGGCAGCGTTTTTCCCGCCGTGATCAGCAGGGCGCAAACCGAAAAAGGCAGCAGGGCAGGCAGCACGGAAACGGCAAACGCCGTCAGCGCCTCCAGGGCGCTGCGGGCCGCCCGGGCCGGGAAGACCAGCAGGAAGCCCATCAGCGCCCCGGCGGCGGCGGTCTGGAAAAAATCGGCAGGTTGCATGGGCAGTCTCCTTTTTACTTTTCATTTTGGCGATATTCTATTATAATAGTGCAAAGGGAGGGCGTATTCCAAACCGGAGCGCCCGGAAAGGGACGTATGACTTTACTGGCTGTTTTGCTTTCGCTGATATTGGCGCTGCCGGGCGGCGCCGTGGAGCTGACGGCTGCGGTTTCGGACAGCGGCGTGCTGTCCGATGCGGCGCAGGCGGGGCTTCAAGCGCTGCTGGACGGGATGCGGCTGACCATTTCCCCGGAGGGGTTCGACGTGACCAGCGGGGAGGAAACGCTGCTGTGGGCGCGGCTGAACGGCGGGGAGGGCATGGTCGTCAGCGGCAGCGCGGCGGCCCCCCTGACGGCCCAGACGGCGCAGGCGGGCGGCATGGCGGCCCTGACCGCCCAGGTGGGGCGGCTGCTGGGGGAGCAGGCCCAGGCCAGCGGCAAAACGGTGGATTTACAGGAGGCCGGCACCGCCCGGCGGCAGCTGGTATATACCCTGACCGGCGCCGAATGGGCGGCCGTTTGGCCCGATGTGACGGACATCCTGTGCAGCTATGTGCCCGGGGCCGAGGCGCTGCGGGAAATGAGAATACAGCAGAAGGGCGTGTTCAAGCGCTATTTCAGCCAGGATGGGGAGGAGATCGGCGCTTACTTCTACACCGCCGCCGCCTCCCTGGCAGGCGCAACCCGGGAAATCCGCCTGGAGTACGGCTATCAGCCCGAAAGGGGGCTGTATCTCACCTTCCGGTGCCCCGACGCGGCGGGGAATACCAACCTGCGCATCGCCCTGCACGCCAGGAACGCAAAGGGCATCTGGACGCTGAAGGGGGAGCTGCGCCGCACGGCGGCGGAGGCCTCCGCGGTATACAGCATCAGCGGGAAGACCAACGGGAAGCTGACGCTGGAAAGCACGGAAAAAAACGGAAAAACCACCGTGCGGCGGGAGCTGACCCTGCAGCTGCGGGAGAAAGAGGCGGATTTTGTCCTCACCCGGGGCGGCGGCAGGATGCTTTCCGGCACGGTACGCTGGCAGGCGGCATCGCTGCCCGCCCGGGAGATGCCCGGGACGGCGGAGGGCATGGAGGCGGTCAGCGGACGGCTGGCCGGGCGGCTGCTGGCCGCCCTGACCCAGGCCGCGCCGGACAGCTGGCAGCAGATACTGCATTACCTGGCAGGCACGGCCTGGATTGACGCCCAGGGGGAGGAAACAAAGCCATGAAAAAACTGATATGCTGCTGTTTGGCGCTGCTGTTGCTGCTGCCCTGGACGGCCGGGGCGGAGGATACCGCCGCCATGGATGTGGCCGGGCTGATGGCCCGGCAGGTCAGCGCCAATTCCGCCTTCCGCACCCAGATCACGGCGGAGGTTTCCGGCCCGGCCCCCTCCTTTGACAGCGAGGGGCTGTGGACGCTGCTGGGCGGCGTGCTGCCAGGGCTGTCCCTGGAGAGCGCCTATGTGCTCAGCCGCGCGGGGGAAACGCTGGGCAACTCCCAGCTGACGCTGTCCCTGAAGCGGGAGGAGCAGCCCCTGGCCTCCCTGTACGTTGCCGGCCGGGGCGGGCACTGGCAGGTGTGGGGCGACGGGCTGGAGGAGAGTGTGCTGCTGCTGCCCCGGGATACCAGCCTGCTGCTGCGGGACCCTTACCTGACGCTTTCGGGCTGGGGCAATGTGCTGCTGCGGGGCGCTGGATACACCGAAAGCCTGCTGCATCCCGCCCGGGAGGGGGAATGGCCGCCCCTGCGGCGCTTCCTGGCCCAGGCGGGCACCATGGACGCGGCCTGGCTGGACAGCGCGGAGCAGGCCCTGCAGGCATATACCCAGCAGCTTTCCCTGTGGATGCAGGAGCATACCCAGGTGCAGGTGCAGCGCAACGAGGCCGGGGCGGTTTATCTGGAAACCGAGCTGCGGGCGGACGCCGCCGCGCTGGCGGAGGAAGCCCTGGCCCTGCTGCGCCGGTTTTACGGGGATGCGCCGCTGCTGGCCCTGCTGCGCCAGGGCATGACCCGGCAGGAGGCCCGGGCCTACCTGGAGCCCGGCATGCTGATGCTGTTTGAACGGGTGCTGGGGGAAATGACCCTGGCTGAGGATTTTGTGCTGCAGCGCAGCTACGATACGGAGGGCGCGCTGGAGCGCATGGTGCTGACGCTGCCCCTGCCGGAGGGCGTCCTTCTGCGCTTTACCGAGGCAGGGCCCCAAAAGACCCTGGCGGCGGAAACGCCGGAGGCCGCGCTGGAAATCAGCGTCCAGGGGGATGCCGCGCAGGGCTGGCAGGGCGCCTTTTCCCTGCAAAGGGGCGAGGAACGCCTGGCCGGGCGGTATCAGCTGCTGGCGCTGATGGAGGAAACGGCGGTGGATTTGAGCGATGATGCCCGCGCCCGGCAGCAAAACGGCCTGGTGACCCTGCAGATTGACCCCGAGGAGGGCCAGCCCTTTTCCGCCCAGTCCATCACGGTGGAGATCACGGCCTATGCCGGGGCCCAGGACGCCCAGCCCGCGCACTGGAACGCCGCGGTGACCTGGCGGGAGGCGGATACCGGCGCCACGCTGCGGATCTCCATAAAAACCCGCACCGGCGCCGCCATCGGGCAGACCGAAGCGGCAGGGGAAACGCTGGATATGACCCAGGCGGAGGAAGCGATGCGCGGCGCCATCCTGCAGCGTCTGCTGTCCCTGTGGATAAACGCCGCCCTGGCCCGGGACGCCAGTTGACAATGAACAGCCGGAAATGGTAATATAAGCATATAAATGGTATTAGGATGTAAACAGGGCAACGCGCATTAAAAGGAGGAGAAAAGATGAAAAAGCTGTTTGCGATGCTGATGGCGCTGGTGATGGCGCTGTCCTGCGCAGGGGTGCTGGCGGAGGAGGAGCTTCCGATGGAGGATCTGGCCCTGAATACCCGCCTGGGCATTCTGGTGGACCATGACTTTGTCAAAATGCTGGCGCCCATGCTGCTGCAGGGTGCTTCCCAGGAGTTTGCGGACAAGTATATGGACAACTTCCTGGACATCCTGGAAGGGGTCTATATGGACGCGGTAATTGGCGGCAATGTGATGGACCTGGCCCTGATGGCCAACGAAAAAACCCTTTGCTCCATAGTGGCGCAAACGGACGAAACAGGCGTCGTTTATGTGAGCGATCTGTTCCCCCACTACGCCGTGCGCCTCAACTTTGAGGATATAAGCCAGGCCGCCCAGGCTATGGGCATGAGCTATTCCATCAACGGCCAGGAAATGAGCCAGGAAGAGTTCATGCAGGCTGTTGCCGAAATCGTGGAAGCGCTGCCTGCCTACGGGGAAGATCTCAGCGCGTACCTGGAGAAGGTTCAGGGCAAGATCTCCATCAGCGAGGACGGCAAAACCATGCGCCTGAGCATTGACAGCCATGACGTGGCGGACGTGCTGGAAATCGTGGGCAGCCGGCTGGGCACGGATGAAGTGCTGCTCAAGTACCTGCCGGAGGACGCGGCGGCGCAGATTATGCAGCAGGTAGAAGCCCTGCGCGGAGCGGATGCCGAAGCGCTGGTCAACCTGGAAACCACCCAGAAGGACGATGGCATGGCCATCACGGCGGAATCCCAGGGCAAGGTGCGCCTGGATGCCGAGCTGGGCGGCGATGATACCCAGCAGACGGTGGACGTGCTGGTGCGCGTCTCCGCCGAAGGCACCGAGGATTGGGATGCCCTGTATGATGGGCTGCAGGACGGCAGCAACATGAACGATGGCTGCGTGGCCATCAGCGTTATCCGCACCCCCGATGCCGACGGCATGAGCGAAACCATCTTCGGCCTGGAACTGATGGCCGGCGGAAACGACTTTGTGATCAGCGGCCAGAACCGGCAGGCCGGCCAGGGAACCCTGGATTTTGTCAGCTTCACCACCCTGGGACTGGATATCGGCATGACGGAGGGCGATGTGCTTACCCTGGTGGGCAACACGGTGTATACCAGCCTGCCCGCCCCCGTTTCCCTGGAGGGGCTTACCGAAATCAACCTGATGAAGGCCTCCGAGGAGGAGATGACCGCCCTGGCGAAGGACGCGGCCACCTACGGCCTGCCCAGCCTGCTGGCTGAAAGCGTGCTGGCCATGCCCGACCAGGCGGCCCTGCTGATGGAAATGCTCATGGAGACGCAGAATATCTCCCTGGACAGCGCCCCGCAGGAGGAGCCCGCACCCGAAACTGACGGCATCGAGCAGACCCCGTAACGGGTTTGCCGGATAAAGAGCAAACCGGCAAGCGGAGATTGGACGGGGAAAGGAAACGCGTACCCTTCCCCCTGCCGGTTGCAGCCTTCAGGTGCTCAAAAAAGAGGATTTTCCAAAGAACCATGACAAAAAAAGAACGCCCGGAAGGAGGCACTTCGTAAGGAAGTTTCCATGTCTTCCGAGAAAGAGCATATTCAGAACGGCGGAAACCCTTGTAAGATAAGGATTTCCGCCGTTTTTTATGCCTGTTTGCCGATTATTTGTGGCATAAATCTGCAAGCAGATTCTCTTGATAATTTATGCCGCTAACCATTCTGCAACGCAAGTTTGAATTTTATCATTCCAGTCGTTTTCATCAACAGCAAGCTCCTCTTGCCGCATAACTTCATCAAGGAATTGACGGATATTATGCGGGGTCGGTTGCGTGTGAAAATTATAGGAGTTTTCTACAAGGCGCATGAACTGATCTAATTCAAGGGGAATAATCTTTGTATTGCCGCCATAGTAAGAAATACCTATTTTATTCAACGCAAAAAAGTGTGCTAAACTCGCCTTGTTGATAGTCGGGGCAATAAATAGACAGTATGTGTCTTTGCCTGTTCGTTTTTTCATCTGTCCAAAATGCCGTGCTACGGGTTCGCCCTCGCTTTCATATTGGCGCTGTCCCTGTTGCATGGTAACTTCTACCGACAAAACAAAATCATCATAGTCACATTCAATATCAGGCATATTTCCGGACGCTGTTGAAAGGGGCTGTCCGACATCATCAAATTTGAAATTCCCCTTTATGTTTCCTCCGTCAAGCATTGTCATAGCTCGCCATGTATTATATTCAAGCATCAGAGGCGCGTCGTAGTATCCGTCAGATAATATCTCATTGAAGGTATCAATAATCTCTGAATACAGAGCATAAGATTTGATTTCTGTAACTTGAGCATTGATAACGGCGGCTTTTCGCTCTGCTATGATAGCGTCACGAATATCTTTCAATTCCTCAATACTTTTCCCGGAAAGCTGCCTTTGCGTATAGTCACTTATGCGCATTATATGGTCAATGACATTTTCAACACTATCAACAAATAGCGCCGGGATTGTAGGATTAAATAAATAGGCTTTGTAACCATCCGTATCATCAACAAAAACGGGTTTACGATCAACAGTTGCGAGAATGAAGTCAACTTCTTTTATTTTGTCAGGATAGATAGCGATAGACCGATTTCTATGAGAAATAGAAACCAGACCAGTATAACGTAAATACCGGAAACAAGCGTCGGTATAATCCCTTGTGTTGCTTTTCTTCGTGTTAAGGAACTTTTTCAGGCTCTTGTCAGTCGTTTCGCGTGTTCTTGTATTGCCTGCGTCAATATCGTCTGCATACGTCCGCAAAAGCGCTTCTGTCCACTTCTCATCTACAAACTTTTTATACTGTCCTCTATGGGTTTCCCTTTCTGCACGAAAATCAAGGATGGCTTTTTTGACGGTTTCATACTGCCTATAATCCGTCATCATAAGAGCAAAGATTTTTAATTCATCAAAAGATAGGCTTTCTAAATCTCGAATAAGCCGAATAATTTCTAAATACGGCTTTATATAGAAAGTACCCTCAATTCCGGTTGTTTCAACATGGTATGGTGACGGAAACTGAAATTTCAACAGTTGCCGCAAAAATACTTCCTGCGGGCGTTTCCCATAAACCAGCGCTTTTCCCGCGTCAGTTAATTCAATTTGTGGGGTCAGGTCAACAAACCCCAACGCTTTCGGCGCTCTGTTTATCCTGTCCCTTGCGCTAAAATCTTTATTGTTTGATGAACCGCTACCCTCAAAGAAACCCGATTGCGCTAACAGGTCAATAAACGCAATCTGCGTTTGTTTGTTCCATTTTTGCCCGGAAAAATGCTCACTAAGCAACTGTATCTCCGGTATCATTTTAGACGGGGTGCGGGGCGATGTTGTGAAGAATAAGGCTTTATTTTTTAGGTATGCCATGCGTTCGCCCTCTCGGCTTAATAATTCTTTACGACAATGTGCATTTTATCGTTGTTGAAACGATTTTTGATATTTACGGCGTAGTTTTTATAATACTCGTCGAAAACATAGTCTCCATATAGTTCCATAGTCAACGGGGTCTTTCCGATAACCATAAGCGCACGGCAGGGAAGATTTCTAAAATCAGCAGCTAAACGTCTATGCTCGGTTTCATCAAAACCGTTCATCATGTCAATATTTCCATAGTCATTGAAAACGCAATCATAGGGCGGGTCTAGGAATATAAAATCATCTTCTCCCGCCATATCAAATATGCGTTTATAATCAAGGCTATACAGGTCCGCCCCACGTAATAATTGACTGTGTTGCACTGTGACTAATTGTGTGTTAAGATTAGGATAGCGTCCAAAAGGCACATTATATTCGCCGTTGCTGTTATATCTAATCATACCAGAATACGCCGTTTTGTTAATGAAAAAATATACTACGCCGTCTAAATAACTACCATCAGGGTGATTAAAAAGCTCCCGCATTTTATAGTATAATTCTTCATTGGCATTTGGTACACATTCATCAGGCGTTTGTGCTTTCAGCTTTTTATATGCTGCCTGATTGGCTTCATACACGCGTTGAAGTTCATCAAGCTGCACCCGCATTTCCGGGTAATTGTCGCGCAGTTGCCGATAGAACAACATTAGCCGTTCATTAACATCATTTATAATTGCGACTTCGGGTTCAAGGTAAAAATAGACAGCACCGCCGCCGAAAAAAGGCTCAATATATCTATCAAAGTCGTCAGGAATGTATTGCAAAAAACGGGGAATTTCCCGCGATTTCCCGCCTCTATATTTTAATACTGGGTTCATTCGCGGCACCTCCTCCCTTTCTTGCACTCATACTTACTCTATAATATAATAGCACATCAAGCGACAAAATGGTAGTGCTTTTCTGGAAAAAGTCAGAATTATTTCTGCCTCGTCCTGCGGGTGATAAACAGGGTAATACTCTCTTTGCAGCCCTCGAACGTATCAAGGCGAAAGGTTTACCTTGTCCACAGTTATAACGAGCATCGGATTTTGACCCACAAAATCCAGGAAAGCGCAACAAAACCGGCACGACCACCATGGTCGCGCCGGTTTCATCTCCTTTTGAGCCGGTAATTACTGCCTCAAAGCAACTTCCTTGCGGAGGGCGCCCCGAGGCGTTCTTTTTTATGGATTGATTTTACTTGATGGAGCCATCCACCATGCCCTGCACAATGTACTTCTGCGCGAAGATATACAGGATGATGATGGGCAGCATGGCCAGCAGGGTGGACACCATGATCAGGTGCCACTGCTTCACGAAGGAGCCGATGAAGCCGGCCACGGCCAGGGGGATGGTGCGGATGTCGCCGCCGGCGCCCAGCAGCAGCAGGGGCAGCAGGTAGTCGTTCCAAATCCACAGGCCGTTGAGCACCAGCACGGTGACGAACACGGGCTGAAGCAGGGGCAGCACGATGCGGAAGAAGGTGCCCGCGCGGCTGCATCCGTCAATATCCGCCGCTTCCTCCAGCTCCAGGGGCACGCCCTTGATGAAGCCGTGGAAGATGAAGATGCTCATGGCCTCGCCAAAGCCCAGGTAGGCAAAGATGATGCCCTGATACGAGCGCAGCATGGGGATATGCAGGAAGTTGCCCAGGTCGCGGAACCAGGTAACCAGGGGGAACATGACCACCTGGAAGGGGATTACCATGGCCGCCACGTACATCAGGAACAGCAGGCTGGACCAGCGGGTTTTGTTGCGCACCAGCACCCAGGCCGCCATGGCGGAGAAAATGGAAATAACCGCCAGGGAGATCACGGTGATGATCACGCTGTCCCGCAGCGCGGACAGGAAGTTGAAGGTGGGGTTTTCCCACACCGACTTGATGTTGACAAACAGGTTGCCTGCGCTTTCAGGCCAGCCCACGGGCTTGTTGATGATCTCCGCGTTGGTGCGCATGGAGTTGAGCACCACGATGACGAAGGGCAGCATGAACAGGATAAAGAGCAGGAGCGTAACGATTTCCAGCGCCAGGCGGCGTCCCGGACGGGGCTTCGAGCCGGCCATGCGCTCAACGGGAATTTCCTTCTTCTTGGCCATTACATCTCCACCTCCTTGCTCTTGTTCCAGCTTACCTGGATGACGGAGAAGATGACCAGCACCAGGAAGAAGATGACGGCCTTGGCCTGGCCCTGGGCCATCTTGTTATACTTGAAGGCCGTGTTGTAGATGTTCAGCGCCAGCAGCTCGGAGCTGTTGACGATGGTCTTGTTCCACAGGCCGGTGGGGCCGCCGTTGGTCAGGGCCACGTTTACATCGTACATCTTGAAGCTGTTGGTCAGCGTCAGGAAGAGGGAAATGGTAAAGCTGTTGGCCATCAGCGGGATCTGGATGCTGCGGACGCGGCGCCAGTAGGGCGCGCCGTCCACCTCCGCCGCCTCCATCACGGACTTCGGGATGCCCTGAATGGCCGCCACAAAGATCAGCATGATGTAGCCCGCATACTGCCAGGTGTTCACCGTCACCATGGTGAACATAACCGTCTTGGGGTTGGTGATCAGGGATTTGGAAAGCCCGGCAATGTTCAGCGCCTGGCCCACGGAGGGCAGGATGGAGCTGAAAATGAACTGCCAGATGGAGCCCAGCACGATACCGCCGATCAGGTTGGGCACAAAGAAGCCCGCGCGGTATACGTTGCGCCCGCGGATTTCGCTGGTCACCAGCAGGGAGATCAGGAAGGCCACCACGTTGACGGCCACCACGTTGAGCACGGTAAATTCCAGGGTGATCAGGAAGGAATGCAGAAAGCCCTTATCCTGGAAAATCTTGATGTAGTTTTCAAGGCCCACCATCTTGGAGGCCGCGCCGGTGCCTGCCCAGTCCGTAAAGGAATAGTAGATACCGTAGATGAACGGGATAATCTGAACCACAATGAAAGCCAGAATGGTGGGGGCCAGGAACAAGCCCTCTGTCAGCTTCCGCTTTTGCTTGCTGGTCAAATCAATCCCCCCTTTCAATCATGATCAGTCTTACGTAAAAGGGACTGCGCCGGGGAAGGAATCCTTCCGGGCGCAGCCCCGGTTGATTGCCTGTAAAACGGATTACAGGGTGGGGATGGTAGCGATGGCGTCCTTCATCAGCTGTTCGAAGGTGGGTTCGTCAATCTGACCGGAGGCCAGCAGCTCGTAGATCTGGCCCAGGGTGCCCATGCCGAAACCATCGGGCAGCTTGTACTGCTGCCAGCTGTAGGTCTTGCCGGCGGCGTTCCAGTTCATCAGGCTGACGGACAGGGGGCCGGCGGGCAGCAGGGAGACGTTGGTGAAGGCGGGCACCATGCCGGCCTTGTTCACCATGTAGTCAGCGCCTTCTTCGGTGCCGGCCAGGGCGTTCAGGTAGGCAATGGCTTCGTCCACGTTACCGTTGGCATTGACAGCATACCAGGAGGGAGGATTGACCAGGATGCCGTCGGTCTCGGTGTGCAGGAAAGCATGGGGCGCATAGCCGATTTCGAAGCTGGGCTCCAGCACCACCAGGCTGGGATCCATCCAGTTGCCCTGATGATAGAAGGCGGCCTTGCCGTTGGCGAAAGCGGCCAGCTGGCTGTCCTGGGTGCCGTTGAGCAGCATGTCAGGATCGCTGTACTGGAAGATCAGGGCCACATACTCGCAGTAGTCATGGAAGCGCTCTTCGTCCACTTCACCGGCCAGCACCTGATCGATGATGGAGGTGTCGTCGCGATCCAGACCCACGGTCAGGTACACGTTGAAGTTATGCAGACCGGTTACCCAGGTCATGTTCTGGCTGGTGCCGGCCACCATGGAAACCACCATGTCCAGGCCCAGCTCGGCCTTCATGGAATCCAGCTTTTCAAAAGCGGCCTTGTAAGCGTCCACAGTGGTCAGGGTGGCGGGATCAATACCGGCCTTGTCCAGGATTTCCTTGTTGTAAGCCATGCCATAGCCTTCGATGGCCACGGGGAAGCCCACAACCTTGTCGCCGTCCATGTACGCCATGGTGGTGTTGGCAGTCCAGTCAGCGCCGGCCATGTCCACAATGCGGTCTTTCCACATTTCGTAGCCGGAGGGGCCTTCAAACACGAAGATGTCGGGCTGGCGATCCTGGGCCATTTCGTTCTTCAGAACGGTGTTGTAGTCAGAGGAGCCGCCGCCGGAGATGACTTTCACGTCAACGCCGGTCTTTTCTTTGTAAAGCTTGGCGTATTCCTGCAGAGCAGCATCGATTTCCACCTTGTTCTGCACGATCACCAGATCGGCCAGGGCGGAGGTGGCGGCCAGGGTCAGTACCAGGGCCAGTATCAGGGCGAGAACCTTTTTCATAATGAGGTCTCCTTTAAAAAATATTATTCTGCGCGGCAAGCCGCGGAAGAACCAACCTGAATAAACTGCCTTTATTCAGACACCGTTGATATGCGTGCCGAAAAACAGAAAACGGGGCTGCGTCCGCTGGGGCGGAGCATAAACTTTGATCCCCGGAAAAAACTTATAAAAAAGCCATGAAACAGGGAGAAACCTGTGGGAATTCTCCTGTTTTGCTTATTATATCGCAACCGGGGAAAAAAGTCTACCCTTCCCCCCGATTTTCTTTTCCGGAAGTTTTTTCTGTATATACTGTTTGTCGCCCAAAGAATTGAATCGGGAAAACAGAGATTGGACGGGGAGGGAAACGCTTCTCTTTTGCGTCAAAAGAGAAGCAGAAAACCTTCTTGTAACGCCGTAAAAGCGGCAAACGCAAGCTGAAACAGGAGCGCTGTTCCCCGCTTCCGGGCAGGCCGGCGAAGCCGGCCCTGCTGTGCGCGTGCGCACAGCGAAAAACCGCCGGGCAGACCGATAAAACAAACAAGTTTGTTTTTCGGCTGACCTGCGGTTTTTCTATTGCCCGGAAGCTCGCTGGACGGCATGTAATACTAAACCCCGTCTAAAATATTGAATCTATGGGTGTCTTTTCCGCCCTGGCGTTGCCTCATTCCGGTCAACGTAGCGCTGCTACGCCTCCCTTCATTCAGCTTAGCCAGAACGAAAAATCCAGCCCATATCTTTCAATCTTTTAAACGGGATTTAGTATAAGTGACAGGCGCAAATTGTTTGGTTTTGCGCCCAAGCCGGTTCGCCAACCGGCTTCTTTGCAGCTTTTTTCCCCGGGAAGAAAGCGCGTACCTTTCCCGTCCGATTTCATTCTTGCACGGCTTTTCCTGTTTTGCTTCACAGTGTCGCCGCAGGCAGTTTTTCCTACATAAAGCGAGAAAGAATAACCGCTATCGCAAGCCCTGCAATCGCTCCCATAAGAAGCATTACCACTCTTTGGTAGTTTCTTTTGCCCTCTTCTCTGGCTTTCTCAATGCCATCCAATTTCTCTCCGTTGGTAAAGGCAACGATCTCTTTGTATGTGTAGATGTCTTGCTCTTTTTTTATTTTCCCGACTCTGAACGAGAAATAGAGCATGGCACCTGCCATAATTCCCCATATGGCGATTCCGGGTATTCCGATCCACTTATAAAGCGGCAGCGGCGTAGCAATGCATGCGATAAGCAGCACCGCAAAGATGTTGCTTTCCCTTTGAAAAGCTTTGATTGTTGTTTGTTCGACTTTTTCCTTCATGATTTCGATATCTCCTTTTATGAATGTATCAAGGGAGACACCAAACAGATCGCTCATCATCAAAAGGCTGTGAATATCAGGATAGCTTTTGCCGTTTTCCCAGCTGGATATGGTTTGCCTGGAAACATAAAGCTTCTCCGCCAATTCTTCTTGCGTCATTTCTGCCTTTGCTCTGCAGCCTTTTAATCTTTGCCCAAGCTCCATTTGGTTGCCCTCCTTGCGAGATCATATTATCGAAACCAAAGGCTTTCGTCTATCAAACATTCTTTACATTGGAGGAGTTTTCCCTCTGTCAAACCAGCTTTACATTGAAAAAAGGCCACAGTTTTCCGCATATTGCTGCGCGCCATGCAAACCCCGGCTTGTTAATTGTCAATTTGTTTTACTTCCTGCATCAGAATAAACACAAAGATGATTTCGGCAGCTGTTAACGCTGCCGCAACCGCCAAAGCGTTCAGCATGGAGCCCAGCAGCAGCGCGGCAAACGGGATGGCGATTGCAAAAATCTTATAAGCCGCTGATTTATACAGCCAGGAGAAAGGCAATAAGTGCGCTCCAAAAACCATGGCATGAACCATCACCATCTTTTCAGGAACCGCAGAAAATACCCACATAACAATCAATATGTAAAGCATTTGATTGATGGAGAACAAGAGCCCTAAATTGCCCAATGGGTTTTCCTTGGAAAAGATGTTTGCTTTCATTATTTTTGCCGCAAGCATCGATATGGGCATTAATGGGGCAGAACAGCAAAATACCAACAGGTTTTTTGTCATAACAGGGATATCCAACAAAGAAACAATGGTTATCAAGGCCCATATTACAGCAGAAGCTACGATAAAAGGCAGCCCCTTCTTCTGCTTCAAACTGATATCATTCCTTAGTTCTTCCAAATTCATATTTGTTTATCCTCCGTTTGTTGGTTCAGGAATACATCGTACGTTAGCATAAGGCCTCCTCAGCCTGCCAGCCAGGCCATACCCCGGCGCAGGCCCGCGTCCCAGAATTCCCAGTTGTGGATGCCCGGCCATTCCTCGTACTGCAGGTCATACCCCAGCGCCTGCAGGTGATCGCGCATGCGGGTGTTGGCCGCGTACAGGTAATCCTCCGTGCCGCAGGCCAGGTAAATGCGGGGCTTGCGCGCCTCCCCGGCGGCCTGCTCCGCCAGGGCCAGGGGGTCATCCTGGGGGGAGGCCTTCAAATCGGGGCCGATGACGCCCTGCAGCTCCTCCCGGGAATAGAACGCGCCCGCGATCACCTGCTCCGGATAATGCAGCATGCCAAAGCCGGAGGAAAGGCACAGCGCGCCGGCGTAGCGCCGGGGATAGGTCAGGGCGCACTTGATGGCCCCCTGGCCGCCCATGGACAGCCCGCCCACATACAGCCTGTCCATCGGCAGGCGAAACACCTTTTCCAGCGCCCAGGGAAGCTCCTCATTAAGATAGGTAAAAAAGCGCATGCCCTGGGCCATGTCGGTGTAAAAGCTGCGCTGGGCGTCGGGCATCACCACGCAGTAGCCGTAATCCCGGGCATACCGCTCCACCCCGGACATCCGCGCCCAGGCCTCGCCGTTCTGCCGCAGGCCGTGCAGCAGCACCAGCGTTTTATCGTAGTGCCCCAGGCAGGTATGGGCCGCGTGGTCAAAATGATCAAAGGGCACAATCACCTGCAGGGGGGTGTCCATATCCAGCACATCCGAGCGGATTACGCCGCGAAAAATCGCCATATTCCTTCCTCCCGATCTGTTTTTACCCATTATACCAGCCCCGGCGGGGGATGACAAGGCTGGCGGAAAAGCTGTTCACGAAAAGTTTACTTGCCTCCCGCTTCATCCGATGCTATGATAGCCCTGCTTGTGAGAGGAGGTATTTTTGAATGAAACGCGCTGCTGCATTCCTGCTGGCCTGTTTGCTGGGGCTGGGCCTGATGGCCCCGGCCCTGGCCCAGTCCGGCTTTTACGCCCTGGGCGACACGGTGGAGGATTTTACGCTCACCACGTCCGCGGGCGAAACGGTTTCCCTGTACGGCCTGCTCAAAGAGCATAAGGCCGTGCTGCTCAATTTCTGGTTTGCCGACTGCGGCCCCTGCCGCTATGAGTTCCCCTTCCTGGTGGAGGCCTATGAACAGTTTGGGGACGACGTGGCCGTGCTGGGCATCACGCCCCGGGACCAGGATGCCCGCATCAACGATTACATCGCCAGCGTGGGCATCAATTTCCCCATGGCCTACGACAGCGCAGGCATCAGCGCCCGCTTTGTGGATTACGGCTTTCCCACCAGCGTGATGATCGACCGGGAGGGCGTGCTCTGCTTCACGGAATGCGGCGCCCAGCGCAGCGCGGACGCCTTTGTGCGGCTGTTCCAGCCCTTTGTGGCGGAGGATTATGCCTCGCCCCTGCTGCTGGACGCCATTCCCGCCGCGGAAATGCCCGCCGCCCCCGACGCCGCGGCGCTGAACAGCGCCCTGAACGCCGCGGGCGGCGAGCTGGATTTTGAAATTCCCGACGGCGTGTGGCCCTGGCTGGTGAGCCAGGACGGGACGTACGCCTATTCCGGCAATCCGGGCGCCCATGCCTCCCTGGCTCAGGTCGGAACGCAGGTGATCACCCAGCCGGGAGATGTGCTGCGCTTCCGCTTTGCCACCTCCACGGAGGACGGCTCCGATGTGCTGGCCGTGCTGATGGATGATCAGATTGTGAAGATCTTCTCCGGGGAGAACCCCTGGCAGGCCTACGCCCTTCCCTTTGACGGCGCGGGCGAGCACGCTGTGGACTTTGTGTATATCAAAAGCGCCCAGGATTCCGCGGGCGCGGACACGGTCATGGTGGCGGATGTCGCCCTGCTTTCCGGCGAGGAGGCCCAAGCCGCCCTGCAGCAGAACCCCCGCTATCCCCTGACGCTGGAGGGCACGGAGGCGGAGGTCTCCTTCCCCGCCGGCCAGGCCCGGGAAATCCTTTTTGACGACCCCACCGGCGCGGTGGACGGCTACTACGGCGCGGACGGCTATTATATCCTGTCCGGCGGCGCGGCGGAGGCGCTGATCAAGCTGGGCGCCGACTGTGACCCGGATGCCGCCGTGATCAGCGATGTTTTGGGCGCCGCCTGCTCCGTCAGCCATTGCGCGCAGGCCCAGGAGGGCTTCCTGTTCCCCCTGCCCGCGGTTTCCGGGGAGATGGGCTGGAACGCCGTGCTGCTGTATCCCTCCATCCTGGATGCCTACGGCGCCCCGCTGATCTATCTGTACTTCGCCTCCCCCGAGGACGCGGACGCCTTCTGCCTCAGCCAGGTGTTCAGCCCCGCCACCGGCGAGCCGGTTTCCGGCGTGACCTGGCAGTATGCCCGGCCCGAGGAGGAAACGCTTCCGGCGGAAGCGCCCGTATCGGGCAGCGCGGATTACACCCTGGTGTTTGCCGATCAGGACGGCCAGCCCGTTCCCGGCGTCATCGCCAACATCTGCACCGATACCATGTGCACTCCCATGGTGGCGGACGCGGAGGGCCGCATCGCCTTCTCCCTGCCTGCCTACACCTATGATATTCATGTGATCAAGATTCCCGACGGCTATGCCTTTGACCTCAGCCAGGATTTTCAAACCCCCGAAAACGGCGGCGTGATGACCTTTACGCTGAACAGGGATTGACAGAAAAAGAAACAAACGGGAGCCTTCCTTTTCACAGCCCGAAAAGGAAGGCTCCCGTTTGTGTTTCTTCCTGTCAGATCTTCAGCCCGCGGCTGGCGTTCTTGGCGCGCTGCTCGTGGCTGAGGGTGCGCTTGCGCATGCGCAGGGATTTGGGGGTGATCTCCAGCAGCTCGTCATCGTCGATGAACTCCATGCACTCCTCCAGCGTCAGCGGATGTACGCTGACCAGGCGCATGCTTTCCTCGGCGGCGCTGCTGTTGCGGGTGTTGGTAACGTGCTTCTTGCGGCACACGTTGCATACGATGTCGCCCGGGCGGCTGTTTTCGCCGCAGATCTGGCCGGCGTACACCGGCACCTGGCTGCCCACGAAGAGGGTGCCGCGCTCCTGGGTGTAGAACAGGCCGTAGGTGGTGGTTTCACCCGTTTCATATACGATCAGCGCGCCCACGTTGCGGTGGGGAATCTCCCCGCGGAAGGGCTCGTACTTTTCAAACACGCTGCTCATGATGCCTTCGCCGCGGGTATCGGTCAAAAACTCGCTGCGGTAGCCGAACAGCCCCCGGGAGGGCACCAGAAATTCCAGGCGCACCCGGTCGGTGCCGTCCATCTTTTCCAGCACGCCCCGGCGGCGGCCCATCTTTTCGATGACCGCGCCGGCGTAGGCCTGGGGCACATCGGCCACCATGCGCTCAATGGGCTCGCAGGTAACGCCGTCAATTTCCTTGAGGATCACCTCCGGCTTGCTCACCTGGAATTCATAGCCCTGCCGGCGCATGGTCTCAATCAGGATGGACAGGTGCAATTCGCCCCGGCCGCAAACGTTAAAGCTCTCGGTGGTTTCCCCGTCGGTCACCCGCAGGCTCATATCCGTCTGCAGCTCCCGGTACAGGCGGGCGCGCAGGTGACGGCTGGTCACATACTGGCCTTCCTTGCCGGCGAAGGGGCTGTCGTTGACGGAGAAGGTCATGGAAACCGTGGGCTCGCTGATGTGCACAAAGGGCAGGGGCTCGGGGCGCTCGGGTGCGCACACCGTATCGCCGATGGAGATATCCTCCAGGCCGGTGAGGGCCACGATGTCGCCCATGCCCACCTGCTCGGCGGGCAGGCGCTTGAGGCCGTCGTGGGTGAACAGGCCGGTGAGCCGCCAGGGCGCGGATACCTTGCCCTCCTCCAGGTAGTTGCAGCGCACCACCATCTGGTTGGCCTTCAGCAAGCCGCGGGTGACGCGGCCAATGCCGATGCGGCCCACGTAGTCGTTGTAGTCGATGGTGGAAATCAGCACCTGAGCGGGGCCCTCCGGGTCGCCCTCGGGGGCGGGGATGTACTTCATAATGGCGTCAAACAGCGGGCGCAGGTCGGTGCCCTCCTGCTCCAAATCCAGGGTGCAGGTGCCCTTGCGGGCGGAGGCGTACAGGATGGGCCGCTCCAGGGTTTCCGGGTCGGCGTCCAGCTCGATGAGCAAATCCAGGATTTCGTCCACCACCTCGGCGCAGCGGGCGTCGGGCCGGTCGATCTTGTTGATGCAGATCAGCACGGGCAGGCTCAGCTCCAGGGCCTTGCTCAGCACAAAGCGGGTTTGGGGCATGGGGCCTTCAAAGCTGTCCACCAGCAGCAGCACGCCGTCCACCATCTTGAGTACGCGCTCCACCTCGCCGCCGAAGTCGGCATGGCCGGGGGTGTCCACAATGTTGATCTTGGCGTCGTGATAGTGCACGGCGGTGTTTTTGGACAGGATGGTAATGCCGCGCTCCCGCTCCAGGTCGTTGCTGTCCATCACGCGGTCGGCAACCTCCTGGTTCTGGCGGAACACGCCGCCCTGCTTCAGCATTTCGTTGACCAGGCTGGTCTTGCCGTGGTCCACGTGGGCGATGATGGCGATGTTGCGAATATCGTTGCGAATCATACAATCAGCCTTTCTGAAAAAGGGTACATGCGGAATCAATCAGAAGATTTCCCGGGGCGCCAGCTCGGCCAATACCAGGCCCTTGTTGTTTTCCCCGGCCAGGCGGATGCTCCACTCATTTTCAAACAGCAGCACATCCCGGCCCTCGGCGTCCCGGGCGCGGGCGGAGGTGGAGGTGAGCTTGAGCTCCGCCACGGGCTTGGGGGTTTCAATGACCCAGCGCACAAAATTGAAGGGCAGCTGCTCCAGCACCAAATCGACGCCGTACTCGCTCTTTAAGCGGTAGGTGAGCACGTCAAACTGCAGCACGCCCACCACGCCCACCAGAAAATCCTCCCGGCCGGTCTCGTCCCGGATGAAGGTCTGGATGGCGCCCTCCTCGCTGAGCTGCAGGATGCCCTTCACAAACTGCTTGCGCTTCATGCTGTCCAGCGGGCGCACCCGGGCAAAGTGCTCGGGGGCGAACACGGGGATTTTTTCAAACTTGATTTTGCGGCCCACGCACAGCGTGTCGCCCAGGTGATAGATGCCCGGGTCGAACAGGCCGATGATGTCGCCGGGATAGGCCACCTCGATGCCCTCCCGCTCGTCCGCCATGAACTGCTGGGGCTGCTTTACCTGAATTTCCTTGCCGCTGCCGGAATGCCACACGGTCATGCCCTTGTGAAATTCGCCGCTCACCACCCGCAGGAAGGCCAGGCGGTCCCGGTGGGCGGGGTTCATGTTGGCCTGGATTTTGAAGATGAAGCCCGAAAAACGGTCGTCCTCCGGCGCCACCGGGCCCTCGCTGCTCTCCCGGGGCAGGGGCGGGGGCGTGTACTGCAAAAACCGCTCCAGGAAGGGCTCCACGCCAAAGTTGGTCACGGCGCTGCCAAAGAACATGGGGGTCAGCTCGCCCCGGCGCACAGCCTCCAGGTCAAAGCCCTCCCCGGCCTCGTCCAGCAGCTCAATTTCCTCCCGCAGCCGGTTGAGGTAATGCTTTTCCAACATGCCCGGCAGGGCGGGGTCATCCAGCGCCACGGTGGTTTTTTCCGCCTTGCGCTTGCCGTGATCGCCGCCGAAATACAATTCAATTTCCTTTTTGTCCCGGTGGTACACGCCCTGGAAGTCGCCGTCCACGCCGATGGGCCAGTTGATGGGGCAGGCATGGATGCCCAGCACATCCTCCAGTTCGTCCATCAGGGCGAAGGGGTCCTTGGCCGCCCGGTCCATTTTGTTGACGAAGGTGAAAATGGGAATGCCGCGCATGCGGCAAACCTTAAACAGCTTGATGGTTTGCGCCTCCACGCCCTTGGCGGCGTCAATCAGCATCACGGCGCTGTCCGCCGCCACCAGCACGCGGTAGGTATCCTCGCTGAAGTCCTGGTGGCCCGGGGTGTCCAGGATGTTGATGTCAAACCCGTTGAAGGAAAACTGCATGGCGCTGCTGGTGACCGAAATGCCGCGCTGCTTCTCAATTTCCATCCAGTCGCTGGTGGCATGGCGCTCCGCCTTGCGGGCCTTCACCGACCCCGCCTGCCGGATGGCGCCGCCGTACAGCAGCAGCTTTTCGGTCAGCGTGGTTTTGCCGGCGTCCGGGTGGCTGATGATGGCGAACGTCCGCCTGCGGGCAACTTCGTCTCTGAGCATACAGGCTCTCCCTCCGATAATCTGATCACAATCGATTATTATAATAGAAAAGCGGCGGCTGTGTCAATATTTTCCGGCAATTCCCAAAAGGAGGGAGACAGGCGCGGCTGTTCCGAAACAGCCGTTGCATTTGCAACATTTCCGCTGTATAATGCGGGGGACAGGAGGAATGCCCATGCCCAGCCGCTGTTCCCTTTTTGCCGGGCTCAGCCCGGAGCAGCTGCAGGAAGCCCTGCGGTTTTTCGATGCCCGGGAGCACCGCTATGCCCGGGGAGAGGTGCTGAAGCACCCGGTGAGCCCCCTGCCCGGCTTCGGCCTGGTGCTGGAGGGGCGGGTGGCCGTGAGCATGGAGGACATCGACGGCCGGGAAATGATGCTCAGCCTTGTCCCGCCCGGGCAGACCTTTGGCGAGGCGCTGTGCTTTCTGCAGGAGAACGCGCCGCTGCTGATCACCGCCCTGACCGACGCCCGGGTGCTGTGGATGCGGTGCGGCCGCCTGCGGCAGACGCAGGAAACCCCCTTGGGACAGCTGCTGCAGGGCCGCTTCATCGCCATGCTGGCCCGGCGCACGCTGCGGATGAACGACCGCATCCAAATCCTGTCCCGGGGCAGCATCCGGGAAAAGCTCAACGCCTTCTTCACCGAGTGCGCCCGGGATGCCGGCGGCCCGGATTTTACCGTGCCCTTTGACCGGGCGGGCATGGCTGCGTACCTGGGGGTGGATCGCAGCGCCCTGAGCCGGGAGCTGTCCCGCATGCGCCGGGAGGGGCTGCTGGATTTTGAAAAAAGCCGCTTTACGTTGCATCGGCAACCGACAAAGGCGGACGAATCGGCTATCATGCCCTTGGCCCGCAAAGGGCCGGAAGGAAGGTAAATAAAAATGAAAAAGCTGATTGCCGCTTTGCTTTGCTTTGTGATGCTGCTTTCCCTGGGCGCCTGCTCCCTGGCGGAGGACGCCGCCCCCCGCCTGGCCGCCCTGAATGGCCCCACCGCCATGGGCATGGCCCGGCTGCTCACCGCGGAAAACGTGTACGCCGCCGCGGACGAGCTGGTGCCCCTGTTCAACAAAGGGGAAATCGATATCGCCTCCGTGCCCGTCAACCTGATTGCCAACCTGTATAACAACGAAAACATCAAGGACGAAAACAAGCCCGTGCTGCTGGCCATCAACACCCTGGGCGTGCTGTATATTGTGGAAAAGGGCGGGGAGGAAATCACCTCCCTGGAGGATTTGAAGGGCCGCACCCTGTATGCCACCGGCGCCGGCAGCACCCCGGAATACGCCCTTACCTACCTGCTGGGCGCCCATGGCCTGGAAATCGGCAAGGATGTGACCGTGGAATTCAAAAGCTCCCCCAACGAGGTGCTTCCCCTGCTGCTCAGCGATGAGAAGGCCACGGCCATGCTGCCCCAGCCCTTTGTTACCGTGGCTGCCGCCCAGGTGGAGGGCCTGCGGGTGGCGCTGAACCTGTCCGCCGAATGGGACGCCCTGGAGAACGGCAGCCGCATGATCACCAGCGGCATCATGGCCCGCCGCAGCTACGCGGAGCAGCACCCCGAGGCGGTGGCCGCCTTCCTGCGGGACTTTGCCGATTCCGTGGCCTTTGTGAACAGCGACGCGGAAGCCGCCGCCCAGATCATTGACGCCCTGGGCATCGTCAAGGCGCCCATCGCCCAAAAGGCCCTTCCCCAGTGCAACATCGTGTGCATCACCGGCGAGGAGGCCCGGGCCATCCTGCCCGGCTATCTGCAGACGCTGCTGGATTTGAACCCCGCCGCCATCGGCGGCAGCCTGCCCGGGGATGATTTCTACTGGCGCCATGAAGCCGAGTAACCTTTCCAAAACCGAAAAAATATGGCGCGTCGCCGCCGTCCTGTTCTGGCTGCTGGCCTGGCAGGGCGGGGCGATGCTGCTGAACGATTCGCTGCTGCTGGTCCCGCCGCTGCGGGTGCTGCGGCGGCTTTTTGCGCTCCTGGGGGAAAGAGGCTTTTATGCCGCCGTGCTGTTCAGCCTGGCCCGCAATGCCGGCGGGTTTGCCCTGGGCCTGACGGCCGGCGCGCTGCTGGCGGCCCTGGCCGCCCGGTTCCGCCCGGCGGAATACCTGCTGCGGCCGCTGATGGTTACCGTGCGCTCCATCCCGGTGGCCAGCTTTATCATCCTGGCCCTGGTGTGGCTGAGCAGCAGGCGGGTGAGCGTGTTTGTGGTGTTTTTGATGGTGCTGCCCATTGTATACAGCAACCTGCTGGAGGGCATGAAGGGCCGAAGCGCCCAACTGGAGGAAATGGCCCGGATGTACCGGATTCCCTGGGCCCGGCGTTTGGTGTTTCTGGATCTGCCCCAGCTGCGCCCCGCGCTGCTGTCCGCCCTGTCCCTGGGGCTGGGCCTCAGCTGGAAATCGGGCGTGGCGGCGGAAATCATCGGCGTGCCCCGGGGCTCCATGGGCTATGCCCTGTACCAGGCCAAGCTGTATGTGGATACCCCCAGCCTGTATGCCTGGACCCTTGCTGTGGTGCTGATGAGCGTGCTGTTTGAGCAGGCGGCGCTGTGGCTTGTAAAGCGCGCTTTCGCGGGATTGGAGCGGCTATGATCATTCTGAAGGATGTGTGCAAGGCCTTTGGGGAAAAGCAGGTGCTGCAGGGCCTGTCGCTGCGGATTCCCGAGGGCGTTACCTGCCTGACGGGGGCTTCGGGGCTGGGCAAAACCACCCTGCTGCGCCTGCTGCTGGGGCTTGAAACGCCGGATTCCGGCCAAATCACCGGGCTGCCCCCGCGGATTGCCGTGCAGTTTCAGGAGGACAGGCTGGTGGAAAGCCTCACCGTGGGCGCCAACCTGCGCCTGGCCCTGGGACGGGCATACGCGGCAGACCGGGCGGAACGCCTGCTGGCCGCCCTGGGCCTGCCGGGTTGCCTGAGGCTTTCCGTAAGCACCCTGTCCGGCGGCATGAAGCGCCGGGTGTCCCTGGCCCGGGCGCTGCTGTATGACGCGCCCCTGCTGGTGCTGGATGAGCCCTTCCAGGGATTGGACGCGGATACCCGGCGCCTGGCCATTGCCGCGGTGCGGCACGCCGCCCGGGGACGGACGGCCCTGGTGGTCACCCACGAGCCCGGGGACGCCGCCCTGCTGGGCGGGGAGCTGGTCAGGCTGGAAGCGCAATAAAGGAGAAAAGATCATGCCGGAATTTACCATGTTTTCCCAGGGTACAGGCGGCCCCATGCTGTATTTCTGCGCCGACCGGGGGGAAGCGGAGCAGGTGTTTGACGGCCTGGCCCGGCGCACCCGGCGGCCCTTCCGGATGGCCGCCTTCACCGTGGCGGACTGGAACAGGGATTTATCCCCCTGGCCCGCGCCCGCGGTGTTTGGCAGGCAGGATTTTGCCGGGCAGGCGGCGGAAACCCTGCGCTGGCTGACCGATACCTGCATTCCCCGGGCGGAGGAAACCCCGGCGGAGGCGCGCGCCATCGGCGGGTATTCCCTGGCGGGGCTGTTCAGCCTGTGGGCCTTCTATGAAACGGGGCTCTTTCAGGGCGCCGCCAGCTGCTCGGGCTCGCTGTGGTATCCGGGCTGGCCGGAATACGCGCAAAAAAAGAACGCCCCGCCTCAGGGCGTCCTGTACCTGAGCCTGGGCGAAAAGGAGCCGCTCACCCGCAACCGGGTGATGGCGCGGGTGGGGGATGCCACCCGGGCGCAGCACGCCCTGGCGCTGTCCCAGGGGCTGGATACCACCCTGGCCTGGCACCCGGGCGGGCATTTTCAGGAGCCGGAGCAGCGCACCGCCCAGGGGTTTGCCTGGCTGCTGGAGCGGCTGGCAAACTGACGGGGAGGTCCGGCTTTTTCCGGGAGGAAGAACGGGGGCGGTCTTTCCTGGATCACCAGGAAGGATCGCCCCCATTCGTTTTTCAGGCCCGCATGATGGTAACGCTGTCGTCCAGCAGCTCCTCCAGGGCCTCAGCCATGGCCCAGCCGGTTTGCCGGCTGCTGCCCACCACCACGCACACGGCGTGCACCTGGCGGGCGTAATCCACAATGGCCTGCCGCACGTCGGCATGGTACTGCAGGGACATCTCGGCCCCGGATTCCCGGGCCAGGGCATACAGGTAATTGAGCGCCTCCTGGGTATCGGGATTGCCCAGGGGGGCGGCGTCGGGCTCGGCCACGTGGAGCACGTGCAGGGGGATGCGCGCGCTGTCCGCCAGCCGTTTGCCGGCCAGAATCAGCCGTTCACACTCCTTCTGCACCGTCACGCAGACCAATACGGTTTCATCCATGCCATCCTACCATCCGTTTCCTGTTTATTGCGCCGCCCGCCTCCAATCCGTTACGCGGTTGTCATAGGAGGTGAGCACCAGGTTTTCGCCCTCCCGCCAGTCGGGGCGGGGCAGGTTGGCGTCGTAATAGAAAAGGCGGTCGCCGTTATCCTTCAGGGTTGCGCCCACGTTGAGGCTCATGGGGTAAAAGCGCAGCCCGTCCCGCTCCACGGCTTCAGCCTCCATGCCGGCAAACACCCCGGCGGTTTCCCGGGTTTTGCCGTGCAGGGCGTGGTCGATGTGCTTTCCGTACACCGCCACAGGGGCAATGAACATGCTGTAACCGAAAATGCAGGCCGCAAGCAGCGCGGAGCTCAGCAGCACGGTCACGGCCTCGGGCCAGCGCAGCAGGAAGGAAACCAGCGTCAGCGTCAGCAGCGCCAAAGCCGCGCCGCCCAGCACCAGCCATCGGGACCGCAGCTGGGCGCGGTTCAGGGCCTCATCCTCATTCCGGTACACAGCAATCCTCCTGAATATATTCTATGTCTTTCCTCCCCTGCATTATACCAAAAAGCAGGGAAAAAGTAAAGGCGGCGGCCCGGGGTCATACGGCGCCGCTTCTGAATAACCGCTTGCACAAACAGAAGTTGTACGGAGAAGGGGGACGAACGGGGGTTCTTCTCTTTTGAGTCAAAAGAGAAGCAGAAAACCTGCTTTTAACGCCGTAAAAGCAGCAATCGCAAGCTGAAACAGGAGTGCCGTTCCCCGCTTCCGGGCGGGCCAGCGTAGCTGGCCCTGCTGTGCGCAAAGCGCACAGGGAAAAACCGCCGGACAGGCCGAAAAATAAACAAGTTTATTTTTCCGGCTGGCCTGCGGTTTTTCTTATGCCCGGAAGCTCAGTTGGCGGCATCTAAGTGACAGGCGCAAATTGTTTGTTATTCCGCCCAAGCCGGTTCGCCGACTGGCTTCTTTGCAGCTTTCTTCCCCGGGAAGAAAGCGCGTATCCTTTCCCCGTCCAATTTCTGTTTGCCGATTTATTCTTAGATGAAAAACGTATCAGAAACGCATGAAATTGCACTCCAGCCGGCCGTTATACAGCCGGGTTTTCTTGTGGGCCGTCATGCCGGCAATCCGTTCAAAGCCGGGATGGCTGGTGATCACGCACAGGTGGCTGCCGGGGTGCCGGGCCACCAGGGGCTTCATGGCGCGGTACAGGCTTTCGCACTGCTTGCGATCGCCCAGGCGCTCGCCGTAGGGCGGGTTGGTGAGGAAGCATATGTTCTGTTGGGACAGCCGCAAATCCCGCAAATCCTGCTGGAATACGGTGATTTTGCCTTCCAGCCCCGCCTGGCGGATGTGCCGCCGGGCCAGGGTGAGGGCCTCCGGGCTGATGTCGCTGCCGCTGATGGGGGGAATCAGATCGGGCTGATACCCGGCCTGGGCCTCCGCCCGCAGCGCCTGCAGCGCGTCCTTATTTACGGCGGGCCACTGCTCCATGGCAAAGCTGCGGGTAAGCCCGGGCGCCCGGCGGGCCGCCCGGAAGGCCGCCTCAATCAGCAGCGTGCCCGTGCCGCAGCAGGGGTCGTGCAGGGGGGTATCCCCGCGCCAGCCCGAAAGCGTTACCAGGGCGGCGGCGGCGGTTTCCCGCAGGGGCGCTTCGCCGTTCCAGGTGCGGTAGCCCCGGCGGTTCAGCGCGTCGCCGCACAAATCCAGCGTCACCCGGGCCATGTCCCCGTGCAGGGCCACATCCACCTGAAAGCGCGGGCCCGTCTCGGGCAGGGTACGGGTGCGGAAGGCGGCAAGCAAATGCTCCACAATGGCCTTTTTGGCAATGGCCTGGCAGTCCCGCACGCTCATGAGCTGGCTGCGGGCGCACCGGCCGGATACGGGAATGGAGGCGTCCCGGGGCAGCAGCTCGCTCCAGGGGGCGGCCTTCACCAGCTGAAACAGCGCCTCAAAGGTTTCGCAGCGCCCCTCCGCCATCACCAGCAGCACCCGGTCGGCGCAGCTGAGCCACAGGCACGCCCGAAAGGCCTCGCTCAGCGTGGCGGTGAAGCGCACGCCCCCCAGCTCCGCCCGGGCGTCGTCAAAGCCCAGGCGCAGCAGCTCCCGCTTGCACAGGCCCTCCAGGCCGAAGGCGGCGGTGGCGATATAGGTGCGTTTGCTCTCGTCCATCATGGCGTCCCTCCCCGTCTGTTTCCATGGCTTATGATACAATGAATCGAGGGCAAAATCAATATTGGGAACGGACGGGGGCCTTCTCGCTTTGGGCCAAAGAGAGAAGCAGAGAAACCGCGTTTGTCGCCGTAAAAGATGCAAACAGAAATTGGAAGGGAGGGGATACGCTTCTCTTTTGAGTCAAAAGAGAAGCAGAAAACCTTCTTTTAACGCCGTAAAAGCAGCAAACGCAAGTTGAAACAGGAGTGCTGTCCCCCGCTTCCGGGCAGGCCGGCGAAGCCGGCCCTGCTGTGCGCAAAGCGCACAGGGAAAAACCGCCGGACAGGCCGAAAAATAAACAAGTTTATTTTTCCGGTTGACCTGCGGTTTTTCTTTTGCCCGGAAGCTCTCTTGGCGCCGCTCAAGTTCCAGGCGCAAATTGTCTGTTATTGCGTTCCAGCCGGTTCGCCGATTGGCTTCTTTGCAGCTTTCTTCCCCGGGAAGAAAGCGCGTACCCTTTCCCCATCAAGCGGAATCGTATTCGTATCAGGCCGGTTCGCCTGGCGAAGCGCTCGGGGGCGAGAAGCTTTCGAACGCCCCCTGTCCTCAGGAGACGGCGGAAACGGCCTGCCGCCTGCCCGGCAGCTGGGACAGCAGTACGGCGCCCAGCATCAGCGCGCAGCCCAGCAGCTCGCGGCCGGTCATAACCTCCCCCAGCAGCAGCGCGCCGGCAGCGGCGGAAAACACTGATTCCAGGCTCAGAATCAGCGATGCCAGCGTGGGCGGCGTGCGCTGCTGGCCGATGATCTGGAAGGTATAGGCCACCGCGCAGGAGAGCACGCCCGTATACAGAATGGCCCACCGCGCATTCCAGATTTGGGAGGGCAGGGGATTTTCCAGCGCCAGCCCCAGGGGCAGGGCGGTGAGCCCGGCCACCAGGAACTGCAGGCAGCTGAGGGCAATGCCGTCGCATCCCGGCGCGAAGCGGTCAATCAAAAGAATGTGCAGGGCAAACAGGAAGGCGCTGCCCAGCACCCAAAGCTCCCCGGCCTCCAGGGAAAGGCTGCCCACGGAGGAAAGCAGGCACAGCCCCGCCAGGGAGAGCAGTACCCCCAGCCAGGTAAGGGCGTTGGTTTTTCTGCCCGCAAACAGGCCCAGTACGGGCACCAGCACCACGTACAGGGCGCTGATGAAGCCCGCCTTGCCCGCAGGCGTGGTCGTCAGGCCGATTTGCTGCAGCAGGCTTGCCAGCCCCAGCACCAGGCCGCAGCCCAGCACAGCACGCCACCCGGGCATCCGGAAGGCCGCGCCCTGCCGCTTTTTTTGCAGCAGCATCACGGGCAGCAGGGCAAAAAATCCCAGCAGGGCGCGGATGCCCTGGAAGGAAATGGGGCCCAGATAATCCATGCCCGACCGCTGCGCCACAAACGCCGTGCCCCAAATCAGCGCCGTCAGCAGCAGAAACAGGCTTCCGCTGACTTTTTTCATGGCGCATATTTTATCATAATCTGTATTTTTTATCAAGAAAAACAAAGCCGCGGAGGAACTTTGGGGATATTTTCATCATCCGCTTGTCAGAGCCCGCGCGGCTGTGATATAATAAAAAATACGATATTATTTCCACTTTTGAAAGGAGCCTTTCCATGAAATCCAAACTGTTCCGCCTCTTCGCGTTTGCGCTGTGCGCCGCGCTTTGCCTCTCCGCCGCCTCCCTGGCCCTGGCCGAGGAAGCCGCCGCCGGCGCCGCTGCCACCGGGGAAGAGGTAAGCCCCGTTGCCGCCCTGCTGGGCACCTTCCTGCCCATGGTGCTGATCGTGGTGGTGTTCTGGCTGTTCCTCATCCGTCCCCAGCGCAAAAAGGATAAGAAGGTCAAGGAAATGCTGGCGGCCCTGAAGGTGGGCGACCGGGTTTGCACCATTGGCGGCATCTACGGCACCATCACCAACATCCGCGATGAAAGCACCATCACCCTGGCTGTCGGCCCCCAGGATGTGCCCATGGTCTTTGCCCGCTGGGCCATCCGCAACGTGGAGGAAGTCAGCGTGGAGAACGATTCCGAAGTGCTGGCGTAATCCATTCCAACCATATGAAAAAAAGCCCGGAGCATTCCGGGCTTTTTGTTATGGAAGAAGGCCGCGTTTCCTCTCAAGCATTCATCCATCGGGCGTCATTCCGCGCTGGCGCGGTTCACATCTAAGAAAGCACAGACCGAAATTGAACAAGGGAGGGGAACGGACGGGGCCTTCTCTCTTTGGGTCAAAGAGAGAAGCAGAGAAACCCCGTTTCCCGCCGTAAAAACAACAAGAACAAACTGAAGCAGGAGTGCTGTTCCCCGCTTCCGGGCAGGCCAGCAAAGCTGGCCCTGCTGTGCGCAAAGCGCACAGGGAAAAACCGCCGGACAGACCGAAAAATATACAAGTTTATTTTTCCGGCTGGCCTGCGGTTTTTCTTTTGCCCGGAAGCTCTTTTGGCGACATCCAAGTTACAGGCGCAAATTGTTTGTTTTCGTGCCCAAGCCGCATCGCCTGCTGGCTTCTTTGCAGCTTTCTTCCCCGGGAAGAAAGCGCGTATCGCCGGGCAGAAAAAATTCACAAAAAATATTGCGTCCTGCTATTGACAAAGGATGCGCGGCGTGCTATGCTATGCACAGTTGTTAGCACTCAACGCCATCGAGTGCTAACAAAACGAAACGGAGGTGAGCGCAATGGATGTGGATGCCCGCAAACTGCGGATATTGCAGGCCATTGTGGAGGATTATATCCTGAGCAACACCCCCGTGGGCAGCAGAACGCTGAGCAAAACCTGCGGCCTGGGCGTATCCAGCGCCACCATCCGCAACGAGATGGCGGACCTGACCGAAATGGGCTACCTGATCCAGCCCCATGTGTCCGCGGGCCGGGTGCCCAGCGCCAAGGCGTACCGCCTGTATGTTACCCAGCTGCTGCCTCAGGGCATGCGGCAGGAGGAGCTGGAAAGCGCCCGCCGGGCCTTCACGGGCCGGGTGCGGGATATGGAAAGCGTTATCAGCCAGGGCGCGGCCGCCATCAGCGACCTCACCCATTACACCGCCCTGGTGCTCACCCCCCGGCAGAGCGACCTGAAGGTGCACAGCCTGAACATGGTGCCGGTGGGCAACGGGCGGGCGCTGCTGGTGATTGTTACCGACAGCGGCGTCATCCGGGACAGCACCATCCGCGTGAGCAGCCGGCTGGACGCGGGCTCCCTTTACACCATCGGCCAGATGCTGACCGAGCGGATGCAGGGCCTGACCCTGCGCCAGGTGCGGGAGATGCTGTACGGTTACGCCGCCAGCAGCGACGCCGACGCCCGGGTGCTTTCCGGCATTGCCGACCTGGCCGCCCAGGTGGAAAAGCAAACCGAGAGCGACCGGGTCATGGTGGGCGGCGCCCACAACATTTTGTATTATCCGGAGTATGCCGATGTATCCCGGGCCCGGGCCTTCATGGACGCGCTGGATGAGCAGGAAAGCCTGATCACGCTGCTGCGCGGCCAGGAAAACGGCGTTGCCGTGCGCATCGGCGGGGAAACCGGCATCCCGGCCTTTGCCGATTGCTCGGTGATCACGGCCCCCTACCGGGTGGGCCGCGGGCATACCGGCGCCATCGCCATCATCGGCCCCACCCGCATGCCGTACGCCCGGATGACCGATATGATGCGCATGTTCAGCCAGGAGCTGACGGGCATATTATCCGTAAAGGAATAACGGAGGAACAAGATGAGCAAAAAGAACAAGACCCCGCAGGAGGAAACCCCGGAAACCGTGCAGCAGCCCCTGGAGGACGGCGCGGTGGATGTGCAGGCGGCCGAGCCTGTGGATGTGGAAGCCCTGCAGGCGGCCCTGGAAGCTGCCCAGAAGCAGAGCGAGGAATACCTGAACATGGCCCAGCGGGTGCAGGCGGATTTTGAAAACTTCCGCCGCCGCAACAACGCCGCCCGGGCAGACAGCTTTGAGGAGGGCGCCCGGGCCTTCATCCAGACCATCCTGCCCGTGATTGACAACTTTGAGCGGGCGCTGGCCATTGAAACCACGGATGAGGCCCTGAAGGAGGGCGTGCAGATGGTGTACCGCCAGCTCAGCGACGCCCTGGAAAAGCGCGGCGTCACCGTGATTGACCGCCCCGGCGAAAAGTTTGACCCCAGCCTGGAAAACGCCGTGATGCAGGGCACCGCGGAGGAAGGCGAGCCCGGCACCGTGTGCGCGGTGCTGCAAAAAGGCTATAAAATGGGCGATTTCGTGCTGCGGCACGCCATGGTCAAGGTGGTATCGGACTGAACCCAAGCGGCGCGGACGCACGGATAAAGGCGAACTTCACACGCAAGTGTGTTTCCTAATATAAAGAAGCAGAAAAGATTTGGAGGAATGAATTATGTCTAAGATCATCGGTATCGACCTGGGCACTACCAACAGCTGCGTGGCCGTCATGGAGGGCGGCGAACCTGTGGTCATCGCAAACAGCGAGGGCGCGCGCACCACGCCTTCCGTGGTGGCCTTCACCAAGGACGGCGAGCGCCTGGTGGGCCAGATCGCCAAGCGTCAGGCCATCACCAACCCGGACCGCACCATCGCGTCCATCAAGCGCCAGATGGGCACCAACTATCACGTGTCCATCGACGGCAAAAACTACAACCCCCAGGAAATCAGCGCCATGGTGCTGCAGAAGCTGAAGGCAGACGCCGAAAGCTATCTGGGCGAAACCGTCACCCAGGCCGTTATCACCGTGCCCGCCTACTTCAGCGACAGCCAGCGCCAGGCCACCAAGGATGCCGGCCGCATCGCGGGCCTGGAAGTGCTGCGCATCATCAACGAGCCCACCGCCGCGTCCCTGGCCTATGGCCTGGACAAGGAAGAGGCCCACAAAATCCTGGTGTACGACCTGGGCGGCGGCACCTTCGATGTAAGCCTGCTGGAGATTGGCGACGGCGTGTTTGAAGTGCTGGCCACCAACGGCGATACCCGCCTGGGCGGCGACGACTTTGACAACCGCATCATCGATTATGTGGCCGAAACCTTCCAGAAGGAAACCGGCATTGACCTCAAGAAGGACCGCATGGCCTACCAGCGCCTGAAGGAAGCCGCCGAAAAGGCCAAGATTGAGCTTTCCGGCGTGATGAGCGCCAACATCAACCTGCCCTTCATCACCGCCGACGCCACCGGCCCCAAGCACCTGGATATGACCCTGACCCGGGCCAAGTTCAACGAGCTGACCGCCGACCTGGTGGAAAAGACCATCACCCCCATGCAGAACGCCCTGCGGGACGCCGGCCTCACCGCCGCGCAGATCGACAAGGTGATCCTGGTGGGCGGCTCCACCCGTATCCCCGCCGTGCAGGAGGCCGTGAAGAAGATTACCGGCAAGGATCCCTTCAAGGGCATCAACCCCGATGAGTGCGTCGCCATCGGCGCGGCCATCCAGGCCGGCGTGCTGGGCGGCGAGGTGAAGGACGTGCTGCTGCTGGATGTAACCCCCCTGTCCCTGGGCCTGGAAACCGAGGGCCACATCTTCACCCGGCTGATCGACCGCAACACCACCATCCCCACCGAGAAGAGCCAGGTGTTCTCCACCGCCGCGGACGGCCAGACCACAGTCGAGATCCACGTGCTGCAGGGCGAGCGCCCCATGGCCTACGACAACAAGACCCTGGGCCGCTTCCAGCTCACCGGCATCCCCGCCGCGCCCCGCGGCGTGCCGCAGATTGAGGTCACCTTCCGCATCGACAAGAACGGCATCGTGTCCGTTTCCGCCAAGGACAAGGGCACGGGCAACGAGCAGAACATCACCATCACCAGCTCCACCAACATGAGCGAGGAGGAGATTCAGCAGCGCGTGAAGGAAGCCGAGCAGTATGCCGAGCAGGATAAGAAGCGCAAGGAAGAGGTGGAAACCCTCAACCGCGCCGACAGCCTGACCTACGAGATGGAAAAGCAGCTGAAGGACAACGGCGATAAGCTGTCCGCCGAGGACAAGGCCGCCGTGGAAAAGGAAATTGCCGATTTCAAGGCCGTGCGCGAGCGCAACGACGTGGAGGAGATCAAGAACGCCATGGAGGGCATGACCCAGCGCGTGTATCAGATCTTCGGCAAGCTGTACCAGAACCAGGGCGGCGCCCCCGATATGAACGGCGCGGCCCCCGATATGGGCGCCCAGCCCGGCACCCAGAACGACGACGGCAGCTTCAACGCTGACGGCAGCGTGCAGTAATGAAAGCCGCTTTGCATCGGCTGGCCGCCTGCGCGGCCATGCTGGGAATATTCGTCCTTGCCGGGGCCTTTGCCCCGGCAGGGGCGGAGCAGGCCGCGGCGGACAAGGCCACCTTTCGCTGCCTGGGGGATTTTGTCCTCCACATGCCGGTGATCGACGCGGCCAGGACGGCGGACGGCGGCATTGATTTTCACAATATGCTGGCTCCCGTGGCGGACGTGATTGGCGATGCGGATTTTACCGTGGCCAATGTGGACGGCGTCATGGGCGCCAGTGATGTGTATTCCGGCTATCCCCGGTTCAGCTCCCCCGCGGAGCTGCTGGACACCCTGCAGGACGCCGGCGTGGATATGCTGACCATGGCCAACAACCACGCGCTGGACTGCGATTACGCGGGCCTCATCGCCCAGATGGACCTGTGCGACGCCCGGGGCATGGATCACATCGGCGCCGCGCGGACGCAGCAGGAGCATGATACCCCGCAGGTTCGGGAAATCAACGGCATCCGGGTGGGCTTCCTCAATTACACCACCAACGCCAACGGCCGGGAGGCCGCCTGCGGGCCGGAAGCGGCAGCCTATGGGCTGCACTACGCCTTTAAAAGCGATTTCGCCGCGGACGCCCAGGCCCTGCGGGACGCCGGGGCCGAGGCCATTGTGGCCTTTATGCACTGGGGCGAGGAATACAACCGCCTGGCGGATGAGGAGGAGCAGATTCTGGCGGCCCGGCTGATGCGCGCCGGGGTGGACGTCATCGTGGGCGGGCACCCCCATGTGATTCAGCGCATTTACTGGCTGGAGGGGCAGCGCCTGTCGGATGGGGCGGCCCAGCGCACACTGTGCTGCTACTCCCTGGGCAATTTCCTCAGCAATCAGCAGTCGGCTTACCAGAACTGCGGCATCATTTTTGAGTTCACCCTGGAAAGGGACGCGGAGGGGCAGGTGACCGCCCATTCCCCGGGCTACATCCCCGTGTTTGTGTGGCGCGAGGAAGCGGGGCAGGGCTACACCTATCAGGTGCTTGCCACCCAGCGGGCCCTGGAGCATCCGCCGGAGGGAATGTCGAAAGCGGCCTACGGCCGGATGAAGCTTTCCTTTGTGCAGACCACGGAGCACCTGGGCACCCTGGCCGGCGCGGCCGAATGCATTCCCATTCAATGATTTTCACGCCGCAATGCGCGCATGCCACGCATTGCGCGTTGCGGTTTAAGGTGATGATAACATGGCAACAGCAAACAAAAGAGATTACTACGAGGTGCTGGGCGTAGACAAGAATGCCAGCCAGGATGACATCAAGCGGGCCTACCGCAAAAAGGCCAAGGAATGCCATCCCGACCTGCACCCCAACGACAAGGAGGCCGAGGCCCGGTTCCGGGAGCTGAACGAGGCCAACGAGGTGCTGAGCGACGCGGACAAGCGCGCCCGCTACGATCAGTTTGGCTTTAACGACCCCATGAACGGGGGCGGCGGCTTTGATACCAGCGGGTTCGGCGGCTTTGGCGATATGGGCGGCTTCAGCAGCATCTTTGATCAGCTGTTTGGCGGCGCGGGCATGGGCGGCAGCGCCCGGCGGGCCAACGCCCCCCAGCAGGGCAACGATCTGCGCTATGACCTGCGCATCAGCTTTGAGGAGGCCGTGTTCGGCTGCGAGAAATCCTTTGAGTTTTACCGCAGCGAGCTGTGCGAGGACTGCCGCGGCTCCGGCGCCAAGCCGGGCACCCAGCCCCAAACCTGCCCCACCTGCAAGGGCGCCGGCCAGGTGCGGGTGCAGGGCGGCTTTATGACCACCATCCGCACCTGCCAAACCTGCGGCGGCACGGGCAAGGTCATCAAGGAGCGCTGCCCCAAGTGCGGCGGCAGCGGCCGGGTGAAGCGCAAGCGCACCGCCACCGTGAAGGTGCCCGCCGGTATCGATAACGGCCAGACCATCGTGATGAACGGCCAGGGCGAGCCCGGCGTCAACGGCGGCCCCAACGGCGATCTGTATATCGTCATTACCGTGCGGCCCCATAAGCTGTTCCGCCGGGACGGCACCACCCTGTACCTGGATATGCCCATCAGCTTCCCCACGGCGGCCCTGGGCGGGGAAATCGAAATCCCCACCCTGAAGGAAAAGGTGAAGTATACCGTGCCCGAAGGCACCCAGAACGGCACCGAGTTCCGCCTGCGGGGCAAGGGAGTGCCCCAGGTGCGCTCCAGCTATGTGGGCGATCTGATCGTGCGCGTGCGCGTGGAAGTGCCCACCCGCATGACCGAAAAGCAGAAGGAGCTGATGCGGCAGTTTGACGCCGCCTCCACCGGCAAGGAGTACAAGGAGCGCAAGACCTTCCTGGACAAGATGAAGGATTTGTTTAACTGACGGGAGCGCTCCCTTTTGCCGCAAGCTGAAATTGGGCGGGGAGGGGAACGCTTCTCTTTTGCGTCAAAAGAGAAGCAGAAAACCTTCTTTTAACGCCGTAAAAGCAGCAATATCAAACTGAAACAGCAATGCACCCACCGCTTCCGGGACGGGCGGAAAGAGGGCGGGGAACGGACGGGAGATCTTCTCTCTTTGGGTCAAAGAGAGAAGCAGAAAACCCCGTTTGTCGCCGTAAAAGCAGCAAACGCAAGCTGAAACAGCAATGCACCCACCGCTTCCGGGACGGGCGGAAAGAGGGCGGGGAACGGCCGGGAGGTCTTCTCTCTTTGGGTCAAAGAGAGAAGCAGAGAAACCCCGTTTGCCGCCGTAAAAGCAGCAAACGCAAGCTGAAACAGAAGTGTTGTCCACCGCTTCCGGGCCGGGCGGCGAAGCCGCCCAACCTGTGCGCGAAGCGCACAGGGAAAAACCGCCGGGCAGACCGAAAAACAAACGAGTTTGTTTTTCCGGCTGACCTGCGGTTTTTCTTCTGCCCGGAAGCTCTCTTTGCGTCTCTCAAGTTCCAGGCGCAAATTGTTTTTTATTGCGTCCAAGCCGCATCGCCGACTGGCTTCTTTGCAGCTTTCTTCCCCGGGAAGAAAGCGCGTATTCTCCCCTTGCCAATTTCTGTTTGACAATTTGGTTTTTGAGAGGATAACCAATATAAAATAAGCCGACCCGAATTGCTTCGGGCCGGCTTGTTGATGATCGCTTATTTTACGTATCCCGCGGCTTGCTGACCGGCAATGCGGCCGAACACCACGAAATCAGCCACGGCATTGCCGCCCAGGCGGTTGGCGCCATGGACGCCGCCGGTGATTTCGCCCGCGGCATACAGGCCGGGGATGGCCTGGCCGTCCGCGTTCAGCACATGGGTGGTTTCATCGATCTTCAGGCCGCCCATGGTGTGATGGATGCCGGCAGTCACCTTCACAGCATAGAAGGGCGCGGTATCCAGGGGGTTGGCGAAGCTGGTGCGGCCAAAGTCGGGGTCATTCTTCTCCGCCACGCAGCCGTTCCACTTTTCCATGGTGGCGGCGAAGGCGTCGGCGGGGATGCCCAGCTCTGCCGCCAGGGCTTCGTAGCTGTCACCCTGCAGCATCAGGCCGCGGTTGATATAGCCCTGGATAACGGAGGAAGCGTCCACCATCTTCTGATCCACCACCAGCCAGCTGAAGGAGCCGGGCTGGGCGATTTCCGCGGCGGAAACCACATCGCGGGTGCCTACCTCGTCGATAAAGCGCTCGCCGTTGGCGTTGATCAGCACGGCGCCGTCGCCGCGCAGGCCTTCAGTGATCAGGGAGGCGGTATCCGCCTGCACGGTGGGGTGAATCTGCACCTGCTCCATATCCACGGTGGCAGCGCCCAGCTCAACCGCCATCTGGATGCCCTGGCCCTGGATGCCCGCCGCGTTGGTGGTCATGAAGCCCGCCAGCTGGGGCGCGTACTGCACCACCATGTCCAGGTTGGCGCCAAAGCCGCCGGTGGCCAGGATGACGGCCTTGGCGTTCACGGTAACGGTGTTGCCGGCTTTGCCAACGGCCTCGATGCCGCAGGCCGCGCCGGCGTCGTCGGTCAGGATACGCACGGCGGTGGTGTCAGTCAGCAGGGTGATGTTATCGCGGCTCTTGCTGGCTTCCTCCAGCAGGGGCACGGTGTAAGCGCCCACGGAAACCACCTTGCCCTCGGCGTTGACGGGGCGATGGATGCGCTTGACGGACGCGCCGCCGAAGGCCGCCACGTTGTTCAGGTCAATGCCGATGCTGCTCAGCCAGTCGATGGCGGCAGCGCTGTCGTTCACCAGGGTGTTCACCAGCGCGGGGTTGTTCAGACCCTTGCCGCCGATCAGGGTATCCAGGGCGAACAGCTCGGGGGAATCAAAGTATCCCTCGGGAGCGGCCTGCCAGGCTTCCCACTGCGCCTTGACGGCAGCGGCCAGGGCCGTGATGGCCTCGTTGTCCGCATAGGCCTCGGCGGCGGCCAGGGTCTTTTCCACGCCGGCGGACTCGCCGAATTCGTTCTTATCCTGGTGCACGGTCTTGGCCGCGTTCATGCCGCCGGTGGCCTTGACGGAGTTGCCGCCCACCGCGGGCTGGCTTTCCAGGATGACCACGTTCTTGCCGGCGTCAGCGGCGGTAATGGCAGCCACCATGCCGGCGCCGCCCGCGCCCACCACCACGATATCGGTATCCAGGGCAACGTCCTCCGCCGCTTCCTCCTGGGCTTCCCGCATATAGTCATCGGGGTTCACGCCGGCTTCGGTCAGGGCGGCGCGGGCCGCGTCGATCACCGCCGCGCGGGTGATGAAGGCGAAGGTGGCGCCGGTGTAGGTATCGATGATGCCGTTGGCGTCCACAAAGGCCTGGGGCCATTCATCCACAACCTTGCTGCCAATGCCCTCGGTTTCGCCGTCACCGGTGATTTCCACCGCGGTGAGGGTGCCGTCCGTCAGGGTGACGTTCACGGTGATGTCGCCGCCGTAGCCCTGGGCGGTGCCCGTGCCCGCAGCGGTATCGGCCATCGCCGCCGGCAGGATGCACAGCAGCAGGGCCAGCACGGTCAGCAGTGCGAAGAGACGGTTTTTCATATAAAATTCCTCCTGTAGTTTGATGCGTTTCCGAAAAAAACTGTTTCTCCGGGGAAAAACGGACGCTTTTCGCGCCGTTCTTTACGCATATATCATTATACGCTTGACTTCACCCCTTGTAAAAGATATATTTATTATGATTGCCATCAGTTTTTGATATGGAGGAGCCCATGGCCATTTCCTATGACGCATACCGGGTGTTTTACCACGTTGCCATCTGCAAAAGCTTCACCAGGGCGGCGCAGGTGCTGAACAGCAGCCAGCCCAACATCACCCGCATCATCCGCCAGCTGGAGCAGGAGCTGGGCTGCCGCCTGTTCACCCGCAGCAACAAGGGCATTGTCCTTACGGCTGAGGGGGAAATCCTGTTTGCCCACGCCCAGACGGCCGTGCAGCACATCAGCCGGGCGGAAGCGGAGCTGAAAAGCCGCTCCGGCATGCAGACAGGACAAGTGACCATTGCCGCCAGCGAAGCGGCGCTGCACAGCGTGCTGCTGCCCGCCCTGCGGGATTACCGCCGGGATTTTCCCAGTGTGCAGGTGAACGTACACAGCATGACCACCGAAAACGCCATGCGGCAGATTCTGCATCACCTGGCGGACGTGGCCATCACCACAAAGCCCCTGCGCCGGGATACCGACCTGCGCCTGGAGGAGCTGGCCGATTTCCCCGATGTGCTCATCGCCCCGCCCGCCCTGGCCGCCGGGGCGGAGGCCCCCTGCACCCCCGAGCGCGCCGCCCGATGGCCCTTCATCTCCATGCACCGCCAAAGCGTCAGTTATGAAATGCTGCGCGGGTATTTTTCCCGCCACGGGGTGCTGTTTCAGCCCACCACGTACGTTTCCTCCCTGTCCCAGATTGTGCCCATGGTATCCAGCGGCCTGGGGGCGGCCATCCTGCCGGCCTTTATGGCCGCCGCCCAGCTGCGCGCCGGAGAGGTAGCGCAGGTGCCACTGACCGACGCCCCGCCCGCCCACACGGTATGCATGATCACCCATGTGCACCGCACCCACAGCGCCGCCTGCGAGGAGTTGCTGCTGCGGCTGCGGCAGAAACGGTAACGCTCTTTTTATCGTCTGCAGGATGAAACGGGCAAACAGAAATTTGACGAGGAGGGAAACGCTTCTCTTTTGCGTCAAAAGAGAAGCAGAAAACCTCCTTTTAACGCCGTAAAAGCAGCAAATGCAAACTGAAACAGAAGTGCCGTTCCCGCTTCCGGGCAGGCCAGCAAAGCTGGCCCTGCTGTGCGCGTGCGCACAGCGGAAAACCGCCGGACAGACCGAAAAACAAACGAGTTTGTTTTTCCGGCTGGCCTGCGGTTTTCCTTATGCCCGGAAGCTCTCTTGGCGGCATCCAAGTTACAGGCGCAATTTGTTTGTTGTTGTATCCAAGCCGGTTCGCCAACCGGCTTCTTTGCAGCTTTCTTCCCCGGGAAGAAAGCGCGTATCCTCTCCGCTCAATTTCTGCTTGCCGCTTTAAACCTTTATTATAGAAAAAACCCCGTCTTTTTCATCGGTATTCATGTGTGAACTTTGACATTTTAACACAAGATATGGTATAATAAAATGCTATGTTCTGATCAACAGGAGGAAAAACGCGCATGTCACAGATCAAGTACACAGAAGGCAGCTACAACGCCGGGAAGCTCCAGGTACTGGAGGGGCTGGACGCTGTGCGCATGCGTCCGGGCATGTATATCGGCACCACCAGCGTGCGGGGCCTGCATCACCTTTTGTGGGAGATCGTGGACAACGGCATCGATGAAGCCCTGGCGGGCTTTGCCACCGAGATCGTGGTGACGCTGCACAAGGACGGCAGCGCCTCGGTGTGGGACAACGGCCGCGGCGTGCCGGTGGATGAGCATCCCCAGCTGCACGTAAGCGGCATTGAGCTGATTTATACCCGCCTGCACGCGGGCGGCAAATTCGATAACGATAACTACGCCTATTCCGGCGGCCTGCACGGGGTGGGCGCCTCGGTGGTGAACGCCCTGTCCAAGTGGATGACCGTGGACAGCTTCCGGGATTGGGCCCATTACCAGATGCGCTTTGAAACCGTGTGGAACGAGAAGGACAAAAAGTGGCATGCCGGCAAGCCGGTGGGCGGCCTGGAAAAGCTGGGCAACACCCGCAAGCGCGGCACCCTGGTGCGCTTTCTGCCGGACGATTCCATCTTTACCGAGGATCACCGCTTCAACGGGGAAACGGTGTCCCGCCGCCTGCGGGAGCTGGCCTACCTGAACAAGGGCCTGAAAATCGTGTTTGAGGATGAGCGGGCCAAGGAGGAGGAAAAGCGGCACCTGGAATTCTGCTATGCCGGCGGCATCAGCGACTATGTGAAATTCCTTAACCAGAACAAGAACCCCCTGCACGGCGACCCCATCCTGCTGGAGGGCAAAAAGGACGACATCCTGTGCAGCGTGGCCATGCAGTATACCGACGGCTATACGGAAAACGTGTTCAGCTACGTCAACAACATCCCCACCGGCGAGGGCGGCACCCATGAGATGGGCTTCCGCACCGCCATGACCAAGGCCTTCAACGATTACGCCCGCAAAATCGGCGCGCTGAAGGAAAAGGACGCCAACCTGGCGGGGGAGGACTTCCGGGAGGGGCTCACCGCCGTGGTCACCGTGATGGTGAAAAACCCCCAGTTTGAGGGCCAAACCAAGGGCAAGCTGGGCAACAGCGAGGTAAAGCCCGCGGTGGAAGCCATCGTCACCGACCGGCTGATCGAGTTTCTGGAAAACCTGAAAAACGGCGAATTGGCCCAGAAGATTGTGGAAAAGGCCGTAAAAAGCGCCAAGGTGCGGGAGGCCGCCCGCAAGGCCCGGGACGTGGCGCGCCAGCGCAACAGCCTGGAGGCCGCGCCCCTGGTGGGCAAGCTCAGCGCCTGCACCGGCCGCAAGGCGGTGGAGAACGAGCTGTTCATCGTGGAGGGCGATTCCGCCGGCGGCAGCGCCAAGCAGGGCCGCGACCGGCACTTCCAGGCCATCCTCCCCCTGCGCGGAAAGCCCCTGAACGCCGAGAAAAAGCGGCTGGACCAGGTGCTGCAAAACGACGAGTTCCGCAGCCTGATCACTGCGCTGGGCACCAATATCGACGAGGATTTTGATATCAGCGCCCTCAAGTACCACAAGGTGATCATCTTAAGCGATGCCGACCAGGACGGCGCCCATATCCGCGCCATCCTGCTCACCTTCTTCTACCGCTATATGAAGGAGCTTATCGCCCAGGGCCATGTATACATCGGCATGCCGCCGCTGTACCTGGTCAAGCGCCCCGGCGGCGTGCAGGAATACGCCTACGACGACAAGGCCCTGCGCAAGCTCACCGAAGGCAAAAAGAACTACACCATCCAGCGCTACAAGGGCCTGGGCGAAATGAACCCGGAGCAGCTGTGGGAAACCACCATGGACCCGGCCAACCGCCGCCTCATGCGCGTTACCCTGGAGGACGCCGCCCGGGAGGACGAGATCATCACCATCCTCATGGGCGATAAGGTGGATCCCCGCCGGGAGTACATCATCAGCCACGCCGAATTCAACAAACAGGATACCTTTGAGCAGCATGCGCAGGTAAGCGCGAACTGAACGGGGTTGCTCCGGAGGAATCAGTTTGGAAGGAGAACGGGGTTGAGAACGCCGATGGATGGAAATTCTGCAATTTGTACCATAGACCGCGCAGCAGCGAATCCGCCGAAAGGGCGGGGTCCGCTGCTGCGCCTTTCTTACTGGGGAAAAGGAGAAAAAGCCAAATGAAAATATGGAAACGCCTGCTGGGAATGGTGCTGCTGGGGATGCTGCTGGCGCTGCCCGGGGCGGCGGAAGTCGCGGATTACAGCGCCGGGGCCAACCCGGAGGCGTTCGGGGGAGAATACACCCGGGAGCTGTATAACGTCCTCCGGTATGCGCTGCTGACCGGGGAGGAATCCCCGGCCCTGCCCTTGACGGGAGAAGCCATGCAGCATGCCTATCATGATGTGTTTGCCATCCTGGGCAGCTGGCCTGGGATGGAAGAATGCTTCCGGCTGGAAGCGGACGGCAGAAAGGTATCCTTCAGGCCGCATTATATCCAGCAGTACGTCCAGGCGCTGGAGCACTGCGAAGAGCTGCTGGAAAGCCTGCCCGAAAAGACGGAGGAGAAGCGGGCGCGCAGCATCGCCCAGTACATCCTGGAGCGCACAACCTACCGGGCCTGGGCCTATGTGGCGCCCAACCGGGTCATTGCCTCGGAGGAAGTAATCGGGGTCAATTGCATGAGCTATGCCCGGGCCTTCCAGCTGATTGCGAAAAAGGCGGGCATTCCATGCATCCGCAATTACAGCGCCATTCACAGCTGGAACGAGGTATACGTGGATGGCCAATGGTGGGTGACGGATATGCTGTTTCTGGACGAGGGCGACGTGCCGCTGCCGGAAAACCGCTCCACCCTGTGGCCCCTGGAGCGCAAGCAGGGAAAAACCTTTGAGGAGGCAGCGCCGCAGGCGGTGATCTTTGCAAAGGAACTTCTGGTGCCGGGCTCCACCGTGAAAACGGAAGAATAAGCCTTTATCCTGCATGAACCAATAAAAGCTGATACAGACAAGGAGAAGTGCGTATGAAGAGGATGGTATCCGGATTGCTGGCTCTGCTGCTGGCGCTGAGCGTGCTGTTTACGGCGCCCGTGGCGGTGGAGCCTGCCCTGGCGGAAGGCGGCCGGACGTATGATCTGGGCGGCGCCCAAAGCGGCTGGCTTATCAGCGGGGAGGACGGGGCCAAAGAACGGGCCGACGGCGCCTGCCGGATTTCCTTTGCGGGCTCGGGCGTCACCTATACGCTTACAGCGGACGGGGCGCTCACCAGCAGCAACCCGGACAGCCCGCTGCTTCCCCCGGTGGATGGCAACGCGGTATCCATCCACCTGGCCTGGGAGATCAAAACCTCCCGGCTCAGCCCGGAGGATACCCTGGTGTATCATCTGCCTGCCAACATTGCCTGGAATGTGTATGAGCTTCAGGGCGAAGGCGGCGTGTACGACGTGGCGGACGGCGGCGCAACGGAAATCGGCTGGTATACCATCCAGCCCGACGGGGCCATCTCCGTGCGCTACTATGATCATTTTGTGGAGCGCAACAATAAATACAGCTATCTGGACATCACCGGCACCGTGTGGCGCAGCCAGAACGCGGACTGGGAGAACACCCGCTTTTCCTTCCCCGGCATGGGCGATATTGTGCAGGGGGAGATTCCGGAGCAGGTTCCTGTGCCGATTTTAAAACTTGGTATCAGAGACAACCAGTCGTATGATAATTATGATAATTGGACGATCTTTGTCAATACAGACATAAAAATGGCGGAGGTTCCCGGCTCGTTATACGACACTGTTCCTTCCGTGGCCGGGATGACGCTGCGGGATGAAATGTATCCCCAGGGCAGTAGCACACCGTTTTCCCCGGATTTCATTCTGCAGAACCTGAAGGCAGGCAGCTTTAAGGTGTGGATTAAGAATTGGGACGCCAACGACAGCGCCTGGCAGCTGCTGGACGCCGCCCGCACACAGGAAATCAGGGAAGCCATTTTCACGGAGGACGGCTATGTCATTCCCGCCGGCCTGGGGGATAAATCCTTTAGAATTACCTATGATACCAACAGCAATCTGCGCGGCATGGATTCCTACGGATATTCCTACGACGACAGAGAGGACAACTATGTCAGCATCGGGGAAAACAGGGTGAAAGGCATCCTGCAAGTTCCTGAAGTGGGTAAACAGGTCATAAGCGATGGAACCGGTGATGATATCGGCGGCAAGGATGAAGAATATGAGGAAGACGAATTTGATATCGTAAATAGAGGGGATCCTCTGCCTTACAGTATAGAATTCAGCATACCCGAAAAGGGATTTTCCTGGGAGGATCCTGAGCAGCCAACCCTTGTAGAGCCTGATAAATCCGGGAAAAAGCTTGTGCATCACCGCGTTGTAATTAATGCGGTGCTTGAAGACATGCCCTGGCCCACCTGGTACCACGCGACCTGGGGGGAAAAGGAAGAATTTGTGACGGGCAGCCTTTCGGTAAAGTATCACCAGACCAACGGCGGAGAGAGCTCGTACTCAATTCGGAACTATTATCCGATATCGAACACGCAAATCGCCGCGCCGGTGGACGGCGTGTCAAACAGCCAGTCAGCGCAGCATTCCCCCGGAGTTCTGTATTATAAGCTCAACCAGAGCCGGGGGCTTTGGCTGGACAGCGGCACTTCAAGACTCCGTTTCGGAAACGATGGCCAGGGCAGCAATATGTCCCTGCTCCTGGGCGGCGCAAAAAATGGGTATTACACCATTGAATGGGATACGAAAATTACGGATTACCAGCCCACGTACGGCTTTGAATATGTGGAAAAGCTTATATCCTGGACGGATCCCGTTTACAGCCAATACGATTTTGCGCTGAACACCTCTCCCGGCAATCAGGGGAATATGAATACGGCTTCCTATAAATATTCCTGGAACCCGGACACATCGATGTTTGACTGGCACTACACCAAATACCGCGTTACCCGGGGCATGGAAATTGAAAAGACATGCCTGACCCCGCATGCGGATATCGACCTGACGGATCGGGAGCTGGCATGGGAAATCACCGTGTCGGCGCTGCCTGAGAATCTTTGGTTTAAAAACGGATTTACGCCCGTTGTCGTTTCGGATCAGTACACCCCCGGCCTGATGGCGCTGGTGCCGGGCTCCCTTACTGTGCTGCAGGATGGTGCGGAAGCGGCCGCGGCGGCGTATTCCGGCCCGGAGCTGACGATGGCGGAGGGCAAGGAATCCGGCTTTAGGGTGACGCTGGATTACAATCATCTGGATTGCAGCAAGCCCGTGGTGCTGCGCTATAAAACCAAGGCGCTCCGGCTGGAGACCAACTTCAGCTATCAAAATACCGTCCAGGTCACCGCGGACGATGAAACGGAGAGCTCCGACGCAAAGTGGGGCAACATTCATCCCAGCATCAGCAAAGCCGGCACCTATTATCCCCAGGACGCCAGCAGGATCCAGCCTGTGGACGCGGGCAATATCCTGTGGACCCTCACCGTGGGCCCCCTGCCGGAAGTGCTGCAGGACAAGGTGCTGATTTTGAAGGACGTCCTTGGCACCAGCAATCTCAAGCACCGCATGCTGCCGGATGACGCAAGCGATTTCACGGTGTATCAGGAGGCAAATGCCCCCATTGCGGATGCCCTTACCTACACCGGAAACGGCGGGGCGCAGTTTGAGCTGGGACTGGATATCAGCAAGCTGGACCGCACCAAGTCCACTTATATCGTCTTCCAGACCACGCCGGAGATGATTGATCAAAACAAAACTTACCCCAATACAGTGGATTTGGTATACCGCGGGCCTGACCCGGATACCGGCCGCACAGAGGATACCGTGCTGGTGACGGGCCGCGGCAGCGTTTCGGTTCCGGCGGTCAGCACCGTCAAGAGCGTGCTGTATAACGGCAGCTACCGGGACGTTGCCTCCACCCGGGGCAATCTGCTGTGGGCCATTCAGGTGGACCCTCTGCCCAAACACGTAGACGGCACCATCCTGCAGCTGGATGACGTGTTTGCCCCGGCCTCCGGTACAGTGGGGGTATCCGCGCTGGACACCGAATCCTTCCGGGTTTATCAGACCAATGGCCCAAGCGATTCCCTGGGCAGCCTCACGCCCATCGAAGGCGCCTTCAGCGTTACGCCCAAGGCAGAGCACGGCGGCTATACGGCCACGCTGGATTACAGCAGGCTGGCATACGGCAAATACACCTATATCCTTTACGAAACCACGCCCGAACTGTTCCGGGGCACCAAGCAGTACAGGAACACCGCCGCCCTCAGCTATGTCGATACCACCGACGGGGATACGGAAAAGACCATCAGCACGGCATCCACCTCCACCCAGGTGACCATCAATGAAATCCTGACCAAGCGGGCGGGCGCCTATAACGCGGAGGATGCCACCGTGCCCGCGCCGGCCAAGGGCAACATCATTTGGGTGATCAGCCTGAACGAAATGCCGGTCACCTATGCCGACCGCGTGCTTACCTTTGAGGATACGTTCGCCAGCAATCTGCCGGGCAAGGGCATGGCCCTGGTGACCGATTCCTTCCGGGTGTACCAGCTGCCGCTGAACGCGGTGTTCAATCAGGCCGCCGCCACGGAGGCCAACCAGGTGAGCGGCGCGATCGTTGGCATGACGCCCAAGGACGCCGCGGCCCGGGAGGGCTTTACCCTGCAGTTGGATATGAGCAGGCTGGACCGCACCAAGAAAACCTATATCGTATATGAAACCCTGCCGGATTACCAGAACGCGGGCGAGGAGAACGTCAGCGTAAAATATACCAACACCGTGAAATATCCGGACTACGATGAAAGATCCGCAGTCTGCACGGTTACCCAGGATTACCTGCAAAAGGGCCATGTGTACGGCGATTTGTCGGCGTATGTGGATTATACCGTGCGGATCAACAGCGATGGGCTGCGGCTGAACCTGTACGATGAAAACGGCCAGGTGAAAAGCCGCGGGGATACCGTCACCCTGAAGGACAAAACGGGCGCCGCCATCACCATTGTGGAGGATACCATCTCCTTCAACGGCGTGGCCGGCTGCTCCTACGAGCTGGACGAAAGCGGCCATTTGCTGTCCGTGACCGTGCCCGATGCCACCCCCGTGCTGCTGACCTACCGGGGCTATCTCTACCCCGGCACGCCCGAGCTGACCGGAGGCACGGACGGCAGCGGCACCAACTATATCGTGCTGGAGGGCGAGGCGGAACAGGACTGGGTGGATGAGGAAACGGGCAAGGTGCACCGCTCCTATGCCCGGGGCGGCGGCGATACGCGCAGCCTGCGCATCCTCAAACGGGATGCTTTCACCGACGCGCCCATGGCCGGCGTCCCCTTCCGGGTGGATGTATACGGCCTGAATGCGGAGCAGACGCAGCTTGTTTCCGAAAACCTGCAGTATTCCCTGGTAACGGACGCTTCCGGCCTGACGGAGGAAATCAACGTCCGCAACGACTGTCTGTATGTGTTCACTGAAACGGCCACGCCGGCGGGCTATGCGGCGCATCCGGACAGCTGGTATGTGTTCTATCCGGAAAATACCCATCCGGATTTCTCCGCCCTGCGGCTGAACGGCAAGGCCATCCGCCTGTCCGCGCCGGCGCCGCTTGTGCCGGATGGCAGCCGGGTGCAGCTGACCGTTCAGAACGACCCCATCCTTTCGGTCACGGTGGCCAAGGTGTGGGAGGACGCCAACAACCAGGACGGCAAGCGTCCGGTCAGCCTGACCGTGCGGCTGCACGCGGACGGCGCGGAAAAGGCTTCCGCGGTGCTCAGCGGGGAGAACGGCTGGCAGCATACCTTTGAGAAGCTGCTGAAGTATAACGGGGAAAAGGAAATCGTTTATACCGTCACAGAGGATCAGACGGAAGGGTATACCGAGGAGATCATTGGCCAAACATCCAGTCATGTAACGCTGCGCAACAGCTATACCCCCGGCAAGGTGAACATCAGCGTCAGCAAGGTGTGGGACGATGCCGAGGACCAGGACGGCAAGCGTCCCACCGGCGTTACGGTATGGCTGCTGGCGGATGGGGAAAGGGCGGACTTCCGCCGTCTCAACCGGGAGGACGGCTGGACAGCCACCTTTGCGGGCCTGGATGAAATGCGGGACGGCAAGCGGGTGGCATACTCCGTGGAGGAGGAAGCCATGCCGGGCTATACCGTTGTCCTGTCGGGGGATGCTGTCACGGGCTACACCCTCACCAACAGCCGTCCCGCCGAGCCCACCCAGGTGCGGGTGACCAAGCATTGGGAGGATGAGGAAAACCGGGACGGCAAGCGCCCGGAAAGCGTCACCGTGCGGCTGCATGCCGACGGCACGGAAAAGGACGCTGCCGAGCTCAGCGAGGAAAACGGCTGGGAGTTTACCTTTGAAAACCTGCCCAAGTTTGCAGACGGGCAGGAGATTGTTTACACCGTCACCGAAGATCAGGTGGAGGATTACAGCGAGGAGATTCTGGGCCAGACGACAGCAGAGGTTACGCTGATCAACCGCTACGCCCCGGGCACGGTGGATGTCACCGTGACCAAGGCCTGGGAGGATCATCACGACCGGGACGGCAAGCGCCCGGAAAGCGTTACCGTGCGCCTGCTGGCGGACGGCGAGGATACCGGCAAAACCGTGACGCTGACCCGGGAAAACGGCTGGACAGCCACCTTTGCGGGTCTGGACGAAATGCGGGACGGCAAGCGGGTGGCATACTCCGTGGAAGAGGAAGCCGTGCCGGGCTATACCGTTACCCTGTTGGGGGATGCTGTTACGGGCTATACTCTCACCAACAGCCGTCCCGCCGAACCCACCCAGGTGCGGGTGACCAAGCAGTGGGAGGATGAGGAAAACCGGGACGGCAAGCGCCCGGAAAGCGTCACCGTGCGGCTGCATGCTGACGGCACGGAAAAGGACGCCGCCGTGCTCAGCGAGGAAAACGGCTGGCAGCATACCTTTGAAAACCTGCCCAAGTTTGCAGACGGGCAGGAGATCGTTTACACCGTCACCGAAGACCAGGTGGAGGATTACAGCGAGGAGATTCTGGGCCAGACGACAGCAGAGGTTACGCTGATCAACCGCTACGCCCCGGGCACGGTGGATGTCACCGTGACCAAAGCCTGGGAAGATCATCACGACCGGGACGGCAAGCGCCCGGAAAGCGTTACCGTGCGCCTGCTGGCGGACGGCGAGGATACCGGCAAAACCGTGACGCTGACCCGGGAAAACGGCTGGACGGCCACCTTTGCGGGCCTGGATGAAATGCTGGACGGCCAACCGATTGAATACACCGTGAAGGAAGAGGAGATTGCCGGATATCAGGCGTCCGTTTCCGGCACCCATGAAACCGGCTTCACCGTCACCAACGAGCTGCTGCCCACCGAAACCCAGGTGCAGGTCAGCAAGGTTTGGGCAGGGGACGAGGGGCAGGAGGAATCCCGCCCGGAGAGCGTTTCCGTGCGGCTGTACGCCGATGGAGAAGAAGCGGGCATCGCCTTGCTGAGCGCGGAGAATGATTGGCGGCACGTCTTTGAAAACCTGCCCAAATACCAGGAGGATGCCCTGATCAGCTATACCGTGGAGGAAGAGGCGGTACAGGCGTATGCGGCCGAGGTCACCGGGGATGCGGAAAACGGCTTTGTGATCACCAACACCCGGGAAGAAACGCCCGAGCCCTCGGAATCTCCCGAGCCTTCAGAATCCCCGGAACCGGAGAATACCCCCGAGCCGGTGCCCCCGCCGGAGGAAGAGGAGACTGTAACGCCCAATCCCAACACGTTCTATTTCAGCTTCCGGAAGGAATGGCGAGGCTCAGCGCAGGAGGATATTGCCTTTACCCTCTATAATGCCAACGGAACCGTGCGGCAGCACCGGTTCAACCAGCGGAAGCTGAGCGAAACGGAATGGCTGTATGAGGCCTGGCTGTCCGCCGCAGGGGATTACTACGTGGTGGAAACGCCCGTGGAGGGATATGCGACGGTCTACGTGAACGACGGAGAGCACGCCGGGGAGAAGGACCGCGCGTACAACGGCGGCACGATCATCAACTATAACATTCCCCGAACCGGGGATGAAGGCCGGCCGATTCTGTGGACGGCAGCGGCAGCCGGCGCCGTGGCGGTGATGGCCGCGCTGGCGGTGTCCGCCGGCAGCCGGAAAAGGAGGCGCCGGAAGGCATCCGAGTGATGGACGGGAGCGTTCCTTTTCGGAGCGAAAAGGCTGCGCTTGTTGCCGTAAAAGCGACAAGTGCAAACTGAAACAGGAGAGCTGTCCCCCGCTTCCGGGCAGGCAGCTTCGCTGCCGATCTGTGCGCAAAGCGCACAGGGAAAAGCCTGAAAATTTCCGATAAAACAAGCAAGCTTGTTTTTCGGCAATTTTCAGGCTTTTCTTATGCCCGGAAGCTCTCTTGGCGCCTTTCAAGTTCCAGGCGCAAATTGTTTGTTCTTGTGTTTAAGCCGGTTCGCCAACCGGCTTCTTTGCAGCTTTCTTCCCCGGGAAGAAAGCGCGTATCCTCCCCGCCGTTTTCCCCGGCCCGTGTTACCACAGGATAATATCCGTCACCACGTCGTCCATCAGGGCGATCACGGCGGTTTTGCCCTTATCGGCCAGGGCCTGGGGGACAATGGATTCGCTGTTCATGGGGGTGAGCAGGCCGTTCTTTTGCAGCACGGTGAAATCCCGCTGGCTGGTAAGCTTTTTGCACGCCGCGATGTAGCTGCCCGTGCTGCCGTTTTTGTTAAAGGGCATGATGCGGGCGCCCTTGCCGCCCCGGCCCTGGGGATCCAGCATGGCGCCGGGCACGCGCTTGGCGTAACCGCATTCGGTAAACAAAAGCACCTGGTCGCTGTTCTGCAGGGTGCAGCCCAGCGCTACCTCGTCCCCGGCCGCCAGGGCAATGCCCTTCACGCCGCCGCTGGCCCGGCCCTGGGCGGGCACGGTATCCAGGCTGAAGCGGATGCTCATGCCGCCCCGGCTGACCAGCACGGCATCGCCCCGATCATCCGCCAGGGTGACGGCCACCACGGCGTCATCGCCCTTGAGGGAGAGCGCGGCAAAGCGGCTGCGCCGCACGGCATACTCCTTGGCCGGGCTGCGCTTGATCAGGCCGTTGCGGGTGAAGAACAGAAAATCGGGCAGGCGGTCAAAGTCCCCCGGCGCGATGTCCAGAATCTGCACGCAGGTTTCCTCCGCCTCAAAGCCGCCCAGGATGCCGGTAAGCGCCACGCCGCGCTCCTTGGGCCGCAGGCTGTCCGCAATGGCGGCCACCGGCAGCATATAGCACTGGCCCCGGTCGGTGAAGAACAGCAGGGTATGGTTGGTCTGGGTGCGCAGCAGGAACCGCGGCATATCGCTTTCCTGGGTGGTCAGATCGATCTTGTCGAAAATGCGCGGCAGCATGCGGCGCAGCTGGCCGCCCCGGGTGTAGAGCACCACGCAGTCCTCGGGCACGGGCAGGTCCTCCTGCTCTTCCTCCTCTGGGGCGGCGCTGGGGTCCTCCCGCAAAAGGGTGGTGCGGCGGTCGCTGCCAAACTGGCTGCCGATTTCCGCCAGCTCTTTTTTGATCACCTTCAGCAGCTTCTTTTCGCTGCCCAGGATGCCCTCCAATTCGGCAATGGTTTTCTGCAGCTGGCTGAACTCCTCCTGCAGCTGCAGTATTTCCAGCCCGGTCAGGCGCTGCAGGCGTAAATCCAGGATGGCCTGGGCCTGCAGCTCGGTGAAGCCAAACTGCGCGCACAGCCGCTCCTTGGCCTCCTTGCCGGTTTTGCTGGCCCGGATGGTTTTGATGATGTCATCCAGGATATCCACCGCGCGGATGAGGCCCTCCACGATGTGGGCCCGGGCCTTGGCATGGTCCAGGTCATACTGGCTGCGGCGGGTGATAACGTTTTTCTGGTGATCGATGAAGGCGTCCAGCAGGGAAATCAGCCCCAGTTGCATGGGCTTGCCATCCTTGATGGCCACCATGTTGACGCCGTAGGTTACCTGCAGATCGCTGTATTTATACAGCTTTTGCAGGATCTTGCCGGGGTCAAAATCCTTTTTGATTTCAATCACGGCGCGCAGGCCGCTGCGGTCGCTTTCATCCCGGATATCGTGGATGCAGGAGAACATGGCCTTCTTCTCCTCGGAAACCTTGAGGATTTTGGCCAGCATATCCGCCTTGTTGACGCCGTAGGGAATTTCGGTGATCACGATAAGGCTGCGGCCCAGGGGGCCTTTTTCGATATGCACCCGGGCGCGCAGGGTCAGCTTGGCCCGGCCCGTCTCGTAGGCCGTGCGGATTTCCGGCGTATCCAGCAGAACGCCGCCGGTGGGGAAATCCGGGGCGGGTAGCACCTGCATAAAATCGTCCAGCCCCGCCTTGGGGTTATCGATGCGCAGGTTGACCGCCGCAATGACATCCCGCAGGTTATGGGTGGGAATGTTGGTGGCCAGGCCCACGGCAATGCCCGTGGCGCCGTTTACCAGCAGGTTGGGATAGCGGGCGGGCAGGATGTCCGGCTCCTTCAGGGTATCGTCAAAGTTGAGGCTGAAGGGCACGGTATCCTTATCCAGGTCGCGCAGCATCTGCAGGGCCAGGGGCGCCATGCGGGCCTCGGTATAACGCATGGCGGCGGCGCTGTCGCCGTCCAGGGAGCCGAAGTTGCCATGGCCGTCCACCAGCGTTTCCCGCATGCTGAAATCCTGGGCCATGCGCACCAGGGCATCGTATACGCTGCTGTCGCCGTGGGGATGGTATTTACCCAGGCAGTCGCCCACAATGCGCGCGCACTTGCGGTGGGGCTTGTCCGGCGTATTGCCCAGCTCCATCATGGTATACAGGATGCGGCGCTGCACCGGCTTAAGGCCGTCCTCCACCCGCGGGAGCGCGCGCTCCAATATGACGTGCTCCGCATAGGGCATCATGCTCATATGCATCACGTCTTCCAGCGGCATCTGGATGATATCGGGAGTGATGGGGGGCGGGGTGTTAGCGGCTTTCGGCATAATTCTGCGCTCCTTCGGAAGGGGTCGTTCCTTTTCTCCGGAAACGGAGAGAAACACTGATATATTATATCACGATTTCCCCGGAAAAAAAAGACATTGCCTCTTTCCAAATTCGGAAACGGTCGCTAAACTGTTTATCCTCTAAGAAAACGAAATCGACAAACAGAAATTGGACGGGGAGGGAAACGCTTCTCTTTTGAGCCAAAAGAGAAGCAGAAAAGCCCGTTTGCCGCCGTGAAAGCAACAATAGGAAACTGAAACAGAAGCGCCGTTCCCCGCTTCCGGGCAGGCCGGCGAAGCCGGCCCTGCTGCCCGGAAGCTCGTATGGTAGCATCCAAGTTCCAGGCGCAAATTGTTTGTTATTGCGTCCAAGCCGGTTCGCCCACTGGCTTCTTTGCAGCTTTCTTCCCCGGGAAGAAAGCGCGTACCCTTTCCCCGCCGTGTTTGCGGATTCAATTTTTTAGAAGATGAACAGCGGCACATTCCTGAACATCGGATTATTTCCGGTTAAACTGGTTCATGGCTTCCTCGATGCCGTGCTCCGCGAAGCACATAGCCGCCTCCGCCGCCTTGTCGAAGGCTGCGTCCATGGTTTTCTGGTCCTCCGGGGCGTAGCGGGACAGCACCCAATCCGCCAGATCCCAGGCAGGCGGCTTGCCGCCCACGCCCACGCGTACCCGGGGAAAGCGGTCGCTGCCCGTTTTGAGCAGGATATCCCGCCAGCCGTTGTGGGTGCCCGCGCCGCCGAAGGGCCGCACACGCACCGTGCCCAGGGGCAGGTCGATATCGTCCGAAAAGATCATTACATCCCGGGGCTCCGCCTTGTACCAGCGCAGCACGTCGGCCACGCAGTCGCCGCTGAGGTTCATAAAGGTTTGGGGCTTCACCAGCGCCACGCGCTCGCCGTTTACCCGGCCCTCTCCCACCAGGCCGTGGCACCGGGCGCGGTCCACGGGAATGTTCCATTGGCGGGCCAGGCGATCAATCACCTCAAAGCCCGCGTTGTGCCGGGTGTGGGCATACTCCGCGCCGGGATTGCCCAGGCCAATCCATATTTTCATGGTCAGTTCACCCAGTCCGCCACCCGCACCTGCACCGGGGCGCCATCCTGCACATCGCCCAGCAGCATCAGGGCGCGCTCGCCCTCCACCAGGCGCTGGACGGGATGCTCCAGCGACATCACAAAGCACATGCCCGCGCAGCGCACGTTAAACTCGTTCAGCATGGCCAGCATGCCCCGGGCCGTGCCGCCGCCCCGCATAAAATCATCCACAATCAGGGCCGTGCCGCCCTCCTTCACCGCCCGGCGGGAGAGGGACATGGTTTCAATGACGCCCTTGCCGGCCACGTAGTTGATGTTCACCGCGCTGCCCTCGTACACCTTGGAGGAATGGCGGGCGATGATCAGCGGCACGTGCAGCGCTTCCGCCGTCATCAGCGCCACGGGAATGCCCTTGGTTTCCATGGTCAGCACAAAGTCCACCCCGGCGTCATAGTACTGGGCGGCAAACAGCCGCCCCATGCCGCTGACCAGCTGGGGATCGCTGAGAATATCCGAAAAGTACAGGTAGCCGCCCGGCAGCACGCGGCCCGGGGTGCGCAGCATATCGCAGATTTTTTCCACAAAGCGGCGGCCCTCGCCGGCCTGGCTCATGGGACGGTAGCGCATGCCGCCTGCTGCGCCGGTGACGGTTTCCACCACGCCCAGGCCGAAGGTTTGCATCGTTTCGGCCAGGATGGCCGCGTCCTCGCTGACGGTGCTTTTGGCTGCCCCGAACATCTCGCAAAAATGGGACAGGGTAAAAATCCGGTTGGGCGCAGCGGTGAGCACCTGGGTCATCACGGCCAGACGCTCGTTGCGCTTGAACTTATCCATGGCAATACAGAGCTCCCTTGCAAGTTTTCTACAAGGGATTATTATACACCAGAAATACGAACAATGCAATAACATTTTATTATAAATGTTCGGATTTTTTATTGCTTGTCTTTTTTCGTATTCCGGAATATAATCAAGCAAAAGACTGCTGATTTCAATTAAAGGAGGGTTTTCCGTGATCATTGATGCTGTTGCCCATGCCCTGCACTATGCGTCCCTTTCCGAAAACTTTGCCACCGCCCTGCGCTTCCTGCAGGAAACTGATCTTGCCGCCCTGCCCCTGGGCCGCACGGAGATTGACGGCGACAGGGTGTTCGTCACCGTGTATGATAATTACCTGGACCGGTCGGAGCTTGCCTATGAGGCCCACGCCCGCTACGCCGATATCCAGGTGGTGATCAGCGGCGCAGAGCGCTTTGCGCTGGGCTGGAATCCCGTCCTCGGCGAGCAGAAGCCCGGCAAGGATTTCTTCTACGGCACCGCGGACACCTGCACCGAAAACACGCTGACCGCCGGCCAGTTTGTTATTTTCCTGCCGGGTGAGCTGCACGCTCCCGGCAATCCGGCCGGCGCGCCCGGCCCCTGCAAAAAGGCCGTGATCAAGGTGCTGTGCGGCTGAGGGGGGACGTTCGAGACCTTCGCGCCAGGAGATTTCATCTCCCGGACCTCACCGGGCGAACCGGCTTGATACTAAAATTTGACAGGGGGATACGCGCTTTCTTCCCGGGGAAGAAAGCTGCAAAGAAGCCAGTGGGCGAACCGGCTTGGACACAATAACAAACAATTTGCGCCTGTAACTTGCATGACGCCATGCGAGCTTCCGGGCATAAGAAAAGCCAGGAAAATTCCGATAAAACAAGCGAGCTTGTTTTTCGGCAATTTTTCTGGCTTTTCCCTGTGCGCTTTGCGCACAGCAGGGCCAGCTTCGCTGGCCTGCCCGGAAGCGGGGAACGGCACTTCTGTTTGGGTTTGATATTGTTGCTTTTTACGGCGTTAAAACAAGGTTTTCTGCTTCTCTTTTGACGCAAAAGAGAAGCGTATTCTCTTCCCGTCTATTTCAGCTTGCATCTTTTACGCCGACAAACGGGGTTTCTCGGCTTCTCTCTTTGACCCAAAGAGAGAAGATCTCCCGTTCGTTCCCTTTTCTCGACCAATTCCTGTTTGTCGATTTTCAGACGCTCAAGCGTGCCGGATCTGTTCTGCCGCAGGCCTTATGCCGTTTTCATACGGTCGTCCACATGGCGGCGGTATACGTAATACCGCTGGTACAGGTATTCCAGCACAAAATTCAAAATCATGTTGATGCCCGTCACCAGGTACCCGTTCCAGCCCGCGGCGGTGAGGGTATGCTCCAGCCAGGTGCTGGAGGGCGTGAACACGGCATAGAACAGCAGGGTTTGCAGCATGGCCTTGGGCACATTGGCCGCGGAGTGGAAGGTGTACCGCCGGTTGAGGGTAAAATTCCACACCACGGAAAGCACCAGGGCAATCAGGTAGCACAGCCAGTCCGCCCAGCCCGCCTGCTCCTTAAGGAGGGTATAGGTAAGGATTTCGATCAACCCTGCGCTGATGGAGAACAGGGTGAACTTGACCATGCGCCACAGCTCTTTTTTATTCCTCATGGGTTTCCTCCATTCCGCCCTTTTCATCCAGCCAGTGCAGCAGAAAGGCTTGGGCATAGCTGTCCGGCTTGATATTGCGCCGGGCCTCCTCCGGGGTAAACCAGCGCCAGCCGTCCACCTCCCAGTTGGGGGTGGGGGCGCCCGGCGCAACGGTTACGGCAAAATTGAGCAGCAGCGTGTTGCTGGGCGGAAAATACCGGCTGCGGTTAAACTGCAGCTGCCGCGCCTCCAGGCGCAGCTCTTCCCGCAGCTCCCGCGCCGCGGCATGCTCCGCGTCCTCGCCCTTGTTGATATAGCCCGCGGGCAGGATATAGAAAGGCCGCCCATATTGCCGGATGAGCAGGATATGGGCGCGTTCCGCGTCCATCACCACCATGCTCACCGCCGCGTTGAACACGGGAAACCGGTATTCCCCGCAGGTATCGCACCAGGGCACGGGATGGCCCTCTGTTTCATGGGGCTTCATGCGCAGCCGGCTGCCGCAGTGCATGCAGTAATTCATGTCCATTGGTTATTCCTCGCGCAGGGCCACCAGGTCATTGAGCATTTTGATGATATCCTCGGCGGCGTAGCCTGTGCGCTTGGCGGCATCCGTCACGGTGGCGCGGCGAATCAGCGCCTGCACCAGGGGGGATTTCACCGCCTTGAACCGGTCGTCCAGCCGAATCAGCGCATCCGGCAGCCAGGGGTAGGCGGCCAGGATGTCCGCCAGCCGGGTTTCTTCCGTCACGTTGATTTTTGCTTCCATGGTACCTCCTTCCTCCCGCCTCTGCCTGCCGGGCGCAAACAGAAGAAAACCGGGCCCATCTGTAAAAGTGGGCCCGGCGGGAGGCTGATTTTATTTTTTGATCAGCGTAATGCCTTCAATCGCCTTTTCCACCTGGGCCAGCAGCAGCTCCTCGCTGAGCAGGCTCTCTTCGTTTTCGGGAACAGCGGAGGCGGAAATCAGCACGCAGCTGTCCTTATAGGCGGTGGGGGCATACAGCACCAGGGACTGGGTGTAGCGGGTCTGCTGGTTTTCGTCCTGGTAATGCTGCTGATAGGAGAAGTACTGGCCCTCGCCCAGGGCGGTGTTCAGGGTGTTCACGCCGGTGATGGTGCCGTTTTCGCCAATCAGGCTGACAAAGCGGTCATACACCGAGTCGATCATGCCCTGTACGCTGCTGTTGACGCCGGCCACATAGATGGTAACGCCTTCGGCCTCGCCGGTGCCGTCAAAGTAGAAATCCTTCCGGGGGGTGCTGGTGGTGGTGCTGTTTTCCTGCACCGTCATGCCCTCGGGCACGCTCACATCGGCCAGATGATAATAATGGCTGTTCTTGCCGCCGCTGCGCTCGCCGATCAGCCAGTTATCCTGAGCGCCGACCGCCGCGTTATCCTTCACCTTCAGGGAGCCGTCATCATAGAAGCCGTAGTAGTAAATGCAGATCAGGGCGATCACAGCAGCCACCGCGATGCAGGCGTACAGAATGCGCTTTTTGGTCTGTTCCGTCTGATCCTGCCACCATTCCTTCAGGGTGCGTTCCTGGGGGCGTTTGTACTGCGGGGGGCGCTTGATCTTTTTCTTGCTCATAACAGTTCACGATCCTTCTTTCAAATGTGGGTGCATTCATCATAGCACAAACCGCAGCAAAAAACAATCATTCCGCGGGATTTCTCATAAATCGCGGAAAACGCTGTTTTTCGCCCCGGGCCGCGCGAACGATTTTTTCCCGACCCGTATAAATCGACCTTTTTCGAGGCAGGATAGAAGGTATACAACGGGGAATACACCCGCAAACACAGTGGAGGGAATGAACGACATGCTGACTCATGTGCGCAAAAGGGACGTGCTGCTGGTGCGCCTGACGGGGGAGCTGGATCAATGCTCCGCCTCGGGCATCCGGCGGGATATGGACGCGCTGCTTTCGGATACCCGCATCCGGCATCTGGTGCTTGATCTGGGCGATATGCCCTTTATGGATTCCTCCGGCCTGGGCGTTATCCTGGGCCGCTACCGCATGCTGCAGCTGCGGGGCGGCACGGTATCGCTGATGCACCTGTCCCCCCAGGTCAAACGAGTGTACGATTTATCCGGCATGGCGAAGATCATTCCGGTCATCGAGGAAAAGGAGGCCGAAGAATGAAAACGCTGAATCACATGCGGCTGCAGTTTGACGCGCGCCCGGAAAACGAAAGCTTTGCCCGCATTGCCGTATCCGCCTTTGCCGTGCCCATGAACCCCACCATGGATGTGCTGTCCGATGTGCGCACCGCCGTCAGCGAGGCCGTTACCAACGCCATCGTCCACGCCTACCGGGAGCAGGGCGGCGTGATCACCCTGGAGGCCGCCCTGCGGGAGGACGGCATGCTGCTGCTGGACATTGCCGACCAGGGCTGCGGCATTGCGGATATTGAACAGGCCATGCAGCCCTTCTTTACCACCCAGCCTGAAAAGGAGCGCAGCGGCATGGGCTTTGCCGTGATGCAAAGCTTTATGGATGATGTGCGGGTTCGCTCCGCCCTGGGGCAGGGCACCACCGTGCACCTGGAAAAGCGGGTGCGGGCGCTGCCGGAGACGGCTCCCGACGTGCCGGTGATGTAATGCTGCCGATTGTCTGAAGTTGAATTGGCAAACTGGGGGAACAGACGGGGCCTTCGCTCTTCGGGTCAAAGAGAGAAGCGGAGAAACCGCGTTTATCGGCGTAAAAGATGCAAACAGAAATTGGACGGGAAGGGAAACGCTTCTCTTTTGCGTCAAAAGAGAAGCAGAAAACCTTCTTTTAACGCCGTAAAAGCGACAAATGTAAACTGAAACAGGAGCGTTCTCCACCGCTTCCGGGCAGGCCGGCGAAGCCGGCCCTGCTGTGCGCAAAGCGCACAGGGAAAAACCGCCGGACAGACCGAAAAATAAACAAGTTTATTTTTCCGGCTGGCCTGCGGTTTTTCTTATGCCCGGAAGCTCTCCTGGCGACGCTCAGGTTTCAGGCGCAAATTGTTTGTTCTTGCGCCCAAGCCGCATCGCCTGCTGGCTTCTTTGCAGCTTTCTTCCCCGGGAAGAAAGCGCGTACTCCCCTGTCAAATTTTACTGTCAGTCCCCCAGCGCGCGGTCAATGGCCGCCAGCTCTTCCGATGTGAAAGCGGGGCCCTGCAGCGCCCGCACGTTGTCCAGAATCTGCTGGGGACGGCTGGCGCCGATGAGGGCAGAGGTGACCACCTCATCCCGGAGCACCCATTGCAGGGCCATCTGGGCCAGCTTCTGGCCCCGGGCCGCGGCGATGGCGTTGAGGGCGCGGATTTTGGTGAGCTTCTCCTCGGTGATCGCCTCCGGCTTGAGGAAGCGGGGGTCATGCCCCGCCCGGGAATCGGCGGGAATGCCGTCCAGATAGCGGTCTGTCAGCAGCCCGCCCGCCAGGGGCGAAAAGCAGATGCACCCCACCTTTTCTTCCCGCAGCACATCGGTGAGCCCCTCCTCAATCCATCGATCCAGCATGGAATAGCGGGGCTGGTGAATCAGGCAGGGGGTGCCCAGGGCCTTCAGGATGCCGATGGCCTCCCGGGCCTGCTGGGGGCGGTAGTTGGACAGGCCCACATACAGTGCTTTGCCCGATCGCACAATCTGATCCAGGGCGCCCATGGTTTCCTCCAGCGGGGTGTCCGGGTCGGGCCGGTGATGATAGAAGATATCCACATAGTCCACATGCATGCGGCGCAGGCTTTGATCCAGGCTGGAAATCAGGTATTTGCGGCTGCCCCAGTTGCCGTAGGGGCCGGGCCACATATCATAGCCCGCCTTGGTGGAAAGAATCAGCTCGTCCCGGTGCGGCTTCCAATCCCGGTCAAAATGCATGCCGAAATTGCGCTCCGCCTCCCCATAGGGTGGGCCGTAGTTGTTGGCCAGGTCAAAGTGGGTAATGCCCTGATCAAAGGCCGTGCGCAGGATGCTCTGCTGCACCGCGAAGGGCGTGATGCCGCCAAAGTTGTGCCACAGGCCCAGGGACAGGGCGGGCAGCTTCAGCCCGCTGCGGCCGCAGCGGCGGTATTGCATGGCGTCATAGCGGGTGGGGGCGGGAAGATACGGCATGGAAACACCTCCAGTCATCAAAGACGGCAGCGGAAGGAAAGCGATGCCCCTCCGCTGCCGCTTGGTATCAAAATTGGATTTTCGGCTCTTTTTCGTTCCGGCGGTATATGCTGAACTTGCGGCCGATGCACTGCACCGGGGCAGCCCCCAGCTTTTCGCACAGCGCATTGCACGCCTCCCGGGCCGTGACGGGCGCGGTATCGTTCAGGGAGCACTTGATCAGCTCCCGGGCCTCCAGGGCGTCGTAGGCCTCTTTGACGGTGCCGTCGGTGATGCCCTCCTTGCCGATATACAGCACAGGCTGCAGGGTGTTGCACAGGCTGCGCAGATACGCGCGCTGTTTTCCGGTCAGTTCCATACATCCTCCTTGTCAGGCAGAGGGGGTTTCCTCCTGCTCTTCTTTCTCTTTCTCGTCAGGCGCGTTTTCGTCCTCCGGATGCTTTTTGTGCATGCTGTCGAAAGCAAGGCCCAGGCACATACCGATGGACAGGCCAAGGGGCAGCCACAGGCCGATATTGCCGGTGGCGCTGCCGATGGCCGTACCCAAAGACAACCCCAGGCACATGCCAATCGCTATGCCGGAGCCGGAGAAACCGTTTTCCTGATCTTTTTTCCCACTCATAGGAAACACCCCCTTGCGTTTCGCCTGTTCTTTTTTCAGTATATCACAAATGCCGCGGCAAAACAATGGCGCGGCCTGCCCATAAAGCAAGCCGCGCCATGGCATGCAGGAAAGGCTTCATATCAACACTTTTCCCTTCCAAACTGCCGCAGGAACAAACGGGAATCGGACGGGGGCCTTCTCTCTTTGAGTCAAAGAGAGAAGCAGAGAAACCGCGTTTATCGGCGTAAAAGATACAAACAGAAATTGGACGGGGAGGGGGGAACGCTTCTCTTTTGCGTCAAAAGAGAAGCAGCAAACCTTCTTTTAACGCCGTAAAAGCAGAAAACGCAAACCGAAACAGGAGTGTTCTCCGCCGCTTCCGGGCTGGGCGGAGAGAGGGCGGGGAACGGACGGGAGGTCTTCTCTCTTTGGGTCAAAGAGAGAAGCAGAGAAACCCCGTTTGTCGCCGTAAAAGCAGCAAACGCAAGCTGAAACAGAAGTGTTGTCCACCGCTTCCGGGCCGGGCGGCGAAGCCGCCCAACCTGTGCGCGAAGCGCACAGCGAAAAGCCAGAAAAATTGCCGAAAAACAAGCTCGCTTGTTTTATCGGAATTTTCCTGGCTTTTCTTATGCCCGGAAGCTCTCTTTGCGCCTCTCAAGCTCCAGGCGCAAATTGTTTTTTATTGCGTCCAAGCCGCATTGCCGACTGGCTTCTTTGCAGCTTTCTTCCCCGGGAAGAAAGCGCGGAATCCCTTCTCAAAACCTCAGCTTGAAGATTCAATCCTTAAGACGAGTTTTAGTATTAGAAATTGACAACCTTGCTGAAGTCCTCCGCCTTGAGGCTGGCGCCGCCGATCAGGCCGCCGTCAATCTCGGGCTGGGCCATCAGGCCGCTGGCGTTCTTGGGGTTCATGCTGCCGCCGTACTGGATGCGCACCTTATCGGCCACGCGCTTGCCGTACTTGCGGGCGATGGCGGCGCGGATGACGCCGATGGTCTCGTTGGCCTGCTCGTCGGTGGCGGTGAGGCCGGTGCCGATGGCCCACACGGGCTCATAGGCGATTACCACCTTTTTGATTTCGTCGGGGGTCATGCCGGTGAGGGCGGTCAGGGTCTGATAGGCCACCAGATCATCGGTATAGCCGTTTTCGCGCTGCTCCTTGCGCTCGCCCACGCAGATGATGGGGGTAATGCCCGCGTGCACGGCGGCCAGGGCGCGCTTGTTGACGGTTTCGTCCGTCTCGCCAAAGTACTGACGGCGCTCGGAATGGCCCACGATCACATAGTCCACGCCGCAGGCCTTGAGCATATCGGCAGACAGCTCGCCGGTATAGGCGCCCTTGGGCTCCCAGTGCATGTTCTGCACGCCCACCTTGATTTTGCTGCCGCGCACGGCCTGCTTGGCCGCATGCACGCACAGCGCGGGCACGCACACCACCACGGTGCACTTGGCTTCCTTCACCAGGGGCTTGAGGGCCTGAATCAGCTCGGTGGCCTCGGCGGGGGTCTTGTTCATTTTCCAGTTGCCGGCAATAATGGGGGTACGCATGTTCATTTATCTCCTTTCGCAAATAAGCAGTCTGTATCAGCAGGGGATTGGGGGCTGCGAAGCCCCTTGATTTCATTCCGCAGGCGGCGTGCACGTCGCCCGGGAGCAGCCGTCGGGCTGCTTCCTTGCGGATTTTCTGGCGTGCATCGCAGATGCGCAGAAAAATCCCAACCGATGAAACGCGGCGTTTACGCCGCGTCTCATCGAAATGATTATTTATCGTTCAGCGCCGCAACGCCGGGCAGGGTTTTGCCTTCCAGAAATTCCAGGCTGGCGCCGCCGCCGGTGGAGATATGGCTGATCTTGTCCGCGAAGCCCAGCTGGGTCACGGCCGCGGCGCTGTCGCCGCCGCCCACGATGCTGATGCAGTCCGCCTCGGCCAGGGCTTCGGCCACGGCGATGGTGCCCTTGGCGAAGTTGGGGAATTCAAACACGCCCATGGGGCCGTTCCAAACCACGGTCTTGGCGCCCTTGATGGTTTCGGCAAACAGCTTCTGGGTTTCGGGGCCGATGTCCATGCCCTGCCAGCCGGCAGGGATTGCGCCGGTGGGAACCACCTGGCTGTGGGCGTCGTTGCTGAAATCATCGGCGATCACGGTGTCGATGGGCAGCAGGAACTTGACGCCCTTGGCCTTGGCCTTTTCCATGATCTCCTTGCTCAGCTCAATCTTGTCCTCTTCCAGCAGGCTGTCGCCCACTTCGCCGCCCATGGCCTTGGCAAAGGTATACGCCATGCCGCCGCCGATCACCAGCGCGTCCACCTTGTCAATCAGGTTGGTGATCACGCCGATTTTGCTGGACACCTTGGCGCCGCCCAGGATGGCCACGAAGGGACGCTGCGGATTCTCCAGCGCGCCGCCCATGAACTTGAGCTCTTTTTCAATCAGATAGCCGCTGACGGCCGGCAGATAATCCGCCACGCCGGCGGTGGAGGCATGGGCGCGGTGCGCCGTGCCGAAAGCGTCGTTCACATACAGGTCGGCATAGGAGGCCAGCGCCTTGGCATACTCGGGGTCGTTCTTCTCCTCCTCGGCATGGAAGCGCAGGTTTTCCAGCACCATCACCTGGCCGGGCTGCAGCGCGGCGGCCTTGGCCTTGGCGTCGGGGCCGATCACATCCTGGGCCATGATCACTTCCTGGCCCAGCAGCTCGCTCAGGCGCTTGGCAACGGGCGCCAGGGAGAACTTCTTCACGTCCTTCTTGGCCTTCTCCAGCAGCTCCGCCGTGGCGGCAGCCTGCTCCTCCGCGGGCAGCGCCTCCACCTTGGCCTTTTCCTTCTTGTTCAGCTTGATCTTGTCGTTGAACACGTTGTGGGGCTTGCCCATGTGGCTGCACAGAATCAGCGCGGCGCCGTGGCTGAGCAGGTATTTGATGGTGGGCAGCGCGCCCAGGATGCGGTTTTCATCGGTAATCCGGGTGCCGGTTTCTTTGTCCATGGGCACGTTGAAGTCAACGCGGACAAGTACCTTTTTGCCCTGCACGTTTACATCTTCAATGGTCTTTTTCATAAATCATTCTCCTTTATGCTGGAAAATTGGGAAACCTGAAACCGCTGCGGGAAATTTTCCCGCAAACATATTAATTATATATCACTTTTATCGATTAGACAAGCATTTTTATGCCCAAAACAGGGCAAAACAGCAGAAATGACATAAAAAGTATATGGTTTTGAGAAAATTCGGATTGGGACGTGGCGCAATGTGATTTGCCGACAAAAGTTGAATCGGCAAGCTGAAGCTTTGAAAAGGGATTCCGCGCTTTCTTCCCGGGGAAGAAAGCTGCAAAGAAGCCAGCGGGCGAACCGGCTTGAATACAAAACCAAACAATCTGCGCCTGAAACTTGAACGTCGCCAAGAGAGCTTCCGGGCATAAGAAAAACCGCAGGCCAGCCGGAAAAACAAACGCGTTTGTTTTTCGGCCTGTCCGGCGGTTTTCGCTGTGCGCATGCGCACAGCGGGGCCAGCTTTGCTGGCCTGCCCGGAAGCGGGGGACAGCACTTCTGTTTCAACTTGCGCTTGCTGCTTTTACGGCGATAAACGGGGTTTTCTGCTTCTCTTTTGACGCAAAAGAGAAGCGTTTTCCTCCCCCTCCAGTTTCCTCCTTGATTTAACGAAGCATGCCATGACCGTATCCCGGAAACAGAAAAGGAAGGGATTTGCGGAAAACAAGCAAGCCTGTTTTCGCAAATCCCTTCCTTATGGCGGGCTGAAGATCAGATCATTTTCAGGAACTTGGTCATCACATAGCCGGTATAGCCGTTGTAGTTGACATAGCACCATTCCTTGCCGCTGGTGATCACCTGCAGGTAAGCGTTCTGCGGGATGATCAGCGTGCGGGTATAGCCGCTGCCGGCGCCCTTGCGCAGGTTCAGGCCGCCCTTGGCGGTGTTCACCTGGGCATACTTGGTGACGCTGGTGGAAATGGGCACCGTGGGCACGGGCGCCGTCACCGTGGTGGTTGTGGTGGTGGTCGTCGTGGTCGTGGTGGTGGTGCCGGTGCTGATACCGCTGGCCAGGGTGAGGAACTTGGTCATCACATAGCCGGTAACGCCGTTGTAGCGGGCATAGCACCATTCCTTGCCGTAGGTCAGCACCTCAAGCACGGCGTTGCGGGGAATCAGCTTGACGCGGCTGGAGTTTACATCGGGGTTGCGGCGCATGTTCAAATCGCCGTTGGGCGTGGTCACCCGGGCCTGATTGCCGGTGAGCGGGGCGGGCGCGGGCGTCACGGGGGTGGCGATGGTGCTGCCGCCGCTGGGCATGGAGGTGGCGCCGGCCAGGCTGACAAACTGGGTCATCACATAGCCGGTGGTGCCGTTATACCAGGCATAGCACCAGGTTTTACCGTAGGTGATCACGGTGAAGGAGGCCTTCTCGGGGATGCGCCGCAGGATGCGGGCGCCGCTGCTGGCGGTTTCGCGCAGGTTCAGGCTGCCCTTCACAGTGTTGACAAAGGCGATGGTGCCGGTGGGCGATTCAGGCGCCAGGGTGGGCGCGATGGTGGGCACCAGGGTGGTGCCGGGAATGGGCGTGATGGTGGGGATTGCGCCGCCCATGCGCACAAACTTGGTCATCACATAGCCGTAGGTGCCGTTGTACCAGGCATAGCACCAGGTGTTGCCGTAGGTGACCACGGTGAAGGAAGCATACTGAGGAATGACGTTCAGCACGGCGGCGTTCTGGCTGGGGGTGGCGCGCAGGTTCAGGCCGCCGCTGACGGTGTTTACATTGGCAGGCACGCCGCTGGTTGGGGGCACCCAGTTGGTGCCGGGAATGGGCGTGGCGGTGGGGCCGGGGGTGGGGGTAGCGGGCACAGGCGTGGCGGTGGGCACATGGGTAACATCCACACCCTGCACCGTCAGGGCGCAGCTGGCGGAAGCGCCGCTGCCGTCCACCGCGGTGGCGGTGATTGTGGCGTAGCCCGCGCACCAGGTGGTGACCAGGCCGGTATCGCTGACCGTGGCCACGTTCTCATTGCTGGAGCTCCAGCGGATGCCGCCGTTGGTGGCGGTGGAGGGGTTGACGTAGGCGGAAAGCAGGATGTTTTTGCCCGTGGCCACCGTGGCGGCATAATGGGAAATGGTCACGCTGGTCACCGGCACGCCGACGGTGACGGTGCAGCTGGCGCTTTTGCCGTCATAGGTGGTGGCGGTGATCACGGCGGTGCCGTAGCCGTTGCCGATGATGGTGGCGTTGTTGGTGCCGGTGTTGGATACCGACGCCACCCCGGGATTGCTGGACGAGAAGGTAATGCCCTTGGTCACCGCGTCATAAGGGGTTACATTGGCGGTCACATAGGCGGTATAGCCCGTCTGCAGGGAGATGTTGGTTTTGTCCAGCGTGATGGAGGTGGGCTGCAGCACGGTAACGGTGCAGGTGCCCATCAGGCTGGGGTTGGAAGCGGATGTGACCGTGATCGTGGCCGTACCGGCCGCCACAGCGGTGATATAGCCATCCGCAGATACGGAGATGATGCCCGAGGGGCTGATGGTGTAGCTCACCGCCGTCTGGGTGGTGTTGGCGGGGCTGACGGTTACATTCAGCTTTTCGGAGGCGCCGATCTGCAGCGTAAGCGAGGAGTTGAGCACGTTCACGCTGGTGATGGGCACCACGGGCTCGGCCACGGCCGCGGGCACAACGGCCAGCGCAAGCATCAGGCACAGCGCCAGGGTCAGCAAACGCTTGAGAGTTTTCATAAGATCAACCATCCTTTTTACATTCTGGTATTCAAGCTCAAAAGAACAAAATTCGACTCATTTTTTATTATATGCCATGCCATCCGGCAGATGCAATTAAAAAACGATGAAAAAACCATTAACTTGCGCGCAAAACACCGCTCATTTATAGGAACGGAAAAGCGGACGGTTTTCTTGCATCCTTTGGAAAATTTTTACAGGATGTCCCGTTTTCCCCGGCGGGAGGGCGGCGTCAGGCGTTTTCGTCCGCTTTGTCCGCCTCGGCGGAGGGCTCCGCCTCCCCGGCGGCTTCCTCAGCGGCCTCCCCGGCGGCCTCTGCGGCGGGCGCTTCCTCCCGGATGCCCGTCACATCCGCCTTGGTCAGCAGCATCAGCATTTCCCGGGTGATCTCGCCCTCAGTCTCTCCCAGGCGGTCGGCCTGGCGGGCAATGATGGTTTCAAACAGGTTGCGCACGCCGCGGGCGTTGCCAAAGCCCTTCACATCCAGCCGCTCAATATCAATCAGCTGCCGCAGGGCCGCCCGGGCCTCGTCATCCATGGTGTAGCCGGCTTTGCCCATGCGCAGGTCAAAAATGCCCATCAGCTCATCCAGCGTATAATCCGGGAAATCGATAAAGCGGTTGAAGCGGCTTTCCAGGCCGGGATTGCTGTGCAGGAATTTCTGCATGGGCTCGATATAGCCCGCCACAATGACGATCAGATCGTCCCGGTGATCCTCCATGGCCTTCAGCAGGGTATCCACCGCCTCGGCGCCGTAATCGTTCTCGCCCCGGTTGGTCAGGCTGTACGCCTCGTCGATGAACAGCACGCCGCCCATGGCCTTGCTGATGCAATCCTTGGTTTTGATGGCTGTCTGGCCCACATACCCGGCCACCAGGTCGCCCCGGTCCACCTCCACCAATTGCCCCTTGCTGAGAATGCCCAGGGAGTGGAAAATCTTGCTGAGGAAGCGGGCGATGGTGGTTTTGCCCGTGCCGGGGTTGCCGCTGAATACCATGTGCAGGGAAAGGTCGCTGGTGGGCAGGTCATGCTCCCGGCGCAGCTGCTGCATCTGAATCCAGTGCACCAGCTGGTCCACCTCCTCCTTGACGGTATCCAGGCCGATATAGGCGTTCAGCTCGGCCAAAAGATCCTCCAGCTTTTCCTTGGGCACTTCCTCGGCCTTGGCGTCGCTGGCGGTTTTGCCGTTGCCCGTGCTGACGGCGGTGCCGTCCCCGCCGGCCAGAATCTGATCGCTGGGGCGGGCGGGCTTCTCCTCGTGCTCCAGGGCGGGGATATCCACCCGGGAGGCGGGGAAGAAGTCGTTGTAAACCGAGGTCAGGTTGCGTCTGGCCATGGACTGGATGATTTCGTTCTGCAGCTTGATGATCTCGTCTTTTCTGCTGGTGCTCATGGTATCCCTCTTTTATTCGTCATCCAAGGGGATGCTTTCGTCCGTCGTACCCTCGATGGCGGTTTCGATGAATTCCTCGTCCACTTCGGTTTCCTCAGGCGGCTCGGGCTGGCCCCGGTCGTTCCGGCGGCCGCCCAGGCGCTGCACGTCGGCGGCGGGATAATCCTTGATTTCGCTGTTGTCGCCGTTGGTGATGCGCACCCGCACGGTTTCCCGCAGGATGTTGATCTCCTGCACCGTGCCCAGGCCGTCCGGCGTCATCACATCCCGGCCCACCCGGGGCATGCGCTTGCGGGTGGCCTCGTAGTGATCCTGCTCATACTTGAGACAGCACATCAGCCGGCCGCACACGCCGCTGATCTTGGTGGGGTTCAGGCTCAGGTTCTGCTCCTTGGCCATCTTGATGGAAACGGGCTGGAAATCCCCCATGAACTGGGCGCAGCACACCGGCCGGCCGCACAGGCCCAGGCCGCCCAGCATCTTGGCCTCGTCCCGCACGCCGATCTGCTTAAGCTCAATGCGGGTTTTGAACACGGAGGCCAGGTTTTTCACCAGCGCCCGGAAATCCACCCGGCCGTTGGCGGTGAAATAAAACAGGATTTTGCTGCCGTCAAAGGTGTATTCCACGCTGACCAGCTTCATCTCCAGCTTGTGCTCGATGATCTTTTTCTGGCAGATGGCGTAGGCTTCCTTTTCCTTGCGCCGGTTGTCTGCCTGGCGCTGGGCGTCCTCCGCGGTGGCGATGCGCACCACAGGCTTGAGGGGCGGGGTAATATCCTCATCGGGCACCTCGTGCACGCCGGTGACCACCTCGCCGTATTCCAGGCCGCGGGCAGTTTCCACAATCACAGCGTCCCCCGCCGTAGGCCACAGGGCGCCGGGATCAAAATAATACAGCTTGCCTGCGTTGTGAAAACGCACGCCTACGATGGTTGCCATAACAAAACTTCCTCCGATATGATATAAAGTAGCTTTTCCGCAATGGCCTGCCAGGATACGTTGGCCGCCCGCCAGCGGTGGGCGTCAATCACGGCGGACAGCACGTTTTCCAGCGCCCGGGGGGAGGCGCGCAGCCAGCTTTCGTGGCAGCGGGTTTCCCCGGACGCCGCGGGCTCGGGCCCCGCCCGCATGCTGCACAGCAGGTATTCCCGCACCCGCTGCTCCACCATGGACAGGATTTCGTCGGCGTCCTCTTTTCTGTCCCGCAGCCGGGCAGCCGCCTCCGGCACGTCCCGGGCGGAGCGGATGGAAAAGAAGGTGCCCTCGCACAGCGTGCGCAGCTTCAGAAAATCGGGGTCTGCCTCCATGGCCAGGGCCTGTCCGATGCTGCCGCCGCACAGGGCGGCCAGCGCGGCGGCCCGGTCGGCGGCTACGCCCCGCCGGCGCAGCGTCTCCTCAACGCGCTCCCGGGGCCAGGGGGGCATGCGCACCACCCGGCAGCGGGAGCGCACCGTGGGCAGCAGCCCCGTATCCCCGGACGCCGTCAGCAGAAACCGGGTGCTGTCGTCGGGCTCCTCCAGGGATTTCAGCAGGGCGTTTTGCGCCTGCACGGTCATGCGCTGGGCGTTTTCCAGCAGCACCACCCGCTCGCCGCCCTCGGCGGCGTGCAGCGACAGGGCGTGCAGGATTTCCCGCAGATGATCCACCTTGACGGAGCGCTCCTTCTCCCCGGCGGAGGGGGTGAGCAGATCGGGGTGGCTTCCGCTGAGCACCCGCCTGCAGCCCTTGCACTGCAGGCAGGGCCTGGGGCCCTGGCCCACACATAAAAAGGCGCAGGCAAGCAGGCGGGCCAGCGTGCGCTTGCCCACCCCGTCCATGCCCGTAAGCACCACCGCGTGGGGCGCGCGGCCCTGGCGCACATCCTGAATCAGCGCCGCCACCGCCTCGCCCTGGGCCGAAAAATCGTCAAGAGAGAGCAAGTGCACCTCATCCTTCCTTTCGCGGCCGCGGCCGCGGAAAGGGGCATTGAATCAGTATTTGTGGAACTGCTCCACATCCAGCACAAACACGGTGGCGCCGCCCACCGTCACCTCGATGGGAATATGGGCATACATGCCGGCGATGCCGCCCGCCGCCATGGGCGAGGCCGCCATCTGCTTGCGGCTTTTGCACACCTTTTCGATGATATGCAGGCAGCCGTCCACGCGGTCATCCTCCACGCCTGTCAGCAGGGTGGTGTTGCCCGCGCGCAGAAAGCCGCCCGTGGTGGCCAGCTTCGTCACGCTGTATCCGTCATCCATCAGGGCAGAAATCAGGCGGGAGGCATCTTCGTCCTGAATAATGGCAATGATCAGTTTCATGAATCAAGCCTCCTTCTCCTTCAAAAACAATCCGGAAAACACCTTTCTTATCCTATATTATACTATATCCCGCCCTGTCTGTCAAAGCCACAGCATATCGGCAGGCGCGCCGCCTGTATACAATATATGGGGATGTTGGCCCGTCAGGGGCAGCTGCAGCACCCGGCCCTCCAGCGTATCGGCGCACAGCGCGGAGCCGCCGTACAGCCGCAGCCGGAGGGGAAGCCCGCAGGCCCACCGCCGCAGCACCCGGGCGTCGGGCCGCAGGTGCAGCAGCTGGCCCAGGGAGCCCGCCAGCAGGCTGCCGTCCGGCAGCGCCAGCAGCGCCCCCGGCAGGCCGGGCAGGCGCCGCAGCTCCGCTGTTACGCCCCGCACGGAAACGCGGTACAGCCGGGTGCTGATCTCGCCCTCCTCCACCGCGCACAGGGCCAGCAGCGCCGCCCCGGTGAAGCACGCCGCATACACAATGCCCGGCAGGGGAATGGCGCGCAGCAGGTGCAAATCCCGGCTGTCGTACAGGTACAGCGCTCCCGCGGCCCCGCCCGCCGCGGCCAGCATGCGCCGGCAGGGGCTCAGGCACAGATCCCGGGGATCGCAGCCCGCCTGGGCGCACAGGCGCAGCTGCCCCGTCAGCGGGCACAGCAGGCTGATGCTGTCCGCCTCGCTGCTCAGGCAGTACAGCGCCCCGGGCAGGGCGCACATACACCGCACCCCGGGAGGCAGCGGGTAAGCCGCCAGAAGCCGGCCTGTGTCCTGGGCAAACACCTGGGCCTCCCGGGCGCGGGCGCACACCACCGCCGTGCCGCAGGCGCACAGGCACAGGGGCTGGGCGCACAGCGGCCCGGCGCTGAACGGGCAGATCAGCCCCTCGTTTTCATCCGCCACCCACAGGCCCATGCGCATTCCCCCTTTGTTTCAGGGTATGCGGGCGGCTCAAAGGACGTTCGGCGGGCGCCGGGCGCATTTTCCCGGTTTTACATCCCGCAAAAGTATGGTATAATGAAAAACAGAAAGCCCTTCTTTTTAAAATGCCGCACAAAGGAGCCGCGCCATGGAGCACAACGCCGAAAACGAAAAGCTGAAATATCTGCGCCTGCTGGCGGAGCAGTTTCCCTCCATACAGGCCCTGTGCACGGAGATCACCCGCCTGCGGGCCATGCTGAGCCTGCCCAAGGGCACCGAGCACTTTATGAGCGATATCCACGGGGAATACGAGGCCTTCTGCCACATCATGAACAACTGCTCCGGGGTAATCCGGGAAAAGGTGGCGCTGTGGCTGGGCAGCCTGCCCGCCGAGGAGGCGGACGCCCTGTGCACGCTGATCTATTATCCCGAGGCGGTGCTGAAGCACCTGCACAGCCAGGGGGAGATTCCCGCGGATTGGTACCGCAGCCAGGTGGAGCACATGACGCTGCTGGCGCGGATGCTTTCCTCCAAATATACCCGGGACAAGGTGCGCCGGGCCATGTCGGCGGACTGGGCCTTTGTGCTGGATGAGCTGATGCACTTTCAAAGCGACGGCGAGGAGGAGCTCAGCGAGCAGCAGAGCAACCAGCTGCGCTATCATCACACCCTGGTGGACACCATGATCGCCACGGGCAGCGGGGATGACCTGATCATCGCCCTGGCGGCGCTGATCAAGCACTTGGCGGTGGACAGGCTGCACGTGGTGGGCGATATCTTTGACCGCGGGCCCCGGGCGGACAGCATCCTGGACATCCTGATGGCCCACCATTCGGTGGATATCGAATGGGGCAACCATGATATCCTGTGGATGGGCGCGGCCTCGGGCAGCGAGGCCTGCATCGCCGCGGTGGTGCGCAACGCCCTGGCCTACAGCAATATGGATATCCTGGAGCGGGGGTACGGCATCCCCTTGCGGGAGCTGACGCTGTTTGCCGAAAGGACGTATCCTGCCCTGCCCCTGCCGCGGGCCGCTCAGCACGCGGTGACGGTGATGATGTTCAAGCTGGAGGGCCGGCTGGTTCGCCGCAATCCCGAATTCGGCATGGAGGACCGGCTGCTGCTGCACCGGATCAACCGGGAGGCGGGCGCGGTGGTGCAGGACGGCATCACCTGGAAGATCAGGGATTTGCCTCTGCCCACAGTGGACGCTGCCGACCCCTATGCCCTTACCGAAGAAGAGCAGCAGGTGATGCACGGGCTGCGGAACGCCTTCCGGCAAAGCCTGCGGCTGCGGGAGCACATCAGCTTCCTGTACCGCCGGGGGTGGATGTACCGGGCCTTTAACAACAACCTGCTGTTCCACGGCTGCGTGCCGCTGAACGAGGACGGCAGCTTTCTGGAGAAAACCCTGGAGGGGGTGCCCCGCAGCGGCCGGGCGCTGATGGACTACTGTGACCGGGTGGCCCGCCGGGCCTTCTATGTGGGGGACGCCTACGCCCTGGACTTTATGTGGTACCTGTGGTGCGGCACCGATTCCCCGGTATGCGGCCGCCGGATCAAAACCTTTGCCCGGGCCATGATTGCCGATGAAAGCGCCTGGCAGGAGCCCCGCAACCCCTATTATGTTTGGTACAACGACGAGGAGAAATGCCGTCAAATCCTGGCGGAGTTCGGCCTGGTCAGCGAGGAGTGCCGCATCATCAACGGCCATACCCCCGTGCGGGTTTCCCACGGGGAAAGCCCGCTGAAGGCCAACGGCCGCCTGGTGGTCATCGACGGCGGCTTCTGCCGCGCCTACCAGAAAACCACCGGCATTGCCGGCTATACGCTGATTGCCAACAGCCACGGCATGCGGCTGATGTCCCACCAGCCCTTCACCTCCCTGCAGGATGCCCAGGCCAACGGCACGGATATTCACAGCAAATCCTATGATTTTGCCGCCTTCTCCCGCCGCCGGTATGTGCGCGATACCGATTACGGCAAGCGCCTGCGGGAGCGGGTGAACGACCTGGCGGAGCTGCTGGAGGCCTGCCGCCGGGGCGACGTCAATCTGTAATTCTCCGAGGTTGCCGCATGTTTATCGAATCCCTTCGGCTGCACGATTTCCGCTCCTACCATCAGGTGCTGCTCACCCCGCCCCGGGGGGCCACCGTGTTTGTGGGCGAAAACGGCACGGGCAAAACCAATTTGCTCGAGGCCGTTCATTTGTGCTGCCTGGGCCGCAGCCACCGCACCGCCAATGACAGGGAGATGATTCGCGCCGGCACCGAAACCTGCGCCGTGCAGGTGCGGGTGCAGCGCAGCGACGGGGCGGACACCGTGGGCGTGCGGCTGTATGCCCCCAGCGAGAAAAAGCGCAAGGTGCTGCATATCAACGGCAAAACCGCCTCCCGCACCGGCGAATTGATGGGCCATGTCACCTGCGTGATGTTCTGCCCGGAGGATCTGGACATTGTCCGGGGGGCGCCCCAGGGACGGCGGCGCTTTCTGGATATGCTGCTTTCCCAGTGCGGGGCGGGCTATTATTATGCCCTGCAAACCTATAACAGCGCCCTCAAGCAGCGCAATTCCCTGCTGCACGCCATCGCCCGGGGCGAGGCGGCATCCTCCATGCTGGAGGTGTGGGATGAGCAGCTCAGCCAGGCCGCCGTCCCCGTGGTGAAGGCCCGGCAGTACGCCGCCCAGTCCCTGTGCCAGCTGGCCCGGGGGCATTACGCCCACATTGGCGGGCGGGAAAACGAGGCCTTCGCCCTGCGCTATCTGGGCCACCTGGCGGAGAGCGCCGACCCGGCGGCCGATCTGCTGCGGCTGCTGCACAGCCGGCGGGAGGAGGACCTGCGCCGGGTGACCACCACGGCAGGCCCCCACCGGGACGATCTGCTGCTGACGCTTTCGGATGCCGATATGCGCGCCTTTGCCAGCCAGGGACAGATGCGCACGGCGGTGCTGAGCCTGCGCCTGTCCGAGGTGGATATCCTCACCCAGCGGCAGCATGAGCAGCCGCTGCTGCTGCTGGACGATGTGCTCAGCGAGCTGGACGCCGGCCGCCGCATCCGCCTGCTGGAGCGCATCGGCGGCATCCAGACCCTGCTGACCTGTACCGATTTAAGCGATCTCACCGGCGCCAAGCCCCAAGCGGTGCTTCGGGTGCGCCTGGGGGAGATTCTGCCGGAGGATATGCATTGAAAACCGTATTATGGGATTGGAACGGCACCCTGCTGGACGACGTGCAGGTGAGTTTCGACTGTCTGAACAATATGCTGCGCCTGTACGGCAAGCCGACGGTGCCCGCTGTGGACGATTACCGGGCGGTTTTCGGCTTCCCGGTCAGGGATTATTACGCCCGGGTGGGCATTGACGGCCCGCTGTTTGACGAGGTGGCGCCCCTGTGGATGGCCGATTATATGAAAAATGAAGGCGCCTGCGGGCTGCAGCCCGGGGCCCGGGAGGCGCTGCAAGCCTTCCATGCCGCGGGATACCGGCAGGTCATCCTCTCCGCCAGCAAGCGGGAGAACCTGCTGGGCCAGATGGCGCGCTTTGATATTTTGCCCTGCTTTGACGCTGTGCTGGGCCTCAGCCACATCTACGCCACCTCCAAGGAGGGCATCGGCCTGGAATGGATGCGGGAGAACGCCGCCGACCCGGCGGACTGCGTCATGATTGGCGATACCCTGCACGATGCCGACGTGGCCGCCGCCCTGGGCTGCCGGTGCATCCTGGTGTGCGGCGGGCATCAGCTGCCCGGCACCCTGCGCGCGGCGGGCTGTCCCGTGGCGGAAAGCCTGGCCCGGGCGCAGCAAATGGTGACGGACTGCTTTCAGGGCGGCCTTTCCGGCTGCTGACGCGCCGAACGATTGACAGAAACGGCATTTTTTGATATAAATAAATGTTGATGATATCCCATTCAAAATTGCATAACATGCGTCCGGCATCTCCTGTGCCGGCGCATTAAAAAAGGAGAGAATTATCCATGCAACTGTCCCTGAAGCAAAAGGCCGCCTACGGCATCGGCGCCGTGGGCAAGGATATGGTGTACGCCCTGTCGGCCAGCTACGTCATGTTCTACTACCAGGATACGCTGCACCTGAGCGCCACCTTTGTGGGCCTGATCCTGATGATCGCCCGGGTGTTCGACGCCCTGAACGACCCCTTCATGGGCGTGCTGGTGGCCAAGACCAAAACCCGCTGGGGACGCTTCCGCCCCTGGCTGTTCAGCGGCACCATCCTGAATGCCATTGTGCTTTACGCGCTGTTTGCCGCCCCTGTCAGCAGCGGAGCCGGCCTGATGGTTTACTTCTCCGTGGTTTACATCCTGTGGGGCGTTACCTACACCATGATGGATATTCCCTACTGGAGCATGATCCCTGCCGTAACCGATACCCCGGCGGACCGGGAAAACCTGTCCGTGGTCGGCCGCACCTGCGCCGGCGTGGGCAGCGCGCTGATTGCCATGTTCACCATGCTGGCCGTGGGCGTGCTGGGCGGCGGTGACGATGTGGTGGGCTTCCGGTATGTGGCCTTGGGCGTTGCCGTGATCTTTGTGATCACCGAGGTGATCTGCTGCCTGTTTATGAAGGAGCATCAAAGCGAAATGCGGGTCAGCAGCGTGAAGGAAATGTTCCGCGCCCTGTTCAGCAACGACCAGGCCCTCACCGTGGTGGGCACCATCGTGCTGATCAACATGGCCCTGTACCTCACCAGCAACTTCATCATCTACTTCTTTAAGTATGACTTTGGCGGCGAGGGCTGGCGCGGCTCCTACACCCTGTTTTCCACCGTGGGCGGCGCGTTCCAGATTCTGGGCATGATGATTCTGTATCCCGTGCTGCGCAAGCGGAAAATGCCCAATGAAAAGATCTTTGTGGTGGCCATCTCCCTGGCCGTGGCCGGGTATGTGATCATCCTGGCCCTGTGCCTGGCCGGTATCACCCATAACCTGATTGCCCTGTGTGTGCCCGGCGCGCTGGTGTTTGCCGCCAACGGCGTGCTCAGCGTGCTGACCACCGTGTTCCTGTCCGGCAGCGTGGACTATGGCGAAATCAAGACGGGCCGCCGGGAGGAGAGCGTAATCTTCTCCATGCAAACCTTCGTGGTCAAGGCCGCCAGCGGCCTGGCCGTGTTCCTGACCGGTATCGGCCTGGACCTGATCGGCCTGGTGGGCAATACCGACGACGAGGCCGTGGTGGCCGTGCAGAGTGCTTCCACCCTGATGGGCCTGCGCCTGCTGATGACCATTCTGCCCATGGTGGGCCTGGTGGTGGCCGTGGTTTTCTTCCGCAAAAAGTTCCGCCTGACGGACGCCTATGCCAATGAGATCAGCCAGCAGCTGAAGGCGCGGCGCGGCTGATCGCAGAGAAACGCCCGTGGCTTCCGCGCCAGGAGATTTTTCTCCCGGACATTGGGCGCTCCGCGCGCCCAAACCTGCGCCAAAGGGATTTCATCCCTTTGGAATCCCACCGGGCGAACCGGTTTGGACACGATAACAAACAATTTGCGTCTGGAACTTGAAAGGCGCCAAGAGAGCTTCCGGGCATAAGAAAAGCCTGAAAAATTACCGAAAAACAAGCTTGCTTGTTTTATCGGAATTTTTCAGGCTTTTCCCTGTGCGCTTTGCGCACAGCAGGGCCACCTTCGCTGGCCTGCCCGGAAGCGGCGGACCTGCTCCTGTTTCAGCTTGCGTTTGCAGCTTTTACGGCGACAAACGGGGTTTTCTGCTTCTCTTTTGACGCAAAAGAGAAGCGTTTCTCTCTCCGTTCAATTTCTACTTGTGATACCGTTCTCCGGCATTGATCTTGTGGGCGCGGTAGATCTGCTCCAGCAGCATCACCCGGGCCAGCTGATGGGGAAAGGTCATGGGGGACATGGACAGCTTTTTGTCCGCCCGCCGGAGCACATCCTCATGCAGGCCCAGGGAGCCGCCGATGACAAATACCACCCGGCTGCCCAGCATTTCCCGCTCCCGGAAGAAGGCGGCCAGCTGCAGGCTGTCCATGGCCCGGGCGTCGATGCACAGCGCCACCACGTAGTCATCGCCGCGCAGGTGGCTCAGCATCATCTCGCCCTCTTTTTTCATGGCCTGGGGGCCTTCCGGCTGATCGGGCACCTCAATGATTTCCAGCTTGCTGTAGCGGGTCATCCGCTTCTGATATTCGGCGGCGGCGTCCTGCCAGTATTTTTCCCGCAGGCGGCCGGCGCAAAGCAGGGCTACCGGCACAAAATCGCCTCCGCTTCCATAAGATTTTGCACCACGTGGTCGCATACCGGGGCCAGGGCCTCCGTATAGGGCACCAGGTCGGGCACCATCACGGTGACGGCGCCTGCGGCGCGGCCCGCCCGCAGGCCATTGGGGGAGTCCTCCAGCACGGCGCATGCCCCGATGGGGATGCCCAGCTGCTGTGCCGCATGCAGATAAACATCGGGGGCAGGCTTGCTGGGAAGGCCCAGATCGCCCGTGACCACCACGGAAAACAGGTCAAACATCCCGGCCTGCCGCAGGTAGTTTTCCGCAGTGGCCCGGGAGGAGCTGGTAACCAGGCCGCAGGGAACGCCCCGCCCGGTGAGCCGCCGCAGCAGCTCCCCGGCATAGGGCTTCCCGGGCATGCGGCGGTCATAGCCGCCCTGCCGCAGCCAGTCGCCCAGCGCCCGGCGCAGGGCCGGGCCGTCATATCCCGGATTGTCCCGGGCAAAAATGGCGTCCGTCACGGCATCCGTGGTGCCCAGCGCCTCCTGCAGCATTTCTTCCGAAATGGCGCAGCCCAGGCCGCCGGCCACCGCCAGCACGCCCTGGGCATAAATGCGTTCGCTGTCAATCAGCAGTCCGTCCATATCAAACAGCACGGCCTGAATCATGGATTCATCTCCTCTGCGCAAGGGCTCACCGGCGCGGGGGAAAGCCCGTATATGCGGTTCATTTCTTCCGTATAGGCGCCCGACGGGGTGTAGATGATCAGCGGGGGTTCCGCGATCATGCCGGGACGCGCGTCCAGCATGGCCTCCGCCAGGCACAGGTGGGCCGCCTTGTCCGCCCGGGAGTGCACCAGGCGCAGGCGCTTGGGCTCCAGCCGGCAGGCGCGCAGGGCATCAATCAGCTCCAGCAGCCGGGCGGCGGGGAACACGCAGCAAAGCCGCCCGCCGCCGTGCAGCAGCCAGGCAGCCGCCCGGGCCACATCGCCGATGGCGCAGGTTTCCTCGTGGCGGGCCAGGCGCTTGCTCTGCGCGGGGTTCAGCAGCGTGCCGCCCGCCTTGCCGTAGGGCGGGTTGCAGGTAACCAGATCGTATTGCCCGTGGGGCAGCAGGCCGCGGATGTCCCGCAGATCGCCGGCGTGCACCCGGATGCGGGCGGCCAGGCCGTTGAGCGCCATGGAGCGGGCGGCCATTTCCGCCATATCGGGCTGAATCTCCACCGCGTCAGCGTCGATGGTGTCCTCCCGGGCGTAAAGCAGCAGGGGAATCACCCCTGTGCCCGTGCCCAGATCGCACACCCGGTCCCGCCGCCGGGGGGCGGCGAAGTGGCTAAGCAGCACGGCGTCCGTGCCGAAGCGGAACCCGTCGGTGCGCTGAATCACCCGCAGGCCGTTGCGCTGCAGGTCGTCTATGCGCTCGTTTTGCTTCAAATCCGTCATGGCAGCTCCAGGGAGGCGGCGGGCAAATAGCCTGCCAGCCCCTCGTATTCCACGCGGCACCAAACCGCGCTCCGCGCCGTCGCCAGCACGTATTCGCCCCGGGCGATGATGGCCAGCGGCGCGGACGCGGCGTCCGGCTCCACGCGCATGAGCACGGAGCCCTCGGGGGCGCTGACCCGCACCGACAGGGGAGCGGAAAGGGCGGCGATGGTGCCGCCGGCAGCCGCCGCGGCGCTGCCTGCCGGCACGGATTGCAGGAAGGAAAGGTACTCGGTTTTCACATATCCCGTTTCGCCGCCGTGGTTCACCTGGGTCCATACCGTGCCCTTGGCAAGCACATTCACAATGGCGCTCTGGGGAATGGTATGCAGCACCTTGGCGCCGGAGGAGGCGGATTTGCGCAGGTTCAGCGAGCCGTCGGCAGTCACCACCTGGGCGTAGGGCTCGCCGGAGCCCGTAACAGGCACAGGGGCCGGGGTGGGCGCGGCGGCCTGGGCCGCGCTGAAGGTGAGGAATTCGGAACGGACATAGCCGGTGCGGCTGCCGTAGGTCACCTGGGACCATTGCCCGCCCCGGGACAGCACGCTGATCCAGGCATACTGGGGAATGGCGGCAAGCACCCTGGCGCCGGAGGAGGCCCGCTCCCGCAGGTTCAGGGAGCCCTTCTCGGTGGTAACCTGGGCGGTGACCACCGTGCCGCTCACGTTTTCCGTGGGCCGGGGCTGCGCAGGGGCAGGAACCTCCACAAAGGTCAGGAAGGCCGTCATCACATAGCCCGTCTGATCCTGATAGACCACCTTGGCCCATGTGCCCAGCCGCTCCAGCACCCGGATCATCTCCCCCTGGGGGATGTGCGCCCGCACGCTGGCGGAGGCAGAGGCGGACTTGCGCAGGTTCAGGGAGCCGGAGGCCGTGGTCACCTTGGCATAGGTGGTTTCGCTCTCCACCGGCGAGGGGGTGGGCAGGGCGGAAACAGGCACGGCGGTGGCCTGGCCGTCGGTGAGATAGGTCAGGAACGCGCTCATCACATAGCCGATGGCGCCATCGTAGGCCACCTCGGTCCAGGTGCCGCTGATGCCCACCACGGGCACCACGGCGTACTGGGGAATATGGCCGATCACCTTGGCGGAGGCAGAGGCCGTTTTGCGCAGGTTCAGGGAGCCGGAGGGGGTGGTAACCCGGGCGGAGGCCGGCAGGGCGGTTCCGCCCTGCACCGGCGCGGCGGTGGGGACGGGGGAAACCGTGGCCACAGGGATTACCGGAATCACCGGCACGGCACCGGGATACGGGGTGGGGGTGGGAACGGAAACGGCGTCGTCAAAGCGCAGATAGCGCGTCATGGCGTAGCCGATGAAGCCGCCGTAGGTTACCTTGCACCAGGTTACGCCCCGGCTGAGCACGTCAATGGTGGCGCCCCGGGGAATCGTGGTCAGCACGGCGGCCTGGGCGGAATCCGATTTGCGCAGGTTCAGCGGGCCTTCGTCGGTTACCACCACGGCCTTTTGCCGGGTATCCGTGCCGGTGCTGCCGTTTGCGCCCAGATGCAGGTAGCGGGTCATGCAATAGCCGGTGACGCCGTGATAGCGCACGCGGCACCATTCGCCGCTGTTTTGCTCCACAATCAGCGTTTCGCCGCCGGGAATAACCAGCAGCACGCCGCTGCTCATGCCCGCGGCGGCGCGCATGTTCAGCGTGCCCGCGGCGGCATCCACCGTGGCGTATTGCTCGCCGGGGCGGGGGGCGTCGGGAATTTCCTCCACCACCATGCCGTTTTTGCGCAGCGCGGCGGAGAGCATATAGCCGGTCACCCCGGCATAATAAACCTGGCTCCAGGAGCCGTCGTCGGATTTCACCTTGACCACAGCGCCCCGGGGCACGGCCTGATAGGGCGCGCCGGAGGTGCTGGGGGAAAGATACATCCCCGCGCCGTCGGCAATCACCTCCGCGCCGCTGGCGTTGCCGTCCGCGGCGCTGCCGCCGTAGCGCTCCGAGCGGCTGATGAAGCTCATGCTTACAAAGCCGGGCTGCGCGCCGTGCTGGGTGTAGGCCCAGTCCCCGCTGATGGAGATCAGCGGCAGCACGGTGCCCGCCGGAACGGTGCCGATGACGGTGGTATTCATGCCGGGGCCTTCCCGCAGGTTGAGGTAATTGGTGTTGGTTACGGTGCCGTAGGCAGTCAGGACGGTGGCGGCTTTCCCCTGGCCGTCCGGATTGCCATTTACCTTCAGCCCGTCCTGCTGCACATAGCCGCACAGCACGCCGTAGCTGATCAGGTACCAGCCGTTCACCAGGGCATGCACCGATACGGCCGCGCCATGGGGCAGGCCGGTGATGATATCCGCCGCGGAGGAGGCGGCCACCCGCAGGGCCACCTCGCCGGCGGCGCCGGCAGCCTGCACCACGCCGCTGCCGCTGCCGGAGGCGGGAATGCTGGCCGGGGTGTCCGCGGAAAGCTGCTCCTGGCTGGCGCCGCTGGTGACGGGGCTGAGGATGGAGCGCACAAAGCTGTGCTGCACCCGCTGGCAGCCCTCAAAGTAGAAGCCCAGAATCTGATCGTAGGTATAGCCCAGCTCGCCCATGCGCATGGCGCCGCGCTGGCTCAGGCCTGTGCCGTGGCCGAAGCGCCGGGCCTGCACGGTGAAGCCGCCGGACGTGCGGATAACGGTCCACAGCTCGTTCTGATCGGCATTGATGCTCATGCCCATGGGCTTTTCCAGTTCGCTGAAGATGTCAAAGGTCAGCTTGCCCTCCCGGGTCTGCCCGCCGGCGGAAACGCGCACGGAAAAATCCATTTTGGTATACAGCCGGCTGGGGGCGGCGTAGCGCGGGGTATGGGGCGTCACGTCGGTGACCGCCAGCAGGGCCACGTCCGGGGTGCCGAACACCTGGGCGGCCTTTGCGGTCAGCAGGTTTTGCAGGGTGGCGCTGCGCTGGGCGCCCTCGCCGCTGACGGTGAAGGTGCGCACCTCGGCATAGGGGTTTTGGTAATCGTAGGGATCCTCCTTGACCCGGATATAGTCATAGCCGGTGAAGCCCCAGATGTTGCGGACGGATTCAATCTGCCCGCCGTTGGAGGCGGTGTAATAGGTGGCGGTAAAAGCGCCGTTGTTCATGGCCACAATGCCCCGGGTTTCATCCACGGCCTGCCGGCAGCGGGCGTTGCCGGCGGGGGTGCCGTTATACACCTGGTCGTTGGTGGTATCCACCAGGTCATAGCTGCGGGCGGAGGCCGCCTGCATGGCCCGCAGGGTGTAGGTGCGGGCGGAAACGCACTGGGCCTTCAGGGCTTCCAGGGCGGAGGAGTTGCCCATTTCATAGGGCAGCACGCCGTAGAGGTAATCCTCAATGAACACATGAGCGATCACATACAGCCGGTATTTGCCGCCGCTGAGGGCGGATTTGAACTGCAGATCACCGGGGTACAGGTTGCCGCTGACCCGGGCCTGCCTGATTTTGACGCCGTTATCGCCGGAGGTTTCATGGCGGCGCAGGCGGAAATCCGTGCCCATGGCGGTGGATACGCCGTTGCGATTCAGGGTCAGCTGGCCGGTGGAGGCGTTGAAATCCACCCGCACCGTGCTGCCGTTTTGCAGCGCGGTGGCGCCGGTGCCGTCCAGGGAGTAGCTGCCGCAGATGGTCACATCCACCTGGCTGGGCTGGCCCAGGGAGGACAGGTATACGCGCACCATGCCGTTCTGCGCGCCGCTTTGGATGGAAAGCGGGGCCGCGGCAACCGTTTCCGCCGCGGCGGGCAGCGCAAAGCACTGCAGCAGGCAGAAGGCCAGCAGCAGGGCGGTTGCTTTTTGCAGGGTCAAGGTACAGCGCATGGTGATGTTCCTCCGAAGGGCAGGGTTGTAATACTTCCGTAATTGTTTGGAGTATAACACACCCGCTCCGGCTTGTCTATTTGTACTTCCTGGCAGCCCTGCCAGCGTCCTTCCTGCGGCCGCGGCGGGCGATGGGCTGTTCAAACAGGTATGTCACCAGGGCGGCGATGGCCAGCGCTCCGGCAAAGCAGAGCGCCGTGTAGGTAATTTGCCAGCTCCTTTCCCCGGCCATCCAGGGCTGGGGGTTCTGGGCGGCGGGGATGCCCCATTCCTTCAGCTGCACGGAGAACACCTGATGCCACATGTAAAACTGAAAGGACACCGCGGAAAGGAACGCGGTCACCCGGTTGCCCATCAGCAGCCGCAGGGGCCGCGCGCCGTACAGCAGCCCCAGCAGGAACAGCGCACCCAGGGCGGACATGCCAAACCGCCGGTCCATCTGCCCCAGCCGGATGCCTTCATAGCCGGTGCTTCCCGCCTGGGCGCGTACCAGCTGCCACAGCCCCCAGGCGGCGGCGCACAGCACGCCGGTGAACAGCGCCCGGGTCCAGCCGTCCTGCTTCATGCGGCGCTTCAGCGCGCAGTAAATACCGGCGGCCAGCATGCCGTTGGCGTAAACATCCAGCTGGGCGGGCAGCTGGTTGAAATACAGGGTGGTATCGGGCAGCCCCCGCACCCAGGCGCGGTAGCCGAAGGCAAGGCCTGCCAGGCCAAGATACGTGAAGGCGGGCCAGCGCTTGAACAGCCGCCCCACCAGGGGGAAAATCAGGTAAAACTGCATCTCCACCGCCAGCGTCCACAGGGAGCCGTTCAGCATGGTGCCGGTGTAGCTGAAGGGGAACAGCGTATGGGTAAAGGTGGCGTGGGCCAGCAGGTCGCGGGTCATGAGCCAGGGGTTGAAGGTGCCGCCCGGGTTGTTGTAGCCGCCCTTGGGCAGCGCCACAAACACCAGCATGATCAGCACGCACAGGTAATAGGAGGGCACAATGCGCAGCAACCGCCGCTTATAGAAGGCCAGGATGCCCGGCAGGGGCTTGCCGCTCTCCGCCGCCTCGGCATAGGGCAGGTACAGCAAAAAACCGCTGAGCAGCAGCATGCAGTCCACCCAGATATAGCCCGAGCGCAGCAGGGGATCCATCTGGGGAAAGGGGGTAAGCCAGCTTTGCTGCCAGATATGGAAGCAGCCCACAAACAGCACAAAGAGCGCCCGTGCGCCGTCCAGCACGGGAAGGCGACCGCTGCGCTCTGTGGCCGTATAAGCTGTATACCGTTCCCGAAGGGTGCTCATTCTTTCTCCCGGGTCAGCTTATACTGCGACTTGGTTTTGATATTTTGGATGGACAGGTTATCCCCCTGGCAGTCATAGATCATCCACTCGCCGGTGAGCTCGTCGGGGGAATTGCCCACATAGAAGGCGAAGGTGGTGCCGCGGAAGTAGTAATCCTTGCCGTCGATGGTGCAGGTGCCGTTCTCCCGGAACTCCATGCGGACGCCCGTCAGGCTGACCCATTTGCCCAGCATGCGGTAGCACACCCGGTCCAGCTTCTTCGCCACATCCTTGTATTCGGGGATATTGCGGTAGTAGGGCAGGGCTTCATAGGGTTTCTTTTGGTCATAGAGCTGGTTGGCGTACAGGTAGTTGGCCTCCTGGTACATGCGCTCGATGTCCGCGTAGGAAGAGCTGGTGTTTTCCAGGGATACGCTCTCCAGCGCGGTGATGGCGGCGGCGTAATCCTTGGCGTCCATGGCCTTTTGGGCGGTGGCGTACACATCGGCGTAGTACGCGTCGTAGCATACCTCGGCCTTCCGGGCGGCATCCTCATAGCCGCTGATGGAGGAGAACAGCCGGCCGGCCTCGGCCAGCTGGCCCTGCTGCCGCAGGGCTTCCGCGGTCTGGTACACGCTGGCGCTGCGCAGGGTATTCGCGTCGGCGTACTCCGGAATCTTTTCCAGCAGCGCCGCCGCTTCCTCGTGACGGCCCTCCGCAATGGCGCTCTTGGCCAGGGCGTAGGTGCAAATCTGATACTGCTCCCGGGCGTCCTCGTAATCGGCGGCCAGCGCAAACTGCTCGGCGGCCTCGGCCACCTTGCCGTCCGCCAGCAGCTGGCTGCCCAGATCGTAATAGGCCTTGTGCAGATCCTCCGTGCTGGTGGCATAGCCGTCCAGCGCCTCCAGGCCGGCGATGGCCTGGGCGTAATCGCCGGCGCTCAGCTGCTGCAGCGCCAGGCTGTAGCGCGCCTCCTGGGCCAGCGCCTCGGTTTCATCATCCGCCTCCAGGGCCTCCAGCGCGGCCAGGGCTTCCGCATAGGATCCGTTTTCCGCCAGCTGCCGGGCCTGGTCCAGGCGCATCTGCCGGATGCGCTGATCGGTATCCCGGTAGCCCTGAATGCTGTCCAGCAGCGCCAGCGCGCCCTCGGTATCCCCGGCCTCCTGCAGCGCCACGGCGGGAACATAATAGCTTTCCATCAGCAGGGCCTGGGCAGGCTCATAGTCCAGGGCCTCGCCCAGGATGGCGCGGGCGGTTTCGTAATCCTCCGCCTCCATGGCGGCGCGGCCCATGGCCTCGCAGCACTGCCAGGATTTTTCCAGGGCGTCCCGGTAGGCGGGAATCTTATCAAACATTTCCTTGGCCTGGGCGTACTCCCCGCTGTCCATCAGCAGGCAGGCTGGCTCATACAGGCAGGCCGTGGCCTGGGTGTAGGCGTCGCGGTAGTCCCCGGCCTGCAGGAAGTATTCCGCCGCGGCGTCGTATTCCTGCCGGGCGAAGGCCTCGGTGCCCAGCCCGTAATAGGCCTCCTGCAGCCGCAGGGCAGTGCCCTCAAACCCGCTGTCCAGCTGCAGCAGCAAATCCAGCGCCTGCTGGTACTGGCCGTTTTCGATGGCCTGCACCGCCGGCTCATACAGGCACAGCTGCGCCTGGCGGGGGGCATCCTCATAGCTGCCCAGGGAGAGGAATTTCTCCCGGGCGGTATCATATTCGCCCACGTTCATCAGCTGGGCGGCCCACTGGTACACAGCGGCGCTGCGCAGGGCGGGGGCATCCCGGTAGCTGCCCACCTCGTCATACAGCGAAACCACATTTTCATACAGGCGGGAGCCCATCAGCAGCCCGGCCCGCTGATAGCGCGCTTCCTTGGCCAGGGTGGCGCTGTCGCGGTAATCGCCCAGGCTGTCAAAGGCGTCCTGGGCGGTGCGCAGGGCGGGAATGGTGCCCGTGCCGAGCATTTCCCCCGCCTGGCGGTAGGTGCACTCCTGGGCCAGTTCCGCGCTCCTGTAATACAGCTGCATGTCCAGCAGATCGACATCCAGGCCGATGGCGTCAATTTTCACGGGCAGGCTGCGCCTGCCGCGCTCCGCGGCCAGGGCTTCAAAGCCCGCCCGGGCGGAGGCGTACACCCCGTTTTCCAGCTGACGGCTGGCCGTATAGAACCGGTAGAAGGGGATGGCGTGGAAGGTGATGCCAAAGGCCAGCACCAGCACCAGCAGCGTGCTCAGCACCGTGCCCCAGACGCGGCGGCGCCGACGGCGCTTTTTCAGCCGCGCGGCCTCCTGCTCCTGTGCCAGCTTCTGGGCCTGGGCGCGTTCCTGGCGCGCCCGCTCCTCCATGGCGTTTTCCTGCTCAAAAATCACGGTTTCCACCGTGGCCTCGTTATAGCTGGTAAACACATCCCGCTTGGCCCGGCCGCAGCGGCGGCAGGTATCCTCCCCCGCGGCGTTGGGACGGCCGCATACGCACATCCACACCGCGCCCTGATCGCTGGGGAAGCCCAGGGCATCCGCCCCGGCCAGGGCGCGCAGCACATCCAGCCGGCGGCTTGCGGGCAGGGCGTTGGGGGTATACTCCGCCACGCTGCTTGCCGCGTGCCGCCATACGGTGCCGTCGTCAAACCAGACTTTCTCCACGGAAAAATCCATGCCGGCCGCTTGGGCGCCGTCTTCGATGACCACAGCCATCTCAAAGGCGCTGCGCGCCGGGCCGTTGAGCCGCTGCGCGCGTTCCACCTGGCGGGAAATCAGCGTGCCGTCCCCGTCATAGCAGGAGAATACCGCCTGCACGCTGGTTACGGTTTGCTCGGTCAGATTAAACAGCTGAAGCCGGCATACCGGGTACTGCTGCGTGGGCAGGGCATAGTGCCATAATTCCACCGGGCAAGTCAGGTCTATCTTCATAGGGCTCAATCCTCCAGGAAACGGGATGAAGATTTATGCGCGGTTATTATCCGCCTTGGCTTACAGGTAAGCGCAGGTGATCACCCACAGCTCGTCGTTGACGAAGTTCAGTTCCAGCAGCACGGTTTCCGTATCCGCGCTGACGGCGTACACCGCGTAGGCGCCGCCGTGGAACAGGTTGAGCACGCCGTAGGGCGGGGTTTCGCCGTCGCCGTACAGCACGTCATAGCTGGTTTCGTGGGGGAAGCGGCCCAGCACGCTGTCCAGGCTGTCGCCCACGTGCAGGCCCCGGGGGCCTTCCAGCTGCTCGCCGTGTATCTGCAGCAGGCTCAGCGTGCCGTGCTGCTTCTGGGCGTCATACTGCCATACGGCCTGCACGCCCTCCCACTGCATGATGCGCAGGAAGCCTTTTCCGTCCGCCTCCCAGGTGTCGCTTTCCACCGCGCCCAGGGCGCGCTCCAGATCTTCCGGCACGGCGCTGACAAAGTCGATGGGCCCGAAGGACAAATCCTCCCGGGCCAGCGGGGCGGGATTCTTCTCCCGGTACATTCTGTAAGCGGTTTCCTCCTGCAGGGCAGCCTGGCGGTCCAGGTCCACCTGCGCTTCCTCCTGGGAGAGGCGCTGGGCGCCCAGCTCAATGCGCACGCCCACAACGGCGTTCTTGTCCAGGGCGTAGCTTACATAGTCCAGCTGCACGGCCTCGCCGTCCCAGGTATACACATCATGCTCCACCTGGACAACATGGGAGCCGTTGCGGATGACAAAGCCCGTATTCACCGTATCGGGCAGCCGGCCGCTGATATACAGCACCGCCTCGTCCGGGGTGCCGTGCAGATCGGCGTTGTCCAGCGGATAGGCTTCCAGCACGGCCTCCAGGGTGTTGCTGGGGCCAATGCCGCGCATATCGGCCATCAGCTCGCTGCCGACGGTCAGGTCAATTGCCGTGACCGGGCTTTCGGCCGTCAGCTGCGCGTCGGGGGAATACAGCAAAAAGCCGTCATACCCAAAGCAATACAGGCCCTCTTCCGCCTGCTCCGTGGAGACGGGGACCTGTTCCAGCGCCTCCTGAAGGAAGGAGGCGCAGTAATCCGACAGCTCCGCCGCGGTAAGCTGCGGGACGTCGGCCAGGGCGGCGGCGCTGCCCAGCATCAAAAACAGAACCGTGAGGAACACAAACCATTTTTTCATATTTCAGCACTTCCTTATTTACAGGGTCTGCACGCCTGCGCCGGTTACCAGCGCGTACAACAGTTTTTCCTTCTCCGCGGGCGCATCCGAAATTTCAATGGCCCGGCGGATCATTTGCTCTGCCCGTTCCAGGGAAGCCTCGTCCGCCGCGTACAGGGTGCACACCGGCTGCCCGGCGGTGAGGCGGTCGCCCACCCGGCAATGCATGATGAAGCCCACCCGGGGGTCGATCACATCGGTTTTCTGCTTGCGGCCCGCGCCCAGCTCCTGGGAGGCATAGCCCAGCAGGGCGGTATCCATCCGGGCGGCACAGCCGCTTTTCCAGGCGGGCAGATCCCGCACGATGGGCGCGTTTGCCAGCGATTCGGGATGGTCGCACACGGCGGCGTCCCCGCCCTGGGCCAAAATCATCTGCCGCAGCTTTTCCAGGCCGCGCCCCTCCGCCAGCGCCTGCCGCAGCATCCCTTCGCCCGCCTCGGGGGAGGCGGCCAGGCCGGAGGCGATCAGCAGCTGGGCGCCCAGCCGCAGGGAAACCGTCAGCAGCGGGCCGGCGCTTTCGCCCCGCAGGATGTCGATGGCCTCCTTGACCTCCAGCCGGTTGCCCACATGGGAGCCCAGGGGCTCGTTCATGCCGGTGAGCAGGGCGGATACGTGCCGTCCCGCCCGGGTGCCGATCTCCACCATGGCCTTTGCCAGGGCCAGGCTGCCCTCGTAGGTGGGCATGATGGCGCCCGAGCCCACCTTCACATCCAGCACAATGCCCTCCGCGCCGGAGGCCAGCTTTTTGCTCATGATGCTGGAGGCGATCAGCGGCAGGCTGTCCACCGTGGAGGTGGTGTCCCGCAGGGCATACAGGGTTTTGTCCGCCGGGGCCAGCTCAGCGCTCTGTCCCGTGACGGCGCAGCCGATTTCCCGGATTTGCCGCAGAAAATCCGCCTCCGGCAGGTCTGTGCGCATGCCGATGGATTCCATTTTGTCCACCGTGCCGCCGGTGTGGCCCAGGCCGCGGCCGCTCATTTTGGCTATCTTCGCCCCGCAGCCGGCGCACAGGGGCACCAGCACCAGGGTGGTGGTATCGCCCACGCCGCCGGTGGAGTGCTTATCCACCGCCACGCCGCCCACGTCCGGGTGCAGCATATCGCCGGATTTAGCCATTTCCAGCGTCAGGGTGGTGGTTTCCCGGGCGTCCATGCCGTTGAGGCGGATGGCCATCAGCAGCGCCGCCAGCTGGTAATCGGGCACGCTGCCGTCCGCCGCGCCCCGCACAAAGGCGGCAATCTGGGCGTCGCTCAGGGGATGCCCCAGCTTTTTTTCTGTTATAATCGCAGGAAAATTCATTGTTTTTCCTCCACTATACAGCAATCCAGCATCAGTATAACATAAAAATGGTGCAAATACAATAAATACATGGCAAAAGCCCGGGAATCCCCGATTGCGCGCAGAGCGGGCGCCGGGAAATCCCCTTGCTTTTTTTCGCGAAGTCTGCTATACTATATCAGCTACGCATCGAGTCCCGTGCGATATCACAGCGTGAACCTTGTCAGGGCCGGAAGGCAGCAGCAATAAGCGCCAGTTGGTATGTGCCGCGGGAGCGCTCGGTGCGTAGTTTTTGCGCCCAAAAAGACGGGCGGGCCGCTGGACGGGGCGGGGAGAAACCCCGTTTGCCGCCGTAAAAGCAGCAAACACAAACTGAGGTTTGACGAGGGGGGGGAAACGCTTCTCTTTTGAGTCAAAAGAGAAGCAGAAAACCTTCTTTTAACGCCGTAAAAGCGACAAATGCAAACTGAAGCAGGAGTGAGTCCCCCGCTTCCGGGCAGGCCGGCGAAGCCGGCCCTGCTGTGCGCAAAGCGCACAGGGAAAAACCGGAGTCAGGCCGGGAAAAATGAGCTAGCTCATTTTTCCGGACTGCCACCGGTTTTTCTTTTGCCCGGAAGCTCTCTTTGCGCCTCTCAAGTGACAGGCGCAAATTGTTTGTTATTGTATCCAAGCCGGTTCGCCGACTGGCTTCTTTGCAGCTTTCTTCCCCGGGAAGAAAGCGCGTACTCCCCTCCCCGGTATCAGCGGAAAAAGGCCAGCCCTTCCTGTATCAGCGATTCCCGCTTGTCCGGCAGCAGGGCGTCTGCCGTCAGCCGCTCCAGCTGCTGGCGCAGCTCCCGGGCGGCGGCCATGGCCTCCATGGCCTGGCGCGTCCACAGATCGCAGGCGGCGCGGTTGAAGGCCAGGGCATCCCGCTCCCGGCGCAGCACGTCCTCCTGCAGCCGCAGGGTGCGCACCGGGCAGCCGGGCTGCACAAAGCTGACCACGGCATGGGTATCGGTGCACAGATGGGCGATGCTGCCGCCGTCCAGGGGCTGCAGGGCGGCGATATATCCCGCGCCCCGGGCCTGCAGCCCCACCGCGGCGGGCCGGAGCAGGGTGTCCGCGTCCATGCCCCAGGGCAAATCCAGGCACAGGGTTTGGGGGCGCAGCAGGCTGTCGGCATGGCTGATCACCCCGGCGGCCGTTATCCCCTGGGCAAACACCCGCCGCCGGCTGCCCGGAGCCCCCTGCAGCCAGGCGCTCAGCTCCATCCGCAGGTTGCACAGCGCGCCGGTATCCGTGGCCTCGGCATAGATGGCGGCGGTGTCCTGCCGGGCGGTTTGGGCCACCTGCAGGCAGCGGGCAGCCCGGGCGCGCAGGGACTGCATCCTTCGGTACAGCCGGATCAGATCGCCCCGGCTGGGCCGCAGAACATCCAGATCCAAAGCGCGGCTGAAATCCAGCACCAGGTCGTTGGCCCCGGGCTCCAGGGGACAGGATTGGCTGATGTCCGCAACAGCCATGCTGCCGCAGACGGCGCCGGCCAGGCGGTCGGGCGCCTCCGCGTCCGCCAGACATAGCACCTCCCGCCCCTGCTGCTGCCATAAATCGGCCAGGCGGCCGATCAGCGCGTGCCGCCCTGTGCCCGCGGCGCCCCGCACCAGGCAAAGCCGGGCGTCCTCCCCCTTGGGCAAAAGCTCCTCCCAATATTGCTCATATCCGCGGCCGGTGTGCATACCGGCAAAATACGTCTGCGCTGCCATAGCGGAAGCCTCCTCTTGTTGATGGTGGTTCACAGTATGCGGCGCGTAGGTTCATTTATACATGCTGTATTCAAAAACATTTCTGCCCGGCATAATACTAAACCCCGTCTAAAATATTGAATCTATGGGTGTCTTTTCCGCCCTTGCGTTGCTTCATTCTGGTCAGCGTAGCGCTGCTACGCCTCCCTTCATTCAGCTTAGCCAGGACGAAAAATCAGCCCATATCTTTCAATCTTTTAGACGGGATTTAGTATAAAAAGAATGCCGCGCATCTGCCGGAACGATTGAAAGCGGCGCGAAAGTGTGCTATAATAAGGCCCGCGCCGAAGTGGCGGAATGGCAGACGCAGGGGACTTAAAATCCCCCGGCCTCGGCTGTACGGGTTCGAGTCCCGTCTTCGGCACCACGTCGTCGCGGACTTTGTATCGTTCGCGGCGGCTTTTTTATGAAACAGATGCATGCAGAAATTGTCAGGGGAGGATACGCGCTTTCTTCCCGGGGAAGAAAGCTGCAAAGAAGCCAGCCGGCGAACCGGCTCGGATACAACAACAAACAATTTGCGCCTGAAACTTGAACGTCGCCATGCGAGCTTCCGGGCATTAGAAAAACCGCAGGTCAGCCGGAAAAACAAACTTGTTTGTTTTTCGGTCTGTCCGGCGGTTTTTCCCTGTGCGCTTTGCGCACAGCAGGGCCGGCTTTGCCGGCCTGCCCGGAAGCGGTGGGTAACACTTCTGTTTCAGGTTGCGATTGCAGCTTTTACGGCGTTAAAAGAAGGTTTTCTGCTTCTCTTTTGACTCAAAAGAGAAGCGTTCCCCTCCCCGTCCAATTCCCGCTTTTTGCGTCCAAGCCGCTCCCCTCGCGGGGCCTGCGTGTTGAATCCGGACGGGTGGTATGGTATAATTTGCCTGTTTCTGCGGGACGGAGGTTCCGAAAAAAAGAGCGGAGCGCAGGCTGCGGCTCCGGAGAAGAACAAGAGGGAAAACATGGAAAAGACGCGGAGAGGGTTTCAGCATGCCCTGAAGCTGGCAAGCATATACGCAAAGGCCCTGGCCAAATGGCTGGCGGTTTCCGCCGTGATAGGGGTGCTGGCCGGGCTGGTGGGCTCGGCCTTCCATATCGGGGTGGAGGCGGTAACGCACTTCCGCCTGAGCCACCCCTGGGTGCTGTATACCCTGCCGGCGGCCGGGCTGGCCGTGGTGGGGATTTATCGCCTGCTGGGCGTGGAAGGGCAGAATACCAACCATATCCTGGAAGAGGTGCAGCATGGCGGCGGGCTTTCCATTCGGCTGCTGCCGGCCATTTTCTCCGCCACGGTGGTCACCCACCTGGCAGGCGGCTCGGCAGGCCGGGAGGGCGCGGCCCTGCAGATGGGCGGCACCATCGGCTATGCGGCGGGCAAGGCCCTGCGTCTGGATGAGAGCGATCTGCGAATTGTCACCCAGGTGGGCATGGCCGCGCTTTTTGCCGCGCTGTTTGGCACGCCGCTGGCGGCCACGGTGTTTGTGATCATGGTGGCCAGCGTGGGCATGCTGTATCACGCCGCGTTTATTCCCTGCTTCCTGGCTTCCCTGACGGCATACGGCGTCTCCCGCCTGCTGGGGGTGGAGCCCACCCGGTTTGCGGTGGCCGCACCGGCCCTGACGGCGGTTATGCTGCTGCGGGTGGCCGGGCTGGCCGCCCTGTGCGCCGGGGTGTCGGTGCTGTTCTGCGGCTGCATCCACAAGGCGGAGCACCTGCTGCGGCGGTGGTTTCCCAATCCCTGGCTGCGGGCCTGCTGCGGTGGCGCGGCGCTGCTGGCGCTGACGCTGGCACTGGGCACCCGGGATTACAACGGCGCGGGCATGGATGTGATCACCCGGGCAGTGGAGCAGGGCAGCGCTGCGCCCTGGGCCTTCCTGCTGAAGATGATCTTCACCGCCGTGACCCTGGGCGCGGGCTTCAAGGGCGGCGAGGTGGTGCCCAGCTTCTTTGTGGGGGCCGCCTTCGGATGCGTGGCCGGGCCGCTGCTGGGAATCCCGGCCGGGTTCGCGGCAGCCGTTGGCCTGACGGCGGTGTTCTGCGGCGCGGTCAACAGCCCCATCGCCTCCATCTTCCTGGCCATCGAGCTGTTCGGCGCCGACGGCTTGTTGTATTTTGCCCTGGCCTGCGGGCTGAGCTACATCCTGTCCGGATACTCGGGCATTTATTCCAGCCAGCGCATCCTGTATGATAAGCTGAAGGCCCGGGCCATCGACGCCCATACCAATGCGTACGAGGAGAAGGCGGAGAACTGATGCCGCTTCTCTGCCAAACAGGCGGATAGAATACGCGCTTTCTTCCCGGGGAAGAAAGCTGCAAAGAAGCCAGTCGGCGATGCGGCTTGGACGCGAAAACAAACAATTTGCGCCTGTAACTTGCATGGTGCCATGCGAGCTTCCGGGTATAAGAAAAGCCTGAAAATTTGCCGAAAAACAAGCTTGCTTGTTTTATCGGAAATTTTCAGGTTTTTCCCTGTGCGCTTTGCGCACAGCAGGGCCGGCTTCGCCGGCCTGCCCGGAAGCGGCGGACAGCACTCCTGTTTCGGCTTGCGTTTGCTGCTTTTACGGCGTTAAAAGGAGGTTTTCTGCTTCTCTTTTGACTCAAAAGAGAAGCGTTTCCCTCCCCGTCCAACTTCTGCTTGTGCATGCGGCTGTCTGGACATGTAATGGTATTGGATGATTACTGCCACTGGGCCAGCATGCCCCGCATCCAGCCGTACACATCCATTTCGTATACGCTGCGCAGCAAATCCGGAGCAAGCACCTGCTCCATGCTGCCCTGGGCAACGCAGCGGCCCTGGTGCATCAGCAGCGCCCGGGTGCCGTAGCGGCGGGCCAGGCTCAGATCGTGCACCACGGAGATCACGGCGCGGCCCTCCTGCTTCAGCCAATGCTCGATCAGGCCGAAGATGTGCTGCTGGTATTTCAAATCCAGGTGGTTGGCCGGCTCATCCAGAATGAGAATCCGGGGGTCCTGGGCAAACACCTGGGCCAGGAACACCCGCTGCAGCTCCCCACCGGAGAGCGACTGCACGCTGGCATGCCGCAGGTGGGCCAGCCCGGTGCGCTCCAGCGCCTGGGCCAGCTTTTCCGCGCCCTCGCTGTCCCGGTGGGAAAGGAAGCCCCTTTCGTGGGCATAGCGGCCCAGGGCGATGATCTCCTCCACCGAGTAATCGTATTCCACGCTGTTGTGCTGGCTGAGCACGCCGATTTGCCGGGCCAGGTCGGCGGGGCGCAGGGCGCGGATATCCTGGCTCCCCAGGGAAAAGACGCCGGTATAGGACACGCTTTGGGCGATGGCGTTCACCAGCGTGCTTTTTCCCGCGCCGTTGGGCCCGGCCAGCATCAGCCATTCTCCCGCTTTCAGGGAGAAGGAAAGATCCTGCACGACAGTCCGCGCGCCGTAGCGCACGGTGATATGCTCCGCTTTCAGCATGCTCATCGCCCCTTTCTGGTGCGGCGGAAAATGATCACAAAGGCCGCCGCGCCCACCAGCGATGTCACCACGCCGATGGACAGTTCAATGGGCCGCAGCAGGACGCGGGCCGTCAGGTCGGCCAGCAGCAGGAAAACAGCGCCGAAAAACATGGAGGCCGGCAGCAGCCGCCTGTGATTGGGCCCAACCAGCATGCGCGACATGTGCGGCGTCACCAGGCCCACAAAGCCGATGGTGCCCCCCACGGATATGCAAACGCCGATCAGCACGGACACGGTAATCAGGATGGTCAGCTTCACGCGGCGCACATTCACGCCCACGTGGCGGGCGTTGTCCTCTCCCATGGCAAAGGCGTTCAATTCCCGGGTGCGGCGCAGCAGCACCGTGCTGCACACCGCCAGGACGGCCAGCAAAATCACCGCATGCCGGTAATTGCTGCCCGCCAGGGAGCCCATGGTCCAGAAGGTGATGGATTTGATTTTATCCCCCGCGAAGGAGATGACCAGGCTCATCAGCGCCGAGGCGAACATGGAAAAGATCACGCCGATCAGGATGATGGAATGGGTGGAGAAGGAGCGGTCCAGGGCGTAGGCCAGGGAAAGAATCAGCAGCAGGGAGCCAAAGGCAAACAGCATGGCCATGATCATGGTGCCCGCATAGGGGATGCCGGGCACGGTGATGCCAAAGGCCAGGGCGCATACCGCCCCCAGGGACGCGCCCGAGGATACCCCTAAGGTGGAGCCGTCCGCCAGCGGGTTGCGCAGCAGGCCCTGCATGGCCGCGCCGCACAGGGACAGGGCCGCGCCGGTCAGCGCCACGCACAGCACCCGGGGCACGCGCACCGATAAAATGATGGAGCGGGAGATCCCTTCAGGAATGGGCAGCCCCCATACGGCGTTCCAGATGGCCACGGCGGTGCTTTTCAGCGGCACCGATACGCTGCCCGCGCCGATGCACAAAAGCCCCGTCAGGAGGACTGCCGCCGTGAAGAGCAGATATTCCCACAGAGAAAACCCGTTTTGCTTGTGTTTCAATGCAATCCCTCATTCAAAGCGGGAGGACCGCTGCCAGCCCTCCCGCATGCCGTATCATCAGGCGGCAGGAACTTCCGCTTCCGCCTCGTTCACAAAGTCAAACAGCGTTTGCACCGCATCCTGCAGGCGCGGGCCGGGACGGGAAATTTCGTTGGAGTCGGCGTTGAGAATCTGATCGTTCACAACAGCCTTCAGGTTTTCCCAGCCGGCGCGGCCCTTGATTTCCTCCACAGGGGTGGGGCCTTCGCCAAAGTACATGGTGATGGTCACGATGTAATCGGGATCCCGGGCCAGCACCTGTTCCTCGTTGATCTGGGCGTATTCCTCCACATCCGCAAAGGCGTTGGTCAGGCCGCACATGGTGGCCAGCTCGTCCATGAAGGTGCCCTTGCCGGCCGTCCACAGGCCGTACTGCAGGGGGGAAACCTCAAAGTATACCGTCTTGCCGGTGTTTTCGGCCTGGGCGGCAATGGCGTCAAAGGCGCCCTGCATATCGCTGACCAGCGCTTCCGCCTCGGCATCCTTGCCCATCAGCGCGCCGATGAGCCGGATGGAGGTATATACGCCCGCGATGTCCTTGGCATCGCTGATCACGGTCTGGATACCGGCAGCGGCCAGGGCATCCGCCTGCTCCGTGCTCTGGGCCATGGTGCTCATCAGCACCACCTGGGGCGCCAGGGCGATGATTTCCTCCAGGTTGGTATTGTAGCCCGACTGCACGGAGGGCACCTCCAGCACTTCGGGGGGATAATCGCAGTATTCGCCGCGGCCCACCAGGGCGTCGCCGCAGCCCAGGGCGCACAGGATTTCGCAGTCCGAAGCCGTCAGCGCCACAATGCGGGTGGCGGGCTCCTGCAGGGTGATCTCCCGGCCCATCATATCCGTTACGGTCACGCCGGCGCTTTCCGCCAGCACAGGCAGGGCCGCCAGCAGCATCAGGGCCGCCAGCAGCAGGGCAGTCAGTTTTTTCATTATGGTAACTCCTCCTGATAGCAGATCAAATGAAACAGCGAGGGCGCAAACAAAAAGCGTCCCTCCCCGGAGGAACACCAACAGAGCCTGCGCTTTTGCGCAGGGTCAAACAGCGTCTCCCATCCCCAGGGGCAGCTCACGGCGTAAACAGGTCTCCCGGCTTGGCTTCATCCTACTGGCGCACCTTCCCGCGGGCCGGGCAGGCCGCCCCGCAGTGGTTTCCTTGCGCGTTCGTCAGCTTCACGGTTACTGGGATAGCCCGGAATTCGCATCCGTGTTCCCATGACAGCGTCCCCTTCCCCGGCAGCAGGGAGGGGCGGCTGCCGCGCGTTGCCGCGCAGATACACCGGCCATTCATTTGTCACGGCCATTATACTATAACCGCGGGGACAGCGTCAACAGCGGAATCCGGCGCGGCGCTTGCGGCGGCAGTGATGCGTATATGAAAGCCCATCTGAAAACCGGATCGCCAGGATGAAGCTTTGGGAAGGGATTCCGCGCTTTCTTCCCGGGGAAGAAAGCTGCAAAGAAGCCAGCCGGCGATGCGGCTTGGATATATTGCTCGCCCAAGCAAATTATGAATAATCTGCGGGCGATAAATCGCTCCATACAGCGTCACTCAACCTTGAAATACGTTCGGTATTCCTGCGGTTTCGTTCCTTGTTTGGAACGATTTCTCATCCCGCATCTTGATTCACGATTTACTTGGGCGAGCAATAACAACAAACAATTTGCGCCTGTAACTTGAAAGGCGCCAAGAGAGCTTCCGGGCAAAAGAAAAGCCAGGAAAATTCCAATAAAACAAGCGAGCTTGTTTTTCGGCAATTTTTCTGGCTTTTCCCTGTGCGCACGCGCACAGCAGGGCCGGCTTCGCCGGCCTGCCCGGAAGCGGTGGGCAGCGCTCCTGTTTCAGTTTGTGATTGCTTCTTTTACGGCGGCAAACGGGGTTTTCTGCTTCTCTCTTTGACGCAAAGAGAGAAGATCCCCCGTTCGTCCCCCTCCCGTCCAATCTCCGCTTGTGCAGCCGTATTCCGATTATTCGTCCGCCAGCTGGAGGGCCGTAACGTCCTCCAGGGAAAACACCCGGCCGGACACCCGGAGGGTCAGGCCGTCCAAATCCAGCTTTTCCGCCGAACCGGCAAAGGTATGATACTGCCCCAGGGTTTCGTCGGAATCCATCAAATCGTCATTCACAATAAAATATTCCAGCGTCACGTTGGGCCGCCGGCCCTGGCCCAGGGCGTCCCGCAGGCGGAAGAGGCAGCGGTCCAGCGCGGCGCGCTTTTCCTCGTCCAACTCCTTGTAGGGCACATACAGCACCTGCTTATCCGCAATGGCCTCCTCGTAGCCCTTCAAGGCCGCAAAGGGCATAAACTGCTTGGCCCGGTCCGCGCGGCGCATGGGCGGATGCCGGGAGAAAACGGGCCGGGACAGGGACAGCATATCCTCATAAGGCCCCATGGCTATTCCTCCTTCCCGGCGGCATGGCCGCCCACCTGGTTGTTGCGCTCCCGGGCCGTGGCGCCCGCCTCAAAGTTGATGCCCTTCAGGATGGCGTTTTTGCCAAACCTGTCCTTGATTTTCAGCATGGCCTGCTGCATCCGGGCTTCCTTTTCCTGCGCCCGGCGGTCGTCTTCCAGCACGGCGGGGTCGGTGAACAAATCCATCTGCCGCGCCTCGGCCGCCCGGGCCTGGGATTGGGGGATCACATGGTTGAACACCACATAAAACCGCCGCACCAGCAGGGTGGGGTTCACGGCGCTGTCGTATGCCTGCAGGGCTGCGGCAATGATTTTGCGTCCCGAGCTGGTATAGGCCTTCACGCCGCCCGCGTCCGTCAGCGCCTGGGTGGCGTGGGCAGGCTTGGGCACGCTGCGGCCGTACCAATCCTTTTCCATGTCCCCGTTCCAGTCCGCCTGCTCCCGGTCATAGCCCACCGATACGGTTACGCTGTCCGTCACCAGGCCCTTGGCCACCAAATCCAGCACCAGCTGATCGGCCATTTCGTGCACAATCAGCCGCCCCTTCTGGAAATCGTAGGGGGTGGACAGCACCTGCCCCACGGAAATGCTGTTGTTTTCGGATTTATACGCCTTGATATCCGCCATGGTGCAGGGCTCAATGCCCCAGGCGTGGTCGATCAGCAGCTCCGCGTCGATGCAAAACTCCCGATAGAGCGTCTCCTCATCCTGCAGGCTTTTGCGGGCCACATCGCCCATGGTATAACAGCCCAGCTTTTCCAGCCGCCGGGCGATGCCGCGCCCCACCCGCCAGAAATCCGTCAGCGGGCGGTGCATCCACAAAAACCGCTTGTAGCGGCTTTCGTTCAGCTCGGCAATGCGCACGCCGTCCTCGTCCGCCTCCGCGTGCTTGGCCACAATGTCCATGGCCACCTTGGCCAGGTACAGGTTGGTGCCGATGCCCGCCGTGGCGGTAATGCCCGTTTCCCGCAGGATATCGCCCACCACCCGGCGCACCAGCTCGTGGGCGGACAGGCCGTACAGCGCCAGGTAGCGGGTAAGATCGATCATCACCTCGTCGATGCTGTAAACGTGCACATCCTCCGGGGCCACGTATTTCAGGTACACCTTTTCATAAATCCGAGCGCTGTACTCCATATACAGGCGCATGCGGGGCGGCGCGACGATATACTGCAGCTCCATCCCGGTGCGGGCCTGGAGCTCCCGGGCCTTTTCCACCACCTCAAACAGGCGGCTCCGGCCGGAAAGCCCGTAGCGTTTCAGCGTGGGGGACACCGCCAGGCAGATGGTCTTTTCCGTGCGGCTCAGATCGGCCACCACCAGATTGGTGGTCATGGGGTTCAGCCCCCGTTCCACGCATTCCACCGACGCATAGAAGGATTTCAGATCGATGGCCGCGTATACCCGGTCCTCCGCCATGCCGCATTCACCCCCCGCTTTCTTTGCGGATACAGTGTACCACCGTCGGGCGGGGTATTGCAATGGCCCAATATTTGTTTCTTCCCGCGCCGCCGGCGCTTTTTTTCGCCATTTTTTGCGCCCTGCATCGACGGGCTCCGCCGGCATTGCGCGCTATGATGGCAGGGCGAGGAGGCGAGGGACGCATGGTCATCGCGGGCGAATGGTATCTGTGTGTGAACCTGCTGATGGATTTGCTGTGCCTGGCCGCCGTCCGGCAGCTGTGCGGCAGCCGGGCAAGGCCCCTTCGCCTGCTGCTGGCCGCCCTGCTGGGCACGGGGCTCTCCGCCGCCGTGCTGGCCGGCTGGGGCGTCCGGGCAGGCACCTACGCCGCCCTGCCGCTGGCCGTGCTGATGGCGCTGACCGCCTTTGGCATCCGTGGCTGCCCGGAGGGGACGGCAAGCCTGCTGCTGGCCGGGCTGACCACCGCCGGGCTGGCGGAATGCCTGAGCCGCCTGGGCCTGCGCCTGGGGGCGGCGCTGCTGTGCTGCCTGCCGGCGCTTGGGGCGCTGGTGCGCATGGTGCGGCGCTGGCGCTCCCGGGCGGGGGAGCGGGCGGAGCTGCGGCTGCTGTTTGAGGCGGGCGGCGTCACGCTGGACGGCATGGTGGATACCGGCAACCTGCTGCGGGATCCCGTGACCGCCCTGCCGGTGGTGGTGGCGCCCTATGCCGCCCTGCGGCAATACTTGCCCGACGGCACGTCCTGCGGGGACTGGCGCACCCTGCCCCGGGGCTTCCGGCTGATCTGCGTGCAAACCGCCGCGGGCAGCAGGATGATGATGTGCTTCCGCCCCCGGGCGCTGTATATGCGCTGCGGGCGGGTATGGCACGCGGTGCAGGCGGTGGTGGCCATCTCCCCGGCTTTGCAGGGCCGGCGGGCGCTGCTTCCGCCCGCGCTGAAAACGATGCGTGAATAAAGGAGGAAACGCCATGGATATCCGGGCAAGCCTGTATGCATTCTGGGCGCGGCTGTGCGCCGAGCCCCTGTACTATATCGGCGGGGCCGAGCCCCTGCCCCAGCCCCTCTCCCGGGAGGAGGAACAGCGGCTGCTGCGGCTGCTGCCCCAGGATACGGACGGCGCCGTGCGCTCCGTGCTGATTGAGCGCAACCTGCGGCTGGTGGTATTCATCGCCCGGAAGTTTGAAAACACCGGCGTGGGGCTGGAGGATCTTATTTCCATCGGCACCATCGGGCTGATCAAGGCGGTGAATACCTTTGACCCCGAAAAAAAGAACAAGCTGGCCACCTACGCCAGCCGCTGCATTGAAAACGAGGTGCTGATGCACCTGCGCCACACCGCCCGGGCCCGGCACGAGATCTCCCTGGATGAGCCGCTGCGGCGGGACTGGGACGGCAATGAGCTGCTGCTCAGCGATGTGCTGGGCACCGAGGGCGATCTGGTATACCGGCGCATGGACGACAAGGTGGAAAAGCAGCTGCTGCGCGCCGCGCTGGAAAAGCTGCCCCGGCGGGAGCGGCAGATCATGCAGATGCGCTTCGGCCTGGGCGGGCAGAAGGAGCAAACACAAAAGGAGGTGGCCGATCATCTGGGCATCTCCCAAAGCTATATTTCCCGGCTGGAAAAGCGCATCCTGGCCCGGCTCAACACCGAGCTGACCCGGCTGAGCAGCTGAGAAGCGGTTTTGTGCCTGTATAAAGAAGGTATACAAAAGTTCATGGCGGGCGCATAGATCGCCCCATGGAGGGCCATACTGAATCTGTCGGAGGTAACTTCAGTATGGCGAACAACAAAGTGGAAATCTGCGGGGTGGATACCGCCGCCCTGCCGGTGCTTACCAATGAACGCATGCGGGAACTGTTCCCCCTGGTGCATGGCGGCGACCGCGCCGCCCGGGAGGAATTTATCCGGGGCAACCTGCGCCTGGTGCTCAGCGTGGTGCAGCGCTTCAGCGGCCGGGGAGAAAACGCGGACGACCTCTTTCAGGTGGGCTGTATCGGGCTGATCAAGGCCCTGGATAACTTTGACGTAAGCCAGAACGTGCGCTTTTCCACCTACGCGGTGCCCATGATCATCGGGGAAATCCGCCGCTATCTGCGGGACAACAACCCCATCCGGGTCAGCCGCAGCCTGCGGGATACGGCCTATAAGGCCCTGCAGGCCCGGGACGCCCTGGTGGCAAAGCTGGACCGGGAGCCCTCGGTGGGCGAAATCGCCCGGGAGCTGGGCGTGCCGGAGGAGGACGTGGTGTTTGCCATGGAGGCCATCCAGGACCCCGTTTCCCTGTTTGAGCCCCTCTACAACGACGGCGGCGACGCCGTGTATATCATCGACCAGGTGAAGGACCCCAAGCAAACGGACGGCCTGTGGCTGGAGAACCTGGCCGTCAGCGAGGCCCTGCGCCGCCTCAACGAGCGGGAGCAGAAAATCCTGCGGCTGCGGTTTTTTGAGGGACGCACCCAGATGGAGGTGGCCGGCGAAATCGGCATCTCCCAGGCCCAGGTCTCCCGGCTGGAGAAGAACGCCCTGCAGCACATGCGCAAATATGTGGATGCGGGGAAATGACGCGGGATCTTCTCTCTTTGCGTCAAAGAGAGAAGCAGAGAAACCGCGTTTGCCGCCGTAAAAGCAGCAAGCGCAAGCTGATACTAAACCCCGTCTAAAATATTGAATCTATGGGTGCCTTTTCCGCCCTGGCGTTGCCTCATTCCGGTCAACGTAGCGCTGCTACGCCTCCCTTCATTCAGCTTAGCCAGAACGAAAAATCCAGCCCATATCTTTCAATCTTTTAAACGGGATTTAGCATGAAACAAGGAGTGCCGTTCCCCGCTTCCGGGCAGGCCGGCGAAGCCGGCCCTGCTGTGCGCAAAGCGCACAGTGAAAACCGGCGTCAGGCCGGAGAAAATGAGCAAGCTCATTTTTCCGGATTGCCGCCGGTTTTCTTATGCCCGGAAGCTCGCAGGACGACATGCAAGTTACAGGCGCAAATTGTTTGTTATTGTGTCCAAACCGGTTCGCCCGGTGAGGTCCAGGAGATGAAATCTCCTGGCGCGGAGCTCGAGGCCGCGGAGGCCTCGAACGTCTCCCCCGTCAATTCCCGTTTGTGTTGGACGATCATCAGTTCACAATGCTTGCGTTGCCCAGGCTGGTGCACTGATAGAACGCGCGCTTTCCGATTTTGACAATGGAGTCGGGCCAATGAATCTCCTGCAGGGAGGAAGCGTTGCTGAAGGCGTTCTCCGCAATTTCGGTCACGCCGTCAGGGATGGTCACGCTGGTGATGGAAGTATTCTCCTTGAAGGCCTCGCCGATGGTGTGAATGCCCATGTCACTGGGAATCACAATCACGGTATCGTGGCCGCGGTAGCCCACCAGCACGCCGTTCTCCACGATGAAGACGGGCTGCGCCACGGTGAAGGTGACCGCTTTGCCGTTGCTTCCCGGCGTGGTTGTGGAGCCGGCCTTAAAGGTCATGGTGCGGGTGCCCGCGCCGCCGAAGGCGTATTTTACCGTCCAGGTGCGGGTGCCGCCGCTGACGGTGCTGTTGCCGCTGGCGGGCCAGGTTTTGAACACGCTGCCGTTTTCAATGCACATCATCAGGTATTGGGCTGCGGAACCGGTTTTCACCGTAAAGACCTGCTCCGTTCCCACGGCCACCGGATTGAACTGCGCCGCCGCGCTTTCCACGGCAGAAGAGGCTGTCTCCCGCATGGTAAAGGTCACGGATTTGCTGGCGCCTCCCGGGGTGATGGTTGCTCCCGCCTTGAAGGTCATGGTGCGGGTGCCCGCGGTAACAAACGAATAGGTGATGTTCCAGGTGCGATTGCTTCCGTTTGCGGTGCTGGAAGATGCCTCCTGCCAGGTTATGACAAGGCCGCCGTTTTCCGAGTACATCATCAGGTACTGATCGTCCGCAGCGGTTACTGCGGTGAAGCTTACGGTTTTTCCGGTTTCCGGCGCGGAGGCGGTTACGCTGAAAACGCCGCCCTGGGCTGATGCCATGGCGCTGGAGGTTTTAACCACAATACGGCTCTGCTGTACATCCACAGGCTTGACGGTGACGGTTTCATCGTCCGTTTCGCCGTCCTCCTCAGCCTCTTCCTTTTCGGCTTCGTCGGCATCGGCTTCAGCGGGGCTTTCGGCATTTTCCGGAATTTCCTCCGCCTCCAGGACGCCGGCCCTGCGCATCAGGGCCGCCATGCTGGCATAGCCTACAATGCTGCTGTCGCCCAGCGAATAATCTCTGCGGGCAACACTCTTGCTCACATTGCCCTCGATGGTGCGGATTTCGCTTTCCCCGGCCTTTTCCACAATGCCCACGTGGTTGGGGGCGCCTGTTCCGGCGCTGTCGAAGAACACCAGATCACCGGCCTCCGGCGTATAGCCGCTGGCGGCCGTTTCGAAAGCGCCCATGCCGGCCAGCGTGTTGCGCCAGGCGCCGCAGCCTGCCTCCCGGGGCACGCCGTTTGCCGGAATCCCGGCATAATGCAGGCAGAAGGAGATGAACATTGCGCACCATTCGGAATAGGGAGCGCCGTACCAGTCGCCGTACCGGGTATAGCCATGCTGTACGCCATCTGCGTCAAGGATGAAATCACGGCTGCTTTCGGTATAGCCCACCTGGGTGGCGGCCAGGCCGATCAGATCTTTTCGCCAGTCCCCGGTCAGCGGAACGGATTTTGCAAAGGCTTCCCATGCGGAGGCGTTTTCCTTTTCGGCGATGGCCACAGGAATGGACGCCTGGGCAGGCACTTCCTGATGCTGCAGATCCTGCACGGAAGCGACAACCTGATGTACGCCAAAACGATCGGGCTGATAATAAATGCTGAAGGCGCCCTCCTGGGCCAGGGTAACGGTGTTTTCATATACGGCTGCGCCGTCCGCCAGGATGCGAATGGTCAGCTGATAGGGCAGCACGCCGCCCGAAGCCTGGGCACGGACTGCAATGGGGGTTTCGTTGGCGATGGCATAGGCGGTGTCCGGCTGGAGCGAAAGCGCCAGGCCGCCGTGGCGGACCAGTACATCGGCAGTCAGCGACTGCTGCTGCTCGCCCCGCTGGGCCGTTGCCTGTACGGAATATGCGCCGGATACCGTGGGAACAAAGGCAATTTCACCGCTTTCGGCCAGCTCGCCTTCCTTTTGCACGGCGCCGTCAGCCGCCGTGATGCGGTAGCGGATGGTTTCCGCGTTTTCACAGGAGAGGGTCCAGGATACAGTTTCTCCCACCTCGTACACATCCCGGTCGCTGGACAGCCCGGTCAGACTGAGGACAGCCGCATCTTCAATGACCGGCTGTTCCGCAACGGGTTCCTCGTTGATGGGCTGTTCCGCAGCAGGTTCTTCGTTGACAGGCTGTTCAACAACAGGCTCCTCAATGACGGGCTGCTCCACAATGGGCTCCTCAATGACGGGCTGCTCCACAATGGGCTCCTCAATGACCGGCTGCTCCACAACAGGCGCCTCGATGACGGGCTGTTCAACAACGGGCGTTTCAGTGACCGGCTGTTCCGCAACAGGCTGTTCAACTGTGGTCTCTTGAACAACAGGCGTATCAGCAGCCAGTTCTTCCGCCATGGAAAATGCCGGAGCAAGGGCCAAAAGAATGGCCAACATCCAAGCGATTATCCGTTTCAAATACAATCATCCCTTCTGAGCAAACCATTTCTAATTCTCATTCATCAAATATAAATACAGAAGCATCTATATTATATCTACAAACGTTTCAATGTCTGCAAACACTGTGGGCTTTCATCGAGGAATTTATATATTAGTTCAGCATTATTTTATCATAGAAAGGCACGTTCAGCCTTTCTTGAATATTACAAGTCCATATCTTTTGTGCTAAATTACGGAAAGTATTTTCGATTTTCCTTTTTCAGTACAGTCCTTTTCCTGTTTATTGCATTTGCCTGCCGCTTTTGCTATAATGGACGCAGTTGACACCCATATTGCTTTTACGACGGAATCGGAGGGCTGGCCTTGAATACCTTGATGGATCGTCTGTCCGCGTGGAACCAATCGATGAACGATATCCCCCGGCGCCTGCTGATGATTGCGGTTGTGGTGCTGCTTTGCTATATCACGGTGCAGCTTTTCCCATATTTCTGGCCCTTTGCCCTGGCGATGGTCTTTGCCTCCCTGCTGGAGCCTGTGGCACGGCTGCTGCGCAGGGCGCTCAAGCGGCTGAAGGCCGCCCGGGTCATTGCTACTTTGCTTTGCATGATTCTGCTGTTTGGCCTGCTGACCGCGCTGTTTCTGGTTCTCTCCAATCGGGCGGTTCACGAAGGCGTCACGCTGCTGCGGGCAACGCCCGATCTGGCCCGCTCCCTTTACAATGCCCTGTCCGACCTGGTCAACCGCCTGTACGCAGATTATCAGCACCTGCTGCCGGAGGATTTTCTGACCACCGCCAACAATGTGCTGAACAACCTGCTGAGCAATGTGGTCTCTTTCGCCGGCAACCTTTCCACCCGGATTGCGGGCTTCACCATCAATACGGCCACTTCCCTGCCCATCGTCATCCTGTCCATCATATTCACCATCATGGGCACCTTCTATTTCAGCTATGACCGGGAGCGCATTGCCGGCTTCTTTACCCGAACCCTCCCTGCGCCGGTGATGGACCGCTTCCGCCTGATCAAGGGCGGGGTGTTTACCGCCTTCTTTGGCCAGATCCGGGCACAGATTTTTATTTCCTTCGTCCTGATGCTGATCATCATCGCGGGCCTGCTGATCATGCAAAAGCCCTATGCCGTGCTGCTGGGCGTGCTGATCGGCATTGCCGATGTGCTGCCTGTCATCGGCGCGGGCCTGTTCCTGAATTCCTGGGCGCTGGTGGCCCTGGTGATGGGGGATTACTACACCGCCATCGGCCTGTTTGTCATCTACCTGATCACCATTACCGTCCGCCAGATCATTGAGCCCCGCATTGTGGGCAAGCAGCTGGGGCTGTATCCGCTGGTCACCATGATTTCCATGTTCGCGGGCTTCCAGATTCTCGGCACGCTGGGGCTGATCGCCGGCCCGCTGGTGGCCAATATCTGCCGGGTGGTGCTGGATGCCGATGCCGGACGGCTGGGCCGGCAAAGCCCGCCGACGCCCTTTGCCCGCTGGTGGGCGGAGGTCAAAAACCGCCGCGGCGGAAAAAACAAAAAATAATCAACCCGGCATGTGTATTCCGGGCAGACCGGGCATACTGTAAGCATCAGCAAATTACAGGAGTGTCAGGCATGTGCGGAATTGTCGGTTTCATCGGTTCTCATCAGGCGGCCCCGATCCTGCTGGAGGGGCTGAGCCGGCTGGAATACCGGGGGTATGACTCCGCCGGGCTGGCCGTGCGGGAGGGGGACGCGCCCGTGCAGGTGGTCAAAGCAAAAGGCCGCCTGCACGTTTTATATGAGATGACCAACGGCGGGCAGGCCCTGCGGGGCGGCTGCGGCATCGGCCATACCCGCTGGGCCACCCACGGGGAGCCCAGCACCGAAAACGCCCATCCTCACTGCAGCGATGACCGGCTGGTGACGGGGGTGCACAACGGCATCATCGAAAACTATCAGGAGCTGAAGGAGAAGCTGCAAAAGAAGGGGTATGCCTTCCTGTCCCAAACGGATACCGAGGCAGCGATCAAGCTGATACATTATTATTACCTGCAGTGCGGCCGGGAGCCGGTGCAGGCCATTGCCCGCGCCATGATGCGCATTCGGGGCAGCTATGCCCTGGCGCTTTTGTTTGACGACCGCCCGGGGCAGATTTATGCCGCCCGGAAGGACAGCCCCATGATTTTGGGCATCCGGGAGGGGGAAAGCTACCTGGCCAGCGATGTGCCCGCCATCCTGGGCCATACCCGCAGCGTCTATTACATCGGCAATCTGGAAATCGCCCGGCTGGAGGCGGGCTCCGTGGCTTTTTTCAACATAGACGGGGAGGAAATCTCCAAGGAGCTTACGCAGATCGCGTGGGATGCGGAATCCGCCGAGAAGGGCGGCTTTGAGCATTTTATGATGAAGGAAATCCACGAGCAGCCCAAAGCTGTGCGGGATACGCTGGGCTCCGTGCTGCGGGAGGGCAGGCTTGATCTTTCCGCCATGGGGCTGACGGATGAGGCGCTGCGGGACATCCGGGAGATTGATATTGTGGCCTGCGGCTCCGCCTATCATGTGGGCGTTGCCGCCCAGTATGTGCTGGAGGACCTGGCCCGGGTGCCCGTGCGGGTGGACGTGGCCAGCGAGTTCCGCTACCGCCGCCCGATACTTGCCGAAGGCTGCCTGGTAATCGTCATCAGCCAGAGCGGCGAAACCGCCGACAGCCTGGCCGCTTTGCGGGAGGCCAAGGCCCAGGGCGTCCGCACGCTGGCCATTGTCAACGTGGTGGGCTCCTCCATCGCCCGGGAAGCGGACACGGTGTTTTATACCCTGGCCGGCCCGGAGATTGCCGTGGCCACCACCAAGGCCTATTCCACCCAGCTGATCGCCTGCTATTTGCTGGCCGTGCAGATGGCCTTCGCCCGGGGGCTGCTGGAGGAGGACGGCTATGGGGCCCTGGTTGCAGAACTGCAGGCCCTGCCGGATAAAATCCAGCGGCTGCTGGATGACAAGGAGCGCATGCAGTGGTTTGCCGCCAAGTTCGCCGGGGCGCGGGATATCTTTTTCATCGGGCGGGGGCTGGACTATGCCATCTGCCTGGAGGGCAGCCTCAAGATGAAGGAGATCAGCTATATCCACAGCGAGGCCTATGCCGCGGGCGAGCTGAAGCACGGCACCATCAGCCTGGTTGAGCACGGCACCCTGGTCATCGGCGTCACCACTCAGCAGGCGCTGTATGAAAAGACGCTGAGCAACATGGTGGAGGTGAAAAGCCGCGGCGCGTACCTGATGGGCCTTACGGGCTACGGCAATTACAGCATGGAGGATACCGCGGATTTTACCGTGTATGTTCCCCGCACCGACCCCCATTTTGCCACCAGCCTGGCGGTGGTGCCCCTGCAGCTGCTGGCGTATTACGTCAGTGTCGCCAAGGGGCTGGATGTGGATAAGCCCCGGAACCTGGCCAAAAGCGTGACGGTGGAATAATCCTGTTTCACTTCTGAACAACGGTACGCACAAGCGGAGTTTGGCAGGAAAGGGGACGGACGGGGGTCTTCTCTCTTTGCGTCAAAAGAGAAGCAGAAAACCTTGTTTTAACACCGTAAAAGCAACAATATCAAACCCAAACAGGAGTGCCGTCCCCCGCTTCCGGGCAGGCCGGCGAAGCCGGCCCTGCTGTGCGCAAAGCGCACAGGGAAAAGCCTGAAAAATCTCCGAAAAACAAGCTCGCTTGTTTTATCGGAATTTTTCAGGCTTTTCTTTTGCCCGGAAGCTCGCATGGCGGCATTCAAGTTTCAGGCGCAAATTGTTTGTTTTTGTATTCAAGCCGGTTCGCCCGCTGGCTTCTTTGCAGCTTTCTTCCCCGGGAAGAAAGCGCGTATCCCTCCCCTCCAATTTCTGTTTGCCGGTTTCGTCTCAGGGGCGGCCTTCGGAGGCCGGGGAAAGCGGGCAGCTGTTCTATTTTTACCAATATTGCCATTGACGGCGTGGCAAATATGACCTATAATAGGCCATAAGATACAAAGCGCAGAACTGGAAGAATCAAATATCTGGATGCAATGGAGGCGAAAGAATGAAATACTATATTTCCATCGATGCCGGCGGCAATAAGACCGATTGCGTATTGTTTGACCAGACGGGAAACGTGGCCGCCTGTGAGTTTGGCCGCGGGGCGAACGCCTTTGATATTGGCCCGGCGGAAACCAGCGCCCGCCTGTGCGCTGCGGTGGATTCTTTGAAAAAGCATATTCCTTCCGGCGATAAGCTGGCCGGCGTTTTCGGCAGCATATCCGCCGCGTACTATTATCCCGAAGTGGAGCAGCATATCCGCCGTCACGCGGACGGCGCGCCCTGCAAGCTGGACGGCGTGGTCAGCAGCGTGATGGCTGCCATGCTGGGCCATGATGACGGCGTATGCCTGATCTCCGGCGTAGGCAGCTACTGCTGCGTGCGTGAAGCGGGCAAGCACCGCTTCTTTATCGGCAGCACGGGCTATATGCTGGATACCGAGGGCAGCGGCTACGTGCTGGGCCAGCAGGCGCTGAACGCCGCCCAGCGGCAGCGGGACGGCCGCGGCCCGGAAACAAAGCTGACCGAGCTGCTGGAGAAGGAAATGGGCGAAACGGTGCTGGAGCATCTGCCGGTCATTTATTCCGGCGGCCGCGCCTATATCGCCTCCTTTGCGCACACGGTGTTCACCGCCCGCCGCATGGGGGATAAAGTGGCGGATGAAATCTTCAACCGCGGCGTCAATTACTATGCCGAAGCCCTGCAGGCGGCGTACCGCCACATGGGCAGGCCGTTTAAGGCCGTGCTGGGCGGCGGCATCTTCCTGCACCATCCCGAGTACGCCGAGGCCGTGAAGGAGCGGGCGCCCGAGGGCTGCGAAATGATCATGCTGGATGTGCCCGCGGTGTTTGGCGGCGCGCTGGAGGCAGTATGGCTTTCCGGCGGTACGGTGGATGAGGGCTTCCGCAGCCGCTTTGTGGAAACCTATCACCGCTATCCCGTGAAGCGCGCGTCCTGGTAAAAAAGCATCAAGCGCCTTCGGGTTTCCGGAGGCGCTTGCCCTGTTTTCAATGTTCCGTTCGCTGGGGACGGCGCATTTGCCGCGCCCTGCGGACAATGCGGAACAGCGCCCGCGTGGTTTTACCCTGCTGCATCCTTTGTCACCTCCGCTACCAGTATGCCGCGGCCCGCGTGAAAAATGCGGCTGAGGTTGCAAAACCCTGGGTTTTATGGTATGATGCAGTCAACCGGAGCACAGGAGATGGTAACATGCTCAATATGCATATTTTTCTGGTTGGCATGGCGGGAGCCGGCAAAACAAGCCTGGGACGCCGCCTGGCTGCCAACATGAACCTGCCGTTTGTGGATACCGATCAGCGGGTAAGTGAAATCATGGGCATGTCCGTCATTGAAATATTCCAGACGCTGGGCGCGGCCTTCTTCCGCAATGCGGAGGCCGGCGTGCTGATGGAGCTGATTGGAAAGCCCCCCTGCGTGGTGTCCACCGGCGGCGGGCTGCCCACGGTGCAGGAGAACGTGCTGCTGATGCAGAACCACGGAGTAATCATCCATGTGGACAGGCCGCTGGATCAGATTTTAAGCGATATCAAAATGGAGCGCCGCCCCACCCTGGCGGGCGGCTCCTATGAAAACGTGATCGATCAGTATAACGAGCGCATCGGCCACTACCGGGCCTGCGCCGATTACCGGCTGGATAATTCCCATGGCTTCGCCGTGGGGCTGCAAACGCTGACCCAGATGGTGGAGGGGCTGGAATAAGCCCGCAGCCGGGCGCGCTGCCCGGGCTGTCCCGATTGAGCCCAAATATCTTCAGCTGCCCTGCGCTTGCGGGGCAGCCTTTTTGATAGAAGAGCAAGCTGAAATTTGACGAGTGGGGGAAAACGCTTCTCTTTTGAGTCAAAAGAGAAGCAGAAAACCTTCTTTTAACGCCGTAAAAGCAGCAATATCAAACTGAAACAGAAGTGCTGTCCCCCGCTTCCGGGCAGGCCAGCGAAGCTGGCCCTGCTGTGCGCAAAGCGCACAGGGAAAAACCGCCGGACAGGCCGAAAAACAAACGAGTTTGTTTTTCCGGCTGACCTGCGGTTTTTCTTTTGCCCGGAAGCTCTCCTGGCGCCTTTCAAGTTACAGGCGCAAATTGCCTGTTTTTGCGCCCAAGCCGCATCGCCCGCTGGCTTCTTTGCAGCTTTCTTCCCCGGGAAGAAAGCGCGTATCCTCTCCTGCCAATTTCTGTAATCTCCTGCAGAAAACGGGCTGCAAATCCCGTCAGGAGCTTGTAAAAAAATACAATCCGATGCTGTATCCGCGGATTTCAGCCGGGCATTTTTCCGGCGGTATGCAGGAAAAGCGCATGCAGAAATAAATATTTTTACAAAATTATTACAATTTTTGCCTTCCTGTTATTGACATCGTAAATCTTTTGTCATAAAATAACGCTGTATAGGTATGTTACAGGAGGCTGCCCATGTTTTCTGAACGGATGAAGCGTATGTATGCGGCGCTGCTGGTATGCGCGCTGCTGTTTTCCCTGGCGTCCGCCGCAGTGGCGGAGGGATATCCCAGCCAGGGCCATATCCAAACCCCGGCCCTGATGCGGCGGAGCCCCAGCGAGAGCTCCGAGGCTGTGATGATTGTGCCCGCCGGGGACGCGGTGTACGTCACCGGCGAGAGCGGCAGCTATTATATTGTGGAATATGACGGCACCACGGGCTACGTGGCCAAATCCCAGCTTGTGCTGGATAACGGCCAGGCCATCAACGTGCCGCTGGAGGAGTATGCCGCCCGCTATGCCATCCTGTATCAGGGGAACGAGGGCCAGATTGTAAGCGATCTGCAGACGGCGCTGATTGAGCTGGGCTATCTTTCGGGCACGGCGGACGGCAAGTACGGCGCCAAGACCGCCCAGGCGGTGGCTGCCTTCCAGCAGCAAAACGGCCTGAGCACCGTCAGCAGCGCGGATGCCGCCACCCAGGGCCTGCTGTTTGAGGGCAAGCCGCTCAATGCCCGGGGCAGGGCGCAGTCCGTCTCCGTTGTTCCCACCATCGAAGGCTTTTCCGTCACCCAGGGCAGAAGCGGAACGCTGGTGCGCAGCATCCAGGCGTCGCTGCAGGAGCTGGGATATTATACCGGCAAGCTGGACGGCAAGTACGGCGCCAGCACAGTGAGCGCCGTGAAGAAATTCCAGAAGAAGAACGGGCTGAGCGCCACGGGCACGGCGGATGCCGCCACCCAGGCCCTGCTGAACGGCGATCCGCTCAGCGCAAGCGCCACGGCCACGCCCGCCCCGGCGGCCTCGGCTGCCCCGGCGGCCGCCAATACGGCAAGCGCCGCCCAGGCGGAGTATCCCTTTGAAACCGTCACCACCGATTCGGTGAACCTGCGCAAGCGGCCCAGCACCTCCTCCGCGCGCCTGCTGACCATTCCCAAGGGCGCGACGGTGACGGTATCCGCCCTGCAGGGGGATTTCCTGGAGGTCAGCTATCAAACCTCCCGCAAGAGCTATGTGGGCTATGTGATGGCCCGTTATGTGGATATTCCCGCCATTTATCTGGGCGGCAAGGCCCTGGCCGAGGATGCCGAAGCGCAGAAGAATTACGGCTCCCTGTCCCAGGGGGCTTCCGGCACGGCGGTGGGCACCCTGCAGGACGCCCTGAAGGAGCTGGGCTTCTTCACCACCGGCACCTACGGCATGTATGACGACGCCACGGTGGCTGCCGTCAAAGCGTTCCAGAGCCGGAACGGCCTGCTGCAGACGGGTATCGCCTCCGCGGAACTGCAAAAGCTTATCTATGAGGGCCGCCCGATGAACTCCCTGGGCCGCAAGGTGTCCGTGGCGGTGCTGCCGCCCCTGGAGAATGTGACCATGCGCTCGGGGGATACCGGCTATCAGGTATCCGCCCTGCAGCAATCCCTGAAGGAAATGGGCTATTATGAGGGCACCGTCAGCGGCGCTTATGACGCTGCCACCGCCAAGGCGGTGCGGGCCTTCCAGAAGGCCCGCGGGCTGACGGTGGACGGCGTGGCCGGCCCCAAGGTGCTTGCCGCGCTGGAGAACGCGGCCGGTACGCCCGCGCCGGTGGTGGCCGCAGTGGCCGCAACGGCCACGCCCGCGCCCATCACGGCGGATAATGTGATCATCCTGCACCGGGGCACCCGGGGCCAGGCGGTCACCCGGCTGCAGGAGCGGCTGGTGTCCCTGGGCTATTACGCCGTCACGCCGGACGGCGTCTATGACGCGGATGATATCGAGGCGGTGCGCCTCTTCCAGAAAATGAATAACCTGACGGTGGACGGCGTGGCCGGTCTGGAAACCCAGCAGCGCCTGTTTGCCGCCTATGCCGTGCCCGCCTGGGCCACGGCCACCCCGGCCCCTGCCACGGCGGAAGCGCTGCGGATTGGCGCGTCGGGCGATGCCGTGCGCCAGCTGCAGACCCGGCTGGCGGAGTTGAATTACCTGACGGACAGCGTGGACGGGAACTTTGGCACCAAGACCGCCGCGGCGGTGGCCGCCTTCCAGCGGGCCAACGGCCTGACCGCGGACGGCGTGGCGGGGGAAAAGACGCTGCAGACGCTGTATGCCAGCGGCGCCAAGTCCGCCGCGGCTACGGCCACCGCAGCCCCGACGGCCAACCAGAATATACTGCTGCGCATCGGCGATACGGGCGAATCGGTGAAGGGCATGCAGCGCCTGCTGATCAGCCTGGGCTATCTCAGCGGCGCGGCGGACGGCATTTTCGGCACCAAGACCTATCTGGCCCTGCAGGCCTTCCAGCAGGATTATCAGCTGACGGTGGACGGCATGGCCGGCCCGGATACCCTGGCCCGTCTGGACCAGGTGAGCCAGACCAAGGGCAGCACATCGGGCGGCAGCCTATACTTTAAAGCGCCCCAGGCCAGGGAAGTGCGGTTTGCCGACTGGTACAACGAAATCCGCGCCCAGGCCAAGCTGATGCCCAACGCCATCATTTATGATTACAATACCGGCCTGTATTATCATGTGAAAATGTTCTCCTTCGGCAAGCACTGCGACGCCGAGCCGGTAACGGCCAGCGACACCGCCGCCATGTATCAGATCATGGGTGAAAGCGACTGGACGCCCCACGCGGTGTGGGTCATCCTGTCGGACGGCAAGGTGTATATGGCCTCCACCCACAGCCACGGGCATGAGATTGACCATAACCCCAACAACGATCTGGAAGGCCATATCTGCATCCACTTCCCCAGGGAAATGACCGCCGAGGAGAAGCGGAGCATGCCCTACGCCGTCAGCCATCAGCAGGAGATCCTGCGCGGCTGGGAGGAAACCCAGAGCCTGATCCGGTGAGGGGAAACCATGATTCCATCAAAGAGAGGGGCTGCCCAATGCTGAATATTGCTATCGACGGTCCGGTGGGCGCCGGAAAATCCACCATCGCGGACGCGGTGGCCAACCGCCTGGGGATCCTGCATCTGGATACCGGCGCCATGTACCGCGCGGTGGGGCTGGCGGTTTTGGCCGCCGGCGTGGATGTGCAGGATGAAGAAGCCGTATCGGCCCTTTGCGAAGCGGGGAAAATCCTGGTGGACGTCCGGTATGAAAACGGCGCCCAGGTCACCCTGGTGAACGGGCGGGACGTAACGGGCAGCATCCGCAGCCAGGAGGCCGGCACCGCTGCCAGCGCCGTCTCCCGCTACGCCGCGGTGCGGCGCATGCTGGTAAAACGCCAGCAGGAGCTGGCCCGGACACAGCCCATGCTGATGGACGGGCGGGATATCGGCACGGTGGTGCTGAAGGACGCGCCGGTGAAGATCTACCTGACGGCCACCCCGGAGGCCCGGGCCATGCGGCGGCTGAAGCAGCTGCATGAAAAGGGGGAAACCCCCGAATTTGCGGAAATCCTGGCGGAGGTCAACGCCCGGGACGATCAGGATATGCATCGGGCGGTGGATCCGCTGCGCCAGGCGGAGGATGCCGTGGTGGTGGATTCCTCGGAGCTTACTTTTGAAGAAACGGTGCAGGCCATCCTGCGCCTGGTGGAGGCGGCCCATGTCTGATCAGCTTCCGGAAAAGAGAAAGGAAACGCTGCCGGCCCGCGCGGAGCATACGCCGCTGTATACCCTGTGCCGGGGGCTGTTTGGGCTGCTGTTTCACACCATCACCCCTGTGCGCTTTTATGGCACGGAGGTGCTGGAGCGCATCAACGCGCCTTATATCCTGATCAGCAACCATAAATCCGCGGTGGATCCCTTTGCCCTGGCGGTGCCCACCAAGCGCTATGAAATCCGCTTCATCGGCAAGCGGGAGCTGACGGGCAACAAGCTGGTGGAGTGGGCGGTCAAACAGCTGCACATGATTCCCGTTTCCCGCCATGCCACGGATATGGGGGCCATGCGCGCCTGCATGCAGGTGCTTCGGGAGGGACAGGTGCTGGGCATCTTCCCCGAGGGCACACGCCATCTGCCGGAGCTGATGCAGACGGTGGAATCGGGCGCGGCCATGATCGCCCTGCGGGCGGGCGTGCCGATCATTCCGGCCTATATCGACGGCCGGATTGCCCCCTTCCGTAAAACACGGGTGTATTTCGGCCAGCCCATGGAAATTGCCGATTTGAAGGCGCAGGGGATGAGCTCGGATACCATCCACCTGCTGTGCGACCGGATTCGGGATACCTTCTACGCCATGCGGGACGCGGCAAATCAGGGAAAAATAGCCAAAAAACAGCGCTGAATTTGTTCAGATTCCGAAAAGTTTGAATTTACCTTAAATTTTCTGATTTCCCGGCAGGAAAAAAAAGGGAGTACGGCGAATTACCTTCTATTGGCCTTAAGTCTCGGAGGGGGGAGCTATGCTTGTAACGGTGGCAAAGCATGCCGGTTTCTGTATGGGCGTGCGGCAGGCCGTTACGCTGGCCGAGCAGGCGGCAAGGGACGCCGCCAGCCGCGGAATCGCCTGTTATTCACTGGGCGAGGTGGTGCACAATCCTTCCGTTACGCGGCATCTTGCCTCGCTGGGGGTTCAGGTGGCGCAGCAGGTGGAGCAGGCCCGGGGCGGGCTGCTGATTCTGCGCAGCCACGGGGTGTCGCCCAGTGTGCTGCGGCGCTGTGAGGCGCTGGGCATCCCGTATGTTGACTGCACCTGCGCCCATGTGCGGGCGCTGCATGATCTGGTGCGGTCGTACGACGCGCCGGAAGGCAGCGTGGTGCTTGTGGGAGAGCGCGATCATCCCGAGGTTCAGGGCACGGCGGGCTGGTGCAGAAGGCCGGTATACATGGTGTATTCCCTGGCGGACGCCGCGGCCCTGCCCATGCTGGAAAAGGCGCTTGTGGTATCGCAGACCACCATTCCGGAAGAACAGTGGGAGCTGCTGCTTCCCCTGCTGCGGCAAAAAATTGCCCAGGCTGATTTTCACCGCTCCATCTGCGCGGCAACGCGCGTGCGGCAGCAGGCCGCCCGGGAGCTGGCGGCGCAGTGTGACGCCATGATCATCATCGGCGGGCGCACAAGCGCCAATACGCGCAAGCTGTATGAGGCCTGCGCACAGATTTGTCCACGTACCATCCTGGTGGAATGTGCGGCGGAGATACCGTCACACTTTAACGATATCCACACCCATCACATAGGAATAGCCGCCGGCGCATCCACACCGGATTGGTCACTTAAGGAGGTTGTCACTGCAATGAACGACATCGAAAACAAAGAAGTGCTCGAAAACACCGAGCCCGTGGCGAACGAAGCCGCGAAACCCATCGACGAAAACGACTTTATGGCCAGCGTTGAGGCCTCCATGCGCCGCATTCATAACGGTCAGACCGTGACCGGAAAAGTGCTGCAAGTGACCGATGATGAGGTTGGCGTTGACATCGGCTACAAAACCGATGGCATCATCAAGCGCAGCGATCTGGTGGATTCCGACGTAAAGGTCGGCGACGAGATCGAAGTGGAAGTCGTCAAGGTGAACGACGGCGAGGGCAATGTGGTGCTGAGCCAGCGCAACATCATCAACAAAAAGGCCTGGGAAGCCCTGATGGCCAAGTTTGAAGCCGGCGAGTATGTCGAGGGCGTGGGCAAGGAAGCCGTCAAGGGCGGCCTGATCTGCATGGTGGATGGCGTGCGCGCCTTCGTGCCTGCTTCCCGCCTGAGCAAGCGTTATGTGGAAAAGATCGATCAGTTTGTGGGCCAGACCATGAAGCTGAAGATCATCGATGTGGACGCTGCCAAGAAGCGCATCGTCTGCTCCCGCAAGGACGTGATCATCGAGGAAGAAACCGCCAAGAAGGCGGCTGCCTGGGAAAAGATCGAAGAGGGCGCCATTGTGACCGGTATCGTTCGCCGCTTTGCCGATTTCGGCGCGTTCGTCGATCTGGGCGGCGTGGACGGCCTGATCCATATCACCGATCTGGCCTGGTACCGCGTGGGTCATCCCAGCGAAGTGCTGCAGATCAACCAGGAAGTGCAGGTCAAGATCCTGTCTGTGGATCGTGAGCGCGAGCGCATCCAGCTGGGCTACAAGCAGCTGCAGCCCCAGCCCTGGGACAACATCGAAGCAAAGTATCCCGTCGGCCTGGTGCTGGAGCGCAAGGTTGTTCGCATCCGTCCCTTCGGCGCGTTTATCGAGCTGGAGCCCGGCGTGGACGGCCTGGTGCATATCAGCCAGGTGGCCCTCACCCGCGTTGCCAAAGTGGAAGACGCCCTGACCGTTGGCCAGGATGTGGCCGTGAAGGTGCTGGGCGTGGATCCTGATGCCCATCGCATCAGCCTGAGCATCCGTGAAGTGCTGGAGGAGAACGCCTTCGATTATGGCGATGGCATTCCCGAAGAGGAAGCCGCCGCGGAAGAGCCTGCCGAAGCGCCCGCTGAAGCGCCTGCGGAGGAAGCTGCCGAGGCCCCTGCTGAGGAGTAAGTCAACACAATCCGCGCAAGCCGCCGAGCTGATTCGGCGGCTTGTTTTGCGCTGCGCGGAGAGTACAGCGCTTCCCCTCGCAGGGCATCATTCGCAAAGTATGGCTTCATACGATAGATGAACACACAAACAGGAATCGGCAGGGGAGGATACGCGCTTTCTTCCCGGGGAAGAAAGCTGCAAAGAAGCCAGTGGGCGATGCGGCTTGGACGCAGTAACAAACAATTTGCGCCCGTCACTTGAAAGGCGCCAAGAGAGCTTCCGGGCAAAAGAAAAACCGCAGGCCAGCCGGAAAAATAAACTCGTTTATTTTTCGGCCTGCCCGGCGGTTTTCCGCTGTGCGCTTGCGCACAGCAGGGCCAGCTTTGCTGGCCTGCCCGGAAGCGGGGGGCGGCACTTCTGTTTCAGTTTGATATTGCTGCTTTTACGGCGGCAAACGGGGTTTCTCTGCTTCTCTCTTTGACTCAAAGAGAGAAGAGCCCTCGTTCGTTCTTCCTCCCCTTCCAATTCCTGTTTGACGATTTCGTCTTTCAGAAAATATACAAATTTTGGCTGCGGATTGGGAAGAAAATAAAAAAGACGCGCGTTATATGAATGAAGGCGCCCGGTGGGGTAAGCCTGGAGAGGCAAACAAAAAAGGGAATGCCATCGTTTGCCGTAAGGAGGATGTATGAAGCGCTTTTTTGCCATGATTCCGCTGCTGGCCCTGGTGCTGGCGGCTTTTGCTGTGTCTGTCGCCCGGGCGGAGAATGCTGTGGATGCCTATCTGCGCCAGCATTATGCCGATTGGGAAACCGTCAGCATCTCCCGGAACGGGGATGCCGGGGCCGCGATTTTGCAGAAGGGAGATCAGTCTGCCCTGGTGGTGATCAAGGGGGAAAACGTGATCGACCGCACCCGGGATGACGGCGGCCGCTGGGGCCGTTCCGTAACGCTGGATACGGACAGCGTGCTTTTCCTTTCCTTCGGAAGCGATACGGATAAGGATGTTTACACTTTTTACTATGTGCTGGACCAGTGGCTGCTGGGAGGCGCCGTTACATACCAGACGGCCAATTATGAGGATGCTTCAGACATCCGGAATCTGACGCGGGAGTACAGCTGCGCGCTGCTGGATGACATGGTGTGCCTGGATCAGCTGCTGGATGACGAAAACGATAATATCCTCTGGCGCAAGATACTTCCCTCCCTGCCCGATGTGCTCACCGAGGAGGAAATGGATTTGGCCCTGTGGGATCCGTACACAACGCCCCTTACCGGCATAGGGTATCGGAACTGGTGGAATGAGGTGACCTCCGCTTCCGTCTGTGAACGGCTGTTTGACGCCATGAAGCGCGGCACGCCCTATGCGGCGTATGTCTTTGCGGATGGGCTGGTGAGGGAGGAGACGGTGCAGTTCGTCGCCGACCGGCCCGACGGCAGCCGGGTGCTGCTGTGCGGCAGCCAGGAGGAAGGGCCGGACTGGCAGTTTGTGGAAAGCGCGCCGCTGCCCGCGGGCACAACGATCGGCATTGAAAACTTTACGGGGCATCTGTATCTGGGCCAGAAAAACGGACATCCTTACGGCGCCAGCGTGCAGCAGTTTGCCGATGGCACCTGGGGCATCGATTATGTGCTGTGCAGCGGGGCGGACGGCATGATCTTTATGGGGCAGAACTGGCTCTGCCAGGACGGCACCCCCTGGTTTGGCCAGGGGATGCTGATCGGGGATCACCCCTGGAGGGACATCACCAAGATCGACTGGAATACCCTTCCCCAAACCTATGAGGAAGCCCTGGCCCGGCTGGATACAGCCCGCTGGGCTACCCCCAACAACAGCAACATGCAGGATCGCCTGAACCTGCGGGAGCGGGCCGACAAGAGCAGCGGCTCCCTGGGCAAATTCTATAACGGCACGCCGGTGGAGGTGCTGGAGCGGGGCACGGAGTGGACGAAGGTGCGCGTCGGCACCCAGACGGGCTACATGATGACCAAGTACCTGGCCTTTGGGGAGGATATGCGCAAAGTGAACTGCCCGCAGGAAGCCAGGTTCTTTGCCGGTGTGCTGGCGGACGTATACTGGCAGCAGGACCAGACCACCCGTTCCGGCCCCGAGTCCATGCCTTCCGATGCTTCCCCCCGTTTCATGTTTGTCGGCCTGGCGGATGGCGACTGGTGGCTGGTGTGGGATTATGAAGCCAACCGCTTTGGGCGTATTCACGCCGATCAGCTGTGGGAGGGCAACGGCTGACGGCGTACAGAAATTGGCCGGGGAGGATACGCGCTTTCTTCCCGGGGAAGAAAGCTGTAAAGAAGCCACCCGGCGAACCGGCTTGAATACAAAACCAAACAATTTGCGCCTGGAACTTGAGCGTCGCCAAGAGAGCTTCTGGGCAAAAGAAAAAACCGCAGGTCAGCCGAAAAACAAACTCGTTTGTTTTTCCGGTCTGCCCGGCGGTTTTTCGCTGTGCGCACGCGCACAGCAGGGCCAGCTTCGCTGGCCTGCCCGGAAGCGGGGGGACACGCTTCTGCTTCAGTTTGTGTTTGCTGCTTTTATGGCGACAAACGGGGTTTTCTGCTTCTCTTTTGACGCAAAAGAGAAGCGTTCTCCTTTATACCCTCAGCTGTTGAGCGTTGAAACACTGTGAAAAGCTTCTTCCGGCAGGCGGGTGGTGTAGAGCACGCCCATATCCCACAGCATGCTGCTGGAAAGGTATTTATCCCGGATGTCCCGGCTGCCGATGAAGGCGTTTTCGGTGTCCTCCCGGCTGATGTTGATGTCGGCGGGCACCATGGGCATGCCTAAATCGCGCATCAGGCCGGCGATGGTTTGGGTGTCGGGCAGCTCCTCTTCGATGAAGCGCTGAATATCCTGCCAGCCGGAGATGATTTTTTCCAGCCGCCGGGCATGCCGCGCCTTGTCGTTTTTGTGAAAGATCTCATGCTCCTGACGGATAACGGTTTCGGCGGCGCTGCCGAAGATGCGGCGGATGTGGGCCTGCCACATTTCGTCAGTGAAGCTGTCCATAAAGGCCTGGGCCACGGCGCGGTCCGGGCGCATGGTGCGAATCTGATCGTACAGCTTCAGGGTAATCAGCGTGCCCACGCCCACCTGGATGCCATGCAGTTCATAGGGCGTGCCGCGGTCCAGGGCCATCATTTCCCACAGATGGCTGAAATAATGCTCCAGCCCGCTGGCGGGGCGGCTGATGCCGGCATAGCTCATGGCAATGCCGCTGAGCACCAGCCCTTCCACCGTGGCCTGCACGGCGGCGGCATCCCGGGTTTTCAGGCCGGGGGCGTTCTGAACCACCTTGCGCAGGCTTTCCCGCATCAGGCCCGCCACGTTTTCGCAGTAGTATTCGCCGGTTACCAGGTTGCTGATGCGCCACTCGCACAGGGCGATATACTTGGCCAGCATATCGCCGAAGCCCGCCCACAGCATGCGCATGGGGGCGTTTTTCATAATGTCGATGTCGCACAGGATGGCGGCGGGGGCGTCGGTATACAGGGACACCTTGATGCGCTCCCGAATCATGGCGGCGCTGTTGCTGGCGTAGCCGTCCATGGAGGGCGCGGTGCCCACGATCATCTGCTTTCTGCCCACGGCGCGGCACAGCACCTTGCAGCAATCGTTGATCACGCCGGAACCGATGCCCATCACGCAGTCGCAGCTGGGGTCAAAGGCCATGGCCAGGGAACCCATGGCCTGCTCATCCGGCTCAATATGCTCCATGGGGAAGCAGTACAGGGTATAGGCAATGCCCGCCTGGCGCAGCACAGGCTCCACAAAGGGCCAGGCGGCCGCCTTGGTGTTGGCGTCGCATACGATGAAGGGCTTGGCGCCGCCCATGGCGCGCAGGGCGTCGGGGATATGGCGGACAGCGCCCGGCTCAATGCACAGATAATCCATTGCCATTTGATGCAGGCGGCCGCAGGCACAGGCATGGCCCTCCTTGGCCACCAGGGTTTCCAGGGATGCGTGGGAAAAATCAAGCATAACGGGCGCTCCTTTCGGCGGTAAATCTGGCATTATTGTAGTCTTTCCCCCACAGAATGTCAACAACGCGCACGGAAATTGCCATATAACGCATCAAACAAAACAAACACGCGCAAAAATGAACAAAAACGCATTGCCAACGCAGCCTGCCGGGGCTATAATGAAACGGGAAGGGAGCGAGGGATATGTTTGAAGAGGAACGGCATAAGCAGATTTTGCAGCTGCTGCACGACGGCCGCATGGTGGCGGTGAGCAGCCTGGCCAAGCGGCTGTTTGTCAGCGAGGCCACCGTGCGCCGGGATTTGACGGCGCTGGAAAAGGAGGGCCTGGTGCGCCGGGTATACGGCGGCGCTGTGCGGGTGGGCGTCAACCGGGATGTGCCGCTGATGATGCGGGAAACCGAGGCCATGCAGGCCAAGCAGCGCATTGGGCGGCTGGCGGCAGAGCTGGTGCAGGAAAACGATGTGATACTGCTGGATGCGTCCAGCACGGTATACAGCATGATTCCCTACCTGAGGGATTTTAAAAATGTGGTGGCCGTCACCAGCGGCATCAAAACGGCCATGGCCCTGGGGGAGCGGCACATCAAAACCTACCTGACGGGCGGCGAGATGATAGATAACAGCTATTCCATGATCGGCGGGCACGCGGAGGAGCTGATTCGCAGCCTGAACGCCGATACGCTGTTTTTTTCCTGCCGGGGCATCTCTGCCGACGGGCGATTGACGGATTCCTCCGTGGAGGAGGCCCGGCTTCGGCAGCTGATGTTCCGCCATGTGAAGCGCAGGGTGTTTCTGGCCGCCTCCAATAAGCTGGAACGGGATTATTTTTATGTGCTGGGGCATATTGCCGATATGGACGATGTGATTTGCGATGAACCCCTGCCCGCTGCTTTCCTGGCGGGAAAAACCGGGGAAGGCCCCCGGGTGCATGTGGCCAGGTGACGTTTCATGCGATTTGCGCAAACACAAACTGAAATTGGACGGAAAGGGGAACGCTTCTCTTTTGAGTCAAAAGAGAAGCAGAAAACCTTCTTTTAACGGCGTAAAAGCAGCAATATCAAATTGAAACAGGAGCGCTGCCCCCGCTTCCGGGCAGGCCGGCGAAGCCGGCCCTGCTGTGCGCAAAGCGCACAGGGAAAAGCCTGAAAAATTCCGACAAAACAAGCAAGCTTGTTTTTCGGCAATTTTTCAGGCTTTTCTTATGCCCGGAAGCTCTCTTGGCGCCTTTCAAGTTACAGGCGCAAATTGTTTGTTATTGCAGCCAAGCCGCATCGCCGAGTGGCTTCTTTGCAGCTTTCTTCCCCGGGAAGAAAGCGCGTATCCTCCCCAGCCAGTTTCTGTTATCACTTGATACCGCTGTGGGCAAAGGATTCGATGAACCGCTTCTGGAAGAGCAGGAACAGGATCAGCAGCGGCGCCACCGTCAGCAGCGTTGCCGCGCAGGTATCCGACCACAGGGCGCCGATCTCGCTGGCCTGGGCGAAGATGGCCAGGCCCACGGTAAGCAGGCGCTTGGCGGGCTTGTTGATCACGATCAGCGGCCACAGGAAGTTGTTCCACTGGTAGGAGGCGGCAATCAGGCCGTGGGCGATATAGCAGGGCACCAGCAGGGGCAGATAGATCTGGGTGATGATGCGGAACAGGTTGCACCCGTCAATCTTGGCCGCTTCCTCCAGCTCATAGGGGATGGTCTTGATGGTCTGGCGCATCAGGAAGGTGCCCATGGCCGAGGCGAAGAAGGGCATCATGGCGCCCAGCAGCGTATCGTTGAGGCCCAGGCGCGTAATCGTCATGTAGTTGGGCAGAATCAGCACGTCCGCCGCGATCATAATCTGGGTCAGGAACAGGATAAACAGCGTGTTCTTGCCGTAGAAGTTCAGCCGCGCAAAGGCATAGCCCGCCATGGTAATGGTAACAAACTGGGCCGCCAGCACACCCGCGACCAGAATCAGCGTATTCACATAATAGTTGCCCCAGGGCGCCATGCCCCAGATGCGGGTGATGTTGGAGACGGTGGGCAGCCAGCCCACGGCCAGCATTTTCAGCTCCAGCTCCCGGGGCACAAAGGCGGTGCGCACCAGCCATACCAGCGGAATCAGGCAAAGGATGGCGAAGGCGTACATGAACGCATACAGCAGGAATTTGCCGGGGGTCATTTTCCAGGCAGCTTTTTTGTTTTTTTGTTTCACACTGACAGCAGTCACTTTTTCCACCCCCTTAAGCGTAGAACGTGCGCTTGTCCTGGGTGAAGAACTGCACGCAGGTGATAATCAGCAGCAGCACGATGACCACCACGGTGATGGCGGAGGCCATGCCGTAGTTGGTTTGGTCAAAGGCCTTCTGGTACACATAAAACAGCAGCATGTTGGAGGCGTTGCCGGGGCCGCCCTTGGTGAGGATATACAGGTGATCCACCATCTTGAAGGCGTTGGTCATGGTGATGATCATCACGTACAGGGTGGTGGGCATCAGCATGGGCCAGGTAATGCGCCAGAAAACCTGGCTGCCGTTGGCGCCGTCGATGGTGGCCGCCTCATACAATTCCGGATTGATATTCTGCAGGCCGGAGATATAAAAGATCATCACATACCCCGCCTGCTTCCAAATCATCATCACAATCAGCGCCCACAGCACAGCGTCCGGGTCCGTGAGAAAATGCCAGGTGTTGTTGTTGAAAATATACCCCAGCATGCCGTATCCGGGCGTATATATAAACAGCCAGATGTTTGCCACGGCAACCATCGGGAGAAGTGTCGGATAGAAGAAGGATACGCGGACAAGGCCCTTGCCGATTTTGACCCTGTTGGCGAAAATGGCCATCATAATCGCCAGGCTCAGGGAGGTGGGCACGGTGACAACGGCCACAATGATGTTGTTCCAGAATGCCTGTTTGAAGATCTGATCCCTGGTAAACAGTGTGATGTAGTTTTTCAGCCCAATATACACCGGGCCGGTGCGGATGGTGGCATTGTTATCCTTATACAGGGAATTCCAAATACTGTACCCGATGGGATAAAAGGTGAACATGGCCAGAAAGATAAAGGAGGGCAGCAAAAGCATCCATGCCAGCCGGGTGGTGCGCCACATTTTCCTTTTCTCACGGTACAGGGATATACGGTTTTCTTTTGAAATGGCGGTCATATAATCATCCCCATTTTTTGGAATGGGACTTCCCCGCTTTTATAAGCGGGGAAGTCCTGAATTGGTTGCGTGCTGATGGCTTAACGATAGTCTTCCAGGATGGCGTCAGCAGCCTCCTGCGCCTCGTTCAGGGCCGTTTCGGCATCCTTCAGGCCGGTCATCACTTCTTCGATGGCGGTATCCAGGATATCCTGCACGGTCTTCTGATCATACACGGAGAACTCAGCGGAGGCATACTCCAGCTGGTCGCGGGCAGTCAGCGCGCTGGGGAAGCCGGCTGCGTAGTCGATCATGCGCTGGGTTTCATAGGCTTCGGGACGGGTGGCCACATAGCCGGTATCGATGGACCACTGGGCCACGCGGTCCGGGTTGTTGGTCATCCACTTGATAAAGGTGAAGGCCGCCTGGGTCTGCTCTTCGGAGATATTGTCGCCCTTGAACAGGTAGAAGTTGCCGCCGCCGGTGGGAGAGCCGTAGGTGGTGTTCATGGGCAGGTAGCTGGTGCCAAACTCAAAGGGAGCATCCTTCTTCACGCTGGTCAGCTGGCCGGTGGTGTGATACATCATGGCGATGGTGCCGTTCACAAAGTCGTTGCGGGTGTTGGCCCACTTGGGGGCAACGGGCATGGCGCCGATATCGCTCAGGTGTTTCCAGAATTCCAGGCCGGCAATGGTCTTGGGATCGTTGAAGTACACTTCGGTGCCGTCGTCGCTCATCAGGTTAAAGTGATCCTGGGTCAGGGTGAAGGTTTGCAGCATCCAGTAGGCATAGCCCGCCTTGTCGGAGGGCACCTCAATGCCGTAGCGGACGACGTTGCCCGCGGCATCCTTCTTGACCAGCTTGGCGGCGAACTCTTCCAGCTCATCCCAGTTTTTGGGGGCCACGTCGGGATCCAGGCCGGCATCCTGGAAGGCTTCCTTGTTCCAATACAGGATGATGGTGGAGCGCTGCCACGGAATGCCGTAGGTCAGGTAGCTGCCGTTGCCGTCGGGCAGGCGGGAATTTTCCATAAAGCCGTCATAGAAGCCGTTCAGCCAGGCCAGGTCTTCCTCGGTGGTGCAGAACTGGTTGTAATCCTGCAGCACATCCAGGGAATACAGCTGATACAGGTCGATGGAGAACATCAGCGCGATGGCGGGGGTGTTGCCGGCCTTGATGTCCGCCATTACCTTGGTGGTGGTGTCGGCATAGGAACCTGCATAAATGGGGTTGATCTTGATGCCGGGATACTCAGTGTGGAATTCGTCGCACAGGGCGCTGATCAGCTGATCGGGGCCGCCGCCGACGGAAACCGGGAAGTACATGTTCAGCTCAATGACGTCATCCGCCAAAGCCAGCGGAGCGATGCTGAGCACAAACAGCAACGCCAAGAAAACGGACAGCAATTTCTTCACGGATAACCCTCCTTTATATAGGGCCTCATGCCCATCTGATGGTTGCGGAAAAAACACTTTCCCACTTATTTGTTATATTACAACATGCAAACTGGTACTGTCAATAGATATGCGCAAATTTGTCAGCGGTCCCAGTGAATGAAGCCGGTTATCCCGCAACGGAGGCGTTGCTTTCCAGCGTCTCCAGGTGCTTCATGCTCATGTACTTCTTGTTGCCCCACTGGGTGCCGGCAACGTGCCGCAGCCTGGCGCAAACCAGCATCAGCGCGGAATTACCGTCGGGGAAGGTGCCAACCACGCGGGTGCGCCTTCGGATCTCCCGGTTCAGGCGTTCAATGACATTGTTGGTGCGGATCTTCGTCCAGTGTTCGGAGGGAAAGTTGCAGTAGGTCAGCGTTTCCTCAATACCATCCTCGATCTTCTTGGCAGCTTCCTTGAGCTTCATGACCTTGAGTTCTTCCTTGACCATCCTGACCTTTTCCCAGGCGGCTTTCTTGCTTTCCTGGGCGTGGATCGCCTTGAGCATCTGGGCCACCGTCTTCATCTTGGACTTGGGAACGACGCTGAACACATTGCGGTAGAAATGAACGATACAGCGCTGGTATTTGGCGTCGGGAAACACCTCGCCAACAGCTTCCAGCATCCCCAGGCACTTGTCGCCCACAATGAGCTTCACCCCGTCCAGGGCGCGGCCTTTCAGCCACTTGAAGAAGCTGACCCAGCTGGCTTTATCCTCCTTCATCCCTTCCGCTGCGCCCAGTACTTCCCGGTAGCCGTCTTCATTTACAGCAATGGCCACCAATACCGATACATTTTCGTATTCACCGCCCCAGTTCCTGCGAAGATAGATGCCATCCACGTACACATAGGCGGATTTGAACCGCCGACCTCAGTTTATACTTGCCAAATGTGCCAAAGAATAGGTGATTCTTTATTAATCAAAGAAGGTATTGACTTATAAGCCGGAAACGTCTGAATTATCTACTTGTATTAATGAAAAATACTCCCCAAGTATTTCAGAAGCATTCGTCATCCCATAAATAAGCCATATACCTTCACTTCCATAAGGATGACTTTGGGGATAAGTATATTCCTGCAATACTACAGCAGTATCATTCGACCCACGCCAAACACTTTGTCTCAAACTGTCGATATTGGAAGAATCAAACGATTCTCCATATACAATACAGAGCTTGTTTTGTCAATCCTCATATACAAAGATTAGAAGAATGAGAGAACGCATAGCCAGACAGATTGGATATGACGGAATAATAACACCAAGAAGATTCAGGACGACGGTTGCAACAGACATATCGGACATGACGCACGATCTGAAGCTGGTTCAAAAAATGCTTGGCCACGCCACTCCGCAAATGACGTTGAAGCATTACGACAAAGGACGATCGACGGCTATTGACGCGACAGAAGCAATCGGCAAATGCTATGGTTTCTGACGAGTTTACTGACGAAAAAATGCCAAAAAAGTGAGGGGTTTCAACGGGCTTCGCGGCAACCAACTGACGAAAAAGCTGACGAAGCAAAGGATGAGGCCTACCAAAGCAAGTCGGCCGTAACAGAATCGTAACAGAACATGTCCAAAAACAAAGAAAAACTTGCCAAGATTGACAAGTTTAACTGGAGCTGATGGGCGGATTTGAACCGCCGACCTCATCCTTACCAAGGATGCGCTCTACCGACTGAGCTACATCAGCGCGACAGCTTTTATAATATAGCACAGTGGAGAATGTGTGTCAAGGATTTTTTTCGGAAATCTTTTGCCTGGGCGCGGAATAATGCGGAAGCGGCGCGGAAACGGCAGGACATTGGCGAAAAAAGCCTTATGTCCGCTTTTTCTTATACAGATACACATACTGCTCGGGGCGCAGCACGGTATCAAAATCATAATAGACGCCTTCCTTGAACATGGCCTTGATAATTTCGTAACGGGGATGTCCCGGCCCCTCCTCATCGCCGCGCCAGCCATACATGGTGGGCATATCGGTATGGAAATTACAGGCCTCCAGCCGATCCCGCTGGAAGGCCAGAAAAATCTGCTGCTCCTCCCAGGAGACGGGGGTGACGTTGCCCACCCATACCCGTTTCAGATTGGGCAGGGTGTAAAGCGGGCTCAGATCGCGGACGGGGGTGAGGCAAATGTTCAAATCCATCAGGGTATCGCAGCCGTTCAGGAAGGAAAGATCTTCCACTTTAGTATTGAAAATTTCCAGGTATTCCAGGGGCTTTCCGGCCAGGAAGGAAAGATCGCTGAAGCGGTTGTCCGCCAGGATGACCACCCGCAGCTCGGTCATGGGCTCCAGAAAGCTGACGTCAAAAATCCAGTTGTGGCCCAGATCCAGGGCCCGCAGCTCGGTGGCGTAGCGCAGGCAGGCCACATCCGCATCCTCCAGCCGCGGATCCTTGGAGGAGTGCCGGGTGGAAAACACCCAGGCGTCCGTGCGCACCTGATAGCCGCTGCGCCCCAGCCGCAGCGTCCAAACCACCTTCACGCCCTGTTCCGCCATGCGGGCGCGCAGCCAGTCCAGCTGCTCGTCGGACAGATCGCAGAAGCTCAGGTCCACCTCCTGCAGGTTCGGCATGCGCTTCAGCTGGTATTCCAGGGAATACAGGCTGATCACCTGCAGCCCGGACAAATCCAGATATACGGCATCCGCATCGCAGGGCACGCCCTGAATCAGCGCCGTGTCCGCCTGAGCCGTGCCCCAAAAACACAGCGGCAGCAAAACGCAAAGCAAAAAGAATTTGGCGGCGCGCATCGTGTTCATCCTCTCCGCAGAAAGAAAATCAACTAATATCTAAATATATTATACACATTCTTTCCAGTTTTTAGAATCCCCTATTTTGCTTTCTTCATTTTATTAACGGGATTGACGGGCGGATTGTTTATTTTGCACATGAGGACGGAAAATGCTTTACTTAATGGTTGGATTGTGTTATAATTTGTTCATCCCATCGGGAGTACACATTTTTATAAGGAGGCTTTTTTATACCATGAAAAAGTTCGTATCGATCGCGTTGGCTCTGATCATGGTGCTGACTCTGGGCATCTCCGCGCTGGCGGAGGGTGCCGATACCAAGGGCACCGGCGTTGAACTCACCATTTACACCAACTCCGGTTCCTCCGGCCGTGCGGAATGGCTGCAGGAGCGCGCCGCCAAGGATGGCTTCAAGCTGACCATCGTGGAAGAGGGCGCCGGCGCCGTGCAGCAGCGCCTGATCAACGAAGGCGCCGCCACCCCCTGCGACGTGGTGTTCGGCCTGAACGCCATCATCTGGAACGATCTGATCTCCCGCGATATCATCGCCAAGATCGACGCTCCCTCCTGGGCGGACGAAGTCAGCGCGGGCCTGAACGACCCCAACGGCTATTACTACGCCATCGTGAAGCAGGCCATCCTGCTGGCCTACGATACCAACCAGGTTTCCGCCGAGGAAGCCCCCAAGGATTGGCCCGATCTGTGGGAAAACGAAGCCTTCTGGGGCAAGTATGAATCCCAGATCAAGCTCACCGGCGGCACCACCCGCAACGTGCTGGCCGGCATCCTGACCCGCTATATCGATCCCAACGGCGAGCTGGGCGTTTCCGAAGAAGGCTGGAAGGCCATCGAGGCGTTCTTCGCCCACGGCACCCCCGTGGAAGACGGCGTGGATCTGTATGCGCAGATCATCAACGAATCCTCTCCCGTGCTGATGGGCCAGATGTGGTCCTCCGGCGCCGATCAGTATGACGCCCAGTACGGCACCAAGACCGGCTACGCCACCCCCGAGTGCGGCATCCCCTACGCGGTGGAAGGCCTGGCCGTTGTGAAGACCACCAAGAACATGGAAGAAGCCCTGCGCTTTGTGGAATGGTTCGGCTCTGCTCAGATTCAGGGCGAATGGAGCGAGCAGTTCAAGACCATGCCCGCCAACGAGAAGGCCGTGGACAAGGCTCCCGCCAGCCAGGTTGAAATGTGCTCCATCCCCGCGCAGGATATCGACTGGGCGCTGGTGGCCGCCAATATCGACGCCTGGTGCGAAAAGATCATGCTGGAGTACATGCAGTAAGCATCGCATACTTTCAGTACGCGCTGCCCAATAAGGGCATGTTGACGCAAACAGCCTGGGGCAAGGGAAACCTTGCCCCTTTTTAAAAACAAAAAGACACAACAGGGAAGGAAGGCCACCGCAATGATTCGACTGGACGGCATCGAGGTGCGATTCGGCGATTTTACGGCGCTGAAGGATATTAACATTCATGTGAAGGAGGGCGAGTTTTATACGTTCCTGGGCCCCTCCGGCTGCGGCAAAACCACCACGCTGCGCACCATCACCGGCTTTATTGAGCCCGCCCTGGGCACCGTTACGGTGAAGGGCAAGGATATTACCCATGTGCCGGTGGAAAAGCGCAATATCGGCATGGTGTTTCAGAACTACGCGCTGTTCCCCACCATGAGCGTATATGAAAACATCGCCTTCGGCATGCGCGTAAAAAAGGTGAATAAAACGGACATCGACCGCCGGGTGAAGGAGATGGCGGTGAAGGTGGATTTGACCGAGCAGCAGCTGACCCGCAAGGTGGCGGAGCTTTCCGGCGGCCAGCAGCAGCGTGTGGCCATCGCCCGCGCCCTGGTGAACAATCCGGAAATCATCTGCCTGGATGAGCCGCTTTCCAACCTGGATGCCAAGCTGCGCGTGCAGCTGCGTGAGGAGCTTAAGGAAATGCAGCGCAAGTTTGGCATCACCACCGTGTATGTCACCCATGACCAGGAGGAGGCCCTTACCCTGTCTGATTGCATTGCCGTGTTCAACAAGGGCTTCATCGAGCAGATCGGCACCCCCAATGAGATCTATTCCCACTCCCAGACGGAGTTTGTGTGCAACTTCATCGGCGACATCAACAAGCTGACCCCCGCCACGGTGGCCGGCATCGCTGCCCAGACGGGCCGCAGCCTGAACCCCGAGGCCGCCTCCTATGTGCGCCTGGAGCGCATCCATGTAAACGATCCCGGCACCGCGGGCCGCGCCTTGTTCCCGGCTAAGGTGGCGGGCGCGGAGTACTTTGGCCTGTATATCAAATATCATCTGGAGCTGGCGGGCCAGGAGCTGAAGTGCATTGATAAAAACGACGGCCGCCAGTACCTCAAGCAGGGAGACGCCGTGGAGGTTTCCATCGATCCCGCCGACCTGATGGTGTATTGAGGAGGCGTACCATGCAAGCGATAAAAGTTCCGCTGAAAACCCGGATCGCGCGCATGTCGCCGGGCCAGCTGATCGCCTTCGGCCTGATGGCCGCGGTGTTCATCTGGTTTATCATGGCGTGCATGATTCTGCCCATCCTGAATCTGCTGAAAACGGTGTTCTTCGAGGGCGGCACCCTGTCCATGGACGCCTTCCACAAGCTGATTAAATCCCCCCGGGCCATGAAGGCGCTGCGCAATTCCTTCATCCTGGCCCCCACCCTGTCCATCACCGTGGGCTTTGTGGGCATCAGCCTGGTGCTGATCACCGAATACTTTGATGTAAAGGGCGCCAACATCCTGCGGCTGGGCTATCTGACCACCCTGATCTACGGCGGCGTGACCCTGGTATCCGGCTATAAGTTCATTTACAGCAACACCGGCGTGCTGACCAACCTGATGGCCAGCATCTTCCCGGGCATGAACCGCAACTGGTTTACCGGCTACTGGGCTGTGCTGTTTGTGATGACCTTCAGCTGCACCAGCAACCACATGATCTTCCTGCGCAACGCCATGCGCGCGGTGGACTTTCAAACGGTGGAGGCGGCCCGCAACATGGGCGCCAGCCAGTGGTATATCCTGCGGCGCGTGGTGCTGCCCGTGCTGCTGCCCAGCCTGTTTGCCGTCACCATCCTCACCTTCATCACCGGCCTGTGCGCCATGAGCGCCCCGCTGCTGGTGGGCGGCAAGGATTTCCAAACCATCAACCCCATGATCAAGCAGTTTGCGGATATGACCACCACCAGCGCCAAATCGCTGGCCGCCACGCTGAGCCTGGTGCTGGGCCTGGCCACCATGCTGCTGCTGGCCATTATGACGGCCATTGAGCGCCGCGGACACTATATGTCCGTGTCCAAGGTCAAAACCAAGATCGTCAAGCAGAAAATCCACAATCCCGTGGTGAACGTGCTGGTGCACATCTATGCCTACGCGCTGTTTGTAATCTACGTCATCCCCGTGGTGCTGATCGTGCTGTTCTCCTTCTCCGACGCGGCGCACATTCAGCAGCGCCAGCTGGATTTCAGCACCTTCTCGCTGAAAAACTATGGGGAGCTGCTCAGCAAGACCACGGCCTATAAGCCCTTTGTGGTGTCCATTGTGTATTCCGCCCTGGCCGCCATCATTGTGGGCGCGCTGGTCATCGTGGCCTGCCGCTACATCCAGAAGCGGCGCAACAGCGCCAGCGCCACCGCGCTGGAGTACAGCCTGATGCTGCCCTGGCTGCTGCCCTCCACCATGATCGCCCTGAGCCTGATGCTGGCCTTCAACCAGCCCCGCTGGTACATGTTCAACCAGCCGCTGATTGCCACGCTGCAGCTGCTGCTGATCGGCTACGTCATCATCAAGCTGCCCTTTACCATGCGCATGACCAAGGCCGCCTTCTTCGGCCTGGATAACGCCTTGGAGGACGCGGCCCGCAATATGGGCGCGAATGGCCTGTATACCTTCCGCCGGGTCATCTTCCCCGTGCTGCTGCCCACGGTGATGGCCATTGCGGCGCTGAACTTCAACGGCCTGCTGACGGACTATGATATGTCCGCCTTCCTGCATCATCCCGCCAACCCCACCCTGGGCGTCAAGATCAAGAGCCTTACCGAGGAAATGGGCAACAGCTCGGACGGCGTGGCCCTGACCTTCGTATACGCCGTACTGATGATGATCATTTCCGCTGTGGTGCTGTACCTGGTGTATGGCCGCGGCAGCCGGGATGATCTGAAAGGATGATGCCCATGGCCTTCGGACAAAGCCGCTACGCGGAAACCAATGAACTGCTGAACCGGAAATTTGACGAAAAACAGGTGCTGATCTGCGCCCATCGGGGCAGCTGGCACGGCAATGTGGTGCAGAACACCACCATTGCCTACAAGGCCGCCCTGATGCAGGGCGCGGACATTGTGGAAACGGATACCACCGCCTCCCTGGACGGGGAGGTGTTCTCCCTGCATGACGGCGGGGAGGAGCGCATGTTCGGCTGGCGGCACAACGCCACCCGCATGACCGCGGAGCAGATTGCGGGCTTCCTGCCCGCCAACGCCCTGGGCGAGCCCAGCACCCACCGGGTGCAGCGGCTGACCGAGGTGTTTGAATACCTGTGTCACGGCGAGCTGCTCAACATCGACCGCACCTGGCAGGCCAAGGGGCTGGTGCCCGGCCTGCTGGACCGGTATCCTCATATGCGCCGCCAGGCCATCCTGAAAGCGCCGCTGAAATTCCGGGAGGTCATCGATCAGCTGGAAAACCATCCCGTCAAGTACATGTTTATGCCCATCTGCTATACGATGGCGGATGTGGAGGAAATCCTGCAATACAGGGAACTGAACCTGGTGGGGGTGGAGCTGATTGCCGCCACGCCCCAGGATGAGCTGTTCCGCGATGACGCCATCGCCTGGATTCACAGCAAGGGCCTGTTCTGCTGGGTCAATGCCCTGACGCTGACGGACGTGTTTCCCCAGTCCGCTCTCTATGGCGGGCTGGACGATGATACCTCCATCTGGAACGGCCCGGAAACGGGCTGGGGACGGCTGATGGACAAGGGCATCGACGTCATCCAGACCGACTGGCCGGCGCTGGTCAAAAATTACCGCCGGGAGAGGCTGAACCGCTGAACCGGCGAAAGGAAAAACGGGGAAGTTCAAAGGGGCTTTTCCGTTTTTTTATGCCATTTTCTTTCCAATACGCATGCTGTTTATTATCTAAAAAACTAAATCGACAAACAGGAATTGGGTGGGGGAAAGGGTACGCGCTTTCTTCCCGGGGAAGAAAGCTGCAAAGAAGCCAGCCGGCGAACCGGCTTGGATAAAAAAACAGACAATTTGCGCCTGTAACTTGAAAGGCGCCAAGAGAGCTTCCGGGCATAAGAAAAGCCAGAAAATTTCCGATAAAACAAGCTTGCTTGTTTTTCGGCAATTTTCAGGCTTTTCCCTGTGCGCTTTGCGCACAGCAGGGCCAGCTTCGCTGGCCTGCCCGGAAGCGATGGACGGCACTTCTGTTTCAGCTTGCGTTTGCTGCTTTTACGGTGTCAAAGAAGGTTTTCTGCTTCTCTTTTGACTCAAAAGAGAAGCGTTTTCCCTTCGTCAAATTCCTGCTTGTATATGCGGTTGCTTAGAAGTGAAATGGTATAAAACGGTAATTTCTTCCGTATTCCACAAGAAAAAACCATCCCCTGGGGGATGGCTTTTAGCTTATTTGGTGTGCAGCACCTGCTCGATGATAAACCGGGGGCGCTGCTTGGTTTCGGCATAGATTTTGCCGATATACTCGCCCACAATGCCCAGGGAAAGCAGCTGAATGCCGCCGATGAGCCAGATGGAGCCCATCAGGGAGGTCCAGCCGCTGTTGGCATGGCCGGTCAATTTGGCAATCAGCGCCCACAGCAGCATGCACAGGCTGACAACAAACACGATGGCCCCCACGTTAAGAATCATGCGCATGGGCTTTACGCTGAAGGAGGTGATGCCGTCAAAGGCGAAGGCCAGCATTTTTTTGAGGGGATATTTGCTTTCCCCGGCAAAGCGCTCGGCGCGGGCATACTCCACGGTGGTCCATTTGTAGCCAATCTGGGGCACAATGCCCCGCAGGAACAGATTAACCTCCCGGAACTGGGCCAGCCCCTCCACCGCGCGGCGGCTCATCAGGCGGTAATCCGCATGGTTGAACACGATGTCCACCCCCAGGGCCTGCATCAGCTTATAAAACCCCTCCGCTGTGAAGCGCTTAAAGAAGGTATCCGTTTTGCGGGAGGAGCGCACGCCGTACACCACGTCGTACCCGCTGTGATAGGCGTCCACCATGCCGTCCACCGCGTTGATATCATCCTGCAGGTCGGCATCCATGCTGATGATCATATCGGCATCCTGCACCGCCGTCATCAGCCCGGCCAGCAGGGCATTCTGATGCCCGCGGTTGCGGCTGAGGTTGACCCCGGAAAACAGCGGGTCTTCCCCGTGCAGCCCGGCGATGATCTCCCAGGTGCGGTCCTTGGAGCCGTCGTTTACAAACATCACGCGGCTGGCCGGGGAGATTTTGCCTTCCGCCATCAGCTGGCCCATTTTTTCCTTCAGGCGCCTGGCCGTTTCAGGCAGCACCTCTTCCTCTTTGTAGCAGGGAACCACAATATACAGCGTTTTTTCCGCTTTCATGCCTTTCACCCCTTCTTTTTGAAGATGAACAGCTTGCTCAGCACATAGTTCAGCACGATCACCAGCACGTTGGAGAAAATTTTCACCGGCAGCTTGGGGCCGCCCAGCACGTCGATGAACAGGTACATGATGCCCTCGTCCATCAGCCCCGTGGCCACCCGGGCGCCCAGAAAGCTGCCCGCCTCCCGAAGAATGCCCAGGGGGGATTTTTCCTTGCTTTCAAACACCCAAACGCGGTTGGTCAGGTAGGCAAAAATCACCGACAGCAGCCAAGCCAGGCCGTTGGCCATCAGCGTGCCCATGCCCAGCCAGCGATCGGCAACATAATAGGAAACGATGTTTACCAGCGTGGTGCAGCCGCCAAAGAACACATACAGGATGGGTTCCCGGTATTTTTTCCATAAATCCTTCAGCATAGATACTCCTGTTCTGTCAGATCAGCAAAATTTCGCCAATGCGCCGCTTCCAGCCCGTCAGCCAGATGCCGTAGCGCGCCACCACCAGCAGCCGGCCCAGCTTGCCCTTTTGCCCAATCCGGGCATACGCCTGCACCATGCGGCGCTGCCCGGGGGAGAGCAGCGCCCCGGCGGCACGCTCCAGCGCCGCCGCCTGCCGCTGTGTATTGACCAGCGACTGCCGGTTGCCGGCCAGGCGCCGGGTCCAGCCCGCCATATAGCGCAGGCTGCGCACCTCCTTGGCGCCCACCACGTTGCCGCCGTGCTGCCGGTACAGGATGGTCTGCTCGGGCAGAAAGCCGATGCGCCCCAGCCCGGCTGCCAGCAGGGCAATCCACCAGTCGTGCATCAGCATGTCTTCCTCCTCCATGGGCAGCAGCGCCAGCTGCCGCAGGGAGGCGTTGATCATCATGGTGCAGCCGGTGACGATGTTCTGAATCAGCAGCTGATGCAGCCCGCACCGCCGGCAATCCAGCCAGCTGGAGCGGAAAAAGCTTTCATGCCGCAGGGACAAATCCGCGTTGACCACCGCCAGGTCGGTGTGCACCAGGCAGGGCACATCGGGCCGGCCGTCCTCCACTTCCCTCATTTTGGCCAGGGTGCGGGCAATTTTATCCGGCTTCCACACGTCGTCCTGATCGCAGTACATCAGGTACGGATAGTCCGCCGCGCAGCGGGTTAAATACAGAAAGTTGCCCTTGGAGCCGCCTTTGCCCTCCCGGCGCGGCAGCAGGCATACCCGGCCGGGATGCGCCGCCCGGCACGCTTCCAGCAGGGCGAGGGTATCGTCCGTGGAGCCGTCGTCCGACACCAGCAGCTGCCAATCCTGTTCCGTCTGGGCAAACAGGGAATCCAGCAGCGGCTGGAGGAAACGTCCGCCGTTATAGGTGGCCAGCAGAATGGCGATTGTTGCTTTCATGGGCTTACTCCAGTTCCGCCAGGACGCGGCGCACCGCCTCCACGGAAAAGTGCTCTTCAAACATCCGCACGGTGTTGCGCCGCATGGCGGCATTCTCCTCCGGCGTTTGCCGCGCCGCCCGGCGGGCGGTTTCCGCCAGGTTTTCCCGCAGGATGGGAATGCCGGCCTGGCAGCTTTCCACCAGGGAGCGGGTGTCCCCCTCAATGGTGTTCAGCACGGGCAGGCCGCCCGCAAAATAGTCCAGCGATTTCATGGTCAGCCCCACGCAAACGCTGTTTTTCATAATGTTGACGCCAAAGTGGCACTGGTCAAATACCGCCTGCCGCTGGGCGGGGTCATACACCCTGCCGTGGAACACCACCCGGGCGCCGGCGGCCTGGGCAGCGGCAATCAGCCGCTCCCGGGTTTCGCCCTCGCCGATGATATGCAGCGCCACCGGGCGCAGGGCTTTGATTTCCCTCAGCAGAGCGGCCAGGGTATCGATGTCAATCAGGCTGTTGATGGAGCCCAGGTAGCACAGGGCCAGCTCCTCCCCTTCCGGGGCGCGGAGCGGGCTGACGGCTGTTACGCCGTCCCGGCAGAGGGGCAGGGTGCGCACCTGCTTTCCGGCCAGCTGCCGGGCGATGACCTGGCGGAACAGATCGCATTCGCTGAAAATCAGATCTGCCGCGGCCAGGCCGCTGTCCCGGGTTTGCCGCCACAGGGCAAAGGGCAGGGCCAGCAGCTTTTTCGCCTTCCGGCTGGGGAAGGTTTCGGGCCACAGGTCGTACAAGTCCAGCACAAGCCGCACCTGGGGATGCTTCTTTTTATACTTTGCCGCCTCCCGGGCCAGGCTGTTGGGCGGCACCATCACATAAATCAGATCGGGCTGCAGCTGCGCCACCCGCCGGAAGGCGTCCCGCGCAAAGCACTGATGGGAGCGAATCCGCGCCAGGGACAGATTGCGCCGGTAAGGCCGGGTTTTGACCTGCTCCCCGTCCGGTATGGAAATCTCCATGGGACCCTTGGTAAAATGGCTGAAATCCGCCGTAAGATAGGTGCACTGGTAGCCCTTGCCGCGCAACTGCTCCATGACCAAATCCACCCGGCGGACATAAAAATTGAAACAACTGATGCAGACAGCGCGTTTTGCCATGCCCGATCCCCTTCTGTGCGTGCAGTTTTCTTTCCCAATCCCATGTATTATAGCATCCGGCGGGAAAAAAGTCCACTGTTGTATCTGCGCGCCGGGGCGTGGTCTGTCAGTTGGAATTGGCAGGGGGACGTTCGAGGCCTCCGCGCCAGGAGATTTCATCTCCCGGACCTCACCGGGCGAACTGGCTTGATCCTAAAATTTGACAGGGGAATACGCGCTTTCTTCCCGGGGAAGAAAGCTGCAAAGAAGCCAGCCGGCGAACCGGCTTGAATACAAAAACAAACAATTTGCGCCTGTTACTTGCATGTCGCCATGCGAGCTTCCGGGCATAAGAAAAGCCAGGAAAATTCCGATAAAACAAGCAAGCTTGTTTTTCGGCAATTTTTCTGGCTTTTTCCTGTGCGCTTTGCGCACAGGTTGGGCGGCTTCGCCGCCCGGCCCGGAAGCGGGGAACGGCACTCCTGTTTCAGCTTGCGCTTGCTGCTTTTACGGTGTTAAAAGGAGGTTTTCTGCTTCTCTTTTGACGCTAAAGAGAAGCGTTTCCTTCCTCGTCAAACTTCAGCTTGCGTTTGCTGCTTTTGCGGCGACAAACGGGGTTTCTCTGCGCTGCCTCAAACAGGAAGGGGCGTCAGGCGTTGGCCCCTTCCAGGATTTCCCGGGCGCGTTCCTCCTCAAACTGGCTCATATACAGCTTGTAGTAGGCGCCGCGGAGCCGCAGCAGCTCCTGGTGGGTGCCGCTTTCCCGGATTTGCCCGTCCTCGATCACCAGGATGCGGTCGGCGGAGCGCACGGTGGACAGCCGGTGGGCGATGATGAAGGAGGTGCGGCCGGTGAGCACGGTGGAAATGGCCTGCTGAATCATAACCTCCGTTTCGGTATCCACGGAGGAGGTGGCCTCGTCCAGAATGAAGATGCGCGGGTCGGCCAGGATGGCCCGGGCGAAGGAAATCAGCTGTTTTTCACCGGTGGACAGGCGGCTGCCGCCTTCTCCGACGTCGGTGTCATAGCCCTTTTCCATTTTCAGGATGAAGGGCTCGGCATGCACCAGCTGGGCCGCCCGGCGGATTTCCGCATCGGTGGCGTCCAGCTTGCCGTAGCGGATGTTGTCCCGGATGGTACCGGAAAACAGCCGCGGCTCCTGCAGCACATAGCCCAGGTTGGATTGCAGCCACAGCTGGCTGCGCTGCCGGTAATCCACGCCGTCAATGCGGATGGTGCCCCCTGTGGGCTCGTAGAAGCGGCATACCAGGTTGACCACGGTGGATTTTCCCGCGCCGGTGGGGCCCACCAGGGCAACGGTTTCTCCGGCGTTCACATGCAGGTTGAAATCGGAAAGCACCTGCTCGCCCTCCTGGTATTTGAAATCCACGTGCTCAAAATCGATATCGCCGCGAAGGGCAGGCCACTTTTCCCGCTTGGGATGGAAGCTGTCCCCGAATTGTTCAATCACCTCCGGGCTGTCCACAATATCGGGGGCGGTATCCAGCAGGGTGATCACCCGCTCCGCCGCCGCCTGGGCGGACTGCATTTCGCTGAACACGCCGGCGATGTTGCGCACGGGCTCAAAAAACTGCACCGTGTAATTGACAAACACCTGGATGACGCCCAGGGTCATCCCGCCGGCCAGCACCTGCACGCCGCCCTGCCACAGGGCCCAGGCGGTGGCCAGGGAGCCCAGGGAGATTACGATGGGCAGGTACAGCGCGTTCAGGGAGGCCGCATGCACGGAGGCTTTGCGCATTTCCGCCGTCATGCCGGAAAACTCCTCAATGTTCATTTCCTCCCGCACCAGGGTTTTGGTGGTTTTGGCTCCCATGATGCCCTCGTTGAAGGCGCCGGTGATGCGGCTGTTGGTTTTGCGCACGCTGCGCCAGGCCTGAAGGATGCGGCGCTCAAACCACACGGAAATCAGCCCCAGGGGAGGCAGCACCAGCATAACGGCCAGGCCCAGCCGCCAGTTGATGGACAGCATGGTGGCCGAGCACATCAGCAGCATCACCACGCCCCAGCACAGATCCAGCAGGCTCCAGCCGATGGTCTCCGCCAGACGCTGGATATCGCTGGTCATGCGGCTCATCAGATAGCCCACGGGCATGCGGTCGTAATAGCTGAAGGGCAGCTCCTGCAGCTTCCGGAAGCCCTGCCGGCGGATTTCATAGCATACGCCCACCTCAATCAGGCTGCCCAGGTGCAGGAAGGCGTAAATGGTGCCCACGGATACCGCCAGCAGCAGGCCGTATACCAGGATAAAGCCGGATATGCGGCTGCCCCCAAACAGCCGGGCAGCCCACTCCACCGCCCTGCCCGCCAGGGTGGCGGCGGGGGCGGGATTTTGAGGTATCAGGTAATCGATGGCATAGCTGGTGAGCAGCGGAAAGGCCACGTCCACCAGCGCGTTGACGGCCATGAACACCGCCAGCGCGATCAGATGCTTATGATACTGCGGCGCGTAATGCAGCAGCTTTTTCCACAGCGAAAGGCTGAAGCGTTGGGTATAATCCTTTTCCTGCGATGGCATGGTCAGTTCACCTCCCCCTGGAATTCGGCTTCCAGCGCGGTTTGAATGTTGAAAATGCGGGCGTAGAGCCCCTCCTGGCCAATCAGCTGCCGGTGGGTGCCCTGCTGGGTGACGCGCCCGTCCTCCACCACCAGGATCCAGTCCGCCTGGCTCAGGGTGACGATGCGGTGGCTGATGATGATGGTGGTGGTATCGCGGCTCCGCTCCCGCAGCGCCCTGCGGATGGCGGCGTCGGTTTCGGTATCCACCGCGGACAGGGAATCGTCAAAGATCAGAATATCGTTTTGCTTCATCAGCGTGCGGGCAATGGCCACGCGCTGCTTCTGCCCGCCCGACAGGGTAACGCCCCGCTCGCCCACCAGGGTATCCCAGCCGTTTTCGCTCTCCAGGATGAAATTCAGGGCGGCGGCGTCCCGGGCGGCGCGGTCAATCTGCTCCTGCCGGGGCTCCCGCAGGGCAATGCCCACGTTTTCCCGCAGGGTCTTGCTGTACAGGAAGGGCTCCTGCAGCACCAGCCCCACCCGGGAGCGGAGATAGGCCCGGTCGATCTGCCCGATATCCACCCCGCCGATGGTGATGCGCCCCTGCTGGGGGCGGAACAGCCGCTGCAGCAGATGCACAATGCTGCTTTTGCCGCTGCCCGTGGCGCCCAGAATGGCCACGGTTTTCCCCGCGGGGATGGTAAAGCTCATATCCCGCAGCACATCGCGCTTGCCGTCATAGCCAAAGGAAACATGATCGAATACAATATCCCCGGTCAGGGGCGGCTTCAGGGCGCCGGGCTCCTCGGGCTCTGTGGGCTGGCGCAGGATTTCGTCAATGCGCTCGATGGCCACAAAGCTTTTGCCCGCGTCGCTGAGGATGCGGCCCAGCTGCCGGATGGGCCACAGCAGGCGGCCGATGTAGCTGGTAAACACCACCAGCGTGCCCACGGTGATTTCTCCCCGGGCGGCAAAGAGCACGCAGGCAATCAGCGTGATGCCGCTTTGCAGCATGCTCATGCCGTCGCTTGCCGCCCAGTAGACGTTCAGCAGCTTGCACAGCCGGAAGGTTTTTTGTTTGAAATCAAGGCTTTTTCCGTCAAACTTCTCCACCTCGTACTGCTGCTGGCCGAAGGCGCGCACCACGCGCACGCCGGTCAGGTTTTCCTGCAGCACGGCGCTCATGGCGCCCTCGGCCTCGTCCGACTGCTGGAAGGCCTTGACCACCCATTTGAAAAACAGATAGGCAAACAGGAACAGCCCGGGCACCATGATCATGCTCAGGGCGGCCAGGCGGGCGTTCCGGCGGAACAGCACCGTCAGGGCCACAACAATCATCAGCAGGGCGGAAAGCACGGACATCAGCTGGTTGATCAGGAACTTGCGCACGGTGTCCACATCGCTGGTGCAGCGCTGCACCAGATCGCCCGTTTCCGCCTTCACATGGTAGCTGAAGGGCAGATGCTGGATGTGGCTGTAAAGCTGCTGCCGCAGCTCCCGGGCGGCGTTTTCGCCCGCCTGGCTCTGCCAGCGGCCCTTGGCAAAGCTGCACAGCCCGCTGAGCAGGCTGATGCCCACCAGCGCCAGGCCCACAATCCACAGATGCCGGGCCATGTACGCCGGGCCGCCCAGGGCGTCCACCCATCGGTTGATAAAGACGGGCAGGGTGCTGGGTTTGCCGCTCAGGTAGCAATCCAGCGTTTCGGCCAGCAGCAGCGGGGTCAGGTAGTCCAGAATCACCGCCGCCAGCGTGCAGAAAGCCGCGCCGGCAAACAGCGTTTTGTTTGTTGCGATCAGGCGCCCCATCAGGCGCAGTCTGCGCGTATGCATACAGGCAATTTCCCCCTTCGGAAAGCATAAAAAGAACCGTCCGCATGGCATGCATGCGGACGGCTGTATTGCGGCGCGCGGCGGAATTACCCGGCGCGTCTGCAGGACGGCTGCGCATGCAAAGAAGAACCGTAATTTGCGGCCAAGGAAAAACGATTTTTCATGATGGTCATGACGCAGCCTCCTTTCTTACAAAAATTTCAAACGCAGTATACCATGCGCGGGCGGGGCTTGTCAACCCCCGGAAATTGCCCGGCTTACAGGGCGTTGATGGTGTTATACAGCTGGCGGTCGAAGGGACGGCGGGCCTTGAGGGCCTTGGAGATATCCTCATGGAACACCTTGCCCTTCTGCCGGCCGATGGCGCGGTTGCCAATGCCCTTGCTGAGCAGGTTCACCGCCATCACGCCGGCCTCAAAGGCGAAGGCCGCGTCCCGGGCCGTGGGCTGGGCGCCGCGCTGGGTGTATCCCACCACCGTGCTGCGCACCTCCGGGAAGGAGCCGTCGGGCATCACGCACTTGCGCTTGAGCACGCTGGCAAAGCGGATGGCGGTCATGGGTTCGCCCTTGAACACATGCTTGCCGTAGGGCTTGAGGAACTTGTATACGTCAAATTTGCGCATCATTTCCCAGCTGCCCTCCGCCACCACGATGGTGCTGCGGTAGTCACCGCGGTTGATGTGGCTTTGCAGGCGGTGGGCGATTTCATCCACGCTCCACTGCTTGGCCTCGGGGCAGATTACGATTTCCGAGCCGGTGGCGGCGGCGGTCATCAGGGCGATGTCGCCGCAGTGGCGGCCCATCACCTCCACCACATGGGGGCGGTCATGGGAGCGGGAGGTGGCGCGGATGCGGCGCACGGCCTCCACGCACACGTTGACGGCGGTATCATAGCCCAGGGTCATGCTGGTGTAGGGCAGGTCGTTATCGATGGTGCCGGGAATGCCGATGCAGGGGATTCCCTGCTCGCACAGGGCGCGCGCGCCCTGGAAGCTGCCGTCGCCGCCGATGACGATGACGCCGCTTACGTCCATATCCCGCAGCAGCTGGGCCGCCCGCATCTGCACTTCCTTTTCCTTAAATTCCACACAGCGGGCGGTGCGCAGGTGCGTACCGGCCTGGTCCGCGATGTCCAGCACGTTCTCCAGCGTCAAACGGACAAAATCGGTGCTCGGGTTCTTGCCCAGCAGGCCGTTGAAGCCGCGGTCCACCCCCAGCAGGGACATGTCCATCAGCGCCGCCGCGCGGGCAATGGCCATCACGGCCGCGTTCATTCCGGGGCTGTCGCCGCCGCTTGTAAGAACTGCAATGTGAGACATAGGATCATGCTCCCTTTCCGTCTGCGGATATCCGCAGTCTATTCTGGCATCAGCGCCTGTCTGCCCCGGACGGCGCGGCAGCTGCCGAAATCCGGCGCCGAAAACAGACATGCGTTAGTTTTCAACCCCTGCATTATAGCACAAGCATACCGTCGAATCAATTGACAATTCCGCATTTTTACAGGATTTATCGGTTTTGTCCAAACCCGGGGCAGGATATTTGCATACTTCATCGAAATTAAATTGGATATGATTTTCCATGCATTGATACATCCTGTCCGGAGGCGTGTTGTTTGAATTATCCCGATCCCATGCAGGAGGCGGCGGTTCGCGCCCTGTCGCTGGCCATCATGCAGCCCACCGTTTCAGGGGACGGCGCGGAAAGCTTCCAGCGCATGCATACGCTGCTGCGCGGGCTTTTTCCGCATGTCTTTTCCTATGGCGCCTGCGAAAGCGTGGATGGCGGCGCCCTGCTGATTCACCTGCCGGGGCAGCGGAATGCCCGGTCCATGGTGTTCTGCGCCCATCTGGATGTGGTCAGCGCCGGCGACCCGGAAAAGTGGACCTATCCGCCCTTTGCCGGGCGGGTGGCGGACGGCTATATCCACGGCCGGGGCGCCGCGGATATGAAGGGCCATCTCATCGCCCTGCTATCCGCCGCCGAAGGGCTGCTCCGGGAGGGCTGGCAGCCCGCCGGGGAAATCTGGTTTGCCTTTTCCTGCGATGAGGAAACCCGCGGCGGCAGCATGGCCTCCATGGTGCGCCTGCTGGAAAGCCGCGGCGTCCGGCCCGCCTTTGTGCTGGATGAGGGCGGCAATGTGTCCCACCCCTATTCCCTGGCCCGGGCGGACGCCGCCTATGTGGGCGTGTGCGAAAAGGGGCGGCTGCTGTTCAGCCTGTCCTGCGAGGGCGCAAACGCCATGGAAACCCTGGCCCGGGCCGCTGTGCGGGTGGCGCGCATTCGCCCGGCCTACCGGCTGTGCGCCCCTGTGCTGGAGATGATGCTGCCTGCCATGCGGCCCATGATGCGGCCCGCTCCGCGGTTTTTCCTGCGGCATGAGCGCTTTTTCCGCCGCTCCCTGCTGCTGCGCATGCGCCGCACGCCCATGGGCCGCGCCATCACCCAAACCCAGCTTTCCCTGTGGAAGCAGCAAGGCGACGCCCTGATGCGCGACATCCCCACCCTGCACTATTCCGCCAGCGTGCTGCCCGGCGACAGCACGGAAAAGCTGCTGCAGCGGGTACGGCGCAGCATTGCCCGCACCCCCATCGCCCTGTCCGTATCCGTGCTGGAGGAGCCCGGCGCCGTTTCCCCGGCGGAGGGGCTGAGCTGGGATGCCCTGGCCACTGCCATACAGGTGCATTTTCCCGATACGCCCATCGTCCCCTGCCTGCTGGCCGGCGGCACCGATGCCCGCCGCATGGAGCGCATCTGCGATCACGTGTACCGCTTCAGCCCCTTCATCCTGTCCCCGGAGGAGCTGGCCCGCACCCATAATTATGATGAGCGCCTGAGCATCGAAAACCTGCGCCGGGGCGTTTCCTTTTTCCGGCAGATGCTGCAGGCGTGACGGGCGGGAAGCCCTTGCTTTTTCCGGGAGGAGAGGCGTTTCGCCGCCCTGCTGTTCCACGGTCTTGTTATAGCCTGAGGCTATAACTGATAATAATAATCGCATATTGGACAATACCTTGCCGGTTCTGTATAATACAAACCATCCAAAGCAAGGAGGAAACAGCCGATGAAGCGCTGGAGCAACAACGGGCAGATGCGAATGTGGCGGATGTTTATGTGCCGCTGCGCGCTGCTTTGCAATGCTGTTTTCCGAATGTGACGCCCCGGTTGAAGCGGGCCCCGCAGACGGAAGCTGCACCGGCTTCCTATTTATTTTGCTTTATTTTTGAAAGGAGAAACCCCATGAAAAAGCTGATTGCCATCGTATTGACCGTTGTTTTGTCCCTGTCCCTCACCGCCGCTTTTGCCGATACCATCAAAATCGGCGTTCCCGATGACACCACCAACGAAGCCCGCGCCCTGCAGCTGCTGGCGGATAACGGCGTGATTGCGCTCAAGGAAGGCGCCGGCGAAACCGCCACCAAGGCCGATGTGATTGCCGACGGCATCGAAATCGTGGAGGTGCAGGCGGATCTGCTGGTCAACCAGCTGCCCGATCTGGACTATGCCGTGATCAACAGCAACTTTGTGCTGGACGCGCTGGACGCCGGCTTTGAAATCGACACCGCCCTGCTGGTGGAGGCTGCCGAGAAGTACCTGCCCCGGGCCAACGTGATCGCCGTCAACGGCGACAACGCCGACGCGCCCCTGACCAAGGCCCTCATCGCCGCGGCCACCAGCCAGCAGGTGAAGGATTACATCACCGAAACCTACGCCGGCGCCGTGCTGAGCGTGGTGGAGGAACCCACCGACGGCTATGACCCCGATGTGGATTACGACGCCCTGGCCGGCAGCACCATCATCGTCGCCGCCACCCCCGCCCCCCATGCCCAGATTCTGGAAGTGATCAAGGAGATCCTGGCTGCCAAGAACATCACCCTGCAGATTGAGGTGTTCACCGGCTACACCGAGGAAAACCCCGCCGTGGACGCCGGCGACGCCTATGCCAACTACTTCCAGCATCAGCCCTACTTGGATGACTATGTGAAGGAGACCGGCGGCAACGTGGTGAGCGTGGCCATCATCCACACCGAGCCCATGGGCCTGTACGGCGGCCGCCAGAGCGATCTGAGCGCCCTGGGCAAGTAAGCCTTGACACGTCTCCCGTTATCGCCTATGCTAAAAAAGGCATTTCGGACACACCGGGAACCCGGTGTGTCCTTTGCGGTTTGAATCCACACAGTCCGGAGGGATACCATGATTGAGCTTCGCAACCTGTCCAAAAGCTTCGTTACATCGGATGGGCCGGTGGACGCCCTGCGCCACGTCAACCTGACGGTGAAGGACGGCGACATCTACGGCATCATCGGCATGAGCGGCGCAGGCAAAAGTACGCTGGTGCGCTGCATCAACATGCTGGAGCGGCCCACCGAGGGCAGCGTGCTGATGGACGGGCGTGATCTGGGCGCGCTGAGCAAGAAGGAAATGCAGGAAATGCGCCGGACGGTAACCATGATTTTCCAGTCCTTCAACCTGCTGATGCAGCGCACCTGCCTGCAAAATATCATGTTTCCCCTGAAGCTGGCCCACATGCCCCGGGCCCAGGCGGAGGCCCGGGCACGGCAGCTGCTGGAAACCGTGGGGCTGCCCGACAAGGCCAACGCCTACCCTGCCCAGCTTTCGGGCGGCCAGCAGCAGCGCATCGCCATTGCCCGCGCCCTGGCCACCAACCCCAAGGTGCTGCTGTGCGACGAGGCCACCAGCGCCTTGGATCCCAAAACCACCCATGCCATCCTGGAGCTGATTCGCCAAATCAACCGGGATACGGGCATTACCGTTATTGTAATCACCCATCAAATGAGCGTGGTGCAGGAAATCTGCAACCGCGTGGCTATTCTGGAAAACGGCACCGTGGTGGAGGAAGGCGATGTAAGCCAGGTGTTTTCCCGCCCCCGGGCGGCGGCTACCCGTGCCCTGGTATTCCCCGAGATGGCGGAAAGCGACGGCCTGGCCGCGGAAAGCGGCAGCCAGCTGATTCGCTTGATCTTCGAAGGGGCAGAAACCACCCAGAACCCGCTGATTGCCTCCATGGCCATCGATTGCGGCATTGCCGCCAGCATTCTCAACGCCTCCACCCGCGCCGTGGGCGGCCGGGTATACGGCTATATGCTGCTGGATATTCCCGGCGGCCCGGATGAGCTGGCCAAGGCGGTGAAGTACCTGTCCGGCACGCCGGATGTGACGGTGCAGGTGGAGGTTGAGTACGCGGCGAAGGAGGCAGGCAAATGAACCAGTTTGCAAAAGCATTCACCCCGGAGAAGCTGTCCGAAGCCTGGCATGTGTTCCTGACGGAATTTCCCCTGGGCCTGTGGGAAACCGTCTATGTGACGCTGCTGGCCACGCTGTTTGCCATCCTGCTGGGGCTGCCGCTGGGCATCCTGCTGGTCACCGGCGATGAAAAGGGCATCCGGCCCATGCCCAAGCCCCTGATGAAGGTAATCAACGTGCTGATCAACTTCCTGCGCTCTGTGCCTTTCCTGATTCTGATCGTGATGGTAATTCCGCTCACCCGCGCCATTGTGGGCACCTCCATCGGTTCGGTGGCCTCCATCGTGCCGCTGGTGGTGGCTGCCTTTCCCTTTGTTGCCCGGCTGGTGGAGAGCAGCCTGCGGGAGCTGGATCCCAACATCATCGAAATGGCCCAAAGCATGGGCGCCAGCACCTGGGAAATCGTGTTCCGGGTGATGCTGCCCGAAAGCGTGCCCTCCCTGATCACCAATTTCACCCTGGCCATTACCACCATCCTGGGCTATACCGCCATGAGCGGCGCCATGGGCGGCGGCGGCCTGGGCAAGATCGCCATCAATTACGGCTACAGCCGCTACAAGTACGCGGTGCTGTACCTGGCCGTCATCGTGCTGGTGCTGCTGGTGCAGGTGTTCCAGAGCATCGGCACCCGCCTGGCCTCCCGGCTGGACAAGCGCATCAAAAAATAATACTTATTTAATCATATCGTCTAAGCAATTCAATCAGCAGGCAGGCCGGCATAACTGGCCCTGCTGTGCGCAAGCGCACAGCGGAAAACCAGCGTCAGACCGGAGAAGATGAGCAAGCTCATTTTTCCGGGCTGTCGCCGGTTTTTCTTTTACCCGGAAGCTCTCTTGGCGCTTTTCAAGTTACAGGCGCAAATTGTTTTTTTTCAAGCCGGTTTTCCCGGTGAATCCCCTGGCGCGAAGGGCGCGGACGTTCCGCTGTCCATTCCTGCCTGCGCGCTTAACTGTTTGGAAGGGAAGCGATATGGCCTTTTTAAACAGGTCAAAAAAAGACAATAAATCTTTTTTAAATTCTGTTGACAGAATACCCAGGATGTGGTATTGTAATATCGATTGCGGACTATCGATAAAAACTTGCTATTTTGTCGAACGCCGCAAATTATGGGGCCGATGCGCCCCAAAGAGGAGGATAAACATGAAGAAGCTCGTCGCGCTGCTGCTTGCGTTGGTGATGATCGCCGGCGTTAGCAGTGTCTCCCTGGCGGAAGGAATGAAACCCGGCACCTATGAGGCGTCCTTCCAGGGCCAGAACGACCTGATTACCGTGGCTGTCACCGTGGATGAAAGCAAAATCCTTGCGGTGGAAGTGAAATCCCATCAGGAGACCCCCGGCATCGGCGCTCCGCTGACCGAGTCCGGCTTTGAGGGCGACACGCCCATCGGTGTTCTTCCTCAGCGCATTGTGGAAGCCCAGTCCTACGGCGTGGACATCATCTCCGGCGCTACCATCACCAGCTTTGCCATCAAGAACGCTGTCCGTGACGCCCTGAAGGAAGCGGGCGCTGACGCGGACGCTTTCAAGGCCGCTCCCGAAAAGCCCGCTCCCGAAGCCAAGGAGCTGACGGCTGATGTGGTCGTCCTGGGCGGCGGCGGCGCCGGCCTGGCGGCCGCGATCTCCGCGCTGGAAAACGGCGCCGAGAACGTGATCATCGTGGAAAAGTGCGGCGCTGTGGGCGGCGATACCCTGGTTTGCGGCGCGATTTACAACACCCCCGACGAGGCCCTGCAGTCTGTTGAAACCATGACGGACGCCAAGCGCGCCACCATCGAGGCGGCCCTGGCCAAGGAGCCCGTTTCCGAGGAGCATAAGGCCCTGCAGGAAGAGGTTGCCAAGGAATTTGAAGCCTACAAGGCGGCCGGCCGCACCGATATTTTCGACAGCGAAGCCTGGTATGCCCTGCAGACCTATGACGGCGGCGACGACATCGCTGATCTGGACCTGGTAAAGGCCATGACCTACAATGCCAAGGAAGGTTATGACTGGATTGTGAGCCATGGCATGGAATTCTCCGACAAGATCGGCCAGGGCGCCGGCTCCCTGTGGCAGCGCACCCACACCTCCGTGATGCAGATGGGCACCGGCTTCATCAGCACCTATGTGAACACCCTGGCTGGTTTCGGCGATCGCGTCACCCTGCTCACCTCCACCACGGCGGATTCCATCATCCGCAATGCGGAAGGCATCGTTGTGGGCGCCACCGCCAAGGATCGTCTGGGCAACACCTACACCTTTAATGCCAACAAGGGCGTTGTGCTGGCCACCGGCGGCTTCGCTGCCAACGGCAAGATGGCCCAGGAATACAACACCTCCGGCAAGTGGAACGACCTGAGCAAGGTCAAGACCACCAACCGCTATGCCTGCTCTCAGGGCGACGGCATCACCATGGCCAAGGAAATCGGCGCCGATCTGAACCAGATGGAACAGATCCAGCTGCTGTACCTGGGCAACCTGAAGGACGGCCAGCTGACCAAGTATCCCACCCGCGTGGTGAACGGCACCGACCAGGAAATCTTCATCAACAAGGAAGGCAAGCGCTTCGTGCAGGAAGACGGCCGCCGCGACCAGATCTGCCTGGCCTCTCTGGAGCAGACCGATGCCATGTTCTACTTCCTGGAGTCTGCTGACGGCACCTATGTGGATATCGATCAGGCCATCTCCGCCGACGGCTTCTCCCTGCGGTTCCTGGAGGAGCAGGGCTACATCTTCGTGGCGGATACCCTGGATGAAATGGCTGAAAAGCTGAACGCCGCGGGCGCCAACATGACCGCGGAAGATCTGAAGGCCACCGTGGCCGCGTTCAACCAGTGCGTTGAAAACGACAGCGATCCCGAGTTCGGCCGCACCCTGTTCTCCATCAAGCTGGAGAACGGCCCCTGGGTTGCCACGCCCCGTCAGGCCTGTCTGCACCACACCATGGGCGGCGTGCGCATTGACGCGGAGTGCCATGTGCTGGACGCCGAAGGCAACATCATCCCCGGCCTGGTGGCTGCGGGTGAAGTGACCGGCGGCATCCACGGCGGCAACCGCCTGGGCGGCAACGCTGTGGTGGACACCGTGGTGTTCGGCAAGCTGTCCGGCGAAACCATCGTGAAATAATCCTTCTTTCCTCCTGCATGGGCCGCGCAAGCGGCCCATGCTTTTTTCTGCCCGAAAAGGACTGCGTTTGCCGCCGTAAAAAAAGCAGCAAACAGGAATTTGACGAGGAGGGGAACGCTTCTCTTTTGCGTCAAAAGAGAAGCAGAAAACCCCGTTTTTCGCCGTGAAAGCAGCAATATCAAACTGAAACAGGAGCGCAGTCCACCGCTTCCGGGCAGGCCAGCGAAGCTGGCCCCGCTGTGCGCAAAGCGCACAGGAAAAAGCCTGAAAATTGCCGAAAAACAAGCAAGCTTGTTTTATCGGAAATTTTTCAGGCTTTTCTTATGCCCGGAAGCTTTCTTGGCGACATCCAAGAGACAGGCGCAAATTGTTTGTTATTGCGTCCAAGCCGGTTCGCCGGCTGGCTTCTTTGCAGCTTTCTTCCCCGGGAAGAAAGCGCGTATTCTCCCTGCCCAATTTTTGTTTGCCGATTTCATCTATCAGGCGATAGTCAACCGGCATTTGCGGGCAGCAGCTTGACGGCTGCGTGCCGGGTGAAGAAGGCGATGAAGGGGCCCAGCCCCAGGGCGCACACCAGCGTGCCCAAACCGATCAGGCCGCCCAGCAGCCAGGCGATGAGCACGCACAGGGAGTCCGTGAAAATACGGCACAGAAAATAAGTCTGCCGCGTTTTGCGGGCAAGAAGGATGGACAGGGCGTCATAGGGGGCAATGCCCACATCTGCCGTTTGATACAGGGCGCAGGCCAGCCCCAGCACCAGCACGCCGATGGCCAGCACGCCGCACTGCACAGCCCAGTGCTCGGGGGCGCCCAGGGCGTTTGTCAGGCTTCTTTCAAAAAAAGAAGCGATGGGGCCGACGCAGAACCAGTTTACAAAGGTGCCGGGGCCGATGAGCTCCCGGCCGAAGGCCGCTTCCGCCAGAAACCACAGGGTGTTCATCCCAATGAGCACCAAGGAAAAATCAATGCCGATGCGCCCGCCGATGGCGATCACCAGGGCGGTGGAGGGGTCATTGCCCATCAGTGCGAACTTGAACAGCCCCACGCCGACGCCCAGCACGGCAATGCCCAGCAGCATGATGCCGATGCGCCGGGACAGATGATCTTTCTGAAGATACCGCTGCATAAAAAGCCTCTTTTCCTTGTCATGCGGCAGCATTATATCATCTCTGGGCCGGATTTCGCAAGGGGGCGGGATTCCTGCTGCGGGTTGGTTGCATATTATATCAAAATATGCTATACTTTTATTTGGTATACGTTCCGTATGCCTGCTTGTTGACACTTATTTGGGATAAGGAGACTGCATGGATCGCTATAAACTGCTGATCACGGGGGGCAATCCCCTGCGGGGCGAAACCAGCGTATACGGCGGCAAGAATACCTCCGTGGCGGTGCTGCCGGCCATTCTGCTGTGCGATGAGCCCTGCACGGTGGAAAACCTGCCCGACATCGAAGATGTGCATGTGATGCGGGATATGTTCATGCTGCTGGGGGCACAGGTGAAGTATGATGCCAAGCGCCGCAGCATGACGGTGGATCCCCGCCCGGTCACCGCGTTCCATGTTTCCTATCAGTATACCCAGCGCATGCGCGCCAGCTATTACCTGTGGGGCGCGCTGCTGGGCCGCTGTGGCCAGTGCGAGGTGGGATATCCCGGCGGCTGCGCCATCGGCAACCGCCCCTTTGAGCAGCACGTCAAGGGCCTGCGCGCTCTGGGCGCGCAGGTGGACGATTACGGCGGCATGATCTATGCCAAGGGCACGCTGGTGGGCGCCGATGTGTTCTTTGACCGCATCACCGTGGGCGGCACCATCAACGTGATGCTGGCCGCCGCCCGGGCCCACGGCAACACCACCATTCATAATGCCGCCCGGGAGCCGCATATCGTGGATTTGGCCAACTTCCTCAACAGCATGGGCGGGCGCGTGCGCGGCGCCGGCACGGATACCATCCGCATCCGCGGGGTGGATTATATGCACGGCAGCCGGTATTCCGTCATTCCCGATCAGATTGAGACGGGCACGCTGATGATTGCCGCCGCCGCCACCCACGGCGATGTCACCATCCGCGGCTGCATCCCTACCCACATGGAGGCGCTTACCGCCAAGCTGCTGGAAATGGGCGTGCAAGTGACGGATACCGATGATGCCATCCGTGTGCGCAGCGAGCGTCCCCATCGGGCCGTCAACCTGAAAACCCAGGAATATCCGGGCTTCCCCACCGATTTGCAGCAGCCCATGAGCGCCATGCTCACCTGCGCGCAGGGGGACAGCATCGTGATGGAAACCATTTTTGAAAACCGCTTCAAGCACCTAAACGAAATGCAGCGCATGGGCGCCAAGGTGCGCATAGTGGAGCAGACGGCCATCATCGAAGGGGTTCCCGATCTGTACGGCGCGCCGGTGACGGCCACCGACCTGCGCGCCGGCGCGGCGCTGGTGATCGCCGGTTTGATGGCCAAGGGCACCACGGAGATTTACGAGCCCGGTTTCATTGAGCGCGGCTATGAGCACATTGAGGAAAAGCTGCGGAGCCTGGGCGCGGAAATCAGCCGGGTGGATTTGGACTGAGTATCCCGTGATGAAGAAAAGAAAAGGAGGCGCTTTGCTTGAACGCCTTTGAAGTGCTGGGCCTGAGCATGAATGCGGACCAGGCAGAAGTGCGCGCTGCGTACCGCAGCCATGTGAAGCGCTGCCATCCCGATCAATTTCAGGAAAAGGAACAGCAGGAACGCGCCCAGGAGCAGCTGATTCGCCTGAACCTGGCCTATGAGGAAGCCCTGCGCATTACCTCCCAGCGGCAGGTGGGCTTTCATGCCGTGCCGGTGGAGGATGCCAAGCACATGGCCAGCAAATTGCTGGAGCAGAAGCGGCTGGAGAACGCCCTGCGCCAGCTGATGCGCGCCGAGCGCAAGGATGCCGAGTGGTATTTCCTTCAGGGGGAGATCCTGATGGGCATGCGGCAATATGCCAGCGCCCACCAGAGCTATCGGGAAGCCGTGCGGCTGGAGCCGGATAACCTGGCCTATCGCCGGGGTGCCTTTGAAGCCGCCAAAGCCGTGAAAAAGCATGCCCAGCCTTTGCAGAAGGCGGCGGACGCCCTCAGCGGGCTGTTCCGCAAAAACAGGCATTTGTGAAGCCATGCGATTTATTATCTGAAGGATTGAATCGTCAGGGTAAAGGTTGGAAAAGGGATTCCGCGCTTTCTTCCCGGGGAAGAAAGCTGCAAAGAAGCCAGTCGGCGAACGGGCTGGAACGCAATAACAAACAATTTGCGCCTGTCACTTGCGTGTCGCCAAGAGAGCTTCCGGGCATAAGAAAAGCCTGAAAATTTCCGATAAAACAAGCAAGCTTGTTTTTCGGCAATTTTCAGGCTTTTCCCTGTGCGCTTTGCGCACAGCAGGGCCGGCTTTTCTGGCCTGCCCGGAAGCGGGGAACGGCGCTCCTGTCTCAGCTTGCATTTGCTGCTTTTACGGCGGCAAACGGGATTTCTCTGCTTTTCTCTTTGACGCAAAGAGTGAAGGGCCCCGTTCGTCCCCCTCTTCGCCAGATTTCAGTTTTCGCGCGACTGCGACAGGGCGGCGGTCAGCCGCGCGCTGGCGTCCGCCTCGGAAAGGTGCAGGGCACAGGCCAGCTCGCTGCACAGCTGGTGCTCGGCCCGCTTGAGCAGCGTTTCCTCCGCGCTGCCCATGCGTCCCGGCATGCTGCGGCGGCAGCAGTGAATGCTTTTGACTGTCTGGGCCAGGGCTTGGGAGGTATGGGGCCGCAGCATGGCCTGATAATGCTGCACCACAGCTTTGCGGTCCCGGGAGCCGGGCGGGGAGACGGGAAGATCGGGCAGGGAAGAAAGCAGCTGCTCTGCTTCTGCGGAGGTCATGGGCGCGCGCATGGGGATGCGGGTGTCAACGGGCACATAGATGCGGCTGCCGTCCTCTGTGGAACGAAGAAAATAATACGGAACATTCCGATCGGATACGCTGAAATCCGGCACGCCAATTTGCTCAACCAGGCACAGCCCGGTATCACTGTAAACTACATACTCTCCTTGCTGAAACATGCCGTTCCCTCCTTGAATGTATAAAATTATACCATTTTTTCAATCCAAAGGGAAGCAAAACGGAGAAAATTCGGCATTCGGCGCAGGATGCGCGGCGGCTGTTTTGTGCAAAAATACAAGGGCGCCCATCCTGCGGAAAGCAGAAATTGGCAAGGGGGGTACGCGCTTTCTTCCCGGGGAAGAAAGCTGCAAAGAAGCCAGTCGGCGATGCGGCTTGGACGCAAGAACAGACAATTTGCGCCTGTCACTTGAATGGCGCCATGCGAGCTTCCGGGCAAAAGAAAAACCGCAGGCCAGCCGGAAAAACAAACTCGTTTGTTTTTCGGTCTGTCCGGCGGTTTTTCGCTGTGCGCACGCGCACAGCAGGGCCGGCTTCGCCGGCCTGCCCGGAAGCGGGGAACGGCACTCTTGTTTCAGCTTGCGTTTGTTTCTTTTACGGCAGCAAACGGGGTTTTCTGCTTCTCTTTTGACTCAAAAGAGAAGCGTATTCCCTTCCCGCTCAGTTTGCGTTTGTTGCTTTCACGGCGGCAAACGAGGTTTTTCTGCTTCTCTCTTTGCCCCAAAGAGAGAAGATCCTCCGTCCCTCTCTCCTCCCCGCCCAATTTCCGTTTGCGCATGCAGTCGCCTGAAAGCGCAACAGAAAGCGGCGGGGCCTTTTCACCTGTGGGCGGTTCCCCTTGGATCAGTCCTCCCCTTGCCAGTCAGCGGGGCAGAGCACGGTGGCGGTGCGGGCGGGCAGGTACAGCCGCACATGGTTGCCCTCCATGCCGGGCACACAGGCGCTGACGGGCTCCCGGGCAACGCGGCCGTATCCGCCGTAGCAGTAATCATCGGTGGAGAACAGCACGTTGTAGTCCACGCCGCGGCTGACGGGAATCACGTAATCGGACAGGCTGCGGTCGGGGGAGAAATTGAAAACGAACAGCAGGCCGTTGCGCTCGAAGGCAAGCACATGATCATCCTCGTGCATGCGGTTCAGCTGGGGATAGGGCTGATCGAACAGCCGGTAATATTCCGCCGTGCGCACCATATCGCGGTCAAAGGCATTGAGATATTGGTATTTCAGGTCGGGATGGGTCATCAGGCTCCACTGGCGGCGGCAGTAATGGAAGCTGTTGCCGTTGCCGGGCCGGGGGAAGTCAATCCATTCGGGGTGGCCAAACTCATTGCCCATGAAGGTCAGATATCCGGTGCCGCCCGCCGCCATGGTAAGCAGGCGAATCATCTTGTGCAGGGCGATGGCCCGATCGATCACCAGGGTGTGGCAATCCTTGTGCATCTGGTCGTACATGGCGGCGTCGGCAAAGCGGAAAATCATGGTTTTGTCGCCCACCAGGGCCTGGTCGTGGCTTTCCACATAGGCAATGGTGGGGGCGTTGCGGAAGGTAAGCTCCTTCCATAAAAGCCCCAGGTTCCAGTCCTCGTCCCTGCGCTCCTTGGCATACTTGATCCACAGATCGGGAATGCCCATGCCCAGCCGGTAATCAAAGCCGATGCCGCCGTCCCGCACGGGCTCGCACATGCCGGGCATGCCGCTCATATCCTCGGCAATGGTCAGGGCGTCCGGCTTTACCTGGCGAATCAGCTCGTTGGCCAGCTGCAGATAGGTGACGGATTCCACATCGGTGTTCATGGTGAAGTACATGGAAAGGTTGCTGAAGTTGGTGCCCAGGCCGTGGTCCAGGTACAGCATGGAGGTGACGCCGTCAAAGCGGAAGCCGTCAAAGTGGTATTCCTCCAGCCAGAACCGCAGGTTGCTCAGCAGGAAGTGCAGCACCTCGGGCTTATCGTAATTAAAGCACTTGGTGCCCCAGGCGGGGTGATCGCCCCGAGGGCCCTCGTGGAAGAACTGGTAGGGCGTGCCGTCAAACAGGTTAATGCCCTCCAGGGTGTTGCCCACCGCGTGGGAATGCACCACATCCAGCAGCACCCGGATGCCCATGGCATGGGCTTTGTTGACCAGGTATTTCAGGTCGTCCGGGTATCCGAAGCGGCTGGAGGCCGCAAAGAAATTGCTGACCTGATAGCCGAAGGAGCCGTAGAAGGGGTGCTCCATCACGGCCATGAGCTGGATGGTGTTGTACCCCAAATCCTGCACATGGGGCAGCACGTTGTCCGCAAACTCCCGGTAGGTGGCGATGCGGTGCTCCTCGCTGGACATGCCGATGTGCGCCTCATAGATCATGGGGGCGCCGTCGGCATGGAAGCCGGCATCCGTCCAGGCGTAGGGAGTTTCGTCATCCCACACCTCGCAGCACCAGCTCTGGCTTACCCAGTCCTGGGTGACGCGCCGGGCGTACAGGGGAATGTGCTGGGTCAGCCGGTCGCCGTTGCGCACAATGGTGATCACCCGGCTGCCCTGCTGCAGGGTATCCCCGGGCAGGGAAAGCTCCCATACCCCGTTTTCCAGCCGGGTCATGGGGGTATCCGTCCAATGCCAGCTGTTGAAATCACCTGTGAGGTACAACTGATCTGCCCCGGGCGCCCATTCCCGGTATACCCAGCCATCCTTCTGCCGGTGAAAGCCGAAATACAAATGGCCGCCGGCAAAATCGCGCAGGCTTTTCCGCCCCTTGAGCAGCTGGCTTTTCTTCTGCTGATACCGGTCCATGCGCAGCTTGAAGTCAGCCTCAAAGGGCTGCAGCTCGGGAAATTTTTCCAGAATATGATACATGGGGAACGCCGTCCTTTCTGCAAAATCCGCGTCGGTATGCGGAAAATTTACGCTGTATTCACTTTATATCCTGCCGGTTTTTCTGTCAACTGTATATTTCGGCCTTTGCGCGCCGTTTCCTGCCAGAAAAGCGGCGGGAATAATCTGCTTGCGGCATAGAAATATTGCACAGTTCTATTTGACGAAAGCTGTGAAATATCGTATAATATGCGCAAGAGGGTTTACCCCTGCCAGAAAAAAAGAAAAAAACAGGAGGAAGCATTCATGAAAAAATTCATTGCGCTGCTGGCAGCCCTGCTGCTGGTGATGTCCTGCGTCGGCCTGGCGGCCGCCGAGGATGAGATCACCCTGGACGTTATCATCTGCCAGTACGGCCCCAACACCCAGGATTGGTTCCTGGGCAAGGGCATGGACGGCAGCAACTTCGTGGAGAAGTTTGAAGCCGCCAACCCCGGCGTCAAGCTGAACCTGGAAGTGGTTTCCTGGAATGACGTGTATACCGTCGTTTCCACCCGTATCACCAACAACAACGCTCCGGACATCCTGAACATCGACACCTATGCCGATTACGCGGCCGAGGGCCTGCTGATGCCCGTGAGCGAATACTGCCCCGAGGAGCTGTACGGCGATTTCTTCCCGCAGTTCATCGCCCAGTCCGTGCTCAATGACACCGTGTGGGCCGTGCCCGATCTGGCCTCCGCCCGCGCGCTGTACTACAATGTGGATCTGCTCACCGAAGCCGGCGTGGAAAAGGTTCCCGAAACCTGGGCCGAGCTGGAGGATGCCTGCCAGGCCATCATCGATTTCTATGGCGGCGAAGTGTACCCCTGGGGCGTGGATATGACCACCGATGAAGGCCAGGCGGCCTTTGCCTACTACGTATGGGGCAACAACGGCGGCTTCCAGGACGAAGAGGGCAAGTGGGCGCTGAACAGCGACGCCAACGTGGAAGCCATCAACTTCGCCATCGGCCTGGTGAACAAGGGCTACACCAACCCCAACCCCGCCACCCAGACCCGCTATGACCTGCAGGATATGTTCGCTGCCGGCAAGCTGGCCATGCTGATCGCGCCCAACCAGCTGCCCACCATCGTGGCCAACAGCGGCAACACCATCAACTTCGCCACCGCGGACATCCCCCACAATGAGGGCGCCGTGTCCGGCTCCGTGGGCGTTATGGACCGCGTGATGGCCTTCAAGGATACCACCCTGAGCGAGGAAGAGAACGCCAAGCGCAACGAAGCCATCGGCAAGTTCCTGACCTTCTTCTATGATCCCGAGAACTATGTGGGCTGGGTGAGCATGGAAGACTTCCTGCCCGCCGTCAACTCCGCTGTGGGCGCGCTGGTGGAAGCCAACCCCGCCTTCGAAGCCTGGCTGAACGTGCTGGCCAACGCCAAGTTCTATCCCCTGTCTGATCCCCAGTGGATTGATGTGAAGCAGGGCGTTATCAACGTGGAGCAGAACGCGCTGACCGGCGGCGATGTGAAGACGCTGCTGGATGAGCTGCAGGCCACCCTGGTGAAATAATCCGCAATTGCATGGGGGCCGGTTTCAAGGAACCGGCCCCTCTTTCTTCATTCACAGTTCAGGGTGCACAGCGGGGCCCGACAGCGGCTGCGCGCCGTGCATTGTGAATGGCGATTCTTGCTTATGAAGGAGGGCGGTCACGTGGATACAATCCTCACGCGCCGCAAATGGGAGCCCTATCTTTGGCTGCTGCCCAGCCTGATCCTGATGTCGGTATTTGTCGTCTTCCCCATTTTGATCGTGTTCCGGCTGTCCTTCAGCGAGATCAGCCGGGCCGGCCAGGTGGGGGGCTTCATCGGCCTGGCCAACTTTAAGGCCGCCGTGCAGGACAAGGCCTTTGGCACCGTAATGCAGAATACCGCGGTATGGGTGGTCAGCGTGGTGGGCATTTCCACCCTGCTGGGCTTCATTGTGGCCATGGCGCTCAATGTGGAGTTCCGCGGGCGCAAAATAGCCCGCTCCATCGTGGTGTTTCCCTGGGCTACCTCCCTGGTCATCCAGGCCTCGGTGTGGAACTATATCATCAAATACGAATACGGCAACCTGAACAACATACTGCTGAACCTGGGCATCATCAAAAATGCCGTCAACTGGCGGCTGAGCTATCAGATTGAGTTTGCCTGGGAGTGCGGCGTGGGCATTTTTGTCACCATTCCCTTCGTCACCTTCTGCGTGCTGGCCGGGCTGCAGTCCATTGACGCGGCCTATTATGAGGCGGCCACGGTGGACGGCGCGGGGTTCTGGAAAAAGCTGCGCCACGTCACCCTGCCGCTGGTGCGGCCCTCGCTGACGGTGAGCACCGTGCTGAACATCATCTACGTGTTCAATTCCTTCCCCATCGTGTATACCATTACCAAGGGCGCCCCCGCCAACAAGACGGATACCATGGTGACATTGCTGTATATGCGGGCCTTCTATGATCAGCAAAAGGGCCCGGCCACGGCGCTGTCGGTGATCGGCTTTGTGATTCTTTGCGTGGTGGCTGGAATTTATATGGTCATTTCCATGCGGGGGGAGGAGGAGCTGTGAAAAAGCAATCGCCTGAAGCCCTCCGGCGCAGCCGCAGCCGGGGAACGGCCCTGACGCTGGCGGCCCTGCTGGCCCTCTGCCTGCTGCTGTCCCTGCCCCTGTTTTCCGCGGATACGACGGTATACAGCAAAAAATCGGCCAATACCTTCGTGGGGGATGAAAAGTATACGGCGGCCCGGCAGGAGGCCGAGGCGGCCCTGGCGGAGTATGCCGCCTTTGGAGAAATGGACATCCGGGAGGATGTGACCCTGCGGGAGAAATCGGACGGCTCCGTATCCAGCATGATCACCTTCAACGCCGTGGCGGAAAAGCGCGTAAACGGCTGGCAGATGATGGCCGGCGGCCTGCCGTCGGGCCGGCTGCTGCGGGCCTTGGCGCTGTGCGCGGTGCTGTGCGCCGCCCTGGCCTTCGTGCCCGGGGACTTTGCCCAGGGGGTGTCGGCGGCCTGCGGCATCATTGCCCTGCTGCTGGTGCCTGCCTTTGCCATGCTGACCACCCGCACCTTTACCCGCACCATCGGCACAGTGCTTGCCGGTGTGCGGGAGGCGGATATCAGCGCGCTGCTGCAGGCGGCGGACCGGCTGCTGTACGGCGGGCTGGCCGGGGAGCGGGCAGGCGCCCTGCTTCAGGGCATGCATTATCATTACACCCTGTATCTATGGCTGCTGCTGCCCGCCCTGCTGGCGCTGCTGTGCGGCACGCTGCAGCGGCGCAACGTCCTGCTGTCCCAGGCCCTGGGACGGGGTGCGCTGTACGCCTTTGTCATTGCCCTGTGCGTGGTGATTTTGTATCCTTATTACGTGATGTTCATCACCGGGCTTCGCAGCAGCGCCGAAACCAACGATATGTATTTCTTGCATCTGCTGCCCGTCAAATGGGTGTGGAGCAATTTCCGGGATATTGTGGACCGGGGCGTGCTGCGCTATCTGGCCAACAGCCTGCTGCTGTCCTTCGGCGCCACGCTGATCGGCCTTGCCTGCGGCATCCCGGCCGCCTACGCCATGGCGCGCATGCGGTTCCGGGGCAAGAAGGCCTTCCTGGGCTTCGTGATCATGAGCCAGATGTTTGCGCCCGTGGTGCTGCTGGTGGGCATCAGCCAGCTGATGAAATTCCTGCGCCTCAACGACTCGGTGGTGGGGCTGATGCTGATCAATGCCGCCTTCAACCAGGCCTTTGCCATCTGGCTGCTGCGGGGCACCTTCGTATCCATCTCCAGCGAGATGGAGCAGGCGGCCTGCATTGACGGCTGCACCACCTTCGGCGCCCTGGTGCGGGTGCTGCTGCCCATGGCGGCTCCCGGCATTGTGACCACGCTGATTTTTGTATTCATCAACGCCTGGAACGAATACACCATCTCCACCGTGCTGATTTCCACGGCGTCCAAGCGGCCCATCACCGTGGGCATCACCCAGTTTTCCTCCTTCAATATGATAGAGTGGCATTACCTGTTTGCCTCCGCCCTGCTGGCCACCCTGCCGGTGGTGATCATGTTCCTGTGCATCGAAAAGCATTTGGTGGCGGGCCTGACCAGCGGCGGCGTCAAGGGCTGAGTGGAGACGGAAAAGCGTTTTTGAAATGAAAGGCGGTTGCGCGTATGAATATGGAACAGCGCCGTGAAAAAATGGTGGAAATGATCAACCGGGAGCGCTCGGTGAGCTTCGCCCAGCTGAAGCAGGCGTTCCGCCCGGTATCCGATATGACGCTGCGCCGGGATTTGGAATACCTGGACCGGCAGAAGCGCATCATCCGCACCCACGGCGGGGCCCGCTCGGTGGAGGTGCTGGCCGGTACGGACGATCTGTACCTGCAGCGCAGCACGCGCAACGCCTCCGGCAAGCGGCAGATTGCGGAAAAGGCGGTGCAGCAGCTGCAGCGCAACACGGCCATTTTCCTGGATTCTGGCTCCACCTGCACGGAGTTTGCCAAGCAGATTCCCGACGGCCCGTACATGATCTTTACCACCTCCCTCAGCTGCGCGCTGGAGCTGAGCCGCCTTCAGGAGGCCCAGGTGCACCTGATCGGCGGGCGGGTGAACGCCGCCAGCCTGTGCGTAAACGGCGCCGCCACCCTGCGGGAATTGGAGGATGTCAATTTCCAAACCGTGTTCCTGGGCGCCATGGGGTTCACCATCGGCCGGGGCTTCACCTGCGGCTCGGAGGAGGACTGCGCGGTGAAGCGCCTGGTGATACGCCGCGGGGAAAAGGTGATCATGCTGATGGACGCCCAGAAAATCGACATCACCGGCACCTTTACCTTTGCGGAGGCGGGCAGCATTGACGTGCTGGTCACCGACGGCGCGCTGCCCGAGCGCGCGGCCCATATCTTTGAAAAAAACAACGTGGAAATTGTGTGATGAGGTTTCACTTCTGAGCATATGCACAAAGAGAAATTGGACGGGGGGAAGGGTACGCGCTTTCTTCCCGGGGAAGAAAGCTGCAAAGAAGCCAGCAGGCGATGCGGCTTGGGCGCAAAACCAAACAATTTGCGCCTGTAACTTGAGTGCCGCCAAGAGAACTTCCGGGCATAAGAAAAACCGCAGGCCAGCCGGAAAAACAAACTCATTTGTTTTTCGGCCTGTCCGGCGGTTTTTCGCTGTGCGCTTTGCGCACAGCAGGGCCAGCTTTGCTGGCCTGCCCGGAAGCGGGAAACGGCACTCCTGTTTGGGTTTGATATTGTTGCTTTTACGGCGTTAAAACAAGGTTTTCTGCTTCTCTTTTGACGCAAAAGAGAAGCGTATCCCCTCCCCGTCCTGCTTGTGCATTCAGAAGAGAAGTGGCATAAAAAGCTTTTTAAAAAGGGCTCCGTCTGTTTCCAAACGCAACCCTTTAAATCAGATCAGAATTCCTTGAACTCAAACCGCCGGCAGTACACATATTTGCTGATGGCCGACTGCACGGCGCCGTCCCGCAGGGCGAAGCTGAGCAGGTTGGCGATATAGGGGGGGAGCACCTGGTTATACTTGACCTCCAGAATGATCTCCTCCCGGTCAAAGGGAGGGACGGTGGGGAGGCGGGGGTTGAACAAATCCACACTGCCAAGCCCGGAGCGCAGCTGCATATCGAAGGTAATGCGCACCTCCTCTGCGGGGTGCAGCCAGGCCTCGCGCAGGTAGTCCACAATCACCACGGGATGCAGCAGGTTGGTGCGCATCTCCCGGAACACATCGCTGACCAGGCCGGAGGCCGTGGTATCCAGCCCCGTGGGGTCGGCGGCAATCAGCTGCTCGGCCAGGTCGCGGGTGATGCGTACAGAGCGTTTGCTGATCAAATCCCGGTATTTGCTTTTGCACTCCAGCCGGATGACACTGTCGCTGAAATTATAGATGCGGATGCGGTACTTGCTGCGGTTGGCCGTACCGTTGATCTTCTCGTACAGCGCGTCGTCGTTCACCGTGTCAAAATACAGGGAGCGGATATGGTAGCGGTTATTCTCATCCCCGTTGGGGTCGGGGTGCAGCACGGCGCGCAGCGTCCGGGACAGCACCTGATACTGCCCCGGTGTGATGAAAAATTTCAGCTCATGCCGCAGCGGTACAGCCATGGTCAGGCCCCCGTCTCGTTCTGGCAGGCCACCAGCGTGGCGTCATGCACGCCGGCAACGGACAGCATATTGCGCACCAGGTCAGAGCGGCTGTCCAAGCGCACTTCCACCGTCATTTCCGCGCCGTTGTGGGTAACGGTTTTGCTGCGCATCCGGCGGAAGCGGGTGGCGCGGCGAAGCTCGGACTCGATATCCTGCTCCGCGGCGGGGTCATAGTGCACCACCAGCAGATAGGCGTTGGGGTTGCGGAAGCGAACGAAGGAAAGCAGAATCAGGATGGCGCCGATGCCCACCACCACCACCAGGGCGATGATATACTGCTTGGCGCCCAGCAAAATGCCCATGGTAATGGACCAGAACATATAGCAGGTATCCAGCGGCTCTTTGATGGCGGTGCGGAAGCGCACAATGGACAGCGCGCCCACCATGCCCATGGACAGGGCCACGTTGCTGCCGATGGCCATGACCACCGGCGCGGTTACCAGCGTCAGCATGATCAGCACCATGGAGAACTGCGGGCTGTACAGCACGCCGCGGTAGGTGATCTTATACACCGCGGAAATGACAATGCCGGTGAGCAGCGCGGAGATCAGCACCAGCACCACATTGGCCGGGGTGAAGGAAGAAAACTGCGACGCCCAGAAATCGCTGGATACGATATCCTGCTTGGACATGCCGGTGAGCAGCGCGGGAATCAGGTTCATGGAATTACCTCCGTTCAGCAAGTGATTGTATTATACAGGTTGACAGGGGGAACGCGCAAGAGCCGCGGGTTTATGGATACAGCTGCTGCCAGTTGCTGCCGTACAGGTAGGTCATGCCGGTATTTTTCAGCTTTTCGCTGTCCCAGGTGGCATCCTCCGGAATGCGGGGGATGGGGCCGAAATAGCTTTCCATCTGGGCATCCGTAAGCTTAAACCATTCAGCCACCTGCCGCCAGCAGTAGGCGGGACGCTTGCGCGCCACGTTGCGCAGGCGTTCCACGCGGCTGCGCCAGTAGCGCAGGCAGCCATCCTTGGTCTGGGGCTGGTCAAAGGAGATGGATTTCAGGTTTTCCGGCGCCCAGCGGTCGTAATGCATATCCATTTCCGGCTCCAGAATGGCATAGCAGGCGTCGATTTCGCTGATGATCACATCGGTGGTGAAGGTGTTGAAGATCTCCCCGAAGCGGGTCAGGAAACGATCCAGCATATCGGCGTTTTCCAGCAGCTTCAGAATCAGCGTATTGTCAATGTCGTCGTTGGCACCGTGGCCCTTGGGGTTCAGGTAGTTGGCGATGCCGTTGCTGTTGGCGTTGAACAGGCCGTAGTCCATATCATACATAATCCAGCGCCATTTCCCGCCGGGCACCTTGTAATAGCGGATATTGCCCGAGTCCGTGTTGGCGAAAAAGCTTTCCAGAATCACGTAATCAAAATAGTTGTCAATGTCCACCCGGTCCAGGATATACTGCAGGTCGTCGGGGTTTTTGCCGGGGGAAAGGGTTTTGACTGTGGAGATGAATTCCTTCCATTCGGCGTTGCTGCCGTTGTTCACCTGGGTGCGCTTGGTGCCGTTGCTTTCCAGCACGTCGATGGATTTGGCCTGGCTGAGATCCAGCCCCTCGTGCTGGGCGACAAAGTATTCGCTCACCCGCTCCCGCAGGTTGTAGTGCCCCCAGTACAGCCCGTTGATGTATACCACCACGGGACGCCAGGCCTGATGGATTACCGTGGTATCCAGCTGGTCCACCAGCCGGGACTGCACACCGTCCACCATGCGGGTCCAGGTGCAGTCATTGCCGCTGTTGCGCAGCACAAAGGAGCGGTACTGGGTGAAATCCCGGTCGGGGAACATGGCGCCGTTGATGTATTTGCTGCCATAGCGGGCCTTGGCCAGCACCTTCAGGGATTTCTGGGGCATGTCCAGGCTGAATTGGCCGATCAGGCCGAACTCCACGCCCTGGCTGAATACCACCTCGCCGGTGGTTTCAAACATTTCGGCATAGGATTCCACGCGCACGCCGCCCTCCTTCTGAAGGCGGTACAGCGGCGTGGGGTTCCTGAAGGGGATGCCGGTGTAGGCGTTGATATCCACGCCCTCGCCGGCGGCGAAGATGCCGGTGGTCTGGCTCCACAGCCCGTCCGGGTCGGTTACCAGGCATACAACAGGCATCGTGAAGAAGGTTTTTAGCACATAGGTGGCGGAAATGGTGGCGGAAGGCTGCTTGCCCGATTCAAAGGCCCGGGCCCGCACGGCGGTGGTGTCCGTCACGGTGAAGGGGCCGGAATACAGCGTGCCGTTGGTGACGGTGGGCAGGCTGCCGTCCAGGGTGTAATACACGATGGTGCCGGCCGGCACAGCGATTTCCACCGTTACGTTTTCCGCGTACAGGCCGCCGGGCACGGTAAAGGCAGGATCCGCTGTGAAGCCGCGGAAGCCCGTGCCGTTGACGGTGCCGGGCGTGGGCGCGTCATAATAAAAAAAGCCCCCGAGACCCAAGGTGCGGCCATAGCTGAAATCGGTGGGAATTCCCGGCAGATACAGCTTGTCCAGCACATAGCCCGAGGCGTCGGACAGGGTCATGGTTTCGCCCCCGGTGCGGGTCAGCTTATAGGAGGCATGGGCCGCGCCCTGGGCGTCCACGGTGTTTGTGCCGTCCAGCATGACGATTTTGTATTCCCCGGGCCAGATGACCGTACCGCCGGGAAATTGCCATTTCCGGGGCCAGTTGATGTTGTCGGAAAGCCCCCAGCCGCCGATGTCCACAGGCTCTGTGCCGCCGTTATACAGCTCCACCCAGTCCTTGTTGGCCGCGCCGGCCACCGCCGTGATCCGGTCGTTGCTGGCCATGACTTCGCTGATATACACCCGGGAGGCGTTCAGCGCCCGCAGGTATTCATCCGCCCGGGCGGTGCCGCTGTCATCGTTGCTGGCCCCCGGCGTGGCCAGGGTGTAAACCTGCCAGGCGCCGGTGGCGTCGTTGCGGCCGTAGCTGCAATCCACAGGCAGATTGGCGTATACCACCCGGTCCACCAGTTGCCCCAGGGCGTTGGCCAGGGTTATGGTTTCCCCTTCCGCGGAAAGGCTGAAGTTGGTGTGGGGATAGCCTGTTTCCATGCCGGTGCGGTCCTTCCCCGAGCAGAAGATGATGTAGTACTGCCCGGGGTCGATATAAGCCCCTGCCGGGAAAAACCACTTGGTCAGCCTGTCCTCGTTGTCGCTCAGGGCATAATCCTGCAGGAAAATGCGCTCGCTGCCGGCGTTGTAAAGCTCAATCCAGTCCTGCAATTCGCCGTCCTCATCCCGCAGGCCGCTGCGGGGGGCCGCCATGATCTCGTTGATGCGCAGGGTGTTGGCCTGGATGGTGTACCGGCTCAGGTAGGCCACATGGCCGTCCTCGGTGTTGGGATGGCCCGGGCTGTAAAGGGAGGTGATTTCAAAATGCCCGTCCTCCATGCGGGCATACGCCTCATTGCTGTTCAGCGTGGGCACCTCCACGCTGTCAATCACATAGCCGGCGGGGTTGAACATGAACACGCTGTCCCGGGTGGAGGAGAGCTTGAATTTGGCGTGATATGCCCGGTCCGGCTGGTTCTGGTTGGTATTGTCGCAGAATACGATCACGCTTTCTCCGCTGAGCAGCGTATGATCGGGAAAGATGAACTTGGCCTTGTCGCTGCGGTCGGACAGGGTGATATCTTTCAGGCTGATGCCCCCGTCCGACGTGTTGGTGATTTCCACCCAGTCGCTGAAGGCGCCGGAGTCATCCGGCAGGGCGGAGCGGTTGGCGCTCATGACCTCGCTGATCACCAGCCCTTTGTAGGCGCCTGCCCCTGTGCCGTCCGCGTTCAGCGCCTGCTGCACCGGCTCCCAGGGGGAAACGGCCACCATGAAAAGAATAAACGCAAAAAACAGCACCAGTACCGGCGCGCGGAAATCGTGCCGCGGCCTGCGGCGCTTGGGGGCTTCCTTTCGGGTGCGGACAACCTGGGGCATGGGCATCTCCTTTGATTGCGGAATAGAACGGATACATTATAACACAAGTTGCGGGATTTCTCTACCCGGTATTTTTTATCATACAATAAGTTTACAAATTGGCTGCCAAACGGCCAACCGTAGGGAGAATACGCGCTTTCTTCCCGGGGAAGAAAGCTGCAAAGAAGCCGGCCGGCGAACTGGCTTGAACGCAATCACAAACAATTTGCGCCTGTCACTTGAAAGGCGCCAAGAGAGCTTCCGGGCAGAAGAAAAACCGCAGGCCAGCCGGAAAAACAAACTTGTTTGTTTTTCGGTCTGTCCGGCGATTTTTCCCTGTGCGCTTTGCGCACAGCAGGGCCGGCTTCGCCGGCCTGCCCGGAAGCGGTGGATCCGCTCCTGTTTCAATTTGATATTGCTGCTTTTACGCCGTTAAAAGAAGGTTTTCTGCTTCTCTTTTGACGCAAAAGAGAAGCGTACCCTTTCCTCTCTCGTCCGGCTTCTGTTTGCCGATCAGCGGATAAACAGCATCAGGCGGCTGTCTGACATCACTGGGGACGGTTGATCAATCAGGAGAACAGGAACATGTTCAGGCCGATGTTTTCATCCAGCCTGCGGCCCACCTCGCCGGCGATGGTGCGCACCACCATTTCGCAGGTGGCGGATACCCGCAGCTCGTTGGCATGGCCGCCATGGGCGATCAGATCTTTGTCGCAAACCGTGGCATGCAGGTGAATGTAAACCTGCCCCTCCTTGCGGCTGACGGTGCCGCAGAGATTGCTGATCTCCATGGGCTCGTTGAATTCCTTTTTGTAGAAGGTTTTGGTGGGCACGTCGTATACGCTGACCACCGCGTGATCCACCGCGCCCAGGGCGTCCACCTGGGCCAGGCGGATGTCCTCTTTTTCGCACAGGGCGGTCAGGGTGCTGAGGATTTCCTCCCCCCGGTCCATACGCACAATGTAGGTATCGCCGAATTTTCTGTATTCCATCAGCGCGCGCTCCCCTTTCAGGCTTTTTCTATATTTTTCGTCACAATCACGTCGCTGTCAAGCCCCAAAATGTTTTTGACCACCACGTCGCCAATGTGCACCGGCGCGGTGATCACCTGCCGGTTGATGATTTCCATCACGTCAAAGATGCGGGCCTTGGGGATGGCGCTGGTCAGCCGCACGCTGACCAGGGGGAGCTCGCCGCCCTGCACCCGCACGCTGCTGGCGATGGTGCGGCGGGGGTCCGCCAGCTCCTGGGTGACGTAGGTTTTGCCCTTGGGGCAGAGGTTGCCGGTGACGGAAAGCACCTGGGTGCCTTCATATTCGGCTTCCACTTCGCAGCCGTTGGGGCAGACGATGCAGGTAAAGGTTCGCTTCATTCCACACACACCTCCATATCGGCGCTGTCGGTCAGCTTTTCCGCCCGGATGGGCAGCTGAATCATTTCGGCAGGCAGGGCTTTGCGCATCTTTTTGCGCAGCACCTCCCGATCGCCCTGACGCACCACGATGCTCACGTTGTTCAGGGGCTGGCGCACCCGCAGGGACAGGGTGAAGGGCCGGGTGCCGCTGATGCGCTGGGGGATGACGTGCCCCACGTTGCTGCCCGCTTTCACTTCCAGGGGGCAGGCCGGCAGGCTGCCGGCAAGCAGGTATTCCGCGGCGCTGTCCGCCAGGGCTTCCGCCTCCAGGGAGACGAAATCCACCAGGTCATGCACGTGCAGCACGTTGCCGGCGGCAAAAACGCCGGGAATGGCGGTCTGGCAGTGCTCATCCACAAAGGCGCCCCGGGTGCGGGGGTCCAGCTCCACGCCGGCGGCCAGGGAAAGCTCGTTTTCGGGAATCAGCCCCACGGAGAGAATCAGCGTATCGCAGGGAATTTCCTCCTCCGTGCCCGGAATGGGGCGGAAACGCTCGTCGCACTGGGCCACCACCACGCTGGTCAGCCGTTCCCGCCCGCGGATATCCACCACGGTATGGCTCAGATGCAGGGGGATATCATAATCGTTCAGGCATTGCTCAATGTTGCGGGGCAGGCCGCTGGGGTAGGGCTGCACTTCATATACGCCCTTCACATGGGCGCCCTCCAGGGTCATGCGCCGGGCCATGATCAGGCCGATGTCGCCGCTGCCCAGGATAACCACCTCACGGCCCACCATGATGTTTTGCAGGTTGATATAATTTTGGGCCACGCCGGCGGTATAAACGCCCGCGGGCCGGGTGCCGGGAGTGGCCAGCGCGCCGCGGGTGCGTTCCCGGCAGCCCATGGTCAGCAGCACGGCGTCGGCCTGAATCTGCAAAAGTCCGTGCTCCCTGCTGGCCGCGGTTACCAGCTTATCGCCGGTGATATCCAGCACCGTGCAGTCCGTGATGCAGTCAATGCCCGCCTGCTGCACCTGGTCGATAAAGCGCTGGGCATACTCCGGGCCGGACAGGCTCTCGCCAAACCGGGTCAGGCCAAAACCGTCGTGAATGCACTGGCGCAGGATGCCGCCCAGCTTCTGCTCCCGTTCCAGAATCAGCAGGTCGTTTACGCCCTTTTCCTTCAGCCGCAGGGCCGCCGCCAAACCGGCAGGGCCGCCGCCCACAATGACCGCTTGCTTGTGCATCATGCCTGCTCGCCTCCTTTGACATAACCGGTAAACATGGCGGAATCGCCGTTGGTCAGCCGCACGTCGGTGACGGCCTTGTGCAGCTCTTCCCGAATCATGGCGGTGATGCGCGTTTCGCAGTAGCCGCCCTGGCAGCGCCCCATGCTGGCCCGGGTGCGCACCTTGATGCCGTTGACCGTGCATACGCCCAGGGGATTGTGGATGGCCTGAATGATCTCCGCCCGGGTGACGGTTTCGCAGCGGCAGACGATTTCGCCGTAATCGGGATTTTCCGCGATCAGGCGGGCCTGCTCCTCCCGGCTGGCCTCATGGAAGCGCACAATGCCCCGCCGCGTGGGATCAAAGGCAGGGTTGGGCTGCAGCGTTTCCTTTTCCTGCAGCAGCTTCACCACCCGCCGGGCAATGGGCAGGGCGCTGGTGAGGCCGGGGCTTTCGATGCCCACCAGGTTGATGACGCTGGGGGCCTGCTCCGGGCGCTCGATCAGGAAATCCTGAATTTCCCCGGTGGCGGGGTTGATGCGCTTGGGCCGGGCGCCGGCGAAGGTGCGGATGTAATACTCCCGCTTCATGTGCTTGAACATGCGCGCGCCGCTTTCCTGCAAACCGTCCATGCCGATTTGCCGCACGCTGTAATCCTCGCCGTCCTCCACGTTGAAGCTGTTGGGGCCCACCAGCACGTTGCCGTCCACCGTGGGGGTGGCGTGGGTGTCAAAGGTGTTGCGCTCGGTGGGAGCAGGGTATACGGGAATCCGGGCGAAGGCGCCGGCTTTTTTGTCCAGTACAAAGTACTCGCCCTTCACCGGCTGAATCACGTATCCCGGAATGCCCAGCATGGCGCTGATCTCCGCGCTGTGCAGCCCGGCGCTGTTGATCACCCAGCGGCAGGCGAAGTCCCCCCGGCTGGTGTGCAGCACATGGCGGCCGTCCGGCAGGTATTCCGTGCCGGTGACCTCGGTATACAGATGATATTTCGCGCCGTTTTTTACGGCGTTTTCCGCCAGGGCGATGGTATAGATAAACGGATCCAAAATACCGCTGGAGGGGCAGTGGATGGCGAAGTTGCCGCCTGCGGAGGGGTCGATCTCGTCCATGCGGGTACGGTCAATCAGCTCCATCCCGGGCACGCCGTTGGCGCGGCCCCGCTCAATCATGGCCAGCAGGCGCTGGCGGTGCTCCTCGGTGAACCCCACAATCAGCTTGCCGGTGCGCTTGAAGGGGACATCCAGCTCCCGGGCCACCTGATCAAACTCCCGGTTGCCCTCCACGCAGCACTGGGCCTTCAGGCTGCCTGTTTTGTAGAGGAAGCCGGCGTGCAGCATGCCGGTGTTGCGGCCGCTGGTTTGGGTGCATACGTCGCTTTCCTTTTCCAGTACGGCCACGGACAGCTGATAGCGAGTCAGCTCCCGGGCGATGGCGCTGCCAACCACGCCGCCGCCGATGATGATGATGTCATAGCTTTGCATGGGCATTGCTCCTTTCGGTAAAAAGGGTTGCAAATCTTTTGCTTTTGCTTTATCATACAGGCAGATGAAGCTATTGTCAATTTCGTATAAATAACAAATATGTTAGCTGAGCTAACATAAAAAGGGGCGGCCATGGATCTTCATTTATTGGAAAATATCGTGAGCATCGCGGATGAAAAAAGCATCACCCGGGCGGCGGAAAAGCGCTTTGTCACCCAGTCCGCCCTCAATCAGCAGCTGCAGAAGCTGGAGGAGGAGCTGGGCACCCCGCTGTTTATCCGCGCCCGCGGCAACTGGCAGCCTACGCCGGCGGGGGCGGCTTATCTGGCCGCGGCCCGGCAGATGCTGGCGCTGAAAAAGGATGCCTACGCGCAGATTGCCGATTATGCCGAAAAAAGCAGCCGCCGCCTGACGGTGGGGCTGATTCCGGAGCGCGGGGTGGAGATGTTTACGGCGGTGTATCCGGCCTTCCGGTCGGCTTTTCCGCATATTCAGGTGGAACCGGCGGAATGCCATGTGACGGCGATGCAGCGCCTGATCGCCGCCGGACAGCTGGATTTGGGCCTGGCTACCCTGGCGCCGGAGCAGCGGGATGAGAATATGTACCACCTGATGGCGGAGGAGGAAATCCTGCTGGCCGTTCCGGCCGGGCAGCCCCTGGCGGCAGGGGGCAGCACGGACTGGCGGCAGGCCCGGGAAACCGGCCTGGCGCGGTTTTCGGAGGAATCCTTTGTGCGCATCTATCAGCGCTCCACGCTGTTTTCCATCACGGAGAACCTGTTCCGCCAGGCGGGCTTTTCACCGCGGGTGCTGTTTTCCACCGCCAGCAACCTGAGCAAATACCGCATTGTTTCCCTGGGCATGGGCTGCGCGCTGCTGCCTGCGGTCTATGCGGCCGGGGATGGCAGCGTGGTGTATTTCCGCCTGCCCGGCCGTCCGCGCTGGCAGATCACAATCTGCAGCCGCCGGGACGGCTATCTGGGCAAAGCGGAGCGGCATTACCTGGCGCTGTGCCGGGACTACTGGCAAAGCAGGGGATAGCCGGATATCGGAGCCGGTTGTTTCCGCCTTTGATACGCTTTCATTTCTGAACAGCCGCGTGCACAAGCAGAGATTGGCAGGGAGGGAAACGCTTCTCTTTTGAGTCAAAAGAGAAGCAGAAAACCTTCTTTTAACGCCGTAAAAGCAGCAAACGCAAGCTGAAACAGCAAAACAACCACCGCTTCCGGGCAGGCCAGCGAAGCTGGCCCTGCTGTGCGCAAAGCGCACAGGGAAAAACCGCCGGGCAGACCGGAAAAACAAACAAGTTTGTTTTTCGGCTGGCCTGCGGTTTTCCTTTTGCCCGGAAGCTCTCTTGGCGCCTCTCAAGTTCCAGGCGCAAATTGTTTGTGATTGCGTCCAAGCCGGTTCGCCGGCTGGCTTCTTTGCAGCTTTCTTCCCCGGGAAGAAAGCGCGTATCCTCCCCTGCCCACCTTTCAGACGATTACAGTATAAGTACGCCAGCATAAAAGGCCCGCCGGTTTTTTTACCGGCGGGCCTGAGTGTGAGGGAGCAGCGGATTATTGCAGGGACACATCGGCCAGGCCCGCTTTTTGCTTGCAGCGCTCCAGCCATTTTCCGGAAAAGTAGTAGATGACAAACAGAATGGAGGTAAGCGTCCAGCTGATGGGATAGCAGGCCAGCATAAACAGGAAGCTGCCGCTTTGCAGGGGCGCTATGAGCTTCACCCACAGCACCCGCAGCACGCATACGCCCAGCAGGGTCATCACCATGGGCAACAGGGATTCCCCGGCCCCGCGCAGGGCGCCGGAAAACACCTCGATACAAACGTACGTAATGAAGAAGGGCACCAGGAAGCGCTGCACCACCAGCCCCCGCTGAATGACGATTTCCTCATTGGTAAACAGGTGGAACAGCGGCCGGCCCAGCAGCAGCAGCACACCGCTGAGCGCCAGGGTGGCACCGGCAGCCATGGCCAGGCAGACCCGCACGCTCTTCTGCACGCGGTCAAACTTGGCTGCGCCGAAGTTTTGCCCCACAAAGGTGGTAATGGAAACGCCGAAGGCGCCGATGGTCATCCAGAAAAGGCCGTCCATTTTGCTGTACGCGGTGTAGGCGGCCATCATATCGGTGCCAAAGCCGTTGATGGCGGCTTGGATAACCAGGTTGCTCAGGGAATACAGCACGGACTGCAGCCCTGCCGGCAGGCCGATGCGCACCACGCGGCTCAGCAGATCGCCGTGCAGGCGGATTTCCCGGGGACGCAGCTGCAGGGGCGGGGCGGAGCGCATCAGGGTGATGACGACCAGCACGGCGCTGGCCAGCTGGCTGAGGATGGTGGCCAGGGCGGCGCCGGCCACGCCCATTTCCAGCCCCAGCACCAGCACCACGTCCAGCACGATGTTGATCATACAGGAAGCGATGAGGAAAAACAGCGGACGGCGGGAATCCCCCACCGCGCGGAGGACGCCGGAGCCGATGTTATAGATCAGCGAAGGAATCATCCCGCAGAAATAAATGCGGGTATACAGCACCGCCAGGTCGATCACATCCTCCGGGGTGGACATCCAGCGCAGGATGACGGGGGAGGCCACCAGGCCCAGCGCCATCAGCAGCAGGCCGCCGAAAATGGCCATGGCCATGGCGGTGTGCACCGTGCGGCTGGCATCCTGCTGCCTGCGCGCGCCGAAAAACTGGGACAGAATCACCGTGGCGCCGGAGGAGAGGCCCACAAAAAAGCCCACGATCAGGTTGATCAGCGTGCCCGTTCCGCCGCCCACCGCGGCCAGGGCTTCCTTGCCGACAAACTTTCCCACGATGATGGCGTCAGCCGTGTTGTAAAGCTGCTGAAAAAAGGTGCCCAGCAGAATGGGAAAAAAGAAGGCCAGCAGCTGTTTCCAGATAACGCCCTCGGTGATGCCGTGGACATCCTGCGCAGCAGGGCGTTTTTTATGCGGAAGCATAGGCACATTTCCTTTCGTGCAGTGGTGGATAACCCGGGAGCAGCCCTATCATAGCGCGGGAGGCGGGGTTTGTCCATAGGAAAAATGTATCAGAATCGCACTTTTTACGGAAGCCGGGGAAGCACGCAGCGGGTCATGTCCGCGGGCGGGTTATCCGTGACGGTTTTCATGTAGTAGCTGAAGAAGGCCCGGGGAGCGTATTGCTGCCAGAGCGCCAGCGGCGCATTGTCCTCCTCCTGGGGGCGGACGCCGGCAAAAATGTTGTGGTTCAGCTCCACCGCATAATCCAGCATCAGCTGTTTTTCCTCCTCGCTGATGTCCAGCGCGTTCAGCTGCCGCGCCAGCTTATCCCGGGTGGTGGCGTCGAAGAAAGTCAGGGAGTAATGGTCAAAATCCAGCAGGTCGTCATCCGTGATGCCCTGGGCTTCCGCCCAGCCGGCCACGTCCGTCCGGCGGGCGTCATAGCGGATTTCCCTGTCTGTAATGGTAACCCAGCCGTACTGGTTGGGCCAGACGGGCAGGGCGGAGGTGGCGATATCCGTGATGCCGTCCTTTTCGGCAATGTGCTGCAGGTGCATGTGTCCGCTCAGGTTCAGGCGCACGCCGTACTGCTTATACAGCTCAAGCAGCTTGCCGGCATTGTTGATCTGATATCCGAACACAAACAGCGGGTGATGCACCAGCAGGTTTTGATGGGTGATGGAAATGACCAGCGCGCCGGCCTCCTGGGCGGCCTGAAGCTGCTGCTCCAGCCAGACAAGGGTTTCGTCCCGGATAACGCCGTAGGTGTGGTTGGCGTTTACGTCCAGCAGCAGCAGCCACACATCGGGCCGCAGGGCGTAGGTATAGCTGAAGGAAACGCTGTCCCGGGACAGGGCGCTGTTATAGCCGAAATCCGCATACGCGGTGATAAATTCATCATCCTCCATGCCATCATGCTCCAGGGCGCCGGCATGGGTAAAACGAAAAGCGGTGCCGGTGGAATCGTGATTGCCGGGAATCACCAGCACGGGAATGCCCGCCTGCTGCAGCGGCTGCAGCAGCGCCATCATATCCCGGTGGCTTTCGTTGGAACCGTTGAGGGTAAGATCGCCGCTGAGCACCACGGCGTCGGGACGGGACTGCAGCAACTCATCCCGGAATGCCTGCACAATCTGCGGGGTGTAATGGGTCAGCTTGCCGTCCGCTGCCCGGATGATGCGCATCAGGGCGGCCTCGTCGTCAATCAGCTCGGGAGACAGATAATGCAAATCGCTGGCGATGGCCAGGTGCAGCTCTTCGGCGTGGGCGGTGCATACCGGCAGAAACAGCATCAGCAGCATACAGAAAAACCTTTTCATATCATCCAACACCTCACGCATAAGTATAACAAAAGCGTTCCCGGAACGCAACAGACGCGGTGTGCCGTTGCGGGAAAAACAGCGGCATGATATAATGGCAATGGAAAACAAGCTTATTCTCATGCAAAGGATAGTATGAAATCAGATGCTGAAACGGGGAATTTGTCTGATGCTGGCGCTGCTGCTTTTTCCGCTGGGGACGGCCCGGGCGGAGGAGCGGATGACGGATGAGCAGATTACGCAGCTTTTGTGGGAAATGTACCAGACGGAAAACGGCAACACCGAGTATATGGTGCTGCCGGAGGATTATGAAGAGCCGGCGGCCGGTAAAACGGGGATTTTTAATCTGCTGCTGCTGGGCATTGACAATCCGGGCAGCGATATCAAGGGCCGCAGCGATACCATGCTGCTGGCCTCCTTCAACGCGCGGACGGGGCAGCTGCGGCTGGTATCCTTCATGCGGGATACCTACGTGGCCATTCCCAAGCACGGGCACAACAAGCTGAACGCCGCCTATTCCTATGGCGGGGCGGACCTGCTGAAGGAAACGCTGGAGCAGGCCTTCGGCGTGCGCACGGACGGCTATGTGGCGGTGAATTACGAAATGATGGCGGAGCTGGTGGACGCCATCGGCGGGATCGAAATGGACGTAAGCGCGGACGAAATGAAAAAGCTGAACGGCATCCTGGAGTATTACAACTATCTGCGGGACGCGCCCCGGACGGAGGGCCTGCTGGAGCAGCCGGGCCCCCAGCGGCTGAACGGATTGCAAACCATGAGCTATGCCCGCATTCGCAAGCTGGACAGCGATTTTGTGCGGGTGCAGCGGCAGCAGCGGGTGCTGCTGGCCATCTACAATCAGATTTGCACGCTGGATATGCTGACGCTCACCCGGGTGATTTCCACCTATATCGGCCGGGTGAATACCGATGTGACGCTGGCCCGGGCAGCTGCCCTGGCGGCCAGCGTGCTGAGCTATGACAGCATGGATATCCAAACCTTGCGGGTGCCCGCCAACGGCGCGTTCAGCAGCCGCATGATGAATGATACCTATTATATCGTCCCCAAGCTGGAAAAGTGCCGTCAGGATGTGGCGGATTTCCTGTACGGCGAATAATGCCCTGAACAGCGAGAAAAATAGATTGACAAAAGCTAAAATGACAGTTATAATAGTTCCGTTGCGTAGGGGCATGGTGTAATGGTAACACGTGGGTCTCCAAAACCTTTGTTGAGGGTTCGAGTCCTTCTGCCCCTGCCAAATCAAAGGCCCCGCCTGTGGCGGGGTTTTTGATTTGGCAGGAATAAGATTAGGGGAGTGCAAAAGATGAATCAATTGTTTTCAAATGCTGAAACGAGAAAATGGACAATCATCAAGATCATTTCGTTGCTGACAGCAATCATCCTTTCCATAACGGTGTTACGGGCGATGCTTGTTAATCAGAAAACATATCAAAGCTCCATGAATTACTTGGACGAAAAGATGGAAACTGCATCCATGCTGGCTGTTGGGACGACAAGTGCATCCCTGGTGGTGAGCTTGCTGCCAGATGATACCGGCTCGGCCATTGCTGACGAATTGGCTGAGTTTACAGGATATCTTCTGTTGGTGGATTCGGCTATTTTTTTGGAAAGATATTTATTGACAACCATAGGGTTTATATCAAGTGCTATTGTTTTGCCAATGGGATTTCTTTTTATAGGATTATCGGTGCTGTCAGAAGAAAAAAGCAAAGCAAAATTAAAGGAATATGCGTTTCGGCTGCTCATTTTCGGGGTTTGCATCGTCTTGGTCATTCCGCTCGGCTGCGCTTGCGGACGCGCTATTGAAAAGGCAAACGCAAGTTCAATCCAATCAGCACTAAGCGCTGCGAAAGAAGCAGATGAAATGGTGGAAGCTATTCCTGACGAAACGGAAGAAGATAAAAATATATTCAGCCAGGTTGGAGATTTTTTTGTAGGGATGTGGAAAAACGCAACGGATGGATATGAGTGGGCAAAAACAACATTGAGCAGTTTTATGGCGTCTGTGGCTGTGATGCTTGTGACAACGATTGCAATTCCTATTCTGATGGCATTTTGCTTCGTGTGGCTTATAAAGTTTTTAACAAAACGAGACTTCGTAATTGCGATTGTTGGATATGCTGATGGATTTACGCGTAGCGTACAGAAAAGAATACGCAGGAAATAATTCGCTTTTGAATTGCTTTGCTATCGACAAGTAAAGAACAATATTCGGATAGGAATATGAAATTATCATGTTTATTCGCATAGGACAGTTCGGTACCGGACGGGTTTGGACTGATTGGCGCGAACATGTGTTTATCAGGACAGGAAGATGTTTTTTTCCAATAATGATGTAAATGAGCGCGGCAGACGAATTGTAAGACGGACACGAAAGCATTGGCTGAAGCGTTCATCTCATTCTTGTGCTGCCTCCACGATGGTAATGAAAACAAAAAAGCTAAAAGAAAATGCGCCTTCGGTCGTTTCTGCCAACTGGTACGTCTTGCAAAGACGTACCTTTTATATTCAGACAATGTGTTGTTTGATTCCGTTTGCGGCTGTTTCACAGGAGTTACTTGTATTGCCCAATAATACCCACCAGAACAAGGAGCGCAATCAACAGGACCAGACCTAATGCCTGCGGGTAACGGCCTCCGATATATGCAACCAACATCATGATGCCTAAAACATAAAAGGTCAGCAAATAGAAAAACGGCGATGCGCCGATCCCATGTAAAATGATTGCAAATATCGCAAACACAAAGATGCATGCAATCAGCACAAGAAGATTGTTCTTCTGCCTTTTGTTCATCTATTCCCCCTCCAAATCATTTAGAATCGGTTTCACAAAGAGTGAGCCCCAATAAGGCATAGCCTGCTGAATTTTCACATGTGGCAGGTGAACGCTGCATTTTAACAGGAATTTACAAACACCTATTCTGCATCATAACAGAAAATTTGTATTGCTTCAATGGAGAATATGGGATAAGCGGAGGTTTTGGATTGTTATGGCGCTTATGAGCAGGACTTTTGAACCAGGATTGTAATACGATTTCACTTCCAAAGCAACTGCATGCACAAACAGAAATTTGACAGGGAAAAAATGGGAGATCCTCCCCGTCGTTGGGTCAATCCCCGCTGTCCGGCAGCAATTCCACCAGCACGCTGTTCATCACATCCATGCCGTGCTCGGTCAAAAATACAAAGCCGCCCTCCCGCTTCAGCCGTCCGTCGTCCAGGGCGGGCTGAAGCTTTTTTCCGTATGTATCCCACAGGGAGCGGCGGTAACGGCGCAGAAAGTCCGCCTCCTCCACCCCCCGGGTGAGCCGCAGGCCCAGCATCATGGTTTCAAACATGGCCTCTTCCGGGGCAATGCGCTCCGTTTCCGGGGCGGCGCCGGACAGGTAGGCGTCCAGGCCGGCGGGATTGGCCTGCCGGGTGTTGCGCCACAGGCTGTGGGCGGCGCAGCCAAACCCCAGATAGTCCTCCCGCCGCCAGCAATTGACATTGTGCCGGCAGGCGTGGCCGGGCAGGGCGAAGTTGCTGATTTCATATTGCTGAAGGCCGTGGGCCCGGAGGGTGCTGCGGCACAGGCCGTACATTTGCCTGTCGGCGTCGTCGCCGGGCAGAACGGCCTCCCCGCGCCGCACCCGGTCAAACAGGGGGGTGCCTTCTTCCAGAATGAGGGCGTAGCAAGAAACGTGCTGCGGCGCCAATGCCAGGGCAGCCTGCAGGGTTTCCGCCATGTCGGCGGCGGTCTGGCCGGGCAGGCCCAGCATCAAATCCAGATTCAGCTGCCGGATGCCCGCGCCGCGCAGCAGGGTGACAGCCTGCTCCACCTGCGGCAGATCATGGATGCGGCCCAGGCTGCGCAGCAGACGGGGCTGGGCCGCCTGCATGCCCAGGGAAACCCGGTTGCAGCCGCTTTCCGCCAGGGCGTCGGCAAAGGCGGGGGTGACGGTGCCGGGGTTGCATTCCACGCTCCATTCGGCGTCCGGGGCCAGGGCAAAGTGCGTCCGCAGGGCCCGGGCAATCCGCAGATACAGCCCGGGGGGCAGCAGGGAAGGGGTGCCTCCGCCGAAAAACACGGTGTCCGCCGCCGGATGCCCGCAGGCTTCGCCGCGCCGGGCAATTTCATGGCACAGCGCGTCCGCGTAGCGGGGCATGTCCGCTTCGCGCCCGGGCCAGGAAGCGAAATCGCAGTAGGCGCATTTGCGGACGCAGAAGGGAATATGCACATAAAGTCCAAGCGGCATGGGCACAACCTCCCTGAGGATCTATCTGACGCCTATCATACCACGTTTTCCGGGTATAGTAAACGCGCAGGCGGGCACACTTTCCATAAAAAGGGGGTGGTTACCTTGGCGTTTTCCGCCGTGGAAAACAGGGCGCTGACCGGCGGCTTTGAGGAGGCCCGGCGGCTGATTCATGCCGCCATGCGCATTCCGGTGAATGAGGACGCCATCGCCCGGGAGTTCACCCTGATGGGGCAGCCCGCCGTGCTGTACTATGTGGACGGGCTGAGCAATGACATCAAAATTCAGGAATATATCCTGCTTCCCTGCCTGCGGGCGGCCGGGGAGCACCCCACCCGGGAGCATCTGCTGCAGCATGTGCTGCCCGTGGGCGGGGTTTCCGTTACGGTGCACCTGAACACCCTGCTGGAGCGGGTTTACAGCGGCGACGCCGCCCTGATCTGCGGCGGGGTGGAGGGGGCGCTGGTGTTTGACGTAAAGGGCTTTGTGAAGCGCGGCGTGCAAACCCCGGGCACCGAAACGGTGGTGCTGGGCCCCCAGGAGGCGTTTACCGAATCCATCCGGGATAACGTGGTGCTGCTGCGGCGCATCATGCGCACGCCGGCGCTGATTTCCGAGCGCCTCAGCGTGGGCACCCGGATTGCCAGCGGCGTGCACCTGCTGTATCTGGACGGGGTGGCGCGGCAGGAGAACCTGGCGGAGGTGCGCCGCCGCCTGGCGGGCTGCAATGTGGACTATGTGTCCTCCATCGGCATGCTGGAGCAGCTGCTGGAGGATCGCCCGGGCGCGCTGATTCCCCAAACCATCACCACCGAGCGCCCCGACCGGGCTGCCAGCTTTCTGCTGTCCGGGCAGATTTTGATCGGCCTGGAGAACGCGCCCCAGATGATGGCCCTGCCCATGAGCCTGGTGCAGTTCTTCCATGCGCCGGATGACAGCGCCCTGCGGTTTCAGTACGGCACGTTCCTGCGGCTGCTGCGCATGCTGGGCATATTGATTGCGCTGCTGGTGCCCGCGCTGTTTGTGGCGCTGACGGGCTACCACACCGCGGGCATGCCCCTGCCGCTGCTCACCAGCGTGCAGGAGGCCCAGTCCCGGGTGCCGGTTTCGGTGTTTCCGGCCACGGTGGCCATGCTGGTGGTGTTCAGCCTGATCAACGAGGCCAGCAGCCGCGTGCCGGCGGTGATGGGCGGCAGCCTGGGGGTGGTGAGCGCGCTGATTTTGGGCCAGGCGGTGGCCGCGGCCGATTTGGTCAGCCCCCTGCTGATCGTGCTGGTGGCCCTCAGCGCCGTGGGCAGCTTTGTGATGCCGGATTACGCCATGTCCATCGCCCTGCGCATCGGCCAGCTGCTGCTGGTGATCGCGGCGGGGCTGGCGGGGTATTTCGGCATTGTGCTGTGCGGCTTCCTGCTGCTTGTGCGGGCCGGGGCGCTGACCAGCCTGGGCACGCCGCTGTGCGCCCCCGCCGCGCCCCTGCGCCCCCGCAATCCCGATCTGCTGCTGCGTTACCCTGTGTGGCGGCAGCGGCTGCGGGGATATATGGCCCGTCCGGAAGCCATGCTGCGCGCCCGGGGGCGGATGCGGGCCTGGGAGGGGAAGAAGCGTGAATAGACTGACCCAAACCGCCACCCCCGTGGCGGATGCGGAAACGCGGCAGGCCCAGCAGCTTGAAGAGCTGTCCCAGGAAAACAGCTTTATGCTGGCCATTTCTTTGGGGGCTCAGCTGCTGGCCTTCAGCGCGCTGTATCTGCTGCCGGCAGCGGCCAACGCCGGCTGGTGGGCCGCGCTGCTGCAGCTGATTCCCTTGGCGGGGCTGGGGCTGCTGGGGCGTGCCCTGCGGCGCGCGCTGCCCCCGGAAGCGGAAAGGAAAATGCTCTGCCGGGGGATGTACGGCCTGTTCGCCCTGCTGTTTTTCAGCGATATGGCGGTTTGCCTGCTTTCCCTGACGGAGCTGGCCCATGTGTTTTTCTTTCCCAAGGGCTCCCGGCTGGCTTTGGCGCTGTCCGCGGCGCTGGCCCTGGGCCTGGGCATCCCGGACAGCCGGGTGGCCGTGCCCCATACGGCGCGGGCGCTGCGGTGGGTTTTTGCCGCCGCGCTGATTTTTTGCGCCGTCACGGTGATGCCTTCCGGAGAAGCGGGCTATCTGTTCCCGCTGGCGGGATACGGCGTGCGCCATACCCTGCGCTGCGCCGCGCTGGCCAGCGGCAGCGTATGGGCGGCCGGGGCAGCCGTGCTGCTGCTGCCGTCCGGGACGGGGCGTCCGCTGCGGCGGCTGACGGCCCCGGCCGTGGGCGTGGGGCTGGTGGCAGGCATGCTGCTGTGCTGCGCCTATGTGCTGCCGGGGACTGAGCTGTCCTCCCGCTGGGGCTATGCCCTGCGGCTGCAGCTGCTGATGGAAATGAGCCCCAACACCCTTTCCTGGTCGCTGATGCTGATTGCCGAGATGCTGCTGTTCCTGACGGGCTTTGCCGCCTCTGCGGATTTCTTCCGCCGCAGCGCCGGATATGCCCTGGGCCTGAAGCGGATGCCGCTGCTGCCTGCCGCCCTGCTGTGCCTGCCGCTGGCGCTGCGGGGCATGGGCGAAAGCGAGGCGCTGCTGCTGCGGGTGCTGCCGCTGCGCGGGGCGGTGTGCGGGACAGCGCTTGGACTGGGGCTGGCATACAGCCTGTGGATAAAAAGGAGGCGAAAAGGCGCGTGAAGCGGGTTTTGTGCTGGCTGCTGGTGCTGGGCGCGCTGCCGCTGTGCGGCTGCGCCGGGCGGGTGGAGCTGGCCCTGATGGCGGTGTGCCTGGGGGTGGATGCCGACGCGGCGGGCATCACGCTGACGGTGAAATCCCCCGATTATGCCGGAAGCGGCGCATCCGAGGAGCAGGACGGCTATATGACGCTGTCTGCCGCGGGCAGCGACTGGACCCAGGCGGTGGCCGCTCTGCAGAACCAGGCGCCCATGAGCCTGCAGTTTGGCCAGCTGCGGGAGGTGGTGATCAGCCAGAACGCGCTGGAAAACATGCCGCCCTACGAGCTGCTGGGCCGCATCGACCAGCTGCCCGGGGTGCGCTCCCATGCCCTGGTGACGGTGTGCCCGGGGACGGCGAAGGAATTTGTGGAAAACCAGAAGCCGGTCATCGGCAAGCGGCTGAGCAAATACCTGGACATCTCAATGCAGTACTGGGAGCGGCAGGGCTGCATTCCGGCCACGTCCCTGGCCTGCGCCCTGCGGGATTTGTCGGGAAGCTGGCGCTGCCCCATGCTGGCCTGGGTGTCCGGGGAGGGGCAGATGGGCGGCTATATCCTGGGGGAGGAGCAGAACCTGTATCTCTCCGGACGGGAGGTGCAGCTGTGCCGGCTGATTCAGGGGGAAACGCAGCATTTGCTGCTCCACCGGGCCGGCCGGTATTACAGCGTTTCCCCGCGCCGCCGGGCGCGGCTGACACTGGAAACCCGGGAAGGCCGGGATACCCTGGTTCTTTTCCTGCCTGTCACCGCGGCCTATTCGGTGTTTGAAAACCCGCCGGGGCCGGGGCTGGAGGAAACGCTGCGGCAGGAGGCCGAAGCGCTGATTGGCAAGCTGCAGGCAACGGGCTGCGACGCGCTGGGCTTCGGCTGCGCCGGGGTGCGGCAGTATGCCACCCTGCTGCAATGGCAGCAGGGGGATTGGCCGGCGCGCTACCGGGAGGCGGACGTCCGGGTGGAGGTCGATCTGCGCTTCCGTCAGCAGCCCATTGTATAGGCGCTTTGCTTTACGAAACGGGGGAAATGTGCTATACTGAGGATGCGTTCCCATTTTGGGACGAAAAAAGGAGGCAAAAATGTATCGCTATTCCCAGCAAATGCGTCAAAATACAAAAAATTCAGGGTTCAGGTTCTGCCTGGTGGCGGTACTGCTGGTGCTGGCCCTGGCGGGCTGCGCCGTGTTGGGCATCGCCTATTCCCGTTCGGCGGGGGTGGAGGCCAAAACCCGGCAGCAGCTGCTGGCCCGGGTGCGCGGCGGCTGCGCCGACGCCAAAAACCTGGTGGATAAAATGCCCGCGTCCGTGCAGTCCAACACGGCCAGCCAGCTGGCGAACGTGCGGCAGAACATCTACGCCATGGATCAGATGAACGGCGTTTCCATTGCGCTCTTCGGAGAGGAAGGGCGGCTGGTGCCGGCGGAGGCCATCAGCGCGCTGTATGACGATTTGGATACCTACTTCAGCGTGATTCAAACCAACACCGATTCCGTAATGCAGATCAAGGATCAGCTGCGGCTGCATCTTTCGGCCCTGCAGACGCTGCTGTCCCAATAAGGGCAAGCACGTCGGCCAGCTGCCACAGCAGGGTGAAAGCCCGGCCCAGCAGCAGGGCGTACACCGCTCCCTGGAGCCCCAGGGAGGTGGCGGCCCACCGGTTGACCAGCCCCAGCGTCAGCGCTGCGCCCGCAATGGCGGGCAGCAGCGTTTTCTTTTGTTCGCCCAGCCCGGCCAGCAGCGTGCCCGCTGTCTGATGCAGGGCAAACAGCAGCGTCAGCGGCGCGGCGGAGCGGAATAAATCAACCAGCGCTTCCTGCCGGTATACGGCGCGGGCCAGAAAGGGCGCCAGCCCATAAACGGCGCCCCAGCCGGCACCCCCGCAGAGCAGGGCGGCGGCAAGCAGCCGCAGGGCCAGGCCGCGCAGACGGGCGGGAGCGCTGCCGGCAATGGCGGGAACCCCCACCATGCCCACAGCCCCTGTGATGATGCCGGGCAGGAACAGCACGGGCATCACCATGCCCTGCAGCATGCCCAGGGCGGCGGTGGCGGCGGAGGGCGTCAGCCCGGCGGCCATCAGCCGGCGGGGAAGCAGCGCGCCCAGGGCCGCCCGGGAAAGGGTTTGCAGCAGCCGGGTAAGGGTCAGCGGCGCCGACAGGCGAAAAAGCTCCCGCCGGAGGGCCGGGCTGATCGGGCCCGCAGCCGTCGGCTGTCTGCGGCAGGACAGCAGCAGCACCCCCAGGGCGGCGGCCTCCGCCGTTAACGCGGCGGCGGCGGGAACGGCGGCCCGGGCGGCAACCGTCAGCCCGGGCAGGGACAGCAGCAGCAGCGCGGACAGGGAAAAGCGCACCAGCTGTTCCGTCAGGGTGGACAGGGCAGGGGGCCAAACCCGGCCCAGGCCATAGCAATAGCCGCTGTAAACGGAAGAAAGCCCCAGCAGCAGGATGCAGGGGGTAAACACCCACAGGGCGGGAAGGGTGCGCGCGTCTCCCAGCAGCAGGGACAGGGCGGGGGAAAGCAGCAGCCACAGCGGAAGCAGCACAGCGCTCATGCGCAGGGCCAGGCTGCGGCCGGCGGCCAGGGCCTCCCCGCCGCGGCGCTGGGCGGTGGCGCGGCTGACCGCCAGCGGCAGCCCGGCGGTGACCGGGGTGATGGAAAGCATGTGGGCGCTTTGGCTCAGCTCCATCACCCCCAGGGCCTCCGCCCCCAGCAGACGGCCCAGGACGATGTGCAGCGCGAAGCCCAGCGCCCGCACCAGCGCGTTGACACAGGAAAGGATGGCCGCCTGCCGCTTCAGGGAATTCCCCCGCATAAAAACACCGCCCTTCGTCCCAGGGTATGTGCGGGGACGGGAAAAAATACAGATGGCCCCGGCGGAAGCTCCCGGAACAGGACGAAACGGCGGAGCGCGGCTCGAACAGAAACAGGCGAATTCACTTCCGGATGATATTGCGCTTTCGGAAGGGGATGTTGTATAATAAGGCCGGTATTCTGAGGAGGTGTTCCCTTTGCTGAAACGCGCGCTTTGCCTTTTGCTGGCCCTGCTGCTTCCCTGTGCGGCGCTGGCGGAATACACCATGGCGGGGTATGATGCCGAGAATACATACCGTACCTGGAGCGATAACCGCTTTTTCAGCCGGATGGAGAAAAAAACGGGGGTGGCGTTTACCTATCGCCAGTATAAAAAGGAGGCGGACTGGCAGAAGGCCAAGGCGGAGATGCAGGCGGGGGATCCCGATCTGCCGGATGTGCTGTTCAAGGCCCGCCTGACGCCGTCGGAATGCATCGATCTGCTGGAGCGCGGCGTGCTGGTTGACCTGGCGCCCTACCTGGCGGAGTATTGCCCCAACCTGACGGCCCTGCTGCGGGAGCATCCTGAATATGCCCAGGCCATCACGCTGCCGGACGGGCGCATTGCCGCCCTGCCCGCCATTTCCCAGCAGCCCATGCAGAACTGCGTGTGGCTCAACCGGGAATGGATGGAGCGGCTGGGGGTGAAGATGCCCGCCACGGCGGAGGAGCTGACCGCCGTGCTGCGCGCTTTCCGGGAGGGGGATCCCAACCAGAACGGGCGGCAGGATGAAATCCCGCTGGCCTTCATCGGCTCCTTTGATCTGAAATTCCTGGGCCATGCCTTTGGGCTGATCGCCAATGATTATAACCTGCGGGCGGTGGACGGCCAGGCGCAGTTTGTGCCGCTGGACGCAAACTTCCGCCCCTTCGTGGAATGGCTGCGCCGGCTGTATGCCGACGGCTTGCTGGACCCGGAGGGCTTCGGCACGGCGGATGCCCTGCGGCAGGTGACCGACGCCAACAAAACCAATGTGTACGGCGGCGTGATCACCACCCTGCCCACCAATTTTCTGCCGGCGGCCTGGACAGCCTCCTATGCCGTCATGCCGCCGCTCACCTTTGCGGGCAAGGCGGAATACCGCGATTTTGTGGGCGCGGTGACCACGGGCACCTTTGCCGTGACCTCTGCCTGCGAAAACGTGCCGGAAATCCTTGCCTGGGTGGATGGCTTCTATACCGAGGAGGTATATATCCTGGCAAGCGCCGGCCAGGAGAATGTGGACTATGTGGTGGATGGCGACGGCACCTGGCGCATGACGGCCACGGCCAGCAACAACAGCTACTTCGCCAGCGATACCCTGATCGCCTCGGGCACGGCGTTTCCCGGCCTGATGAGCCAGGATTTCCAGCGCCGGTATTATGATCAGACGGTGATCTCCCTGTCGGATGAAATTGCCGTGCTTGGCGAACAGGCAGTGCGCCCCTTCCCGTATTACGCGCTGACGGCGGAGCAGGAAAAGGAGATTGCCCCGCTGCAAAGCCGCATCGGCCGTCTGGTGGATGAATCCATTGCCCGCTGGGTGATGGGGGAGACGGAGATATCCGATGCCTCGTTTGCCGCCTTTGAGCAGGCGCTGCAGGAGGCCGGGCTGCAGGCGTTTATGGCCTTCTGGCAGGATGTATTGAATGGAGGGACCGCCCAATGAAAACTGCAAGCGATGGGATGCGCGCGCTGAAATCCGATCAGGGCATGGAACGCCTGGCTCAGCTGTACGGCTGCCGGGACGGGGAGATTGCCCGCCAGCTGGAGCGGTATATGCTGCTGCTGAAACGGCATGACGACCTGTTTGGCGGGGAGGCGGCCCCCATGCTCATCAGCGCCCCCGGGCGCACCGAGCTGTGCGGCAACCATACTGATCACAACAACGGTCTGGTGATGGCCGCTGCCATCAACCTGGATACCGTGGCGGCGGTCACCCCCCGGGCAGATTTGCAGGTGTGCCTGCACAGCGAGGGCTTTGCGCCGGTGCGGATGGATTTGAGCGACCTTGCCATGGTGCCGGAGGAGCAGGGAAAACCGGCCTCCATCATCCGCGGCGTGGCAAAGCAGCTGCGGGAAAAGGGCCTGCGCATCGGCGGCTTCAACGCCAGCGTCACCTCCAACGTGCTGGCGGGCAGCGGATTGTCCTCCTCGGCGGCCTTTGAGGTGCTGATCGTGGCGGTGTTTGACGCCCTGTATAACGGCATGCGGGTCAGCCCCATCGAGCGGGCGGAGATTTCCCAGTACGCGGAGAACGCGTACTTTGGCAAGCCCAGCGGATTGATGGATCAGATGGCCTCCTCCGTGGGCGGCCTGGTGGCCATCGATTTCAAGGCGGCGCCCAAGGTGACGCCCCTGCAGATGGATTTGTCGGGCTATTCCCTGGTGGTGGTCAATACGGGCAGCAGCCATGACGACCTGACGGAGGATTACGCGGCCGTGCGCCGGGAGATGAACGCCGTGGCGGCCTGCTTTGGCGAAACGGTGCTGCGCCGGGTGCGGCCCGAGCAGCTGTGGCAGGAGCTTCCCCGGGTGCGGGCAGCGGCCGGTGACCGGGCGGTGCTGCGGGCCATGCACTACTATGGGGAAAACCAGCGGGTGGAGCGGCTGATCGCGGCGGTGGAGCGCAAGGATGTGGCGGCCTTCCGGCAGATTTTGATCGATTCGGGCCGCAGCAGCTGGATGTACCTGCAAAATGTGTACGCCCATCCTGCCAGCCAGCCCATGAGCCTGGCGCTGAGCATGGCGGATTATATGCTGCATGACTGCGGCGCCTGGCGGGTGCATGGCGGCGGCTTTGCGGGCACCACGCTGAACCTGGTGCCGACGGAGCGGGAAGCGGACTTTGTGCAGCGGATGAACGCCGTATTCGGCGACCGAGCGTGCTACGTGCTTTCCATCCGCCGGGAGGGCGCGGCCATCGTATTCTGAAGTCAGTGCCGGAAAACGGCGTGAAGGAGCACAGCATGACGACGGTTTCAGCCGTTACAAAAGAGGATACACAGGCGCTGGGACGGCGCGTTGCCCAAACCCTGCGGGCGGGGGACGTGGTGCTGCTCAGCGGGCGCATGGGCGCGGGAAAAAGCGAGTTTGCCCGCGGCGTTGCGCGTGGGCTTGGCATCACCTCCGCGGTGCCCAGCCCTTCTTTTACGATTATGAACCTGTACGATGAGGGCCGCTTGCCCCTGTATCATTTTGACTGGTACCGCATCGGGGACGAGAGCGAGCTGACGGATATGGGGCTGGAGGAGTATATCGGCGGGGATGGCGTCTGCCTGATCGAATGGCATGAGCGGGCGGAAGACCTGCTGCCGGAGACGGCGCTGGAGGTGCTTTTGTCCCCCCAGGAGGACGGCGCGCGCCTGATCAGCCTGATTCCGCACGGACAATGGGAGGCACAGCATCGATGATCATTCTGGCGTTGGATACCTCCGGCCCTGTGGCCGGGGTGGCCCTGTGGGAGGACGGGCGCATCCGCTATGAGGCCATGGCGGTGAATAAAATGACCCATTCCGAAAGCATCATGCCCATGGTGGAGGAGGCGCTGCGCCGCACGGCCCTGCATCAGGGCGCTCTCACCCATCTGGCGGTCACCGTGGGGCCGGGCAGCTTCACCGGGGTACGCATCGGCGTAACGGCGGTCAAGGCCATGGCCCATGCCCTGGGCATTCCCTGCATCGGGGTGGATGCCCTGGAGGCAACGGCGGCGGGACTGGAAAACAGGGATGAGATCGTATGCCCCATCCAGGATGCCCGGGTGCAGCAGGTGTACGGCGCGGCCTTCCGGGGCGGCGAGCGCCTGATGGCAGACTGCGTGCTCAAGCTGGAGGAATACCTGGAGCAGGCGGAAAAGCTGGGCGAGCGCTTTCTCTTTACCGGAGACGGTATCCTGCCCTACGGCGCCCGCATTGCGGAGAAAATGGGGGAAAAAGCCCGGTTTGCCGCAGCGCACAGCGCTTACCTGCGGCCGGCGGCGGTGGCCTGCCTGGCGGCCCGGGACGCAGCGCGCGCGGTGGACTATCTGACGCTGCAGCCGCTGTATCTGCGCGCGCCCCAGGCGGAGCGGGAGCGGGCGGCCCGGGAGGCGGCAAAGCATGGCTGAGTATACCATCCGGCGCATGACGGTGGAGGATGTGGACGGCGTGCATGCCATTGAGGCGGCCACCTTCGCCATGCCGTGGAGCCGCCAGAGCTTCTATGAAGAGATGACCCGCAACGCTTGCGCCCGCTATCTGGTGGCCGTGGGGAAAACGGGGGAAATCATCGGCTTTGCCGGGGTGTGGGTGGTGCTGGATGAAGGGCATATCACCAACATTGCCGTGCGGCAGGATTGCCGCGGCCAGGGCATCGGCCGGGCGCTGACGGCAGCCCTGATGCAGTATGCCGCCAACCTGGGCGTGGTGTATATGACGCTGGAGGTGCGCCGCAGCAATGAGGTGGCCCAGCACGTTTACCTCAGCCACGGCTTCATCCAGGTGGGCGTGCGCAAAAAATATTATGAGGATAACGGGGAGGACGCGCTGTTTATGGTGTGCGATCATCTTCCGCCCGCCCAGGCGGATTTTGAGGAGCCTGAAACAGTGCGGGAATAAGCCCGCTGCAGTCGATTAAAGGAGGAACGCGTACATGAAGATGACCTTTCGCTGGTATGGCAGCGCCATTGACCCCATTCCCCTGAAATATGTGAAGCAGATTCCGGGTATGACGGGTCTGATGGGCCTGCTGGACAAGCCCGCCGGCGTGGACTGGCCCGAGGAAGAGTTCGTGGCCCTCAAAAAGAAGGTTAACGACGCCGGGCTGGCGATCGAAGTGATCGAAAGCGTCAACGTCCACGAGGACATCAAGCTGGGCCTGCCCAGCCGGGAGGAGTACATCGCCAATTACATCAGCACCATCCGCATGCTGGCCAGGCATGGCGTGAAGGTGATTGTGTACAATTTCATGCCGGTGTTCGACTGGCTGCGCACCGACCTGGCCCGCGTCATCCCCGAGGACGGCAGCAACAGCCTGTATTTTGACGAGAAAGACCTGGGCGAAATGGGCCCGCTGGAGATCGTGCGCAAAACCGCGGAGGACAGCCACGGCTTCACCCTCCCCGGCTGGGAGCCCGAGCGCCTGGCGCTGCTGGAAAAGACCCTCAAACAGTACGAGCGCATCGGCCCGGACGACCTGCGGAAGAACTTCAAGTATTTCCTGGACGCCGTGATCCCGGTCTGCGAGGAAGTGGGCGTGCGCATGGCCTGCCATCCCGACGACCCCGCCTGGCCCATTTTCGGCCTGCCCCGCATCACCCACAGCCAGGCGGACTTTGACAAAATGGTGCGGATGCACGACAGCCCGGCCAACACCCTGTGCCTGTGCACCGGCAGCCTGGGCAGCAATCCGGAGAACGACATCCCGGCCATCATCCGCCACTTCGGTGCAATGAACCGCATCGGCGCCCTGCATGTGCGCAATGTCAAATACCTGGGCCATCATCATTTCCGGGAAGCGGCCCACCTGAGCAGCACGGGCGATCTGGATATGTACGCCATCATGAAGGCCATTTACGACACCTGCCCGGATACCTACATCCGCCCCGACCATGGCCGCATGATCTGGGATGAGCAGGGCCGCCCGGGCTACGGCCTGTACGACCGGGCCCTGGGCGCGGCCTATCTCAACGGCCTGTGGGAAGCCATTGACCGGGCAGCGAAGGGAGAATAACAGACCATGCTGATGCTGAATGAGCAGGGATTGAAAAACCGGGCGGCCTGGGAGGAGAAAGGCTATCTGCTGCCGCAGTTTGACCGGGCGGCCATGCGGGAGAATACGCGCCGCGCCCCCGCCTGGGTGCATTTCGGCGCGGGCAATATCTTCCGGGCGCTCCAGTGCATGGGCGCGCAGCGGCTGCTGAATGCCGGCTGGATGGATACCGGTATCATCGCCGTGGAAGGCTTCGATTACGAGATTGTGGAAAAGGGCTATCGCTCCCATGACGATTATACCCTGCTGGTGACCCTCCGGGCGGACGGCTCGGTGGAAAAAACGGTGGTGGGCAGCATTGCGGAAAGCTGCGTGCTGGACAGCGGCAGCGCCGCGGAATACAATCACCTGCGGCAGATCTTTTCCAGCCCCAGCCTGCAGCTGGCCTCCTTCACCATCACGGAAAAGGGGTACAGCCTGACGGACAGCCGGGGCGAAACGCTGCGGGAGGCGGCGGAGGATATGCGCCGGGGCCCGGAAAAACCCCAGAGCTATCTGGGCAAGGTGGCGTCCCTGCTGTATGCCCGCTACCGGGCGGGGGCCGCGCCCGTCGCCCTGGTGAGCATGGATAACTGCTCCCGCAACGGGGAAAAGCTGCACGCGGCGGTGCTGGCCTTTGCCCGGGCCTGGGGGGATGCGGGCTTCCTGGATTATGTGCAGGATGAAAGCCGGGTGTCCTTCCCCTGGACGATGATTGATAAGATCACCCCCCGGCCAGATGCGTCGGTGGAGGCGCTGCTGCAGGCGGACGGCCTGCAGGGGCTGGAGCCGGCGGTCACTGCCCGGGGCACCTACATCGCGCCCTTCGTCAACGCCGAGGAAAGCGAATACCTGGTCATTGAGGATCGCTTTCCCAATGGCCGGCCGCCCCTGGAAAAGGCGGGCTTTATCCTGACGGACCGGGAGACGGTGAACAAGGTGGAGCGCATGAAGGTGTGCACCTGCCTGAATCCCCTGCATACGGCGCTGGCGATCTTCGGCTGCCTGCTGGGGTATACCCGCATCAGCGATGAGATGAAGGATGCCGATTTAACCCGCCTCATCCGGCGGGCAGGCTATGCGGAGGGGCTGCCTGTGGTGACCAACCCGGGCGTTATCGCCCCCCGGGCGTTCATCGATACGGTGGTGAATGTGCGGCTGCCCAATCCCTTTATGCCCGATACGCCCCAGCGCATCGCCACCGATACCAGCCAGAAGCTGGCCATCCGCTTCGGGGAGACCATCCGGGCGTACCTGGCCGCGGACGGGCTGGATGCCGGCAGCCTGCAGGCCATTCCCATGGTGCTGGCGGGCTGGCTGCGCTACCTGATGGGCGTGGACGATACGGGCAGGGAATTTACGCTGAGCGCCGACCCGCTGCTGGAGGAGGTGCGGCCCTTTGTGGCCGGTCTGCGCCTGGGGGACAGGGCAGAGCCGGAGCGGCTGCTGCCGCTGCTGGCCCAGGAGCGGATTTTCGGCGTCGATCTGGCCCGGGCGGGCCTGGCGGAAAAGATCTGCGGGCTGTTTAACCGGATGATTGCCGCGCCCGGCGCGGTAAGGCATACACTGAAAGAAATTGAATGAGGGGGAGATTACCATGAAACAGTTTATGGACGAGAACTTTCTTCTGAATACCGAGGCGGCGCGTACGCTGTATCACGAGGCGGCGGAAAAATGCCCCATTATCGACTATCACTGCCATCTGAGCCCCCGGGAAATCTATGAGGATATCCGCTATGAAAACATCACCCAGGTGTGGCTGGGCGGCGATCATTACAAATGGCGCCTGATGCGCTCCGCCGGCGTGCCTGAAAAGTACATTACCGGCGACGCCAGCGATTATGAGAAGTTTGAAAAGTATGCCGAAGTGCTGGGCAAGTCCATCGGCAACCCGCTGTATCACTGGAGCCATCTGGAACTGCGCCGTTTCTTCGGCTATGACGGCATCCTGAACAAGCGCACCGCCCAGGATGTGTGGGAGATTGCCAACCGCAAGCTGCAAAGCGAGGGCTACACCAGCCGCGGCCTGATCATGATGAGCAATGTGGATACCATCTGCACCACGGACGACCCGGTGGACAGCCTGGAATGGCATGAGAAGCTGGCGGCGGACAAGACCTTCCCCGTGACCGTGCTGCCCGCCTGGCGTCCCGACAAGGCCATGAACCTGGAGAAGGAAACCTATCTGGATTACCTGGCCCAGCTGGAAAAGGCGGCCGGCATGAAGATCGCCTCCTTCGCCGATCTGAAAAAGGCCCTGCATATCCGCCTGGATTTCTTTGCCGCCCACGGCTGCGCGCTGAGCGACCATGCCCTCAATTATGTGATGTACGCCCCCGCGGCTGACGGCGAGGTGGAAGCCATCTTTGCCGAGCGCCTGGGCGGCCGCCTGCCCGGGGAGCGGGAGGAGGCCATCTTCAAGTTTGCCTTCATGACCTTTGTGGCCGGGGAATATCATGACCGCGGCTGGGTGATGCAGCTGCATTACGGCTGCCGCCGGGACAACAACCCCATTATGTTCCGCAAAATGGGCCCGGATACCGGCTTCGACTGCGTGGACAACTATGCGCCTTCCGCCCAGACGGCGGCCTTCCTGGGCAACCTGAAGGATGCCGATCAGCTGCCCAAAACCATCCTGTATTCCCTGAACACCAACGATAACGCCGCCATCGATTCCATCCTGGGCTGCTTCCAGAGCGATGAGGCCGTGGGCTATATCCAGCACGGCTCTGCCTGGTGGTTCAACGATCATTTTGACGGCATGAGCGAGCAGCTGAAATCCCTGGCCAACCTGGGCTACCTGGCCGGCTTCGTGGGCATGCTCACCGACAGCCGCTCCTTCCTGAGCTATCCCCGCCACGAGTACTTCCGCCGTATCCTGTGCCGCATCTTCGGCGAATGGGTGGAGGAAGGCTTCTATCCCGAGGATATGGAAACCCTCCGGGAGATCGTGCAGGATATCAGCTACGGCAACGCCAAGCGGTATTTCAACTTCCGGAAAAAGCAGTGCTGAGGCGCTTCCTTTTAATGCGGCTTCCCATCTGAACAGCCGGAAATCGGACGGGGAGGGGAACGCTTCTCTTTTGAGTCAAAAGAGAAGCAGAAAACCTTCCTTTAACGCCGTAAAAGCAACAAGCGCAAGCTGAAACAGGAGCGCTGTTCCCCCGCTTCCGGGCAGGCCAGCAAAGCTGGCCCTGCTGTGCGCAAAGCGCACAGGGAAAAGCCAGAAAAATTGCCGAAAAACAAGCTCGCTTGTTTTATCGGAATTTTCCTGGCTTTTCTTTTGCCCGGAAGCTCTCTTGGCGCCTTTCAAGTTCCAGGCGCAAATTGTTTGTTATTGAGTCCAAGCCGGTTCGCCCGGTGAGGTCCAGGAGATGAAATCTCCTGGCGCGGAGGTTTGGAGGCCGCGGAGGCCTCCATCGTTCCCCTTTGCAAACTTCCGTTTGCCGGTTTCTTAATGGAAAAGGAAGTCTGCCGGGAAAGAACGCCTTCGTCTGTTACAGCGTTTGCAGCATGGTGCGGTCCACCCGGCGGTACAGCGCCAGACAGATGCACAGCGATACGGTTTCCGCAATGGGGAAGGCCCACCATACGGCGTTCACGCCGCCCAGACGGCTGAGCAGCCAGGCGGCGGGCACCAGCACGATCAGCTGGCGGCACAGGCTCATGATCAGGCTGTAAAGCCCCTTGCCCACGGCCTGGAACACCGTGGAAAGGGTAATGCCTGCCGCGGCCAGCAGAAAATGGGTGCAGATAATGCGCAGGGCAACGGAGCCCATGGCGGTGAGATCGCCGGCGCCCTCCGCTTCAAACAGGCTCAGCAGCACCTGGGGGATGGCCAGAAACAGCAGCATGCCCACCGCCATGATGATGAGGGCCAGGCGCAAGGCAACCCGGACCGCCTCGTAAACGCGGCTGCGCAGACGGGCGCCGTAATTGTAGCCCACAATGGCCACCAGGCCGTTGCTCAGGCCGAAAACAGGCATAAATACAAAGCTTTGCAGCTTAAAATATACCCCCAGCACATTCACCGCCGTGTTGCCAAAGCCCATCAGGATCATGTTCATCAGCACGTTCATCACCGATGAAATGGCCTGCATCACCACGCTGGGCAGGCCCACCTGCAGGATGGCGCGGATGTTCTGCCCGTCCGGACGGAAGCCGCGCAGGCGCAGCCGCAGTTCCCGGTTGCGGGTCTGGTTCAGGACCAGGCCCATGGTCATGCCCAGCATCTGGCCGATCACCGTGGCCCAGGCCGCGCCGGCCACGCCCATCCTGAGCCCAAAGATCATGATGGGGTCCAGAATGATGTTGGTCAGCGCGCCGCACAGCTGGGTGGTCATGGACAGCACGGTGTTGCCGGTGGCTTGCATCAGCCGTTCAAATACAATGGACAGGAACAGGCCGAAGCTGCATACCGTGACAATGGTCAGATAGGTGCCGCCCATCTGCTGCAGATGCGCTTCGTCCGTAAATACATGCATAAAGCTGCGGGCGCCGAAAATGCCGAACAGGCAAAAAAGCAGGAAGCCGCACAGCTCCAGAAAAATGCCGTTTCGGGCGGCCTGGCGGGCAGCCTCTCCCCGGCCTTCGCCCAGACGGCGGCTGACCAGGCTGTTGATGCCCACGCCCAGGCCGGTGGATACGGCGATCATCAGCATCTGGATGGGAAACACCAGCGAGACGGCGGTGAAGGCGTCGGCGCTGTACCGGGCCACGAAAATGCCGTCCACCACGTTATACAGGGCTTGCACCAGCATGCTGATCATAATAGGAACGGATACCTTGGGCACCAGGCGGCTCATGGGCATGGCGCCAAGCATCCGGGAGCGTTCTTGATGTTCCATAATACTCTCCTTCGCTTAAGAATCAAGAAATACAATCATACATGTATTTTCACGTTTCGTCAATGGTTCTGCGGATATTTGACACAATCGGAAGGCTTGTTATAGGCCGAAACCGCCTTCGGCAGCTTTCTTGCGGGCGGCGCGGCGCATCCGGTTGATGTGCCGTTCAAAATCCCCGTTGTCCATCAGCTCGGCCAGCACCAGCTGCTCAAAGGTGGGGACAGGGCAGGAATAAAAACCCACCTTTTCCCGGTGCAGCGGTATCAGCGCAGGGGGCAGCACCATGTATCCCACCCGGACAGCTGGGGAAACCGTGCGGGAAAAGGTGTTCAGATAGATCACGTTCTGCCGGGGCGACTGGGAGAAAACCGTTTCCTCCGGCTTGCGCAGCAGGGAAAACTCGGATTCAAAATCGTCCTCCACAATAAAGCGCCCCTCCGCAGCCGCCCAGCGGATGTATTCCTGCCGCTTGGAGGCGCTGGCGGTGACGCCGCTGGGAAAGCTGCAATAGGGGGTGATGTGCAGCACGCTGGCGGCGGTTTCCCGCAGGGCGGCGGTCTGAATGCCGTCGTGCTCCAGCGGCAGCAGATCGCAGGCCACCCCCCGGGCATGGTACACCTGCCTGATTTTCTCGTAGGAAGGGGATTCAATGGCAAACCTGCGGCTGCCCAGCATCTCCACCACCAGGCCGTACAGGTATTCCGCCCCGGAGCCGATGAAGATCTGACCGGGCTCAACGCGGATGCCCCGGTTCCGCGCCAGGTAGCGGGACAGGGCCGCGCGCAGCGTGTCACACCCCGCGTTGGGGGATTTGGTCAGTATTTCCTCGGCATAGTCCGACAGCACCCGCCGCATGGTGCGGGCCAGTACGGAAAAGGGGAAGGCGTTTTCGCCGGCGGGGGGAACCCGGCGGGCAGGCCGGGAAATGGCGGCGGGCCCGGCCTGAACAAAGCTGTCCAGCTTGCGGTAAATCACGTAGTAGCCGCTCCGCGGGCGGGCCTCAATATAGCCCTCCTGGCAAAGCAGCTCATAGCTGTGCTCCACGGTGACGGCGCTCAGTCCCCGCTCCTGGGCGATCTGCCGGCGGGAGGGCAGCCGCGTGCCGCAGGGCCATGCGCCCTGGATGATTTCCTCCCGCAGCAGGGTATACAGCGTCAAATAGGCAGGCTGTTTTTCCATCTGGTCTTATATTTTTCTCCTTTTCTGGCACTTTTAATAAGTCCAATTTCAGTATATACTGATTCTCGTTCCCCGGTCAAGGGGATAAAGGAGATGACTGCGATGAAAAAGCAGAATGCGCGGCTGCTGCAGATTGTGTTTGCGGGCGTTATGGCCGCCATGGTGTATGTTGTTACCCTTTTCCGGTTTCCGCTGCTGGGCTCCAAGGTGCATTTTGCCAACGCGGTCTGCCTGGTCAGCGGGATGCTGCTGGGGCCGGTGCAGGGCGGCATTGCCGCCGGACTGGGCTCGGCGCTGTATGACGCCTTCAGCGGCTATGATCTGATCAATGTGCTCATCACCTTCGTCAGCAAATACGCCATGGCGTGGGTGTGCGGCGCCCTGCTGCGCCGGGAGGGCAGGCATCTGCGGCGGCTGGATCACACAGTGCTGGCCTGTGTATGCGGCGCGCTGACCTATGTGGCGCTGTATATGCTGAAAACCTATGTTTACCAGCGGCTGGTATACGGCTTCCCCCTGGAAACGGTGGGCGCAACCATGGTGAGCAAGCTGATTCCCTCGCTGATCAATGCGGGGGTGGCCATTGTGGCCGCGCCGGTGTTTTATCACGCTGTGCTCCCGGCGCTCCGGGCTACGGGGCTGCTGGAGCGCATGCAGCCCGAGCGCGGATAAGGAGGAGCGGCGATGCAGTATGATCAGAAATCCTTTATTCTGGGGATGATCACCGCCTTTTGCGAGTGCGTGGCAGCCGGCTGCAAGCGCATGGCCCTTTCCCCGCCCATGACGGGCCGGGCCTTTGAAGCGGTGGAGCAGGAGGCCCGCCGCAATATCCGGCGGCACGGGCTGCTCTGCTACCATGAGGAGAACGCGGACCTGCCGGCGGAACAGCGCTTTCACTGGCTGGTGATCGCGGCGCGGCAGGACACCCTGACGGAGTATCGGCGCCTGCGGGAAGCGGGCCTGAATCCGGCCCATGGCCTTGCGCCCTTTGCCGGGCTGCTCAGCTATGACGAAGCCCAGGCGGTGCACACCGGCTACGACGTGTACCGGGAGCTTTTTCCGCGGCAGTAGGCGTACAGGCAGCAACCGGAGGGGAGAATACGCGCTTTCTTCCCGGGGAAGAAAGCTGCAAAGAAGCCGGTGGGCGAACCGGCTTAAACACAATAACAAACAATTTGCGCCTGTAACTTGGATGCCGCCAACTGAGCTTCCGGGCAAAAGAAAAACCGCAGGCCAGCCGAAAAACAAACTTGTTTGTTTTTCGGTCTGTCCGGCGGTTTTTCCCTGTGCGCTTTGCGCACAGCAGGGCCGGCTTTGCCGGCCTGCCCGGAAGCGGTGGGTGCACTTCTGTTTCAGTTTGATGTTGCTGCTTTTATGGCGTTAAAAGAAGGTTTTCTGCTTCTCTTTTGACGCAAAAGAGAAGCGTTTCCCTCCTTCGTCAAATCTCAGTTTGCGTTTGCCGCTTACTTCAGCATGCCTTCCAGCCAGCAGTCGGGGGCCTTCAGGCCCATGGCCTGCAGCACGGTGGGGGCCACGTTGGCCAGGCCGAACTTGCCGTCCTTGAGGGCCAGCGCTTCATCGCACACGATGAAGGGCACGGGGTTCAGGCTGTGGGCGGTTTTGGGCTGCAGGGTGCCGTCCTTGGCCTTCTGCAGCATTTCGTCGCTGTTGCCATGGTCGGCGGTGACCATCAGCAGGCAGCCGTGGGCCTTGCAGGCGTCCCAGACGCGGCGCAGCTCCAGATCAACGCTTTCCACGCCGATGCGGGTGGCGTCCATGTTGCCGGTGTGGCCCACCATGTCGCCGTTGGGATAATTGCAGCGGATAAAGCCGTACTTGCCGCTTTCAATGGCTTCGATCATTTTGTCGGTGATCTCGGCTGCCTTCATCCAGGGCGCTTCGTCAAAGGAACGCACGTCGGAGGGCACTTCCTCAAAGGTTTCCAGCTCCTCGCTGAACTTTTCGGAGCGGTTGCCGTTCCAGAAGTAGGTCACATGGCCGTATTTCTGGGTTTCGGAAACGGCATACTGGGGGATACCCGCCGCCACCAGCACCTCGCTGAGGGTATTGTGGATGGCCGGGGGATTCACCAGGAAGCGCCGGGGCAGCTTCAGGTCGCCGTCGTACTGCAGCATGCCGGCATACAGCACATCGGGCTTGGGGCCGCGGTCAAAGTGATCAAACTGATCATCGTCAAAGGCCATGGAAAGCTCCAGCGCGCGGTCGCCGCGGAAGTTGAACAGCACCACGCTGTCGCCGTCCCGGATGGGCCCCACGGGCTGGCCGTCCTTGCCGATAACGAAGGCGGGCAGATCCTGGTCGATGGCGCCGGTTTCCGCCCGATAGACCTCCACGGCCTGGCGGGCGCTGTCAAACATGCGGCCCTCGCCCTTCACGTGGGTTTTCCAGCCCAGCTCCACCATGGGCCAGTTGGCCTGGTAGCGGTCCATGGTCACCTTCATGCGGCCGCCGCCGCTGGCGATGCAGGCATGGAAGCCGCTGTCGTTCTGAGCGGCCAGGAATGCCTCGATGTCATCCACATACTGCAGGGCGCTGGTGGCGGGCACATCGCGGCCGTCCAACAGCGCGTGCACGCGCACTTCCTTTACGCCCTGCTGCTTGGCGTTGGCAATCAGGGCCTTCAGGTGGCTGATGTTGCTGTGCACGTTGCCGTCGCTGAGCAGGCCGATGAAGTGCAGGGCGGAATGCTTCTTTACGCAGTTGGCGGTAAGCTCCTGCCAGGTTTCGGATTCAAACAGCTTGCCGCTTTCGATGGATTCGTTCACCAGCTTGGCGCCCTGGGCGTAAATCTGGCCGCAGCCCAGCGCGTTGTGGCCCACTTCGCTGTTGCCCATGTCGTCATCTGACGGCAAGCCCACAGCCGTGCCGTGCGCCTGGATGACGGTGTTGGGAAAATCACGCATCATCGCATCCAGGGTGGGGGTATGGGCATGCAGCACCATGTTGCCGCCGCCCAGGTCCTTGTCGGTTTTGCCCACGCCGTCCATGACGACCAGCACAACGGGTCTTTTATTCATAGCAGGTCATTTCCCTTCTTCTTAATAATCATTGGCAGTGCCTTTGGCACACACCACGCAATTATACCATTTCCTGCAAGAAACTGTCAATCAGACAGGCAGGCTCCCCCGATATCAGACAAGGGGGAAAATGAAGGATTTCGGGGAAAGTGTTGCTTATTTATGCGGGCTGTGATAAAATTTCTTTGCTGAAAAATCCGGCATAGAACGACAGCATACGGGAATATGCTGATGCAGGGCTCTTTGCCGGAAAAACATCTGAAAGGTTGCGATTTTTATGGCAAACCAGAAAAAACTCCCCCTCCGGCTGCTGGTGTGCGCGCTGGTTCTTGTAATCTGCGGCAGCCTGCTGGCCAACCTGTTCAACACGGGCCTGTGGTCCACCAAGGTCAGCCGTATCTGCTTTGATACAGAAAACGGCCAGCTGAGTGGTCTGCTGTATATGCCCAAGGGCGCGTCGGCGGAATCTCCCCGGCCCACGGTCATTGTGACCCACGGCTACCTGAACAGCGCCGAGATGCAGGATGCCAACGCCATCGAGCTTTCCCGCCGCGGCTATGTGGTGCTGGCGCTGGACATGTATGATCACGGCCACAGCGACATCAACAATGAGATCTATGAGAACTTTGCGGCTTACGGCGCGTTCCTGTCCAACTGGGCGCCCTTCTGGCTCAATTCCATGTATGACGCCGTGCAGTATATGTACGGGCAGCCCTACGTCCTCAAGGATGAGGCGGGCAACGGCATCATCGGCATCACCGGCCACAGCATGGGCGGCTTCTCCAGTACCATCGCCGTTGCCAATGACGAGCGCGACTTTGCCGCCAACGGCTACCGCAAGATCTACGCCAACCTGACCGAGGGCAGCGACTTTGGCTACTCCGGCATTTTCGGCGTCAATGCGGAGGCCTTCGACGCTGCCGGCGGCGGCCGCTTCCTGGGCAAGGTTGCCGCGCAGTATGATGAGTTCTTCTTCGGCGCGCCCGATGATCCCGCGGGCTCCGTGCGCAAGAAGAACTACGTGGCGACGCCCGACGGCCTGACCTTCCTGCAGCAGGAGAGCGCCGAGGCCAACACCTGGTATGAGACCAGCGACGGCGGCCAGCGCATCATCTATCAGCCTGCGCAGACCCACCCCTGGAACCACTTCAGCAAGACCACCACCGGCTATGCCGTGGAGTTTTACACCACCGCGTTTGCCGCCTACAATGAGGGCATCAAGGATATCGCCGCTTCCAGTCAGATCTGGCAGTGGAAAGAGCTGTCCGAGTGCGTGGCCCTGGTGGGCTTCGTGCTGTTCATCATCGCCCTGGCGCTGATTGTGATCGAGCTGCCCTTCTTCAGCAAGGCCAAGACCGGCGCCATCGCCGCGGTGAAGAGCAGCCTGGGCGCGGCCGGCAAGGCCATTGGCATTGTGGTGACCATCCTGGCCATCCTGCTGCCCGGCATCCTGTTTGAAACCCTGTATAACGGCAACCCTGCCGCCACCGGCAGCAAAATCGTGTTCTGGTGCGCGCTGGCCCTGATGATCTGCGGCATCGCCTATGCGGTGTACCAGATTGCCAAGGGCGGCGATAAGAAGCGCTACATCCTGGGCGCGGTGTTCACCGCCATTGCCGGCGCGGGCCTGCTGCTGGTGACCAAGACCAGCCTGTATGGCAACGCTTCCTTCTGGACTGCTCCCGTGGTCAACGACATTGCCAAGTGGACCCTGGGCTGCACCTTCATCGCCCTGATGATCATGGCGCTGGTGTATGTGTTCACCAAGGCCCAGGACGGCGTGGGCCTGTCTGCCTATGGCGTGAAGCTGAATGTGATGTCCATCCTGGCCAGCTGCGTGGGCGCCGTCGTTGTGGTGGCTGCCGGCTATGCGCTGCTGTTCCTGGTGGATCTGATCTTCAAAACGGACTTCCGTATCTGGACCTTCGCCTTCAAGACCTTTGACGGCAACATCTGCCCCGCCATCCTGCGGTACCTGCCCACCTTCCTGCTGTTCTACCTGGTAAGCACCGCCAGCATCACCGTGAACACCAGCGGCCTGAAGGGCGTGTGGGGCTACATCGTGGCCATTCTGCTGAACGCGGGCGGCATCATCCTGTGGCTGGGCCGTCAGTATATCACCCTGTTCGCCACCGGCGTGGCCGCCCATCCCGGCGCCGCCCTCAGCGGTATCGTGCTGGTGGCCATGGTGCCCACCCTGGCCATCGCGGCCTGCATCAGCCGCGCGCTGTATAAGAGGACCGGCAACATCTGGATGCCTGCCTTCATCAACGGCCTGCTGATGACCATTATGGCCGTGGCCAACACCACCGTGTTCTACAAGTGATACGCGAAGCCATATAAGAACATGCGCCCCGGACGGTTTTCCGTCCGGGGCGCTTTATATATGGGTACGATTTGCCGTCTGAAAGATGAAGTTGGCGAACAGGAGTTGGCTGAGGAGGATACGCGCTTTCTTCCCGGGGAAGAAAGCTGCAAAGAAGCCAGCCGGCGAACCGGCTGGAACGCAATAACAAACAATTTTGCGCCTGTAACTTGGATGCTGCCATGCGAGCTTCCGGGCATAAGAAAAGCCTGAGAATTTCCGATAAAACAAGCGAGCTTGTTTTTCGGCAATTCTCAGGCTTTTCCCTGTGCGCTTTGCGCACAGCAGGGCCAGCTTCGCTGGTCTGCCCGGAAGCGGAGGACAGCACTTCTGTTTCAGCTTTCGTTTGCTGCTTTTACGGCGACAGACGGGGTTTCTCTGCTTCTCTCTTTGCCCCAAAGAGAGAAGGCCCCGTCCGTTCCCCTCCCCGTTCAATTTCTGTTTGTTTATGCAGCTGGTTGGAAGCGGGATGGTATGAAAAGCGAAATAACAGGAACAATCATAAAAAGAAGAAAAAACTATTGAATACATATGCGCTGTTATGTTATGATTAGTACAAATCACATCGTGCTGTCTGCGTCTTTGGGAACAACTGAAAAGGAGGGCAACAGGAATGACGAAAAAATGGATTTGTATGCTGACCCTGCTGGTTCTTTTGCTGTGCGGCAGCCTGGGCGTCCGGGCGGAGGAAATCATCGGCCAGTGGGAATTGACCGGGGCGGAATACCAGGGTATGTTTGTTGACCGCCAGACGTTGGGGGATGTGGAAATGATCCTGCAGCTGCGGGAAGACGGCAGTGCCCGCTCGGAAACCAGAACCGATGAAGGGGAAGACGTGGGCGAAGGCGTCTGGTCTATCAGCGGCACAACGCTGACCCTGGCAGATCATGAGCAAAGCCTGGATTTCACCGTAGAGGACGGCCGCCTGACCTTCCAGCAGGGGGAACTCCTTATGATTTTTGAAAAATCGGAGGAAGTAAATACGGCGTCCGCCGCGCCGGCTGCTTCTGCTGGAGAGCGGGAATTCTCCGTGAACCCCACGGTGCAGTTTGACAGCGGATTGACCACGGTCAGCTGGGTCGATACAGCAGAGAACGGCCCGTATCAGGTGGCATACATGTATTATGACGGCAGCGACGTCGTTCAAAGCGGTATTTGGGCAGGCGGTGACATGGAGGGCTCCACCACCTCTCAAAAATCCTTCCAGACCAGGTATCTGGCGCCCGGCAATCAGTATGTGATTACCGTATTTGACAAGGATAATATGATAGCGGAGGGCATTATTACCATGCCCGAAAAGGAGGAGTTTGTGGACGGCAAGTTCAAGGCCTCCTCGGTGCGGGTCAGCACGGAGTATCGGTATATTCGCGCGGAGGGAGAAAAGCCGCGCGCCATCGAGCGGCTGACGGCCAGCGATATGATGGCGCATATGGCGGATCAGCAGTTTGGGCTCTATTACCGGATTGACCTGCCGGAGCTGGCGTATGCCCGGGATTATCTGGTGCAGCTGGTGCTGTATGCGCCCAACGGGTACACCTATACGGAAAACTGCACCCAGCACGTGTTCAGCCAGGGAACCGGCTTCTACTACTCCCAGAATTTCATCGGGAATACATTCTTTGCCAGAATGTATGAAAAGAACGGCGTAATCCCCGCCGGCACCTACACGGCAGAGCTGTATTTCAACGGCATGCTGGCGAACACGAAAACATTCAAGGTATACTGATAAAACGCCGGCGCTTCCGGGCGTGAACTGCGCGGCCGAAAGGCCGCGCTTTTTTTGCAAGCCCTCAAAAGAAATTTGGAAGATCGGGGAAATGTGAATTGACATCGCTGTTTTCGTGACATATAATAAAACGGTAAAAGGTATGAATGCCCGGTAGGCAAGGCTACCGCAGGGATACGGGCTGCTGCCGCGAAAGGGTGGAGACACCCCAAGCAGGTATGAGCAGGCAATGTCGAAACAGCAAGGCATTGTCTAATGCAGCTTCATTGCCCGGCGATGCTGAAGCTTGTACGGTAGCGATATCGGCGGTTGTTCGCCGTGCTGCCCCACCGGGCCGCACGGTGATATTTTTTTGAAAAAAGGAGGGCCGTTATGGACAGTGGCACTACCAGCGCAGGCACGGACGTGGGCCGAAGAAGCTTTGCCGCAGGGTTCCCCAAACGGCCCTGGGCGGACTGACCGCGTTTGTGCCTTCCCTGGCCGAAAAAACACAACGGAGGGAAGGAGATTACCATGTCTGAAATGAATACCGCGTTCCTCACCACGGTGGAAAAGCTGTGGGAGGAGAAAAAATACAATACGCTGCGGGATGTGCTTTCCACCATGCAGCCCGCCCAGGTGGCGGCGCTGCTGGCGGAGCTGCCCGAAAACGCCCCTGCCATGCTCTTCCGGCTGATGCCCAAGGAGCTGGCGGCGGATACCTTTGTGGAAATGGAATCCGACATGCAGGAAAGCCTGATCCGCAGCTTTTCGGATACCGAGCTGAAGGGCGTGCTCAACGAGCTGTATGTGGACGACGCCGTGGACCTGGTGGAGGAAATGCCCGCCAACGTGGTGCGCCGTATCCTGGCCCAGGCGGACCCGGACATGCGCAAAAGCATCAATGAGCTGCTGAAGTATCCCGAGGACAGCGCGGGCAGCATCATGACCACTGAGTTTGTGGCCCTGCGCCCGCACATGACGGCGGCCGACGCCATCACATCTATCCGCCGCACCGGCATGGACAAGGAAACGGTCAACACCTGCTACGTCATTGATCAGCACCGCACGCTGCTGGGCGTGGTCACCCTGCGCACCATCGTCATGGCCCGGGAGGACCAGACCATGGAGGAGCTGATGGAGGAAAACGTGGTTTCCGTCAGCACCCTGGAGGACCAGGAAACCGTGGCCCGCATCTTCAGCGATTACAACCTGAACGTGCTGCCCGTGGTGGATAAGGAAAACCGCATGGTGGGTATCGTCACCGTTGACGATGCCATCGACGTTATGGAAGAAGAGGTGACGGAGGACATCAGCAAGATGGCCGCCATCACGCCTACCGACAAGCCATACCTGAAAACCTCGGTGTTTACCTTGTATAAAAGCCGCATTCCCTGGCTGCTGCTGCTGATGCTGTCCGCCACCTTCACAGGCATGATCATCACCCATTTTGAGCATACCCTCAGCTTCAGCATCGCCCTGACCGCCGCCATCCCCATGCTGATGGATACGGGCGGCAACTGCGGCAGCCAGGCCTCTGTAACCGTGATCCGCGCCCTGAGCCTGGGCGAGCTGCACTTTACCGATCTGCTGAGCGTATGGTGGAAGGAAGTGCGGGTGGCCGCCATGTGCGGCATTACCCTGGCCGCCGCCAACTTTGTCAAGCTGCTTCTGGTGGAGCGGGTGCCCCCACTGATCGCCGCCACCATCTGCCTTACCCTGTTTGCCGCCGTGATGATTGCCAAGTTTGTGGGCTGCACCCTGCCCATCCTGGCGGATAAGCTGGGCTTTGACCCGGCGGTGATGGCCAGCCCCTTTATCACCACCATTGTGGACGCCCTGTCCCTGCTGATCTTCTGCGGCTTTGCCGGCATGCTGCTGATGGGTGCTGTTGCATGACGACGGGGAAAAAGGCGATATTTCTGGATATTGACGGTACGCTGTCCTGGAACAGCGAGGCCCCCTGCCCGGAGGATATCGCGGCGCTGCGCGCCGCGCGGGCCCAGGGGCATTTTGTGTTCATCAACACGGGCCGCTCCAGCGGTTTTGTGCCGCCGGTGCTGCGAGAGGCCGATTATCTGGACGGCTTCCTGTGCGGCTGCGGCACGCAGCTGATCATGGATGGCAGGCAGGTGTTCGGCGGGGAGCTCAGCCGTCCTTTCCTGCGCCGGGTGGCGGCCTTTCACCTGGCCCGGCCGGCGCGCTGGTGCCTTTTTGAGGCGGAGGATAACGTATATAACCTGAACGGTCCCCTGATGTACCCCCATTTCAAGCGGGTTACCCGGGAGGATGATTTTGAAACCGTCTATGCCGATGTGCGCGTGACCAAGCTGACCATTATGGGACATGGGCAGGCCGACGCGGAGGAGCATGCCCTCTTTGACGGCGTGCTGGAGCTGGTGGAGCAGACCAAAAGCAACTGGTATGAGGCCATTCTGCCCGGCAACGGCAAGGGCCGCGGCCTGCGGCGGGTGTGCGCGCATCTGGGCATTCCCATCGAGAACAGCATCGCCGTGGGGGACAGCGAAAACGACCTGGATATGTTTGCCCATGCCGGCGTTTCCGTAGCCATGGAGAACGCCAGCGAGGCCGCCCTGCAGGCCGCTCAGCTGATGACCGGCAAATGCGGAGAAGGCGGCGTGGCCCGCGCGGTGCGGGCGCTGGTGCTGGGGGATGAAACGGCCCGCCTGGTGCCCCTGAAGGGCTGAGCCCTTTTGCGCCGAGGAGAGAAGTGCGGGCGGGGAGGGGAGTACGCGCTTTCTTCCCGGGGAAGAAAGCTGCAAAGAAGCCAGCCGGCGAACCGGCTTGAGTACAATAACAAACAATTTGCGCCTGTCACTTGATCGTCGCCAAGAGAGCTTCCGGGCATAAGAAAAACCGCAGGTCAGCCGAAAAACAAACTTGTTTGTTTTTCCGGTCTGCCCGGCGGTTTTTTTCTGTGCGCTTTGCGCACAGCAGGGCCGGCTTTGCCGGCCTGCCCGGAAGCGGGGAACGCACTTCTGCTTGGCCTTGCTCTTGCTGCTTTTACGGCGGCAAACGGGTTTCTCTGCTTCTCTTTTGACGCAAAAGAGAAGCGTTTCCCTCCTCGTCAAATCTCAGCTTGCTTTTGCTGCTTTTACGGCGGCAAACGGGTTTCTCTGCTTCTCTCTTTGACCAAAAGAGAGAAGAATCCCCGCCCGTCCCCTGCCGCGCCAATCTCGGTTTTGCCTTACACCGCGCCCTGGGCCATCATGGCCTCGGCCACCTTGAGGAAGCCCGCGATGTTGGCGCCCAGCACATAGTTGCCGGGCTGGCCGTATTCGTCGGCGGCAGCGGCGGCTGCCAGGAAGATATTCTCCATGATGCCCACCAGGCGCTGATCCACTTCCTCAAAGCTCCAGGACAGGCGCAGGCTGTTCTGGCTCATTTCCAGGGCGCTGACGGCCACGCCGCCCGCGTTGCTGGCCTTGCCGGGGGCAAACAGCACGCCGGCGGCCTGCAGCGCTTGGGTGGCCTCCAGGGTGGTGGGCATGTTGGCGCCCTCCGCCACGGCGATGACGCCGTTGGCAATCAGCGCCTTCGCGCCGTCGATGTCCAGCTCATTCTGGGTGGCGCAGGGCAGGGCCACGTCACACTTTACGGTCCAGATGCTGCGGCAGCCCTCCGTATATACCGCGCCGGGCACGCGCTCCGCGTATGCCTTGATGCGGCCCCGTTCCACTTCCTTGATCTGCTTGACCACATCCAGCCGGATGCCCTTTTCATCCACCACATAGCCGTTGCTGTCGCTCATGGCAACCACGCAGCCGCCCAGCTCCGTCACCTTCTCCGCCGCGTAAATGGCCACGTTGCCGCTGCCGGAGATCACTACTTTTTTGCCGGTGAAGCTCTGACCGTGCTTTTTCAGCATGGCGCGGGTGAAATAGCACAGGCCATAGCCCGTGGCCTCCTTGCGGGTGAGGCTGCCGCCGTAGGTAAGCCCCTTGCCGGTGAGCACGCCCTCATACAGGCCGGTAATGCGCTTGTACTGGCCGTACAGGTAGCCGATTTCCCGGGCGCCCACGCCGATATCGCCGGCGGGCACATCCTGATCCTTGCCCACATATTTATACAGCTCGGTCATAAAGCTTTGGCAGAAGCGCATCACCTCGTTGTCGCTCTTGCCCTTGGGGTCAAAATCGCTGCCGCCCTTGCCGCCGCCGATGGGCAGGCCGGTCAGGCTGTTTTTCAGCACCTGCTCCATGCCCAGAAATTTGATGATGGACAGGTTGACGCTGGGATGCAGGCGCAGCCCGCCCTTATAGGGGCCGATGGCGCTGTTGAACTGCACGCGGTAGCCGCGGTTTACCTGCACGTTGCCCTGATCATCCACCCAGGGCACCCGGAACAGGATGACGCGCTCGGGCTCCACAAACCGGTCCAGCAGGCCGGCCTTTTCATATTCCGGATGCTTGTCAAACACCGGGGAAAGGGACGAAAGCATTTCCTGCGCCGCCTGCAGGAATTCCTTTTCATGGGCATTGCGGGCGCACAGCCCGTCATATACGCGTTTTACATAGGCATTCATGGAAGCAGCCTCCTTCAACGTCAAAATTCAACCATGAATATTGTACCCGCGCAAAATGCAAAAAACAAGACGCAGCGCTGTTTTTGCGCTGCATTTTGGTGTATTAATTTTGTATGGCATCCAGGCTTACCGCCCGCTGAGATACCGGAAGATCTTCTGGGCGACGGGCGCGGCCACGCTGCCGCCGGTGCCGCTGTCCTGCACCACCACGCACACGGCGAAGGGCAGGTTTTCATTTTCGATGAACCCCACAAACCAGGCGTTGTCATTTTCCTGGGTGTCAATCTCCGCGGTGCCCGTTTTGCAGCAGACGGACAGCCCGCTCACAGCCGCCTGACGGCCAGTGCCGCTGGACGTGACTTCCCGCATATATTCCCGCACGGTGGCGGCAATGCCGGAGGGCAGCGCGGTGCGGTACGCGGCGGGGGCGAAGGCGGCCCGCTGGGTCCCTGCCGGGCTGACGGCCTGCAGCAGCAGCTTGGGCTCCATCATCACGCCGTCATTGGCCACGGCGGCGGCGATCATGCACATGTGCAGCGGCGTGAGGGCCAGCTGGTTCTGCCCGGCGCCGGTCCAGGCCAAATCGGCGCCCAGCAGCGCGGCGGAAGAGCTGGAAAAGGCGGAGTTTTCCACCACCAGATCCCGGAAGGTGAAATCATCCCCGATGCCAAAGGCCTCCGCCGTGCGGCGCAGGGGCTTATCGCCCATTTCGCTGGCCAGGATGGCAAAGGTGCTGTTGCAGCTTTGGGTGAAGGCGCGCTTCAAAGTCAGCGTGCCGTGGGCGGTGCCGCCGTAATCCCGCACGGTGCGCTCGTGCTCGCCAAAGGAAACGCCGCCAGTGCACTGGTAACTGCGGGCTTCGGCATCCGGCAGGTTCTGCAGCGCCGCGGCAAGGGTGACGATCTTGAAAGTGCTGCCCGGCGCGCTGAGCCAGCGGGTGGCCCGGTTCAGCGCCTGGCTCACCGTTACGGCCGTGCCGTCGGCCGGGTCAAAGTTGGGGAAGGAAAGCAGGGCATACAGCTCGCCTGTTTTGTAATTCATCACCACCACGGCGCCGTTTTTGTTTTCCGGAAAAACGGAGGCGATGTAGGCAGACAGACGGCTGTCCAGCGTCAGGGTAACGTCATCCCCCCGCAGCATGCCGCTGCGGCTTTGCTCCAGCCGCTCCAGAAAGCTCATGTTGGCGCCGTACAGATACTCCGCCATAAAGCTCTCCGCAGCGTTCTTGACGTTGCGGCGGGTGTCGCCCACGGCGTGCACCACAGCCCGGCGCACCGCTTCCTCCTGGGCATACACCCGCCGGAAGGACGGCGTGCCGTCCGCGGCGGCGCTGGTTTGCGTGGCCGCCAGCACCACGCCGTTGCGGTCATAGATGCTGCCGGCCGCCACGCCGGATTTCATGCTGGTCAGGTAGGTGTTGTATTCCGATGTGCGCCAGCGGGTGCCATAGCGCAGCAGGCTGTAGGCGCCGTATCCCATGGGCAGCAGCATCAGCACGGCCAGCATCAGGGCGCACAGGCGGATGGATTTGCGCAGCTGTTTCATGGCATATCCTCCTCACTGTCCTCGGCCAGCTGCTGATCCTCCTGCAGAATGCGCTCATTGCGGGAGGCAACGCCCTGCACCATGCCCATCACGCCCATACAGGAAACCAGGGAGGTGCCGCCATAGCTGAGGAAGGGCACCGTTACGCCCGTCATGGGAATCATTTTGGTAACGCCGCCGATGATGATGAAGGTTTGCACGGCCAGCAGGGCGGCGCAGCCCAGCGCCAGCATGGCATGGAAGGCCGAGGTGGAGCGCAGGGCGATGTCCGCCGAGCGCAGCACAATCAGCGCAAACACGCAAAGCACCAGCAGGGAAAACACCAGGCCGAATTCGTTCATCACCGCGGAGAAGATAAAATCGGTGCTGAACTCGGGAATCACCTGGGCGTTGCCCAGCCCCAGGCCCGTGCCCCACCAGCCGCCGTTGGCCATGGCGATCAGGCTTTGCACAATCTGATATCCGCCGCCCAGCTGATCATAGGTGGCGAAGGGATCCAGCCAGTTGTTGATGCGGTTTTGCACCGTCAGGAAAAAGCTGTTTTTAAACAGCATATACAGCACGCTCACCGCGGCTACCCCGGCGCCCAGAATGCTGCCGATCAGCAGCAGGCTGCTGGTGGCCGCGTACAGCATCACCAGGGCGGTGGCGCCGTAGATGGCCGCCGTGCCCAGGTCGCGCTGCAGCACAAGGAAGCCCAGCATCAGCCCGGTGAAGACCATGGAAAACAAAACCCGCCGGCGGGACAGGAAATAGGCCAGGACAAACAGATAGGCGATTTTGACGATCTCGCTGGGCTGCATGCGGAAGCTGCCGAATTCCACCCAGGCGGTGGCGCCTTTTCCGGCGCTGGCGGCGCGGAAAATCAGGGGCAGCGCCATCAGGGCGCAGCAGCCTGCCATGATGGGCAGCATCAGCAGCTTCCAGTTTTTGATGTGCCGCACGGCCACCGTGCAGGCGATCATGGCAATCAGCCCGGCGCTGTAATTGAGGCACTGGGCAATGCCCCGGGCCGGGTTGTACCGGTATTGCACCAGGATGCCCAGGGCGCACAGGAAATTGATCAGCCCCAGCAGCAGCCCGTCCATGGGAAACAGCTTGGGCACAAAGGTGTTTACCGCCCATACGCCCAGCGGCACGGCCGCCATCATCAGCGCCGTGCGGGGGGAGGGCGCTTGCAGAAACAGCAGCAGGAAGCCGCAGAAAACAAACAGCATCACCGTGCCCGTCAGCAGGCGCTGGGAGGTTTTTTTCCGTTTTTCTTTTTTAGCTTTTAAGGCGATATTCATACTTCGCGCCTCCTGTCGCTGCGCCGATGGCGGCGCGGGGCGTCAAAGGGGGCAGGGGCTTGCTCCTGCTCCGGCAGGAAAGGCTCTCCGCTGTCCGGCGCGGGCAGCGGCGCGGGATACTCCTCCTCCTGGGAAGGCTGCATATACGCCTGCTGCGGAGGAGGCGCATACACATGCTGCGGAGGCTGGGAAGGCATGGGCTGCGGCGCCGGGGCATAATTGAATACCGGGGCATCCTCCCCCTCCTCCCGGGGCCAGACAGCCTGGGCCCAGGGCATATACGCGGCATAGGGGTTTTGCATCTGGGTTTCGTCGGGGGCATACAGCTCGTCGTCATACGCGGGCTGCCAGTGCTCCTGGTACTGGGCGGGATGGGGCACGTTCAGCCCGGCAAACAGGCGGATGCGCAGGGTATAGCCGCCCACCTGCAAAATGGCGCCGTGCAGGGCGTATGCGCTGCGCCGCAGGGGTTCCCCATCCAGCTGGGTATCGGTGCGGCGGTGGCAGGGCGTCAGCAGGATGCCCTTGCCGTCCACGTACGCAAAGTTCACCTGCCGCCTGCGCAGACCCTTCAGGCGGATATCGCAGCCCCGCCCGCTCCCCAGCACCCCTTCCCGGGGCAGGGGATAGGCCTGGTTGCTTTCCACATCCCGCATTTCGCCCACCATGCCGGCGTCGGGCAGCAGGCGCAGCAGCCGCTTGCGGGCGCGATGCTGTGCCAGCAGATTGAAAGCCGCCCGCAGCACAATCAGCGCACCCCAAAAAAGAAAGAGGGCGCGCGCAGCCAAAGCAAGCAGCTGATAGGCATTGCTTGACATGGGCAGACCCCCTCTCATGGCGTTTCAGATTTGGTATCAGTATAGCATACGCCATGGGAAAATGCAAAAACCCCGGGAACGGCTTCCAAAAACTGTCAGCTGTTGGCGGCGGAATGGGCGGCGGCAGAGCTGGCGATAACCGCGCACATGGCCGCCTGCTGGGCGGCGATCATGGCCACCGTGCTGCCCATGGCCGCGGCCTCCGCGGCCTCGTGGGGCGTATACGCGCCGGCAGTCAGCATGGCGGCATGCATCAGGCGTGTTTTCTTGGAAACAGACCATACGCTGTACCCCTTCTGCCCGGCCAGAAACTCATCCGCCGCCAGGATATCCGGTACCAGGTCGGAGAGAGCCGCCGGCAGAGCGGACACCGCCGCCAGCACAGGCAGCTCGTGATATTTGCCGTATTTCCGGCCCCTGTCCGCCAGCAAATCAAACAGCGCGATCATGCGGGCTGTTTTCTCCAGCGTGGTGCCCTCTGCCAGGGCCAGCACATGGGAGGCCGCCTGCACATCATTGCTGCTGTGGAAGCGGGTTTTGAGCTTATCGTAGCAATCCTCCATCTCGGCGATCAGCTGCTCGTCGGACTTTTCGGACAGCGCCAGCAGCACAGCAAACACGCTGTCCTCGCTGGAGGTCAGGAAGGGGTGCTCCTTCTTCATCCGGTCGTAAACCGTCCGTCCCCGGGCCGCAACCTCTCCCATGGGATGGGCCGGCTCCGTCTCCGTCAGCAGCATGGCCACCAGCGCCAGGTACTGGGAGCCAAAGAAGTATTGCTTCAGCAGGCGGTAATGATCGCCCATTTCTTTGATTTTCAGGTCGGGGGCTTCCATGACGGCCAGCATGGAAACCACGGGCATGCGCAGCGTGCCCCGGAAGTTGGAGAAAATGCCCATGTTGGCCTTGAGCAGCGCGTCGCACTGCCGCAGCCTTCCTTCCTCCGCGCGGATGCCCCGGGTGCAGAAAATATTGGCGCAAACGGGATACAGATAGCTGTTTTCCATCCGGAACACCCTTTTGAGCGTATCCCGGTTTTCGATGAATTCGCGGCAGCGGATTTCCAGATTCTCGTTCATTGCTTTTCTCCTTCGGTTTATTCGTGCAGCAGCCGGTCGTTTTCCAGCGATTCCTTTTTGCCGTGAATGCGGCCCAGGGCGTACATCAGCAGGGCGGCGCAGAGCAGGTTCACCCAACCCGCCCGGGAGGGACTTATGGTGTTGATCAGACCGATGCCCAGGTTCAGCAGACCCACGGCGGTGAGCACCCTGCCGATCCGCGTCAGATGGGCCACCTTGGAATCGATGTCGCTGAACAGGTCAAAGGCCCCCTCCGACGATTTTTTGCGGAAAAAGACCCACATGAAAATGCGGCCCACGTATTCCGCCCCGGTTTCCCGCATGAATTCAATGTATTCCGGGTCATACCGGCGCATTTCCAGGCGCACCGCGTATTCTCCGGGGTCGCAGGATACAAAGTGATACGTGCAAAGCCCAACGCCATCCAGCGCCCAGCCGCTTTGGGCCATGGCGTTCAGCCAGCGCTCCTCCTTTTCAAAATCCCACACCCAGAACCATTTGCGGATTGTTCTGCGCTGCTCCATGATCATTTTCCCTCCTTCAAAATGGCTTCGCCGTTATCCGCCAGCTCCCGCAGCCGGCGCACTTCCGCCTGCAGGATACCCCATCCCCGGTCGGTCAGCCGGTATTCCTTGCGGCGGCTGCCGTCCTCGGTGGGCAGCTGCAGAATCCAGCCTTTATCGCACAGGGTGGTCAGCGCGCCGTACAGCGTGCCCGCCGCCAGGCGCACCCGCCCGTGGGACAGCTCCTCCGCCCGCCGCATGATGCCATAGCCGTGCTGCGGGGTGTGCAGGGACAGCAGAATGTAATAGGTGGACTCGGTCAGCGCGAAGCTTTCATGCATGCCCATCCCTCCTTCGAAAGACGATATATCGATGTACGATATATCGTGTATTCATTATATCGCATGACGATAGATCTGTCAACCCTTAAAGGAAAGAAAAAATCGTCTTGCCAGCCGCTGCCATTCCATGCTACACTCAGCAGGAAAGGAGGCGTTTTTTATGATCAGTACAATGCGGGTTGCTTCGCCTCTTGGGCCGCTGACCCTGGCCGCCCGGGACGGCGCGCTGATTGGCCTGTGGCTGGAAAATCAAAAAAACTTCGCGGCTGGCATCGATCATGCGGTGGAGGCGCCGGAGGCAGCTCCCTTTTCGCAGGCAGTCGGCTGGCTGCAGGCGTATTTTTCCGGACAGGCGCCTGCTTCCGTTGATTTTCCCCTGAAGCCTGCCGGGACGGTTTTTCAGCGCCGTGTGTGGCATGCCCTGCTGGATATTCCCTGGGGGGAAACCCGTACCTACGGGGCCCTGGCCCGGCAGCTGGGCTCCTCCGCCCGGGCGGTGGGGGCGGCCGTGGGATGCAATCCGATCAGCATTATTATCCCCTGCCATCGCGTTGTGGGCGCGGACGGCAGCCTGACCGGCTATGCCGGCGGTTTGGAAAACAAAAGAAAGCTCCTGGCGCTGGAGGGGGCGCTTCCCCCCGGCGGAGAATGACAAAACGGCACATCCACAATTTTTCGGGAGGTTGGCATGAAACATCGCACAGCGTCACAGATTCGGCTGATTTTTGCGGCCTTTGGCGCCCTGCTGCTTTTGCTGGGCCTGCTGCTGTGGCAGGGTGTCCGCCGCGGGGACGCGGTGCGGGTGGGCATTCCCCGCTCTTCCGCCGCATACGGCGCAGCCATGCTGCTGCAAACGCCCAGCGCCCAATATACCTGCGTGCTGGGCTCCACGCCCAAGGCGCTGCAGGATGCGCTGCTTGCCGGGGATCTGGACGCCGCCCTGCTGCCCTGCGACCTGGCCCTGGAAACGCCGGATTGCGTTCTCCGCGCCGTGCTGGGGTATGAAAGCCTGGTGGTGCTCAGCCGGGGGGAGCCTGCTTCTACGCCGGCCGGGCTGACGGATGCCACCGTGGCCCTGCAGGAGGAGCTGGGCGGCACCGGGGCGGAAGCCATGCTCCGCACCCTGCTGAAGCAGGAGAAGATTCCTTGCACCCTTTTGTACGGCATAGCGGATACGCCGGCGGATTTTTACGCCTGTGATCTGGATACGGCGGCCAGGCTGCTGGCGCAGGACGCCAGGCTGCGGCTTTGCTTCTCCTGCGCCGATGCCTGGCGGAAGCAGCTGAGCAGTCTGCCCCCTGCCGGGCTGTGCCTGGCGGTTCGTCAGGAATATCTCTCCCGCGCCGGCAGGGACTACACCGCCTTTGAGAACGCGCTGAAAAACGCCATGCGCTACGGCGATGAAAAGCGCAAAAAAACAACGGCCATGGCCGCCGCCGCCGGGCTGGCCGCCTCCCAGGAGGAAGCCGACCTGCTGTATCCGTATTGTGATTTTTTATACCTGACCGGCGCGGAAATGAACGCCGCCCTGGCAGCGCGAAACGGCAAATAAAAAATACAGGCTCACACGCGGAGAGGCATGCGTATGGGCCTGCAGCGCTTTTCACAGGAAAAAACGCATTCATTATATATCATATCATTATGAACTAAATATAAACACTTCTGTATTTTTATCGTTTTTTCTGCAAAAAAATTTCAAAGCGGCCTGTATGCTGTTTATCGCCAGAAAGATGCAACCGGCATACGGAAACAGACGGGAAGGGGCTACGCTTCTCTTTTGAGTCAAAAGAGAAGCAGAAAACCTCGTTTTAACGCCGTAAAAGCAGCAAACGCAAACTGAAACAGGAGTGCTGTCCTCCGCTTCCGGGCAGGCCAGCGAAGCTGGCCCTGCTGTGCGCAAAGCGCACAGGGAAAAACCGCCGGACAGACCAAAAAACAAACGAGTTTGTTTTTCCGGCTGGCCTGCGGTTTTTCTTTTGCCCGGAAACTCGCATGGCGACGTTTAAGTTTCAGGCGCAAATTGTTTGTTATTGTGTCCAGGCCGGTTCGCCGGCTGGCTTCTTTGCAGCTTTCTTCCCCAGGAAGAAAGCGCGTACCCCTTCTCCGTCCCATTCTGTTTTTGACGCATTGAAAAAGAAGATCAGGGCTGCCTGGACAGCAGCCGCTTCAGAAACTCCTGGGTGCGGGGCTGGGCGGGATGCTCAAATACCTGCTGGGGGGTGCCCTGCTCACAGATAACGCCCTCATTCATATAGACCACGCGGGTGCTCACATCCCGGGCAAAAGCCATTTCATGGGTCACCACCAGCATGGTCATGCCGCTTTCGGCCAGGCTGCGCATAACGGAAAGCACCTCGCCCACCATTTCGGGATCCAGGGCGCTGGTGGGCTCATCAAACAGCAGCACTTCGGGGTCCATGGCCATGGCCCGGGCAATGGCCACCCGCTGCTTCTGGCCGCCGGAGATCTGCCGGGGCTTGGCGTTTATATAGGGGGCCATCCCCACCTTTTCCAGGTACTCCAGGGCATGGGCCCGGGCAGCGGCCTTATTCCGCTTCAGCACCCGGATTTGCCCCACCATGCAGTTTTCCAGCACGGTCATGTTGCTGAACAGATTAAAGGATTGAAACACCATGCCCACATGGGCGCGGTACTGGGGCGCCCTGACGCCCCGGCCCAGCATATTTTTGCCGTGATACAGGATCTCCCCCGCGGTGGGTGTTTCCAGCAGGTTGACGCAGCGCAGCAGCGTGGATTTGCCGGAGCCGGAAGCGCCGATGATGCTGATGACATCCCCCTTGTCCACGGTGAAATCAATGTCCCGCAGCACAACGTTGGCGCCGAAGGACTTGGAAAGGTGGTTGATTTGCAAAATGCGGTCTGCCATCTCAGGGGCCCTCCTTCCCCGCCTGCCGGTATTCCTTGCTGTGCTCGTCAAAGGGGGTGCCGCGGTCCGGGTGGGTGTAGGTGCCCGCCGTCATGGTCAGCGGGTCCACCTGCACCAGTTCATAGCTGCTGGTGCCGTCCAGCTTTTTCTCCAGCCAGCGCAGCAGGAAGGAGGCCAGCAGCGTCATGGTGAGATAGCCCGCCATCTCCACCGTGGCGGAGGGGAAATACAGATAGCTGGCGCCCACAGTGGCCCGGTGCGCGGCAAAGAATTCGGGAAAGCCGATGATGAACATCACCGAGGTATCCTTCACGTTGATGATGAAGTTGTTGCCAATTTGCGGCATGATGTTGCGCAGCGCCTGGGGCAGAATCACGCTGGTCATGGTCTGCACATGGGTCATGCCAATGGCTTTGGCGCCCTCGGTCTGGCCCGGATCCACGGAAATGATGCCGCCGCGCACGGACTCCGCCATATAAGCGCCGGTGTTGATGGATACCACCACGATGGCCGCCAGCCATACGGAGGTGAATTTAACGCTGTTGTTGGTGAAATAGGGCAGGCCGTAGTAGAGGAACACCGCCTGCAGCACCATGGGCGTGCCGCGGAACACCTCCACATACACGCGGATGATCACCCGAACCAGCCGGAGGAAAAACCGCTTGGCGGGATGCTCGTTCTTCCCGCAGGGGATGGTGTTGAGCACGCCGCATACAAAGCCGATCAGGCAGCCGATCATCGTGCCCACCAGGGCCAGAATCAGCGTGTTCTGAATGCCGCTGAGATACGCGCCGCTGTATTTTCCCCAAAGCTTGGCGATATCCGCGCCGAGCTGCGCAAACTTGTTCATCAGGAAGGCTCCTTTAAATCATGCTCCGGCCCATGCCGGGGGAAGGCCGCGGCGGATTACTCCGCCAGCGGCTGAATTTCGATGGCCTGGGCCATCAGGGCGTTGAAGTCCTCCGCCGTCATGGTGGACAGCACGCTGTCAATGGCTTCCCGCAGCGAGGTGTTGCCCTTCATCATGGAAACGCCGATGTTGACGTTCTCCGCGCGCTCCTGCTCCGTGAACTGGAAATCGCCCTCCGTGCCGGAGAAATCCAGAATCACCATGTCCGGATAGGCCGCCACGGCGCCCTGGGCGGTGGGCATATCGGTGCACACAAAGTCCACCATGCCGGTTTCCAGCGCCATCAGCATGGCGGGGGCGGTTTCGGCGGCGGTCATCACATTGGCGCCGGTGATCTGCGACAGGCAGGTGTCATACCAGATGGTGGCAATCTGGGCGGTGCAGGAGGCGCCGGCCAGATCGGAAAGGCCCTGGGCGGCGGCATAGGGGCTGTCCGCCTTGGCAAGGCATACGATGGTGGCGTAGAAATAGGGGCCGGCAAAATCCACCTGCTCGGCGCGTTCGGCGGTCATGGACTGGCCGGCGATGACGGCGTCGAAGGTGCCAGTCTGCACGCCGGGCACCAGGGAATCCCAGTCGGACTGGATCACTTCCAGCTGCCAGCCGTTGGCCTGGCAGATCTGCTTGGCAATCATTACGTCGTAGCCGTTGGCATAGGAGCCGGGCACGTTGGCAATGGGCACGGCGCCGTTGCTGTCGTCGCTCTGGGTCCAGTTATAGGGCGCATAGGCGCATTCCATGGCAATGGTCAGCACGCCGTCCTCCACCCCGCTGGGCACGGCGGTTTCGGCCAGGGCGGCGGAAAGGGACAAAAGCATCGTCAGGGCGGTCAGTACGGCAAAGATTCTCCTCATTTTTGTGTCCTCCTTTTATCCATGCAAAAAGCGGTGATTGGCCTGCGCCATTCACCGCCGGAATCCCAAATAAAAGGGGGCTTTTGTGAATAGCGCTCCATGGCCGATGCCATGACAGTCAAGCGGATGTTTTCCCCTTGCCCAACGCAGATGCTGTGCCGCAGCCGCTGCATTTCGGCGGTATCCCCTTTTGCGCCCGATCACAGCCCCGGCAGGGCTCCCGTGCGCTACTCTTGTCAACCGCGCCTCTATTCCATCCGGGCTCGCCCGGATATGGGTTAGATTATACACGGATTCTCCCGGTTGTCAACGGGAAATTTTGAATAAAAATGTATTAATATTGTTTTTATGCTTTTCTGCCGTGTGAAATGGGAGCGCCCTTTCTTGAATCCCTTTCGCGAAAGGCGTATAATAACAGCCAGTATCCCGCCAAGGCCCCTGGCCGAACGCACAGAGGAGAAAGGAAGGACAGAGCATGAAACAAACCCCTATCACCCGGGAGCAGCTGAATACATGGTCGGAGCATTACAATGCTTCGGAAGCCCGCCGCATCGCCACGCTGGCGCTGAGCAAAACCGACCTGAAGGACGCGATTTTTGTATCCCCGGCGGCTTTTGCCATGCAGCAGAAATTCTCCATCGATCTTCCCACCCTGCCGGTGACCAATCAGCAGAAAACGGGCCGCTGCTGGCTGTTTTCCGCTGCCAATGTGCTGCGCGAGCGCATCGCCGCCCGGCTTAACCTGGCACAGTTTGAGCTGAGCCAGAGCTATCTGGCCTTCTGGGATAAGTTTGAGCGCTGCAATTATTTTCTGGAAAGCATCATCGAGACGGCTTCTCTGCCTGCCGACGACCGCACGGTGGCCTTCATTCTGACCACCGGCGTGCATGACGGCGGCCAGTGGGATATGTTTGCCAACATCGTGCGCAAATACGGCGTTGTGCCCAAGGATGCCTTCGGGGAAACCTATCAGAGCAGCAACAGCCGCAGCATGAACAGCGTGCTGAACCGCAGCATGAAGGTGTGTGCCGCCAAGCTGCGCCGCATGATCGCCGAGGGCGCCTCCGAGACGGCCGTTCAGGCGGAAAAGGCGGCCATGCTGGATAAGGCTTACGGCTTCCTGTGCAGCTGCTATACCGAGCCGCCCAAGCGCTTCGACTTTGAGTATGTGGATAAAGACAGGAAGTATCATATCGAGAAGGGCTGCACGCCCCAGAGCTTCTGCGAAAAGTATGTGGGCGATCTGCTGGATCAAACGGTCAGCATCATCCACGCCCCCACGGCGGATAAGCCGTATCATAAAACCTTCACCATCCGTATGCTGGGCAATGTGGTGGACGGGGGCATCGTAAAGCACCTGAATCTGCCCATGGATGAGTTCAAGCAGGCCATCATCCGGCAGCTGCAGGCGGGCAAGGTGGTATGGTTTGGCAGCGATGTGGGCAAGCACGGCGACCGCGAAGCCGGCGTGTGGGATGACCAAAGCTACAATGCCGAGCTGTTTACCGGCCTGGATTTGACCCTCTCCAAGGAGGACAGCCTCAACTATTGGTTTGCGGCCATGAACCACGCCATGGTGATCACCGGCGTCAACCTGGACGAAGGCAGACCCACCCGCTGGAAGATTGAAAACAGCTGGGGCGCCGAGCGCGGCGACAAGGGCTATTATGTCTGCTCCGATACCTGGTTTGACCAGTATGTGTTCCAGGCCGCCGTGGAAAAGGAATACCTGGGCGATCTGGCCGGCCTGGCCGCCCAGGAACCCATCGTGCTGGAGCCCTGGGACCCCATGGGCACGCTGGCGGACTGACGCAAGACCGGAAGCGCGCGGCGGGACTTGCCGCCCTTTGGCAGACAGAAATGGGGCGGGAAGGGGGAACGCTTCTCTTTTGAGTCAAAAGAGAAGCAGAAAACCTCCTTTTAACGCCGAAAAAGCAGCAAACGCAAACTGAAACAGAAGTGCTGTCCCCCGCTTCCGGACAGGCCAGCAAAGCTGGCCCTGCTGTGCGCAAAGCGCACAGGGAAAAGCCTGAAAATTTCCGATAAAACAAGCAAGCTTGTTTTTCGGTAATTTTCAGGCTTTTCTTATGCCCGGAAGCTCTCCTGGCGACACTCAAGTGACAGGCGCAAATTGTTTGTTTTTGCGCCCAAGCCGCATCGCCCGCTGGCTTCTTTGCAGCTTTCTTCCCCGGGAAGAAAGCGCGTACCCTTTCCCCGTCCGATTTCTGTTTGCGCATGCGGTAAAAGTGAATTCATAATGTAAAGTGCGGCAAAGCGTACGGAAAAAGGAAGGGCTTTCTCCGAAAGCTCCCTTCCCTTTTTTTGCTGCCGGGGTCAAGGGTTTTGCATTCCCTTATTTTTCTTCGTACAGCTCTTTGGTTGCAAACACCTTATGCAGCGCGGGGATGTCGGCGTTGTTGTTCAGCGCGTCCTCCATGCGCTTTTCGTAGCTCATGTTCAGCTCGGCCTGCTTGAGAATCAGGTCGATATATTTTTCAGGCACCACCAACACGCCGTCTTCATCGCCAAAGACATAATCGCCGGGATTGACCACGGTGCCGCCGCAGCTGACGGGCACGTTGAAATCGTCGGGGGTGCAGCGGCAGTTGCGGGGGGCGGGGGCAATGGCGAATCCGCGGGTGAACTGGGGAATGCCCATGCTTTGAATTACGCTGGCGTCCCGGGTATAGCCGTCAATAATCAAGCCGTTCAGGCCGTGATTTCCCAGAAAATGCATGATGTTTTCACCGCAGATATTGGCTTTGGAGGGGACATTCCACACCATCACGTCGCCGGGCTGGCATTTGTCAATCAGGTCAAACTGATCCACCACCTGCCGGGGCGGCACCACGATGGAGAACTGGGCGGTCACGGCACGGCCGAAAATGCGCATATCCTTCCCGGTGGGAAAGATGCCTTCCATCCAGGTGCCCACGCCGTGCTGCACCATGGCATCGGTTACGGCGCCGGTTTCCAGCTTTTCAAAGAGAGCAAGTCTTTCTTCGTGCGTCATGTTCATATTTCCTCCTTATTTGTTTTCAACCTCGGGAATCAAAGCGCCCGTTTCATAAACAATCTTCATCTGCGCCGCGGTGTACCCCTTGGCGATGGCCTCCTTGACAGCCTTCTCCCATTCCATGTGATGCAGGGCTTCGGCCAGCACTTCGTCCACATGCTCCGCCGGAATGACCATCACGCCGTCCCGGTCGCCGCACACATAATCGCCGGGGCGCACGGTGATGCCGCCCACGGTCACGGGAATGTTGACGGTATCCTTGGTGGCCTTAAAGTTGGTGGGAGAGCTGCCGCAGGAAGACCCCTTGGAAAACACCTGACCGCCCAGGGCGGCAATTTCATCGCTGTCCCGGTGATAGCCTTCCAGCACGATGCCGGATACCCCCTGACGCTTGGCAAAGGTGAAAATATTGCCGCCCATCAGGTTGGTCTCCAAATCCGCGTTCCATACCATCACATCGCCGGGCTGGCACATTTCCAGGCATTCCAGGGGCGTAATTTCCTCCCGCGGCGGGGTGACGATATCAAACCGGGCCGTCACAGCGCGGCCATAGATCTTGGCATCGGCGTTCACCGGGAACAATCCCTTGCTCCACTGGCCGATGCCGTAATAGATCAGGGCGTCGGTTACGCAGCCAATGTCGATTTTTTCAAATACCTTCAGCCGTTCCTCATGGGTCATAATCCATACCTCCTGCGTAAAAAAGATCAGGGCTTCATTGCCCGTTTGATATAGAAGGAAGACAAAATCAGCACCAGCAGGGCCATCACGATGGCGCCCGCGCTGGCAAAGCCAAATTTAAGGCTTTTCACGCCGTAGTTGTAAATATACTGCGTGATGGTGGCCGTTGTGTTGGCAGGGCCGCCGCCGGTGAGGATATTGATTTTGTCGAACATTCGGAAGGAATCGATGGTTCTCAGAAGCAGGCACAGGGTGATGGTGTTGCGCAGGCTTGGCAGGGTGACGTGGGCAAATTCCTGCAGCTTGCCGGCGCCGTCAATCCGGGCGGCCTCATACTGCTCCGTGGGGATGGACTGCAGGGAAGCGTCCAAAAGCAGAAAGCAGAAGGGCGTGCACTGCCATACGTCAATGGCAATGATTACGGGCATAGCGGTTCGCACATCGAAAAACCAGTTGTAGGCCGTCAGGCCAAAGGAAGATATAACCTGATTTACGATGCCGTAATTGCTGCTGAGCATCACCTGCCAGATCAGCGCGGCGGTGATGGGGGGCAGCAGGTAGGGAATCAGCAGCAGTACGCGCACCAACTGGCGGCTTTTTTTCAGGCTGTTGACAAACACGGCAACGCCGATGCCGCAAATTGTTTCCAGCACGGTGCACCACAGGGTAAATTTAATAGTGTTTACCAGCGCGCTGCGGAAATAATTATCCTTGAACAGGCTCAGATAATTCTTGAATCCGATATATTTCAGCGGCGCCCTGGAAATGTAATAGTAGTTTGTGAAGCTGTAATACAGCGTGGACGCAATGGAGAAAGCGCTCATCAGCAGCAGGACGAGCACGGTGGGACTGACCATTTTGGGCGCGAACCAACGATCGCTGTCCCGGCGCAGCGTGCGGCTGCTCAACGTGTTATCTGACATGGCGAACCTCTCTGGAAGCGCCCGGCGCTTGCGCGCCGGGCATAATCGGTTGCGTTCGGATTGCGTCAGCGGGTCATAATCTCCTCGCAGGCGCTCTGCGCGTCAGCCAAAGCGGCTTCCACGGTCTTGGCGCCCTGCACGGCGTTATCCAGCTCAACGCCCAGCGTGTTGGTAATTTCGGTCCACTGGGGAACGGAGGGGCGATATACGCCGTTCTTCAGCGCTTCGTACACGATGGCCAGCTGCGGGCTCTGCTCCAGCACGGAGGCATCCTGATAGGGGCTGTGGCGGATGGGGGTGAGGCCCTGGGCCACAGTGGCGATTTCCGATTCGGCGCTGGTGGAATAGTCGATGAACTTCAGGGCCAGATCCTTGTTCTGGGAATTGGCGGTGACGCCCAGGTACCACAGGCCGTACCAGGCGGTGTTATGCTCTTCGGCATCGGGAGTCAGCTTGTTGGGCATCAGGGCAAAGCTGGTGGGCTCGCCAGCGCCGGGGGTATACCAGCCGGGCCAGATCAGGCTCATGGCGGCAGTGCCGTTGTTCACCGCGGCCACGATATCATCCTTGGCCATGATCTGACCGGCGCCGATCAGCTTGATGTACTGCTCCAGGGCATTGGTGTACTCGGGGGTGTTGATGGTGATATTGTTGTCGGCATCCATGATCTGGCCGCCGGAGGCAAGCACAAGGGGATCGATGTCGGTCACAATGTTTTCACCGGCCTGGGCGCGGGCGGCAAAACCGATGGAACCGTCCGCTTTTACCTTTTCAGCCAGCTCCAGCACGGTGGCCCAATCGGTGGGAGCAGCGTCGAAGCCGTAGTTGGCCAGCACATCCTTGTTGTAGTAGAACAGCTGCACGTTGCCGAAGAAGGGAACGGCGAACACATTGCCCTCGGCATCCTGGCCGCCCTTGGTGGTGCCGGCGATGAAGTCATCATCCAGCGTATAATTCATGGCGGTGAGGTTGGTGAGCATGTCGTTGGTCAGGAACTCGGTGAACCAGGAGCCGTCGATCATGATCACGTCATAAGCGCCCTTGGCGTTCATGGAGTCCAGAGCGATCTTCTGGTACATGTCGGAGAAATCCAGGTCAAGAATCTCGATGGTGCAGTTGTTTTCGGCTTCAAACTGGGGCGCAAGGGCCTTCATAACATCGGTGTAGCTGCCGGCGCGCAGAACGAGCGTCAGTTTGCCGGCGGATTCCGCAGCAGCGGGGGCCGCAAGCAGACCGCACAGCAAGAGAGCAGCCAGAAGAACGGATGTCAGTTTTTTCAGCTTCAACATTGTAGGAACCCTCCTTTTTTCTTTCTTTTTTTATTTCAAAGCGGCTTCCTACTGCCGCTTTGTTTCGGTTCAGCCTTTGACCGCGCCGCTGGACAAGCCCGAGATCAGGTATTTCTGGGCAAAGATGACAAACAGCGCCATGGGAATGATGGAAATGATGCTGGAGGCAGCCACCACGCCGTATTGGGTGATGTTATCCTCCGTGTTGAGGATGGCCAGCTTGAGGGGAACGGTATAGTTCTGCGGGCTTTGCACAAAGATTACGCTGTAAGTATATTCATTCCAGGCGTAGACAAAGCTGAGCATGGCCACGGCGGCAATGCCGGGCAGCACCAGCGGCAGCACTATCCTGGTAAAGATCTGCCATTCCCTTGCGCCGTCAATTTTGGCGCTTTCCTCCAATTCAATGGGCAAATCCTGGAAAAAGCTGATCAGAAACCAGATAACCAGGGGAATGTTGATGAAGATGCAGGCCAGGATTTCGGGCAGCAGGGTGTTGAGCCAGCCGATCTTGGAAAACATGATATACAGCGGCACGGCGAATGTGATGGGCGGCAGCACGCGCACCAGCAGCACCCAGTAGGTCAGAAATACTTTGCCCCGGAAGGGAAAGCGCTTTCTTGCCAGCACATAGGCACAGCAGATGCCCACCGCCAGGGCAATGAACATAGAGGCCCCCGTCACGGCCGCGCTGTTGGCCAGCGCGCGGCCGAAACTCTTCTCGGTGAACAGGCGGATATAGTGCTCCGCGGTGAAGGTTTGCGGAAGCAGGGAAAAGGCTTTTCCGCCGCTCATCTCCGCCGTTTCCCGCACGGAGATTGACAGCATCCAGAAGATCGGGAAGATGGCGATGGACACCAGCACCAGGGCAATCAGCCCTTTGACGGCGGCATGGGTTCTTTTTCTGACGCTCATGAAGGCAGCCCTCTTATCGTTTCATGCATTTTGCGAAAGACGGTTTTTTATGCCCACAGGGATTCCACGTATTTTCGGATATCGCCTTCCGGACAGTCGCGCCCGAAATTTTCCCGGAAGCCCCGGGCGCGGACGGTCCGGGTTACCATGCCGGTGAGGCTGGTGATGCCATCCCGGTCCTGCAGGGCGTCGATGGCCTGCAGGGCGGCGATCAGGTCGGTATGGGTGCAGGCCCGCACCAGATCCAGAATCTTTTTGTTGTTCTGCTCCGGCACTACGCGTTCCGGGGGATACCCGTTGCCGCTGCCGAAGCCAAACAGCTTTTCAAACACATATTCCCAGTTCAGCTCCATGCCCCAGCCGCAGCCCTTGGCAAAGGGCATGGCCACGCAGTTGCCGTCATTTACCTGGGCGAAGGTGTAGGCGTCCACCGGGTCCTCCACGTGCCCGCAAAGCACACCGGGAAAGCTGTTGCACGCCAGCATGGCGCCTTCTCCCGTGCCGCAGCCGGTGATCACGTAATCCGCCGCGCCGCTGTTGAGCAGCAGCGCAGCGGCGATGCCGCACTGAACATACGTCAGCTGATCGGGATCCTCGGCGGTGAACATGCCGTAATTGACCACCTGATGGCCCATGGGCTCCACAACTTTGCGAAGGGCTTTCTCGATGATGGCATTCTTGGCCGCCTGGCTGTTTTCATTGATCAATGCGATTTTCATAGGGCAAATTTACCTCCAACTTTTTTGCAGGGTAGATACAGGGAAATGAGTTCCGGAATACAGAAAGGGATTTAATGTATGATTGTATGATGTCCTACCAGATGTTACTTCATGCATATCATATTTTGTTCAGTCTGTCAATGCATTTCTTGTCTGTTTTTGCTGTTTTCAACAATTATTTTTGCTGTCCGGCAGAAATGCTTTTTTCCAGATCGCGAACGATATAGGTGATGTGATCCCGCATGCAGCGTTCTCCCTCCGGCGCGTCCCCGTTTTCAAAGGCCCGCAAAATGCTGGCGTGCGGCTCCAGCACGTTCTGCGCGTTCTCGGGAATGAAGAAGGTGCGGCCGCGGAAAACCTTCAGGGCTTCCAGCATGATGACACCGATGCTTTTCAGCAGCTTGTTGCCGCTGCAGTCAAAAATGCGGGCGTGGAATTTCTCGTCGCATACCGCAAGGGTGGCGGCGTCCTGGCGGCGGACTGCCTGTTCCGTCTCCCGCTGTATGGCCTGCAGGGCGGTAATATCCGCGGGGGAGCAATGCTCAATGGCCAGCCGGGCTGCCAGCGGTTCCACCGCCATGCGCACCTGCATGTAATCCATCAGCTCCATCTCGTTTTCGGCAAACCATCCGGACAGGCTGTCTTTATCCGGCTCGCTGGTGCGGGCGATGAAGGCGCCTTTGCCATGCTGTATCTCCACATATCCCATGGTCTGCAGCACCCGGGTGGCCTCCCGCACGGTGCCCCGGCCCACGTTGAGCATGGCGCACAGCTCCATCTCTGTGGGCATTTTATCCCCTACGGACACATTGCCAGACGTGATGTATTCCTTCAGGCTGTCAACAACCTGTTCCGTTACCGGCACCCGCTTGACTGCCTGCATAAAACTCCCTCCAGTTTCATAGGTTTCGGTTCTCCTGATGAATTTACGTTCCGACAATGGTTTCCGCAATCTGCGGTGCGGTCAGCCCGTATTCAGCCAGTACGCTGAGCGGCTTGCCGGATTGACCGAAGCGGTCCTGCACGCCGATTTTCCGGAACGCGGAGACGGCACAGCCGTTTTCCAGCAGCGCGCTGGCAACAGCGTCGCCCAGCCCGCCGATGACGGAATGCTCCTCCACGGTGAAAACCCGCTTGCACCGCGCGGCCCAGTCCAGCACCAGCGCGGTATCCAGGGGCTTGATGGTATGCAGGTTGATCACGGCAGCGTCTGTGCCTTGCTCGGCCAGCAGCTTTGCAGCCTCCAGGGATTCGGCCACCATGATGCCGTGGGTAAAAATCATCGCATCCCGGCCCTGCCGCATCACGTGGCCCTTGCCGATTTCAAAGGGCATGGGGTCAAACACCGGGGAAGGCAGCCGGGCAAGGCGCAGATAAACCGGGCCCCGGATCCGGGCGGCAGCGCGTACCGCGGCGGCGGTTTCATTAGCGTCGCAGGGGGAGATCACGGTCATTCCGGGAAGGGCGCGCATCAGGGCAATATCCTCGATGGCCTGGTGGCTGCCGCCATCTTCTCCCAGGGTAATGCCGGCATGGGTGAAGCCGAATTTTACATTCAGGCTGGGATAACAAACGCCGTTGCGAATCTGATCAAAGCAGCGGCCTGCAAATACCGCGAAGGTGGAGCAGAAGGGAATCAGCCCCATGGCGGACATGCCGGCAGCCATATCCACCATGTTGGCTTCCGCGATGCCGACATTAAAATGCCTGTCCGGAAATGCGTCGGCAAAGGTGGCGGTCATGGTGGCGTGGGCCAGGTCGGCGTCCAGCACGACAACGCTGGCGTTTTCCCGGCCCAGGGCGGCCAGCGCTTCGCCGTAGGCAATACGGATTGCTTTTTTCTCGCCCATCATCAACCCTCCAATTCCGCCAGGGCAGCCTGGCGCTCCTCGGCGCTGGGCGCCTTCCCGTGCCAGCCCACCTGATTTTCCATGAAGCTGATGCCCTTCCCCTTGACGGTACGGCAAAGGATAGCCTTGGGTTTTCCGGATGCGTGGGGCGCGTGCAGGGCGTCCAGCACCTGGCGGATATCGTTGCCGTCCGCCACGTCAATCACCTGATAGCCAAAGGCGGCAAATTTGTCATGCAGGCTGCCCAGGCTCATCACCTGGTCATTGGTACCGTCAATCTGAAGGCCGTTATGGTCTACCAATACGGTGAAATTGTCCAAATGGTAATGGGCCGCCGCCATGGATGCTTCCCATACCAGGCCTTCCTGCAGCTCGCCGTCGCCGCACAGGCAGTAAACCCGGCTGGGCAGCTTCGCCTGGCGGGCGCCCAGCGCCATGCCCACCGCAATGGAGATGCCCTGGCCAAGGGAACCGGTGGAGGCGTCCACGCCCGGGCATTTTGCGGCCACGGGATGCCCCTGCAGCATGCTGTGCAGCTGCCGGAATTGTTTGAATTCTTCTTTGCGGAAAAATCCCTTCTCACCCAGCACGGCATAAAGGGCCGGGGCGGCGTGCCCCTTGGACAGCACAAACCTGTCCCGTTTCGGGTCGTCCGGCTGCGCGGGGTCAACGCGCAGCACATCATAATAGAGCGCGGTCAGTATTTCCACGGCGGAAAGCGAACCCCCCGGATGGCCGGAGGCCGCGTCCGCCGTCATGTTGATAATATCACGGCGTACCTGAAGGCAAACCTGTTCAAGCGCAATGGTATCCACAAAAAGAACCTCCTGTGCAAGAAGTAGACAGAGGATGGAAGAAAAACAGTTCCTTGAACGGACGGCTGACAGGAAATGGATATTCAGGTATAAGACATCATACAATCATACATTTGTATTATATACAGACCCGGGGGCGCTGTCAATAGCTTCGATGCGGGAATGCATAATTATTTTTCCGGGTCAAAAAAGGATTGCCGCGGCACGGACATTGACAAGCCTTTCCCACTTAAATATAATATCGTGTATTGATTGATTCCCCGGAGCGTGAAACAAATGAAGGTTTTATCCAATTGCCATACCCATACGCAGTTCTGTGACGCGCACAACACCATGGAGGAGATGGTTGAGGCGGCGCTGGCCCAAGGATTTGTTTCCCTGGGGTTCACGCCGCACTGCCGGGTGAATTTCGGCGGGCTGGCCGGAATGACGGAAGAGGGAGAAAGGGCGTACCTGCGGGAATTCCGGCGGCTCAGACAAAAGTATGCGGGCAGGGTTCGCCTGTACTGCGGGGTGGAAAAGGATTTGTATTCCGCCACGGACTGCGGGGAATACACCTACAGAATCGGCGCTGTGCATCTGCTGCCGTCCGCTGCGGGGATGACCCAGGTGGAGGGGAAGCCGCCCGTGGTGGAGCAGATGATTCGGGAGGAGTTCGGCGGGGATACCCAGGCCCTGGCCAGGGCGTATTTCCGCAGCCTGGGCGCCATGGCCCTGGCGACGCGCCCTGAAATTCTGGGGCATTTTGACGTGTTTATGAAGCGGCTGCGCGGGCGGGTGGATACGGAAGCGGCCGGATATCGGAAAGCTGCCTTTGATGCCCTGGAGGCCATCCTTTCGGCAGGCTGCCTGCTGGAGGTCAACACAGGCGGCATGGTGCGGGCTGCCCAGCCCTGCCCGTATCCCGAGCTTTGGACGCTGAAACGCTGGCGTGAAATGGGAGGCCGGGTGATCTTGGGGTCGGATTGCCATCAGGCGCCGATGATTGCCGGGTATTTTGAAGAAGCGGAGGATTACGTTCGGGCAGCAGGGTTTGCCGAATGCTGGCGGCTGAACCCGGGGGAGGGCCCGCTGTTTGAGCCCGTACGGCTGGGATAAATACCATTGATTGTCCAAAGGATTGAACCGGCAAACGGAAGTTGGACGGGAAAAGGATACGCGCTTTCTTCCCGGGGAAGAAAGCTGCAAAGAAGCCAGCCGGCGAACCGGCCTGGACACAATAACAAACAGTTTGCGCCTGTCACTTGGATGCCGCCATGCGAGCTTCCGGGCATAAGAAAAGCCTGAAAATTTCCGATAAAACAAGCAAGCTTGTTTTTCGGCAATTTTCAGGCTTTTCCCTGTGCGCTTTGCGCACAGCAGGGCCAGCTTCGCTGGCCTGCCCGGAAGCGGGGAACAGTGCTCCTGTTTCGGTTTAATATTGCTGCTTTTACGGCCACAAACGGGCTTTTCTGCTTCTCTTTTGGCTCAAAAGAGAAGCGTACCCCCTTCCCGTCTGTTTCTGTTTGCGCATGCAGCTGTTCAGCATCAGTTCATGTATTCCCCGTTATAGGTTACCAGCACCGCGCTTTCCACTCCGGGAAGCGCCTGGAGATCCCGCATGAAATCCGTATTCTCTTTCAGCAGGCGGATGTCCACGGTGAGCTCGGTCCCTTCTTGGCCGACGCGCTTGGATTTGAGGCGGCAGCGCTTCACCCGGGCGCGCACCAGCTCCATGGCGGGCGTTTCCGCCGCGGCATCCGTCAGGGAGAGCACCAGGATAAAGGGCACGCCGTTTTGCCGTCCGCGGGTGAGCAGCACCACGGCCAGGCCCACGGCCAGGGAGCCGACCACTGCCACTCCGGCCATGCCCGCGCCCACGGCAATGCCCGCCGCCACCGCCCAGAACATGAACATAATGTCCATAGGCTCTTTGATGGAGGTGCGGAAGCGGATGATGCTCAGCGCGCCCACCATACCCAGCGTCAGCACCACGTTGCTGGTGACCACGCACAGAATCAGCGCGCTGACCATGGCTACGCCCACCAGGGTGACGCCGTAGGTCATGGTATACATCACGCCCTGGTATGTTGCGCGGTACAGCGCCGCAATGAACAGGCCGATCAGGGCGGATACCGCCATAATCAGCAGCGTATCCGGCAGGGAAAACGTTACCGCTTTTTCAAAAAAACTGACGGAAAAAAGCTGGTTGAGCACTTGATTCATGGGATGAACCTCCCTCAGTCGTAGGAATGGCAGGCCTCAAACTTGCTGAAGCTCATGGGCCGGCAATGACAGGCCGTGATATCGCGGATGATCTCCGGCAGGTAGTGGTCAAATTTGACCTCCAGCAGCACAAAATCATCGCTTTGCGTGCGGGGACGGGGCTGGCGGATATCCAGAAAATCGGCATTGAACAGCCCTGTGCGCAGGTTGCTGTCCAGCGTCACCCGCACGTTGCCGGGGCTAAACAGGTAAGCCTCCCGGGTGTAGTGCACCTGCACACTGGGCTGCATCAGCTCTGTGCGCATTTTCAGGTACAGCGCCCGTACCAGGGGCCGCTCATCCCGGCACATCCACAGCAGATCGCCGCGCATCAGCGCATCCACCTCGGCCCGGCTCAGGGTGCAGCCCACCTTGTCGCACAGGGCGCCCACCTTGCTTTTGCGTTCCAGACGGAAAAACTGCAGGTTGTCGTTGTAATACCGGATACGGTATTTGTGCCGCACCGGCATGCCCACCTGCTTTTCCATCAGCGCGCGCCGGGAAGGGGTATCCAGGTAAACGCTGTGGATATCATACGTGCCGTCAGGCCGGGCATGGGGATCCCGCTGCATTACCGCGCCCAGGCGTGCCCGCAGCGCAGCCGCTTCCGCCGCCGACAGCCGGCTTTTGATCTCATGGCGCATGCGGTACCTCCCCTGCAAAAAATCCTTTCTATTTTACCATGAAATTCTTCATACCGCAAGCGCGGCCAATAAACAGCAGCCCTGCGCGGGGCCGGCCTGCTGCGATACAGGCGGAAAGCGCACAGGGAAAAACCGCCGGACAGGCCGAAAAACAAACGAGTTTGTTTTTCCGGCTGACCTGCGGTTTTTCTTTTGCCCGGAAGCTCTCTTGGCGACGTTCAAGTTCCAGGCGCAAATTGTTTGTAATTGCGTCCAGTCTGGTTCGCCCGCTGGCTTCTTTGCAGCTTTCTTCCCCGGGAAGAAAGCGCGTATCCTCCCCGTCCAATTTCTGTTTGTTCAGAAGCGGAACAGGAGTGGCATCAGGATTCCTTGGGGAAGTTTCCTTCGTAGAGGTAGCGCTGGGTGGCGGGGCCCGCCTTGCCGTCCTGGGTAAGGCCCTTATCCCGCTGGAAGCGCCGCACGGCCGCCTCGGTATCCTCGCCGTAATAGCCGTCGCACTCCCCGTTGAAATAGCCGGCGCTCTTCAGGGCGCGCTGCAGCTTGGTCACCAGGGAGCCCATGGTTCCCTTTTCCAGGGTAACGTAGGAGCCATCCGGGGCGGCGGTTACGCGGATGTACACATTGGGCTGCAGGGTGGGCGTTACCTTGGGGGCATCGGTGGCCCTGGATTGGGAGGAGGTTTTGACCACGCCGGCAAACAGCTTCTGCAGGGTGGCATAGCCGGCCTTGCCGTCGGCCGTCAGCCCGTTGGCGCGCTGGAATTCCTTCACAGCGTCCTCTGTGGCGGTGCCGTAGGAGCCGTCCACCGTGCCCTTGAGGAAGCCCAGTGTTTTCAGGCGGTTTTGCAGCGTCCGCACCGCGGCGCCTTCATCGCCCTTCTTCAGGCTGACGCCGATCACGCCCACGGCGCTGCTGGCCTGACGGGCGGAGCCGGAATACAGCTTTTCCAGGGTGCCCGGGCCGGCGATGCCGTCGGCATCCAGGCCGTTGCGCTTCTGGAAGGAGATGATGGCCTGTTCGGTGATGTCATCCACCTTGCCGCTGGCCGAGCCGGTCAGATAGCCCAGCTGAATCAGGCGGCTCTGCATCTGCGATACGTTGGTGCCGCTGGCGCCGTGGCTCAGATAGACGTTTTCCGTCTTGGGTTTGCTGGTGGGCTTGGGGGTGGCGGTAACCCGTACGGTGGGCTTGGGCGTTATCCTGGGTGTGGCCGTGGCCTTGGGGGCAGCGGTGGCCGCCGCGGAGGAGCCCAGCCGGGCCAGGGTGGTGGGGCCCACCACGCCGTCGGGCGTCAGCTTGTTCTGAAGCTGGAACTCCTTGACGGCATTCTCCGTGTACTCGCCAAAATCGCCGTCCGTCTTACCTTCAAAATATCCCAGCCGCTTCAGGGCCGCCTGCACGTTGCGCACGGCCTCGCCCTGCATGCCGCGCTTGAGCAGCGTGGGCTGGGTGGCCTGGGGATCCGGCGAGGGGGTATCCGTGGAAATCAGGCCGGGCACAATGGTGGCCGCGCCCACGGTGGGCGTGGGCGTAATATTATCGGGCTGATCGGAAGGCGCCGTCCAGCTTTGCTGGTTGGGGTCGGGCGTGGGCGTAACCGGCTCCATGGTGGGCGTCTCGCTGGCCGGAATCTCCGTATACCGTTTCCAGGTGCTGGTGTCGGTGGGCTGATTCTGCTCATCCGGGTCCACAATGCAGCCGCTCAGCGCCAGGCATACCGACGCCAGCAGCAGTGCCAGCAAAAGCAGCTTTCCCAAATGTTTTCTGTTCATTTCCGTTTCTCCCCTTCCGGCAGACAAGGCCGAGATCATTCAGGCTTGAGATCACGCGCGGCAGCCGCGCCGCTTTTATTCCAGACTGGACATGCCGGTAAACACAATGCCCTGCATGCCAATCTTCCGGGCCGCCTCAATGTTTACCGGGCGGTCGTCAATAAACACACACTCCTGGGGAACCAGGTTATACCGGCTCAGCAGCAGGCGGTAAATACGCTCGTCTGGCTTGCAGATTTTCTCCCGGCCGGAAACCACCATGCCGTCCATCTGGGAAAAGATGCCGGAAAAGCGCTTTTCGGTGCGGGCAAAGGGCTCCACGCCATAGTTGGACAGCACATACACCCGCTTGCCCATGGCGTGCAGACGGGGAATCATTTCGACGGTGGGCAGCGGGGTCATAAACTCGTGAAAGCGCTGCACCACCTGCAGCACCTGCGGCCATACCGATTCATCCCCGTACAGGCCGGCCGCGTAGCGCGCCACCTCTTCCTCGGAGACGGTGCCGCCGTCCAGCCCATCCCATTTGGCGGTTTCAAATACCATGCCGGGCTGCAGGCGCTGGGCCAGCTCCCCCTGCAGGATCAGCGGAATGTACTTTTCCGGCTCGAAGTTCAGCAGCACGCAGCCTACATCAAACACAACATTCTTGGCATTTTCAATCAGTACATTCACAGGCCTGCTCCTCCATCCTTTGTAACCGTATTCAATATATCACACTTTTGTAACAATTTCAACGGTTTTTATCTCAAACGACAAAACTTGTAACATTTCATGGTTTTCCTGCTGTTTTCGGCCCGGAAAGCGGGCTTTTTTCTTGACAAGAAATGGCTGGTTGTATAAACTGGCATTGTTCCGTATTCCCCGCTGCGAAAGGAGGACTGCCGCATGGACAAACGCAATCCGCATATTGCCCGGGCGCTTTTCTGGGATGCGCTGGCGCTGCTGGTTTTATCCTGCTTTGAGCTGTTCACGCGGCTGGACGCCATGTGGGGCCCGCTGAAGATGTTTGTCAACATGGCGGTGGGGGAGCGTATCCCCTTGCAGCGCGCCGTCTCCTATGTGGATTTTTCCATTTTTTATCTTCCTTTTTATATGCTGCTGTGCGCCCTGCTGGCGCTGTGGACGCTGTTTTCCCGCCGCACCCGGCGGGCCTGCGCCTGGATGCTGCTTCCCTGCGCGGCGCTGACGGCGGCGGGCTTCCTGCTGCGGCTGACCCTTTTTGGGGAATTGGTGCGCACATTGAAGCTGCTGCCGCTGGCGCTGATGACGGCGCTGTGCCTGGCCCATTTGATTTTTCGCCCTGTCCGGCCCCGCCGGCAGCAGCCCGCGCCGCTTCCCGGCCAGGCGACTGCCCCATACCCTTTGGCACAGCCCCAGCCCCGCCGCCGGCGCTCCGAACGCCGCCGCGCTTCCTGATATCACGCTGAAAGGATTTTCCGTATGAAAAAGCCGGTTGTTTCCCTGCTGCTGGCGGCTGCCCTGCTGCTTGGCTTGATTCCCGCCGCGTCGGCTGCGGACGCCGGATTGTATTTCGGCGCGCGGCAGGTGGTTTACCGCCCGGAGGAGGGCGCTGTGCTGACCCTGCGGGCCGTCCGGGCCCCGGAGGCGGACATCCCCTTCACCCTGGGCGACCAGCGCGGCAACGTCTATACGGCCGTGTTCCCCGCGGGGAAAACCGAAACGCGAATCAGCATTGCGGATTCCCTGCCCGAGGACGGCAGCAAAACGATATTCACCCTGCTGGACGGGGAAGGCTATATCTGCCGCACGCCGTCGGAGTGCGTGACCGTTCCCCGGGGCACCGCCTCCTTCACCTTCGGCAACGGCCTGTACCAAGTGTATGCCGGGCAGGAGCTGAAGTACAAGCTTCGGGTGGAGAACCCCGGCAGCCTGGCGGCAGGCGCCCGCATTGAGATTCGGGATGCGGACGGCAGCGTGCTGGAAACGCTGGAGCACAATCCCAGCCGCACGGCGTACACCCTTTCCTTCGCCACGGAGGAGAGCTGGCGGCCCGGAAAGCTGGTTTCCGTCTGGGTGGAGGGCCGCGACACCGCGGACGATTTCGCCCTGATGGCGGTGGGCGCCAAGGGCGTGAAGGCCGTTTGGGGCGTGGAGCGGCAGGATAACAAAATCTCCTTCACCATGGACTGCGGCTCCCACAACCGCTATGTGCCCGCCATTTTGGATATCCTGGACGCCTACGGCGTGAAAATCACCTTTTTCGTCACCGGCCAGTTCGCGGCGGCCAATCCCGAGCTGGTGCGGGCCATGGCGGAGCGGGGGCACGAGGTGGCCAACCATTCCTGGTCCCATGCGGACTTTGACACCCTGAACCGGGATGAAATCTATTCCGAGCTCACCCGCACCAGCGATCTGCTGGAAGCCATCACCGGCCAGCCGGTTACCCTGTTTCGTCCGCCTTACGGCCACTGCAGCAGCCAAACCCACAGCATCGTGTCCGCCCTGGGCATGACCCCCGTGCGCTGGACGCATGAAAGCATGGACGCCCGCAAGGAGGCCAGCCGGGAGAACAGCCTGAAGTTTTCCACCCGGAACATGCAGGGGGGCAGCATCATCCTGACCCACACCAGCGCCAGCTGTACGGTGGCGGTGCTGGATCAGATTTTGCAATTCTATCAGGATAACGGCTTTGAGGTGGTGCCCGTCAGCCAGCTGCTGCTTTCGGACGGGGCCTATGTGGATGAGCAGGGCATACAGCATCCCGCCCAATGATGTGTAAGGAGGAAGAAGATGTCTTCCCTTTTTCAGAAAGCCCGCCGCACGCTGGTGGGGGACCGCGTATTTTACCGCACCGTGATGGCCATTATCATTCCGGTGATCATCCAAAACGGCATTTCCAATTTTGTCAACCTGCTGGATAACCTGATGGTGGGCGCGCTGGGCGACGCCCAGATGAGCGGCGTATCCATCGCCAATCAGCTGCTGTTTGTTTTCAACCTGGCCATATTCGGCGGCCTGGCCGGGCCGGGCATTTTTGGCGCGCAGTTTTACGGCGCCGGGGATATTGACGGCCTGCGCAACACCTTCCGTATCAAGCTGCTGGAATCCCTGGCGCTGCTGGCGCTGGCCTTCGGGGCCTTCCTGGGCTTCAGCAAGCCGCTGATCTCCCTGTTTCTGCAGGGGGACGGCGACCCGGCCATGGCGGAGCAGATGCTGCACTTTGGCCAGGAGTACCTGATGCTGGTGCTGCTGGGGCTGCCTGCCTTCGCCCTGACCCAAAGCTATGCCGGCACCCTGCGGGAAATGGGCGAAACCCGGCTGCCCATGATCGCCAGCGTGGCCGCGGTATGCACCAACGCCGTGTTCAACTATCTGCTGATCTTCGGCAAGTTGGGCCTTCCCCGGCTGGGCGTGGTGGGCGCCGCCGCCGCCACGGTGATCAGCCGCTATGTGGAGCTGGGCATCGTCATGGTGTTCACCCACCGCAACCACCGGCGCTTTGCCTTTATTGAAGGGGCCTACCGCACGCTGCGCGTGCCGGCGGCGCTGCTGCGCAAGGTGCTGCGCATGGGCGCGCCGCTGCTGCTCAACGAGGTGCTGTGGTCCATCGGCATGAGCACCCTCACCGCCATCTATTCGCTGTGCGGGCTCACGGTGGTTTCCGCCCTGAGCATCACCTTTACCATTTCCAACCTGTTCAATTCGGTTTACATGTCCCTGGGCACGGCTGTATCCGTGATGGTGGGGCAGTCTCTGGGCGCGGGCGATTTCAGGAAAGCCAAAACGGAGGTTTGGCAGCTTATGGCCTTCGGCGTGGCGGGGGCGCTGGCCATGGGCCTGCTGCTGACGGCGTTTGCCCCGCTGATTCCCCGGGCGTACAGCGGCGTCACCGCCGATGTGCGGCAGCTTGCCACCGGCCTGCTGATCATCACAGCCTGCGCCATGCCGCTGTATTCCTTCTCCCACTGTTCCTATTTCACCCTGCGCTCGGGCGGCAAAACGGTGATTACGTTCCTGTTTGACAGCGGATATACCTGGACCATTTCCGTGCCGCTGGCGCTGCTGATGGTGCGGGGGCTGAACGCGGGCATCCTGATTTCTTATGCCGTGGTGGAATTTGCCAACATCGCCAAGTGTATCCTGGGCTATGCCTTTGTCCGCTCCGGGCGGTGGATACAGAACCTGACCGAGCATGCGCAGGCTTGATTATGCCGTGCCCGCCGCCGACACGGGCCGCACGGTGGGCGCGCTGCTGTCGGGGCGGATGGGGCTTTCCCGGCACCGGGTCAGCAGCCTCAAGTTCAGCGGCGGCATCCTGCTGGATGGAAAGCCTGCCCATACCGGCGCGCGGGTGCAGGCGGGGCAGGAGCTCAGCGTTTTGCTGGAGGACGCGCCCGCCCGGCTGGCGCCCTGCCCGCTTTCCCTGGAGGTTTTCTATCAGGATGCCGATCTGCTGGTGGTGTGCAAACCGGCTCCGCTGCCTTCCATTCACAGCGCCCGGCAGGACGCCTGCACCCTGGAAAACGCGGTATACAGCCACCTGGGATGCCCCGAAAACTTCAGCTACCGGCCGGTGAGCCGGCTGGACAAGGGCACCAGCGGCCTGATGCCCGTGGCGCTGAACGCCCACGCCCATCATTGCCTGCAGCAAATGCTGCATACGCCGGACTACGTGCGGGAATACCTGGCCGTGACGGAGGGTATGCCGCCGGAGCCGGAAGGGGTATGCAACGCGCCCATCGGCCTGGCCGGCGGTGTGTGCCGCTGTGTCAGCCCCGCCGGAAAGCCCGCCGTGACCCACTATCGGGTGATTCATCGCAGTGAGAACGGCCGCGCGCTGCTTCGCCTGCGGCTGGAAACGGGCCGTACCCATCAGATTCGGGTGCATCTGGCCCATCTGGGCTGCCCGGTGGCGGGGGATTATCTGTACGGCAGGCCGCTGACTCAGCTGGCAGGACGCTTTGCCTTACACGCGGCATTTCTGGCCCTCTCCCATCCCATTACGGGGGAACGTCTGGCCTGGGAAAGCCCGCTGCCGGAGGAGCTGGCGGCGCTGCTTTGAAAATTTATTTTTTTCGGGATAAAAATGACAATGTTTTCCGTTATATGATTGAACAAAGCGTATCCAATTTCAGACTCAGGAGGAGTTATCGATGAAAAAATACCTTGCTTTGCTGCTTGCCGTTCTGATGCTGCTGCCGCTGCTGCCGGTATCCGCCGAAAACGCCTACAGCGCTTTCTGGATCATTGAGGACAGCGACACCCGCCTGCTCACCGAGCAGGAGCTGTGGGGGTATACCCGGGAAACCCTGCGCTATATCCGCAACGAAATTCTGGCCCGGGCGGGCTATGCCTTTGAAACATCCAAATTCTACAACTATTTCAATGCCAAGCCCTGGTACATCGCCGGCGGATACGGCACCAGCCGCTCCCTGGGCACGGTTGCCTGGCAGAACATTGACACCGTCAAGCAGGTGGAGCGCACCATGGATCAGATGCGCACCGACAATGCTTCCGGCATTGATATCAGCACCATCATCAACTACCAAAACGCCATGGGCGGCTACGGCAATGTGATGAACTACGGCAACAGCCGGGGCAACGGCAGCGGCCTGACCATGCCGGAAACCCTGCCCTCTTACGGCGGGAACTATGTTCCCGGCCAACGGACGTATAACTATACCACCCAGTATATCATCCCCGACAGCAACATCCGTCCCCTGACGGAGGGCGAGCTGTGGGGCTATACCCGGGAGACCCTGCGCTATATCCGCAATGAGCTGCTGGCCCGGCACGGGTACGCCTTCACCATGGAAAAGTTCCTTTCCTACTTCGGCGGCAAGGCCTGGTATCAGGCCGGCGGCTATGACACCGCCGTGCTGTCCAGCCTGGAGTGGGACAATATCAGCCTGATCAAAAAGGTGGAGCGCGCCATGGACGACCTGGGCACCGACAACGCGGCCGGCCTGGATATTTCCACCATCCGGTACAACCAGCAGAACAACCTTTGCCCCGGAGACGCGGTTAAGCCCGGCCTGTAATACGGTTTCCCGTCCAAACAGCTGCACGCACAAACAGCGTTGGGAGGGGGAGGATACGCGCTTTCTTCCCGGGGAAGAAAGCTGCAAAGAAGCCGGCGGGCGATGCGGCTTGGGCGCAAAAACAAACAATTTGCGCCTGTCACTTGAACGTCGCCAAGAGAGCTTCCGGGCATAAGAAAAACCGCAGGTCAGCCGGAAAAACAAACTCGTTTGTTTTTCGGCCTGTCCGGCGGTTTTTCGCTGTGCGCACGCGCACAGCAGGGCCAGCTTCGCTGGCCTGCCCGGAAGCGGGGAACGGCACTCCGGCTTCAGTTTGCATTTGTCGCTTTTACGGCGTTAAAAGAAGGTTTTCTGCTTCTCTTTTGACGCAAAAGAGAAGCGTTCCCCCTCGTCAAGTCTCAGTTTGCGGTTGCTTCTTTTCCGGAACGGGGTTTCTCTGCTTCTCTCTTTGACCCAAAGGGAGAAGCGCTCCTGTTCGTTCCCCGCCTGCCCGATTTCTGCCTGCCGGCCGCCGGGAACGATGAAATACACAGAACAGCCGCTTATTCTGCCAGAACGGCCTTATATCCCAAACCGCGCACGGTGATAATCTGAAAATCCTTGCTGCCGCGGAAGCGATCCCGCAGCCGGTTGATGTGCACATCCACCGTGCGTTCATCGGATTCGGAGTCTATATCCCAAATTTCGTCCATCAGCTGCCTGCGGGTGAAGATACGATCCGGGGAGGAAAGCAGCATGAACAGCAGCAAAAATTCCTTTTTGGGCAGGGATTCGTTTTTTCCATCCACAGAAACGGAAAGGGAGCTGAAATTCAGCTCGGTTCCGCCAATTTGAAGCTTCCGGTCTGCCGCGGCATGGGAGCGGCGCAGCAACGCGGCAATGCGCAGCAGCATCTCCTCCTCGTCCACTGGCTTTACCATATAATCGTCCGTGCCGGAAATAAACCCGAGGCGCTTGTCTGCCGCGGAATCCCTGGCTGCAACCATCAGCACGGGAATATCACAGCCGGCGCTGCGCAGGGAACGGGTAAATGCATAGCCATCCGTTCCGGGCAGCATTACGGCCAGCAGGATCAGATCCACATGATGCTTTTCCATCAGCTGAAGCGCCTGCCCCGCATCGGCGGCGGAGATCGTCTGGTAACCTCGCTGGGACAAAATGGTTTCTGTCAGCTTACGGGCGTCATTGTCGTTTTCGACCACCAGAATCCGGAACATCCGCACACCTCCCTTTCCGTATTTTGTATATTATATCAGAATATGATTGAATTTCCAGTTTTTCCGAATTTGTTTACATTTTAGTTACATTTTCCCTGGAAAAGATGGAAGAAAAACAGGGGGAAATGCGTTATATTATTGATGGCAGGTTTTGCCTGCCCAGGAAAACACAAAGGAGTGATCACTGCAATGAATAAAAATCGCCGTATTCTTCTGGCCGCGCTGGCACTGGCGCTGTGCGCCGCGCTGACGGCATCCGCCCTGGCGGAGGGCGCGCTGGGCACGCTGTATCGCTCGGCCACCCGTCTGCTGTTTGAAACGGACAACGCTACCCTGTCGGCCAAGGCCAGCTTCTCCTATAACGGCGTGCCGTTCAAAACCATGGACGGAAAGTACGTGCAGGACGGCACCCGTTCCCTGATGGATCTGAAGCTGAAGACCACCGCGGCGGATGGCTCGCAGATTGATTCCGGCTTCCTGGTCACGGCGATGGACGGAACGGCCTATTCCATTGAGCCTGCCTTCAATCCCTACGTGTATCAGACTTCCAGCTGCCGGGAAAGCAGCGCGGTGCTGTCCAGCACGCTGATGCGCCGCACGCTGCTGCGGCTGGGCTCGGCGGTGGTGGATGCCGCGGAGGGCACCTTTGCCGATCATATTGAAACCGCTTCGGCGGAGGGCGGCACCCGGTATCATCTGACCCTGGCCCGGGGGGAGAGCCCGGCGCTGGTAAACGCCGCGGGCACCCTGCTGGCGCGGCTGGCGGCGGAGCGGTACTACTATCTGGATTATGATATGGACGAGTCGTTGGCTTACTGGGAGCAGAATGGGGTGGAGATCACCTATATGGATTACGACGCCACCTTTGCTGCGCTGTATGAGAAAAAGTATGGGGAAAAGCTGCCCGAGGATTTTTATGAGACGATGTGGAACGGCGACGGCAGCGAAAACGATCAGGTGTATACGCGCTACCGGGAAGTGACCGATATCATGAACAAAGAGATCGTGGATCCGCTGGAAAAGGAATACCGGTCGGGCGTTGCGGTCATTTTGGAGGACGGCAGCGTAAAGTATTATGCCCAGCGCGGGGAATATATTGTGGAAAATGGAATGCAGCAGGTAAGCTATGCCGATTTTGACGCCGCCATCCGCAGCTATTACCTGAAAAAAACAGGCAAGGAGCTGCGGCCCGAAATGCTGGACGCCATTTACAGCAGCAATAACGAAGAGCTTTTGAGCGCTTTCTACGAGATGTACGACGAAATGGAGCAGGAATACCTTCTCCAGGTGCAGGCGGACGGCAAGGCTCCGGTGATCCATGTGCGGGCGGACGGCAGCACCCAGATGATCTATGATTACGATGCGTACATCGACGGCCTGCACAATGAGAATGTTACCGTTATCCAGCGCATCCTGCGCACCATGGAAGCCCTGGAGCTGGGGAATACCGATGTGGAAATTGTGCTGGATGGGCAGGATCGCCTGGTATCCGCCTCGGGCACGGCGGAAATCCTGGTGGTGGATGGCAGCGATCACCGCAGCAGCCTGGAAATCACCTTTGAGGCCGCTGCCGGCCAGTACGGCGAAAGCAAAGTGGAGGATTTTGACCCGGAGCAGTACGGCGTAATCAGTATCGAAAAATTCTGGAACGAGTATGACGGCGATATGACCCGGCTGCAGCGGACGGAGAGCGTGACCGTGCAGGAAACGCCGATGCCCGAAACCGTTGAATTCAATGGAGAAACCTATACCGTTTGGCTGGAAGACAGCGGTGAAAACGGCTGACGGAAAAACAGCATCATGAGAGGCAGGCAAATGGCCTGCCTCTTTCTTTTTACGGGCTTACGCCGTTCAGCAGCGCTTTGAGCGCTGTCAGGGCGCCGCCGTCCGCGCCGCCGCGCATGTTGTATATTTCAAAATGCACCACGTATCCGTTGGACAGGGCGGCGGCATAATAGCTTTGCCCCATGGGGCCGTTGAGCGAAAAAATCACAAAGGGCAGCCCGGCGGAGTACAGCTCCAGCGGGGCGCACTGGTATTGGGACAGGGCGCTGCAAAGATAGGCGGAAAGCTGGTTGGCATCGCTGTCCGCCGGCAGATCGCTGTAACGGTCCGCGGAAAGCTCAATGGTGTAGGTGCCGTCGTAAAACATGCCCAGCCAGGTATGGCTGCCCCGGCTGCTGCTCAGGTAGCTTTCGGTATCCAGCTGCAGGGCGTTTTCATCGTATTGCACCGTCAGCAGCCGGCTGCCGCCGCAGGAGGCGGTGTAGTCGGTTTGCGCGCGGGCGCCGCTTACGGTGATCAGGGTAAGCGCGCACAGAAGCACCATCAGCTTTTTCATGGCGAGTTCCTCACTTTTTTTGTATATATACAGTATAACACGACCTTTTATGCATGACAAGCAGTTTTTGCCGGAAGGCTGACAAATGCAGGAAACGACGCAAAAAACGCGGCTTTATGGGCATGCTATCCTCCGGGGGTGGTGCTGGTGCGGCGGCAGCTGAAACGAATGGAAAAACAAATGGAGCGGGAGGATACACGCCAGCTCCGGCGGCTGGAGGGAAAGCCCCGCCGGCATATTTTCCGAAAGCTGGCGGTACTGCTTTCCGCCGGTACGGTGGCCGCGCTGGCAATCGGCTGGTTCGCCTTTGATGTGCCCTCCTGGCAGCGGCTGGATTTGGAAAAAATCACCAATGTCCAGCTGACGGGCGCCATCTATGACCGAAGGGATCAGCAGATCTCCGCCCTCAAGGGCAGCCAGGACCGCACGCTGATTTCCCTTTCCGCCCTGCCGGAGCATGTAAAAAACGCGTTCATTGCGGCGGAGGATCTGCGGTTTTATCAGCATCCGGGGTTCGATGCCGTGCGCATCCTGGGCGCGCTGGCGGCCAACGTGCGTTCCCGCTCCTTCAGCGAGGGCGCCAGCACCATCACCCAGCAGCTGATCAAGCTGACCCATCTCTCGCCGGATAAAACCATTGCCCGCAAGCTGGAGGAGGTCTATCTGGCGGTGCAGCTGGAGGCGGCCTGCAGCAAGGATGAAATATTGGAAATGTACCTCAATTATGTATATTTCGGCCGGGGCGCCTACGGGGTGGAGGCGGCCGCCCGCACGTATTTCGGCATCGGCGCGGCGGATCTCACCCCCGCCCAGGCCGCGGCGCTGGCCGCCATCGTCAAGGCGCCTTCGGCCTACGCCCCCCACATGCATCCCGAAAACAATGCCGCCCGCCGGGGGTATATTCTGGCGGTGATGCTGGAAAACGGGCTGATCACGCAGGCCGATTACGAGGCCGCCGCAGGGGAGGCGCTGGAGGTGCTGCCTGTGCGGAAAGCGGAAAACACCTACGGTTGGTATACCGATGCCGTCATCGAGGAGGCGGGGCGCATTCTGGGCATTTCCGGGGATGCGCTGCTGGGCGGCGGCTACCGCATTTATACGGCGTTTGACCCGGAATACCAGCAGATTGCCGACGCCCAGTATGCCGAGGCAAAGAATTTTGCCGCCGCGGCGTCCGACGGCGTGCGGCCACAAAGCGCCATGGCCTGCCTGGACGCTTCCAGCGGCGCGGTGCTGTGCGTTGTGGGCGGACGGGAATACGCCGTGCAGCGGGGCCTCAACCGGGCCACTCAGCTGCAGCGGCAGCCGGGCTCCGCCCTCAAGCCCCTGGCGGTGTACGCGCCCGCCATCGAAAGCCATGGGGCCACCCCGGCCACCGTGCTCAACGATACGCCCACCACCTTCGCGGGCGGATATGCCCCCCGCAACAGCGGCAACAGCTATCATGGCTTTGTCACCGTGCGGGAGGCGCTTAAATGGAGTATGAACGTGGCTGCGGTGGAAATGCTCAGCCGCATCGGCGTGCGGGCAGGCCGGGAATACCTGCAGCGGGTGGGCATCCCACTGACGGAGGACGATTGGGGGCTGTCCCTGGCCCTGGGCTCGCTGACCTATGGCGTGTCGCCGGTGCAGCTGGCGGCGGCCTACGCGGCCTTTGGCAACGGTGGCACCTATTATGCGCCCTATTTCATCCGCAGCATCGAGGATGCCCGGGGCAGCGTGATCTATGCCCATACCCGTCAGGGCACGCGGGTGCTCAGCCGGGAAACGGCTTATCTGATGAACAGCCTGCTGCAGTCCGTCACCGCCAGCGGCACAGGGGCCAAGCTCAGCGGCGCGGGCACGCCGGTGGCGGGCAAAACAGGCACGGTGAACATGGCCGGGGGCGGCAACCGGGATATCTGGATGGCCGCCTACAACCGGGAGATCTCCACGGCCTTTTGGATGGGCTTTGACCGGCCGGACGCCGCCCATAAGCTGGCGGGGTGGGTTTCGGGCGGCGATTACACCGCTGCCCTGGCCCGGGATTTTTTCAAGGCGGCGTATCAGAACAAGGAAAAGCCCGCCTTCGATACGCCGGAGGGCATCGTATGGCAAACGGTGGACCGCGCCAGCGTGGAATGGCTGGGGGAGGCCATGCTGGCCACCAAGCTGACGCCCAAATCCTATCAGTATTCCGAGGTGTTTGCCGCCTCCAACAAACTCACCAAGCAGTCCACCGCCTGGAAGGCGCCCAGCGGCCCCAGCGCCTTTTACATAACCCACAACGAAAAAGGAAATCCCGTGCTGTGCATTACGCCGTCGGAAAATGCCCTGCTGCGGGTGCAGCGGGACAGCGACGGGGAAAGCCTCATCCTGGCCGAGCTGAACAGTTCCGCGGGCAAAACGGTGTATTATGCCGATGCCTCCGCTAAGATGGGCGTGGTGTATACCTACCGTGTTACCCCCGTCAACTATGAGCTGCTGCAAAACGGCGTGCTGCTGGAGGGCACCCAGCTGGTGCAGATCGCCCAGGCCCAGGCGCCCTCGGCGGGCGCCGGGCTGATGAACACCCTGCGGGGCTGGCTCTCCGGCGGGCCCGACAGCGCGGAGACCTCTATTTTTCAGACGGAGGAATAATGCCGTTTCATGCTTAAAACCCGCATGAACTAACAGAAATTGGGCGGGAAAAGGATACGCGCTTTCTTCCCGGGGAAGAAAGCTGCAAAGAAGCCAGCGGGCGATGCGGCTTGGGCGCAAAACCAAACAATTTGCGCCTGTCACTTGAAAGGCGTCATGCGAGCTTCCGGGCAAAAGAAAAACCGCAGGCCAGCCGAAAAAACAAACTTGTTTGTTTTTCGGTCTGTCCGGCGGTTTTTCGCTGTGCGCATGCGCACAGCAGGGCCGGCTTTGCCGGCCTGCCCGGAAGCGATGGACAGCACTTTTGTTTCAGTCTGTGTTTGCTGCTTTTACGGCGACAAACGGGGTTTTCTGCTTCTCTTTTGACTCAAAAGAGAAGAGCCCTCGTTCGTCCCCCTCCCCGTCCAACTTCTGCTAGCCGATTTCATCTTTTGACAGCGGCCCCAAAATGGCGTATAATAGGCGCATCACTTGCCAAGGAGGTTATGCGCTGTGGAAGATATTGAATTCAGATATGATACCCAGCTGCTCATCGAAGGCCATGATTTGGATGAGGATCAGATCAACGAATATATTACCGAAAACTTCATTGGGGACTGCCTGCTGGTGGTGGGGGATGACGAGCTGATCAAGCTGCATTACCATACCAACGAGCCCTGGAAGGTGCTGGAGTATTGCCGTACCCTGGGGGAGATCTACGATATCGTTATCGAGGATATGGACCGTCAGGCCCGGGGCCTGCAGGGCTGAGCGCCTGCCTTTCCGGAAAAGCCGTTCCCGGTGATTGGAACGGCTTTTTTGTTTGCGCTGTTTTTTCGGCGTTCATACTTGTTTAACCCCTGCGCCTGTGCTAAACTAAAACCTGTGAATCTGATGCAGGATGGTTTGGTATGATCGAGAAGTGGGGGCTCCCCGTCTGGCCTGTTACCGGCAAAGCGCCGCGCACTGTATACGTGTATCTGCCGGAGGCGGCGATGCGGGACCCCACGGCCCGTTTTCCCGTGCTGTATATGTTTGACGGGCACAACGTGTTTTTTGATGAGGACGCCACCTACGGCAAAAGCTGGGGGATGGGGGAGTATCTGGACGCCACGGAAACCGGCCTGATTGTGGTGGCGGTGGACTGCAATCACCGTCCGCCCCATGGCCGGCTGAGCGAGTATTCGCCCTTCACCTTTTCGGAGGAGCGTTTTGGCCGGGTGGTGGGCCGGGGCAAGCGCTTTATGGATTGGCTCGCCGGCACCCTCAAGCCCATCATCGACGCCCGGTATCCCACCCTGCCGGAGCGGGAAACCACCTGGATTGCCGGCAGCAGCATGGGCGGCCTGATGAGCCTGTATGCCGTGACGGCCTATAACCGCGTGTTCAGCCGGGCCGCCGCCCTTTCGCCCTCCACCTGGCTTGTGGGCGGGCGCATGGAGGCGATGATCCGCGGCGCGGCCTATGCGCCGGACACCGTGGTGTATATGGATTACGGCGCCCGGGAGATGGGCAATCACGCCGGGATGCTGCGCAGCTTCCGGGACACGGCGGACGCGCTGCTGGAAGGCGGCGTGCTGCTTACCAGCCGCATCGTGCCCGGGGGGGATCATTGCGAAGCCAGCTGGGAGGAGCAAATTCCCTTTTTTATGCACATTTTGTTTTATGACAGGGAGTGATTGCATGGAGACGCAGTATTTTAAGGAGTACAGCCCAATCCTGAACCGGGAGATGGAGCTGAAGGTGTACGGCCATGGCGGCCGGCCTGTGCTGTTCATTCCCTGCCAGAATGGGCGTTTTTTCGATTTTGAGAACTTTCACATGGCGGAGGTTTGGCAGCCCTGGATTGACGCGGGCCGGGTGATGGTGTTTGCCATCGACACCCTGGATGCGGAAACCTGGAGCAACGCCCAGGGCGACCCGGGCTGGCGCAGCGAACGGCATGAGCAGTGGATGCGGTTTATCTTTGATGAAATTGTGCCCTTCATCCGGGATATGGTCAACGCCCGCAACGGCTGGACGGGCAGCCCCGGGGTGATTGCCTTTGGCTGCTCCCTGGGGGCCACCCACGCGGCCAACCTGTACTTCCGCCGGCCCGATTTGTTTGACGGGCTGCTGGCGCTCAGCGGCATTTATACCGCCAGCTACGGGTTTGGCGATTATATGGATGAGCGGGTGTATCTCAACAGCCCGGTGGATTATCTGGCCGGCATGCCGGCGGATCATCCCTATATCCAGGCGTATAACCGCAACCGGGGCATCATCGTGGTGGGCACCGGCCCCTGGGAGGTGCCGGAAACCACCTTCCGGCTGAACAATATCTGCAGCCGCAAGGGCATTCAGGTATGGGTGGATGTGTGGGGCAGCGACAGCGCCCACGATTGGGACTGGTGGTATAAACAGGTGCGGTATCATGTGCCGCACCTGCTGGACGACTGACGAGGTGAAAATATGCGGAATTTTATTTTTATTTCCCCCAACTTTCCCACCAACTATTGGCGCTTCTGCCGGGAACTGAAGCAAAACGGCCTGCGGGTGCTGGGCATCGGCGATCAGCCCTATGATCAGCTGTCGCCGGAGCTGTGGGCCAGCCTGGACGAGTATTACAAGGTGTCCAGCCTGGAAAACTACGATGAGGTGTACCGCGCGGTGGCCTTTTTTATCCATCGGTACGGGCGCATTGACTGGCTGGAAAGCAACAACGAATACTGGCTGGAGCAGGATGCCATGCTGCGCACGGATTTTCATATCACCAGCGGCTGGCAGGTGGAGGATTTGGCCCGCATCAAGTACAAGAGCGGCATGAAGGAATACTACCGCCGCGCCGGCATCCGCACCGCGCGTTTCCATATTGTGGATGATTATGACAGCTGCATGGCCTTTATCCGGGAGGTGGGCTTCCCGGTGATCGTCAAGCCGGATAACGGCGTGGGCGCCTCCCATACCTATAAGCTGCAGGATGAGCAGGCACTTTGGCATTTTCTCAACGAGCGCGATCACAATGTGCGCTTTATCATGGAGGAGTTTGTCACTGCCGAGGTGAACAGCTATGACGCCATTATCGACAGCGAGGGCAATCCCATCTTTGAAACCGGCAATGTAACCCCCAACTCCATCATGGATATCGTCAACAACGGGGATAATTCTCTCTATTATATTGTGAAGGATCTGGCGGAGGATGTGCGGGCAGCCGGCCGCGCCACGGTGAAGAGCTTCGGCGTGAAAAGCCGGTTTGTGCACTTTGAGTTTTTCCGCCTGTCCTGCGATCAGCCCATGGGCAAGCAGGGCGATGTGGTGGCGCTGGAGGTGAATATGCGCCCCTGTGGCGGGTTCTCGCCGGATATGATGAACTATGCCAACAGCACCGACGTGTATAAGATCTGGGCGGATATGATCGCCTTTGACCATTCCACCAAGCCCCAGGGAGAGCATGCCTTCTGCGCCTTTGCCGGCCGCCGGGACGGCAAGCCCTTCCGACTGGGCCATGCCGAGCTTGCGGCCAAATACGCTGCCCAGATGCGCATGATGGAGCGCATCCCCGACGCCCTGTCCGGCGCCATGGGCAATCAGATGTATGTGGCCGTGTTCCCTGACAAAGAGGAAATGGACGCCTTTTACGCCGACGCGGTACAGTGCTGACAGCGTCCGCCGCAGGGGAAAAAGGGGGAGGTTCCTGGCGATTAGGGGAGCAGAAACAGACGGGAAACAAATTGAAAAAAAGTGTTGACAAACGTTTAGGTTCGTGATATTATATGTACCTGTCAGCAGGGAATATCTCCCCCGACACTCCCCGACAGCGGCCTGCGCCTGTAGCTCAGTCGGATAGAGCAACGGCCTTCTAAGCCGTGGGTCAGGGGTTCGAATCCCTTCAGGCGCGCCAACCTCCATGGTGGGTATAGTTCAGTGGTTAGAGCGCCAGATTGTGGCTCTGGATATCGTGGGTTCGACTCCCACTACCCACCCCATTTTCTCCTTTCGGTTGGCAGCTCTCTTTCATAGGGGTGTAGCCAAGCGGTAAGGCAAGGGACTTTGACTCCCTCATTCGTAGGTTCGATCCCTGCCACCCCTGCCAAATGACCCATTAGCTCAGGTGGTAGAGCACTTGACTTTTAATCAAGGTGTCCGGAGTTCGAATCTCCGATGGGTCACCACCCCTTCGGGGGGCCTTAAGTCAAGTGACCAGATCATGCGGGCGTGGCGGAATGGCAGACGCGCCAGACTTAGGATCTGGTGTCTAACGACGTAAGAGTTCAAGTCTCTTCGTCCGCACCAAGATGCGGTAGTAGCTCAGTTGGTAGAGCGCAACCTTGCCAAGGTTGAGGTCGCGAGTCCGAGCCTCGTCTACCGCTCCAATTCCTCTTCGCGAGCTTGCCCGCGCGGGTGTAGCTCAATGGCAGAGCTCCAGCCTTCCAAGCTGGCTATGTGGGTTCGATTCCCATCACCCGCTCCAGTTTGCGGAGCGAAAGCTCCCTCACGTGCACCATTAGCTCAGTTGGTAGAGCACCTGACTCTTAATCAGGGTGTCCCGGGTTCGAGTCCCTGATGGTGCACCAAATGCCCGAAATCATTACGATTTCGGGTATTTTTTTGTGCTTTTTTGCGTTGGATTCTTCCCCTGCGAATGACTACTGTTTGTTATCTAAAGAGTTAAATCGGCAAACAGAAATTGGCAGAGGAAAGGGTACGCGCTTTCTTCCCGGGGAAGAAAGCTGCAAAGAAGCCAGTCGGCAAACCGGCTTGAAGGCAAAAACAAACAATTTGCGCCTGTCACTTGAACGGCGTCATGTGAGCTTCCGGGCAAAAGGAAAACCGCAGGCCAGCCGAAAAAACAAACTTGTTTGTTTTTCGGTCTGTCCGGCGGCTTTTCCCTGTGCGCTTTGCGCACAGCAGGGCCGGCTTTGCCGGCCTGCCCGGAAGCGGGGAACAGCACTCCTGTTTCGTTTTGCTGCCGCTTCCTTTACGGCGTTAAAACGAGGTTTTCTGCTTCTCTTTTGACTTAAAAGAGAAGCGTTTCCCTCCCCGTCCAATTTCTGGCTGTTCATACAGTTATTTAAAAGCAGAACAGCATCAACGCTGAGCTGATTAAACTGGGAGCTGTCATTCCTTCTGATCCTGATTTACCAGCCATGTTCCAACCAGCATGATCAGCAAAGCGACAAAGAACAGGAGGCCGGGCATCTCCCGGAAGATCACCAGGGACAAAAGCACCCCGATGAAGGGGGCGACGGCATAATACGCGCTGGTTTTCGCCGCGCCCAGATCCCGCTGGGCGTACACGTAAAAGTAAATGCTCAGACCATAGGCCACAAAGCCCAGCAGCAGGATTTTCAAAAGATCGCTCCAGATGGGCAGCGCTTCGCCCACCGCCAGCCCGATCAGCACCGACCCGATACCTGAGCCAAAACCTTTGATCACCACGATTTCCAGGGGATCGCTGTGGGACAGGTTTCGGGTGCAGTTGTTTTCCATGCCCCAGCACACGCAGGCCAGCAGCACGAACAGCGAACCGATGGAGAACTGGAAGCTGCCGGCGTCCTCCACGGATAGCAGGATGCTGGACAGGGTGATGAGCCCAATGGCAAGCCACAGCCGCTTGCCGATTTTTTCCTTGAAGATCAGCAAGGCAATCAGGAAAGTGGCGACGATTTCAAAATTGTTGAGCAGGGACGCATTGGCCGCGTTGGTGCGCTTGAGCCCGATCATCAGGAAAATGGGGGCCGCAATGTCCAGCACCACCATGCCAACGGTGTAAGGCAGATCCTTTTTCGTCAGGTGGACTTCCTTTTTGCCATGGCCTGTCTTGCTGCGCGCCAGCCCCATCAGCGCCATGCCGACGCCAGCGCCCAGGTAAAGAAAGCCTGCCATCATGGTGGGCGGCGCGTTTTGCAGCAGCAGCTTGGAGACCGGGGCGTTCAGCGCGTACAGCGCCGCGGCCAGGATCGCATAGAAAATTGCCTTGTTCATGCCATTCCCTCAATTCACATTATCGGTATCCTTCAGCCGCAGCAGCAGCGCGGCGTTCACCACCACAAACACAGAGCCGCAGTTGTGCCACAGCGCGCCGGTGACGGGGGTCAGGATGCCCAGCGCGGAGAGAATCACGGCGCTTAGATTGATGGCCAGGGAGGCGATGATGTTGACCTGTACCTTCTTCATCACTTGCTGCATCAGGCTGAACAGGTACGGCAGCCGCTTGATTTCGTCGCTGACCAGCACGGCGTCGGCGGATTCGATGGCAATGTCGGAGCCGATGCCGCCCATGGCGATGCCCGCATCCGCGCTGGTCAGGGCCAGGGCGTCGTTGACGCCGTCGCCGATCATGCAGATGGGCTCCGCGCCGCCGGTATAGCCCTGGATGATGTTCATCTTTTCTTCCGGCAGCAGCTTGGCCCGCACATCGGAGATGCCCACGGTATGGGCGATGGATGCGGCCGCGTGATCATTGTCGCCGGTCAGCAGCATGGGGGTGATGCCGACGCCTTTGAGCTTCTCCAGCGTCCTTTTCGCGTCCTCCCGGACGGTATCCCGCAGGGCAATGAAGCCGATCAGCTGCTGATCTGCCGCGATATACACGACGGTTGCGCCCTGGTTCAGTTCGGCTTTGGCAAGGCGTTCGCAATTCGCAATCGAAATTCCCTGTCCCTTCATAAAATCCTCTTTGCCTGCCAGAATCGTTTTGCCGTCCACCCTGGCAGACACGCCCTGACCCGCAATGACCTTGAAATCCTCGGCGGCTTCATTTTGGCCGCCCTCCTGCGCATAGGCTGTCCAAATGGCTTTGCCCAGGGGATGCTCAGACTTCTGCTCCGTCAGGGCGGCCATGCGCAGGAGCGCGTCTTCGCTGACCTGATCCGACACGCTGACCACAGCCGCCACCCGGGGCCTGCCGTAGGTGAGGGTGCCGGTTTTATCAAAGGCGATCCGCTTGATCTTGGACAGCCGCTCCAGCGCGTCCCCGGAACGGACAATGATGCCGTATCGGGCGGCGTTGCCGATGCCCGCCAGCACTGCGGTGGGGGTGGCCAGAATAAAGGCGCAGGGACAGAATACCACCAGCACGGTCACGGCCCGCATGAAGTCGCCGGTGAAAATCCAGGTGAGGATGGCGCAGCTGAGGGCGATGACCACCAGCCAGGTGGCCCAGCGATCAGCAGCAGTGACGATGGGCGCTTTGTTTTGCTCGGCTTCCTCCGCCAGACGCACCATGCGCTGCAGAGAGGAATCGGTACTCACCGCGTCCGTGCGTATGGTGAAGGTGATGTACTGGTTCATGGTGCCGCTGGATACGCTGTCGCCCGGTTTCTTGTCCACGGGGATGCTTTCCCCGGTCATGACGGATTGGTCGATGGAGGTTTCGCCCTCCAGGATAGTGCCGTCCACAGGCACGGTTTCCCCGGCCAGCACGCTGAGCACGTCCCCGACTTTCACTTGTTCAACAGGGATGACCTCAGGCTTGCCGTCCCGCAGCACCCGGGCGGTCTGGGGCGTGATTTTGATCAGCTTTTCGATGCCTTCCCGGGCTTTGCCGGAGGTGTAGTCTTCCAGCAGGGAGCCGATCTGCATGATCAATGCCACTTCGCCGGCGGCAAAAAATTCGCCGGTGGCGGCGGAGGCGATCAGCGCCAGGGAAACCAGCAGGTCGGCCTTGATGTCATGCTCAAATATGACGCCTTTGAAAGCGCCGATAAGAATCGGAATACCGCACAGGAGGATGGCCACCCAGGCAATGTCAAACGGCAGAATTCCCTTCAGGGCTCCGGTAATGCTGAGAATCAGGGAAACGGCGGACGCCACCGCGCAGATCAGCGTTTCTTTGGGTTTGTTTTCCAGCCATTTGCTCAGCATGGTTTCCTCCTTGACATACGTTCCTTTCACGCGTACAATAGATGCGCTACCGAACATCGTGTGCAGGAAGATTATAATTCCCTGATTTGGTGAAAGCAAGAATCAGAAATCAGGATTCATTCCATACGGAACAAAAACGCAAAACTGTTCAGGAGGAACACCATGGATCGCAGACAGCGAAAAACCAGAGAAGCGATTTACCGCGCATTTACAGCACTATTGAAGCAGGAAAGCTATGCCAAAATCACCGTCCAGCAGATCATTGACCGGGCGGACATCGGCCGGACCACCTTCTATACGCATTTTGACACGAAGGACGCGCTGCTTCAATCGTTCTGTACGGACATCTTCGATCACGTTTTTTCCGAGGAGCTGGATAAAGAGAAAACCCATGACTTTTCCCACGATCACGATACGAAGGCCAAAGTCACCCATATTCTCTATCACCTGCAGGAGCATATCGACTACCTGTCCGGCATTCTTTCCGGCGAAAGCGACACAGTGTTCATGGGCTTCATGAAGGAACGACTGGCAGAATTATTTGCAGCCGCTATTAGGTCAGTTTACAAGGAACTACACGCAGACCGAGAAACGGGCTGCTGACAATAAACAGGAGCTATGCACGATTCGCACGGTGCATAGCTCCTATTTATTGTTCTGATTTTGAAGAAATGCAGCCGCACAGAATATCTGCGTGGGTAGGCGTTTAGGAGAAACCCGGCGGGGATTCCAAAGGGGGCTACGCCTCCCTTTGGCACACAATCCTTGGAACAAAGGTGTAGTGTGTTATACCTGACGGCGCGGCTGGCGGGTAAAATGAGGGCGTCGCCCTATGGACACACTCATTTTATCCGCCAGGAAAACGGACAGGTTTTTGTGAATGGAAATAAGCAAAAACCCTGTTCGGTTTCGGTAAGCGGTGGCGGGGATATTGTACGTTTCAATTTCATACAAAAAGCACATTTTAGAGCCGGTACAATTCGATTTTGTCGCAATGAATCAGCGTGTCCGTTCTTTTCATTTTTCCCCACGATCCAATGCAAAGGTTTTTTCAAGATATTTAACCGCATATTCCAGTTCAACATCTCTGTTTTTTTCAGAAAACAAGGTCAAGGCAGTTTCGTTTGTTATCGGGATTTTCACGTCGAGCGGAATGCTGTTTTCTCTTTGAGCATCCGGATCAATGAAAGGCTTTGCCTCAGAAGAAAGACTTAAAAACACCGGATAGCATATGTAAATGTTGTCCGTAAGTGCAATATATCCTCCATTGTTCTGGTTTACGCCGCTGCTTGCAGTCATCCCCATTAAGGTAACATTTGGGCAATCCCCCAGAAACTTTGCCATCCCATCGCCTGCGCTCATGCATCTGGCATTGACCAGAACTACAACGGGAATATCTTGATATCTTCCGTCCGGAAAAATGTATTGACTCTCTTTGATGTGATACCCGTTGGTATCCTCATACCCAAAAGACACCATATGCTTTTTTTGATCGGTAAAGAGGGATGTGAGTGCCCCGGCTACAGAGTCGTATCCTCCCGCATTATTCCTTATATCAATGATGAGATACTTCATCCCTTGATCAATAAGCTCGCCTATAAGATCAGCATAGTATTCTGTCAATTCAGGATAATAACCGCTTCTTATTGCAGAGACTTGATCCAGAATCGTATCATAGGATTCTTGCACAATCTGAATATAGCCGCAAGCATCATTAATCATGCATGTATCGTAATTTCGCATTTCCATATCGGAATGTAATAGTTTTGTTATGGTCAAACGAAGCCTGTCTTCATAGCTGCCGATCCTCCGAACTCTTACATTCTGTTTCAGATTATCCTCGTTGATAAACGTGATATCGACATACTCTCCGCCTTTTCCCGCTAAAAATATCGGGCGGAAAACCGCTTCATTCTCTTCCACTGGAAACTGCAGCGTCGGATAAATGCACGACACTTGCCCAACAGCCTCGTTGATATCCTGATCGTCCCACGACAGGATGGTGGTTCCATTGCGTATCCCAGCCTGATATGCCTCGCTGTCCGGTTCGACAAAGATCGAAATGATACGATCGTCGTTTAATCGGATCATGGACAAGCCATAGTCATTGCCCGCAAAAAGCTGGCGAGTTTCGTCTGATAGCTCTGATATGAAATAAGGAAAAACATGCGTATCATAAAAACGATAGCACAACTCGGTTATGACGGCTGCATAGCCAAGCTCATCGTTTTTTCTTTCCGCTTCTTCTACTCTTGGCGTGTATTCCTCGCGCAGCGAATCATAGTCTATTCCCTTCCAATGATTCAAAACATATTCTTTTTCTAAGGTTTTAAGCGTTCTCTCAAAGCTGTCTGTGTAGCTATACCGCGAATAGTTATGAAACTTCGGAAATGAAATCAAATTGACCGTAAAGACAAAGCACAAAACAAATACCAATAACAGCGAGATCCCTGTTTGGATTGTCCCAAACCATTTTTTCTTCCCATGAAACAAGAACAGCAGCGGAATCAATGATTCGATATATAAAAAGAGAAACGCTGCCCAAAAAGGAGTGCCGTATGTTACTGTGAGAAAATGAAAGAGTCCAACAAGTGCGGGCAGCACGCACAGAAGGCGCAATTTCTTATGCTTTTCCAGCATCGGACGCAAGAAAACAAGCAGTACAGTGTATAACAGTATTCCAATCGCAATTGCCGCACTCTCCGTCTTCATAGATAAATAAAACAAATACATATTTTCTCCCCATTGTTCGATTTAATATCTGTATTATAGCAAGAAATTCTTTGTAGTTCAATGCCTTCTTGCGTTTGATATCGAACAATTCGATATAGAGTCGAGTCTTTACACACCAAAGCAAAATGAGCAAATCATCTGTTTTTTTGATGCCCTGCTCTCCTATGTGAATGTTAAGATCGCGGAGCTGGACGGGCGCAAGCAGGAGCTTGTAAAGCAGATAGCGGAGTTGACCACGGAAGCCGTCAGCCCGGATCAGATCGTGCAGATTTCCTACCTCGATGATTGGGACAGCGTAGCCTTTGACGACAAGCGGCGAGTGGTGGATTTGATGATTACCACCATAGCCGCAACAAGCGACAGCTTGAACATCACATGGAAAATCTGACGGGAAAACATCTCCCGTCAGACCGTTACCCTGTGTAGTCTCTTGTAAACTGTAGCTTCCAAAGGAAGCAGCCATACCCTATGATTATATGCTGAATCACATGATCTGCGATTTTTCCGAAACCGTCCGTTGGTGGACGAAAAATCCCCAGTACTCTCCGGAAGAAATCAGCCGTTTCTTTTTTGCTGCAACACCAGGAATAGCGTGATGCTTCCTGATGCCTCAATGGCATCAAGCGATTCTTAGCGTTAATGCAAATCATCCGATCATCCACCTGCCGCCGAACCAGGAAGCGCAGATGATGCTCTTATTCTATTGCAATTCTAAACAACCGCAAACAGAAATTGGACGGGGAAAGCGCGTATCCTTTCCCCGTCCAATTTTTGCTTTTTCATGCAGTTGTTTAGAGCCTGTTTCTAAATTCAGAAAGATGCATTTTCGGCGTATCAGGCTGCATTTCTGCGTTGCTTTTCCTCGATTTACCTCCAGTAAACCATCGTCAAAGCGCCTTGAATTGCAGCCTGATACGCTCGAAACTGTACATTCCTCATTTTAGAAACAGACGCTAGAAGTGAAACAGCATAAAATGAAAGGAGTCAAACAGCGGACGCGCGCCCTGCAATCGTCCATCACACCATGGTGCTTGCTTTATATGCGCGGCGTCCTTTTATCCTTTTCGTCAGATTGCCTTATAATGGAGTAGGGATAAAGCGGTCACTGGAAATCATTTGCGCAGCCTTGCTTCCATGGCTTCCACAAATTCATAGGGGACTTCCAAATCGCCATAGCCGGTCAGCATATCCAGCCCTGCCTTGAAGGAGCCGTGAAAATCGCTGCCGCCGGAGCGCAGGCAGGCGTTTTTTTGTGCCAGCGCATCCGTGCGCTCCCGCCAGTTGTCGTCAAATTCGCAATAGCGGGTTTCCAGGCCGTCCGCGCCCATATCAAGCAGCTGTTGGCAGATTTGGCAGCTGCGGTCACGGTCGGTTTTATCAATTTGGTTGGTATGGGCCACAAAGGCCAGGCCGCCGCCCTGGTGGATGAGCGCGATTGTTTCCTGGGGAGAAGGGGTTTCCCGCTCCACGTAGGCCACGCCTCCCTTGCGCAAAAAAGTGTTCATCGCCTCGGTTACATTGGCCGCGTAACCGCGCTCCACCAGGATTTGGCCGATATGCGCCTTGGTCAGCACCCTGCCTTGAAACCGGTCCAGATCCTGGGCGGTGATGTTGAAACCGTGGTCAATCAGCTTTTGCACCATGCGTTGATTGCGGGCGTCCCGGGTGAGGGAAAGGCGGTTGACCCGCTGGGCAAAAGCCGCGTCTTGCCAGCGGATGAAAAGGCCCACCACATGAATTTCACATCCCTGCAGATTGGTGGTGATTTCCACGCCGGGGATGACCCGCTGGCCGATGCGCTCGCCCTCTGCCACAGCCCGCTCCAGACCGCCCAGCGTATCATGATCCGTGATAGCCAAAGCAAAAGCGCCTTTTTGCTGCGCATATCGCACTGATTCCTCGGGAGCGAAGGAGCCGTCTGAGGCGATCGTGTGCGTGTGCAGGTCACATAGCCGCTTCATTGCGTTCCGCTTCCTTTCACTGTGCTTTCTTGCCCATCTTGCCGCGCAGGAAGGCGATGAACTGCTTTATCTCGTTCATAAAGGCAAAGATGAACGCGAAGATCAGAATGCCCAGGCATACAGGCCGGGTAAAGAAGATGCTGGCGCTGCCGCCGGAGAGAACCAGCGAACGGCGCAGGTTGGTTTCAAACAGCTCGCCAAGCACCAAGCCTATGGTCAAAGGCGGGATGGGAAAATTGAACCGGCGCATCAGATAGCCAATGAGGCCGAAAGCGATGAGCAGGCTGACCTCAAAGGTGGTGTTGCCAATGGCGAAGCCGCCCATGCAGCATACAGCGATGATGCAGGGAACCATGACGGCCTTGGGAACGCGGCTGATCTGGGCAAAGCCCTTTGAAAACAGCAGGCCTTGCAAAAGCATAAACAGATTGATGATCAGCAGACCGCCCATGATGGCGTAAACCCAGATGCTTTCACCATTGAACAGCTGGGAGCCGGGGGTGATGCCCTGCATGGTCAAAGCGCCTAACATGATAGCGGTCAAGCTGTCCCCGGGGATGCCCAGCGTCAGCATGGGGATCAGTGTGGCGCCGGTTACGGCGTTGTTGCCGCACTCCGCAGCCACCACGCCCTCCAGCGCGCCGTGGCCGAATTCCTCCGGATTTTTGGATGCGCGCCGGGCCTCGTTATAGCAGAACATGGCGCTGGTGGCGCCGCCGGTGCCGGGAATGGCGCCGATCATGGTGCCAATCAGGGAAGAACGCAGCAGCGTTTTCCAGTACTTGAACAAATCGCGCAGCCGCAAAGTGGATTTAACATAGGGTACCTTCTGCGCCGCGCCCGTCTTGTGCTGGCTGTATACATCCCGGGCCATGAACAGCACCTGGGTTAAGGCATAGGCGCCCAGCATGCAGGTGGATACCTTCAAACCGCCCATCAGGCGGTAATTGCCAAACATCAGCCGCTGAGAACCATAGATCTGATCCAGGCCAACGGTAGAAAGAAGCAGGCCCAGCATGGCGGAAATCAGGCCCTTCAGCTTGTTCTTGCCTGCGGTGCTGATGGCCGCCAGCATGCCAAACACGCATAGCGCAAAATACTCGGGAGAGCCAATCAGCAGCACGATTTTGGCCACCTGGGGGGCCAGGAACATGAGCACGAAGGCGCTGAACAGCCCGCCGATGGTAGAGGACAGAAGCGCTGTGCGCAGCGCGTCGCCCGCCCGGCCCTGCTGGGTAAGCGGATAACCGTCAAACACCGTAGCTGCCGCGTTGGAGGTGCCCGGCGTGTTGATCAATATGGCTGTGATGGAGCCGCCGTACATGCCGCCCACATAGGTACCCAGCAGCAAATACATGCCCGACAGGGAATCCATGCCGTAGGTGAGCGTGAGCACAATGGTGACGGCAAAGGTAAGGCTCAGGCCGGGCATGGCGCCGATAACGATGCCCAGGGCGATGCCCAGATTCATGATCAGTACGTTATGGATAGTCAGCGCTTCCGTAATTACTTGTCCTAACATTGCCTGTTCCCTCCTTTCTTATGGCAGCTGGACGTGCAGCACAAAGCGGAAAATGGCCCACATGGCCGCGGCGAAAATATAGACATACAAATAGTATTGCCACTTGCGGCAGCCGATGAGCATCAGCACCGCAGGGATCATGCACAGGGTGGGGATCACAAAGCCAATGCGGTTGATCCCTATGCCGTAGAGCACTACAAGGATGTATACCAGCCAGGGCATCACAAGGGCAATGATCTCATGGAGGGTTTTTCTGGGGGCCTTTTCCCGGAGACAGCCGCTTTTTGCCGCTTCCTGCCGGGCGTGGACAAACGCGATGATCGCCTTGCAGTCACCGATCACCACACAGATGGCCATGACGATGCCCAGAAAATAGGGAAACGTGCGGGGCGTAAAGGAATCATCACGCAAAGCGGCGGCGGGTACTTTGATCAGCGTAGGGATTACATAGAACAGCAGCGCCGCCACCAGCAAAGTGCAGACCAGCATGACAAGCAGGTCTTCTCGGGCTTTTTTATAGGCGGTTTTGGTCATGAAAGCTTTCACCTCCGGGAAATAAAAGGGGGGACAGAGATACCCCTGTCCCCGCAAGGATTGTTTTACTTCAGGCCGGCTTCGGTCAGCACGGCATCCCAGGACGCCGTGGCATCGGCTACCCACTGGGTGATCTCTTCTTCGGTGGGGATTTCGGTCATGGCGCCGGCGCCGGAGGTGATCAGGAATTGCTGATACTCGTCGCTCAGAATCGTGGCGTTAATCTGCTGCTTAATCCAATCCACCACATCGTCGGGGGTGTCCTTGCGCAGAGCCACGATCTTGACGCCCGCCAGAGGCGCCAGGCCTTCAATGCCGTATTCCGCCAGCGCCTTCACATCGGGCAGCAGGGGCGTACGATCGGAATACAGGGTCATCAGCGCGCGCAGCTCGCCGCTGTTGACATAGGGAACAATGTAGTTGTCATCCATCAGGCCAAACTCCACCTCGCCGTTCTGCACAGCCTGCATCACGCCGTTGGAGCCCTTGTACACCACGAAGGTCGCTTTGTCGTATTTGCCCAGCTGCATCAGGGCATGGGCAAACTCCACATGGCTGTGGCCGCCGATGGAGGATACGCCCACGGTATACTCACGGTCGCCGTTGATGATATCCCACAGCTGATCTGCCGTTTCCAGCTCGGAGTCGGGGCGGGTCACCGCCACGCCCACGCTGTCGTTGGCCAGCTTGGTCAGATAGCGGAAATCGTTGGCGGAATAGATGACCTCGGAGGTCAGGGGCATGGTGATCAGGCCGGTGGTGGACAGGGTGATCAGCGTCTGGCCGTCCGCAGGACGGGTAAAGCATTCGGACATGCCGATGGACTGGCTGCCGCCGGAGATGTTTTCCACAACCACGTTGCCGCCCAGGCCGGCATTGCCCAGCGCACGGGTGAAGGTATCCGCCGCGCCGCCGGCAGAGGAAGGAATAATCCAGGAAATGACGCCCTTGGGATAGCCCTTGGGCTGCTCTGCATCAGCCAAAGCTGAGACACAGCCAAGCAGGAGGCAGAGACTGAGGCACACACACAGCAGTTTTTTCATGATGATATCCTCTCTTTCTGTATTCATGTGTTCAGGCAGTCCTTCGCTGCCTTCGTTGCTTGTATCATAGCAAATAACAGACAAATTGACAAGAAATGATTATTATTTCAATAAAAAATCATTAGCGTGCAGAAAATGGTTGCAATTAGACCGTAATTGCGTTAATATACTGCTGATAAAACATCTATATGCGTGATTTTGATTATTTCTGCTGTTCGTAATTGATTGTTTATAGAAGGAGGAATGGCTCGTGTTCCGCCAGGAGCGCCTGGATGGCATCGTGCAGCTGATCACCAAGCGCGGGTTTGTTACCGTCCCCCAGCTGTGCAAGCAGTTTCACGCCAGCCCTGCCACCATCCGGCGGGATCTGCAAGCCCTGTCACAAAAACAGCTGATCCTGCGCAACCGCAATGGAGCAGTGCCCTGCCAGGAGCATCATACCGAGGCGTCGGTGCATTTTCGCGCCGCTGTCAACGCCAAGGCCAAGCAGCGCATTGCTCAGGCAGCCGCCGAGCTGGTGCGGGACGGCAGCCTGATTTTTATCGATTCCTCTACCACCGTGCTGAGCATGGTGGACTTTCTGGCAAGCAAAAAGAACCTGACCATCGTATCCAACAGCCTGCTGCTTATGACGCTGATGCGGGAGACAGGACATCGCCTGGTGCTGACCGGCGGAGAATACTTTGCCCCGTCCCATGCCTTTTATGGTGAGCTGGCTGTGGAAACGCTGGAAAACTATAACTTTGACTGCGCGTTCATCTCCAGCGTGGCGATTACCCAGGATGGCTATGCCGCGGAAACCCTGGAGCACAGCGTTTTCGTTCGTCAAACCGCCTTGCGCCGGGCACGCGTTGCCGTGCTGCTGTGCGACAAAAGCAAAATGAACCTGCACCGGGCCTACAACATCGCTCCCATAGACGCCATGGATTACATCATTACCGATGATCCCATCTATCCCAAGAATTCCTCCGCCCGTGTGATTCGCGTGTAAAGGGAGGCTTCTGTATGAACAAAAACGAGCGCTTCAGGCTGATTCTTTCTCTGCTCAACCAGCGCAAATATCTGAGCGTGGAGGAGCTGAGCCGCCTGGTGTATGTGAGCCCCTCCACCCTTCGCCGCGATCTGGCGGAAATGAGCCGCAGCGGCTATCTGATGCGAAGCCGGGGCGGCGCTATGGCCCTTGCCCCTGGAGAAGCAGAAGATACCATCATTCACCAGACCAGCGCGGTTTTAAGCCTGGATCAAACGGCCATTGTGCGAAAAGCGGCTGAGTTTCTGCGGGATGGAGATATCGTCTATCTGGATGCTTCCAGCCTTGTGCTTGGCATGGCTCCGTTTCTGAAGGCCAGACGGCGCCTGACCCTGGTGACGCACAGCCTGCAATGGGGACTGGTGCTGCCGGAGGGCCGGCATCGGCTCATCTGCCTGGGAGGAGAGCTTTCCGCACGGAATCTCTCAGTCACCGGCCAGCAGTGTGTGCAGACAGCAGCCCGTTTCAATTACCGTATCGGCTTTTTCAGCTGCAGTGGAATATCCAACGGCCAGGTTACCTGCCACAATCTCAATACTGCGGCACTGCTTTCCTGCGTGATGGATCATACGGAGGAAAGCATCCTGTTGTGTTCCCGGGAAAAAATAACGCGTGTCACAGCGGTAAACGCTGTGCCGCTCGACCGCTTCACGCGTATCATCACCAACAGTCCCGAAGGTTTCGAGAAGATGGGAGATCGTGTAATCCGGGTTTGATGCGAGGAATAAACATGCAGCAGACAGAAATTGGACGGGGAGGGGGACGCTTCTCTTTTGCGTCAAAAGAGAAGCAGAAAACCTTCTTTTAACGCCGTAAAAGCAGCAAGCGCAGGCTGAAGCAGGAGTGCCGTCCCCCGCTTCCGGGCAGCCGGAAAGAAGAAGGGATACGAACGGGGGCTCTTCTCTCTTTGAGCCAAAGAGAGAAGCAGAGAAACCCCGTTTTTTGCCGCAAAAGCAGCAACCACAAACTGAAACAGGAGTGCTGTTCCCCGCTTCCGGGCAGGCCAGCGAAGCTGGCCCTGCTGTGCGCAAAGCGCACAGGGAAAAGCCTGAAAATTGCCGAAAAACAAGCTTGCTTGTTTTATCGGAAATTTTCAGGATTTTCTTATGCCCGGAAGCTCTCTTGGCGACACGCAAGTAACAGGCGCAAATTGTTTGGTTTTGCTCTCAAGCCCGTTCGCCGACTGGCTTCTTTGCAGCTTTCTTCCCCGGGAAGAAAGCGCGTATCCTTTCCCCGTCCAATTCCTGTTTGTGCATCCATCCGTTTTACAGCCCGCTGACGGCGGCCAGTTCCTGCTGCCAGGCCTGCAGCTGCGCGGTGTCGATGCGCGCGCTCAGCAGCAGCGCTTCTTCTGATAAGCTGTTTTCAAACAGCAGCTGGAGCAGCTCCCGGGGACAGCGCAGGGGATCGGCAATTTTCAGGTCATGCATGGCAAGTACCTTCCTTTCTTTGGCAGCGCGCGGCGGGCCGCTTTGGGTATGCACAATATATTACGAAATTTTCCGCGCGGCAATGACAGCTTTTGTCGAATAACCGAAAAAGGCCAATTTAATATCAAATTTTCACGATTTCTTCATACACATCATACAGAATCGGCATGGTTTTATTGCGTTTCTGCGTTGTTTTTTCAGAATGCGGAGGCAGACCAAGCCGCGCTATCGCAAAGCCGACGGGTCAATATAGGCGCCGTCCCGCCGGGCGCATACCTCCACATACGCTTCCCCGGCAGTGCCAAGCAGCTGGCCGGCGGTGACGGATTGGCCGGGGGATACCCGCAGGGAGCCCAGCGGGCGATAGCAGGTTTCCGTCCCGTTCCCATGCAGCAGCGTCACGCAGCCGCCGTCCGCTTGCCGCACAGTGCCGCCGGACATGGCGCACACAGCCTCTCCCCGGGACGCGGCGAAGCGCACCCAGGGCGCCAGGCGCCACAGGCCGCTTTCCGTTTGCCCCGCCCCTGCGAAGGACTGCAGGATTTCCCCGGGCACGGGCGCCTGCCAGGCAGGCGGGGGCGTAACGTCCGCCAGCGTTTCGTTCTGGCTTCCGGCGGCGTGCTCTGCCGCCAGGCGGCGCAAATCCTCCTGCCGCGTATACAGGGCCGCAAACAGGATGATCACCACGCACAGGGCAGCCAGGGCGGGTTCTCCCCATTTCTGCAGGATTCGTCGCAAATTGTTACACCTCCCAGGACATTATGGCACAGGTTTACTTTGTATATTCGCCCGCGATGTGGTACAATACACAAATAAGGAGGTGGCGCTATGCGCGACACATTTCTGATTGTGGACGGCAACAGCCTGCTGCACCGGGCTTTCCATGCCCTGCCCCTGATGGATTATCACGGCGTGTATACCAATGCGGTGCACGGGTTTTTGAATATGCTGCTTCGCTGCATGCGGGAGCGCTCCCCGCGCTGGTGCGCGGTGGCGTTTGACGAGCACGCGCCCACCTTCCGCCATACGGCGTATACGGAGTACAAGGCGGGCCGTGCCCGCACGCCCGATGAGCTGCGGCCCCAGTTTGACATCATGAAGGAAATTCTTTCCGCCATGGGCCTGGGGGTGCTGAGCCTGACGGGCTACGAGGCGGATGATATCCTGGGCACGCTGTCCCTGCAGTGCCGGGAGAAGGGGCTGGACGCCCTGCTGCTCACCGGAGACCGGGACGCCCTGCAGTTGGTGGATGATGAAATCACCCTGCTGCTCACCCGCAAGGGCATCAGCGAGGTGGAGGAATGCACCCCCGCCCGGGTGAAGGAGCTGTTTGGGGTGTCCCCGGCGCAGGTGACCGACCTGAAGGGCCTGATGGGGGACAGCAGCGACAATATCCCCGGCGTGCCCGGCGTGGGGGAAAAGACGGCGGTGAAGCTGCTGGATGCGTACGGCACGCTGGAAAATGTGCTGGCCCATGGGGAGGAGATCAAGGGAAAGCTGGGGGAAAAGGTGCGCGGCAACGCCGAGCAGGCGCGCTTTTCCAAATGGCTGGCCACCATCCGGCGGGATATTCCGCTGGAGGTGCGCTATGACGACTGCGAGGCCCATCGCCTGGCCGGCGGCCTGGAAACGCTGCGGAAGTACGGCCTGATGACCATTGCCAACCGCATTGCCCAGGAAGCCGGCGTGCCGGCGGAAACCGCCGCGGAGGCGGAGGCGCCGGCCTATGAGGATTGGCAGGAGCTGACAGCGGCGCAGGCCCGGGCGCTGTGCGAAAACGCGCCCGAGGTGGCCGTGTTTGTGGGCGGAGAGCAGATTTCCCTGTGCGACGGCAAGCGCCGTCTCCGGGGACAGGCGGGGGGACAAATGGGGCTGTTTGATCTGCCTGCGGAGGAAGACCCGCTGGCGGCCTGCGCGCCGGCATGGCAGCGCCCCGTGATCACCCATGACGGGAAAACGCTGCTGCATACCCTGGACGGCCAGGGGCAGCCGCTGCCGGATATCGCCTTTGATACCATGCTGGCCGCCTATGTGCTCAATCCCCAGGAGAAGAGCTATCACCTGTCCGCCTTTGCGGAGGCGGATGCGTCGGGCGTATGGACGCTGGCCCTTCGCCAGCGGGCGGAGATGGCCGCGCTGGGGGTGGAGCAGCTGTATCGGGAGATCGAGCTGCCCCTGCTGGATGTGCTGTTTGACATGGAGCGGGAGGGCTTCCAGGTGGATACCGGGGTGCTGCGGGAGATCGGCGATCGGCTCAGCGCCCGGGAGACGGAGCTGAAGGAGGAGATCTACCGCCTTTGCGGCGTGGGCGAGTTCAACATCAACAGCCCCAAGCAGCTGGGGGAAGTGCTGTTCAACAGGCTGGGCCTGCGCACAGGACGCAAAACCAGCAAGGGCTTTTCCACCGATGCGGAAACCCTGGAAACGCTGCGGGAGGCCCATCCCGCCATCGATTCCATTTTGGAGTACCGGCAGGTGAGCAAGCTGCACGGCACCTACATTGACGCCCTCATCCGCAAGGTGGGGCCGGACGGCCGCATCCATACCTTTTTTGATCAGACGGGAACAGCCACCGGCCGGATTTCCAGCGCGGAGCCCAACCTGCAAAACATCCCCGTGCGCACGGATATGGGCCGGGAAATCCGCCGGGCCTTCATCGCCGCCCCCGGGCACGTACTGGTGGACGCGGACTATTCCCAGATTGAGCTGCGCATCCTGGCGCATTTTTCCGGGGACGCCGCCATGGTGGACGCCTTCCGCCAGGGGCAGGATATTCACGCCCGCACGGCAGCGGAGGTGGCGGGCATCGATATTGCCGATGTCACGCCCCAGATGCGCTCCCATGCCAAGGCGGTGAATTTCGGCCTGGTATACGGCATCAGCGATTTCGGCCTGGCCCGCAATACGGGCATGAGCCGCAAGGAGGCCGCCGCCTTTATCGAGCGGTACTTTGCCGCCTATCCCGGCGTGCAGGCCTTTATGAAGAAGGCGGTGGCGGAGGGCTATGATACCGGCATGGCGCGCACGCTGTTTGGCCGGGTGCGCAAGCTGCCGGAGCTGAAATCCGGCAATTACAATATGCGCAATTTCGGCGAGCGCGCGGCCATGAACACCCCGGTGCAGGGCACGGCGGCGGATATCATCAAGCTGGCCATGGTGCGGGTGCACAATGCCCTGCGGCAGGGCGGCTTCCGGGCTAAGCTGGTGCTGCAGGTGCACGATGAATTGATTTTGGAGGCGCCGGAGGAGGAGCGGGAGCGGGTGGCCCGCCTGCTCAAGGACTGCATGGAGCAGGTGATTACCCTGTCCGTTCCCCTGGTGGCCGAGGTGAAAACAGGAAAAAGCTGGTATGAAACCAAATAAACCCTATGTGATTGGCCTGACGGGCGGCATCGCCTGCGGCAAAAGCCATGTGGCCCGGGAGCTGCGCAGCCTGGGTGTGCCCGTGCTGGACGCGGACGCCATTTCCCGCGGCGTCACCGCGCCGGGCGGGGCCGCGCTGCCCGCCATCCGGGCAGCCTTCGGGGACGAGGTGTTTCAGGGAGAAAGCCTGGATCGCCGGGCCCTGGGGGCGCTGGTTTTCGGGGATGCGGAAAAGCGCCGGCAGCTGGAGGAGATCATCCACCCGCTGGTGATTGCGCAGATGCAGCGGGAAACAGAAGAAGCCAACGCCGCCGTCGTGGGCTGGGATGTGCCGCTGCTGTACGAAACGGGCATGGATGCCCGGTGCGATGAGGTGTGGTGCGTCTATGTGCCGGAATATGAGCAGCTGCGGCGGGTCTGCCGCCGGGACGGCCTGAGCCGGGAAGCGGCCCAGGCGCGGATTGACAGCCAGCTGCCGCTGGCGGAAAAGAAAAAACGCGCCCTGCATGCCATCAGCACCATGGGCGATCAGCGCAGCACCCGCCGCCGCGTGCGGAACCTGCTGCGGGATTTGCAAAGGAGATTGCGTTTTGAGTGAACCCACCCTTCCCGTGCGCAGCCCGCGCCGCGCACGCAGAAAAGATACAGACAGAAAAACGCCGCCGGAATGGCTGCGGGGCTTCCCGGTGCGCACGGCGGTTATCCTGCTGCTGTTGCTGCTCATTGCCGTGCTGGCCCTGGGCAGCAGCCGGGGCAGCATGCGCCGCCTGCTCCGCCAGCGGGAGGAAGCGGCCCGGGAGTATGACCGCCTGGTGGCGCGGCATACCGTGGATGATACCCGTCCCTGGATTGAGAAATACGCAGCCGAAAACGGCATTGAGCCCGCCTTTGTGGCGGCGGTCATCCTGCGGGAAAGCAGCTATGACCCCCAGGCCACCAGCAGCGTGGGCGCCCGGGGGCTGATGCAGGTGATGGAGGATACCTTCCAGTTTGTTCGGCGCAGCCTCAACGAGGAGATCGATTTCTGGAACATGTACGACCCGGAAACCAACATCCGCTACGGCTGCTGGTATCTGGGCTATCTCAGCCGCATTTTTGACGGGGATCCCATCGAGATGGCCTGCGCCTACCATGCAGGGCCCAACAATGTGAAGCTGTGGATTATGAATTATGCGGCGGACAGGAAGAACCTGCGGCTGGAGGAAATCCCCAAGGAGGATACGCGGTATTACGCGGGAAAGGTTTACGATGCATATTCCATTTATTTCCAGCATTATTACCCCGACCCGGTGTAAGCGGGCGGCGGCCTGGCTGCTGGCGGCGCTGCTGCTGTGGGGCGGTACCGCCTCGGCGGAGCTGATGACGGATGTGGGCCTGCACCTGGGCATTATTTCGGTGGCCTCCATGCAGGTGAATCCCCTCACCCCGGTGGAGCGGGAATTCATGTCGGTGACCGATCTGATGTACGAAGGGCTGATGTATCTGGATGACAACTACCAGCCCCAGCCCTGCCTGGCGGAAAGCTATGCCGCCAGCACCGACGGGCGCACCTGGTTTTTCTACCTGCGGGAGGATATCAGCTTCCATGACGGCACGCCGCTGACCGCCAATGACGTGGTGGCCACGGTGCAGGAAATCCTGCGGCTGGCGGAGGAAGGACAGGGCCGCTATCAGTCCCTCAAGTATTTTGTGCGGGATATCGACGCCAGCGACAGCAAAACCGTGGTGATCAAAACCAACCGCGCCAATTACGGCTTCCTGTACGCCATGACCTTCCCTGTGCTCAAGGCGGGAGAGGTGCAGATGCCCAACCCCGTGGGCACCGGGGCCTATTACCTGGATATGTTTGAGCCCGGGGTGTATATGCTGCTGTCCGCGTATATGGGCTGGTGGCAGCCCTTGCCGGAAAACCGGCAGGTGCTGGTTAATTTCTTTGCCACCAACCGGGAGCTGATTTCCGCCTACGAATACAGCAACGTGGATGCGGTGCTGACCCGCGCCATCACCGCGGCCCAGTACCGCAGCGGCGTCAGCTCCTACAACATCGATTACCGCACCACCCAGCTGGAATTGCTGATGATGAACAACAATGCCCGGGAGCTCAGCGATGTCCGCGTGCGCCAGGCCATCCGGTATATGATCAACCTGGACGACATTGTGAAAAACGTGTATTACGGCATGGTTACCCGCACGGATACGCCGCTGATTCCGGGCACATGGACCTATTGGCGCGGGGACTTCAAACAGGAATACAACAAGCAGCGCGCCATGGAGCTGCTGGACGAGGCGGGCTGGGACCGCTTTAACGAGAACGGTGTGCGCATCAAGATAATTGACGGCAAACCGGCCAACCTGCACCTGCGCTTCTATGTGTATGAAGAACAGGATAACAGCGTGCGCGTGGAGGTGGCCAACCGCATTGCCGATTCGCTGCTGGAGGTGGGCGTGGAATGCAAGGTGGAAACCGTCACCTTCAAGGAGGCCTCCGAAAAGCTGCGCGCCGCGTCCTACGATCTGTGCCTGGCAGCCTTCAATATCGATTTTCCCCCGGATCCGGGCTATCTGCTGATCTCGGGAAATTCCGGCAACTATATGCGCTATAAGTCCAGTGAAATGGACACCCTGATTCAGAATAAGCTGCGCACTGCTCTGGATTATGAAACCTACCGCGAAGCGCTGATGCAGATTCAGGAGCTGTTCTGGCAGGATTGCCCGGCCGTATGCTTCTACTATCGCAACGGCGCCATCCTGACCCGCTGGATGTTCACCGACGCCCGCGATGTGCGGGAGCCCGCTGTGCTGCGCGGCCTGGAGTATTTCAAACGGTAATCAACGGGGGACCTTCTCTCTTTGCGTCAAAAGAGAAGCAAAGAAACCCCGTTTGCCGCCGTAAAAGCAGCAAACATAAGCTGAGCTTTGACGAGGAGGGAAACGCTTCTCTTTTGCGTCAAAAGAGAAGCAGAAAACCTTCTTTTAACGCCGTAAAAGCAACAGGCACAAGCAAAAAACAGGAGTGCCGTTCCCCGCTTCCGGGCAGGCCAGCGAAGCTGGCCCTGCTGTGCGCAAAGCGCACAGGGAAAAGCCTGAAAATTACCGAAAAACAAGCTTGCTTGTTTTATCGGAAATTTTCAGGCTTTTCTTATGCCCGGAAGCTCTCTTGGCGACGTTCAAGTTCCAGGCGCAAATTGTCTGTTTTAGTGTCCAAGCCGGTTCGCCGACTGGCTTCTTTGCAGCTTTCTTCCCCGGGAAGAAAGCGCGTACTCCCCTCCCCGTCCAATTTCTGTTTGTGCATGCAGCTGCTTGGAAGTGAGGCAGCATTATTTTCCGCCATCGTCCGGAGAAGGCCAAAGCCCTGCCTTTTTCAGGCGTGCCGCCCGCCTATCCGGCCTGGATTTCCAGGCTGCGGCGGATGGCTTCATAGGAGGCGGGGCTCAGAATCCGCTCGATGGCGCAGGCCTCCTGCTCGGCGGCGGAGGGGGCCACGCCGGATTGTATCAGCCAGCGGCACAGGCAGGCGCAGCGCTCGGCTGTCTGCCGGGCCCGGGCCTCTCCCTCCGGGGTGAGGCTCAGGGCGCCGTCCGGGGCGCACACAACCAGCTGCCGGGCAACCAGCTGCTTCAGCGCCATGCTGACGGCGGCTTTGGAGCATTGCAGGTATCGGGCGACATCCACGGAACGCACAAAAAAGTATCTGGACTGCAGCGCCCATATCGCCTGCAGATAACGGGAGAAAACGCGGGTTTCTTCCATGGGGGCTCCTTTGAAAATCAGGGCTCAAGGCTTTGATAGTATGCCTTGCGGAATTCGGAGGGGGTTTTGCCCTCCATTTTGTGAAATACGTGGGTAAAGTGAGAGGAAGAGCAAAAACCAACCTGCTCCCCGGCGGCGGAGATGCTTACGGTGTTTTGCGTCAGCAGCCGCTTTGCCTTTTCACAGCGGATATGGTTGTGATACCACAGCAGGGTGTGCCCTGTGACTTCCCGGAACACCCGCAGCAGATAGCTGCCGTTGATGTAAAGGGCCCCGGACAGCGCCTTCAGCGAAAATTTTTCGGCGCTGTGCGCATCGATATACGCCTGCGCGGCCCGAACAAGCTCTTTCTTTTCCCCCTGCCACTGGGGCTGATCGGGCCGGCAGTGCCTGCAGGGCGTGAACCCCTGGCTTTCGGCCTCTGCCAGCGAAGAAAAGGCGACCACATTGTCAGGGTGCCGCATCCGGGCGGTGCAGGAGGGGCGGCAAACCGCTTTGCTGGAAATCATCCCGCAGAAAAGCCTGCCGTCGTATGCAGCGTCATGGTTTTGGAATGCCTGCCATTCGGCTTTGGTCAATTGCCCGCGCCTCCCTTCTGCGACGGAATTGCTGGTTAGTAATGTTTAACTGTATGTTAGCATAGATTAACCGTCTTTGTCAGCACATTTTTTAAAATAGTCAATATTAAGCAAAAATACAGACAGAAAAAGTCAATTTTGGAATAGCAAACGAAAAAAAGCTGTGATACCATATCAAACGTAAGTTAGATTAAGCTAACTTTTATGACGCAGGGAAGGAAGTGCGTGAAAAATGAAAAGCAACAGGCCTTGGCTGCGGCTGCTGATTTTGCTGGCTGCGGCCATGCTGCTGACCGGCGCAGCCCTGGGCGAGGAAGCGGGCACCCGCTGGGCGGACGCGGCGGACGCCATCGATAAATATCTGGATGAAGCGTTTGAACTGTACCTGGCGGGGGATGGCGCTGCGGCAGCCAAAAGCGTCAGCGGCGGGTATTTCCAGATATACGAAATCACCGGCTTTGAACGCCAGACCATGAGCTATATTTCCGGCCCCCGAAAAAACGCGGTGGAGCTGCAGTTTTCCACCTGCAAGGGCGCCGTGAAAAAGAGCAATGCGGACGATGAAACCAAAACGGAGGTTCGCACCGCCCTGAACAAACTGAAGGCCATGATCCGCGAGGATGCCAATAAGCTGGCGCTAAAGGACGGCGAAGCCCTGAGCGAAACCAAGTATTACCTGAACGGCGAGCTGGTGGAGTATGATCCCTGGGCGGATTTTTCCGCCGACCCCAACGCCGCCGTGCATTATAAAAGCTGGGCCGAGGCGGCTTCCGCCGTGGGCGAGCTGCTGGATATGGCCAATACGGGATACAAGGGCATCGACCTGGTGGCGGCCAAGGATAACCTGGATAATGCCTATTACGGCGTGTACGAGGCCTCCGGCCTGAGCCAGAAAATCTACGCCGGCCTGTCCGTGGAGGACCGCGAGGCGGTGGACGGTGCCTTCGATGCCGCCTATGCCATCCTGGCCGGTGGCCGGGAAAACCTGAAGATCAGCGGCTTCAAGCGCGCCGTTGGCAATACGCAGAAGGCCGTAAACAGCAAGGCGGCTGCCCTGGATGAAATGGAGGCCGCCGCCAAAGCGGAAGAGGCGGCTGCTGCCGCGGCGGCCGCTGCCGAGGAGGAAAGCGCCGGCGGCAGCGACCCCCGGTTCCTCACCTTCATCGCGTCCTTTGGCATCATCGTGCGGGAAGGCCTGGAGGCCATTTTGGTCATTGCCGCCATCATTGCCTATCTGGTCAAGAGCGGCAATGCCAGGAACCTGCGCAATGTGTATATCGGGGCCGTTGCCGGTATCGCCGCCAGTTTCCTGGCCGCCTGGCTGCTGAGCATGCTCAAGTCCGCCTGGGCGGGCGCGGGCCAGTCCCAGGAGGTCATCGAGGGCATTACCGCCCTGATTGCCGTGTGCGTGCTGTTCTACGTCAGCAACTGGATGATCAGCAAAGCGGAGGCCGCTTCCTGGAGCCGCTACATCGACGGCAAGGTGCAGGGCTCCGTGGAGCGGGGCAGCGCCTTTGCCCTGGCCTTCACCGCGTTCCTGTCCGTGTTCCGGGAGGGCGCCGAGGTGGTGCTGTTCTATCAGCCCATGCTCAGTGAGGGCAATCCGGGCATGGTTTGGGCAGGCTTCGGCGTAGGCTGCATCCTGCTGGTGTTCATCTACCTGGCCATCACCAAGCTGTCCATCAAGCTGCCCATCAAGGTGTTCTTCACCGCTACCAGCATCCTGATGGCCGTGATGTGCGTCAGCTTCCTGGGCAGCGGCATCAAGGAGCTGGCCGAGGGCGGCGTGTTCGATACCACGCTGCGGGTGCCGGGCATTCCCGAAAACGATGTGGTGCAGGTGCTGGGTATTTATCCCTTCCTGGAGACGCTGGTGCCCCAGCTGATTCTGGCTGTCATCCTGCTGATCACGTTTATGATCGCCCACTACCGGGGCAAAATGGATGCCCTGAAGGCGCAGTACGAAAGCGCCAAATAACCCCTGGATGTCCCGGATGACGCTGCCCCGCGCGGCGCGCCTGGCCATAGATTCCCGCAAGGGAAAAGAATATTGAGGAGGATCAGTTCATGAAGAAGTTTTTTGCTCTGCTCGTGGCGGCCCTGATGCTGCTGTCCGGCGTTTCCGCCGTTGCCGAGGATGCGGGTTTTGAAGAATTCCCCATCTTTGAGGATGTGGAAATGGGCATTCTGAATGTTTCCATGGTGTACTTCCAGCCCGTCGTGATGGAGCCCGCCGGCCAGTGGCTGAGCGTTGAGGAAGGCGCCAACCTGCATATCGAAGCCGATATCTCCGCCCTGGAGAACGATCTGGGCTACGGCACCGGCGACTGGGTGCCCTACCTGACCATCAACTGCACCATCAAGGATGCCGACGGCAACGTGGCGTATGAAGGCTCCTTCATGCCCATGGCCGCTTCCGACGGCCCCCACTACGGCGCCAACATCGCCCTGCCCAATGCGGGCACCTACAGCGTGACCCTGGAAATCCTCAGCCCTGAGAACAACGGCTACCTGCTGCACGTGGACGAGGAAACCGGCGTTGAGGGCCGTTTCTGGAACGAAGCACTGACCTATACCTTCGAGGGCTGGGATTACATTCCTCAGGAATGGTAATCTGAAAAAAAACAGATCCTCCGGCGGGTATCCGCCGGAGGAAAAACCGGGCGCGAGCGGCCCCTGCGGGTTCTGCCTGCATAAAATAGCTCCTGGCTGCTGGCATGCAATCCGCGGGGGATTGCGTGTCAGCGCTATCCGCGTTTCAGGGAAGGCCGCAAAACCGCGGCTTCCGCCGGAAGATTCCGCCTGAACGCACATTCTCAGGAGGCTTTCAGCATGCTGAAATACATCATCACCGTTACCGAGGATTTGCTGATCACCGTGACATTGGTCACGCTGCTGTACGCCCTTTGCGCCAAGGCCTTTGGCCGCCGCGGAGCGGTGACCCAGTGGGCCGGCATCGGCGTGGGCGTGGCCGCATCCCTGGGCATGGCCATTCTCAAAAACACCACCAAGCTGATTAAAACAAACCAGTGGAACCAGGGGATTTTCTATTGCACGGTTCTGTTTTCCGTGCTGTTTATTCTGCTTTCCCTGTGCTTTTTGCGCAAAAAAGATGCGCCCTGGCACGCCGGCAGCCTGATCGCCTGCGCGGCGGGGGCCTGCGCCGCGGCGCTGCTTATTTTCTATGAGCTGCCGGACGTGATGGCATACCCCTTCAACTTTAACACCGGCGAAAACGGCATTCTGTCCGTGGATTTTCTGGTGCGTTTCCTGGGGTGGGCCTTCGCGCTGATTCTGATGCTTGTCTATTCGCGCTTCCTGTATAAATGCGCTTACCGGATAAACGGGATGGGGCTGCCCCGGCTGGTGCTGAACCTGGGGTTGCTGATCAACGCCATCCGCTGCTTCGGCCAGATCCTCCGTCCCTGGGTCAGCCGCGCCAAGTGGCTGCGCTGGCCCATCCCATACGCCAAGGCGGATTACCCCTGGGCCTTCCCCCTTGCCACCTTTGTGGCCAATAATACGGTGCTTTTCTCCCTGGTGATCGCCGGGCTGACCCTGATTTTACTGGGGGTTTTCTATGCCTATAACACCAGGATCCATGGCCGGTATGAAAATTCCGCCCAGCTGCGCAAGCTGAAGGCAAGCGCCCGCAGCGGCCGCCGCGTCTCCGCCACGGTGCTGGGATGCCTGGTGCTCAGCGGATTGATTCTGACCAGCGTCAGGGCGTATGCCAACCGCGCCCCCGTGCTTTCCGCGCCGGAAACCTATACCATCACGGAGGACGGGCTGATCGTCATCGATCTGGAGCAGGTCAGCGATGGCACGCTGCACCGCTTTGAATACAAAACGGAAAGCAATGTCAACGTGCGCTGGATTGTGATTAAAAAGCCCGGCGGCGGCGCGTATGGCGTGGGCCTGGACGCCTGCGAGGTCTGCGGGACGGCCGGCTATTACCAGCGCGGCGAGCAGGTGGTATGCAAGCGCTGCGACGTGGTGATGAACATCAACACCATCGGCTTCCGCGGCGGCTGCAATCCCATTCCCGTTGCCTATGAGGTAAAAAACGGGCAGATGGTTTTCCGGCTGTCGGATATCATCGAGGCGGAGAAGGAATTCAAGTAAAAGGGGGAAAGGACGAATGCTGTTTCGAATGATTCGCGGCGCGCTTTTCCGCCAGAAGGGGAAAATGCTGCTGATCGCGTTTACCATCGCGCTGGGCGCTTCCCTGGCCACCGGCATGCTCAACGTCATGCTGGACGTGGGGGATAAGGTCAATCAGGAGCTGAAGACCTACGGCGCCAATATCACCGTCAAGCCCAAGGCCTCTTCCCTGCTTTCCGATATTTACAACGTGGAGGGCGAGGGCGGCGAGCTGAGCACCGCCTATCTGCGGGAGGATGAGCTGGGCAAGCTCAAAACCATCTTCTGGGCCTTCAATATTGTGGATTTTGCCCCCTTCCTGAACACCCAGGCCGCGCTGCCTGCGGGGGAGGAAGTTACCGTGGTGGGCACCTGGTTTAACCACCACCTGGATTTGCCCACAGGGGAAAGCCTGGACGCGGGCGTTGCCAGCCTGCGCAGCTGGTGGGATATCCTGGAGGGCCAGTGGCTGGATGAGCAGACCGATTTGGCAGCCCGGGAGATCATGGTGGGCACCGCGCTGGCACAGCGGGCAAACCTGCACGCGGGGGATACCCTGGTTCTGACCGGCCCCGCGGCCGCCCGGGAAGTCACCGTGGCGGGCATTTACGATGCCGGTGGGGACGCGGACGATCAGATCTATGCCTCCCTGGATTTGGTGCAGCTGCTTTCTGACCGGGAAAATAAGGTTTCCACCATCGAGGTCAGCGCCCTGACCACGCCGGATAACGACCTGGCCCGCCGCGCGGCCCGCAATCCCGCCCTGCTGTCGGCCAGCGATTATGAAACCTGGTACTGCACCGCGTATGTCAGCGCCGTGTGCTATCAGATTCAGGAGGTTATCACCGGGTCTGTGGCCTCTGCCGTCCGCCAGGTGGCGGAAAGCGAAGGGGCCATTCTGGATAAGACCCAGCTGCTGATGATTCTGATCACGGCCCTGAGCCTGGTGGGCTCCGCCCTGGGCATTTCCAACCTGGTTACTGCCTCCGTCATGGAGCGCGCCCAGGAGATCGGCCTGCTCAAGGCCATCGGCGCCCATGACCGTGCCATTACCGGCGCCGTCATTGCCGAAATCCTGATCACCGCCCTGGTGGGCGGCGTGGCCGGCTATTTTCTGGGCTTTGGCTTTGCCCAGCTCATCGGCCGCAGCGTGTTTGGCTCGGCGGTGGAGATGAAGGTAATGGTCATTCCCATTGTGGCTGTGCTGATTTCCCTGGTCACCATCGCCGGCAGCATGCCTGCCATCCGCATGGTGCTGCGCCTGCGTCCTGCGGAAGTGCTGCACGGCGGCCATTAAGGAAGGGAGGGAAAGAGAATGAGCAAACGCAAAATGTATCTGCGGATGATCACGGCCTCGCTGCTGCGCCGCCGTTCCCGCATGCTGATTGCCCTGCTGTCCATCGGCATCGGCGCCACCATCCTTTCCGGCCTGGTTACCATTTACTATGATGTGCCCCGGCAGATGAGCGCCCAGTTTCGCAACTACGGCGCCAATATGATTCTGCTGCCCGAGGACGGCGTACAGCTGACCCGGGATCGGGTGGAGCAGGCGATGGCCGCCATTCCCGGGGATTCCCTGGTGGGCGCCACCCCGTATCGCTATGTGCGGCTGGATATGGTTTCCCGCCAGCAGAGCTTTACCACGGCCGGCACCGATTTTGAACAGGTACAGAAAACCAGCCCTTACTTCCATGTGGAGGGCCGCTATCCTGAAGGCCGCCGGGAAATCCTGGTGGGCAAGGAAGTGGCGGGCACCATCGGGGTCCGGGTGGGCGGCAACATGGAATTGACCTATAAACCCGCCGTGATGGCCGACGCGCAGGATCTGGCGGCTCAGCGGGTGCCCGGCGCGCTGCTCGGCGGTTCCGCGGAGGGCTATAACACCGCCCTGGTGTATGTCAGCGCCCGGCTGGACGACGAAGGGAAAATCGCCGCTGTCGAGGTGGATGCCTCTCTGCAGACCGAGGAGTTCGGCGGCCGCTGCGCGGAGCCGGAGTTTACCAACCGTTTCATCGGAAAAACCCTGCCCCTGACGCTGGGGGAGGATGTGGACGCTATGAGCGGCGCCACCGTGACCTCCGAAGCTGTGGTGCAGGCGCTGAATACCGCCGTGCGCACCGAAAAGGCCGTGACCGCCGCTGACCGCACCATCAATTTCACCGTGACGGGCATCCTGGAGACAGGCGGCGAGGAGGAAGCGTACGCCTTCATTTCCCTGGCCGATATGGACGCCATGACGGGCGAGGCAGGCAAGCTGGATGTGACGGAGCTGAGCGTTTCCGCCACCCAGGAGCAGCTGGACGCGTACGTGCAGGCGGTTGCCGATGAAGATGCCGGCGTTGCGGCTCGGCTGGTCAAGCGCGTCACCCGCTCGGAAACCACCGTGCTTGGCAAGCTGCAGGCCCTGGTGTTCCTGGTTACCGCCGTGGTGCTGCTGCTGACTATGATCTGCGTTTCCACCACCATGATGGCGGTGGTGTCCGAGCGCCGCCGGGAGATCGGCCTGCGCAAGGCCCTGGGGGCTTCGGATAACAGCATCCGCGGGGAGTTTCTGGGCGAGGGCATGTTCCTGGGGCTGCTGGGCGGCGTGCTGGGCGCGCTGCTGGGCTTTGTGTTTGCCCAGGTGGTCAGCGTCAACGTGTTTGGCTCTTCCATCATGTTCCAGCCGCTGCTGCTGCCCATTGCCGTGGCAGTTTCCATGGCGGTGGCGGCCGCCAGCTGCCTGCTGCCCATCCGCCGCGCTGTGGCCATTGACCCCGCGCTGGTGCTCAAGGGCGAATAATTCAGGAGGGTGAGTGCAATGAGTCTTTTGGAACTGAAAAACGTATCGAAAATATATGGCGACCTGAAGGCGCTGGACAACGTGAGCATTCATGTGGATAAGGGCGAATGGGTGGCCATTATGGGCCCTTCCGGCAGCGGCAAAAGCACCATGATGAACATTATCGGCTGCATGGATAAGCCCAGCCTGGGCGAGGTGCTGCTGGACGGTGTGGATATCAGCAAGGAAAGCAGCAAAAAGCTGACGGACATCCGCCGGGACAAAATCGGCCTGATCTTTCAGCAGTTTCACATGGTCAACTACCTGACCGCGGTGGAGAACATCATGGTATCCCAGTATTATCACTCCATGCCCGATGAGCAGGAGGCCCTGGAGGCCCTGGGCCGCGTGGGCCTGCGGGAACGCGCCCGCCATCTGCCCAGCCAGCTTTCCGGCGGCGAGCAGCAGCGCGTCTGTGTGGCCCGTGCCCTGATCAATCATCCGGAGCTGATTCTGGCGGATGAGCCCACCGGCAATCTGGACGAAACCAACGAGAACATCGTGCTGGATCTGTTTGCCCAGCTGCACAGGGAGGGAACCACCCTCATCGTGGTGACCCATGACCCCGAGGTGGCGGAGGCGGCCCAGCGCACCATCGTGCTGGAGCATGGCCGTGTGGCCCGGGAAATCATCAATGAGAACTTTGGCAAGTGACCGCGGGAACGGGAGGCCGGATATGAAGAAAAGCAAAAAGATCACGGCGATGGATATTGTGCTGCTGGCGCTGTGCCTGCTCCTGCCCCTGGGCGCGGCCTGGATTTTTCCCGCCTGCGGCGCCCATGAGGACGGCAGCGTCATGGCCTGCCATTGGGCAGGGCGGGCGGTGCTGGGGGCCGGCGCGGCAATGGGCGCGCTGGCGGTTCTGCGCCTTTTCCTGAGCAGCGGCGCAAAGCTGGGAGCGGACGCTGCGCTGATTCTCTTTGCGGGATACGGGGAGATGCTGCCCGGCACGCTGATTTCTTTATGCATGATGTCCACCATGCGCTGCCATGCGCTGATGAAGCCTGCGGTGATTGTGGTATGCGCGCTGATTCAGCTGGCCGCCGCCGCGGACATCCTGCTGCGCATAAGACGGGAAAGGGCGGAAAAGCGGTGATTGCAAGGCTCTCCTTTAAAAATTTGACCGGAAGGCCGGGACGCACGGCAGCGCTGGTGCTGCTGGCCGCCTTCCTGGCCTTTTCCATTTTCGGCGGCTCGCTGATGATTCTCAGCCTGCAGCGCGGCCTGGACGGGCTGGAGGCGCGGCTGGGCGCGGATATCATTGTGGTGCCCTCCTCCGCGCGGTCGAAGTTCAACGTGAATGACCTGCTGCTGCAGGGCAATCCCGGCTATTTTTACATGAACAAGAGCTATGCCGATCAGGTGGCTGCCCGGGAGGGCGTGGAACAGGTATCCTGCCAGCTCTATCTGGCCAGCGTATCCGCCGGCTGCTGCTCGGTGCCGGTGCAGATCATCGGCTTTGACCCGGCGACGGATTTCACCATCCTGCCCTGGGCCCGGGAGACCTACCGCGAGGAGATCGGCCGCGGGGATATCCTGGTGGGCAGCGATGTGAATGTGCCCCAGGATGGCATCCTGCGCTTTTACAATGTGGATTGCCGCGTGGTGGCGCAGCTGTCAAAAACCGGCTCGTCCCTGGATACGGCGGTCTATGGGAATCAGCAAACCATTCAGGCGCTGATTGCCGCCTCCCAGGAGCGGGGACTGAACCAATATAACCAGATAGAAACGGATAAAGTGGTATCCGCAGTGCTGATTAAGGTAAAAAACGGATATGATGTGGAGGATGTAAAGGATGATATCAACATTCATGTCCGAAAAGTGGTGGCGGTGAGAGCAAGCCATATGATCAGCGGCATCGCGGACAGCCTGGCGGGCATGTCCCGGCTGATCACCCTGTTTATCGCTGCCGTTTGGGCGCTGTGCCTGGCGGTGATGGCGGTGGCCTTTGCCATGATCATGAACGAGCGGAAAAAGGAGTTTGCCGTTCTTCGGGTGCTGGGCGCAAGCCGCGGGAGGCTGGCCGGCCTGGTGATGAGCGAGGCGGCGGCGGTGAATCTGCTGGGCGCGCTGGCCGGCATCGCGCTGGCGCTGCTGGCGGTGCTGCCCTTCAGCGCGGCCATTGAAAAGGGGCTGGGGCTGCCCTTTGTGATACCGGATGCCGGCCGCGTGCTGCTGCTGGCTGCCGCGGCCCTGGGCGCCTGCCTGGCGGCGGGCGCGGCGGTATCGGCCCTGTCCGCCGTGCGCGTCAGCCGGGTGGACCCCAGCCTGATGATTCGGGAGGAGAACTGATATGCTGCGAGCGGAAGGCGTTTTGAAGCATTATGACCGCCTGCGGGGAAGCAGCAATTACTTCTGCGCGCTGCAAAAGCTGGATTTTGCCCTGGAGCCGGGCAGGGTGACGGAGATCACGGGCCGGTCCGGCAGCGGGAAAAGCACCCTGCTGAACATTTTGGCCGGCCTGCTCCGGCCCACGGAAGGCAAGGTCCGTTTGGAGCAGACTGATCTGTACGCCCTGCCGGACGGGGAGCTTTCCCGCCTGCGCAACCGCGCCATTGGCGTGGTGCCCCAGGGGCAGACCGGATTGCGCAGCCTGACCGTGCTGGAAAACGTGCTGCTGCCCTGGCAGCTATACAGCCGCGGCCACGCGCCGGCGGCACGGGCCCGGGAACTGCTGGAACGGGTGGGCATTGCCGATTTGGAGCAGGTGCGCATCGGCGAGCTCTCCGGGGGGGAAATGCGACGCATGGCCATTGCCCGCGCCCTGATCATGCAGCCGGCGGTGCTGCTGGCGGATGAACCCACGGGGGATCTGGACGATGAGAACACCGCTGCCGTGCTGCGGCTGATGCGGGATACGGCCCGGGAAGGCACCGCTGTGCTGCTGGTAACCCATGAGGCGGAGGCGGCCCGCTATGCCGATGCCGTATACCGAATGGAGGCGGGCGCACTTTCGCTGCAGGCCGCGAAATAATGCTGTTTATCAGCTGAAAAGCTGAATCGTCAAACGGGAATGGGATACGCGCTTTCTTCCCGGGGAAGAAAGCTGCAAAGAAGCCAGCCGGCGAACCGGCTTGGACACAATAACAAACAATTTGCGCCTGGAACTCGGATGTCGCCAAGAGAGCTTCCGGGCATAAGAAAAGCCTGAAAATTTCCGATAAAACAAGCAAGCTTGTTTTTCGGCAATTTTCAGGCTTTTCCCTGTGCGCTTTGCGCACAGCAGGGCCAGCTTTGCTGGCCTGCCCGGAAGCGGGGAACGGCACTCCTGTTTTTGCTTGTGCCTGTTGCTTTTACGGCGTTAAAAGAAGGTTTTCTGCTTCTCTTTTGACGCAAAAGAGAAGCGTTTCCCTCCTCGTCAAAGCTCAGCTTGCGTTTGCTGCTTTTACGGTGACAAACGGGGTTTCTCTGCTTCTCGCTTTGACGCAAAGAGAGAAGAACCCCCGTTCGTCCCCTTCCTCGTCCAGTTTCTGTTTGCCGATTTAGCTGTTCAGATAAACAGCATCAGAGCTTCCAGATGTTCTGCGCGTATTGCTGCACGGAGCGGTCGGCGCTGAAGGGGCCGGCGCCGGCGATGTTCCGCAGGCACTTGGCGGCGAAGCCCCGGGGATCCTTCCGGTAATCGGCATAGGCGCGCAGCCGGGCGGACTGGTAATCGGCATAGTCCAGCAGCACAAACTGATGATCCGGCCTGTGCCAGTTGGCGCCCCGCAGCAGCGCTTCGTGCAGCTCGGCAAGCCCGGGGTCGGGCGGGCACAGGCTGCCGTCCACCAGGGCATCCACCGCCCGGCGCAGGTGCTCGTTGCTGCTGTAGATCGCCATGGGGTCGTAGGTATCGCGGATGCGGTTGATCTCCTCCGCCAGCGCGCCGAAGATATATTCGTTTTCCGCGCCGGCCTTCTGGGCGATTTCGATGTTGGCACCGTCCATGGTGCCCAGGGTGACCGCGCCGTTGAGCATCAGCTTCATGTTGCCGGTACCGCTGGCTTCGGTGCCCGCGGGGGAAATCTGCTGGCTGATGTCCGCCGCCGGGATGATGCGCTCCGCGTAGGAACAGTTGTAGTTTTGCACAAACACCACCCGCAGCAGATCGGCCATGTCAGGGTCGCCGTTGATTTTTTCGGCCACCTTGTTGCAGAAATAGATAATGCTCTTGGCCCGGGCGTATCCGGCGGCCGCTTTGGCGCCGAAGATCACCGCCGTGGGCTGGAAATCTGCCCGGAAGGCGGCGTCCTCCTTGAGCCGGTGGTAAATATCCACCAGGGAGAGGGCGTTCATCAGCTGCCGCTTGTACTCGTGCAGGCGCTTTACCTGCACATCAAACAGAAAATGCTCCGGCAGGGCGACGCCTTCGTGCTTCTCAATATAAGCGGACAGCTGGCGCTTTTTCTGCCGCTTCACGGCCATGAACCGGTCAATCAGCCCGTCGTCCACGGTCAGCCCGGACAGCCGATCCAGCCGGAACAGGAAATCCCGGCTGCCCAGGGCATCCGTCAGCACGTCGGTAAGCTCGCGGTTGCACACGCCCAGCCAGCGGCGGGGCGTTACGCCGTTGGTCACGTTCTGGATGCGGTCTGGATAGGCCCGGTGCCAATCGGCAAACACGCGGTCTTTCAGAATCTGGGTGTGCAGCTCCGCCACGCCGTTGGTGCAGTGGGTGCAGGCCACGGCCAGGTTGGCCATGTGAATGCGTCCGCTTTCCATAATATAAAGGCCGGGATGCCCCTGGGCGCGCAGGCGCTCATCCAGCTGGCGGATGATGGGCACCAGATCGGGGGCCACCTCCATCATCAGGTCCTCGCTCCAGCATTCCAGGGCTTCGGGCATAACGGTGTGGTTGGTGAAGGAGAAGGCGTCAAAGGCCAGCTGCTGGGCCTCGTCAAAGGACATGCCCTCCCGCAGCATCAGGCGGATGAACTCCGGAATAGACATCACGGGATGGGTATCGTTCAGCTGGATGGCAAAGGTTTTGGCAAACTGCCGGCGGTCGGGGCACTGCCGCAGCAAATCCTGCATGGTGGCGCTGCACAGCAGGTACTGCTGCCGCAGGCGCAGGGCCTTGCCCGCGCGCTTGCTGTCGCCGGGATACAGCAGGGTGGTGAAGTCGGAGGCCCGCACGGCGTCCTCTGAGGCTTTGGCGTAGTCCTGATCGTTGAAGGCGATCATATCGATGGCCTGCAGGGGCTCCGCCTTCCACAGGCGCAGGGTGCGCACCCGGCCTTCCATGCCGATCACAGGCATGTCATAAGGCACGGCGCGGACGGAGAATCCGGCAAAATCCACCGTGACGGCCTCGTATTCCCGGCGCACGCTCCAGGGGTCGCCGTGGGCGGTCCAGTCATCCGGGGATTCCACCTGCCGGCCGTCGGCAAAGCTTTGCTTGAACAGGCCAAAGCGGTAATACAGGCCATAGCCGGTGAGGGGGATATCATGGGTGGCCGCGGCGTCCAGATAGCAGGCGGCCAGGCGGCCCAGGCCGCCGTTGCCCAGGGCGGCATCCTCAATATCCTCCATATCGCTCAGGTGCGCGCCGTTGGCGGACAGCACCTTTTCCATTTCATCATACAGGTCCAGGCAGACCAGGTTGTTGTGCCATAAACGGCCCATCAGCCATTCCGCGCTGATATAGCAGGCCCGGCGGCGGGCGCGCAGCTCGGCCTCGTCCTCGGTCCAGCGGGGAGCAATGGACAGGTTGACGGCCTGCGCCAGGGCGTCATGCAGCTGAAAATCCTTGGCATGGGCGGCATCCACCTGGTAGCGTGCCTGCAGGAAGCGTCGGGTGTCAAACCAGATCAGGGTCGGGTCGAAGTGGTAGGGGTGATTCATAAAGCAACTCCTCTCCGCATGGTGTGCAACCTGTTTCATTATAATACGAAATCCGGCGGATGAAAAGCACTTTCCCCAAGATAACGGAGAAAAGATGAAAAGAAACCGGAAAAATATTGTGATTTTTGCAGTTGACAACAGGGAAACAGACGATTATAATGATATAGTTGTCAGTAATATGCGGCAATGTGCTTTTTTCGTGCGGCCGCAGACTGACAAACGCCGGAGACGCGAAGGGAGCTTGACCATGCAGCAGGCGGAAGGGACAAGGCTGGCCGCAGGAATGCGGCAGACACAGCGCCTGATCGCCGCAGGGAAGGCCCACAGGGTGCTGATCGCCCTGGACGCTGACGCAGCAATGCGGCAGAAAGCGCGCGCTTTGGCACAAGCCGCGGGGATACCGGCAGAGGATTGCGAAAGCATGGAGCTGCTGGGCCGCCGGTGCCGCATAGCGGTGCCCTGCGCCGTGGCCGCGGAGGAGAAGGGGGAATAACCTCAGGATGCACGAAGGGCCGCAGCCCTTCGGCGCCAATTCCCCAAACGGCGGCGCATACGCCGCCAGGGAGCAGCCGGCAGGCTTGCTTCCCAACAGGTTTTCTGCCCGTGACGCGCAGCGTCACAGGAAAGCCTGGAAAGCCCGGAAAACGGTGTTTCCGTTTTTCGGAGAAATGACTATAGCTTCCGAGGGTTGCGGAAGTTTTATAGGAGGAGACGGGCTCAAATCCCGCTCCGATCTAAAAAACAGGAGGTGCTTCCATGCCTACGATCAACCAGTTGATCCGCAAGGGAAGAGAAGACGTCGTCAAAAAGTCGACTGCGCCCATCCTGCAGGGTTGCCCGCAAAAGCGCGGCGTGTGCCTGAGTGTAAAAACCACCACGCCCAAGAAGCCCAATTCTGCGCTTCGTAAAATTGCGAGAATCCGTTTGACCAATCAGATCGAAGGTACTTGCTACATTCCCGGCATTGGTCACAATCTGCAGGAGCACAGTGTAGTGCTGATCCGCGGTGGCCGCGTTCGCGACCTGCCCGGCGTGCGCTATCACATCATTCGCGGCGCTCTCGATACGGCCGGCGTGGCCAAGCGCATGCAGGGCCGTTCGCTCTATGGCGCGAAACGCCCCAAGAAGTAATTTATTACCGTAGGGGTTCCGGTTTGCCAGGGGCTGCTGCGCAAACGCAGGTGCGTCACAACCACCACCCGCTTGCTTGGAACGGCGAGCGCGGCCAGGGTGCGCACGGCGCGCAAGCGCACTGTTACAGGGCGGCATGATGCTGACTTGCTGCCGACAGCCGGCGAACAGGACCGCAATCAAGGAGGGAACAAGATGCCCCGTCGTGGATTTATCCCGAAACGTGAAGTACTGCCCGATCCCGTATACGGGACGGTTGTTGTCACCAAGCTGATCAACCAGATCATGCTGGATGGCAAGCGCGGCGTAGCCCAGCAGGTTTGCTACTCCGCCTTTGAAATGATCGCCGAAAAGAGCGGCAAGGATGCCAACGAAGTTTTCCAGGCGGCACTGGCCAACGTCATGCCCCAGCTGGAAGTCAAGGCCCGCCGCGTCGGCGGCGCTACCTACCAGGTGCCTATGGAAATCCGCCCCGAACGCCGCCAGACCCTGGCGCTGCGCTGGATTGTGGATTTCAGCCGCACCCGTGGCGAGAAGACCATGGCCGAACGCCTGGCGGCTGAGCTGCTGGACGCTTCCGCCAACACCGGCAACGCTGTGCGCCGCAAGGAAGAAATGCACCGCATGGCCGAAGCCAACAAGGCCTTCGCCCATTACCGCTGGTAATACCGGCAAAACAATCAGAAGTCAGACTCAGACAAGGAGATTACGCAATCCATGCCCAGAAGCCATCCGCTTGAAAAGGTACGTAACATCGGCATCATGGCACACATCGATGCCGGCAAGACCACAACCTCTGAACGCATTCTGTTTTACACAGGGCGCGTACACCGTGTAGGCGAGGTTCATGAGGGCGCAGCCACCATGGACTTTATGGCCCAGGAACAGGAGCGCGGCATCACCATCCAGTCTGCCGCCACCACTTGCCAATGGCTCGGTCACCGCATCAATATCATCGATACCCCTGGCCATGTGGACTTCACGATGGAAGTTGAGCGCTGCCTGCGCGTGCTGGACGGCGCCGTGGCTGTGTTCTGCGCCAAAGGCGGCGTAGAGCCCCAGAGTGAGACGGTATGGCGGCAGGCCACCAAGTATGGCGTGCCCCGCATAGCCTACGTGAACAAAATGGACATCATGGGTGCGAACTTCATGCGCGTTGTCGGCATGATGCGCGAGCGCCTGGGCGCCAACGCAGTTCCCATCCAGCTTCCCATCGGCGCGGAAGCCACCTTCCGCGGCATCATCGACCTGGTCCGCATGAAGGCCGAGGTATATTACGATGATGAGGGCAAGGATATCCGCGAGGAGGAAATCCCCGCTGAGCTCCTGGCCGAGGCGCAGCAGATGCATGATGAAATGGTGGAAGCTGTCGCCACGGAAAACGACGACCTGATGGAGAAGTATCTGGACGATCCGGAATCCCTGACCATCGATGAGATCATGCAGGGCATCCGCTACGCCACCGTCCATAACCTGATGACGCCCGTGCTGTGCGGCACTTCTTACCGCAATAAGGGCGTACAGCCCCTGCTGGATGCCATCGTCAACTATCTGCCCTCTCCTGTGGATATCCCGGCCATCATCGGCCATGATCCCCACAGCGGCGCGGAGATTGAGCGGCACCCCAGCGATGACGAGCCCTTCTCCGCATTGGCCTTCAAAATCATGGTGGACCCCTTTGTGGGCAAGCTGTGCTTCATCCGCGTATACAGCGGCCACGTCGCTGCCGGTCAGGTGGCCTACAACGTCACCAAGGGCAAGCGCGAGCGCCTGAACCGCATTGTGCTGATGCATGCCAACCACCGCGAGGAGCTGACCGATGCCTATGCAGGCGAAATCGTGGGCGTGGTGGGCCTGAACAACACCACCACCGGCGATACCCTGTGCGAGGAGAAAAAGCCCGTCATTCTGGAATCTATCGAATATCCCGACCCCGTGATCCAGGTTGCCATCGAGCCCCGCTCGAAGGCCGGTATGGACAAAATGTCCCTGGCCCTGCAGCGCCTGGCGGAGGAGGATCCCACTTTCCGTACCTGGACCGATCAGGAAACCGGCCAGACCATCATCGCCGGCATGGGCGAGCTTCACCTGGAGATCATCGTGGATCGCATGATGCGCGAGTTCAAGGTGGAAGCCAAGGTTGGCCAGCCCCAGGTTGCCTACCGCGAGGCCATCGGGCGTCCCGCCAAGGGCGAGGGCCTGTTCAAGCGCCAGACGGGCGGCCACGGCCAGTACGGACACTGCCTGATTGAACTCACGCCTGCCGAGCCCGGCGCAGGCTACTCCTTCAGCAACGATACCATCGGCGGCAGCATTCCCAAGGAATACATTGCCCCCATCGACAAAGGTATCCAGGCGGCTGCCAAAAACGGCCCCCTGGGCGGCTACGAAGTGGTCGACTTCCATGTGTCCGTCTATGACGGCTCCTACCATGAAGTGGACTCCTCCGAGCAGGCGTTCCAGATCGCCGGTTCCATGGCGTTCAAGGATGCTGTGGCAAAGGCCGATCCCAGGCTGATGGAGCCCATGATGAAGCTGGAGATCATCGTTCCCGAGCAGTATCTGGGCGATGTGATCGGCGATCTGACCGCCCGCCGCGGGCAGGTGCAGGGCATGGAATCCCGCAACACAGAGCAGGTGGTGCACGGCGTTGCGCCCCTGTCCGAAATGTTCGGCTATTCCACCAGCCTGCGCAGCAAAACCCAGGGCCGCGGCGTGTTCACCATGCAGTTTGACCACTATGCCGAAGTGCCGCGCTCCATCGCGGAAAAGATCATCGGCAAGTAACAACAAAGTAATTTGAGGAGGAATTTCTCATGGCTAAGCAAAAGTTTGAGCGCAACAAGCCGCACGTAAACATCGGCACGATCGGCCACGTTGACCATGGCAAGACCACCCTGACCGCTGCCATCACGATGGTGCTGTCCACCGAGGGCAAGGCCC